>PJUB01000004.1_pt1 | contig 450837 bp, 426 predicted proteins | sample 1512141 | NCBI WGS metagenome assembly PJUB01 (sample SAMN08177677, study PRJNA422409) | Soil metagenome, whole genome shotgun sequencing project. | isolation source: Soil enriched on filter paper: alkali lignin treatment | place: USA: Madison | collected 2015-01-15
CCTTGGGCGTGCGCGCCACGACCTGACGCGTATCGGACGGGTTCAGGCTCTCGCCCGGCCGCGACCCGGCGATCTTCTCGCCGCCGATCCAGTGCGATAGCTCAAGCGTCTCGGTCATGGGGATCATCCTTGTTGCAGGGCTGGATTGCCCGATGACGGCTGTTCGGACAAGGCGTAGATGCAGGTCATCTCGACCCAGGTCTGGTCGGGCGCGAAGGGCAGGGGCTTCTGGAAGCTGCGCATCAGGGCGTCCCAGGCCTGGACGTCCGGATTGGCCGCGTCGCGTGCGGCCTTGGCGGCGGCGTCATAGGCGTCCCCCTGTTCCAGGATCATGAACATGCGGTCGCCCACCAGCCAGATCTCCAGTTCGCGCACGTCATCGGCGCGGATGGCTTCTGTCACGGCGGCGGGCGGCCCTCCGGCGCGATGCCATTCCCGATAGCGAGCGATCTGAACGGGATCGTCGTGCAGATCCACGGCAAAGCAGCGACGCGTGGGGGGTGAACTCACAGGGACCTCATGGAGGGCGTTGACGGGCCGGAAAGGCCATCTATAAACATAATACATATTATAATAACGAGCCTGCTTAGGGAGGCAAGCCGTGACCCAATTGTATGGCCGGACGCTGAGTCGTCGCGCCCTGTCCGAGCGCACCGGCGCCTTGTCGCAGTTCGCCGGAGTCCGTCTTGCCACCCTGGGCGACGGCGTCGAGCGGGGCGTGCGCCAATTGGAATTCCGCACGGGCACGGGTTTGCGCTTCACCGTCCTGATCGATCGGGCCATGGACATTGCTGAGTGCGAGCACAACGGGCGCGCCGTGGGGTGGCATTCGCCATCCGGCTTCCGCCATCCAGGTCTTCACGAGTATGAAGGAGAGGGCGGCCTGGGCTGGTTCCGTTCCTTCTCGGGCCTGATGGTGACGTGCGGGCTGGACCACGTCCTCTTCATGCATGACGATCCGGCGGAGCATTATTTCTATGGCCCGCGCAAAACGGTCAGTTCGTCTCTGCACGGCCGCGTGGGGACGATTCCCGCGCGCCTGACCGGCTATGGCGAGCGGTGGGAAGGCGACGACTGCATCCTGTGGGCCGAGGGGGTGGTGCAGCAGGCCACGGTTTTCGGCGAAGACCTGCATCTGATCCGCCGCATCGAGGCGACGGTCGGCGGTGACGAAATCCGGCTGCACGACCGGGTGGTGAACCACGGCTTCTATCGAACGCCGCACATGTATTGCTACCATATCAACGTCGGCTATCCGGTGCTGGATGAAGGCGCGCGTTATGTGGCGCCGATCCGGGACGTGGTCTGGGCGGCCCATGCCGGCGAGGATTATCGCAAGCAGGGCGCCGGATATCGCACCCTGCCGGCGCCGATCCGCAATTTCCACGAGCAGGTCTGGCAGCATGACATGGCGCCGGACGCAGAGGGGCGGGTGAGCGTCGCCCTGGTCAATGAGGCTCTGGGCTTCGGCTTCGAGGTCGAGACGCTGAAGTCGCAGTTCCCGGCCATGTACGAATGGCAGAATCTGCACGCCGGGCACTACGCCGTGGGGATCGAACCCTCGACCAACCATGTGCTCGGCAAGGATTTCGCCCGCGACCGGGGGGAACTGATCCAGCTCGAGCATGGCGAAGAGCGGCGTTACGACAGCGTCTTCCGCATCCTGCCCGATAAGGCCGCGGTGGCGGACGCCGTTCGCCGCATCGAGGGCGTGCAGCGCCAACCCGAGGATGAGTATCCCGAACCCTCGGGCGTCTATCCGTCGATTGGGGGACGCTGAGGATGGCGGGTGTTCAGGACATGCAGGGGAAGGTCGTTCTCTACACGGGCGCGGCGGGCGGGCTGGGCCTCCAGACGACGCTGCAGTTGATGGGGCGCGGTGCGACGGTGGTGGCGGTCGATAACGACCCAGCCAAGGTGGCGGCGCTGCAAGATGCGGCGACCTCGGTCACGACGGGGCGACTGGTGGTCTCGATCGCCGACCTGTCGGACCTTGAGGGCTTTCGCGCCGAGTTGAAGGCGCGTCTGGCCGAGGTCGGCGGCTTCGACGTGGTGATCAATAACGCCGCCGTCTATCCGTCCAAGCCCTTCGAGGACTACTCCATCGAGGAGCATCAGGCGGTCCAGCGCATCAATGTCGATGCCGGGATCGTGGCGGTGCAGGAAGCTCTTCCGGGCATGCGCGAGCGCGCCTTCGGCCGCATCATCAATATCTCCAGCATCACCATCTCGGGCGAGTGGGCCAACCTGTCGCCCTATGTGGCGTCGAAGGGCGCGCTTATCGGTCTGACGAGGGCCTGGGCGCGTGAGTTCGGCGCCTATGGGATCACCGTCAACGCCATAGCGCCGGGGGCCTTTCCCACCGACGCCGAGGCCATTCATCCGGACCCCGAGGGCTATGTCCGTCACGTGCTGGACAGCCAGGCCGTCAAACGACGGGGGCACGTCGGCGACATCGCCCACGCCATCGCTTTTTTCGCCGTCGAAGAGGCGGGCTTCATCACCGGTCAGACGCTGCACGTCAACGGCGGCTGGGTGATGGGCTGAACTTGCAAGGGTATTGAAGACAATGGGAATCCTCAGCGGAATCCGCGTTCTGGACTGCTCTATCGCCATGGCCGGTCCCTTCGCCGCCCAACGCATGGGCGATATGGGCGCCGACGTGATCAAGGTCGAGCCGACGACCGGCGAGTGGCAGCGTCACGTCGCAGCCGGCGGCGCGCGCGGCAACCAGATCAACGTCTCCTTCCTGTCGCTGAACCGGAACAAGCGGTCGCTGGCCGTCGACCTGAAGGCGGACGAGGGCAAGGCCCTGCTGCTGGAAATGGTCAAGACGGCGGACGTCTTCCTGCAGAATTATCGGCCCGGCGTGGCCGCACGCCTGGGCGTCGACTACGAGACCCTGTCGAAGATCAATCCGCGTCTGATCTACGTCTCCATGTCCGGGTACGGCGAGGACGGGCCTTACCGGAACTATCCAGGCCAGGACCTGCTGCTGCAGGCCATGTCGGGGGCGATGATGTCCTCGGGGTCGGCGGATCAGCCGCCGTCGCCGGCGGGCCAGTATCTCGTCGACGCCATCACCGCCTACACCGCCTTCGAGGGTGCGCTGGCGGCCCTGTTCCATCGCGAGCGTACGGGCGAAGGGCAACTGGTCCAGGTCAACATGCTGGACGCCATCACCACCATTCAGATGCAGGAGTTGTCGGTCTTCACCGTCGGCGGCAAGCCCCAGACCCGATCGGCCGAGCCGCACGCCCATAGCTATATTCGCGCGCCATACGGGGTCTTCGCCACCAGTGACGGCCATATCTCCATCGCCATGGCCTCGCTGAAGACTCTCGGCCGCCTGATCGAGGAGCCCTTCTTCGCAGATCTGGACGATGAGACCGACAGCTGGGTCCACCGCGACGAAATCTACGCCTGCGTCCGGCGTCGTCTGGTCAACCGCACTAGCGCCGAATGGCTGGCCCTGTTCCGTGAGAACGACATCTGGTGCGGCCCTGTCTACGGCTATGCGGACGTCGTCGATGATCCCCAGATCCAGCACAATGGAACCTTCGTCGAATACGACCATCCGACAGAAGGTCGGGTGAAGACGCCGGGCTTCCCGATCAAATTCTCCAAGACTCCGTCCGTGGTCGAGCGCGGCGCGCCTCTGGTCGGCGAGCACACGCGCGAGATCCTGGGCGAGACGGGCCGCGACCCAACCGAGATCGAGGCCCTGATCGCGGCGGGCGTGGTGCGGGCGGGATGACGGCGCCCGCCTATCGCGGCCTGACCTGGGACCACCCGCGCGGCTACCGCGCGCTGGAATCCGCCGCCGCCCGGATCGACCCGGCGCGCGACGGCTTCGCCCTGAGCTGGGACCGCCATTCGTTGGAAGGATTCGAAGAACGCCCGATCGCCGAGCAGTGCGGCCTCTACGATCTGGTCGTGCTGGATCACCCGCATGTGGGTGAAGCCGTCGCCGCCGACTGCCTGATCCCGCTCGAAGAGCTCTTCACCGCCGAAGAGATCGCGAACTGGGGAGCGAAAGTGATGGGACGCAGCCTGTCCTCCTATCGCTACGCAGGGCGGCACTGGGCCCTGCCCCTGGACGCCGCGACCCAGGTCATGGCCTGGCGGCGCGAGTCGATGGAGAGTCCGCCGACGACGTGGGACGACGTGGCCGATCTGGCGGAGCAGGGCGGCGTCGTTCTTTCGCTGTCCGGTCCGCACGCCGCGCTCAGCTTCCAGTCCATCTGCGCCGCGCTGGGCGCGAACCCGGCGGCTGACGGCCAGATTTTCGTCGAACGAGCGGCGGGGCGCGAAGCCTGGGCGTTGCTGTCGCGGCTGGCGGCGCATAGTCCGAAAGGGCTGGGCGGGCTGAATCCCATCGGCATCCTGGAGCACATGAGCCGTCACGAAGACGTGGTCCTGTGTCCCCTGGTCTATGGCTATGTGAACTATGCGCCCGGAGGCGTGCTGGGTTTCGCCGATGCGCCGCGCGCCCGCGCCGGCGGACCCGTGGGTTCGATTCTGGGCGGCACGGGGATCGGCGTCTCGAAACGTTGCGTCGTCACGCCGGGTTTGCTGAACCACCTGCGGTGGCTGATGTCGCCTGAGGCCCAGAACGGCTTCATCCCCGAGCATGACGGTCAACCGTCGCTCAAGAGCGCGTGGCGCGACGCGGAGGTCAACGCCCGCTGGGGCGGCTTCTACGCCGATACCTTCGCGACCCTGGAAGGAGCGAGCCTGCGCCCGCGTCATGACGGCGCCATCGCCTTTCAGACCGCCGCCTCGGAACGTCTGCGCCAAGGGCTGGAAGCCGGCGACGACGCTGATGTGGTGCTGAACCATCTGCAGGCGCTGTTCGTGCGGTTCCGGCCGCACGGCGCTGAAACTTGAGGACGATCGTCATGAGCGAAGAGCCCGAACTGTTGTTTGAAGTGGACGGCCATGTCGCCGTCATCACCCTGAACCGACCGCAGAAGCTGAACGCGGTCACGCCCGAGATGGCCCACGCCGTCGAGGCCGCCATCGCCGAGTGCGACGCCTCCGAGACCATTCGCTGCGTCGTCATCACCGGGGCGGGGGAGAAGGCGTTCTGCGCCGGGTCGGACATCAGGACCCTGGATGACTACAAGACGCCGTGGCAGTTCCGGAACCGGGACGACTATTGCGACGCGGTGCGCCTGTGCCGCAAGCCGACCATCGCGGCGGTCAACGGCTACGCGCTCGGCGGCGGGCTGGAGACGGCGATGAGCTGCGACATCCGCATCGCCTCGACCAACGCCAGGTTCGCCGCGCCCGAGATCAAACTGGGCTGGATCGGCGGCGGCGGCATGGCGGCGGGCCTGTCCCATTCCATCGGCGCGTCCAATGCGGCGCTGATGATCCTGACGGGCGACCCGGTGGACGCGGAAACGGCCAGAGGATGGGGTCTGGTCAGCGAGGTGACGGCGCCCGGCGATCTGCTGGCCCGCGCCCGCGCCATCGCCGAGGTCATCGCTTCGCGCGCGCCCATCGCCGCCGAAACGGCCAAGCTGAACCTGAAGGCGGCCCACGCCATGCCTTATGAGAAAGCAGTCGAGTACGAACGCGACCTGCAGACCATCTGCTTCGCCACCGAGGACGCGCGCGAGGGCCGGGCCGCCTTCGCCGAAAAGCGCGCGCCCGTATTCAAGTATCGCTGAGGATCAAGAGATGCGTCTGACCCCCGCCGCCATCCTGCCCGTTGATGACGACGCCCTTCTTTTCGGTCGGATCTGGTCCCCGGCGGCCTCAGGTCCGCTCCTGGTGCGCGTTGACGGCGCGCGCCTGACGGACGTCTCGCGGACCTTTCCGACCGCGCGCGACCTGTGCGAGGCGAGCGATCCCACGGCGGCTTTGAAGGCGGCCGAGGGCGAGGATGCGGGGACTCTGGCGGATGTCCTGGCCAATACGGACGCCGAGACGCGCGATCCGACGCGGCCCTGGCTGCTGTCGCCGATCGATCTGCAGGCGGTGAAGGCGGCAGGCGTGACCTTCGTCACCTCCATGCTGGAACGCGTGATCGAGGAACGCGCGCGCGGCGACCTGTCGGCGGCGGCGGGCATCCGTGACCATATCCGCGACCTGGTGGGCGACGATCTGCGTCGTCTCAAGCCCGGATCGCCGGAGGCGGCGGCGCTGAAACAGACCCTTATCGCGGCGGGCGCCTGGAGCCAGTATCTGGAGGTCGGCATCGGTCCCGACGCCGAAATCTTCACCAAGGGTCAGCCGCTGTCGAGCGTGGGAGCCGGCGCCGACATCGGCGTCCATCCGGTCTCGACCTGGAACAACCCCGAGCCGGAGGTGGTGCTGGTCGTCTCCTCGCGCGGTTCCATCATCGGCGCGACCTTGGGCAATGACGTCAACCTGCGCGACGTCGAGGGGCGTTCGGCCCTGTTGCTGGGCAAGGCCAAGGACAACAACGCCGCCGCCGCCGTCGGTCCGTTCGTGCGCTTGTTCGACGGGATGTTCGACCTGGAGGCGGTGCGTCGGCTGGAGATCGCGCTGACGGTGACGGGCCGAGACGGCTTCGTCATGAACGGGCGCTCGGCCATGAGCGAGATCAGCCGTGATCCCGCCGATCTGGCGGCCCAGGCGATCAATGATCATCACCGCTATCCGGATGGGCTCGTGCTGTTTCTCGGGACCCTGTTCGCGCCGGTCGAGGACCGCTACGAAAAGGGGAAGGGCTTCACTCACGCGTCGGGCGATGTGGTGCGGATCGCCTGCGACCGCTTGGGCGCGCTGGTGAACCGGGTGCGGCCGACCGACCAGTGCGAGCCGTGGACCTTCGGTGCGGCGGACCTGATGCGCAACCTGGCCCGACGCGGCCTGATCTGAGGCGAGGCATGAAGCCGAAAATCCTGATCACCCGGCGCTGGCCCCAGGCCGTGGAGACGCGCCTGGCGCAGCACTATGAGGTGACGCTGAACGAGAGCGATACACCGCTTGGTCTGGAGCAACTGCGCGCCGCTATGGGCGATTACGACGCCCTGTGCCCGACGGTGTCCGATCGGGTTCCAGCCGAGGTGCTGTCCGCCCCGGGCGCACGCGTACGCATCATCGCCAACTATGGCGCGGGCTATGAACATATCGATCTGGAAGCGGCCAAAGCCGCCGGGATCGCTGTCACCAACACGCCGGACGTCCTGACCGACGCCACGGCGGAATTGGCGCTTCTGCTGATGCTGACGGCGGCGCGCCGTTCCGGCGAAGGGGAGCGTGAGTTGAGGGCCGGGGCGTGGCAGGGTTGGCGTCCGACCCATCTTCTGGGCCAGTCTCTGGCGGGCAAGACCTTGGGCCTGGTCGGCTATGGCCGGATCGCGCGCGCTACTGCAGATCGGGCGAGGGCGGCTCTCGGCATGAAGATCGCCTATCACAGCCGCCGTCGAGCGGAGGATGAGGGAGACGCAGCCTATCACGACACCCTGGAAAGCCTGGCCGAGGCGTCTGACGTCCTGTCGCTGCACACGCCGGGGGGAGCGGCCACGCACCACCTGATCGATGCGCGCGTGTTGCGGCGGATGAAGCCCACCGCCATCCTGATCAATACGGCGCGGGGGTCTGTCGTGAACGAGAACGACCTGGCTCAGGCGCTGCAGGATGGCGTGATCGCCGGGGCCGGTCTGGACGTCTATCAGGGCGAGCCCGCCGTCAATCCCGCTCTGTTGCAGGCGCCGAACGCGGTGCTGTCGCCGCACCTGGGAAGCGCCACCGTGGAGACCCGCGTCGCCATGGGGATGCGGGCGGCCGACAATCTCGACCGCTTCTTTGCCGGAGAGCCGCTGCTTGACCAGGTCGCTTGACGCTCTCGAGCAGGCGCTGGACGACTGGCGCGGCGCCGGGCCGTTCGTCCTAGGCCTTTGCGGCGCGCAAGGGTCCGGCAAGTCGACCTTGTCGGCCGCGCTTGAACAGCGGTTGAAAGGGCGGGGCGTTCGGGCGGCGGTCCTGTCGCTGGACGATCTCTATCTGTCGCATGATCGGCGTCAGGCGTTGGCGCTGGCGGTCCATCCCCTGTTCGCCGTGCGGGGCGCGCCTGGAACCCACGACGTGCCGCAAGGGCTGGCGCTGGTGGAGGCGGCGAAGGCCGGACAAGACGTGCTTCTGCCGCGTTTCGACAAGGCGACGGACGATCCCGCCCCTGAAGCGGGCTGGACCCGAGCCCAGGGACCGCTGGACGTGCTGATCTTCGAGGGGTGGTGCGTCGGCGCCCGGCCTCAGGCCGAGGCGGACCTGGTCGCTCCTGTGAACGATCTGGAGGCGCGGTGCGACCCAGACGGCGTCTGGCGGCGTTACGCCAATGAGGCCCTGGCCGGCGCCTACGCCGATCTTTTCGCACGCATCGACCGGCTGGTGTTGCTGGCCGCCCCGGGTTTTGAAGTAGTGGCGCGTTGGCGCCTGCAGCAGGAACAGGCCCTGCGCGCCCAGACCCCTGACGGCGCCCGCGTCATGAGCGACGCCGAGGTCGCGCGCTTCATTCAACACTATGAGCGGCTGACCCGCCATATCCTGTCCGACATGCCGTCCTATGCTGATCTGACGTTGAGGTTGGACGAGGATCGGCGACTGAAAGACCTGTCATGATCATCGCCTCGACCACCGACTTTCGCGAGGCGGCGCGCCGTCGTCTGCCGCGCTTCCTGTTCGACTATATCGATGGCGGCGCCTTCGCCGAGAAGACGCTGCGCGACAATGTCGATGATCTGGCGGGCGTGGCGCTGCGTCAGCGCGTCTTGCGCGACGTCTCGAGCCTGAGCCTGACGACCGAGCTGTTCGGCGAGAAGATGGCCATGCCGGTGGCGCTGGCGCCCATCGGCCTGGGCGGCATGTCGGCGCGACGGGGCGAGGTGCAGGTGGCTCGCGCCGCCTGCGCCGCCGGCGTGCCCTACGTCCTGTCCACTGTCAGCGTCTGCTCGATGAAGGAAGTGATCGACGGTTGCGGCCGGCCGGTATGGTTCCAGCTCTATGTGCTGAAGGACCGAGCCTTCATGCGCGATGCGCTGGAGCGGGCCATGGCTCTGGGCGTGACCAAGCTGGTCTTCACCGTCGATATGCCGGTGCCCGGGTCGCGCTATCGCGATCCCCATTCGGGCATGAGCGGCCCATGGTCGGGCGCGCGTCGCATGATCCAGGCCGCCCTTCATCCGCACTGGGCGTTTGACGTCGGCCTGCTGGGACATCCGCATGATCTGGGGAACATCTCGGCCTACCGCGGCAAGGCGACGGGTCTGGCCGATTACATCGGCTGGCTGGGTCAGAATTTCGATCCGTCGATCAGTTGGTCGGACCTGGAATGGATTCGCGACGTGTGGAAGGGCGACATCATCATCAAGGGCGTGCTCGACCCCGAAGATGCGCGCGACGCCCTGCGCTTCGGCGCGACGGGGCTGGTGGTGTCGAACCACGGCGGACGTCAGCTGGATGGAGCCATCTCGACCGCTCGCGCCCTGCCGGCCATCGCCGAGGCGGTGGGCGACGATCTGACGGTGCTCGTCGACGGCGGGGTCCGCACCGGGCTCGACGTGATGCGAATGCTGGCGTTGGGGGCGAAGGGCGCCCTGCTGGGACGGGCCTACATCTATGCGTTGGCGGCCGGCGGCGAGGCAGGGGTGGCTCGCCTGCTGGAGTTGGTCGCAGCGGAGATGAGGGTGGCCATGGCTCTGTCTGGCGTCACGTCGATCAAGGATATCTCGTCCGAGGCGCTGGTGTCGCAGGGTTGACCCGATGCCGCAGGCTATTCAGCCGGCCCAGACTTGATTTAAGGTAATACGTCATACAACATGCCTTCCAACGAAGAGGGGATGGAACGCATGGCGGACGGCGCATTGGGAGAGAGGGCGGAATTCAGCCGTCGGTTCGTGACCCTGGGACTGGGCGCGGCCATGGCGATGAGCCCGACGATCGTGCGCGCCTCAGGCTCCCTGAGCGGCTTCTACAACGTCCGCGACTATGGGGCGGCGGGCGACGGCATCGCCATCGATTCCGACGCCATCAACAAGGCGATCGAGGCCGCTTCGGCCAAGGGCGGCGGCACAGTGGTGGTGCCGCCGGGTCATTATCTGTGTTTCTCGATCCGTCTGCGCAGCTTCATCACCCTGGTGCTGATGAACGGCTCCGTCATTGAGGCGGCGGATCCGCGCAAGCACGCGGGCCGCTACGACCTGCCCGAAAACGTCTTCGAGGAGCAGCTTCAGGATTATGGCGTCAGCCATTTCCACAACAGCCTGATCTATGGCGACGGCGTCACGGACGTCGCCATCATCGGCAAGGGGCTGATTCACGGCATCGGTCTGGATCGCGAGGGTCCGACGCCGCGCTGGCACGGCATGGCGGGCTGGAAATCGCCGAGCGAACAGGGCCTGACCGCCGACGAGGCGCGCCGCGCCATCCCGCGCGAGATGGCCTATGAAGGGCGAGGCAACAAGGCGGTCGCCTTCACCCGTTGCCGCAACATTCTCCTGCGCGATTTCACCATTCTGCAGGGCGGGCATTTCGCCTGCTATGTCCTCGGCTCGACCAACGTACGGATCGACGGCCTGACCGTGGATACGGACCGCGACGGCATCGACATCGACGCCTGCCGGGACGTGCGGGTGACCAACTGCCTAGTCAACGCCCCCAAGGACGACGCCATCGTGCTGAAGAGCAGCATGGCGCTGCAGGAATTCCGCATGTGCGAGGACGTCAGCGTCATCGGCTGCAAGACCAGCGGCTATCTGCTGGGCACGGTGGTGGACGGGACCTATCAGCCTTCGCCCTATATGTCGGTGGATAACGTCGGGGTGCTGGGCCGGATCAAGCTGGGCACGGATTCGGCGGCGGGTTTCCGCAATATCCTGGTGTCGGACTGCACCTGCGAGAACACGCGCGGACTGCAGATGGGGGCCATCGACGGCGGGGTGCTGGAGGACGTGGTCTTTTCCAACATCATCCTGCGCAATCCGGTGAACCATCCGATCTTCGTGCGGTTGTCGGCGCGCAATCGGGCGCCGCGCGGCGCCCAGATGTCGCGCGTGCGTCGCGTACGGTTCTCAAACATCAACGTCTCGGGCGCGCGGGGCGATTTCGTCAGCGGGGTGGTCGGCATTCCAGGCGGAACGATCGAGGACGTCAGCTTCTCCGACATCCATGTGCGTTCCAGCGGGGGCGGCACGCGTGAGGACGCGTCGCGGGATATCCCCGAGCGCATCAACTCCTCGCTCGAACCCAGCTTCATGGGGACCTTCCCCGCCCATGGGCTCTATGTCCGCCACGCCCGCAACATCAGCGTCAAGGACACGACCTTCGAGGTTGAGGAGGCGGACGCGCGGCCCGCCGTCGTCATGGACGATGTCCAGGGCGCCGTCATTGACGGTCTGCGCTCCAGCGCCGCGCCGCGAGGCGCGGTCCGGACCGTCCGAAGCCGTGACATCCGCACCGGCGACGTAAGCCGCCTGACCTGACCGCTCCAAAGCGACGTAACGACGCCCGCCAAGGGCGCGAGGAGGATTTTCCATGAAGCGCATCTCACCCCAATCCCTGCGCGCGCGCCTGATCATAGGCGGCGCGACGTGGGTTCTGGCCGTCGGCGCGGCCTCGGCGGCGGACGAAAGGTCCCTGACTGACGGCTGGCGCTTTACGCGGACCGACGCCGTCGGCGCCCAGGCGTCCCGGTTCGACGATCGGGCCTGGAGCGCGGTCGTCGTGCCGCATACCTACAATGTCGAGGATTCCGGCATCGGCGGAGCCAAGGCGCGGGGCGAGCCAGAAGGCGTCTATTATCGCGGTCCCGCCTGGTATCGTCTGACGCTGGATCAGACGCCCCGGCCGGGCAAGCGTTACTTCCTGCATTTCGGCGGCGCGACGTTGAAGGCCGACGTCTATCTGAACGGCCGCGCCGTGGGTACGCACGAGGGCGGATACGCCGCCTTCCGCTATGATGTGACCGACGCCCTGCGCAGCGGGGGCAACCTGTTGGCCGTCCGTGTCGATAACGCGCGCAACACCCGATACGCGCCGCTGAACGGCGACTTCAACATCTTCGGCGGCCTGTATCGCGAGGTGAAGCTGATCGAGACGCCGGACCTGCACATTGACCTGATGCAGCAGGGCGGGCCGGGCCTGCATGTTCGCACCGAAGCCCTGACGCCTGGGCAGGCGACGATCGGCGCTCGGGTGCTAGTGCGTAACGACAGCCGCGCGGCGCGGCGGTTCGAGGTGCTGACGCGCATCATCGATGCGGACGGCGCCGTTGTTGCCGAGACCCGTACGCCGACGACCCTGGCGGCCGGCCGGGGGCAGACGGTGGAGCAGACCCTGGCGCTGGCCAACCCGAGATTGTGGGAAGGACGGCGATCGCCGTACCTCTACAGGGCGGTGTCTGAAATCCTGTTGGACGGTCAGGCGATCGACAGCGCCGAGGTTCCTCTGGGCGTCCGCACCGTGGGTCTCAGCGACAAGGGCGAGTTCCTGCTGAACGGCCAGCCCTACGCCCTCTACGGAGCCAACATCCAGATGCCGACCCGCTTCGGCAAGGGACCCATCGTCACGGACGCCGAGATCGACGAGGACATGCAGATCATGTCGGACATGGGCGTCACCGCCCTGCGTCTGGCGCATATGCAGCATCCGCAACGCGTCTATGAGACGGCGAACCGTCTTGGGCTGCTGCTGGTCACGGAAGTGCCGCTGATCGACGACATGGACCCCTCCGATCAGTTCCGTGAAAACCTGGTCCAGCAGATGCGCGAGCTGATCGCCCAGAACGACAATCATCCCTCCGTGGGCTTGTGGGGCATCGGCAATGAACTGCGGACCTCGGGCGACGCGGCCAACCGGCTGATGGCGGCGCTGCAGAGCACCGCCAAGGAAATGGATCCGACCCGGCCGACCACCTATGCCCACTGTTGTCTGGCCGATGACGACTCCATCGCTCAGCACAGCGACACCGTTTCCTATAATCGCTATTTCGGCTGGTATTGGACCGAACCCAAGGACATCGGTCCCTGGGCGGACGAGTTGCACGCGCGGATGCCGCACCGTCCGATCGGCGTCAGCGAGTACGGCGCGGGGGCCAGCATCCAGCATCAGGAGGATCCGGTGCTGCGACGGCCTGTGGCTGACGGCTACTGGCACCCCGAACAGTGGCAGACGACCTTCCATGAGGTGCATTGGCGCGAGATGCGTCAGCGGCCTTTCCTGTGGTCCAACTTCATCTGGCTGGGTTTCGACTTCCCATCGTTCAAGCGCAACGAGGGCGACCGTCCGGCCATCAACGACAAGGGTCTGGTCACCGAAGACCGCCAGACGCGCAAGGACGCCTACTACTGGTATCAGGCCAATTGGTCGGATGAGCCGATGCTTCACATCACCAGTCGCCGCGACGTGAACAAGCGCACCCAACGGGTGAAGGTGAAGGTCTTCTCCAACCAGGATCAGGTGCGCCTGCGTCTGAACGGCGGCGACTGGACCGTCCTGCCGGTCGAAGATCACGCCGCCGTCTGGGAGATCGATCTGGCGCCGGGCGAAAACATGGTCGAGGCGACGACCGAGGCCGGCGGCCGCGAGCTGAGCGACAGCGTGCGCTGGAACTATCGCACCACGCCTTGATCAGCCCTTTTCACTCCTGAACCTTCAGCCCTCCCGTATTCGCCGGGAGGGCTTCTTTTTGGAGCGGCCGCCATACGAAAACCCCTCCCGGCGCGGACCGGGAGGGGCGTTTCGGGGAGGAGGGGAGGACGAGATCAGGCTCTGGACGTGAACCTGTAATCGCCGGAGCCGACCTCCAGCACCAGACGATCGCCGTCCATGCCGCGCACGACGACGCCCTCGACTTGGTTCAGGGGCAGGCCGGTCTCGCGCACCTTGTCGGCGGAGCGCGCCGGGATGCGGACCTCGGCCCGGCTGTTGGTCGGCACGACCAGGCGCAGGTCGAAGCCGCCGTCCGGCTGCATCTCCCAGTCGGTGGTGATACGGCCCAGGATGCTGTCGTAATCGCCCCCGCCGCGCGGCACGCGGGAGTCCAAGACAGGATCGAAGCGGAAACTGAGGAAGCCGGCGCGGACCGGATCGATCCCCGCGATACGGCGGAAGACGAATCCCGTCACCGCACCAAGGGCGTAGTGATTGAACGAGTTCATGGCCACGTCGCCGACATCGCCGTTCCAGCGCTCCCAGATGGTCGTGGCGTCCTTGCGGATCATATAGCCCCAGGACGGGAAGTCCGTGCGCAGCAGCAGGTCGTAGACGAGGCTGTCCTGTCCGTTCTCCACCAGGGCGTCGAGGCTGTAGGGCGTGCCGAGGAAGCCCGTGGAAAGAAGCGTTCCCCGACGACGAATATCGGCGACCAGATGGCCCGTCGCGGCGGCGCGCAGAGCATCGGGCACGAGCCCAAACCACAGCGCCAGAATGTAGCCGGCCTGAGAGCCGTTGCCCATGGAGCCGTCCGGCCGCACGAATTCCTGCTGGAAGGCTGCGGTGATGCGCTGCGAAAGTTCCTGATAGCGGACCGCTTCCGGGCGTCGGCCGGAGCCGAGCGCCATCTCGGCCATGGCGTCGACCGAGTGCTTCCACATCGCCGTGCCGATCAGGGCCTTGGGGGTGGTCTCGTCGCCTGGATTGACCGCGTCCAGCGCCACCCAGTCGCCAAAATCATAGCCGCGCTCGCGGCGCCAGATGTAGTCTGGGTTGTGCTCCAGGATGAAGCGCAGATAGCGCGTCATCGCGGCCCAGTTCTGATCCACCACGGCGGTGTCGCCGTAACGCTTCCACGCCGTCCAGGGCAGGATGACCCCGCCGTCGGCCCAGCCGGGCGAGGCGCCCAGCCCCAGGTCCTGCCAGCCGGCGGGCGCATAGTCGGGAAACTCTCCGCGCGGCCCCTGGGCGTCGCGCACGTCTCCCATGAACCGTTCGGTGAAGGCGGCGACGTCCATGTTGAAGGCGGCCGCGTCCCAGAAGACGTTGGCGTCGCCAGTCCAGCCCAGGCGCTCATCGCGTTGCGGGCAGTCGGTCGGCACGCCGAAGAAGTTGGAGCGTTGGCTCCACAGGGTGTTGCGCCACAGGCCGTGGATCACGGGATTGGCCACTCTCAGGTGACCCGTCTCGGTCAGGTTGGAGGAGACGACGATGCCTTCGATATCATCGGCCGTGGGCGCGCGCCCCGTCGCTTCCTCAAAACCTTCGACTTCCACGTAGCGGAAGCCGAAATAGGTGAAGCGCGGCTCATAGGTCTCCCCGGCCGGATCGCCCCTCAGAGTATAGACGAGCGCGGCGCGTGCGGCGCGCAGGTTGGACTGGTCGACGTGTCCGTCGTTCTGCAGCACCTCGGCGAACTTCAGCGTGACGGCCTGGCCGGCGCGGCCCTTCGCCTTCAGGCGCGACCAGCCGGAGAAGTTCTGCCCGTAGTCGAGGATATAGTTCGAGCCGACCTTTGTGATCGACTTGGCTTTCAGCGTCTCGATGCGGCGCAAGGGCGGGCTGACCTGGGCCTTGAGCGCGCACGGCGGCTTCGGCGCGATCTCGACCGCGCGCCATCCGCCGGCGTCATAGCCGGGCGCCGCCCAACCGGTCTTCTCCAGCCGGGCGTCATAGTCCTCGCCATAGTAGATTTCGCCCTTGGTGACCGGGGCCTCGGTCAGGCGCCAGCTGTCGTCGGTGACGATGGTCTCGCGCACGCCGTCCGCATAGGTGACCTCCAACTGGGCGAAGAAGCGCAGCGGCGCGTCGCCGAAGGCGTAGCGGCCCGCCGGTGCATGATAGCTGCCGTACCAGCCGTCGCCGACCATGGCGCCGATGGCGTTCTCGCCGGGCGACAGCAGATCGGTCACGTCGTGGACCTGATAGAGGGCCGTCTTGCGGAAGTCGGTGCTTTCAGGGCTGAGCAGGGCGTCGCCGACGCGGCGGCCGTTGATCTGCGCCTCATAGACGCCGAGGGCTGTCGCATAGAGGCGGGCGTGGGCGACTGGGCGCGACAGGGTGAACCCCTTGCGCAGCAGAAACGCGCCATAGCCTGGCCAGGCCTGAGGCTGGTTCTTCGAAACATCGGCGGCGGACCAGCGGGCGTCGTTGAAGCCCGGCTGCTCCCAACCGGTCGGGGCGTGCAGCGCCGTCTTCATGCCGCGCGAGGTGATGCGCTCGACGCGGCCGCCGCCCATGTCGGCGCGGATCATGGCCGCCGCTGCGATTTCGTGCAGCTTGGGCTCGTTGAAGGCGTTGGGATCCTTGACCCGGAAGGCCACGACGTGACGGCCTGCGCCCAGGCGGTGGCGGGTCTCGGCGATCGGCGCGACGCCGAACGAGATGGACGGGTGATGCGGGCGCTCCACCGTGCGTCCGTCCAGCCAGATTTCGGCGTCGAAATTGGCTATGGAGAAAAGGGTGACGTCGGCCGCTGAAGGCAGGGTGAAGTTCAGGCGGAAATAGCGGTCGGATCGGTCCGCCGGACGATCGCCGCGCATCCACAGAAGACCCGCCTCGCGGTCTGCGCGGGCCATGACGGTCTCGGCCGCGATCCAGTTCGCTCGCCAATCCGAAGGCTGAATCAGGCCCATTTCGAAGCGCGAGACGGCGCTGGTCGCACGCCGTCCCTTGTTGTCGCGCACCAGCACCCTCCACCAGACGACCTGGCGCGATTTGAGCGGACTGCCCAGCCAGGACACGTCCATGCTCTGATCCGTCAGCACTTCGCCTGCGTGCCAAAGATCGGGCGCGCCGCTCTCCAGCAGTTCGCGCGTGCTGGCGGCCTGGATCTCGTAGCGGGTCTGATGAACGTCCCGGTCGGGGCTTTGCAGCCGCCAGGACAGGCGCACGGCCTGATCCTCAAGCCCGATCGGTTCAACGGCGGAGGAGGCCCTGAGGTCGAGCACCTCCAGCGGGGGCGCCTGCAGGGCGCGGGCCGAGGCGGCGGGAGCGGCGGCGGCCAGTCCAGCCAGTCCTGCTCCGCCCAGCAGGCCGCGACGCGAAACCGCGCTCATCGGGCGGACTCAGCGACAGGGGTGGACTCAGCGATAGGGCGAGGGCCTGCGGCGTCCATGACGGCCCTGGCCTCGGCCGGCCAGTCGCGAGCCGGATAGAGGAAGTTGCCCTCGGCCGTGTTGCCGATGCGGGCCAGCCAGCGGCCGCCGGTGCGCAGGGAGTTGTGCCAGTTGCCGGTCGCGCGGTTGTCAGTCGAGATGCCGCGGTCATACATTCGCCCAGCCGTGTTGATGTTCAGCCACTTGCCCTGGGTGTCGATGACGTTGCCGGTGACGGTGAAGTGCTTGGACCCCTCGTCCAGATAGACGCCGATCTTGTCGCGAATGTCGAAGATGTGGTTGTCGCGGATGATCGAGTTCGGGTTGGCGGACAGGTTGTAGATGGCTCCGCCGTCCATGTACCAGGTCTTCACCCCGTGGATGCGGTTGCCTTCGATCAGCGTGTTGCGGAGCGTCGTGGGGGTGGTGAAGCGGGTGTTGTAGAGATACCCCTTCTGGTTCTGGTCGTAGTTGGGGTTGCCTCCAGCGTCGTTGTAGCCCCAGCCCCAGCCCACGGCGATCGCGTCATAGGGGGCGTCGGTGATGTCGTTGTGCAGGATGCGCGCGCCGTCGACGTAGGTCGTCAGGATGGCGGCGTTGTCTTTGTAGTCCTGGCTGACGCCGGCGATGACGTTATCGGCGATCTCAATGTTGCGAAGGATCAGGTTCGGATCTGTAGGGTGGTGAGCGTCCAGGCGCACTCCGCCCGCCATGATGGCGCTGCCGGACAGGACGCCGAAGTGGTTGCGGCTGACCCGCACATCCTGAACCGCCAGGCCGACTCCAGACAGATTGGCGTTGGCCTCATTGCCCAGACCGAGCGCGATCTGGCCCAACTGGGTGAAATGGTTGTTCTCGAACCCGATGTTGCGGGCCGCCGCTACCTGCACGGCGGCGGGAATCTGATGCCACAGCTGGCGCATGGATTCGAACTCCGGGCAGCCCCAACCGCACGAGGACCAGGCGTCCGCTGGTCGGATGGACGACACATCCTTGAGGAAGGCGCCGCTCTGCTGGTTGGCGTAGCCGGTCGACTCGGAAGGACCCATCCACGAGGTGTAGGAGAAGCGAAGACCGTTGAAGGAGAGGTTGCGGATCGGCGCCTCGGGCGTGCCGCTGATCGACATCAGGGCGGGCAGGGCGGGAATCGTGACCCGCAGCCTGGCGATGTCGTCGTCCTGGGCGATGCGAAGATAGAGCTTTCCCGCCTTTGGATCGATGAACCACTGATAGGGCTTGGCGTGCCAGTCGTTGGTCTTGCCGATCAGTTCGGGAGCATTGACCAGAAACAGGCGGGAATCGTCTGGGAAGATGGGCTTCGAGATGGTGTCGTAGCCCCAGGTGTTGTTGTCCCAGGCGGGTTGCTGCATCGTCAGCGTCGTCCCGCTGATCGAGGCGACGGGCGAGAAGCGGTCTGTGAAGAAGCCGGTCGCCTCGATCTCCAGCCGTTCCGGGTGTTGCAGCGAGCCGATGAAGGCTAGGTCAGGGTTGGTGATCTGCAGGCCCGTTGCGGTGAAGCTGACGTCCGAATGACGGATCTCGAGCCAGGGGCGTTCGGCCAGGGTGTCGTTGACCCAGACCTGCCGGGCGTCCAGCCCCTTGGGCAGGTCGGCCACATAGATGCGGCGATCTTCATCGAACAGGGTGAAGCCGGAGACGTCGAAGCCGCCGGAGACGACCGGTCGATCCGCGTCCTTGGCGCGCCAGGTCACTGAGTGGTCGCCCTGACCGCCGTCGGCCGCCTTGAAGACGAGAGGTTGATCCAGGCGATAGACGCCGCCCGCGATCTCGACGATCACGTCGTCGCGCCGATTGTGATCCCGAACAAGGGCCTGGGCGCGGGGCAGGGTCTTGACGGGCCGGGCGGCGCTGCCGGGATTGCGGTCATCGCCGCCGGGCGCGACATGGATCATTGTCTGCGCCGCGGCGGCGTTCGCTGAAAGCATGAGCCCTGCGGTGAAAACCCCCGCTGCGAGTCTGCCGAAACCTGTTGCTTGCCCCATGTCCCGCACTCCCCATAATCATATTATGTATTATGATATGAGCCTAGCGGATGAACCCTCGGTGTCAATGCTGGACGGGGGCGGAAATCAGGCCTGCGCGACGAGCTGTCGCTGCTCGCCCAGGCCTGCGATCCCGAGTTCCATCACGTCGCCGGCGTTCAGGTAAAGCGGCTCGGGCTTCTGGCCCAGGCCGACGCCCGGCGGGGTGCCGGTGGAGATGACGTCGCCCGGCTGCAGGCTCATGAACTGGCTGACGTAGTGGACGATGAAGGCGGGCTTGAAGATCATGGTGGCGGTCGAGCCGTTCTGGAAGGTCTTGCCGTTGACCTTCAGCCACATGTGCAGGTCGGTGGGGTCGGGAACCTCGTCGCGGGTGACCAGCCAGGGGCCGATCGGGCCGAAGGTGTCGCAACCCTTGCCCTTGTCCCAGGTGCCGCCCCGCTCGCTCTGGAAGGCGCGCTCGGACACGTCGTTGATCGTGCAGTAGCCGGCGATGCAGGCCTCGGCCTCTTCTTCCGAAACGTAGGCGGCGTCCCTGCCGATGACGATGCCCAACTCGACTTCCCAGTCCAGCTTGGTGGAGCCTCGAGGCTTCAGCACCGTGTCGTTCGGGCCGACGATGCAGGAGGTCGCCTTGGAGAAGAGCACGGGCTCTTCAGGGATGGGCAGGCCGGACTCTTCGGCGTGGTCGGCGTAGTTCAGGCCGATGCAGAGGAACTTCCCGACCTTGCCCACGCAGGCGCCGTAGCGGACGCCCTCCGGCGCCAGAGGCAGGGCGGTAAGGTCGAGCGCGCGCAGGCGGGCCAGGCTGTCGTCTGACAGGGCGGCGCCATCGATGTCCGGGATGACGCCGCTGAGGTCGCGGATACGGCCGTCGGCGTCGATCACGCCAGGCTTTTCCTGACCCTGGGGGCCGAAGCGAAGAAGTTTCATCGTGAACGGTTCCTGCAGAAGCTCAGTTGACCCAGCCGCCGTCGATCACATTGACCGTGCCGGTGGTGAAGGCGGATTCATCGGAGGCCAGGTAGACGGCCAGGGCCGCCAACTCGGTCGGGCGGCCGAAACGGCCCATGGCCTGACGGGCGGTGAATTCGGCATAGGCCTTGTCGAAGTCCCCGGTGTCGCGCAGCCGCTGCAGCAGTGACGGGGTTTCGACCGTGCCGGGGCAGATGGCGTTGCAGCGAATGCCATGGGTGACGAAGTCGGCTGCGACGGATTTCGTCAGACCGATCACGGCGGCCTTGGTGGCGCCATAGGCGAAGCGGTTGGGCACGGCCTTGATGCTAGAGCAGACCGAGGACATGTTGATGATCGAGCCGCCGCCGCCCGCGATCATCTGCGGCAGGAAGGCGCGGATCATGCGGTACTGGGCGGTGACGTTCAGGGTGTTGGAGAAGGCCCAGTCGTCTTCTTCGCAGTCCAGGATGGTGCCCGCATGGACGAACCCGGCGCAGTTGTAGAGCACGTCGACCTGGGGGAACTCCGCGGCGATGGCGCGGACCGCCTGCGGGTCGGTGACATCCAGCCTGCGCGTCGTCGCGCCCTCCAGGTCGGCCAGGCCGTCGGCGTTGATGTCCACGGCGATGACGGTCGCGCCTTCGCGCAGGAAGGCTTCGGCCGTCGCGCGCCCGATCCCCTGCGCCGCCGCCGTCACCAGGGCGGTCTTGCCTGCCAGTCTCATCCCTGAGCTCCTAAACATAAGACATATTATGTTTAGCTAGGCCTCCATAGGCCCATCGTCAAGCGGGAGAGAGGAGGCTTGCAGACAAAGAAAAACCGCCCCCCGACGAACGGGAGGCGGCGCACCAAAACGGCAGGGAGAGAGGGGTCAGAAGCGCATGCGCACTCCGGCGGACACGCGGCGGCCGGTGGTGCGGAATTCCTTGGTTCGGTCCGGAGAGACCGAATAGAGGAACTCCTCCTCGTCGGTCAGATTGAGGGCGTCCAGGAAGACGGTGACCTTGTCCGTCACGTCGTAGGAAACGCCGGCGTCCAGCTGGCCATAGGCGTCGAAGAACTCCGGCTCGCTGTTGCGGCCGACGGCGACGGCGACAAACTCATCGCGCCACGTATAGGCCAGGCGAGCCTGGATCGGGCCCTTCTCATAGAAACCGACGAGGCTGTAGGAGTATTTCGACAGCCCTTCCAGGCCGTATGAGACGCCGCCGGCGTTGGAGTATTCGGCGTCGGAGTCGGCGTAGGTGAAGCTGGCCTGGGCGCCCAGGCCGTCGAACGGCGCCGGCAGGTTGTCGAACACCTGACGATAGCCCAGTTCGACGCCCTTGATGGTCGCGCCGTCGCCATTGCTCGGCACCGTGACCGAGAAGTCGACCTCGTCGACGCGTTCCGTAGTCGTGCTGGTGCTCACGAAGGAGTCGAGGTTCTTGTAGAAGGCCGCGAAGGACAGCAGCGACGTCGGAGCGAAGTACCACTCGACCCCCGCCTCGAACTGCGTCGCGCGGAAGGGCTTCAGGTCGGGGTTGCCGCGCTTGATCGATTCATTGCCGGGGTTGGTCTGGATCGACTGGCGGGGCGACAGGTCGCTGAGCGTCGGGCGTGTCATGACGCGCGAGGCGGCGAAGCGCACGATGACGTCGTCGGTGACGGAAAGGCGGGCGTTCAACGACGGCAGGATGTCAGTGTATTCGCCCTTGAAGCTGATCGGCTCCACGTCGGACAGGACGATGATGTTCTGACCGGCGCCGTTGGGCTTGGCGCTCAGCACCGTGCGCGAGGCGCCGGACGAGGTGTAGGAGGTATCCTCGATGCGAACGCCCATGTTCACCGTCAGCGGCATTCCGCCCAGGTCGGCCTCGACCTGACCCATCAGATAGCCGGTCCAGACCTTCTCATCGACGACGGACGAACCGGAAGGGTCATGGACGCTGGGTTCGAACGGCTTGCCGTCGCGATCGGCCAGACCCTTCACATAGGCGATCAGGGCGTTGGGATCATAGGTCAGCCAGTCGTGCATGATGTTGCCGCCGCGACCGTCGAAGAAGTTCATGCCGGTCGGCGTGAACAGGTCCGCCGGCAGGGCCTCGTTGGAGTCGCAATAGGCGCACTGCTGATCGAACGGCATGGAGGTGCCGTAGATGTCCTTGACGCGGTTCTGATAACCCATGCCGGCATAGACTGTGACGTTGCCGGCCGGCGCCCATTCGCCGTCGATACGGTATTCGTCGATGGTGTCCTTGGTCCGGCCGGGGCTGTTCCAGATGTAGTAGTGTGCGGTCAGGCCGTTCGGATCGACGGCGGCGTCGGCGTTCGAACCCGGGTAGCCGAAGCCGTATTCATAGATGGGCGAACCGCCACGACGATCCCACCACAGGTCGACGCCCTTGCGGCGGATGGTGGTGAAGCTGGGCGCCTGGTCGCTCTTGCGTTCCGCGGTCGAGGTCGAGACGTCGAACGACAGCTTCAGATCGTCGGTGACCTGCCAGTCCGCGTTGAAGCCCAACTGACGGGTTTCGACGTTGCGGGTGTCGTATTGCATGATCTGGTCGACGAAGCCGCCGACGTAGCGCTGATAGACCGCCTCATTGCCTTGGACCACCTGCTCGACCAAGTCGCCGCCGGCGAAGTCGAAGGCAAGTCCGGTCTGCCGTTCGGTGATGTCCGCCTTCACGTACATGGCGTCGAGCGTCAGGGTCAGATTGTCCTGCGGGCGATACTGGCCCGAGGCGTTCAGGCCCAGCATCTGCTTGCTGCGCTCGAAGAAGAAGGGCGACAGGTTCGACGGCATGGAGACCTTGTCGAAAGGCGCCACGTCGGGTCCGATGCGCGCGCCCTGGACGCCGCCGCGGCTGTAATAGGAATCCCCGCTGGAGCGGAAGACGTGGCCGGCGCCGATGGTGAATTCGTCGTTGCGGGTGTCCTGGTCGATGTAGGAGGCGGCCAGGGCGAAGCCCAGGGTGCGGTCGTCATTGCGCCAGGACAGGACGCCCGAAGCGTCCGAGCTGTAACTGTCGGCCAGTTCGGCCCAGGTCGAGCCGACCGAGGCGGCGGCGGCGAAGGGCTCGCGCTGGTCCAGCGGACGCAGGGTGCGGACATTGATGGTGGCGCCGATCGAGGCGCCGTTGATGTCGGCCTGGGGCGATTTGTAGACATCGGCGCCGGCGATGATTTCGGACGGCAGGACGTCGAAGGAGAACTCGCGGCCGTTGTTGTCCGTGGCCAGGGTGCGGCCGTTGACGGTGACGGCGTTGAACTTGGGGCCGAAGCCGCGCACGGTCACGAAACGGCCTTCGCCGCGGTTGCGGTCAATGGTGACGCCAGGCACGCGCTGAAGCGATTCCGCCACGTTCTGATCGGGCAGCTTGCCCAGGTCCTCGGACGCGATCGAGTCGACGACGCCGACGGCTTTACGCTTGATGTCGATGGACTGCTGCTGGCTGGCGCGGATGCCGGTGACGACGATCTCGTCTACGACGGTGGCGTCCTGGTCACCGGTATCAGAAGCAGATGCGACTTGAGCCGAGGCGACGGCGGGTAGGGCGACGGCCAGCACGCCCAAGGCGGTCGCGGCCATCAGATGGGTCTTTGTTGACATCACGGGGTCCTGCTGAGGTTCCAACCTGGCGGCCTGTTTTTCCGGCCTTGATGAAACCCTACGAACGCCGTTTCGGTATGTCAAATTATCATCATACGTATTATAACATTTCGCTGCGTTAGCGGACGGATCGGATCGGCATGACGCAGAGGGCGGAACTGAAGACGAAGATCACAGCGGCGATGAAGATCACCGAATAGTCGCCGTCGAACAGGTGCAGCAGAACCGCGGCCATGACCGGGCTGATGATCTGGGGAATGTTGACCGCCGTGGTCAGCACGCCCAAGTCCTTGCCTTCATCCCCCTCGGCGCTTTGAGGCAGGACCTGGGTCATCAGGGCCATGTCGATCGACATGAACATGCCGTAGCCCAGGCCGATGATCCCGGCGTAGATCCACATCCCCGTCATGTTCGGCAGCAGCAGGGGGGCCAGCATGGCGCAGCCCATGATCAGGCTGGCGCCGAAGACGAAGGGCTTGCGGCGCTGATAACGGTCCGACAGCCAGCCCGAGACCAACGACGACGCCACCAGACAGATCAGGGTCAGGATCGCCATATTGGCGATGGCGATGTTGGAGTCGCCGTCCGACAGACCGATATAGTCGCGCAGGATGTAGAGCATGTAGGCCGCGATGGCCTGATAGCCCATGTAGACCGTGAAGCGTCCCGCGAAGGCCCAGGCGAAGTCGGGATGCTCCTTCGGACTGATCCAGAAGCCCTTGGCGAAGGCGATCCACGAAAAAGGCCGGGCGGGCAGGTCGGCGCTGGACGGCTCGCGGTTGATAACCACGAAGACGAGGCAGGAGGCGGCGATGGCCAGGGCGAACAGGGCGTAGGCCATGACCTGGGCGCCCGCCAGATAGCCGGCGACCACCGTGCCGGCGGTCAGGCCCGCCGTCATCCCGGCGCCGACGATGCCGGACACCACCCCGCGCGCCTCGGGCGGGAAGCGGTCGGCGATGACGGTGGTCATGGCCGGCTGCATGGAGTTGTAGGCGACCGTGGCCATAACCCAGAACACCATCAGGGCCCAGAAACTGGTCATCCAGGACACGCCGAAAAGACAGATCGAGCCGATCACCGAGGCGATGGCGATCCACGGAGACCGCCGCCCCCAGCGTGAACGGGTCCGGTCGGAAAGAGCGCCGGCGATCGGCGTCGTCAGGGTCGAGAAGACCGAGGTGACGGCGAACAGCAGGGCCAGGTTGTTGGCCTTGTTCGCGGGGTCCAGGGCCGCGATCTGATTGGGCAGCAGCACGCCGAGTACGCCGCTGTAGAGCGCCATCAGCAGGAAGAAGTTGACCATCAGCGATAGCTGGAGCCGGCGACGGCGAACGCCTTCGACGGTCTGGGCGGTTCGTTCGAGGGTCATGGGAAATCCAAGGCTCGCGGCGAAATTAGGCGGGTGGCAGACGGTAGAAGCCGCGCGCGGTCTCATGACGGATGAGCGCACGCTCGGCGTTCGAAAGGCGGGCTGTGGCGATGTCGAAAAGCGTCCGCCAGCGGGACAGGCCCCCTCGGGCCAGTTCAGCGACAGGCCAGTCCCCGCCGTACATCAGGCGCGAAGGACCGAAGCAGGCCAGGGCGTGGTCGATATAGGGGCGCAGGGCCTCGTCCCGGCCCTCGGCCCAGTCGTCCTGGGTCGTCAGGCCGGACAGTTTGGCGAAGACCTGAGGCCGCTTCGCCAGATGCTCCAGATTGGCGGCCCAATCGCTATGGCGGATGTCGCCCTTGCCGACGGCGATGTCGGGTTTGCCGAGATGGTCCAGGACGACACGCGCGTGCGGCGCGGCCGCGAACAGCGCGTCCAGGGCTTCGATCAGTTCGGGCAACTGGTGGTCGCGGGCGCAGAGATCCAGGCTGAGACCTTCTTCGGCTGACGCGACCAGACCCTCGATATGGGCGGCCGAGGAGATGAAGCCGGGCGCTTCATTCTGGACCGAGCGACGGACGCCGCGAACCAGAGGTCGTTGTTTCAATTGGCGCAGCAGGGGCCTGACGGCTTCCCCTTCTTCCAGCGGCGCAAAGGCGACCACGCCGAGAATCTGCAAGGGGGAGCGATCCAGGCCGCTGACCCAATCGACCTCATTCAGGGTTTGTTCGGGCGCGCAGTCGGCCTGGACGAAGACGGCTTGGCGAGGCTCCGCCTGCTGGCGCGCCCACTCCTCGGGGCCGTGACGTCCGGCGATGGATGGAACGTGCTTCAGCCAGTCATAGCTGAGACGCTGCGGTTCCCACAGGTGAAGGTGAGCGTCGATCATCGGCCGGCCTTGCCGCCATCGCCGGGCAGTACGTCCCAACCGATGTCGCGCACGGAGGCCAGGGCGGCCTCGACGGCGGCGAGGATCGCCGGATCCAGCGGGGCGGTCATGGCTTCGATGTTGCGGGTCAGATTGGACGCTTTGGACATGCCGACCACGGTGGAAGCGACGCCGATCCGGGCCGCGGTCTGAAAGGCGAACTGCAGCGCGACGACGGACAGGTCCGTACCGAGTGCGGCGCAGGCCTTCGCCGCTTCTGCGGCCGCCTGACGCACGGCGGGGTGGGCGGGATGCCAGTCCGGAGGGCCCTTGGCCGTCAGCAGTCCCATGCCGAGCGGCGAGGCGTTGAAGACGCTGATTCCCGCCGCGTTCAGGCGTCGGGCCGTTTCGGCCAGACGTCGATCCTGAAGGGTGTAGGTGCAATAGGCCATGACGGTGTCGACCTGCTGCTCAACGGCGACGTCTTCGAGCAGGGAGAGGTCGTAGCCGGTGACGCCGATCCGTCCGATGACGCCCTCGCTCTTGAGCGTCCGCAGGGTCGGCAGGGCTTCGTCCAGCAACTGGCGTCTGTCGCCATGCTCTATGTCGTGGCATTGCAGCACGTCGATGTGGTCGACGCCGAGACGCGCAAGGCTGGCGTCCAGGCTGCGCAGGGTGGCGTCGCGCGAGAAGTCCCAATCCCTGTCGCCATAGCGGCCCACCTTGGTCATCAGGATGTAGTCGTTGCGCGCCGCGCCGCGCAGGGCGACGCCCAGGGCCGTCTCGGCGCGGGTCAGGCCGTAATAGGGCGCGACATCGATCAGATTGACGCCGGCCTGCAACGCGGCGGCGACCACTTCATCGGCTTCGCCCTGCGATACGTCCTGATAGACGCCGCCCAGAGAGGCTCCGCCGAGCGCCAGCGTGGACACCAGAGGGCCGTCGCCGCCTAGACTGTTCTGCTGCATCCTGTCGTTTCCAATCGCGTCTTGTGACGTCTTATCGGTTGGCGGCGGTCCGGTTGTTCGGGACCAGGTCGAGCCCGGCCCGCCTGGGGCGGACATGAGGCCCGCTGGGGCTGGACCAGGTTCCGCTCAGCCGGTTGGCGTTGATCGCCGCCTCGTCGACCTCGATTCCCAAGCCCGGACGATCACCCAGAATCAGGCCGCCGTCAGCGATTTCCTGATCGACCTTGAGGCCGATCGGGAAGCCGAAGTCCTGAAGTTCGACGCCGAGCATGTTGGGAGCGGCGGCGGCGGCGTGAGCGATCGGGTTGCAGTCGTAGCCGACCGGCGAAACCGGCAGGTTGTGGGCATGGGCGGCCATGGAGACGCGGTGGAAGTGGGTGACGCCCCAAACGCTGCCGGTCTGGACGATGTCGACCGCCTTGGCGTCGAACAGGGGGGTGAACTGATCCAGACCCGTCAGGTTCTCGCCGGTGGCGACGGCGCAATGGGCGGCGCGGCTGATCATGGCGTGGCCGTCGGCGTCCCAGCGACGGACCGGCTCCTCAATCCAGGTCAAATCCAGATGCTGCTGGATCTCCGCGAGATGGCGGACAGCCTGTTTGCGGCTCCAGCACTCGTTGACATCGAGCATGAGGGCGGGGCGCGCGCTGTTGCGGCCGAGCACCTCGCGGGCGATCTTGAGGCGGCGGATGTCGCGATCCAGATCCAGGCCGCCCTTGACCTTGGCGGAGCTGAATCCGCGCTCGGCCCATTGGGCGTAATGGGCGGCGAAGGCGTCGTCGTCCAGGCCGAAGCATAGTCCCGACGCATAGCCGGGAACGAAGCGATCACGAGCGCCCAGCATCCGCCACAGCGGCTCGTCAGCCATCTTGGCCTTCAGATCCCAAAGGGCCATGTCGATGGCGGCGATGGCCCCGAAGGTGGCGCCGGCGTGGCCGCTCTTGAACACATGGGCCAGCATTCTGTCATAGAGGGCGGTGACGGCGCGGGGGTCCTCGTTCTCGACAGCGGGGAAAACCCTGGCGATGTCGGCATGCTGACCCAGACCCACCCCGGTCAGGCCGCCATCCGTCTCAAGCAGGAGGATGGCGTTCTCGGTGACGCCCGATGCGATCACCCCGTTGGCGTCGCCGATCGGGCGGCCCCAGTCGTGGACGGTGGTGAGGCTGCGATAGCCGGTGATCTTCATGAAACTCTCAAGCCAACCGAATGCAGTTTGATAATATGTATGATGTTTCGGGCTGGCAAGTCCCAACTGGCGGGAAAACAGAGCCTTTCAATGGCGGTCGGCGTCTCGACTCTCATATCGTGATACGTATGCTGGCACAGCCTGGGCGCGGAGCGTCGAACGAGATCAGATCATGGCTGTGACCCCCCAAACGTCGTCTCGCGTCGCGCGTCGGCCGCGACTGTCGGCCGCCGTGGTCGAGGATCTCGTCAACGCCATAGTCACCGAGATTCATCCCGCCGGATCGGCCCTGCCGCCCGAGAACGTCCTGTGCGACATCTATGGCGTCAGTCGGACCGTGGTCCGTGAAGCCACGACCGCGCTGACGGAGAAGGGACTGGTCGTCTCGCAGCAGGGCCGCGGCACCATCATCCAGGATCCGTCCTCATGGAACCTGCTGGACCCCATGATCCTGAGCGCTCTGTTCCGTCGCGAGGACGGCCTGTCCTATCTGGACAACCTGTCGGAAATTCGCGCCTCCCTGGAGGGCGAGATGGCCGCCAAGGCCGCGCGCAAGCTGACGCCTGAGGCCGCCGAGGAACTGACTCGGCAAATGCAGAAGCTGGAGAGCCTGATCACCACGCCCGCAGGCTATGTGCATGAGGACGTGGCCTTTCACGACATCATCATGAGCCTGTCGGGCGATCGGCTGAGCAAGGCCATCATCGACAGCATCCAGAGCAAGGCCGTGAAGACCCACAGCTACAGCGGCAAGCTGAACGTGGAGCATATCCGTGCGACGCATGAGGCCCACGTAAGGGTCTATGACGCCATCATGGCGCGCGATCCGGAGGGCGCGGCCAGAGCCATGCGCGACCACATCGAGGGGTCGTGGAAGAAGCGTCGCCCGGCGAAGCTGCACCAGGTCTGACGCGGCGCAAGGCCGCGCCCTGCACACATAACTTGTATGATGATTTTTGATCGGCTTATCTACCCGCTGCCAGGGGAGGATGAGGTCGATGAAACTGACGATGACGCGCAGAAGCGTAGTGGCGAGCGGCGCGGCCGGAGCCGCCTGGGCCGCGCTCGGCGGAGGCGCGGCGCGTGCTGCGAGCCAGGCCGTCCAGGTCGAGCAGTGGGGTCTGTTCGAAACGGCTCTGACGGCGCCCGGCGCGTCGGAGCCGTTCCGGACGGCCGTGACGGGCTTCTTCACCCAGGGCGAGACGACGGTCCGAGCGCTAGGCTTCTATGACGGCGGAGACGTCTATCGCATTCGCTTCTCGCCGCCGACCCTGGGCGCGTGGCGTTGGCGGGTCGAAAGCGACCTGAAGGCGCTGAACGGTCAGGAAGGCAGGTTCGAGGCGATCGCGCCTTCCAGCAGCAACCACGGTCCGGTGGCGGTCCAGGACGACTACCACTTCGCCTACGCCGATGGAGCGCCCTTCCGCCAGATCGGAACCACCAGCTACGGCTGGACCCATCAGCCGGAAGCCCGGCGGCGACAGACGCTGGAGACCCTGGCCGCCTCTCCATTCAACAAGCTGCGGATGCTGGTCTTTCCCAACGCCACCATCGCCACGAACGAGGCTCTCTCTCCCTATGAGAAGACGGGGCCGGGGCCGCGTGACTGGGATTTCACGCGCTTCAATCCAGCCTATTTCCAGCGCCTCGACGCCTGCGTGGCGGCTCTGTGCGACCTGGGGATCCAGGCGGACGTCATCTTGTTCCATCCCTACGACGAGACCTTCGGTTTCGAGGAAATGGCGGCTGAGGCGGATGACCATTACGTCCGTTATGTCGTCGCGCGCCTGGCGGCCTATCGAAACGTCTGGTGGTCGCTGGCCAATGAGTTCGACCTGCTGAAGACCAAGACGGACTCCGACTTCGACCGACTGTTCCAGTTGGTGCAAAGCCAGGACCCGTACGGTCGCCTGCGCTCCATCCATAACTGGCGGCGGCTTTACGACCACGGCAAGCCCTGGGTGACTCACGCCAGCATCCAGAACGGTTCGGCTGTGCTCGACGACGTGCGGGCGGAAACCTATCGCAGCGTGTGGCGGAAGCCGGTGATCTTCGACGAGGTCTGCTACGAAGGCTCGCTGGAAGACCGTTGGGGCGACCTGACCGGGCCGGAAATGGTGCGAGGCTTCTGGCACGGCCTGATCGGCGGAACCTATGTCGGTCACAGCGAGTGTCTGCCCCGGCATAAGGGCGACGGCTTCTGGCTGGGCGAGGGCGGCGACCTGCGAGGCGAGAGCGCGCCGCGCCTGGCCTTCCTCAGGTCGATCATGGAGGCTGGGCCGACCCCAGGCGTCGAACCGATCGACAAGTGGTGGGAACAGCATCTGGGCGGCGTCGCCGGGCAGTACTACCTGCGCTACTTCGGCGATGCGGCGCCGACCGAATGGGCGTTGGATCTGCCGCGTGACGAGATTACGGGCGGAGAACGCTTCCGTGTCGACGTCATCGATACCTGGAACATGACGATCGAGGCCCTGCCAGGCGAGTTCGTCATGGCGGCCAAGGAAACCAAATACTTCTTCCATGATCCCGCGCGCCCGACCGTCGCCCTGCCGGGGCGGCCCTGGATGGCGGTGCGGGTGACGCGCCTGGCGTGATCGAAAGCGGTGCGGCAGGAGCGGAAACGCCCCTGCCGCCGAGGGTCAGAAAGCCAGAGCCGTGGAGGCCACGTGCGCTTCCCAGGCTTCGCGGGTCTTGAAGTCCAGGCCGCCGTCCCAGGCGGAGCCCATGTAGTAGGTGAAGGGCCGGCCCGGCGTGACGCGGACCAGGATCAGATAGTTGTCGGCGTCCTCGGCGAAGCCTTCGACCTGGGCCGGGTCGACGGCGATGGCGATGCCGATAGAGCCGTGCTCGGGATTGGCCGGCTCCCAGAACGTCAGGCGGCCGTTGGCGGCGTCGCGGGTGACGAAGCCGGCGCCCGCCGCGTTGCGGCGCTTGGATATGCCGACGCCGACGATCAGGGGCTCGCTCGTGTCCGAGTTCAGGGTCGAGGTCATGCGGGTGAAGCTGGAGCCCAGCGGCAGGCTGAACTCGCGCGTCTCCCAGACCTTGCGGGCCACATCGACGGGCCAGGGGCGATAGTCGACGCTGAAGCGGGCCTCGTCGCCGCCGGTCGCCTCGATGCGATAGGTCGAGAAGTTGCGGCTGGTCCACAGCTTGTTGTCGTACCAGACGCCCAGACCGCCCGCGCCGCGACCACGACCGACGTCGTAGTAGTCCAGCCCCTCGCCGCGATCGACGTGGTAATTGGGGAAGCGCAGCTGGCGGTCCATGTAGGGATAGCGGACGCGCTTGGCCCAGACGTCGACGCCCGAGCCGGAGGGCGCTTCTCGCGCCTCCAGGGCGGGGCCGTAGATGCGGTGCGCGACGCGGTCGTTCTCCCACAGAAGATCGTCGAGGCGGTCGGGCGCGAAGCGGACGACGGCGCGAGGCTGCTGCTGATCGGCGGGCGGCGGGGTCAGGCGTTCGACCTCGGCGGGGCGGCCCAGCGAGGACGGATCATAGGCCAGGGCGCGGGTCGCCTGCATCTCCTCGGCGCGACGCTTGATCTCGGCCTCGCCGACGACGGTGACCGGCGCGGGCGGCGCGGGCGTGGTGGCGGCGATCACCTCGGGCGCATCGCGCGCGGGCTCGGCCAGGGGGAGGCTCTTTTGCGGACCGTTCAGGTCGGCGACCTCCAGCCCCGCCAGGATGTAGGTCCCGGTGGTGTAGAGGCCGACCTCGTTCGGATCGGTCGGGACGGGCATGTCGCCGGTCTTCTGCGTGGCGCCGATCAGGCCGCTGGGCAGGACGTGGCGGTTGAGCGCGGCCCAGCCCTTGAGCACGGCGGGCTCATAGGTCGCGCGGTCCAGCAGGCCGTGGTTGATCCCCCAGGCCAGGGCGTAGACGTAGAAGACCGAACCCGAGGTCTCGGCCTGCGGATAGAGTTCGGGAGCCAGCAGGCTGGCGCGCCACAGGCCGTCGTCCTGTTGCAGTTCGCGGATGCGTCCGGCCATGGCCTGAAAGATGTCGACGTAGTCCTGACGGCCCTCGAAATCGGCGGGCATGGCCTCCAGGGTGCGGGCCAGGCCGCCCATGACCCAGCCGTTGGCGCGGCTCCAGTAGATAGGCTGGCCATTGGCCTCGGTGCGGCCTTCGAAGCGCTGGTCGCGCAGGAAGAGGCGCTGCTCGGGGACCCACAGGCGGTCGATGGTGCGCCGGAACTCCTTGTCCATGGCGCGGACGTATTTCGGGTCGCCGGTCACCGCCGACATGCGCGCCAGAACCGGCGGCGCCATGTAGAGGGCGTCGGCCCACCACCAGATCAGGGCGTCAGTCTCGGTCGCGCGGTTCAGGTGCGGGATCATATAGTCCAGCCGCTGGCGCAGCGGCATCAGCACTCCGTCCTGACCCCGGCGCGAATAGAGCTCCAGATACAGGTCGCCGATGGTCTGGTCGTCGGCGTTCAGCATGGTCGGACCCGAGCGCGCGCCGCGCAGGCTGTAGTTGTAGTGCTCGGCCACGGCCGTCAGGAAGCGCAGGGTCTCGGGGTCGTCCGAGACGCGCGCCAGCCGCGCCGCGCCGATGTAGAAGGTCGCGGCCACCCAGTTGGACGACATCTGCGTCAGATTGCTGCCGGTCGACAGGGCCAGGGGACGCGAGGCCATGTCGGTGATCTGGGAGGAGGCGACGTATTCGACCGCCGCCAGGGTCTGTTCGCGCGAAGGGCGGGCGTCCGCGCGGAAATCCAGGTTGGGGCGCGGGCGCGCGGTCAGCCATTCGGCCTCGACGCCGGGGTTGGACTGCGGCGCCCAGGGCTCGCCTGCGGCCGATTGGGCGAGCGCAGGTGCGGTCAAGACGGTGCTGGCGAGCAGGAAGGCGATCGTCGGGGCGGCGCGGCGTAGCGTCACAGGCGTTCTCTCCGGTACGGACCCCGTGGCGTTTGGGGTTTCACTATTTGCTGATGCGTACCATAAAATGGTCTTCAACCAGCGCAAGCCGGAATGACACCGGTAAACCGCGACAAGACGCCGTCCATCTTGCGGCGCGACCATGTGAGGAACGCCTATGCATCGCCGCTCTTTGTTGCAACTCGGAATTACCGGCGCCCTGGCGACCGGCATGGCGGCCGCGCCCGCCTGGGCGCAGGGAACCGGCCGGACCTTCGACGCCGCCGACTTCGGCGCGGTCGGGGACGGCGAGACCATCAACACCCGTCCGATCCAGGCCGCCATCGACGCGGCGGCGGGGGCGGGCGGCGGCACGGTGGTGCTGAAGCCCGGCGTCTATCTGTCCGGCTCCCTGTTCGTGAAGTCGAACGTCACCCTGCTGATCGGGCGCGGCGCGACGCTGAAGGGGCTGCGCGACATCGCCGCCTACCCCTTGGTGCGCACGCGCGTCGCCGGGATCGAGATGGAGTGGCCCGCGGGCCTGCTGAACGTCTATCGCGAGCGGAACGCCCGCATCACCGGCGAAGGGCTGGTCGACGGCGACGGCAAGGTCTTCTGGGACGCCTATTGGGCGATGCGGCGCGATTATGATCCGCGCGACCTGCGCTGGGCGGCGGACTACGACTGTCGCCGCCCGCGCCTGATCCATGTCTATGACGCGGACCAGGTCGAGGTGTCGGGCCTGAACCTGGCGCGTTCGGGCTTCTGGACCGTGCACGTGTGCTATTCGCGCGACGTGAAGGTGTCGGACCTGATCATCCGCAACAACCTGGGCGGCCGAGGCCCCTCGACCGACGGGATCGACATCGATTCCTCGGAGCGGGTGCTGGTCGAGCGCTGCGACCTGTCGGTCAACGACGACGCCATCTGCATCAAGGCGGGGCGCGACTGGGACGGCCTGAGGGTCGCCCGGCCGTGCCGCGAGGTGAGGGTGCGCGACTGCATCGTGCGTGACGCCCTGGCCGGCATGACCTTCGGCAGCGAGACCTCGGGCGGGTTCCAGGACATCGAAGTGTCGGGTCTGCGGATCGAATACCCCGTGCCGCTGGGAATCTTCTTCAAGTCGGGCCACACGCGCGGCGGGGTCATCAACAACATCGCCCTGCGGGACATCCATCTGCAGGACGTGGCGACCCTGTTCCGGGTGAATCTCAACTGGTATCCGAACTACTCCTACGCCCAGATCCCCGCGGGCATGACGGATGTTCCGGACTATTGGCGGGCGCTGGCGACGCCGGTCCCGCGCGAGCAGGGCGTGCCTCGCATCCGCGACGTGCGCCTGTCGGACATCAGGGCGGTGGGCGGCAAGATCGGCTTCGAGGCCGCCGCCTATGAGGAAGCGCCCCTGCGCGACTTCACCTTCGAGCGGTTGCGTTGGGACGTGCGCGAGGCGGGGACCATCGCCAACGCCGACAACTGGCGCTTCATCGACTGCGACATCGACACCCTGGACGGAACGGGACCCAAGGTCACGGCGTCGCGCGGCGTGGTCGGCCTCTGAGGCGTTTTGTCCGGAACGGACTGTTCAAACCCCGGCGTTTCGACGTCGGGGTTTTTCTTCGCCCGAATGCAGGGAGCCGAACAGAAAAAAGGCCCGGAGCAGATGCTCCGGGCCGAGTGGTACGCTGAAAGGTTCAGGGAGGTGAATCAGTATTTCCAGCGCAATCCGATAGCGATCTCGCGACCCGTGTGACGGTAGTCCGAGATGCGGTTCGTCTCATCGACGTAGCGATCGTTGTACTCGTCGGTCAGGTTGATGCCTTCCAGCGAGATCGTCATGCTGTCCGAGATGTCGTAGGACATCGAGGCGTCGACGTAGGTCGTCGCGTTCATGCCCTCTTCCGAGTTGCCGTTGCCGCCCGGGAACGACATCAGATAGCCGCTGCGGTAGGCCGCTGAGACACGGGCCTGGAAGGGGCCGTCCTCGTAATACAGCGTCGTGTTGAAGGTGTTCTTCGACTGACCCGTCAGGCGGTTCTTGCCGGCGGCGCCATAGTCGACCTCAGAGTCGACATAGGTGAAGTTGCCGATAAAGCCGAAGTTCGACCACAGGCCGGGCAGGAAGGTGAAGGGCTGCTGGTACTGGATCTCCAGCCCGTGCAGCGAACCGCCCTCGCCGTTGAGCTTGCGCGTGACCTGGAAGACGTCGGTCGGACGCGCGGCGCCTTGCAGCAGCTCGTCGGGCAGACCCAGATCGCTCCAGACGATCGATTCCGTCACCGAGGTGATGAAGCTGTCGATGTCCTTGTAGAAGACGGCGGCGGCCAGCAGGCCTTCGTTCTGGAAATACCACTCGACCGACAGGTCGTAGTTGGTGGCGCGGAACGGATCCAGCAGCGGGTTGCCGTAGGACACGGTGCGCGTGGTCGGCGAGACGCCGCCGCCTGGGGTCAGGTCGCCCAGAGTCGGACGCGACATCACCTTGGCGGCGCCCAGGCGGATCACCAGGTCGTCGCGCGGCTCGATGGCCAGGTTGAACGACGGCAGGACGTCGTCGTAGTCGTTATAGGCGGTGACGTAGTCGTAGCTGGTGGTCGTGTTGCCGGCGTCATCCTTGACGGTGATCGTCTGCCAGCCCTTGGATTCGACTTCCGTCTTGGCGTAGCGGACGCCGACGTTGCCGCGCACCGTCATGTTGGCGACCTCGGTGTTGAAGTCGGCCTGAACGAAGACGCCCTTGTCCGTTTCGTCGACTTCGCGCTCGCTGCGGTTCGGCACCAGCGGGTCGTCGTAGACGCTGAGGAAGTCGTTGATCTTCGAGATGTCGGGAACGATGAAGCTCAGGTCCGACCCCGCCGGCACGCCGATCTTGCCGTCGATGCTGACGATCTTGCCCAGGGCGTCCACGCCGGTGATCCGGTCAGCGCCCGCCGTAGCCGTCTGAGCCCGCGCCACGCCCCAGGTGCTGAATCCGTAGGTGCGGTATTCGCCGCCGGCCTTGAAGGTGATGGAAGGCGTCCAGTCGTACTCCAGGGCGCCGGCGAAGACGTTGTTGTCGAAATCGCCGCCGCTGGTGGAGCGCGTGCCCTGGATCAGGGTGAAGTCCTTGCCCGAGGTGATGTCGAAGCCGTAGTCGATCATCGGCAGGCGATCGTTGCCGCGGAAGTCGATGGTGTAGCCGTTCACCCCCGCCTGTTCGAAGGCGTAGGTGACGTTTGTCGGCGTGCGAGCTTCGGATTTGTTGAGGCCCAGCTTCATGTTGCCGCGCAGGCGATCCGTGAAGTCGTGACGGACGTTCAGCGAAGCCTGGGCGAAGGTGCTTTCATTGCGGGTGAAGCCGTTTTCCGAGCGCACCAGCATGTTATCGAACACGCCGTAGGACAGGGCGTTCTTGCCGGCGTCGATGGCGTAGTCGCGCACGATGACGTTGTTGACGGCCGCGCGGCTGAAAGCCCAGGCCTCGACGTTGGGGCTTTCCAGTTCGGAGTTCAGGCGGGACCACAGTAGGTCCAGGACGACCTCGGTGCGGTCGCTGGGGCGCCATTGCAGGGCGCCGGTCATGCCCAGGCGGTCTTCCTGGGTGTTGCCGAAGGTGTAGCGCGGGATGCGCGGATAGAAGGCGTTCAGCAGTTCAGTGCGCTGGGCCTCCGTGGTGCAGGGAACGCAGCCGCCGAAGTTCTGACCAACGCCGTAGGCTTTCGTCGGGTCGCCCTTCTGCCACCGGGTCGTGTTGAAGCTCTCGAGGATCGGCGAACGTTCGGAATAGGCGATGGAGCCCAGGATGCCGAAGGTCTTGCTGTCGTTCGACCAGCTCAGCAGGCCGGCCGTGCGCGGGACGGTCTTCTCCGACAGGTCGTTGTAGGAGGCCTGGACCGACAGGGCGGAGTTGAAGCCGCTGTTCGCGAAGTCCAGCGGGCGGCCGGTCTGCAGGTCGACGGTCGATCCCAGCGAGCCTTCCTCGATCTCGGCCGACTGGGTCTTGCGGACCTTGATGCTGTTGAACAGCTCGGACGCGAACATCGAGAAGTCGAAGCTGCGGTTGCGGTTGCCGCCCGACGCCGCCTGGGCCTCGAGGCCGTTGATGCGGGTGCGGGTGAAGTCGGCGCCCAGGCCGCGCACCGAGATGGTCGTGCCCTGACCGTTGACCCGTTCGATGGTCACGCCGGGCAGGCGCTGGATGGCCTCGGCCAGGTTCTGGTCGGGGAAGTCGGCGATGTCTTCAGCCAGGATGGCGTCGACGGCGCCGGCCTCGCGGCGCTTGACGTTCAGCGCCTGCTGCAGGCTGGAGCGGAAGCCGGTGACGACGATCTCGTCGACGACGGTGGCGTCCTCGCCCGTGGTCTGATCGGCGGCGTCCTGAGCCATGGCGGGCGCAACGCCCCACATCAGGGCGGTGGCGGAAGCGCCGGCGACACAGAGGGCGCGGACGTTGCGGAAGGGTCGTGCCATATTTCTCTCCCCGCACCGAAGCCCGTGGCACCGGTGTCATTTGTTGGTATGCTGTTGCGTATAGTTGGACGATACGCGTGTCACTTCTTGCAACAGCTTCCCGCTTTTTGCAACAGGCTCGTGTCAGCCTCCGTGCGAGACTGCAGTGAGCCGCGAAAACAGCGACGATTTCATGAGGTTACGGAACCTGCCTCAAGGTGTCGCCGAAACAGGAAGGGCCCCGGATCGCTCCGGAGCCCTTTTTCGGAGAGGGGGAGACGGCGGGCGTCAGGCCGCCCGCGCCACCTCCACCGCATAGACGTGATTGGCGCCATGCATGTTGGAGACGAAGACGATCCATCGGCCGTCCGGCGTGAAGGTCAGGTTGGGCTCCAGCCGGTAGTCATGGTTCGACAGGTCGACCAGGCGCTGCGACCGCAGATACTCGACGCTGATCTGATCGTCCTTGTCGCTGGACGGATCCTCGTCGACGATCGGCTCGGGACGCAGCAGGACGAGCCATTTTCCGTCCGGCGCATGGGCGACCATGTCGCCGTCGCCGCCGTCGCCCGCGAACATCCGTCCGTCCGGCGAGACGTTGTAGTGCACCGACCAGTCGTTCTGTTCGACCCGGCGATAGACGCGCTTGCCTGTCTCCAGGTCCACGGAGGCGACCCAAAAGACCTGGCCGCGCGGCGTCTGCAGATCATAGAGCACCTGCCTGCCGTCGGGGCTGAACCACTCGTGGCCGAAGATCTCGAAATTCATGGTCCGCTGGTGCGTCTTGCGCAGGTCCGAGCCGTCGACCTTCATCGTCCACATGCGGTCGACCCGGTGCCAGGGGCCTTCGTGGCAGAAGATGATGCGATCGGGATCGGTCGGCGAGAATTGGGTGTGGCCGATCCATTCATTGGTCTTGTGGATCACGCGGCGTTCGCCGGTCGCCATGTCGATGACGAAGATCTCCATCGGATAGCGGGCGGCCCAGCGCTGCAGCATCCGCACGCCCTTGGCGCGAGCGAAGTTCAGCGGCTTTCCGTCCGGCCCGGCTGCTTCGTATTCGGCCTGGTCGAAGCGGCGGTTGCGCGGGTCGCCGACGCCGGGCTGGAGGGGCTGGGAATCATAGGCGACGAAGCCGAGCAGGAGGGTCTCGTCGGCATTGACCGAATTGACCTGGCCGTTGGGAATGCGGCCGATCCGGCGCACGCGCCGGGTGTCCGCATCGATGACGTAGAGGGTCTTGGCGCGGTCCATCAGCTGGGCCTCGCCCGGCTCGGTGACCGAATAATAGACGTTACGGCCCTTGCGCCCCGTGAACATCAGATCGGCGTTCTGGTCGGGAACCAGCACGCTGAGCGCCCAGGTCTTCAGGTCCACGGTCGAGATGCCCTGGGGCGTGGAGATGACCATGAGGTCGGGCGCGCCCGCCTTCGCCGGCAGGAACATGTTCTTGTAGAAGTAGGGCTTGCCGCCGCCGCCGTCGGGCGAGACCCGGCGGATGCGATGGCCTGTGCGCGGATCAACCCATTCGCGCGGGACCGGGCCTGACCATTGCGGCGCCTGGTGCGGCGTCTCCTGGGTCGAGGGCGGCGCGGTGTTCGGGGCAGGCCAGGCGGGAACCTGGCCCTCCGGCGGCAGGGGCGGTTCGATCAGGGGAGCGGCGGCTTGCGGCGCAGCGGATCGCGCTGCGGCTGCGCCGGCGGGGGCCGCCAGGGCGGGGGTGGCCAGAGCGGGGGCGGCTAGCAGGGCCTTCAGGGCAAGGCGTCGGGACGTCGTCATCGGGCGTTCCTTGTGTAATCACAAAGCAGGGTCAGGGAGCGGGCGTCAGGCCTTCGACCCGCACGGTCCAGCCTTCCTTGGGGAAGCCGGGCGCGTGGCCGGTCGAACCGTCCCAGCCGCCGGCCATCAGGCCCACCGCCATCAGCAGGGAGCCGTTGGAGGGGAAGTAGGTCTCGGCCGCCCGCCGATAGCCGGCGCCGTCGGGGTTGACCGCCATCTCGACGCCGCCGGCTCCGGCCGAGACCGGCACCAGTTCGTCGGCGTGCTCGTCCAGGTGGACGCGCGGGGTCATGCCGGTGACGCCCCACTGGTTGTTCTTCAGATCGGCGAACAGCCAGTCGACGGCCTTTTCCGGTTCGCCCAGGCGGGCGGCGGTCATGGCCATCATGGGGAAGTCCCAGCCCCAGGTCTGACGCACGTCCCAGTTCCGCTCCACCGCCTCGAAGGTGCGGCGCATGGCGTCCGGGTCGATGCGGGCGCCGGGAATGAAGCCGTAGGCCATCAGGAAGGAGGGGTGGTCGCGGTTCTTGCACTGGGCCGCCGCCGCGTGCTTGCGGCAGGCGTCGGACATGGCCGTCTCCCAGAAGTCCGGCACGCTCTCGACCGGCAGGTAGAGGCCGTTCTTCATCGCGGGCGGGGCGATCTTCGCCAGGGCCTGATCCCAGTCGGCGCGGCGGGGCTGGCCCTGACGGACGCGCCATTGCTGGGCGGTCTCCAGCGCCCAGCGGAAATACTCGACCTCGAAGGTCGGGTTGATCGTGGTCAGGGGATCATAGTTTTCCTGGGCCGGGATCATCGGCGCGCCCAGGTTCAGGCGGCCGTTCGCCTCGATCGGCCAGGAGGCCAGCAGGTCGGCGGTGGCCTCGACCAGTTCGGCGTAGCGGCCCAGGACGGCGGGGTCCTTTTCCGATCGCCAGATCAGTTCGGCCAGCAGGATCGGGTGCGGCTGCTGCCACATGATGAAGGGCGAGACCAGGCTGGGGCTGTTGCGGCCCTCGGGCCCGACCATCTTGGGCCACCAGGCGCCCTTGACCCCGTGACGCGCGGCCTCGGCGCGGGCGTTGTCGAGGTTGCCCAGATACCAGGGCAGGCTGCGCTCCAGCAGTTCGGGGCGGCCCCACATGGCCTGCCAGCCGGCGTGCCAGGGGTGCATCTCCAGGTGGAACTTGCCGTACCAGGAGTTGGAGAAGAGACCCTCTTCCTGTGGCGGCAGCTCGCCCGCGCCGTTCACGGCGGACAGATACTGCGACAGCACCACGCGACGCTCCAGCTCATGAGCGCGCGGGTCGGTCGAACCCGAGAAGTCGACGGCGCCGCCCTCGCTCCAGAAGGCGTTCCAGTGACGGGTGACGGCCTCAACGCTGGCGGAATAGGCGGGGGCGATGGTCTTGTCGGCCTGTTGATCGAAACGGACCATGACGGTCAGCCGGTCGCGACCGTTGGCGACGACGCTGAAGCTGTCGGCCCCGCTCTGTTCGATCTTTCCAGAGCCGATGATGCCTGAATAGTAGACGGTGTCGTCCAGCGTCCGACGAATGCGGACGTCGCCTGTATCGAAGGCGACGACCTCAAGGCCCTGGGCGCCCGTTGCTTCGAAGCTGGTGGGATCGGGGTTGATGGCCGGGTTCACGCCCGGATAGCGGACCTGAACGCCCAGGCCTTGAGACGCGACCAGAGGCGAGGAGATCTCGACCATCACCATGTCCAGGGTCGGATGGACGCGGGTCACGACCTCGACGGGCTGGCCGTCATAGGTGAAGCGGCTGGTCAGGGCGCCGGTCCACAGATCCAGCGTCTGGCGGGAGTCGGCCACCTTGGCGAAGTCCAGCGTGCGGCCGTCATTGAACGTCAGGCCGATGCGGCTGAGCGAGATGCGATGCGGATTGGCCCGCAGCCAGGTATAGGCGGGGTTGGTCTCTGCATCCGCCCAGGACTTCATCCAGGCGTAGGGCTGTTCGCCGCGTCCGGGGACGGGGACGTTCACGAGGCCGTCCTGCTCGGTATAGCCCTCGGGGTTGGGGAAGCTGTGCCAGCCCCACTGGGCCATGGTCAGCAGGGGAGCCAGTTCGGAATACTGCTCCGGGAAGGTCTGCAGGCCCGTGATGTCGGCGGTGAAGCCCAGATCGCCGTTGCCCAGCATGATCGGGGCGTGGCGATCCACGGCGGTCAGGACGACGTTGTGGCGCGTGACCAGGGCCTGCCGGTCGATCGGCGTCGCAGGCGCGACCGCGGCGACGGGCTGGACTGTCTGGGCGCAGGCGGCCAGCGGAGCGCCGGCCAGGAGGGTGCAGGCGAGGAGGGCGGAGCGCAGACGCATCACGAGGCCTCCGCCTTCAGGCCCAGGCCCGCGCCCTTCCAGCCGTACCAGGCGACGACGGCGAAGCAGGCGGCGGGCAGCAGGAAGGCGATGTTGGCGCCGTACAGGTCCGCCAGCTTGCCCATGGGCCAGGGCAGCAGGACGCCGCCGCCGATGGCCATGACCATGAGGGACGACGCCTTCTTGGTGCTGGCCCCCAGGCCCGTGGTGCCCAGGGCGAAGATGGTGGCGAACATGGTCGACATGAAGAAGAAGACGGCGATCAGGGCGATGGGCGACACCTTGTCGATGCCCGCCGAGACGATCAGCGTCAGGATGACGTTGATGACGCCGTAGGTGGTCAGCAGGGCGCGCGGCTTGACCTTGAGCAACAGGCCCGTGGCGGCGAAGCGCCCGACCAGATAGCCGATGGCGGCCAGCGACAGCATGTAGGCGCCCTGTTGCGACGTCAGGTCCTGCCAGTTGTGGGTCACCAGATTGATGAAGTAGGCGCCGATGCCGACCTGGGCGCCGATGTAGAGGGCCTGGGTCACCACGCCGGCGATGAAGTGAGGCTGCTGGGACAATCCTTTAGGAGCATGGGGCTTGGCCGGGGTGTCGCCCGCGACGGACTCGCCGTGGTCGGCCAGGCCTGTTTCGGGCAGGCGGGCGCGCCAGACGACGGCGGCGAACAGCAGGACGGCCACGGCGATCAGACCGTAGACGATCTGGATCGAGCGGGTGGCGCCGCCCAGGGCTTCGGTCGTCGTTGGGCTGAAGAAGACCGCGCCGCCGATCATCGGGCCGATGAAGACGCCCAGGGCGTTGAACGACTGGGCCAGGTTCAGGCGCTGCGAGGCCTTGGCCGGGTCGCCCAGAACGTTGACGTAGGTGTCGGCGGCCGTCTCGAGCACGCACAGGCCGGCGGCCAGCACGAACATGGATCCGACGAAGGGCAGGAAGGCGCCCGCATTGGCGGCCGGGATGAAGAGCAGGGCGCCGATGGCGGTGACGCAGAGGCCAGAGACGATGCCGAACTTGTAGCCGCGCGCGTTCAGCAACATGCCCGCCGGCAGGCTGAGCAGCAGATAGGCGCCGAAATAGGCGATCTGCAGCCAGGAGCTGTCCGCCTGGCTGATGCTGAGCGTTTCCTGGAAGTGCTTGTTCAGCACGTCCAGCAGGCCATAGGCCAGCCCCCAGATCAGGAAGCAGCCGATGGCGAAAGCCAGCGGTCCGCGCAGGTTTCCGGCGGGCAGGGCGAGGCCCCCGGGCGTGTGGGCGGCGTCGGTTTCGATACTCATGTCGTCCTCTCGGGCTTCCTCGGTCCGGCTCCGTCTTGCTGCGGGCTCGGCGAACGATGGATCAGATGCGGTAGATCGCCTCGGCGTTGGCGGCGAACAGGCGGTCGCGTTCCTCGGCCGTGAAGTCGGCCGTGATCGCGTCGAAGGCGGAATAGAAGGCGTCGAACGCGCCGTGGACTCGCTCGACCGGGAAATCGCTGGCGAACATCGCCCGGCGGGCGCCGAAGATGTCGATGCACTCCAGCACGACCGGTCGGATGCTGTCGGGCGTCCAGGCGCGGTCGGTGATGCCGAGGCCGGAAATCTTGATCGAGACCTGGGGGCGTTCGGCCAGGGCCTTCAGCCCGGCGCGCCAGACGGCCATGCCGGCCTCGTCGCGATCGGTCGGCAGACCGGCGTGGTTGATGATCAGGGGGATGTCGGGATGGGCGTCGGCCAGTTCGACCGCCTCGGCCATCTGCGACGGATAGAGTTGCAGGTCGAACGACAGGCCGTGGCGGGCCAGCTTGCCGAAGCCCGCGCGCCACGCGGGATCGAGCAGGGGGTCGGTTGGATTGTAGGTCTTCTTCGGATCGGCGTGCCAGCAGACGATCTGGCGCACGCCCCGGACGCTGGACCGGGCGGCGTGGGCCTCCAGCAGGGCGTCCAGATCGGGATCGGTCAGGTCCGCCCCGGCGACTACGCCGTGCGGATAGCCGTAGTCGTCGGCCATGGCCTGAAGCCAGTCCGTCTCGGCCAGCTGCGCGCCGCGCGGCTGGCCGGCCTCGACGTGGACGATCTTGTCGACGCGCCAGTTCGCCGTGTCGGCCAGATAGTCCTTCAGCAGATAGTCTTGGTGGGCGATCGGGGACATGTCCCCCGCCGGATTGTTCGGCAGGGGATCGTCCTGCAGCCAGCCGTAGCGAGCGCGCGACAGGTCCCACAAGTGGACGTGGCAATCGACGATGCGAAGGTCGCGGCCCACTTGCGGCGCTCCTTTAATAGGTGGTGCGGCCGCCCGACGTATCGAACGTCGAGGCGGTGGTGAAGCTGCATTCCTCGGAGGCCATGAAGCAGATCATGGCGGCGCTCTCCTCGACCTCGCCCAGGCGGCCCATCGGAATCTTGGAGCGCATGTAGTCCACCTGACTCTGCGGCAGCTGTTCCAGGATCGGGCTTTCGAAGGTGGCGGGGGTCAGGCTGTTGGCGATGACGCCCTTGCCGGCCAGCTCCTTGCCCAGGGACTTGGTGAAGCCGATCACCCCGGCCTTGGACGCCGAATAGGCGCTGGCGTTGGGATTGCCTTCCTTGCCCGCGACCGAGGCCACGTTGACGATCCGGCCGTAGCCGCTGTCGAGCATATAGGGCGTGACGGCGCGGCAGCAGTAGAAGACGCCGTTCAGATTGATGTCAACCACGCGCTTCCAGCTGTCGACCGGGAACTCCTGCACCGGAACGGTGGCGCCGGTGATGCCGGCGGAGGCGACCAGGATGTCGATGCGTCCGCCCAGGGTCTTGTGCGATTCGGCGGCGGCGGCGGCGACGGCGTCAGGGTCGGCGACGTCCAGGGCGACGACCCCGGTCGCGCCGATCTCTTCGGCGGCGGCCTTGAGCGTCTCGGCGTTCAGGTCCCAGAGGACGACCTTGCCGCCTTCGGCGATGATGCGGGCGGCCGAAGCCTTGCCCAGACCCGAGGCCCCGCCGGTGACGACGGCGGTGCGGCCGGCGAAACGTCCTTCATAGGCGCTCATGCGGCGGCGTCCTTCGACCAGGCGACGACCTGCTGGCGCTGCACGCCCAGCTTCTCGATCCCCAGCTCCATGACGTCGCCCGCCTTCAGATAGAAGGGCTCGGGCTTCTGGCCCAGGCCGACGCCGGGCGGGGTGCCCGTGGTGATCAGGTCGCCCGGCTCCAGCGTCATGAACTGGCTGACGTAGGAGACGATCTCGGCGACGCCGAAGATCATGGTCTTGGTGTTGCCGGTCTGCATGCGCTTGCCGTTCAGGTCCAGCCACATGTCGAGTTGCTGCACGTCCCCGATCTCGTCGGTGGTGACGATCCAGGGGCCGACCGGGCCGAAGGTGTCGCAGCCCTTGCCCTTGTCCCAGGTGCCGCCGCGCTCGGTCTGGAAGGCGCGCTCGGACACGTCATTGATCAGGACGTAGCCCGCCACGTGGTTCAGGGCGTCCGCCTGTTCGACGTAGGAGGCGCGCTTGCCGATGACGATGCCCAGCTCGACTTCCCAGTCGGTCTTTTCCGAACCACGAGGAATGACAACGGTATCATTCGGGCCCGTCAAACAGGAGACGGCCTTGGTGAAGACCACGGGTTCTTCCGGAATCGGTAGGTTGGATTCGGCGGCGTGGTCGGCGAAGTTCAGGCCGATGGCGATGAATTTGCGCACGCCGTTCACCGGCACGCCATAGCGGGGCGAGCCCTCGACCAGAGGCAGGCTCTCGGGATCGACGGCCTTCAGCGCGGCGAGGCCTTCGCCCCACAGCTGGTCGGGTGTGATGTCGGCGACAATGCCGGACAGATCGCGGATGCGGCCCTCTGAATCGAGAGTGCCGGGCTTTTCCTGGCCCACAGGGCCGTAACGCAGGAATTTCATGGGGAGGCCTTCTTATCGGGCGTAGGGGCGATGCAGGGCGATGTCTCGGTTCAGCTCGACGCCGAAACCGGGGGTGTCGGGAACTTTCAGCTTGCCGTTCACCGGAACGGGCTCGCCGATCAACTGCGGATGGAACATGGGCACGACTTCGTCGGCGCCTGGAGCCATCATCAGGAACTCCGCGAACGGGCTGTTATGGCGCGTCACGACGAAGTGGTAGGAATAGACGGACGATCCGTGCGGGATCATCAGCACGCCCTTGGAGTCGGCCAGGGCGGAAATCTTCTGCAGCTCGGTCACGCCGCCGCACCAACCCACGTCGGGCTGGATGATGTCGCAGCATTCCATCTCCAGCAGCATGCGGAAGCCCCAGCGGGTGGCTTCATGCTCGCCGGTGGTTACCAGCATGCCCTTGGGCGCGTTCTTCTTCAGCGCCTGATAGCCCCAGTAGTCGTCGGGGCTGAGGGCCTCCTCGATCCACTTCAGGCCCAGCTTGTGGGCTTCATGGGCCAGGCGGGTGGCGTAGTTGAGATCGAGCGCCATCCAGCAGTCGAACATCAGCCAGAATTCGTCGCCGCAGGCGTTCCGCATGGCCTCAAGCTCGGCCAGGTTCTTGCGCAGGCCCTCCTCCCCCTCGGCCGGGCCGTGGTGGAGGGGCATCTTGCCGCCGATGAAGCCCAGTTCCTTGGCCTTATCCGGGCGCGCGCCGGTGGCGTAGAAGGTCAGTTCGTCGCGCACGGCCCCGCCCAGCATGGCGAAGACCGGCTCCTGACGCAGGCGGCCAAGCAGATCCCACAGCGCCAGATCCACGCCCGAGATGGCGTTCACGACCAGCCCCTTGCGGCCGTAATACTGGGTCGAGAAATACATTTGGTCCCAGATCTTCTCGACCTCGGACGGATCACGGCCCTCCAGGAAGCGGGCCAGGTGCTTCTCGACGATATAGGCGGCGGGTTCGCCGCCGGTCGTCACCGCAAAGCCGACGACGCCGTTGTCGGCCTCGATCTCCACCACCAGGGTGCCGAGCACATTGATGCCGAAGCTGCGGCGGCTCTGACGGTATTCCGGATACTTCGCCATCGGGGTGGCGATGTGGTCGTCAATCCAGTGGCCGTCGCCCTGGTCGTGATAGTCGGCGCCTCCCCCCTGATTGGCGCCTGTGCCGTCGTTTTTCACGACGAAGGCGCGGACGTGCTTGATCCTGGGCAGGCGGCTCATCGGGCATGCACCATATTTCGGCACATAACTCCCATAATGCGGGATTTCACTGGCATTCCTCCGAGCGTGGCGTCAAACTCGATCCCTGTTGCGGGGATCAGCTTGCGTCTTTTGCTACATTCTGGGAATGAGGATTACGAGATGGGACGAATGGCGTCAATCAAGAGCGAACAGGCGGACGGCGAAGCGGAGGTCGGGGCGAAGGCCTCCGGCAGCCAGACCCTTCTGCGCGGCCTGGACGTGATCGACGCCCTGATCGACGGCTCCCTTCCGTTGGCGGAGCTGTCGGAAAAGCTCGAACTGACGCGCAGCACCACCCATCGCCTGGCCTCGGCCCTGGTCGACCGGCGAATCCTGTCGTTCCGCCCGCGCGAGGGCTATTCCCTGGGACCCAAACTGCTGGAGCTGGGCCACGCCGCCAGCCAGCAGATGCATCTGCCGCGCGTCGCCCGGCCCTATCTGGAGCATCTGTCCACGGTGACCGACGACACGGTGCACCTGGGCGTGCTGGACGGTCGTCATGCGCTTTACCTGGACAAGGTCCCCGGTCGTCGCCGCGTGAATATCGGTTCGCGCCTCGGCGAGCGTCACCCCATCGCCTCCACCGGACTGGGCAAGGCGCTGATTCTGGACAAGAGCGAGCCGGAATGGTGCGACTTCTACGCGCCCGAAGGGGCCGAATTCGACGCCGCCTCGCGCGCGGTCTGGCTGGAGCGGATGCGCAGCTACGCCGAGAAGGGCCACGCCTTCGACCTTGAGGAGAACGAGGATCAGGTCCGCTGCGTCGCCGCGCCGATTCGGTCCGTCGACGGGCATATCGTGGCCGCGATCAGCGTCTCGTCCGCCGCTCAATACATGTCCGACGCCCGAATGGCCGAACTGACCAAAACGGTCACCGACGCCGCCAACGCCATCAGCGGCGACCTGGGCTGGACCCCTAAAACTTGAACACGCTTACTGTACGGAGCCTCCATGCTGCTTAAAGACAAGGTCGTCCTCATCACCGGGGGATCGCGAGGCATCGGGGCCGCCGTGGCCGTGGAAATGGCCAGGCAGGGCGCGGATGTCGCCATCAACAGCCACTCGGGCGGCTCTGCTGCGGCCGAGGTGATCGCCGCGGTCGAGGCGCAGGGGGGCCGTTGCATCTCGGTCGAGGGCGACGTGGCCCTGCCGGAAACGGCCGCCGCCTTCGTCGAGGCCGCCGTCGAGGCCTTCGGCAAGGTGGACGTCTTCGTCTCCAACGCCGGCATCTGCCCCTTCCACGCCTTCCTCGACATGCCGGCGGAGACGCTGAAGCGCACCATGGAGGTCAACCTCCACGGCGCCTATTTCATGACCCAGGCCGCCGCGAACCAGATGGTCAAGCAGGGAAACGGCGGCGCCATCGTCGCCATCAGCTCGATCTCGGCCCTGGTCGGCGGCGAGTTCCAGACCCACTACACCCCGACCAAGGCGGGCGTGCACAGCCTGATGCAGTCATGCGCCATCGCCCTGGGCAAGCACGGCATCCGCTGCAATTCGGTCCTGCCGGGCACCATTCTGACCGACATCAACAAGGACGACCTGGCCGACCCGAAGAAGCGGGAATACATGGAAGGCCGCATCCCGCTGGGCCGTCTGGGCCAGCCCGAGGACATCGGCGGCGCCGTGGCCTTCCTGGCCTCGGACATGGCGGCCTATGTCACCGGCGCGGCCCTGCTGGTCGACGGCGGCGCCTTCGTGAACCTGCAATAGGCCGTCCAGCGTGAAGGCGGCCTCCATCTCCGACTATCGCGAACTGGCGCGTCGCCGCCTGCCGCGATTCCTGTTCGAATACATCGACGGCGGCTCCTATGCCGAGACGACGCTGGGGCGGAACGTCAGCGACCTGCGCGACGTGGCCCTGCGTCAGCGGGTGCTGCGCGACGTGTCGGACATCGACCTGTCCACGACCCTGTGCGGACAAGAGGTCAGTTTGCCGGTCGCGCTCGCGCCGGTCGGTCTGGCGGGAATGAATGCGAGGCGCGGCGAGGTTCAGGCCGCCCGCGCCGCCGCCGCCTTCGGCGTGCCCTTCACCCTGTCCACGGTCGGCGCCTGTTCGATCGGAGAGGTGGCGGCGGGCAGTCCGACGCCCTTCTGGTTCCAGCTCTACATGATCCGTGATCGCGCCTTCATGGCCGACCTGCTGGATCTGGCTGAACAGGCGAAATGTCCTGCTCTGGTCTTCACGGTCGACATGCCGGTGCCGGGTTCTCGCTATCGCGACTACCACTCAGGGCTGGCGGGGGCGTCGGGCTTCTTCGGCGACATGCGGCGCGCGCTGCAGGCGGTCGGCCGACCCGCCTGGGCCTGGGATGTGGGCGTCAACGGCGGGCCCCACTCGCTGGGCAATGTCGCGCCGGTGCTGAAGGGCAAGACGGGCATCGACGACTTCTTCGCCTGGATGCGCGACAACTTCGATCCCACCGTGACCTGGGACGATCTGGCCTGGGTGCGTGAGCGCTGGAAGGGGCCGCTGATCATCAAGGGCGTGCTGGACGCCGACGACGCTCGGCGCGTGGCCGATCTCGGGGCTGACGGCCTGGTGGTGTCGAACCACGGCGGGCGTCAGCTGGACGGCGTCCTGTCCTCGACCCGCGCCCTGCCGCCGATCGCCGAGGCGGTCGGGGGGCGATTGACGGTCCTGGCCGACGGCGGAATCCGCAGCGGCCTGGACGTCGCGCGAATGCTGGCTCTGGGCGCCGACGGCGTGCTGATCGGACGGGCCTGGGCCTATGCCCTGGCGGCGCGGGGGGAGGCGGGGGTCAGCCACGTCCTGAACCTGATGGCGGCCGAGATGAAGGTGGCCATGGCGCTGACCGGCGTCACGCGCGTGGATCAACTGGACCGCAACGCCCTGGCCTGATCCGGGCGGGTCGCGGCTTCTTCAAGAAAAAGGCGCCGGCGAATGGATCGCCGGCGCCCAAGGTTTCACCGCTCAGGAGGGCGGTGGAAAGCGTCAGAACTTGTAGCGGGCACCCACGAACACCTGACGGCCGGTGTGGTGGTAGACATAGGTGCTGTCCCGCACCCCATCGAGCTCGCCGTGGTTCTGGCGGTTGGCCTCGTCCGTGAGGTTGATGCCCTCGAGCGTCAGCGTCAGGTGGTCGGTGATGTCGAACGAAGCCGAGGCGTCGATGCTGAGCGTCTCGGTCTTGCCGGTGGCGACGATGCCGCGCGACCCGCCGTTGGAGGCCGGCACCTGCTGGTAATAGGTGTCGCGATAGGCCGCCGACACCCGGGCGTTGAACCGACCGTCGTCATAGTAGAGCGTGGCGTTCCAGGCGTCGGGCGACAGGTTCACCAGATTGGCCGTCACATAGGCGGTGCAGGCGGCGGTGGTGCAGTAGTCGATCTCCGACTCCACATGGGTGAAGTTGGCCTGGACGCCCAGGTTCGAGAAAGCGCCCGGCAGGAAGGTGAAGGGCTGCTGATAGCTGATCTCGAAGCCCTTCAGCGGGCCGCCCGGCGTGTTGGTCGGGCGGCTGAAGACGTAATCTTCCGCCGGGGGACGGTCGACGGCAGCGGGGAAGGCTTCCGGGTTCATCGCCGTCAGCTCGGCATAGGTCAGCCGTTGCTGGGTCGTCTGAACGTAGGTCGAGATGTCCTTGTAGAAGAACGCCAGCGACAGCAGGGACTCCGGCGCGAAATACCATTCCAGCGACAGGTCGAAGGTGTCGGCGCGATAAGGGTCCAGGTTCACATTGCCCAGCGACGCCGTGCGGTTGGCGGCGTTCGGCGCGCTGAGCGAGAAGACCGGCACCAGATTGGTTACGGGCGGACGCGCCATGACGCGGGCCGCGCCGAAGCGGACCATGACGTTTTCGATCGGCTCGATCGACAGGTTCAGCGACGGCAGGATGTCGTCATAGTTGTTGGAGCCGGTGATGCGCGTCGTCACCCCGCTGAGGGAGGAGTAGCCGGCGGCCTCGATCTCGGTGTTCACCCAGCGTGCGCCGAAGTTGCCGCGGACCGGCATGCCCGCCCATTCGGTGTTCCAGTCCAACTGGGCCCATAGGCCGGTGTCCTTTTCCGTCACGTCGCGCCAGTTGCCCAGCGCCGTGGACCCGTTCTCTAGTCCCAGCAGACGGAAGTCGCCCTCAGCCACGCCGGTATCGCACAGGCAGTCGGCCCCGTAGGCCTTCATGATCGCGTCGAGGTTGGGCGAGATCCAGGCCGTGGCCGAGCCCGCAGGCAGGTCCAGGTTCCTGCCGAAGCCGTCGAGCAGATAGGTGAGGTCGCCGATGGAGGTTCCGGCTGGCATGGCGGGCGCGGCATTGGTCTTGCGGGCGTAGCCCGAACCTTCGGATTGATATTCCTTGTAGCTGGCGCCGACCTTGAGGGTCATGCGGTCGTCGATGTCGAACTCGAAGCCGCCCTCGAAGGTGGTGTAGGTATTGGACTGCTTGCTCGACAGGATGCGCAGTTCCGACAGCGGCGCCACGCCCCCCGGGCCCGTGATCGTCCACTGGTTCGGATCGGTGACGTCGAAGCCGTAGTCGATCTTGGGCAGGTCGCGATTGTCGCGGAAATCGATCGACCAGCCGGCGCCGTCCTGATGGTCGATGATGGCGTTGACCTGCAGGGGGTTGCCGAATTCCGACTTGGAGCGGCCGGCCACGCCCCTGAAGCGCACGCTGTCCGAGAAGTCGTGTTCGATCTCCAGCGTATACTGCGAGAATTCGCTCTTCAGCTCGTCGAAGCGCTCTTCCGTGCGCATGTCCATGCCGTCGAGGAGCAGGTAGACCAGTTCGCCCGTTTCGGCGTCGGCGACGGCGTCAACGATCGTAACTCCAGGCTTGCCGCCCTGGCTGGCGTTGCGGCTCAACGACCAGGCCTCGAGGAAGTTCTCCTGACGGGTCGAATCCAGCTTGGAATAGAGGCCGTCCAGGCTGATCGTCGTGGCGTCCGAGGGGCGCCATTGCAGAGAGAGGGTCGCGCCCAGACGCTCCTGCTCATGGCTCAGGCGGCCGTAGCGCGGAATGCGCGGGTGGAACAGGCCGCCGGCCGCATCCTTGCCGCCGGGCAGGGCCTCGGGGTTCAGGAAGCCGCTGTCGCCATTGGCCGGACCCCAGCGCACCGAGCTGAAGCCTTCCTCGATGGAGCTCTTGTCGCTGTAGGCCAGCGACAGCAGGGCGCCGAACTTGCCGTCCATCCAGGTGTTGGAGATCAGGCCGGCGAAGCGCGGGCTCCAGTTCTCCGACAGGTCGTTGTAGCCGCCCTGGACCGAGGCCACGGCGTTGAAGCCTGAATAGTCGAACGGCCGGGCCGTGCGCAGATCGACGGTGGCGCCCAGGGAGCCTTCCTCAACCTCGGCCGAGGCGGTCTTGCGCACGGTGATGTTGTTGAAAAGTTCGGAGGCGAAGACGTTGAAGTCGAACCCGCGGCCGCGGTTCACGCCGCCCGAGGAGTCCGTGGCGCCGGTGGTCGCCTGAGCTTCGATGCCGTTGATGCGGGTGCGGGTGAACTCCGAGCTGAGGCCGCGCACCGTGATGGAGCGGCCTTCGCCTGCGTCGCGGTCGATGGAGACGCCGGGGATGCGCTGGATCGATTCCGCCAGGTTGGTGTCGGGGAAATCGGCGATGTCTTCGGCCGAGATGGCGTCCACCACCCCGGCTTCCTTGCGCTTGATGTTGAGCGCGTTCTGCAGGCTGGCGCGGAAGCCGGTGACGACGATTTCGTCGACGGCGGTCGGCTGGTCGTCGGCCGGCGTGGACTGAGCCTGCGCCGCGCCGGCGAAGGTCAAGATGGCGAGCGAGGCGCCGAGCAGCAGCGAGGCGCGCGCAGGGGCGGCGTGATAGGGCATATGGTTCTCCTCCCAGTTGGACCCGCCAGGGAACGCCCGTCCCAGTTCAGGTCGCCGCTTTCGCGGGAACCGGTGTCAATTGCTGTTTGTCAGCGAGTTCCACCGGTGTCATACAGAGCTACGCACGTTTTTTATCCTGTGGCAAGATGATGGCGAAACGCTCCTCCGGCTAAGGTTTGAACCCTGCGAAACAACAACCGGAGCCGGCGCCTGACGTCCCCCGGCCCTTGAGGGAGACATCGTCAGCGCCGCCCAGGCGGGCGTTTTCATGCCTGTCGCCGACTCCCTTCTTCTCCGCCCGATTCGCTTCGCTTCCGTTCCGATTTCGAGTTTCAGATGACCCAACCGCTTCGCTTGAATCCTGATCGTCTTCTGCCGGCCGATCCCGACACCCGCGCCGTCGCGAGGCGGCTGTACGCCGAGATCAAGGCTCTGCCGATCATCAGCCCGCACGGCCACACCGACCCGTCCTGGTTCGCGGGGAACGCCACCTTCGCCAATCCGGCCGAACTGCTGATCACGCCGGATCACTACGTCTTCCGCATGCTCTATAGCCAAGGCATGGCGATGGAGGATCTGGGCGTTCCGCGCGCCGACGGCGGGGCGGTCGAGACGGACCCGCGCAAGATCTGGCGACGGTTCGCCGAGAACTATCACCTGTTCCGCGGCACGCCTTCGCGGATGTGGCACGACTGGGTCTATGCCGAAGTCTTTGGCCTCGACGTGCGCCTGTCGGCCGAGACGGCGGACCACTATTACGACGTCATCGACGCGGCCCTGCAGACCGAAGCCTTCCGGCCTCGCGCCCTGTTCGACCGCTACAATATCGAGGTGCTGACCACGACGGAGTCGCCCCTCGACACCCTCGAGCATCACAAGGCGATCAATGCTTCGGGCTGGAAGGGGCGGGTGCTGACCGCCTATCGTCCCGACCCCGTGCTGGACCCGGACTATGAAGGGTTCCGCGACAATCTGAAGGTTCTGGCCGAACAGACCGGCCGGGACACCCTGTCGTGGGACGGCTACCTGCAGGCGCTGCGCGATCGGCGCGCCTTCTTCATCGAGATGGGCGCCACCTCGACGGATCACGGCCACCCGACCGCCTTCACCGCCGACCTGTCTCGCGCCGAGGCCGAGGCTCTGTTCCAGCGCGTGTCGACCGCGACGGCCAGCGCCGAGGACGCTGAACTGTTCCGCGGCCAGATGCTGACGGAGATGGCGGCCATGTCGGTCGAGGACGGTCTGGTGATGCAGCTGCACCCCGGCTCCTTCCGCAATCACAACGGCTTCGTCTTCGAGCGCTTCGGCCGCGACAAGGGCGCGGACATTCCCACGCGCACCGACTATGTGCGCGCGCTGAAGCCCCTGCTGGACCGGTTCGGCTCGGACAACCGGCTGACCCTGATCCTGTTCACCCTGGACGAGAGCGTCTATGCGCGCGAACTGGCGCCGCTGGCGGGCCATTATCCGGCGCTGAAGCTGGGCCCCAGTTGGTGGTTCCACGACAGCCCGGAGGGGATGCGCCGCTTCCGCGAGAACGTCACCGAGACGGCGGGTTTCTACAACACGGTCGGCTTCAACGACGACACCCGCGCCTTCCTGTCCATTCCGGCGCGGCACGATGTGGCCCGTCGCATGGACTGCGGCTTCCTGGCCCGCCTGGTGGTCGAGCATCGGATGGAGGAGGACGAGGCCCATGAGGTGGCGCGCGCCCTGACCTATGATCTGGTCAAGGCGGCCTACAAGCTGTGACCCGCCTCGATGAAGCGGCCCTGACGGGCCTGTCGGACGACGTCGTGCGGCCCGGCTATGATCGTACGGCGGCCAGGACGGGCGTCGTGCACCTGGGCATCGGCGCCTTCCACCGGGCGCACCAGGCCGTGGTGTTCGACGATGCGCTCAAGAGCGGCGACCTGCGCTGGGGCGTGATGGGCGCGTCGCTGCGGTCGCCCGGCGTGCGCGATCAACTGAACCCGCAGGACGGCCTCTACACCCTGGTCGTGCGCGACGGCGAACGCGAGGACCTGCGGGTCATCGGCGCCTGTCGCAGCGTGATGGTGGGGCCCGAAGACCCTGCGGCGCTCGTCGCGGCCATGGCCGACGCCGATGTCCACATCGTCACCCTGACGGTGACCGAGAAGGGCTATCGCCTGGACCCGGCCAGCGGCGAACTGCTGGTCGAGGATCCGGACGTGGCGGCCGACATCGCGCACATCGAGCGTCCTCGCACGGCCCCCGGTTTCATCGTCGCCGCCCTGCGCGCCCGGCGCGCTGCGGGATTGGGGCCCTTTACGGTGATTTCCTGCGATAACCTTCCGCACAATGGACGGCGGATCCGCGCAGGGGTGCTGGCCATGGCCAGGGCGGTGGATTCGTCGCTCGCCGAGTGGATCGCGGCCGAGGGCGCCTTCCCCCAGACCATGATCGACCGGATCGTGCCGGCGACGACGGCCGAGGACGTGGTTCGCCTGACGGCCCGCCTCGGCGTCGAGGACCAGGGGATGGTCAAGGCCGAGCCCTTCACCCAATGGGTGATTGAGGACCGCTTCGCCGGCGAACGGCCCGATTTCGCCGCCCTGGGCGTGCAGTTGACCGATGCGGTCGAACCCTGGGAGGACGCCAAGTTAAGGCTGCTGAACGGCGCCCACTCGGCGGTCGCCTATCTGGGCGCGTTGTCGGGTCATGAGCACGTTCACGAGGCGGTGGCCGTTCCGGCGTTCCGCGCCTATGTCGAAGCTCTGTGGGACGAGGCGCAGACGACGCTGAATCCGCCGCCGGGCCTGGACGTGGCCGCCTATCGCACCGAGCTGATGGCGCGGTTCTCCAACTCCGCCCTGATGCATCGCACGCGTCAGATCGCCATGGACGGTTCGCAGAAGCTGCCGCAGCGCCTGCTGGCCGGCGCCGCCGAGCGCCTGGCGGCGGATCAGGGGATCGAAGCCATGGCCCTGGGCGTCGCCGCCTGGATGCGCTGGCAGGAAGGCGTGACGGAGCAGGGAGAGACCGTCGTGGTCGATGACCCGCTGGCGTCCCGGACCGCCGAACTGATCGAGGCGTCCGAGACCGACGAGGCCCAAGTCCGCGCCCTGTTGGGCCTGTCGGCGGTCTTCCCGGCGTCGCTGGCCGAGGAGCCGCGCTTCGTCGAGGCGGCGACGGCCGCCTTCCTGGCGTTGAGAGAGCATGGCGCGGTCGAGGCCGCCCGCCGCGTGACGGAGTAGAAGATGAGCCGGGTCCTGATCCTGAACCCCGCCGATGACGTCGCCATCGCCCTGGACGACATTGCTGCGGGCGAGACGCCAGAGGGCTTGGAGACACCGGCGCGCGCCGCCGTCGCCACCGGCCACAAGATCGCCCGGCGGGCGGTGGAGGAGGGCGGCCTGGTCCGCCGTTATGGCCAGGTCATCGGCCGAGCGCGCGAAGCCATCGCCGCCGGGGACCATGTCCACGTCCACAACCTCGCCATGGCCGAGGACGGACGCGAGGCCGAGGTGGGCGCCGACGTCCGCCGCCCGGCGCCGCTGTCCGGCGCGACCTTCAACGGCATCGTGCGGCCGGACGGCCGGGTCGGCACGCGCAACTACATCGGCGTCCTGACCAGTGTGAACTGCTCGGCCACGGTGGCGCGCCGCATCGCCGACGCCTTCCCTGACGCCAGCCTGCCCGACGGCGTGGACGGCGTGGTCGCCTTCACCCATCAGGGCGGTTGCGGAGGCTCGTCGCTGTCGAGCGACGTGATCCTGCTGCAGCGGACGCTGGCGGGTTACGCTCGGCATCCGAACTTCCATTCGATCCTCATCGTCGGCCTGGGCTGCGAGGCGAACCAGATCCCGGCCTGGCTGGCCAATGAGGGGCTGGAGGCGGGGCCGACCTTGCGCGCCCTGACCATTCAGGAGGCCGGCGGCACGGCCCGCGCCATTGAGGCGGGGATCGAGATCGTCCGCGAACTGGCGGCCGAGGCCGCCAAGGTCGAGCGTCAGCCGGTGTCGGCCTCGCACCTGACGGTCGGTCTGCAATGCGGAGGCTCGGACGGCTGGTCCGGCGTGACCGCCAATCCGGCGCTGGGCGCGGCCGTGGACCTGCTGGTCGCCCACGGCGGTTCGGCCATGCTGTCGGAGACGCCCGAGATCTGGGGCGCCGAACACCTGCTCCTGCGGCGTGCGGCGTCGCAAGGGGTGGCTGACAAGCTGAACGCTCGCCTGGCTTGGTGGCGCGCCTATGCCGACAGGCACGGGATGGAGCTGAACAACAATCCGTCGCCCGGCAATCTGAAGGGCGGCCTGACCACCATTCTGGAGAAGTCGCTGGGGGCGGTGGCCAAGTCCGGCTCCACGCCGCTGAACGACGTGATCGGCTATGCCGAACCGCTGGCCGCCAAGGGGCTGAGCTTCATGGACAGCCCTGGGTATGATCCCTGCTCGGCGACGGGCCAGATCGCCTCGGGCGCCAATCTGATCGTGTTCACGACCGGACGGGGCTCGGTGTTCGGGGCCAAGCCCGCGCCGTCGATCAAGGTCGCCTCCAACGCCAGGCTGGCCAGCTGGATGGACGAGGACATGGACATCGACGCCTCGCCGGTGCTGACGGGCGCGTCGATGGAGGCGGTCGGGCAGGCCATCTTCGAGCGGATGCTGGCCGTGGCCTCGGGCGAGCCGTCGAAGTCCGAGGCCCTGGGCATCGGCGATAATGAGTTCGTGCCCTGGCAGGTGGGCGCCTATCTCTAGGCGCCCGCCTCAAGGCTGAGTTCAGCCTTCCAGCGCCTCGATCAGTTCGCCCATGTTGCGGATGAAGACCTGGGTCGAGACGCACTCGACCGGGTAGTCGGTGGTGTAGGGCGAGGTGTCCCACAGGTCGCCAACGCGGGTGGTCTGATACTCTCCGCCCGTCACCGCCGCCGGCGCCTCCCCGATGTAGGGGTTGGAGGTCGTGGTCATGAGCGAGGGCCAGTAGCCGCGCGCGTTCAGCGTCGTCACCAACTGACCCGCCCGGTCTGCGGCTGGCCGGGTCAGGCGTCGGGCGTCGGAGGACATGTCCCAGACGTCCACGTCCTGAAGCGTGAAGTATTTCGGCAGTTTCAGCGCGCCCGGTCGGGCCTTGAGCGGGGAGTTGCGGCTGACCTCGTCCGGGGTCTGCGACGCCAGCGTCTCGTACTCGCGGCGCAGGGCGGCGGTGTCGACGTTGCGGAACGAGCCGTAGTGGACGATCAGGTTGTTGGGGTTGTCGTCGTAGTAATACTGGCCGTTGGTGATGTTCGACCCGCGCCGGTGGATGTAGACGGGCGTGTTCGATCCCTCGAGGATGAAGGTCGGGTGGGTGCGGCCCGGCGCGATCAGGTTCTGGGGCGTCTTCACCTGATCCAGCCAGTCCAGGGCCTCGGGCAGGCGGGCGATGTATTTGCGCTCGCCGGTCAGACGATAGAAGCCCATCATCGACTTGATGTTGGTTCCCGTGGCGTGGGTGGCGAAGGCCTGGGGCTCGATGGTTCGGGCGCCGGCGGGCTTCAGCGTGTCGGGGAAGTGCTGCAGACCCCAGGCCGGCTGGGGCAGGGGCTGCTGGGTCTTCACGAAGATGTCCATACCGCGATGGATGGCGTCCAGCACCCGCAGGTCGCCACGGCCGTTCGTCGCCAGCCCGTGATAGGCGTAGAGCAGGAACTCTAGGTTCTCGCCCGCCACATCGTCGTTGAAGGTGATGTAGGGGGTGTAGTCCTCATGGCCGTGCAGGCCGCCGTTTTCGACGAAGGGATAGCGCTGGGGCCAGCCGCCGTTCGGATACTGGGCGTCGAGGACGAACTGGATCGCCTTGTCCAGGGGCGCGCGGTACTTGCGCTCGCGCTTCTCCAGATAGATCCGCAACAGCAGTTGCGAAGCCTCGGCCGTTCCCGCGTCGTCGAAGGTGGCGTTGCCGTAGTAGCGGTGGAATTCCTCCATCCGCCAGGCGTTCTTGCCGTAGGTGGCGTACCAGCGCTTGAGCGACTCCTCACCCGCCATGTCGATGACGTAGTTCCAGCCGCCGGCGGGATGCTGGCCGCGGATCAGGGCGTCGGCGGCGGACTTGGCGGCTTCATAGAACTGTTCGTCGCCGGTGGCGTGATAGGCGTCCAGGAAGACGTGGCCGACCGTGGCGGTGCCGGGCGGCTGGACCCAGATCATCGTCGGCGAGGCTTCCAGTTCGCCCCAGCGGCGCGAGAAGTCCGGCAGGACATTCCACACATAGCCGCCTCCGACGGCGGCCTCATCGGTCATGAACCGGGTCGCCCGCTTCATCGTCGCCACGATGGCGTCGCGGTCGGGCGCGGTCTGGATCATGCCCCGGGCCAGGGCGGGGGCGGAGGCGGCCGTGAAGGTCGCGGCGGCGCCGGCGGCCAGCAGGGCGCGGCGATTCATGGATGTTGCGGACATGGTGTCTCCCTCGGATGCGTCGCCTCGCAGCTCTGACGGCTGCTTGCAGGCGAAGCTAAACACGGATGACACCGGTTTCCTAGTGTTTGAGCGCGACTGTGACGGCGCGCGGTTTCACGAAACCGTCAGCGGCGGATGTCGAAGCCCCCGTCGCCCATCGCCGCGCGGACCTCGGCGGCGGTGAACAGGTTGAAGTCGCCGGGCACCGAGTGTTTCAGACCGGCGGCGGCCAGACCGAAGTCGAGCGCCTCCTGGTCCGACCAGCCGCTCCACAGGCCGAACAACACGCCAGAGGCGAAGGCGTCGCCGCCGCCCACCCGGTCGACCACGCCGGTCATGTGGATGGCCTCGGCGGCGGTTTCGATCACCTCGCCGTTCGCGCCGCGCGTCAGCATGACGGCGGACAGGGCCTGATCCGCGACGCTCTCCTGAACGCGCAGGGTGCAGGAGATTCGCTGCAGGCGCGGAAAGGCCTCAAATGCGGCGGCGGCGGCCAGGCGGCGGCGCGCGCCGGGGTCGGCGTGATCGAAGCGGCGGCCGAGCACCAGGACGAAGTCGCGATCATCGGCGAAGGCGACCTCGGCCCCCGCCAGCATCCGGCCCAGGGTTCCGGGGGGATCGCCGTCCCACTGTTCCCACAGCTTGCCGCGGAAATTGCCGTCGTAGCTGATGCGGACGCCCTTGCGCACGGCGGCTTCGACCAGTTCGACAGCCGCGCGCGAGCCGTTGGGGCCGGTGGCCGGCGTCACGCCCGAGACGTGCAGCCATTCATAGCCGTCCAGCAGGGCGTCCCAGTCGAAGGCGTCGGCGACGCGTTCGACGAAGGCGGAGCCGGCGCGGTCATAGAGGACTTCCGACGGTCGCCGCACGGCGCCGGGCGTCAGGAAGTAAAGCCCCATGCGGCCAGGCGAGAAAACGATGGGGGAGGCGTCCACGCCATAGCGACGCACTTCGTCGCGCGCCGCCTGTCCCAAGGCGTTGTCGGGCAGGACTGTCGCCATCGCCGCCGGCGCGCCGAAGCGAGCCAGGGCGACGGCGACATTGGCCTCGGCCCCGCCCGGACGCACGGTCAGGGCGGGGGATTGAAGCAGCAGCTCGTTCTGGTTCGGGCTGAACCGCAGCAACATCTCGCCGAAGCAGAGAATCTTGCCGCCGTTCGCGGTTTGAGGCCCGGGGGCTGCTGGGTGGTCGTCGCTCATGGTCTGGACGCTAGCGCGGGATCAGCGCGCCAGCCAGCCGCCGTCGACCGGCAGGGTGATCCCCTGCACATAGTCGCTGGCGCGGCTGGCCAGGAAGACGGCCGCGCCGCCCAGGTCGGTCGGATCGCCCCAGCGGCCGGCCGGAATGCGCCCGAGGATCTCCTTGGAGCGCACCGGGTCGTCCTGCAGCGCCTGGGTGTTGTCCGTGGCGAAATAGCCCGGTGCGATGGCGTTGGCGTTGATCCCATGCTTGGCCCACTCATTGGCCATCAGCTTGGTCAGCCCCGCCACGCCGGATTTCGACGCGGTGTAGGATGGGACCCGGATGCCGCCCTGATAGGACAGCATGGAGGCGGTGTTGATGATCTTGCCCGGACGGTCGCCCGCGATCATCCGCTTCACCGCCGCCTGGCTGAGGAAGAAGAGGACCTTGAGGTTGACGTTCATCACGTCGTCCCAGTCCTGCTCGGTGAAATCCACGGCGTCGGCGCGGCGGATGATGCCGGCGTTGTTCACCAGGATGTCCACCGGGCCGAGCGCGGCCTCGGTCTCGTCCAGAATCCGCTCGATCGGCTCCATGGAGGTCAGATCGGCCTGGATGGAGACGGCCTTGCGGCCCTTGGCCAGGACCTTGCCCACGGTGTCGTCTGACGCCCGGCGGGCGACCGAGGCGACGTCCGCCCCGGCCGCAGCCAGGGCCAGGGCGATGCCCTGACCCAGGCCGGTGTTGCCGCCGGTCACCAGGGCGACCTTGCCCGTCAGATCGAAAGGATCAGCCATGCCCTGGTTCCCCTTACTTCAGCTGACAGATGTCGAGCTTGTTCATGTCGGTGTAGTCGAGATTCTCACCGCCCATGCCCCAGATGAAGGTGTAGTTCGACGTGCCGGCGCCCATGTGGATCGACCACGGCGGGCTGATGACGGCCTCGCCGTCGGCCATGATGATGTGACGCGCCTTGTCCGGCTCGCCCATGAAGTGGAAGACGCGGTCGTCTTCGCCCAGGCCGAAGTAGAGATAGGCCTCCGAACGACGGTCGTGCAGGTGCGGCGGCATGGTGTTCCACACCGAGCCGGGCTTCAGCACGGTCACGCCCAGCAGCAGCTGGCAGGACTTCACCTTGGCGGGGACGATGTACTGATAGATGGTGCGTTCGTTCGAGGTCTCGAGCGAACCCATCTCCAGCGGCACAGCCTCGGCGATCGAGATCTTGGCCAGGTCGTAGCGCGTGTGGGCCGGGGTCGAGATCAGGTAGTATTTGGCCGGATTGGCGGCGTCCTTCGAGGTGAAGGAGACGTCGGCGGCGCCCATCGGAATGTAGAGGCCGTCACGGAAATCCAGGTCCAGGGTCTCGCCGTCGACGGTCACCGCGCCGGCGCCGCCGATGTTGACCACGCCCAGTTCGCGCGCGACCAGGAAGGGCTGGCCGGCCAGCGACGGCGGCTCGGAATGGGTCGGCAGGCTCAGCGCCGCGTCGGTCGGCATGGCGCCGCCGATGATCATGCGCTCGTTGTGCGAATAGTTCAGGCTGATCCGGCCCGCCTGGAACAGGCCGCCGACCAGATAGCGGTCGCGCAGCTGTTCGTTGGAGGCGCCCTCCATCATGTCCGGATGGGTCGCGTGATAAACCTTGTCGTACACCTTGTTCCTCCAGGATTCCGCAGGCCGGAATCATTCATCGGCGGGATGATCCGCCTATGTCGTGTCCAGTTTGGTAACCGGTGTCAGTGCTTTGGGCAAGAGGAGGCCTTTTGTCGCGGGCGCGTCGGCTGCGCGCAGGCGGACGGCCTAGACCTGGATGGCGGAGCGACGCACCACGAGGGAAGGGCGGATTTCCGGTTGCTGCAGCCTGGCGGGATCGACGCCGCGCATGGGCGCCAGCAGTTTTTCCGCCGCCATCCGACCCATGTCGCGGATCGGCAGGCGCACCGAGGTCAGATTGGGCCAGATATGCGCCGCCATCGGCAGGTCGTCATACCCTACCACCGACAGGTCGCGCGGCAACTCCAGCCCCCGTTCGCGCGCGGCCTGCATGACGCCCAGGGCCATGTCGTCGTTCAGGGTGAAGATGGCGGTGGGCGGTTCGGGCAGGGACAGCAGGGCGTGGGCGGCCTCGCGTCCCGAATCGAAGGTGTAGGCGCCCTGGATGTCATAGGCGGGCGGCAAGTCCACGCCGCGTTCCTTGAGGGCGTCGATGAAGCCCTGGCCGCGCACGACCGATGAGCGGAAGGAGGCCAGGCCGCGCACCAGGGCGATGCGCCGATGGCCCAGATCCACCAGGTGCCGGGCGGCCTCGGCGGCGCCGATCCAGTCGTTGGTCACCACCATGTTCTGGGGCTGGTCCAGGGCGATCGAGGCGATGCGGACATAGGGGGTGTCCAGCTCGCGCAGCAGTTCGATCACCGTCTCGTCCTCGGACACCGAGGGCGGCATGATGACGCCGAACAGCCGCTGGCGTTCGACGAAGCCGCGAATGTCCTTCAGCAGGGTGGGGGAGGTGCGGCTGCACGGATGCACCACCAGTTCCAGGCCCGATCCCTTCAGGGCGTCCAGGATGCCCTGCTGCATGTTGACCACATAGGTGGGGCTGGGCTGGTCGTAGATCATCCCGACCAGGAAGGACCGGCGGAAGGCCAGGCCGCGCGCCTGCGGATCGGGCACGAAGCCCAGTTCGTCGATCGCCTCCTGAACGCGGGCGCGGGTTTCCTCGCGCACGAACGGAGACTGGTTGATGACGCGCGACACGGTCTTCTTGGAGACCTGCGCCACGCGGGCGACGTCATTGATGGTGGCGCGCTTGCCGGATTTCGCCGGTTGCGAATCCCGTTCTGACAAAGGCGTCCCCCTTTCCTGGTTCCTAGACCAGCCATAGCCGCGCCGGGCGTCAGACGCCACGGTTCATTGGCGATGAATGATTGACACCGGTTTCCATGAGCCGCCATTATCCGGAGCTTTCAATCGGGGCGTCACATTGATCCATCAGATTCTATCTTCGGAGCGCGGCCTGTGACGGCGGCGACGGACCCGGCCGCCGACCTGGCCGTAGCGCAGGCTTTCGTGGACCATCGGCTGGCGGCGCGAGCCCTGCCGGATTATCCGGGGGCGACGCCTGACGCCCTGAGCCGGTCCTATTCCATTCAGGATCAGGCGATCGCCCTGTTCCCGGACCAGGTCGTCGGCTGGAAGGTCGGCGGCGTCCCGCCGGCGCAACAGGCCGTGCTGGGCGCGCACCGGGTGGCGGGCGCCATCTTTGCGGCCAACGTCTGGACCGCAGGCGGGCAGCCGACGGACCTGCCGGCCATCGAAGGCGGTTTCGCCGCCGTAGAGGCCGAGTTCATCGCCCGTATCGGCGCCGACGTCGATCCGAACCGCACGGACTGGACGCTGGCGGACGCGGCCGATCAGATCGACGCCGTCTTCATCGGGGTGGAGCTGGCCGGCAGCCCGCTGTCCAGCATCAACGACCTGGGCTCGGCCGTGGTGGCGTCGGACTTCGGCAACAACGGCGGACTGGTGATTGGTCCCGAACTGACCGACTGGCGCGCGCGGATGGAGACCATTGAGGTCGAGACCCTGATCAACGGCCAGAGCGTGGGCCGGGGCGGCTCGGCTTCGCTGGCCGGGGGCGCGCTGGAATCGGTCCGCTTCCTGCTGGAGCACGGCGCGCGCCGCGGACGGCCGTTGACGGCGGGGACTCTGATCTCGACAGGCGCGGTCACGGGCGTCCACCGCGTGGACATCGGCGATGAATCGGTCTGCCGTTTCGCCGGCGCCGGCGAGGTTCGCTGCCGCATGGTGAAGGCCCGCCCGCAACACGATCCGAGAGGCTGACCGATCGGCTGACACAGGAAATCAGGCGCCCACCCGTCCGCAGAGGGATGCAGAAGACGGGACGCGCCGAGGAAACAAACGGAAAAGGACGCCTTCGATGACAGAGGCTTCGCAGACCGCCGAAAAGGGAGGGCCGATCCGCGTGACGGCCCCTCCAGCTGGCAAATACCGCTGGATCGTCATGTGGCTGTTGTTCGCCGCCATGGTGATCAACTACGTCGACCGTCAGATGATCGGCTTCCTGAAGCCGACCCTGTCCGCCGAGTTAGGCTGGTCCGAGACGGATTACGCTGACATCGTTTTCTGGTTCCAGGCGTCGTACGCCGTCTTCTACCTGATCTTCGGTCGGGTCATGGACAAGATCGGCGCGCGCTGGGGCCTGGGGGTCGCCTTCTTCATCTGGCAGATCGGCCACATGATGCATGGCGCGGCCCGCGACCTGTCGCACTTCATCATGGCCCGCATGATCCTGGGCGTCGGCGAGGCCGGCGGCTTTCCCGGCGGCATCAAGGCCGTGGCCGAGTGGTTCCCCAAGAAGGAACGCGCCTTCGCCACCGGCCTGTTCAACGCCGGCACCAATATCGGCGCCATCGTCACGCCGTTGCTCGTCCCGGTTCTGGTGCTCAGCTTCGGCTGGCAGATGGCCTTCGTCATCACCGGCCTGCTGGGCCTGATCTGGCTGCCGATCTGGCTGATCGTCTATCGCCGTCCGCGTGAAGTGAAGAAGCTGTCGACGGCCGAACTGGAGTGGATCGAGCAGGACCCGGCGGACCTCGTCGAGAAGATCGGCTGGAAGAAGCTGCTGACGGTCAAGGAAACCTGGGCCTACGCCGCGGGCAAGTTCCTGATCGATCCCATCTGGTGGATGTTCCTGTTCTGGCTGCCCGACTTCCTGGGCAAGACCTACGGGCTGGATCTGAAGACCTTCGGCCCGCCGATCGTCGCCATCTACCTGCTGTCCGACGTCGGCTCGGTCGGCGGCGGCTGGCTGTCGGGACGCTTCATGAACCGCGGCATGAACCTGAACAAGGCCCGCAAGCTGACCATGCTGATCTGCGCCCTGTGCGCCGTCCCGGTCGCCTTTGCGGCGTTCGCATCCAACCTGTGGATCGCGGTGCTGATCATCGGTCTGGCCACGGCGGCTCACCAGGGCTTCTCGGCCAACCTCTACGCCTTCCCCGGCGACGTCTTCCCGCGTGGAGCGGTGGGCTCGGTCGTCGGAATCGGCGGGATGCTGGGCGGCATCGGCGGCATGATCATGGCCAAGTACGCCGGCTTCGTGCTGGACAAGCTGGGCACCTACACCCCGATCTTCGTGGTGGCGGCCTCGGCCTATCTGGTGGCATTGCTGGTGGTCCACATCATCTCGCCCAGATACGAACCGGCCAAGGTCTAAGGACCCGACGCCGAGAGGGGCGCTCGTCTGAGGGGGCGGGCGCCCCTCTTCAATTCCACCGGGAGGGTTTCATGAACATCCATCGCCGCGCCCTGTTGAGGGTTGGAGCCGCCGCCGGCGGCGCGTTCGCCGCGCCGGGCGTCGTTCTGGCGCGCAATCAGGCTGTTGCGCCGCCCGACCCGACCGAGACGGTCCGCCTGTGGCCCGCCGGCGCGCCGGGCGGCGAAGGCGTGAGCGTGGTTCCCATCATGCCGGAGCGGTCGACGGATCCGAGCTATCGCGACCGCTACGCCCAGTACACGACCGATCCCCTGATGACGGTGGTGCGGCCCGCCCGGCCGAACGGTTCGGCCATGCTCCTGATTCCGGGCGGCGGCTATCGCTGGTCGGTGTTGGACAAGGAGGGCTTCGACGTGGCCCGCGTCTTCGCCGCCAGCGGGACGACCTGTTTCGTGCTGCGCTATCGGCTGCCGGCTGACGGTTGGGCGGCGGGACCGGACGCCCCCCTGCAGGACGTGCAGCGGGCGATCCGGCTGATCCGCAGCCGCGCGGCGGAGTTCGACGTGCGGCCGGATCGCGTGGCGGTGCTGGGCGCCTCAGCCGGCGGCCATCTGGCGGGACTGGCCAGCGCCCGGACGGGCACCGCCTACGCCTCGACCGACGGCGCCGATACGGCGTCCCTGCGGCCGGATCTGACGGTGTTGCTCTATCCCGTCGCAACCATGACGGACCCCTACGTCCACGCGGGGTCCCGCGCCCACCTGCTCGGCGCCGCGCCCAGCGCCGAGGCGATCGCGGCCTATTCGCTCGAGCAGATGGACTGGTCGGGCGCTGCGCCGGTCTTCCTGATCCATGCGATGGACGACGCCTCGGTGCCGGTCGAGAACAGCCTCATGCTTCTTTCCAGCCTGAAGGCGGCCGAGGTCAGGACCGAAGCTCACCTGTTCCAGGAAGGCGGTCATGGTTTCGGAACGCGCCTGATCGCCGGCCGACCGGCCGACGCCTGGCCCGAGTTGACGCGGCGCTGGGCCGCCCGGCTGGACTTCGCTCTTTAGAGGCTAAATCCGCTCCAGCGGCAGCCGCATCCCGGCCACGATCAGAAAGGCCGCGTCGGCGACGGCGGCGATGCGCTGGTTCAGGCGGCCGGCTTCGTCGCGAAAGCGTCGGCCCAGCGGGTTGTCGGGGACCAGGGACCAGCCGACCTCATTGCTGACCACCCACAGCGTGGCGGGGCAGGCGGCCAAAGCCTGGGCCAGGTCGTCGAAGGCGGCGGCCAGGTCGCGCTCGGCCAGCATCTGATTGCTGAGCCACAGGGTCAGGCAGTCGACGACGGCGACGTCTTCGACCGACAGGGCGCGCACGGCCTCGGCCAGATCCAGCGGCGCCTCGACCTGACGCCAGCCCTGGCCGCGTTCGGCCTGATGGCGGGCGATGCGGTCGCGCATCTCGTCGTCGAAGGCCTCGGCGGTGGCGATGAAGACGGGCGGGCGGCCCGCCGCCTCGGCGGTCTGTTCAGCTTGCCTTTGGGCGTAGCCGCTCTTGCCGGAACGGGCGCCGCCGAGAACCAGCGTCAGGGTCATGCGTCGTCTCTCCGGTTGACCTGAACCGCGCGCGGTCCTACTGCAACGGTCGCGTCAGGTTCCCCGAAAGGGGATTGAAAGGGAACGGAGTGTGAAACTCCGGCTGTTCCCGCAACTGTAAGCGGCTAGCCCGCGCGTCATACGCCACTGGCGGTCCGGAAGGCCACGGCCTGAACGACTTCTGGGAAGGCGACGCGCACCGGCCTTGATCCGCGAGCCAGGAGACCTGCCTGTCGCCGTCGTTCTCCGTGCGGTCGGGATGTGCCGGGCGGTCGAGGCAACTCGTGTGACGGCAGTCGTAAACCAGCCGCGTCAGCGGCCGCTTTCGCTCATCCGGGCGACGGGCGGTCCGGCGGGGCGTCGTCATATGGAGAACCGGAATGAACCGGACCGCATTCGCTACCCTGGCCGCCGCCAGCCTTCTGGCCGCCGCGCCTGCTTTCGCCGTCGAAACCGTCGATCAACAGGCCGCCGCCCCTGACGTGGCGGGCCGCGCCGGCGCCATCGCCGTCGAGGACGTGGTCGTCACCGCCAACCGCTCGGCCCAGCCGATCGAGCGCGTCGGCGCCTCGGTCACTGTGCTGACGCAAGCCGCCATCAAGGCGCGCCAGACTCCCGCAGTGGTCGAACTGTTGGCCCAGACGCCGGGCGTCAGCTTCACCCGCAACGGCGGCGTCGGTGCCTCGACGGGCGTCAACATCCGCGGCGCCGAGAGCCAGCACACTGTCGTCCTGATCGACGGGGTCAAGCTGAACGATCCGTCCTCGACGCAGGGCGGCTTCAACTTCGGCAACCTGCTGATCGGCGACACGGCGCGCATCGAGGTGCTGCGCGGCGCCCAGTCGACGCTGTGGGGCAGCCAGGCCATCGGCGGCGTGGTCAACATCGTCACGGCCGAGCCAACCGAAGCCCTGCAGGGCTCGCTCGACGCCGAGGCCGGCGCGCGCGGCACGACCTATTTCCGCGGCGGGATCGGCGGGGCCAACGAGCGCCTGAGCTGGCGTCTGGCGGCAAGCCGTTATGACACCGACGGCTTCTCGGCCTTCGCCAAGGGGACCGAGGACGACGGCTACACCAACACCAGCCTGTCGGGCCGCCTGAACGTCAAGGTGACGGACGCTGTTTCTCTGGACCTGCGCTCGGTTTGGTCCAGCGGTCGCAACGATTTCGACGCCTTCAACGGCGACAGCCGCGAATACGGCAAGACCCAGGAGCTGGTCGCCTACGCCGGCCTGAACTTCGACCTGCTGGACGGCCGTTTCCGCAACCGCATCGGCTACGCCCACACCGATACGGATCGCCGCAACTTCAACCCGGACAACACGGTCCAGACCCTGACCTTCGACGCAGAGGGCCAGAACCGCCGCTGGGAATATCAGGGCGCCTTCGCCTTCACCGAGGCGCTGAACGCGACCTTCGGCCTGGAGCACGAGAAGTCGGAGATGAAGACCCGGTCTCCTGGCGATTGGGATCCGAACCCGGCCTTCGGTCGCGGCGAGGCCGAGCTGAACAGCGCCTATGGCCAGCTGCAGTGGACGGTGCTGGACGGCCTGACCCTGACCGGCGGCCTGCGCTATGACGACCACGCCCAGTATGGCGACAACCTGCTGGGCCAGGTCGCGGCGGCCTGGGCCCTGAACGAGGGCGGTACGGTGGTCCGCGCCAGCTGGGGCCAGGGCTTCCGCGCGCCGGGCCTGTATGAGCTGTACAGCGAGTACGGCAATCTGAACCTGCAACCGGAAGAGTTCGACAGCTGGGAGATCGGCGTCGAGCAGCGTCTGTTCGACCGCGCCGTCGTCTCGGCGACCTACTTCAATCGCCAGGCGGACAATGAGATCCGCTACAACGGCTGCTCGACGCCCTCGACGGACCCGCTGTGCACCGTCAACGGCGCGGGCCGTTGGGGCTATTACCGCAACGTCCAGAAGACCGAGGCGCAAGGCGTCGAATTGGTCGGCCGCGTGGATGTGACGGAGCGCCTGAACGTCAGCGCCAACTACACCTGGACCGACGCCAAGAGCGCCTCGGGCGCCACGGACGGCAAGCGTCTGACGCGCCGTCCCGAGCATATGGCGAACTTCGCCGCCGACTACGCCTTCGCCTTCGGTCTGAAGACGGGCGTGGCCGTGCGCTACGTCGGCGAGACGTTCAACAACGACACGAACACGGTGAAGGTCGACGCCTACACCCTGGTCGACCTGCGCGCCTCCTATCCGATCAACGACACCCTCGAAGTCTACGGCCGGATCGAGAACGCCTTCGACGAGGACCATCAGACGGTCCTGAACTACGGCGCGCCGGGACGCGGCGTGTTCGGCGGCGTTCGCGTCCGGTTCTGATGCGATGAAGGACGCCGCGTTCCTGACGACGGCGACCCGGCACGGCGGCGGTCTGATGACGGCCGCCGCCGCCTATCCCGACGCGCCGCAGCCTTGGCTGGACCTGTCCACGGGGATCAATCCCGAGCCGTGGCGGGGGCCGCGCGCGTCGGAGGAGGCGCTGAACCGCCTGCCTGATCCCGCCGCCCTGGCGGCGCTGGAGGCCGTTGCTGCGGCCGCCTTCGGCGCGTCGCCCGAGCGGACGGCGGCTGTCGCGGGGGCCGAGGCGGCGATCCGTCTGCTGCCCCTGTTGCTGGGCGTGCGGGCTGTGGAGGTGGTCGGTCCGACCTACGGCGCCCACGCCGAGGCCTGGCGGGCGGCGGGCGTGGCGACGCGCCTGATCGCGCCTGATCAGGCGGCGGCCTCGCAGGCGGGCGTGCTGGTCGTCGTCAATCCGAACAATCCCGACGGCCGCCTGATCCGGCGGGCCGATCTGATCGCCATGGCGCGGGCGCGCTCCAAGGCGGGTCGTTGGCTGGTGGCGGACGAGGCCTTCATCGAATGCGCGCCCGGCGACAGCGTGTCGGACCTGGCCGAGCCGGGGCTGATCGTCCTGCGCTCCTTCGGCAAATTCTATGGCCTGGCCGGGGTGCGGCTGGGCTTCATGCTGGCGGCGCCCGAGCTGATCCGGCGATTGCGCGCGCTTCAGGGCGACTGGCCGGTCAGCGCCGACGCCCTGACATTGGGGCTGGGCGCCTATGCTGACGAGGCCTGGCGGCGCCGGACCGAGGCGGCCCTGGCCGAGCGGGCCGATCGGCTGGACGACCTGCTGGCGCGGGCGGGGTTCCAGATCATCGGCGGGACCAGCCTGTTCCGCATGACGCGCACACCCCACGCCGCGCGCTGGTTCCAGCACCTGTGCCGCGCGGGAATCCTGACCCGGCCGTTCGACCACACGCCCGACGCCCTGCGCTTCGGCGTTCCGGCTGAGCGTGACTTCCCTCGACTGCGACGCGCGCTGGAGGCCTTCGGATGAGGGCGACCCGGCGACAGGCGTTGGCGGGCGCGGGGGCCATGCTGGTCGCCGGACCGGCTGCGTCCGACGCCGCCCCGCGTCGCGTGGTTTCGCTGAACGCCTGCCTTGACGCCATCCTGGTCCATGTCGCTGATCGGGGGCAGATCGCGGCCCTCAGCCACTATGCGCGCGAGCCGGTCGGCTCGACCATTTCCGAGGTGGCCAAGACCTTGCCCTTCACCTGGGAGACGGCGGAGGAGGTCATCGCCCTGCGCCCCGATCTGGTGCTGACCAGCCGCCACAGCGCCCTGGCCACGCGCAACGCCCTGGATCGCATGAACATTCAGACCGAACTGTTCGCCGTGCCCGACAGCGTGGCCGCCAGCCTGGACCAAGTGCGCGAGGTCGCTCGTCTGGTCGCCCGCCCGGCGCGGGGCGCGACTCTGATCGCGCGCATCGAGGCCGCCATCGCCGCCGCCGCCCCGCCGCTGGGATCGGCGCCGCTGACGGCCCTGATCTATCAGCCCAATGGCTTCGCCGCCGGGCGCGGCACCCTGATGGACGAGATGATGACCCGCGCCGGATTCGAGAACGTCGCAGGCCGTTATGGCTTGGGCAAATGGGGCAATGTGCCGGTCGAGCGCCTGCTGGCCGACCCGCCCCAGGTGCTGCTCAGCGGCGTGCCGGTGCGCGGCTCGCGCACTTGGGCCGACCGGGTCATGCGCCACCCGGCGTTGAAGTCCCTGTCCGGCCGGATGGTGCAGGCGCAACTGGAAGAGAAGCTGCTCTATTGCGGCGGCCCGGTGCTGATCCAGACCGCTGCCGCCCTGGCCCGTGCGCGCCGGGCGGCGCTGGAGATTCTGACATGACCTTGCCGCGTCCCCTGGTGTTGATCGGGTTGCTGCTCCTGATCGCCGCCCTGTCCGTCGCCAGCATGAGCGCGGGCCGCGTCTGGATCCCTTGGAGCGACTGGGCGAGCCAGCGCGGCGATCCCGCCTGGGCCATCCTGTTCGAGCTGCGCCTGCCGCGCACGGTGCTGGCCCTGATGGTCGGGGCGGTGCTGGGCCTGACCGGGGCGGCGCTGCAGGGCTACACCCGCAACCCGCTGGCCGATCCGGCGATTCTCGGCGTCTCGACCATGGCGGCGCTGGGGGCGGTGCTGACCTTCTATCTGGGCGCGGCGGCCAGCGCGCCGTGGGTGCTGCCGGTCGCGGCCATGATCGGGGCGGGGATCGGCGTGTTGCTGCTGCTGGCCTTGGCGGGGGCGACCAGCAGCGTCGTCACCTTCATCCTGGCCGGGGTGGTGATCCAGACCATGGCGGGGGCGGGCGTGGCCTTGGCGTTGAACCTGGCGCCCAACCCCTGGGCGGTGAACGAGATCGTCAACTGGCTGATGGGGTCGCTGGCTGACCGCAGCGTGGTCGAGCTGAGGCTGGCGGCGCCGGGCATGATCCTGGGCTGCCTGCTGCTGTTGACCCAAGGCCGGACGCTGGACGCTCTGACCCTGGGCGAGGCGGGGGCGCGGTCGCTGGGCGTGCGCCTGGATATGGGGCGGATGGTGCTGGCGCTGGGGGCGGCCCTGGCGGTCGGCTCGGCGGTGGCGGTGACGGGGTCGATCGGCTTCGTCGGCCTGATCGTGCCGCATCTGCTGCGGCCGTTGATCGGCGCGCGGCCCAGCGGCCTGCTGCTGCCCTCGGCTCTGGGCGGGGCGGCGTTGACGCTGGCGGCGGATATCCTGGTGCGGCTGACGCCCGCCTCGACCGAGATCAAGCTGGGCGTGGCCATGGCGGCCCTGGGCGGCCCCTTCTTCCTGGCCCTGCTGATCGGCATGAGGAGGAAGCTGGCATGAGCATCCTGAGCGCGGAGACCCTGTCTGTCCGACTGGGCGACAAGGCGGTGTTGAACGGCGTCGATGCGGCCTTCGCGCCGGGGCTGGTGACGGCGATCGTCGGACCGAACGGGGCGGGCAAGTCGACGCTGCTGGACTGTCTGGCGGCCCTGCGGACAGCCGACGCGGGGCGAGTGACCCTAGACGGCCGAGCGTTGCGCGACCTGCCCGCGCGTGAGCGATCACGCCGCATCGCCTATCTGCCCCAGAACGCCGAGATCGCCTGGGCGGTCGAGGGGCGCACCTTTGTCGGCCTGGGCCGCACGCCCTACGTCGGCGCCTGGGGCCTGAGAGCGGACGACCGCGCCGCCGTGGCCCGCGCCATGGCCGTGGCGGGGGTGGAGGCGTTCGCCGACCGCATCGTCTCGACTCTGTCGGGCGGCGAGCGGGCGCGGGTGCTGATCGCGCGGGCGCTGGCGGGCGATCCGCAATGGCTGCTGGCGGACGAGCCGCTGGCGGGGCTCGATCCCGGCCATGTGCTGGACGCCTGCGACCTGTTCAGGCGTCTGGCGGATGAAGAGGGGCGGGGCGTCATCCTGACGCTGCACGATCTCGACGCCGCCCTGCGCGTGGCGGATCGGGTGATCGTTCTGGCCGAGGGACGGATGCTGGCCGACGCCGCTCCGGCTGAGGCTCTGTCGCCTGAGGTGCTCAAGACGGCATACGGCGTCGAGGCGCGCACTCTGGACGGCGCGCGCGGCCCCGTGCTGGAGATGGTCGGCCGTGCCCGTTAGCAGCCTGCCCACGCCCTGGATCGTCGCGGGCGCCCTGTTGGTCGAGGGCGTCGTCGGCTGGCCGCGTCGTCTGTCGCATCCGGTTGCATGGATCGGCGGCCTGATCGCGGTGCTGGAAAGACAGTGGAACGGGGCCGAGCGGTCGGAACGGGCGCGTCGCATCCTCGGCGTCGCCGTCGTGATGATCCTGATGATGGTCGCGGGCGGCGTAGGCTGGGGCGTACAGGCGCTGGCCGCCGCCGCGCCCTTCTGGCCGGGGCTGGCGCTGCTGCTGATCTGCGGCGCGACGGGGCTGGCGGCGCGCAGTCTGTTCGATCACGTCCGCGCCGTGGCCCGGCCGCTGAAGGCGGGCGACCTGGCCGCCGCACGTCTGGCGGTGGGCATGATCGTCGGCCGCGACGTCGAGACGATGGACGAGAACGAGGTCGCGACGGCTGCCCTGGAAAGCCTGGCCGAGAGCTTCTGCGACGGCGTGGTCGCGCCGGTCTTCTGGTTCGTGATCGGCGGCCTGCCGGGCCTGTTCGTCTATAAGGCGATCAACACCGCCGACAGCATGATCGGCCATATGGAGCCGCGCTGGCGGGCCTTCGGCTGGGCGGCGGCGCGCACGGATGATGTGATGAACTGGATCCCGGCGCGCATCGCGGGCGCCTTGATCGTCCTGGGCGGCGGCCAGGGTTGGCGCATCATGTGGCGCGACGCTGGCAAGCACGCCTCGCCCAACGCCGGATGGACCGAGGCGGCGATGGCGGGCGCTCTGCGGGTTCGACTGGGCGGGCCGGTCCGCTATGACGGCGTCATGACCGACCGACCTGTCTTCGGCGACTGGGCGCCGCCGTCCGCCCATGATCTGAAGCGAGGGCTGAAGGTTTACGGCGTCGCCTGCGCCCTGTTGCTGATGCTGCTGATCTGCGGGGGCTTCGCATGGCCGCGCTGATGATTCAGGGTTGCGGCTCGGACGTGGGCAAGTCGGTGCTGGTCGCCGGTCTGTGCCGCGTCTTCGCCAATCGGGGCCTGACGGTGCGGCCGTTCAAGCCGCAGAACATGTCCAACAACGCCGCCGTCACCGCGCCTGACGAAACAGGCCGCACCGGCGAAATCGGCCGCGCCCAGGCGCTTCAGGCGCTGGCCTGCCGCACGCCGGCGACGGTCGACATGAACCCCGTCCTGCTGAAGCCGCAGAGCGACACCGGCGCCCAGCTGGTCGTGCGCGGTCAGGTCGAGGGCGTGTGGCAGGCGAAGGGCTATCAGGACCGCAAGGCCGCCCTTCTGGACGTGGTGCTGGACAGTTTCCGCCGCCTTCAGGCCGAAGCCGATCTGGTGATCGTCGAGGGGGCGGGCAGTCCGGCCGAGACGAACCTGCGCGCCGGGGACATCGCAAACATGGGCTTCGCCCGCGCGGCGGAGGCGCCGGTGGTGTTGGTCGGCGACATCGACCGGGGCCATGTGATCGCCTCGCTGGTCGGCGCCCATGCGGTGCTGGACGACGAAGACCGGGCGATGATCCGGGGCTTCATCATCAACAAGTTTCGCGGCGATCCGGCCCTGTTCGATCAGGGCCGGGCCGAGATCACGCGGCGCACGGGCTGGGCGGATCTGGGCATGGCTCCGTGGCTGGCGGACGCACGAGCGCTTCCGGCCGAGGACGCCGTGGTGCTGGAGCGGTCGGGCGGCGGGCGCGGCGGAAAGGTGCGGATCGCCGTGCCCATGCTGTCGCGCATCGCCAATTTCGACGACTTCGATCCGCTGAGGCATGAGCCGGGCGTGGACTTCGGCTTCGTGCCGCCGGGGCAGGCCCTGCCGGGGGATGCGGACCTGATCATCCTGCCGGGGACCAAGGCGACGCTGGCCGATCTGGCGTTTTTGCGCGCGCAGGGCTGGGACGTGGACATCGCCGCCCATGTGCGGCGCGGCGGGTGGGTGCTGGGGGTGTGTGGCGGCTATCAGATGCTGGGCCGGACGATCAGCGATCCTGACGGCGTCGAGGGCGTGGCGGGTTCGGCGCCGGGGCTGGGCCTGCTGGACGTCGAGACGGTGCTGGCGGGCGCCAAGACCCTGCGCCGGGTCACTGGACGGCTGACGCCCTCGGGCGCGGCGGTCGAGGGGTATGAGATTCACATCGGCCGCACCGACGGCCCGGATACGGCGCGTCCGTTCGCCATGATCGACGGAGCGGCGCACGGCGCGCGCTCGGGCGATGGGCGGATCGCAGGCCTCTATGTCCACGGCCTGTTCGATCGGGCCGAGGCGCGGGCGGCGCTGCTGGCGGAGGTCGGCGCGGCGTCCGACGGCGTGGATCAGGGCGCGCGGGTGGATCAGGCGCTGGACCGCATCGCCGCCGTTCTGGAAACCCATTTCGACATTCCGGCGCTGGCCCGGATCGCAGGACTGACATGACCGAACTGACCGACCTTCTCTCCGTGCCGCCCGTGGATCAGGGGCTGCGCGCGCCGCTGCGTCAGGCGCTGGACGGCAAGGCCAAGCCGGTCGGCGCCCTGGGGCGGATCGAGGATCTGGCCCTGACGCTCGGGCTGATCCAGCAGACTCTGCGTCCGGCTGTGGTGCGGCCTGTGCTGCTGGTTTTCGCCGGAGATCACGGCCTGACGCGCTCGGGCGTGGCGGCCTATCCGGCGGGCGTGACGGTGGCCATGGTCGATACGCTGTTAATGGGCCGGGCCAGCGCCAACGCCTTCGCCGGGGTCGTCGGCGCGCAGGTGCGGGTGATCGACGCGGGCGTCGCCGCCGACCTGTCGGGCCGCGCGGGCCTGATCCACGTCAAGGTCGCACCGGGCACGAACGACGCCTCTACCGAACCGGCGATGATGCCCGATCAGGCGCAGGCCGCCTTGCTGGAAGGCGCCGCCATGGCGCGGGCCGCCATAGACGACGGCGCCGACGTGATCGCTCTGGGCGAAATGGGCATCGGCAACAGCGCCTCGGCGGCCCTGCTGATGCACCGGCTGGCGCCCGCGCCTCTGGCCGACTGCGTGGGGCAGGGGGCAGGCCATTCGTCAGAAGGCATGGTGCGCAAGCAGGCTGTGCTGGCCCAGGCCGCCGCCCGGTCAGGCGCGACGGCGCCGCTAGAGGTGCTGACCCAGTTCGGCGGCTTCGAGATCGCCATGATGGCCGGGGCCCTGCTGGGCGCGGCCAGGGCGGGCGCGCCCGTCATCGTCGACGGCTTCATCGGCTCGGCGGCGGCCCTGCTGGCGATCCGGCTGGCGCCGAACGCGCGCGATTACTGCATCTTCGCCCACGCCTCGGCCGAGGCCGGGCATCGCCGGATGCTGGAGGCCGTCGAGGCGCAACCCCTGCTGGGCCTCGACATGCGGCTGGGCGAGGGGACGGGCGCGCTGCTGGCCGTGCCGTTGCTGAAAGCCGCTTGCGCCCTGCTGTCCGACGTGGCCGAGCTGAAAGACATTCTGGAGGCCGCACGATGATCGGGCGCGAGGCGCGGCTGTTCGTCTGCGCCCTGCAGTTCCTGACGCGCCTGCCGATGCCGCCGCTGCGCGATTTCCAGCCCGAGTGGCTCCAGCAGAGCGCGCGCTGGTTCCCGCTGGTCGGACAGGTGGTGGGGCTTATCGCGGCGGCCATCCTGTATGGCGCGGCGCAGGTGTGGAGCCCGTGGATCGCGGCCCTGCTGGCCGTGGCGGCGGGCGTGGCGATGACCGGCGGCTTCCACGAGGACGGACTGGCCGACACCGCCGACGGTCTGGGCGGCGGCCAGACGCGGGCGCGGCGGCTGGAGATCATGAAGGACAGCCGCCTCGGCTCATACGGCGCGCTGACGCTGGGGCTGACGCTCGCGTTGCGGGTGGCGGCGCTGGCGATGCTGGTCGCCGTGTCGCCGTGGATGGCGGCGGCGGCGCTGGTCGCCTCGCACGGACTGGGCCGCGCGGCGGCGGTCGGGGCGATGGCGCTGATGCCCTATGGCGGCGACCCCGGCATGGCCAAGGAGGGCAAGCCGGACCGGGCCTCGATTGCGGGCCTGACAGTCGCCGTGTTGGTCGCCCTGTGGCCGCTGGCCCTGCTGCCGGTCGCGGCGGGCGTGGTCGGCGTGGCGGCGGGGCTGGTCGTCGGCGCCATTCCGGCGTGGCAGGCGCAGCGGCTGATCGGCGGGCGCACCGGCGATGTGCTGGGCGCGGTCGAACAGATGTTCGAGGTCGGCTTCCTGCTGGCCGTCGCCGGGCTGCTGGCGGCATGAGGCTGATCGTCTCGCCCCTGCCGCAGGTCGAGCAACTTCTGGCCGAGCATCAGCCGTCGCATCTGGTGACACTGGCCTCGCCGGGGGCTGAAGCGGCTTTTGACGCCGAGCATCGGCTGGACCTGCGCTTCAACGACATCGCCGCCCCGCGCGAGGGGCTGGTCGCGCCTTCAACGGAACACGTCGAGGCTCTGCTGGCCTTTGCCGAAGGCTGGACCGGCGCGCGGCCTCTGTTGATCCACTGCTGGGCGGGGGTCAGCCGCTCGACGGCGGCGGCCTATGCGATCGCCTGCGCCCGCACCGCGCGGGGGCGGGAGGCTGAGTGGGCCGCGTGTCTGCGAGACGCCGCGCCGACGGCCACGCCCAACCCCCTGATCATCGCGCTGGCCGACCGCCTGCTGGATCGCGGCGGCGCCATGATCCGCGCCGTCGAGGCCATCGGCCGGGGCGCCGAGACCAACTGGGGCGACCCCTTTGAACTGAACCTGACCTCTGAAGGAGCCAGACGCCGATGAACGATCCGCACGACGCCGAACGGAACGCCCGCCACGCCGAGAAGATGAAGCGCATCCAGGCCGCCCGCGCCCGGATGATGCAGTCCAAGACGGTCGAGCGCGGCCTGGTCATCGTCCACACCGGCACGGGCAAGGGAAAGTCGACGGCGGCCATGGGCATGGTCTGCCGCATGATCGGCCACGGGATGAAGACCTCCATCATCCAGTTCATCAAGGGCGCGATGGAGACGGGCGAACAGACCCTGTTCGACAGCTTCCCCGATCTGGTCGAGATGCGGCCGATGGGCGAGGGCTTCACCTGGGACACCCAGGACCGCGCCGCCGACATCGCCAACGTCCGCCGCGCCTGGGAGGCCGCCAAGGCCCGCATCATGGACCCGGAATGGAAGATGGTCGTCTGCGACGAGCTGAACATCGCCCTGCGCTACGACTACCTGCCGGTCGAGGAGGTGCTGGAGGTCCTGGCTGGCCGCCCGGCCGACACCCACGTCGTCATCACCGGCCGCAACGCCCCGGACGCCCTGATCGAGGCGGCGGACCTCGTCACCGACATGCAGATGGTCAAGCACCCCTTCCGCAGCGGGGTGAAGGCGCAAGCCGGGGTGGAGTTCTGATCAGGGAGGATGGCGGACAGAGAGGGATTCGAACCCTCGATAGAGTTGCCCCTATACACGCGTTCCAGGCGTGCGCCTTCAACCACTCGGCCACCTGTCCATTCCACCTGGGCCCGGATGCGTCCGGGGCGGAACCGTCGGGAGCGGACCGACGGGAGGGGCTGATTAGAGCATGACGTCCCCATGGGCAAGCGCCCTTGAAGCCTCCATATAGGCGAAGACGCTGTTTTCGCGGAGTTCGCGCCATGTTGTTGAAGAAGACCGATGAACTGCCCACGCCTGAGACGGCTCTGCCGGGTCGGGCCGAGGCGTTGCCGACCGATGAGACCCACTTCGTCCTGGGTAATGCGCTGAAGGGGCCGCATCCCGCCGGGATGGAGACGGCCGTGTTCGGCATGGGCTGTTTCTGGGGCGTGGAGCGGGTGTTCTGGCAGTTGCCGGGCGTGTGGACGACGTCGGCCGGCTATGCGGGCGGGATCACGCCCAATCCGACCTATGAGGAGGTCTGTTCGGGCCGCACCGGCCATGCGGAGGTGGTGCAGGTGGTGTTCGATCCGACCAGGATCACCTACGGCGACCTGCTGAAGGCGTTCTGGGAGAACCATGATCCGACGCAGGGGATGCGCCAGGGCAATGATCTGGGCACCCAGTACCGCTCGACGATCTATACGCTGAATGCTGCGCAGCAGGCGGAAGCCGAGGCTTCGCGCGACGCCTATCAGGCGGCGCTGAGCGCGGCGGGGCGAGGCGTGATCACGACCGCGATCGAACCGGCCGGGCCCTATTACTTCGCCGAGGACTATCATCAGGGCTATCTGGCCAAGAACCCGGCGGGCTATTGCGGCATCGGCGGGACGGGCGTGGTCTGCCCGATCGGCCTGGGCGTCGGGGCCTAGGATGGATCGCGCGGGCGTCGGCGAGGTCTGCCTGGCCTTGCCGGCGGCGACGATGGATCACCCGTTCGGACCGGGCCATGACGCCTATAAGGTCGGGGGCAAGATGTTCGCCCTGATCGGGGCCGAAGGCGGGCTGTCGTTCAAGGTCTCCGATATCGCCTATGAAGTGCTGACCGAGGAGGGGCGGGCCGCGCCTGCCCCCTACCTGGCGCGGGCGAAATGGGTGCATCTGGCCGATCCAGGCGACTGGCCGGACGACGAGCTGGCCGATCATCTGAAATCGGCCCACGCCCTGATCGCCGCCAAGCTGACGAAGAAGGCGCGGGTCGAACTGGGGCTTTAGGCGGCGGCGTTCCGCGATCGGAACCACAGGTAGAGAATCCCCAGGGGCGCGATGAAGATCGAGAAGCCCCACAGGAAGAGGTTCACGATCAGCTTCAGGAACATCAGGATGAAGGCGTTCATGAAGAAGACGGTCTCGCCCATCATCACCCGCTTGATCTCGTCCCAGACCAGCTTGGAGAAGGGGAACAGCAGGGAGCCGACGCCGAAGACGGCCAGGGAGGCGGCGCGGTCATGCAGGGGCTGGGCGCCGCCCGCCGACAGCGTCATCCAGACCATCAGCGCCATGAAGGCGGCGCTGAGCACATAGGCGCGGATCAGATAGCGCGGCTGCACAGAGCCGAAGATGCGCTTGATGAAATTCATGTCGGAGGGACGCTTTCTTACTGGGAGGCGGTCTTCTGTTCGGCGATCCAGCGATCCATGCGCGCATCCAGCAGGGCCAGGGGCAGGGCGCCGTCGACCAGCAGGGCGTCGTGGAAGGTCCGCACGTCGAAACGGTCGCCCAGTTCGCGCTCGGCCTTCTGGCGGATATCGCGCAGGCGGATCTCGCCGATCTTGTAGGCCGTGGCCTGGCCGGGATCGCCGATGTAGCGCTGCAGTTCGGTTTCGATGTTGTGCGCAGACAGGGCGGAGTTGTCGCGGAAGCAGGCGCGGGCCTGTTCCTCGCTCCAACCCAGCCAGTGCAGGCCGGTGTCGGCCACCAGACGACAGGCGCGCCACATCTCATAGCTGAGGCGGCCGAACCGCTCATAGGGCGTGCGATAGATGCCCATTTCCTCGCCCAGGAACTCGGAATAGAGGCCCCAGCCTTCGCTGAAGGCCGTGACCGAGGCGCGGCGGCGGTAATAGGGCTGGTCGGCGGCTTCCTGCTGCAGGGCTATCTGCAGGTGGTGGCCCGGAACGGCCTCGTGCACCGTGAGGGCGGGCAGTTCATACAGGGGCCGCTGGTCCAGCTTGCCGGTGTTGACGATGTAGCCGCCGGCCACGCCCGTCGCCATCGAGCCGGAGTTGTAGCGGCCGGTGGTGTAGGTCTCCTCCATCTCGATCGGCACCGGACGCACGCCATAGGGCAGGCGCGGCAGGGTGGCGAACAGGGACGGCAGGCGGTCGTCCGAGCGCTTGGCGATCTCGGACGCCTTCTCCAGCAGTTCTTCGCGCGACTGGGCGTAGAATTGCGGGTCGGTGCGCAGGAAGGTCAGGAAGCCGGCGAAGTCGCCGGTCCAGCCGGCGGCGCGCATCTCCGTCTCCATGCGGGCGCGGATGCGGGCGACTTCTTCAACGCCGATCTGATGCACCTGATCGGGCGTCAGGTCGGTGGTCGTGTTGCTGCGGACGAGGAAGGCGTACAGGTCGCGGCCGCCGGGGCGGTGGACCAGACCCGGCTCCTGCGGGGCCTTGGGCGCGTATTCGTCGCGTAGCAGGTCGCGCCAGGCGGTGCGGCGGGCGGTGATCGGTCCCTCGACCAGGGCGCGGGCGCGGTCGCGGAACTGTTCCTGCTGGGCGGCGGGGATGGTGGCGGGCAGGGCGTTGAACGGGCGCAGCAGGACATCGCCCGCTTCGCCCGGCGTCAGGTCGCGCTCGGCCTGGGCCAGGGCGCTGTCGACGACCGAACGGGCCTGGATCAGGCCGGTCTCCAACCCGCGCCGGGTGTTGGCGATCCCGGCGTCGTAATAGGCGGGCGCCGCCTCCAGCCGGGCCAGCCAGGCCTCGGCGTCGGCCGCCGTGGCGATGCGCGTGGCGGGGGCCAGATAGGCCAGCAGCTGGCCGGGGCCGCCTTCGGAGTCGAAGGCCAGACGCGACGGGTCCAGTTCGATCCGCTCCAGCTCGCGGCCGATCAGATAGCCGACGAAGGCGTGATTCAGGCGGTGGGCTTCGTCCAGAGAGGCCGGGTTGATGGCCTCCAGCCGCGCTGTCAGGGCGTTCAGCGGGGCGCGGCGGGCCAGTTCGCCCGCACGGCTGGCGTCGGGCAGACGCGACAGGGCGGCGCGGTCGCCGTCCATGCCCGAACCGATAGGATCGTTCTGGCGCAGATACGCCTCATAATCGACCAGCAGGGCGTCCAGCGCGGCGGCGGGCGAAGGGCTTTGAACGACGGCGGCCTGGGTCGGCAGGGCGGCGGCACCTGCAAGGCTCGACAGGCCGATCCCGGCGGCGAGAAGAAGATGACGCATGAACTAAAGCCCTCCCAAGAACTGGCGGGGAGGGGAGCGGACGTCGCCGCTGCGGTCAAGCCTTCAGCGACACAACTCCAGGAAACGCGCCGCACGGCCTTCCGAACCGGGCTGGGCGGCCATCATCGCGCGCTGGTCGCCGTCCCACACCGCCAGCCAGCCGAGGCGGTGAAACCGCTGGAAGACGGGATCGGAGGCGGGAGCGGAGGCGATCAGGTGGACGCCGTCGTGCATGTCGGCCGCTTCGACGCGTGCGGCGTAGGTTTCTGTGTCGCCGCCCGATTCCAGGGTGATGGAGCCGCGGGCGGCCGGGTCCGCAGCCAGGGACAGGCCGATCTTGCCCGAACCGGGCGCGCACATGAGGCTGAGCGGCACGTCGTCCGACTGGGCTAGGCCATAGGACAGGCGCGGCTCGTCCGGATCTTCGTTCAGGAACCAGTCGTAGCCCGCGACGGGCACGGGCGCGCCGTTCGTCTTCAGCGAGGCGACGCTGGGCGCGCAGGCGCTCAGGGCGGCGGAAAGGGCGGCCATGAGGGTGAAGGCGGCGGCGGTCGGCCAGCGGGTAGGGCGCATCCTCGTCCTTATCCGGTGCACAGTTCGGCGAAGCGGCGCAGCTTGGACAGATTCGCCCGATCGATCTCGACGGTCTTGGTCTGGTCGCCGAGGGACAGGGTCAGCCGTCCGGAGGCCAGGAAGGCGGCGAAAACGGGATGGTCGGCGCGCAGGGTCGCCTCCAACCGCCCGCGTCGGGCGCGCGCCTCCACCTCGGCCGAGGCGGCGCCGGAGCGGATAACGGCGAAGCCGTCGGCGCCCGGCGCGTCATGGAAGGCCAGTCGCACGACGCTAGAGCCCGGCGCGCATTCCAGCGTGGTGCGCAGGCGCGGCGTGTCGGGAATCTCATTGGCCAGGACCAGAGGGCCGTCGCCGCTGTAGAGGGTCCAGGTCCAGCCTTCCGACGCGCGCGTCGATCGTGCGGGCGTCGCGGCCTGCGGACGTTCGGCGGGCGGTTGCGCGCCGTTCTGAGGGGCCGCCTGGACGGCCAGGGCGAGCGCCATGGCCTGGGCGAGGCCGAGCAGTGAGGTCATGTTTCAGCCCCCGCTGAGGAAAACGGGGGGACTGTGGTCAGGCATGTCCCGAAGCGCAATAGCTAAGAAACCCCTGCACCATGCGCCGCTCGGCGCGGGTGGCGGTCAACTGGCGGTCGCCGGCCTCGGTCTGGACGGTCATCCGGCCGCCTCGCGCCAGGCCGGTCAGGGCCGCGTCGCCGATCGGCAGGCGCGCCTCGAAGGCTTCGCCGTTCGACAGCGGATCGATGAGCTGCGGCCCGTGTGAAGCCAGAATCAGGCCCGCGCTGCGCGGCTGGACGTCGCCATAGACCACCGCGGCGCCGTCGCCCGGCGCGCAGGTCAGCATCAGGGCCAACTGGTCTGAATCCGGCAGGCCATAGGCCAGTTTGGCCATCGGCCCCTCGTGCAGCATGTGCCAGCCGGCGGCGGCCTCGCCGCCTTGGCGGGGCGAGGACGGAACATAGGTCGCCGCGTGGGCCGCAACGGCGGCCAGGCCCACGGCGGCCAGGATGGGAAAGACGGTTTTACGCATGACAAGCTCACTCGCGTTCGACAGAACAAACGCGGGTCGCTTGTTAAGAGTTCACGGCTCCGCTGGGCCGCGCGCGATTCAGTGATGCGGTGCGGCCGGAATCACACGTTTCGGTGAACGCAGGTCAGAACGGGCTGAACCGCTCGACCAGGGACTGGGCGGCCGGCGTCGCCTGCATCCGGCTGATGTCGCCGCGCCCGCCGTAGCTGATGCGCGCCTCGGCGATCTGGCTGTGGCGAATGGTGTTGGCGCTGGAGATGTCCTCGGGACGGACGATGCCGGCCACGGTCAGCTCGCGCACCTCGCGGTTGGTGCGCACTTCTTGCCGACCCTGGATGACCAGGTTGCCGTTGGGCATGACGGCGGTGACGACGGCGGCGACCGTCAGGTTCACCCGCTCGGAGCGGTTGACGCTGCCCGAACCGTTGGCGTTCACCGCCCCTTCCGTGCCGATCATGTTTGCGGCGTCGAAGCCGCCGGGGAAGGCGCGGCCCAGGCTGTTCTCCAGGCCGAAGAAGTTGGTCACCCCGCCCGAGGCGCTGTTGGTGCGGTTGCGCTGGGTGGTGTTCTGGGTCTGGGCGCGGTCGTTGATGTCGATGGAGACGGTCAGGATGTCGCCGACGCGCCGCGCACGCTGATCGCCGAAGAAGCTGCGCGCGCCGGTGCGCCACAGGCTGTTGGCGCTGGCCGAGGTCGGTTCGGGCAGATAGGCCTGCTCGACCGGGACCAGGGCGGCCGGATAGCCGATGGGCGCCAGCTCCGGTCCCTTCACCGCCTCGATGGCGGTGGAGCAGGCGGCCAGGCTGAGGGCGGACAACGACAGGGCGGCGACGGTGATGGGGCGCATGATGGAACTCTCGCTCAACGGGCGGCGAACTGTTGCGGGTTGCGGCGGGCGATCTGGGCGGCGGGACCGGCGACGGCCCGGCCGGGGGCGACCGCTACGGCGTCGATGGTGCGGTTGGACTGGACGTTCAGGATCGGCACGGCCTCGCCGGCCGAGGCGTTGCGGGTCGCCTTGCCGGTGACGGTCAGCTCGACCCCGTCGTTGATGTAGGCGACCTCGACCATGTCGTTGCGGGCGATCACCTGGGGCGAGGCCAGGTCGCGCGGACCGACGGGCGTTCCGGCGCGCAGGGCGCGTTTGGCCTCGAGGCCGATCACCGCCTCGGCGTCCTGCGGCGCGCCGGCGGGGGCCAGGTGCGATTGGACCGAAGCCCAGATCACGTCCTCGGGCTGGATCACGTCGCCGGCCGCCAGACTGCGGGCGTAGGTCAGAACCTCGACGTTGACGCTTGCGCGGGCTGGCGCGCCGACGCTGGCGGCGGCGGGACGGGCCGAGGCTTCCGCCGGGATCGCCCCGCCTTCGCGCACCACAATGCGGCGCAGACCGTTGGGGTTGCTCCATTGCAGTCCGGCTCGGCGGGCGGCGATCTGCACCTGCGAGGCCTCCAGAACGGCCGTGGCGCCGACGCGACGGCCGACCACCACGCCTGAGGCGGCGCCGGCCTCGTCGAACAGCTCGCCCAGGCTGATGCGGCCGTCGTCGTCGACCGGATCGGGCAGCAGATTGACCGGCCCGGCCCATGCGGGGGCGGCCAGTGCGGCGACGGCGGCGGCGAGGATCAGGGCGCGCTTCATGGCTTAAGGCCTTTCCCTAGCTCTTCAACTGGGTCGAGACGGACAGCATTTCGTCGGCGGTGGTGATGACCTTTGAGTTCATCTCATAGGCGCGCTGGGCCACGATCAGGGCGGTGATCTCGCTGACCGCGTCCACGTTCGACGCCTCGGTATAGTGTTGCAGCAGGGTGCCGTAGCCGACCTCGCCCGGCGCCCCGACCGTGGCCGGACCCGAGGCCGCCGTCTCCAGCAGCAGATTGTCGCCGATGGCTTCCAGGCCCGCCTCGTTGAAGAAGGTCGCCAGTTCGAGCTGGCCTACGACCTGGGGTTCGGGCTGGCCTTCGGTGGTCACCTGAACCTGGCCGGACTTGGAGATGGAGATGTCCAGGGCGTCCTGGGGAATGGCGATGGCCGGCTCGACCGCATAGCCGTCGTCGGTCACCAGCTGCCCTTCGCCGTTGACGGTGAAGTTGCCCGCGCGGGTATAGGCCAGCTCGCCCGAGGGCAGGGTGATCTGGAAGTAGCCCTTGCCCTGGATGGCGATGTCGTAGGTGTTGCCGGTGCGGTTCGGGCTGCCCTGTTCGGTGATGCGATAGACGCTGCCCGCCTTGACGCCCGAGCCGATCTGGATGCCGGTCGGCACCACGGTGCCCTGCGTCGAGGACTGGGCCCCCATGCGCTCGACGTTCTGGTACAGCAGATCCTGAAACTCGGCCCGCTGACGCTTGAAGCCGACCGTGTTCATGTTGGCGATGTTGTTGGAGATGACCTCCACATTCAGCTGCTGGGCGGCCATGCCGGTGGCGGCGGTGCGAAGCGCGCGCATGTCTCAGCTCTCCCTTACGAAACCCGGCCCAGCCGCTCGACGGAGCGGCGTGACAGGTCGTTGGCGTTCTCGATCATCTTGGTCACGCGCTCATAGGCGCGGTTGATCTCGATGAGGTTGGTGATTTCCACGAGGGTGTTGACGTTCGAACCTTCCAGCATTCCCTGGCGGACCTGGGCGTCGGTCGCGTCCATCGGCTGGGCGTTGGAGGCGTTGCGATACAGGCCCTCGCCGGACTTCTGCAGCACCGATAGGGCGTCGAAACGCACAACGGTCAGGCGGCCGACGGGCTGGCCTTCCTGGCTGATCGTGCCGTCGTGGGCGACGCTGGCGGGGCCGCGCTGCGGGTCCAGAACGATTTCGGCGCCGTCGGCCAGGACGGGCAGGCCCTGCTTGGTGGTCAGCCGTCCTTCGGGATCGGTGACGAAAGCGCCGTCGCGGGTATAGGCGGGGCCGGTCGGGGTCTGCACCGTGAAGAAGGCGCCTTCGCCTTCGATGGCGAAGTCCAGGTCGCGGCCGGTCTGCTTCAGCGAGCCCTGGCCGAAGTCGCGGCCCACCCCCTTGTCCAGTACGAAGCTGGCCGAGGGGCGGATGGCGTCGTTGCGGGCGCGCTGGCCGATCTCGGTCCCGACCATCAGCTGCTCGACCTTGAAGCCGGTGGTGTCGGCGTTGGCGACGTTGTTGGCCACGATGTCCAGTTCGCGGCGAAGCGTCATCTGGCGCGACAGTCCGATATAGGCGGCGTTTTCCACGAGGCGGCTCCTTTCGCCGCTGTGCGTCGCAACGACCGTGCCAACAGGGTTAACGCCCGTGGAATGGGGCTTTGAGCGGTTTTCGACGGTTCGGCGCCCGGCAGGATTTGCCGATCGTAAACGCCTCGTTAACCAAAATCGGCCCACACCCGGCATGTGAGGATCGGGGCGGCTTACGCATGCTGAAACTGAAGCTGGGCAAGAAGAAGAGCGAGGCGCCGGCCGGCGACGACGCGAACCTGCCTGCCGTGAGCGACGGCGCTGAAGGCGCGGGCGGCGATGACGGCGCGCCCGCCAGGAAGAAAATCCCGCTGCTGTTCATCATCATCCCGGCGGCCCTGGTGGTGCTGGGCGGCGGCGGCGCGACCGCCTTCCTGATGATGAAGCCCAAGCCCGCCGAGGCGGCCGGCGGCCACGCGGCCCCCGCCAAGGAAGAGAAGAAGGGCGGGCACGGGGACGGCGGCAAGGAAGGCGAGGCGGCCACCGGGGCGGGCAAGGTGGCGGCCGGACCCGACGGCGTGACCTTCTACACCCTGCCCGACATGATCGTGAACATTCAGTCGGTCGACGGCCGCCCGACCTATCTGAAGTTGCGCCTGACGCTGGAGATGAAGGACGCCGCCGTCGCCTCGCACCTGCAGGCTGAGGCCCCGCGGATGCAGGACATGTTCCAGGGTTTCCTGCGCGAACTGCGACCTGAGGATCTGGCCGGCTCGGCCGGGTCCTATCAGCTGCGCGCCGAAATCCTGCGTCGGGTCAACCTGATCGCCGCGCCGGGCAAGGTCGACGCCGTGCTGATCGAAGAGATGCTGGTGCAGTAGGGATGACGGACACCCTGGCTCCCGACAACGAACTGGACCCCTTCGGCGGCGAAGCGGACCTGGGCGCCGATCCGGGCGCGACCCTGTCCGAACGGGTGCTGAACCAGGACGAGATCGACAGCCTGCTGGGCTTCGACATGGGCGGCGGCGACGACGCCGAGCGCAGCGGCATCCGCGCCATCATCAACTCGGCCCTGGTCTCCTACGAGCGCCTGCCGATGCTCGAGATCGTCTTCGACCGCCTGGTGCGGCTGATGACGACGAGCCTTCGCAACTTCACCTCCGACAACGTCGAGGTCAGCCTCGACACCATCAGCTCCATCCGCTTCGGCGACTATCTGAACTCCATCCCGCTTCCGGCCATCCTGGCGGTGTTCCGGGCCGAGGAGCTGGATAACTACGGCCTGCTGACGGTCGATTCCAACCTGATCTATTCGATCGTCGACGTCCTGCTGGGCGGGCGTCGCGGGACGGCGGCCCTGCGTATCGAAGGGCGGCCCTACACCACCATCGAGCGGGCGTTGGTGCAGCGGATGGTTGAGGTCATCCTGAACGACGCGCGCCAGGCGTTCGAGCCCCTGACCCCCGTCCATTTCAACCTGGACCGACTGGAGACCAATCCGCGTTTCGCCGCCATCGCGCGTCCGGCCAACGCCGCCATCCTGGTCAAGCTGCGCATCGACATGGAAGATCGCGGCGGCCGGGTCGAACTGCTGCTGCCCTATTCAACGCTGGAGCCCATCCGCAAGATGCTGCTGCAGCAGTTCATGGGCGAGAAGTTCGGGCGCGACAACATCTGGGAAGGCCACCTGGCCACCGAGCTCTGGACCACCGAGACCGAGGTGCGCTGCGTGCTGGACGAGCAGCAGATGCCCCTGTCCAAGGTGCTGGATCTGAAGGTCGGCGACACCCTGATGCTGAACGTGAGCCCTGAGTCCGAGGTGTCGGTGCGGGCGGGCTCCATCCCGCTGACGACCGGCCGCATGGGCCGCAAGGGCCAGCACATCGCCGTCCGCGTCGAGGGCCCCATCAGCACCGACGCCGCCGCCCGCATCGCCAGAGGGAACAGCTGACATGACCGGCATCATCCTCGACTCCATCCTCATGCTGCTGCTGGTCGCCGCCATCGGCTACGGCATCAAGCTGGAGCGCAAGCTCAAGACCCTGCGCGAGGGCCAGCTGGCCTTCGCTGCCGCCGTGACCGAGCTGAACAGCGCCGCCGGGCGCGCCGAACAGGCCTTGGCCACCCTGCGCGCCTCGGGTCAGGAGACGGACCTGCTGCACGACCGCATCATCAAGGCCCGCGCGGTGAAGCAGGAGCTGGAGGTGCTGATCGCCCGCGCCCCGGCCCGTCCGGCCGACAGCCGCATCGAGACGCGCGAGGACGAACGCCGCGCCGCCGCCCGCGCGCCGGTCGAGATGGAGCCGGTTGTCGAGGTTGAACCCGTCCGCACCTCTTCGGTCGCCCCCCTGCTGGACGATGAGGCGCGCGCGCGCCGCATGGCCTCGCTGATGGAGCGCATCGAAGGCGCGCGCGCGGTCATGAAGGCGCCGTCGCCGAAGCCCGCGCCTGTCGCCGAGCGCGCCTCGCCGGTGATGCAGGCCCTGGCCGCTAACCATGCTGCGCAACAGAGCCTAAACCGCGCCCGCCGTAGTCTGGACGACGACCTGTTCGCTGCTTGATCCCAAGCGCCCCTATGCCTGACGCGCGAAGCATCTTTCTTGCCCTATGTCCGACGCGCGGCGTCGGACGACTTGAGGGCGCCTTTCCCGAGTTTGACCGATGAGCAAGCTGCCTCGCCTTCTGCCCCTGATCGCCGTCGCCATCGGCGGCGTCGTGGCCGTGCGCGCCGCGGGCGTGGCGCCGGACCTGTTCCAGGGGGCGACCGCCTGGGCTCAGGAGGCGGTCGCCGCGGAAGGCGAGGGGGCCAAGGCCGAGGCCAGGCCCGCCCCCGCCGTCTGCGCTCTGACGCCCGAGCAACTGGCTCAGCAGGCGGGCATTTCTCCGGCTGAACTGCGGATCATCCAGTCCCTGTCCAAGCGCCGCGACCAGCTGGATGCGCGCGACGCCGATTTCGCCACCACCCTGCCGCTGATGGTGGCCGCCGAGCAGAAGCTGGACGCCAAGCTGCAGGCGCTGGAGGCCCTCAAGGGCGAGATCCGCGCCCTGGTCGGCCAGGTCGACGAGAAGGAAAAGGCCGAGGCCGACCGTCTGGTCGCCGTCTATTCCGCCATGCGGCCCAAGGAGGCGGCGGCCGTCTTCGCCACTCTGGACGACAGCGTGCGCCTGCCCGTCGCCTCGGCCATGCGCCCGCGCACCCTGGCCGCCATCATGGCCCAGATGCAGCCCGCCGCCGCGCGCGAACTGACCGAAAAGCTGGCCAAACGCTTCCAGGCCCAGCAGTACGCCGCCCGCGCCGCCGCCGTGGCCGCGCCGACCGAGGCTGCGCCCGCTCCGACGCCTGCCGCCCAGCCTGCCTCTCAGCCCGCCGCCGCCCCTGCGCCCGCGCCGACTCGCGCTGCGCAGCAGACCGCGCCGCGTCGCACCCCGACGCCCGCCGCCGCTCGCCCGGCGGAGCAACCCGCGGCCAAGGCGGCGCCCGTCGAGACCGGTCCGCGCCCCTATGCGGCGGTCGCCGCCGAGGCCCCGGCCGCCGCGCGCCAATCGGTGCAATAGGCGACGGTTGTCGCACAGGCCTTGCGCGGCTATTCAGCCCGCTTCGATTTTTCGCGAGACCTCTCCATGTCCGACGCCCTGCCTGACCGCCTTTCGGTCGATCCCGACAGCCCCTTCCACGACGCCGAACTCTTGGCGCGCGGCGTAGGCATCCGCTTCAAGGGCGAGGAAAAGACCAACGTCGAGGAATACTGCGTCTCGGAAGGCTGGGTGCGCCTGGCCGTCGGCAATCGCGTCGACCGTCGCGGCAAGGCCCTGACCGTCAAGCTGCAAGGCCCGGTCGAGCCCTTCATCAAGGGCGAGTGATTTCCGTCCTGGCGGCGAAGCTGAGACTTTCGGTCGCAGGCTTCGCCCGCTAGGGTCCGCGCCTCATTGTTGAGTTGGGGAGGCGCAATTGTCGTTCAATGCTCGTCTTATGGCCGCCAGCGCTGTGGCGCTCGGCCTGATCGCCACGCCGGTTCTGGCTCAGGACGCCGGGACCATCCGCGCCGCCGAACAGGTGCGCGACCAGGCGTTGAAGGGCAATATCGCCCTCGACTACGTCACCCAGATCACCACCCGCTTCGGCCCGCGCCCGGCGGGCTCGCGCGCCGAGCAGGACGCCTCCGCTTGGGCCGCCGACTACATGCGCGCCCACGGCTTCCAGAACGTCCGCATCGAGACCTTTCCCCTGATCGGCTGGGAGCGGGGCGAGGAGAGCGCCGAGATTCTGGGCGCCCGTCCCCAGAGACTGGTCGCCGCCGCCCTGGGCCACTCCATCGCCACCCCCGCCGAGGGGATCGAGGCGGACGTCGTCTTCTTCGACGGCCTCGACGCTCTGATGGCCGCGCCCGCCGGATCGCTGAGCGGCAAGATCGCCGTGGTCGACGGCGGCCAGATGGTGCGGATGCAGGACGGCTCGGGCTATGGCCCCCTGTCGCGCCTGCGCAGCCAGGGGCCGTCCGAGGCCGCCAAGCGCGGCGCGGTCGCCTTCGTCATGCGCTCGGCCGGGTCGGACGAACACCGCATGCCGCACACCGGCACCACCCGCTATGTCGACGGCAAGGTGCCGTTGCCGTCGTTTGCGCTCAGCGCCCCGGACGCCGATCAGGTGGCGCGTCTGGTCGGCATGGGCGAGACGGTGCGCCTGCGCCTGAAATCCACCGCCCGCACCTATGAGACCGTCAGCCAGAACGTCATCGGCGACATCGTCGGCGCCTCGCGTCCGGACGAGATCATCGTCCTGGGCTCGCACATGGACAGCTGGGACCTGGGTACCGGGGCCATCGACGATGCGGCGGGCGGCGCCATCACCCTGGCGGCGGCCAAGCTGATCGCCGAGCAGGGCCGACCGGCCCGTACGGTCCGTGTGGTCCTGTACGGCTCTGAAGAGGTCGCCCAGCCGACCGACCACGGCAACGGCGGCGGCGCCTATGTCCGCAACATCGGCGCGGGCGTCGAGAAGCACGTCGTCGCCGGCGAGAGCGACTTCGGCGCCGACCGCGTCTACGCCCTCGGCCTGCCGCCCGGTTCACAGAACACCGACTTCGCCAAGATCGCCCTGCGGGTCCTGCATCCGCTGGGCGTGCTGCCGGGCGAGGCGGAACTGTTCGGCGGCGTCGACATCGGCCCGCTGGCCCAGGCGGGCGTTCCGGTCTTCGGCCTGCGCCAGGACGGCACGCGCTATTTCGACCTGCACCACACGGCCGACGACACCCTGGACAAGATCGACCCGGCCCAGATGACCCAGAACGTCGCCGCCTGGGCGGCCCTGGTGCGCCTGATCGCCGATTCAGATGTGGACTTCCGGGCCGCCCGTGCGGCACAGGAGGCGAAGCGCTGAGGCGCACGCCGCGAGCGTGGCGGAACTGGTAGACGCAAGCGACTTAAAATCGCTCGACTTCGGTCGTGCGGGTTCGATTCCCGCCGCTCGCACCAATATCGGCCGGACGTGATCCGGCTCTGCCCATAGACGAATGCGTCTATGAGGCCGTTTCAGCGCCTGCGTTCGTGAACGCAGGCGTTTTGCGTATTCGATCGGGCCTGGGGCGGCGCCGCAAGCCAGCGGGGGCGTCGCTCTGCCGACGCTGGATGAATACAGCTTTCGTGATTTGCCGAATTCTTCATGATGATTTTGTATTCATTGAGACCAAAGTATAGATTCTTGTGAATATGATTTCAGTCGATTTTCAATGCCTTTGAGATCGTGATGAATGATCGTGAGTTTCGTCTCCTTTCATTTTGGTGAAATGAGCCGAATTTCTGTCAAGCCTACCGCATTGCACAAAAACTTTATCTCGGCTTTGCCGTTGGTGTATTAAGGTCTCTTCTCGTGGCTTGAGGGGGTTTGGCCGCGCTGGCGCGCTCGACGCGCCTTTCATTGCGCCGGGCATTCATGTCGGGCGCGAACGCAACCGTGACATTCCGTCTGCCTGCGCCTGTGGCGCGGCGGCGTCTTTGCGGCTGCGCGGATGGCGGGCCGGGGGCTCGCCGGAAGTAGAAGAGACAGGAGCGCAGGCGCGCGTGGACGACGTACAACTTCAACAATTGGGCGGGCCGCTGACGGTCGGCCTCCTGGTGCTGTTTTTCGGCCTGACCATGCTGATTTCTCTGAGGATCAGCCGACGCAAGGAAAACGCTGACGCCTATATGACGGCTGGGAACGGCATCGGTCTGGGCGTCTCGGCCGCTTCGATGACGGCGACCTGGATCTGGGCGGCGTCGATGTATGCGTCCGCCACCTCGGGCTATGTCTACGGCATATCGGGGCCGATCCACTATGGGTTGTGGGGGGCGTTGATGATCCTGTTCATCTACCCCTATGGCCGCCGCATCCGCGCCGTGGCGCCGCGCGCCCACACCCTGGCCGAGGTCATGTACGCCCGGCACGGCCGTTCCAGCCAACTGATGCTGGCGGGGTCCAACATCCTGGGCAGCGTCATCAGCCTGACGTCCAACTTCATCGCCGGCGGCGCCCTGATCGCCATGCTGTCGCCGTTCAGCTTCAGCCAGGGCATCGTCGTCATCGCGGGCGGCGTGCTGCTCTACACCCTGTGGTCGGGGTTCCGGGCCTCGGTGCTGACCGACTTCATTCAGGTGTGCGCCATGCTGGGCGCCGTGGTGGTGGTCATCCCGGCCATCTTCTTCGCCATGGGCGGCCCGGCCGTCTTTGTTGAGGGCGCGTCCAACCTGACGCCGCAGCAGACCAGCTTCTTCTCGTCCGACGCCTTCCTGAACCAGGGCGCGCCCTATATCGCCGCCGTCCTGGCCTACGCCATCGGCAACCAGACCATCGCCCAGCGCCTGTTCGCCGTGCGCGAGGACCTGATCAAGCCGACCTTCATCACCGCCACCATCGGCTATGGGGCGACGATCATCGGCATCGGCATGCTGGGCGTCGTGGCCCTGTATGCCGGGATCAATCCGATGGAGGGCGACCTCAACAACCTGATCCCGCAACTGGCCGGGACCTATTTCGGGCCGGTGCTGCTGAGCATCTTCTTCATCATGATCATCGGGTCGCTGGCCTCGACAGCGGACTCCGATCTGTCGGCCCTGTCGTCGATCATGATGGCCGACGTCTATGGCCGGGCGGGCAAGCGCAAGGCCGATCCGCGCCTGATGCTGACCGTCGGGCGGGCGACCATGGTCATCGCCACCGGCGCGGCCCTCTATTTCGCCGGAGCCCGCATGAACATCCTGGACCTACTGGTCCTGGTCGGCGCCATCTGGGGCGCGCTGGTCTTCCCCGTCATCGCCAGCTTCTATTGGGAGAAGGTGACCAACAAGGCCTTCACCGTCTCGGTGCTGGCGGCGCTGGCGCTCTTCTTCCCCGTGCGGTTCGGCTGGATCCCGATGGACGGCGCGGTCGGCTATGTCTTCGATGTCGTCGCCGTGGTCGGCGTCGGCGTGGTCGCGGGCCTGATGACCTTCGGCTTCTTCGGCGCGCGCCTGGCGCGGATCGTCGGGGTGATCGCCGCCCTGGCCGTCGCGCCCTTCGCCATCGGCTTCCTGCATGACTACGCCGTGCTGAGCGGCTCGCTGATCGCCTATGCCGTCAGCACCGTGGTCTGCACTGTCATGTCCCTGTCCAACCGGACGGGCTTCGACTTCTCGCGCATCGCTCGCATGACCGGGGACTTCGACGTGGAGGAAGACGAAGACCTTGCGACCGCGTCGGCGCGCGCGGCGATCGGCGCCGAACAACAGCTTCCTCAATCCCGCTAACAGGAGATCGCCATGAGCGCCTTTTGGCTCACCGCCTATGTTCTGATGTGGCCCGTCATCGTCGCGGGCGTGCTCGCCTTCATCGCCCGCGCCTTCTTCCGGGAGTGGCTGGAGGCCCGCCGGCGTGGCGAGCCGATGATCTGAAGTCCCGAGGGAGGCTGCGGCCTCCCTCTTTTTTCATGGCTGCGCTGTCTTGGCCCCGTCATGGCGGCGGCGTAGGGGTTCGATGATCTTATGCTTCGCTTGGTGTTTCCTATGATCCGCAGCCGCCTTCTCGCCTCCGCCCTGGGCCTGACCTTGGGCCTCGTCGCCGTGAACGCAGCCGCGCAGGCGACGGAGACGGCGGCCCAGCCCGCGATCACGGCGCCGGCGGCCGAACGGGCCTCGCCCTCGCTGATCGTCACCGTGGTGGTCGACCAGCTCAGCGCCAATCTCTTCAACCAGTACCGCAGCCAGTTCACCGGCGGGCTGAAGACCCTGGCCGATCAGGGCATGGTCTCGATCAACGGCTATCAGACCCACGGCGTGACCGTGACCTGCGCAGGCCACTCGACCGTCCTGACCGGCGCCCATCCGGCGCGCAGCGGCATTCCGGCCAACGACTGGATCGACACGACGACGGGCAAGACCACCTATTGCCTGACCGCGCCGCAGAACACCCTGGCCCACGGCAAGAACACCGACAACGGCCCGGTCGGCCCCGAACAGCTGAGCGCCTCGACCCTGGGCGACTGGCTGAAGGCCGTCAGCCCGGAAAGCCGCGTCTACGGCGTGTCGGGCAAGGATCGCGGCGCCATCAACCTGGCCGGGCACAAGGCGGACGGCGCCTTCTGGCTGACGGACAATTTCGGCTTCACCACCTATGTCGAGCCGGGCCAGTCGGCTGAGGCGCGTCTGGCCCCGGTGACGGCCCTGAACGCCCGCATGATCGACCGCTTCACGCGAGAGGCGCCCAACTGGACCTATTCCAACGCCGCCTGCCGTCGTCTGGAAGGGCGGTGGACCATCGCGGGCCAGACCTTCGATTCCAAGGTGCCGCCGGCCGACTTCCGCCTCGACAACTCGCCCATCCTGGACGAGCTGACGATCGAGGGCGCAATCGAACTGCTGGACAGCCAGCAACTGGGCCGTCGCGGCGTCACGGACATGCTGGGCGTCAGCCTGTCGGCCACGGACCGGATCGGCCACAGCTACGGCACCCAGGGGCCGGAGATGTGCGAGCAGATGCTGCGTCTGGACGCGGCGCTGGGCGTTTTCCTGGACAGGCTGTCGACCATTCCGGGCGGCGCCATCGTCGTTCTGACGGCCGACCACGGCGGTTCGGACTTTCCCGAGCGTTCGGCGGTCGAGGGCTATCCCGACGCCGGCCGAGTGGACCGCGCCCTGCAACCGCGCGTCAACGCGGCGCTGAAGGCCCGCTTCGGTCTGGACGCCGATCCGGTGGTGTCTTCGGCGGGCGGCTTCGTGATCGTCGACAAGGACCGCAAGTCGCTGGTCGAGCCGCTGCGTTCGCAGGTTCTGGCCGCGGCGATCGAGTTGCTGAACGGCGAGCCGCAGGTGGCCCTGGCCGTCGCCCGCGACGAACTGCTGGCCGAGCCGGTTCCGGCCTCCGACAACCCCGAGGAGCTGTCATTGCGCCAGCGCCTGCGCCTGTCGGCCGTGGCGGGCCGTTCGCCCGACATCCTGCGCGCCTGGCAGCCGGGCCTGACCGGCCAGGGCCGCGTCGGCGGCGCCATCTCCAGCCACGGCTCGCCCTGGGATTACGACCGCCGCGTGCCCATCGTCTTCTGGTGGCCGGGCGCCGAGGGGCAGGAGCGCTTCCTGCCCATGCGCACCATCGACATCGCCCCGACCCTGGCCAATCTGATCGGGGTCAAGCCGGACGCTCCGATCGACGGTCGCTGCATGGATCTGCCCCAGTTCGCCAAGGGCCGCTGCGAGACGAAGTAGACCGGAGTGCGGCCGTAACTTCGTGTTTCGCGGTCATAAACTCGTGTTTCCGCGCCGGGGGGCGCTCTTACGCCTCCCGCGTTTCATTGGCACAAAGGGCTGAGAAGCGCTTCTGAGGGGAGGCGCCGGCCGTCAGAGCCATAAGAGGAAACCCGTTCATGCAAAGAGCCCGCCGCGCGCGCATCGTCGCGACCCTTGGACCCGCCAGCCGCGCGCCGGGAACGGTCAAGGCGCTGGCCCAGGCGGGGGTGGATGTCTTTCGCCTGAACTTCAGCCACGGCTCGCACGACGACCACGCCGCCGCCTTCAAGGCCGTGCGCGGGGCCGAGATGGCCCTGAAGCGGCCGCTGGGCGTCTTGGCCGACCTGCAGGGGCCCAAGCTGCGCCTAGGCCGCTTCGCTGATGTCGAGATCGAGGTGAAGCCGGGCCACACGATGCGTTTCGACCTGAATCCGGCGCTCGGCGACGAGACGCGGGTGCAGATGCCGCATCCGGAGATCTTTAAGGCGTTGCGCACCGGAATGCTGCTGCTGCTGGACGACGGCCGGGTGCGGCTGCGCGTGGGCGATCGTACCGACGAATGGTGCGACGTCACGGTCGAGAGCGGCTCGAAACTGTCGGACCGCAAGGGGGTGGCGGTGCCCGAGGCGGTCATCCCGGTCTCGGCCCTGACGCCCAAGGATCGCGAGGACCTGGCCTTCGCCCTGCGTCTCGGCGTCGACTGGGTGGCCCTCAGCTTCGTGCAGAAGGCCGAGGACATGGCCGAGCTGAAGCAGATCGTCGACGGCCAGGCCGCCTGCCTGGCCAAGATCGAGAAGCCCCAGGCGCTGAACGACCTGGAGAGCATCCTCGACTACTGCGACGGCGTCATGGTCGCGCGCGGCGATCTGGGGGTGGAGATGGACCCCGAGGAAGTGCCGGTCGCCCAGAAGAAGATCCTGCGCGCAGCCCGCCAGCGCGGCGTGCCCGCCATCGTGGCGACCCAGATGCTGGAGTCGATGACCAGCGCCCCGGCCCCGACGCGCGCCGAGGCGTCCGACGTGGCCAACGCTGTCTATGAGGGCGCCGATGCCCTGATGCTGTCGGCCGAGACGGCGGCGGGCGACTATCCGCTGGAAGCGGTGACCATCATGAACCGAATCATGGAGCGGGTGGAGCGCGACCCCCTGTGGCCGGGCCTGATGGACGCCGATCATGCGGGCATGGACATTCACGACGTCGACGCCCTGGTCGCCGCGGCGAGGAAGGCGGCCGAGGCCTCCTCGACCGCCTGCATGGTTGTGTTCACCACCCTGGGGGGCACGGCGCGCCGGATGTCGCGCGAGCGGCCCCTGCAACCGGTCCTGGCTCTGACGCCCAAGCCGGAGACGGCGCGCCGTCTGGCCCTGGTCTGGGGCCTGGAGCCGCGTCTGGGAGACCAGCCGACCTCGCTGGAAGGCCTGACCGATGACGCCGTCGAGGCGGCCATGCTCTATGGTCTGGCCGAGCCGGGGCAGCGCATCCTGATCCTGGCGGGAACGCCTTTCGGCGCGCCCGGCGCCGCGAATCTGTTGCGTCTGGCCCATGCTCCGGCCCATGCTGCGCCCCGCAGCGGACAAGGGGCGAAGCGCGCCCGCAGGACCTGACGGGACGGAATGATCAAATACATCGGCTCAAAGCGCGCGCTTCTGAGCCAGGTGATCGGCGCGGTGCGAGCGGCTCAGCCGCAGGGCGGGACGGTCTGCGACCTGTTCTCCGGCACTGCGCGCGTGGGCCATGCGCTGAAGCGCGAGGGGTTCCGCGTCTGGTCCAATGATCACAACGCCTATGCCCACGCCCTCGCCACGGCCTATGTCCAGGCTGATCGCGAGACCTGGGCCGAGCGGGCGGAGGCCGTGCTGGCCGAACTGCGCGCCGTGGCGCCTGCGCCGGGCTGGTTCACCAGGACCTATTGCGAGGAAGCCCGCTTCTTCCATCCCGACAACGGCGCCCGCATCGACGCCATGCGCGAGCGGATCGAGGCCATGGGGCTGGAGCCGGAGTTGAAGGCCGTTGTTCTGGTGGCCCTGATGGAGGCGGCCGACCGGGTGGATTCCACGGCGGGCCTGCAGATGGCCTTCATGAAGCAGTGGGCGCCGCGCGCGCTGAAGCCTCTAGAGCTGCGCCTGCCGGACCTTCTGCCGGGCGTGGCGGCGGGCCCCTGCCTTGCCACTCAGGGCGACGCGGTCGAGATGGCGGCCGAGATCGAGGCCGATCTGGTCTATCTGGACCCGCCCTATAATCAGCACTCCTACCTCGGCAACTACCACTGCTGGGAAAGCCTGGTGCTGTGGGACAAGCCGGAAACCTATGGCGTGGCGCGCAAGCGGGTTGATGTGAAGACACGCAAGTCCGCCTTCAACTCCAAGCCCGGCATCGGCCCGGCCCTGCAGACCGTCATCGAACGGCTGAGGGCGCCGAACCTGATCGTCAGCTTCAACGACGAGGGCTATCTGACCCGCGACGACCTGACCGCCATGCTGTCGGCGCGCGGCCACGTCCAGGTGGTCGAGATTCCGCGTCCCCGCTACGTCGGCGCCCGCATCGGCATCCACAATCTGAAGGGCCAGAAGGTGGGTTCGGTCGGCCGGCTGAGAAATGTGGAATATCTCTTCGTGGTCACCCAGCAACCTGTGGAGTTGCCGGTCGCGGCGTGACGGGAACGAAAGCCGGGCGCGCGCCGTTTTGGCCGTATGCGTACGCTTTCCGGTCTTCCTCCCGCCGCTTCTCGCTTTGATTCTCGAGGTTTCGACGCCCGAGGCGAGACCTTGCGTCCGGCCCGTCCGTCGCTTCGGCGCGGCCGCGGGCTGGACAATTGGACCATCCTGTTGATCGGCGCGATCGCGGCCGGCCTGATGGGGATGCTGCTGGGCGGCGCCCTGTCGGTCTGAGTCTTCCGCCTAGGCCGCGTCCAGCAGGGCCTTGATCGGCGCCCAACTGCGCCGGTGTGCGGGGCAGGGACCCAGCGTCTGCAAGGCCTTCTGATGGACCGGGGCGTTGTAGCCCTTGTGGCTGGCGAAGCCGTAGCCGGGATAGACCGTATCCATCTCGATCATCAGCCGATCGCGCGCCGTCTTGGCCAGGATCGACGCCGCCGCGATGGACAGGGACAGGCTGTCGCCCTTGACCACCGGGGTCACGGCGCAGGGCAGTTTGAAGCGATAGTTGCCGTCCACCAGGGCGTGCGCCGGCGGATGGGCCAGGGCCTCGACCGCCCGCCGCATGGCCAGGCCGGTGGCGTGCAGGATGTTTAGCTCATCGATCTCCTCGACCGAGGCGAAGCCGACGCCCCAGGCCAGGGCGCGGCTCTTGATCTCGACCTCCAGCGCCGTGCGGCGCTTTTCCGTCAGGGCCTTGGAGTCGTCGATGCCCGACGGCAGGTCGTCGGCGTTCAGGATCACCGCCGCCGCCGACACCGGCCCGGCCCACGGCCCGCGCCCGGCTTCATCCACTCCGCACACGTGACCGTTCCAGGTTGCACGCGCCTCCAACTCCAGCATCAGGGTGGGCAAGGGGCGGTCGGTCTTGGCGGGAACGGTACGCGCGAGCATAGGGCGTCAGTGCCACGAACCGGGGCACGGGGGAAGGCGGTCGTAGGGTCTCGTTGTTTCGTGAGAAGCGGTTGTATCGAGTGTCAGCTGTGGGTGGGTAGCGGGCGTTTGCCGTGGCAATATCGACCATGCGGTCGCGGGGGACAGGCTATGATTTTGGCAGCTGTAATTGCGTTGATGTCGGCGGAATCGTCGCCTTCCACCGTGACGCTTGAGCAATGGGAAGGCTGCGCAAAATCGACTGTTTCCACATGCGACTTGCCGAGTGGAACTGACGAATGGAAGTCGTGCCTTGAAGCAGCCGACCCCATGGGCATGGAGGATTGGGACATGTGTGAATTCGTGTCCTTTCCAGACTGCTTTCAAGACAGCCAAAGCGACGATGTTCAGACAAGCCTACGGCTCTGTGGCGCTCAACGCGTGGTCGCAGCACGAAGTATTGCTCTGAGATGGACTTCTGAAGTCAGCGCGCGGGGCGCTGAAGCGGAAGCGGCACAGATGAGGTCCTACTGGGCTCAGGCGGAGCAGTTCGCTAACGCTGATGCATTGGCCGATCCTTTGACGGCATCAGCAAAGCGCGTCGGAGCTATGGTGTCTGGGTTGAAGGCAATGGCGTTCTTCCGCAATGCGTCGAATTAAGTCGCTCCCACGCGAGAGGCGTCTTTCAGAGAACGTTGAGCATCGGCTCTAGTCCGCAACGGGTCGTGAACCGAAGTTCGCGTAAGGGCGGTTAGCGGTCGTTCCAAGATCCGGCTTGAACCGCCGTGATAAGGCTTCCAACGGTCAGACTGCGATAGGTTCGCTCGCCGCGCCATTCGCGAAACTCTCGAACGAGGTTCAGGCCGAAGTTATGTGCTACCTCGTTTGGCGCATATTTCCTCAAGTCCATGAGGCTGAAGTCAGTGCCGAACGGCTCCCTAATCGCATCGATGGCATCGCCCAGATCCTCACCGGCCAGACCCAGATCGTAATACAGTTCCGTTGTGTCGGTGATTGGGTCCGCGCACATGGTGACCCGCTTCAGCGCGCTGAACACATGGTCGCGGATAGCATTCCCTGATCGATCAATGTCGTCGGCCATGCCTTCAGTGAACGCGAAAGGGCTAATGTCCGCAATGGGTCGAAAGCCGCCAACTGCAGGTGGCGGAAATCAGACGTTGGGATATCCACCAAGCTGAACCTCTCCATGCCGGAAGCACGTCGTCTGGTGGTCATTGACCATGCCGACCGCCTGCATGAAGGCGTAGGTGATGACCGGCCCGCAGAACTTGAAACCGCGCGCCTTCAGGGCCTTGGCCATGGCGAGGCTTTCGGCGGTCTGGGTCGGGGCCTCGCGGAAATGGTCCCACTGGTTCACCAGCGGTTTGCCGTCGACGAAGGACCACAGCCAGGCCGAGAAGTCCTCGCCCTTGTCCCGCATCTCCAGCCAGATGCCGGCGCCGTTGACGGCCGCGTCGATCTTGGCGCCCGAGCGGATGATGCGCGGGTCGGCCAGCAGGCGCGCGCGGTCCGCCTCGCCGTAGCGGGCGACGATCTCGGGATCGAAGCCGTCGAAGGCGTCGCGCATCCCCTCGCGCTTTCGCAGGATGGTGATCCAGGCCAGCCCGGCCTGAAACCCGTCCAGCACCAGCTTCTCCCACAGGGCGCGGGGATCGTATTCGGGCACGCCCCATTCGGTGTCGTGATAGGCGATGTAGAGCGGGTCCGTCGTCCCGCACCAGCCACAGCGCCCCTCGGCCTTTTCGGATTCGATCATGGCGCGATGTTGCTGCAATGTTCTGGAGACGCAAGCGTAAAGACCCGACGTTTCCGCCGGGCCTTCATGGGGTGTTGCGGAGCGTCTTACAGTCGTTCGACCGTGAAACCGCGCGCGGTCAGCATGTCGATGACGCTGTCCTGATCCATCAGATGGGCGGCGCCGACGGCGACGAAGGCCGTGCCGGAGCCTTTCATTATCGTCTCGATCTGGTTGGTCCAGTCGGCGTTGCGATCGATCAGGGCGGCGCGGTGGATGTCTTCATGCACGTCGCGGGTGTTGGCGCGGTTGAGGCGGCCCGTTTCGGCGGCGTCGCCCTCCAACCAGGCGGTCACGGTTCCATCCAGGTTGGCGACGATGCGATCGGTGTTGCGGACATAATGGTTCAGATAGGCGATCTGGGCTTCTTCGCTCATGCCCGCGATCAGGCGCACCTGGATGTCGGCGGTCTCGAAGCCGTGCAGCGTCTTGCCCTGGGCTCTGGCGCGATCCATCAGCGTCTTGTCGACGCCCGCCTCGGGCCGATAGCCCGCATCGGTCGGGCCGGACATGGAGATCATGAAGGCCGCCAGCCAGGGACGATAGGCGTCCAGGGCCGCGCCCGACGCGCCGTTGGCCTGGGCGATCTTGTCGAAGGCGGCGAAGTCCTCAGCCGACAGGACGGACGACAGTGGGCGGGACGGGTCGACGCCGTACTGCTGGATCACGGGCATGACGACGGCCTGGTCGTCCTGATCGGCGATCTCGACCCAGATGTCCGAGGCGCTGGCGAAGGCGGCGTCCACCTTGTCCGAACCCCAGGCCGTGCCGGGACGCAGCAGATGGACCGTGCCGAACAGATAGACGGTGGAGTCCGCATCCTTGACCACCCACAGCGGCGGGCCGGCGCCCTCGGCGCGAGGGATGGGGGCGACGGCCGGGACAGGGATCGTCGGTTCGGCGTGGGCGGCGCCGGGCGCGGCGGCCAAGGCGGCGGAGGCGGCCAGCGCCGCCAGAAGGCCGGCGGCGAAGCGCGAGACATGGTTGGCCGATTGGCCCATGCGGTGAGCGAGGGTCATTGCAAAGTCCTTGGTTTTGAGAGGTTTGTCTGAAGGAGGGGGCGATCAGGCGATGAAGATGGCTTCGATCGGCCGGCCGAACAGGCGGGATATGCGGAAGGCGAGGGGCAGGGACGGGTCGTAGCGACCCTTCTCCAGCGCCTGGATGGTCTGGCGCGAGACGCCGAGGCGTTCGGCCAGGTCGGCCTGGGTCCAGTCGCGCTCGGTGCGGAAGACCTTGAGGCGATTGATGAAGGCGCTGGTCATCTGCGGGCGATCCACCAGCCGCACCAGGCGATCCCGTAGCCGACGGCCTGGGCGGCGAAGGCGGCGGCGACGCCCAGGGCGATCAGGGCGGCATCCGTGTGGGGCAGGGCGGCGGGCAACAGGTTCACGCCGGCCAGGGCGGCGATGACGACGGCCGCGCCGCCGGCGACAAGGCCCAGGGTCCCGCCCCACCACCAGGCCCACTTGTGGGCTTCCCTGGCGGCTTCATCCAGGGCGCGCCACCAGTAGAGGGTGTGCAGGGCCAGGAAGACGGCCAGTCCGGCGGCCAGGACGACGACGCCGATCGACGGCGCGCGGCCCCAGGCTTCGGGCCAGAACGGCGTGGCGGCGGTAGCGCTGACCCCGACCACGGTCAGGGCGCACAGGCCGACGGTCAGGTCGTCCATCGTCTTCTTGTTGCGGGCGGCGGCTGCGCCGACGGTGATGATCTCGGTGTTCATGACAAGCTCCCCTGTCGTGTTGACAAGTAAGCTTTACCAACGATGTCGCGTTTGCGTCAAGCATCTTTTACATCACGACAAGCAGATTTTCCGTTTTGCCGGATTTAGCCTTGCAAATCAGGAATCCAGTCGGGCTTCTCGACCCGCACGGGGCGGCCTTCGACGGTCAGGTCGCCGTCCATGCGGTCCAGCCGCATCAGGGCGATGGCGCGTCCCTCGGCGCCGGTCATGACTTCGCCCGCCCGCAGGTCGCCGTTCAGCACCTCGGCGCCGCGCTCGGGGGCGGGGCCGTCGAAGGCGATGGCCATCATGCGGTTCTTGATCGTCCCGCGCCGCTTCATGCGCGAGGTCGTCTCCTGGCCGATGAAGCAGCCCTTGTGGAAGTCGATGCCGTTCAGCAGGTCGAAGTCCGCCTCGATCGGATAGGTCTTGTCCATCAGGGCGTCCTGGGTCGGGTCGGGCACGCCCAGGGCCAGGCGATGCGCCTGCCAGTCGCTCTCGGCGGCGTCGATCTCGCTCTGATCGCCCCAGCGTCGGCCGCCCAGGGCGGCCAGGCGGGGGTCGGCGACGAAGCCGTCGGGAATATCTGCGCCCCAGGCGACGAAAACCGCGTCGGGGATGGGCATGATCTCGACCTGGGCGCGCAGCTTGTAGAGCGTCAGTCGCTGCACCAGGGCGTCGCGCCGCTCGGCCGCGACATCCAGGATGACGCCGTCTTCCTCGCCCCAGATGAACAGATCGAACAGCAGCCGCCCCGGCGGCGACAGCAGGGCGCCGAAGCGAAGCTCGCCCGGCTGCAGGGTCTCCACGTCCTGGGTCAGGAGATTGTGCAGGAAGGGGCGGGCGTCGGGGCCGCTGACGCGGATCAGGGCGCGACTGTCGAGACGAGCGATGGACATGAGGCCAAGATAGGCAGGCGAGGCGACGTCCTCCAGTGCGGCAGGCGTCTAAGTCGGGCGAATGCGAAAAAGGGCTGCGGGAGGTCTCCCGCAGCCCTTCGCGATCAACACTTGTCCAGCTTACCAGCGGCGGCCGTTGTGGTCGCGGCGCTCATAGCGGACCTTGGCCGACAGGGCGTCGTAGCGGCGATCCAGCTCCATGCGCTCCCGGCGGTTCAGGCCGTTGCGCTGATAGGCCCGCTCCAGCCGCACCAGCTGGTTCAGCTCGTTCTTCAGGCGGCCGGCCTCGCGGACGCTGAGCTGGCGGGTGCGGACGCCCTGGTCGATACGGCGGTCCAGATTGTATTTGCGCTGGCTGATCGACTGCCAGCCGCCGTGGTTCTGCTGATAGGCGGGGGCGTGGCGATAGGTTTGAGCGGCGGCCGGCAGGGCGGCGCCGAGCGCGGCGGCGGCCGTCGTTGCGGCCAGGACGGGGATCATCAGCGTTTTGAACTTGGCCATGGTCGGGCTCCTTTGACTGGACGCAACCGGCGGGCTGCGTTGACGTCAGATGACCCTCCTGCGCCTGAGCCGCGTCTGAACGACGCGTTTCAGATAGGGTTCATCAGGATGACATCGGCGTCATGCGCCTCCTTTTCTCTCGCCGGCATGCGACGGAGATTTCATCTCTCGGCGTTCCTCTTTGGACTGAACGCCGATAGACTGCGTTCAGCCGCTGTTCAGAGGCCCTGGTTTAAACCGCGATCCATGATGCGTATTCGAGCCCTTCTTTTGGCCGGCCTGATCGCCCTCGTCCCGTTGACGGACGCGGCGGCTCAGTCGCGCGGCCGCGACCGGGATCGCGATCAGGATCGCCGGGAGCAACCCCGCAGCTATCCAGGCCAGGGACTGCGCGACGCGCCGCGTCGCGACAGCGGCCCGCGCGCCAACCCCGGCGACGTGGCGCGCCGAGTCCAGTCGGGCCGTCCCGGTCGGATGTTGGGCGTGCGCGAGCGTGGCGACGACTATGTGGTGCGCTGGGAATATCCCGGCGGCCGCGTCTCGGATATCCAGGTCGACGGCCGTTCGGGCCGGGTTCGCGGGGACGACTGAATGCGGGTTCTGCTTGTCGAGGACGACGTCGATCTGTCGCGCCAGTTGAAGACCGCCCTGACCGACGCCGGCTACGCCGTGGACCACGCGCCCGACGGCGAGGAAGCCTGGTTCCTGGGCGACACCGAACCCTATGACGTGGTGGTGCTGGATCTGGGCCTGCCCAAGATCGACGGCGTCTCGGTGCTGGAGCGCTGGCGCCGGGAAGGCAAGGCCACGCCGGTGCTGATCCTGACGGCGCGCGGCGCCTGGTCGGACAAGGTGGCGGGCTTCGACGCCGGGGCCGACGACTATCTGACCAAGCCTTTCCACACCGAGGAACTGCTGGCGCGCCTGCGCGCCCTGCTGCGCCGCTCGGCCGGTCACGCGGCGGCGACGCTGAGCTGCGGCGGTCTGAGGCTGGACCCGCGCGCGGCGCGGGCCACGGTCAACGGCGAGCCGCTGCGCCTGACTAGTCTGGAATACCGCCTGCTGCACTATCTGATGATGCATCAGGGCCGGGTCATCAGCCGCACCGAACTGGTCGAACACCTCTACGATCAGGACTTCGATCGCGACTCCAACACCATCGAGGTCTTCGTCGGCCGCCTGCGCAAGAAGATCGGCGCCGACCGCATCGAGACCGTGCGCGGCCTGGGCTATCGCCTGTCGCCGCTGGCCGGCGAGAGCGACGCGGCCTGAGCGCCGCATGACGGACCCGTCCGAAGGTCAGTCCGAAGGCCTGTCCCAGCCTGATCGACGCCAATGGGGCCGGTGGTTCGGCCGGCCGGGCCGCTCGCTGACGCGGCGGCTGATCTGGCTGGCGGCGGCGTGGATCCTGATCGCCCTGGCGGCGGCGGCCCTGGTGCTGACCGCCGTCTTTCAGGAATCGGCCCTGCGCCGACTGGGCAACATCCTGAGCGACACCATCGACGAGGCCGTGGTCGCCGCGACCATCACGCCCGAGGGCGAGGTCTTCGTCGGCGAGATTCAGGACGCCCGAACCCAGCGCCTGCTGTCCGGCAAATACTGGATGGTGGCCGAGCCCACGCCGCAGGGCGACCTGCAGATCCTGGCGCGTTCGGCCTCCCTGGGGCCGGCGGAGCTGGAGTATGGCGCGGACCTGCTCAACCGCCTGCGCGCCGCCTTCGGCCAGACCATCAGCTACAACGCCGACGACGGCCCCAAGGGCGAGCCCTTGCGCATCGCCGCCAGCATGAAGCAATTGCCCGGACGCGACCGGCCCGTGGTCTTCTTCGCCGGTATCGACCGCTCGGACGTCGACGCCGACACGCGCCAGTTCGCCACCGTCACCTGGATCGCCATGCTGTTGCTGGGGGCGGGGCTGGTCACGGCGGTCTTCATCCAGGTGCAGGTGGGGCTGCGCCCGCTCTACGACCTGAGGGACGAGATCGCCGACGTTCGTCAGGGCCGTTCGCACCGGGTCGGCGGCGTCTATCCGGTCGAGATCCAGCCCCTGGCCGAACAGGTCAACCGCCTGCTGGCGCATAATCAGGAGACGGTGGAGCGTCAGCGCACCCACGTCGGCAACCTGGCCCACGCCCTGAAGACGCCCCTGGCCGTCATGCTGGCCGAGGCCGGGACGAAGGAGGGGCCGCTGCCGGACCTGATCCGCCGCCAGACCAAGGTGATGCAGGACCAGGTCGACCACCACCTGCGCCGCGCCCGCGCCGCCGCCCGCGCCGCCCATGGCCTGGGCGAGCGCACGGACATAGGCGAGGTCCTGGACGAACTGGCGGTCATGCTGGAGCGGGTGTTCGAGGAGAAGGGCGTCGAGATCGACTGGCGGGCTCCCGACGGCCTGGCCTTCCTGGGCGAGCGCCAGGACCTGCAGGAGATCTTCGGCAATCTGATCGAGAACGCGGCCAAGTGGTGCAAGCGCCGCGTCCGCATCTCGGCCGGGCCGTCCACGCCGGGCCAAATGATCGCCGTGGTCGAGGACGACGGTCCCGGCCTGCCCGCCGACCAGCGCGACACGGCCCTGAAACGCGGCACGCGCATGGACGAGGACACGCCCGGCACGGGTCTGGGGCTGTCGATCGTCGACGAACTGACCCGCGCCTACGGCGGCCGCGTCACCCTGGGCGACAGCGCCATGGGCGGGCTGAAGGTGGTGCTGGAGCTGCCGGCGGCGGAGGGGTGAGCCTGGCCCTCTAGGGGCGGTGTTTCAGTGCGCCGCGCCCGCCGGCAAGTGGCTCTTGTCGTGCTTTCCGACTTGGCTGACGAGTGTTCGCGCGGCCTCGTTCATGCCGACCACCTCGACTGTCGCACCTTGTCGGCGATAGCGGAAGACCACCTTGTCGACGGCGGCCACCCCCGTCAGGTCCCACAGGTGGACGTCGGTCATGTCTATCTCGACCTGCGTCGGTTGGCCGTGGTGTTCGAAACTGGCGGCGAAGACGTCGGCCGAGGCGAAGAACAGGTTGCCGGACACGCGGTAGCGCAGGCGCCCTTCCTCAGGCGTTTCGATCTCCTGGACGACGATCGTCTTGCCGACCTTTCGCATGAAGAAGACGGCGGACAGAACGACGCCGAGCAGCACCCCCTTCGACAGGTCGTGGGTCAGAACGACGGTCACGGTGGTGGCGATCATGACGATGGAGGACTGCAGCGGCGTCGCGGGCAGGTTCCGCACCGATTTCCAGTCGAAGGTGCCGACGGAAACCATGATCATCACCGCCACCAGGGCCGCCATCGGTATGCGCGCGACCCAGTCCTGGAGCACCAGGATCAAGAACAGCAGGAAGAGGCCCGCCCACAGGGTCGACAACCGTCCGCGGGCGCCGGAGGTCACGTTGATGATCGACTGGCCGATCATGGCGCACCCGGCCATGCCGCCGAACAGGGGCGACAGGATATTGGCGATCCCCTGGCCCCGCGTCTCACGATCCTTGTCCGACGGGGTATCGGTGATGTCGTCGATCAGATTGGCGGTCAGCAGGCTTTCCAGCAGGCCGACGAAGGCCAGGGTGGCCGACACTGGCGCGATGATGGCGAAGGTCTCCCATGTCAGAGGCACGGCGGGCAGATGGAACATCGGCAGGGTCGTGGGCATCTGACCCATGTCGCCCACCGTGCGAACGTCCAGTCCCGTGGCCATCACCACGCCGCTGATGACGACGATGGCGACCAGGGGAGAGGGGACGGCTCGGGTCAGTCGCGGAAAGCCGTAGATGATGGCCAGGGCGACGACGACCAGGGCGTAGGTCTGCCAATTGGCGCCGACGAGTTCGGGCAGCTGGGCCATGAAAATCAGGATCGCCAGCGCGTTGACGAAGCCCGTCATGACGCTGCGGCTGACGAACCTGATGTACCGGCCCAGCTTCAGCAGGCCTATGCCGATCTGGAAAACGCCGCACAGCAGGGAGGCGGCGAACAGGTATTCCAGGCCGTGCTCGCGCACCAGGGTGGCCATCAGGAGCGCCATGGCGCCGGTGGCGGCCGAGATCATTGCAGGCCTGCCGCCCACAAAGGCGATGGTCACCGCGATGACGAAGCTGGCGTAGAGGCCGACAGCGGGGTCGACGCCGGCGATAATGGAGAAGGCGATAGCCTCGGGAATAAGGGCCAGGGCGACAACGGTTCCCGCGAGCAGGTCGCGGCGTGGATTGCCGAGCCATTGCTGGCGTGCGGAAGCAATGATGGACATTCAGGATTCATCTGGGTGAGCCGCCAAAAATGCGGGCTCGGTTTCCTGACGGATCGGCGGTCAGGATAGCCACCCGCGTCCTGAAGCCAGGTGCGAGTCCAGGGTGATGGGCGCCTAATGCCTGCTGACGGCCGACGGAGCAAGTCTTGAAGACGGCCAAGGTTCGTTGTCGAAAAATCCCCTGTTAACCCGCAGCGGGGCACCCTCGGCGTCTTGGCCGGGAATCGGTTCGGTCGGAGGAGTGGGGATGGCGGACCTGTCGGTCGCCCAGAGGGCCGCCCTGGCCCAGCTGATCGAACGGTGTCCGGACCGGGTCCTGTCGCAGCTTTCGGGGCTGGCGGGGACGATGGCGGGGGACCGGTCGGCGGCCTTGCGCGACATGATCGAGGTCGAAGCGCTGGACCGGCGACGCCGGAACATCGCCTTCGGGCCCCTGCTGCCCATGTTCCAGCCGCGCGCCGACGGTCTGCCGGGGTTCGGCTTTCCGCCTGTCGTGCTGGGACGGTTGTGGCGCAGCGCCACCCGCAATGAGCCGGAGCTTCTGCCTCAACTGGACCGGGACGATGACCTGTCGCGCATGATCGCGGACCGTCTGTGCCTCAGCGCCGCCTTCGCCCTGCGCGACCGGGCGGCCGAGGTCTGGCCGGAGGCTGCGTCGGCGGAGGCGACGGCGCAGGCCCAGGAGCTGGCGGCCTGCCTCGACCTGGCGGCGACGGCGCGGCGGGCCTTGCCGCATCTGCCCGACTGGATCAATCGCTCCGGCCCCGAGGCGGCGGCCGAGTTGAAGCTGGCCCTGCGTCAGGCCGCCGGGATCGCGCCCGACGGCGCCAGCCGCCTGCTGGAGATCATCTTCGCCCATCTGGAGGATGCGCGGCTGATCCTGCGCATCGCCGCCCTGGCCGCGCCGGGCGGGCGGGAGCTGAGCGTCGAGACGGCTCTGGGCGAAAGCGAACTGGGCCTGTTCGTCGACCGCATCCTGTTGGCGCTGGCGCGGCGAGCCGCCCAGGCCGCCGCCTTTGACCCGACTGGGAGCGGGGCCGATCTGGACGCCTTCAAGGCCGATCTGGACTGGTGCGCCGAGACGCTGGCCGAGATCGACGTCGTCCTGCCGCTCAAGGCCGACAGCGCCTGGGGCAAGGCGGTGCGGCAGGCGCGGCTGAAGATGGCGCTCAGCCTGTCCGAACGCTTCAGCGCCGCCGAGCGGGCGGTGGACGCCGTCCTGCCGGTCGAGCGGACCGCCCTGGTCGGGCGCATGACGCGGCCGGCGCCCCGGCTGGACGGAGCGGTCGAAGCGGCCGCCGCCGATCGGGCGCGCGCCCTGGCGGCGCTGGTGGGGCTGGTGCGCGGTCCGGCGGCCGTGTTCGGCTGCGAGGCCGAGCGGCGCCAGACGGCCGAGGCCCTGACCGGCCGCCTGGCCGCCTGGGCCGATGAAGCGATGGAACGGCTCAACGACGGCCAGGCCGCCGATGAGGCGGCGGCGCGCAAGCGCATCATCCTGACCGCCGAACTGTTGGGCCTGATCGGCGCGCGCGAGGCCGCCCGCACGGTGCGGCGGCGGTTGATGGCGTCAGGTGCGGCGTCGCGCGCCTCGCCTCCGGCCGCCTGATCCGCTACAGCGACGACCATGACGATCTTCTGGATCATGACGGCCTTGGCGACGGCGCTGGCGGGGCTGGCGGTGCTGTCCGCCGCCCGACGCGGAGCCGACGCCGAGAGCGTGGCGGATCGCGACGCCGGCGCGCGCGAACTGGCCGAACTGGACCGGCTGAAGGCGCGCGGCCTGCTGGACGAGGCGGGCTGGACCGCCGCCCGGGCCGAGGCGGGGCGTCGCCTGCTGGCCGCCCGTCGTGCGGATCGCCGCCCGGTCGCGGGTTCGGCCGATCGCTATTGGGTGCTGGGCGGGATCGGAGCGACGGCCGCCGTGTCGCTGGGCCTCTACGCCGTCTTCGGCGCGCCGGGCATGAAGGATCAGGCCTATGAGACGCGCGTGCGCGAATGGGCCTCGGCGCCCGAGACGCTGGAGCCGGCCCAGGTCGCGGCCGTGCTGGGACAGGTGGTCAAGGACCGGCCCGACGACCGTCTGGCCCTGACCATGCTGGGCGCCGCCCGGTTCGAGGCGGGCGACCCCATCGGTGCGGCCTCGGCCTTCCGCCGCGCTCTGGCGATCCAGCCGGACGACGCCCGCAGCTGGGCGCGGCTGGGCGAAAGCCTGGTGCGGGCTAACGGCGGCGCGGTCGACGGCGACGCCGAGGCGGCCTTCCGTCAGGCGATCAAGCTGGACCCGGATCAGCTGGGCGCGCGCTTCTATCTGGGCGAGGCGGCCCTGGCGCGCGGCGACCGGGCCGAGGCCGAGGCCATGTGGACGCCTCTGATCGCCATGCTGGACGCGGCCGATCCGCGCCGCGCCGACCTGCAGCAACGTCTGGCCGGGGCGGCGCGATGAGCCGTTGGCCCGCCCTGACACCCGTCCTATACGCGGCGATGTATTCCGCCGTTTCCGGATCGTCGACATGAGCTGGTTGCCCAAATCGCCCAAGGCGCGCCGTCGCCTGTGGGTCGTGATCGCCGCGGCGCCCGTGCTGGCGCTGGCCGTCGGCCTGTCGCTGTGGGCGATGAAGGACAATGTGACCTTCTTCTACTCCCCTTCGGAAGTGACGCCGCAGAAGGTGCCTGCCGGTCAGATGATCCGCCTGGGCGGTCTGGTCGAGGCGGGCAGCTTGACCAAGGCCGCCGACGGCTCAGTCGTCTTCGTCGTCACCGACAACGGGGCGACGGCGCGAGTGATCTATCACGGCGACCTGCCGGACCTGTTCCGTGAGGGGCAGGGGATCGTGGCCCAAGGCGCCTTCCGTCCAGACCGCACCTTCGAGGCCAGCCAGGTGCTGGCCAAGCACGACGAGACCTATATGCCGCGCGAAGTCGCCGACCGGCTGAAGGAAAAGGGCGAGTGGCGGCCTGACGATGCGGCGGCGCCCGCCGTCGCTGCGCAGCAGGGGGCTTAAGCCTTGGTCGTCGAACTGGGCGCCTTCGCCCTGATCCTGGCGCTGGCGTTGTCGGTGCTGAGTCTGGCGCTGACCACGGCGGGGCGCCTGCGCCTCAGCCCGGTTCTGGCGGGAGCCGGCGGCGGCGCCATGCTGGCCTCGGCCGGGGCGATCGCCCTGGCCTTCGGCGCCCTGATCTACGCCTTCGTGGTGTCGGACTTCTCGGTGTCGAACGTGGCCATGAACAGCCACACCGACAAGCCGGTCTTCTACAAGGTCGCCGCCGCCTGGGGCAGCCATGAAGGTTCGCTGCTGCTGTGGTGTCTGGTGATGACCGTCTTCGGCGGGGCGCTGGCGCTGGCGCGCGGCCTGCCGTTCGGGCTGAAGACCTCGGCGGTGGCCGTGCAGGCGGCCCTGTCGAGCTTGTTTCTGGCCTTCGCCGCCTTCACCTCCAACCCCTTCTTCCGGCTGGACCCGGCGCCGGTGCAGGGCGCGTCGCTGAACCCCCTGTTGCAGGACCCGGCGCTGGCGGTGCATCCGCCGCTGCTCTACGCGGGCTATGTCGGGTTTTCGGTCTGTTTCTCGCTGGCGGTCGCCGCCCTGATCGAGAAGCGCGTCGATCCGGCGTGGGGACGCTGGGTGCGGCCGTGGGCGCTGGCGTCGTGGGCCCTGCTGACCGTGGGCATCGCGCTGGGCTCCTTCTGGGCCTATTACGAACTGGGCTGGGGCGGCTGGTGGTTCTGGGACCCGGTCGAGAACGCCAGTTTCATGCCGTGGCTGGCGGGCGCGGCCCTGCTGCACTCGGCCATCGTGACTGAGCGGCGCGGGGCGCTGGCGGGCTGGACCGTCTTCCTCGCCATTCTGGCCTTCACCTTCTCCATGTTGGGCGCGTTCCTGGTGCGCTCGGGCGTGCTGACCAGCGTTCACGCCTTCGCCGTCGATCCCCAGCGCGGGATGATGCTGTTGGCCATTCTGGGTCTGGCGGCGGGCGCGGCCTTCATCCTGTTCGCTCTTCGCGCCCCGGCCATCCGTTCCGGCGCCGCCTTCGCGCCGGTCAGCCGCGAGGGGGCGCTGGTGCTGAACAACCTGTTCCTGACGGCGGCGGCGGCCACCGTGCTGCTGGGCACCCTCTATCCCCTGATCCTGGAAGCCGCGACCGGCGCGACCATCTCGGTCGGCCCGCCCTATTTCAACGCCGTCTTCAATCCGCTGATGATCGTCGCCTGTCTGATCCTGCCCGCCGGGCCGCTGCTGGCGTGGAAGCGCGGCGATCTAAAAGGGGCCTTGCAGCGTCTGTGGCTGGCGGCTTTGCTGGCGATCGCCGCCGCCTTCGCCGCCTTCTTCCTGTTCGAGCCGAAGAAGGCGCTGGCCGCCGCAGGGCTGGGCGTCGGGGCGTGGCTGATCTGCGGCGCGCTGGCGGAACTGGGCGTGCGGACCAAGGCCTTTCGCGCGCCTTTGCCTGAGACCCTGCGCCGGGCCAAGGGCCTGCCGCTGGGCGCCTGGGGCATGGCGCTCGCCCATGCGGGTCTGGGCGTCTTCATCCTGGGGGCCGTGGTCGAGACCAGCTTCAAGGCCGAGGCCGCCGCCGCCCTTCCGCTGGGCGGCGAGGTCGCCGCCGGGCCGTGGAAGGCGCGGCTGGATGCGGTGCAGGTCATCGAGGGGCCGAACTATCTGGCCGAGCAGGGCCGTCTGACCATCATGTCGGCGGACGGCCGCGCGCCTGAGCGCGTCATCATAGCCGAGCGCCGTTTCTTCCCGGCGGGCGGCCAGACGACGACCGAGGTCGGCCTCGACTTCCGGGGGCTGGACGACGTCTACGCCGTCATGGGCGATCGGGCGGCGACGGACACGGGCGAGCGCGCCTGGATCGTGCGCATCTATTACAATCCCTGGGCGCGGCTGATCTTCCTGGGACCGGCGCTGATGGCGCTGGGCGGGTTGATCTCCCTGCTGGACCGGCGTCTGCGCGTCGGGGCGGGCTCGCGCGTGAAGAAGGCCGCCAAGCGGGGCGAGCCCGTGGAGGCGCAGGCATGAGGCGCGTCGCCGCCCTGTTCGCCGCCGCCCTGCTGGCCGCCGCACCCGCCTTGGCCGAGCCGCCGCCCGCGCCCGACCGGCCTCTGGCCGACCCGGCCCAGGAGGCCCGCGCCCGCGCCCTGTTCGGCGACATCCGCTGCGTCGTCTGCCAGCATGAGTCGATCGCCGACAGTCCGGCCGGCATCGCCGCCGACCTGCGCGGCCTGGTGCGCGAACAGATCGCCGAGGGGAAGACGGACGCCCAGATCAGGGACGACCTGATCCGCCGCTACGGCGACTATGTGCTGTTCAGGCCGCCGGTGCGAATCGGCACCTGGCTGTTGTGGTTCGGCCCGTTCGCCTTGGCGGCGGGCGCAGGCGCGGTGCTGGTCCTGCGCGCGCGTCGTCGCGTGGCAGCAGAGGCCGCTCCCCTGACGCCCGAGGAAGAGCGCGCCCTGGCCGCCCTGACAGCGGATGACGAACAGGCCTGAAGCTTTCCGTCTGGAAAGCCTTTCGCCGTCTTCCTGACGCAGACGCGCCACACGCCGAACGATGATCAGGAACAATCATCTCGACGGCGTGCATTGGCTTGAGCCGTAACGCCCTATATCCATGGGCGAACGGAGCTTTCCGTGAACGCCAGTAAAAGACTGCAAGGACGACGATGCTGAAACGCAAGGAGTTCATTCTGGGGGCCGCTGTCGGCCTGACCTTCGCCGCCGCCGCGACGGCGGGCGGGGTCATCACCTGGCCGGGCGCCGAGGCTGCGCCCGCCGCCAAGGTCGGACAGCTGGTTCCTTCGGCCGGAGCCGGGGCGTTGGCTTTCGCCCCTCCGCAGGGCGCGCCGCTCAGCTTCGCCGACATCTTCCAGCAGGTCGCGCCCGCCGTGGTGCAGATCGACGTGAAGACCCGCGTCCAGCGTCCGCGCGGCGTGTTCCAGATTCCGGGCTTCGGCGCCGTGCCGATTCCCGGCGCGCCGGGCGGTTCGGGCGAGGGCGAGGAGGCGGACACCCAGTTGGCCGCCGGCGCCGGTTCGGGCTTCTTCATCTCGGGCGACGGCTTCATCGTCACCAACAACCACGTGGTCGAGAACGCCGAGGAAATCTCGGTCAAGCTCAGCGACGGCCGCGAACTCAAGGCCAAGCTGATCGGCCGCGACGAAGGCACGGACCTGGCCGTCATCAAGGTCGAAGGTTCGGCCTTCCCCTTCGTCAGCTTTGAAGAAGCCGCCGAGCCGCGCGTCGGCGACTGGGTCATCGCCGTGGGCAACCCCTTCGGCCTAGGCGGCACGGCGACGGCGGGCATCGTCTCGGCCAAGTCGCGCGATATCGATCCGATCGGCTACAACGAGTATCTGCAGATCGACGCGGCCATCAACCGGGGCAACTCGGGCGGTCCGACGTTCGATATCTATGGTCGCGTGATCGGCGTGAACACGGCGATTTTCTCGCCGTCGGGCGGTTCGGTCGGCATCGGCTTCGCCATTCCGGCGACCACGGCCAAGGCCGTCACCGACAAGCTGATGCGCGGCGAGACGGTCGAGCGCGGCTATCTGGGCGTGCAGATTCAGACCCTGTCCAAGGACGCGGCCGCCGCCCTGGGCCTGAACGAAGACGTCAAGGGCGCCTATGTCGCCGAGGTGACGGCCGGCGCGCCCGGTGATCGCGGCGGGATGCAGATCGGCGACGTGGTCGTCAGCGTGAACGGCGAGGCGGTCGACAGTTCGACCGAACTGACCCGCCGCGTGGCGCGGGCCAAGCCCGGCGATACCCTGCGGCTTGAAGTCCTGCGCGACGGCAGGCGCCAGACGCTGAACATCCGCGCGGGCACCCGTCCGTCGGAAGCCGAGCTGAACGGCGATCAGGATTCGGGCGCCCAGCAACCCGGCGAAGACGGCGCGGTCGTCGGCCAGTCGATCGAGGGCATGACGGTGACGCCGATCACCTCGGCTCTGCGTCAGCGTTACTCGATTCCTGAAGATATGCAGGGCGTGGTGGTCACCGCTGTCGCTCCGCGTTCGGAAGCGGGCAAGATGCGGATGCCGGTCGGCACGGTGATCCAGCGCGCCAACAATCGCGTGGTCCGCTCCGAGGCCGATCTGAAGGCGGCCGTGGACGAGGCGCGGTCGGCGGGACGGCCGGGGGTCTTCCTGCTGATCCGGGTGCAGGGAACCAACTCTTCGGTGGTTCTGCCCTTCGCCAAGTCTGAATAAGGCGTAACTCACAGGATCGGCGGCGATGCGCTAACATCGCCGCCGAATCTTTTTTGGGAGGCTGCATGCGTATTCTGGTGGTTGAGGACGACGCCGAGGCCGCGACCGCCATGGTGCGCGGCCTGAGCGAGGCCGGGCACGAGGTCACCCACGCCGTGGACGGCGCCTTCGGCCTGCTGGAGTCGCAGAAGGGCGGCTACGACGTCTATGTCGTGGACCGGATGATGCCGCGCCTGGACGGCGTCGGCATGGTCGAGACCATCCGCAAGGGCGGCGACCAGACGCCGGTGCTGTTCCTGTCCGCCCTGGGCGAGGTCGAGGACCGGGTCACGGGCCTGAAGGCCGGCGGCGACGACTATCTGGTCAAGCCCTACGCCCTGGCCGAACTGGTGGCGCGGGTGGAGGCCCTGTCGCGTCGCCGCGAGACGGGCGGGGTCCAGACCGTGCTCAAGGTCGGCGACCTGGAGATGAACCTGATCGCCCGTACGGTCCACCGCGACGGGCAGGAGATCGACCTGCAGCCGCGCGAGTTCCAGCTGCTGGAGTTCCTGATGCGCCACGCGGGCCAGTCGGTGACGCGCACCATGCTGCTGGAGAAGGTCTGGGAATACCACTTCGACCCTCAGACCAACGTCATCGACGTCCACATCAGCCGCCTGCGCTCCAAGATCGACAAGGGCTTCGACAAGGCCATGCTGCAGACCGTGCGCGGCGCGGGGTACCGGCTGGAGGCGTAAAGCCCCGGTATGAAACTGCCCTCGCTCTTTCGGCGGACGCCCTTTCGGCTGACGCTGCTGTTCCTGGCGCTGTTCGCGGCGACGGCCAGCGCGGTGCTGGCCTATGTCTACGTCGCTTCGGCGTCCGAGGCGCGGGCGCGGGCCGAGGCCAGCGTCAAGGCCGAGGTCGAGGGCCTGACCGCCGTCTACCGCACGCGCGGCCGCGACGCCCTGAACCAGGTGCTGGTCGAACGCACGCTGAAAGGCGGCCCCTACCTCTATCTGCTGATGGCGCCGGATCGTTCGGTGATCACCGGCAATGTCTCGGAATCGCCGCTGGACCCGCCCAAGGCGGACGCGCCGCCGTCCACCGCGCGCTGGGACGATTTCCGACTGACCGACACGGACGAGGATGGACGCGTGCGTCGTCGCGGGGCCATCGGCGTCGAGATGACCCTGTCGGGCGGCGAACATCTGTTCGTCGGCGAGGACATCGGCGACATCGAGGCCTATCTGGCTCGCCTGACCCAGGCCCTGTGGGGCGCCATGATCATGGTGTTGTTGCTGGGCGTCGGTGGCGGTCTGTGGATCAGCCGGGGGGTCGAGCGGGCCATGGGCGGGCTGAATCGCGTGGTGACAGCGGTGCAGGAGGGCGATCTGAAGGCGCGCGTTCCGATCCGCCATTCCGGCGACGAACTGGACGAACTGGGCGAGGGGCTGAACGGGATGCTCGACCGGTTGGAAGGCTCCATGGCCTCGATCCGCCACGCCGGCGACGCCATCGCCCATGACCTGCGCACCCCGCTGAACCGGATGAAGGCCAAGATGGAGGTCGCGCTCATCGACGCCGAGGCGGGGCGGACGTCGGGCGTCGACGCCCTCAGCGTGGCGCTGGACGAGGCGGACGCCCTGCTCAAGACCTTCAACACCGTGCTGGCCATCGCCCGGTTGCAGGCGGGCGGGGCGCCCGATCCCAAGGTGTTCGACGCCGCGGATCTGGCCGCCGACATGGCCGAGCTTTACGAACCGGCAGGCGAGGACAAGGGGTTGGAGTTCGCCGCCGAGATCGAGAAGGGGCTGATGATCGAGGGCAACCAGCCCTTCCTGGCCCAGGCCCTGGCCAATCTGATCGACAACGCCATCAAATATACGCCCGAAGGGGGGGCGGTGATGTTCCGCGCCCGACGCCGCTCGTCGGGCGATGTGGAGTTTTCCGTCACAGACAACGGGCCGGGCGTGCCGGACGAGGATCGCGAACGCGTGCTGCAACGCTTCGTGCGGCTGGACAACAGCCGCACCGAGCCGGGCTCGGGCCTGGGCCTGTCCCTGGTCACGGCGGTGGCCGAGGCGCATGGCGGCCGCATCCAGCTGGACGAGGGGCCGGGCGTCTATGACGGACGCGGGCCGGGCCTGCGCGTGGCTCTGATCCTGCCCGCCGCCAGCCGGACGCCCGAGGCGTGAGCGACGCTCTGGCGAGGCGATTGCAGCCGTGCGGCCCCGTACGCGACGCGGAGGCGGCAGAGCGTCTGCATGAACGGCTGATCGAGGCGGCGGACGCCGACGGCTGGCGCGCGACGCTGGATGCGGCGTGGGCGGCGTTGACGCCGGTCTTCGCCGCTTCGCCCTATCTGGGGGGGCTGGCGCGGCGCTGGCCTGAGCGGCTGCGCCGGACGCTGGACAGCGACCCCGAGGCGCGTCTGGCGGAGATTCTGGCGGCGACCGACGCCTTGGCCGGGGCGCCGGACGAGGCCAAGGCGCCGTTGCGTCGACTGAAGGCGGAACTGCATCTGCTGACGGCGCTGTGCGACCTGGGCGGGGTCTGGGACCTGGATCAGGTGACGGGCGCCCTGTCGCGCTTCGCCGATGCGGCAGCGCGGGCGGCGCTGAGAATTCTGTCCGACGACTGGCGCGGGCGCGGGCGGCTGACCTCGGCGGCCAATGATCCGCGCGGGCCGGTTCCGGGCCTGTTCGTCCTGGCCATGGGCAAGGGCGGGGCGTTCGAGCTGAACTATTCCTCGGACATCGACCTGTCGCTCTTCTATGAGCCGGAGGTGCTGGAGACCGCCCTGGCCGAAGGCGTTGAGGCGCAGGGTTTCGTCAACCGCCTGGCCCAGGGGCTGACGACCCTGTTGGCCGAGCGGACGGCCGACGGCTACGTCTTCCGCGTCGATCTGCGGCTGAGGCCCGATCCGTCCTCGACCCCGCCGGTTGTCGCGGCGCCGATGGCCCTGGCCTACTACGAGTCCGTCGGCCAGAACTGGGAGCGGGCGGCCTTCATCAAGGCTCGTGTCTGCGCCGGGGACGAAGCGGAGGGCGCGGCCTTCCTGAAGGCCCTGGTCCCCTATGTCTGGCGCCGCAGCCTGGACTACCAGGCCGTGCTCGACATCCAGTCGATCAAGAAACAGATCCACGTCCACAAGACCGGCGAGGGGCTGGAGGCGGCGGGGGCCAATCTGAAGCTGGGCCGGGGCGGCATCCGCGAGATCGAATTCTATGTCCAGACCCAGCAACTGATCCTGGGCGGACGGAACCGGGCCTTACGCTCGCCGCGTACTCTGGAGGCGCTGGACGCCCTGACTGTTGCGGGCCATGTGGCGCCCGACGCACGGGACGAACTGCGCGCCGCCTATCTTGAGCTGCGTGCGCTGGAGCATCGAGCCCAGATGTTGGCGGACGAGCAGACCCATATCCTGCCTGTCGATCCAGAGCGCCGCGCCGATGTGGCGGCCCTGGCGGGGCAGGGCGATCTGGCCGTCTTCGACGCCGGAATCGAGCGCCTGCTGGTGCGGGTCAACGCCCGCTATGGCGAACTGTTCGAAGGCGGCGAAGACCTGTCCTCGCCCTACGGAAGTCTGGTGTTCACGGGGGTGGAGAATGATCCCGGCACGCTGGAGACCCTTGCCCGCATGGGCTTTTCCGAGCCCGCCGGCGTGTCCGACACGATCCGCAGCTGGCACCACGGCCGCATTCAGGCGACGCGCACGGCGCGGGGGCGCGAACTGTTCACCCGACTGGCGCCGCAACTGCTGACGGCGCTGGCCAGGACGGGGGCGCCGGATGCGGCCTTCCGCCGGTTCGCCGTCTTCTTCTCGGGCCTCAGCGCCGGGGTGCAGGTGCAGGCCCTGTTCCTGAACCAGCCGAAGCTGTTCGATCTGGTGGTCGAGGTCATGGCCTTCGCGCCGCGTCTGGCGCGGATGCTGGGGCGGCGGCCGCAGGCGCTGGACGGGGTGCTGGACGCGCGCTTCATGACGGCGCTGGGCACCGACACCGGCGTGGCCGAGCAGGTGGTGCGCGAGGCGGGCGAGGCCGGCGACTTCGAAGGGGCCATGAACGCCGTCCGCCGTCTGCACCGCGAACAGGCCTTTCGCATCGGCATGCACGTCATCACCGGCCGGACCACGGCCGAGCAGGCGGGTTTGACCAACACCTCCCTGGCCGACGCCTGCATGAAGGGTCTGGCCCCCGCCGCGCTGAAGGAGGCCGAGCGCATGGGCGGCGCCTTCGACGGAGCCGTCGCCGTCGTCGCCCTGGGCAAGACGGGCTCGCGAGAGATGTCGGCGGGTTCGGATCTGGACCTGATGACGGTCTATGCGGCGGCGCCCGACGCCGTTTCGGCCGGGCGCGGCTGGAGCGCCGAGACCTTTTACGGCCGTTTCACCCAGCGGTTCATCGCCGCCCTGTCGGCCCACACGGCGGAAGGCGGGCTGTACGAGGTGGACATGCGGCTGCGGCCCACGGGCTCCAAGGGGCCGGTGTCGGTCCGGCTGGAGGCGATGGAGGCCTACTACGCCGAGGAGGCCGACACCTGGGAGTTCATGGCCCTGACGCGCGCGCGACTGGTCTGGGCCAGCGACGAAGCGTTCGGCGCGCGGGTCGAGACGGCGCTGGAGGCGGCGTTGCGGCGGCCCCGCCCCGGCGTCGACCTCGCCGAGGACGTGCGGGCCATGCGCGATCTGATGGATCGCGAGCGGCGGCCCAAGGGCTTCTGGGACCTGAAGCTGTCGCCGGGCGGTCAGGTCGACGCCGAGTTCACGGCCCAGTATCGTCAGTTGACGGCGGCCCAGGCCGGGGCGCCCCTGACGGTCTCGACGCTCGAGGCGCTGGCCGCCGATCCGGTGCTGGCCGAAAGCTGGCGTCTTCATCAGCGACTGGGGCAGCTGATGGCCTGCGCCTTTGAGGGGGCAGGCGATCCGGATCAGGAGCCGTCAGGTTTCCAGATGCGGCTGGCCCGCGCGGCCGGGGCGCCTGATTTCGATACCCTGAAGGCCCGCCTGATCGACCTGCGGCTGCAGGCGAGGCGGGCGTTCGACGCCGCCTTGCCGCCATTGAGCGACGGAATCTGATCCGGGCGCCGTTCTACTTCTCGACAGGGTTGCTTCTTGGCCTTCGGGCCAGATGGAGAACATCGAGATGAAGATGACTTTCGGCGGCGTGGCCGTTCTCGCACTGACGCTGGCGGTCGGCGGGACGGCGATCGCCCAGGACGCCCCCGCCGCGTCGCACCGCGCCCGGACGGCCGAGCCGGTCAGCCAGGCCGATTTCGTGCAGCGCCGGGTCGAGCGCCTGCGCGCGGCGGACGCGAACGGCGACGGTCAGGTGACGGCCGAGGAGATGCGCGCCTACGGCCAGGCGCGCCGCGCCGAACGCCTTTCGGCCCGGTTCGACCGGCTGGACGCCAACAAGGACGGCGCCCTCAGCCGCGCCGAGTTCGAGGCGCCTCAAGCCCGCGGCGACCATATGGGCGGGGGCCGTCACGACGGCGCGCGCATGATGCGCGGACATCGGGGTCAAGGTGCTCGGGATCGGGGCGGCCGGATGGGGGCTCAGCGCGCCGAGAGCCGCTTCCCCATCGTCATCGCCGAGTCCGAGCGCAAGGCGACCGAGGCCTTCGCGCGAATGGATGCGAACCGCGACGGCGTGCTGACGGTTGAGGAGCGTCGCGCCGCCATGCAGGCCGGCCGCGCCGAGATGCGTCAGAAGCGCGAGCAGCGTCGTTCGAACCCGGCGTCGCCTTCGGCGCCCGCTTCGGAGTAGGGTGATGTCGGGGAAGGCGGTCCGACCGCCCGACCTTTCTGGATGGAGCCAAAGAGGCTGGATTGGCGACGAGCGTCGACCCCGACGAGGATCTGGTGCGCCGCGTGGGCGAAGGCGACCCCGCGGCCATTCAGGCCATGGTCGCGCGCAAGCTGCCGCGCATGCTGTCGCTCGCCCAGCGGATGCTGGGCGATGCGGCGGAGGCTGAGGACGTGGCCCAGGAAGCGATGCTCAGAGCCTGGAGGCAGGCGCCGCGCTGGACCCCTGGCCAGGCGCGCTTCGACACCTGGCTGCACCGGGTGGGGCTCAACCTCTGCTACGACCGTCTGCGGCGCCGGCGCGAGATCGCGACGGACGCCATCCCCGACAGCATCGACGACGGCCCGGCGCCGGATCGGGGCCTGCTGGCCGCCGAGACGGGCGCGCGGGTCGAACAGGCCCTGACGCGCCTGCCGGAGCGGCAGCGCGAGGCCATCGTCCTTTGCCACTATCAGGAGCTGGGCAATATCGAAGCCGCCGCCCTGATGGAGATCAGCGTGGAAGCGCTGGAAAGTCTGTTGTCGCGGGGCCGTCGCGCCTTGCGGACCGCCCTGGCGGACATCGCGCCGCATCCAGGCGCAGGGCGGGATGGGCGACAGGGCATGCGAGGCGGCGGCGCTGCAGCGCGCGCCGAACCACTATGGCGGGGGACGAGATGACGACGATGACCCGAGAACGGTTTGAACACCTGGCCGACGCCTATGGCGGCGACCTGCGCCGCTGGCCGCAGAGCGAGCGCGAGGCGGCGCGCGCCCTGGTCGCGACGGATCTTCAGGCTGCGGCCTTGCTGCGGGACGCGGACGGGCTTGACGCCCTGCTGGACGCGGCGCCGCGCGTGGTCGCATCCCACGCCTTGCGCGAACAGGTGATCGCTGCGGCGGCCGGCGCGGGTCTGGGCCGTCGACGCGGCGGCATTGGCGTCATGGCCTGGCTGTCGGGCGCCGGCTGGGCGGCGGCGGCCTGCGCCGGGGCCGTTTTCGGCGTGGTTCTGACCGGCCAGATGACGGCCGACATTCGCGCCGACGCGGTGTTGTATCAGGCCAGCCTGACCAGCGCTGACGATACGGAGGTTCTGGGCGGATGAGCACGAAAGGCTTGAGGGTCGCCCTGGCGGCGTCCGTCGCTCTCAACATCTTCGCCGTCGCCGGAGCGGGCGCGGCCTGGATGGCGGCCAGGCAGGTTCAGGAGGCGGCGACCGAAGCGCGCCGGCCGGGCCGCAGCGAGCCCGTCTGGTCGGTGGTCGAGGCGCGTCCCCCCGCCGTGCGCGATCAGGTCAAGCGTGAGCTGCGCGCCACCGCCCTGGAGGCTCGTCCGGACTTCGAAGAGGCGCGGGCGGCCCGTCGCGAGGCCATCGCCCTGACCCGTTCGGATCAGTTCGACGCGGTGGCGGTCGCCGCCTTGCTGGAACGGTCGCGCGCGTCTGAAATGCGAGGGCGGGCGCGGCTGGAAGCGGGGGCGGTCGAGACGCTGAGCCGTCTGGGCCCGGCGGACCGTGAGGCTCTTGCGCCGATCCTGTCGCGTCACCGTTCCAAGTCGAAGGACGGGCAGGGCGGAGAGAAGGCCTCGACGGAAGGCGCCGAAAAGCCGGCGGTCTAAGGTCGGGCTAAGCGGCGCGCGGCTGGACCCGTTGGACGGGGGAGCCGACGGGGGCCACGGCCCCTTGGGGCGCGTGAAGCGGCAGGTCGAACCAGACGGTAGTGCCGCGTCCCGGTTCGCTGTCGATGGTCATGGCGCCGCCGTGCAGTTCGATCAGCGACTTGGTCAGGGCGAGGCCGAGACCCGTTCCTTGCGTCGACTTGGAGTGCTGGCCCTCCACCTGCTCGAACGGCTGGGCCAGCCGCTCCAGATCCTTGGCGGAGATGCCGATGCCGGTGTCGGCGACCGAGACGCGCACCGTGTCCGCATCGCGCGGAGCGACGATCACCGACACGGCGCCGCCTTCGGGCGTGAACTTCACCGCATTGGAGATCAGATTCAGCAGCACCTGTTTCAGGCCGCGCTGGTCCGCCTCTATGCGCAGGGCCTCGGGGCAGTCCAGCGTGAGGGCCAGCCGCGCCTCCTGAGCCTTGCCCCGCATCAGCCGCACCGCCTCGGCGCACAGCACGTCCAGCGCCATCGGCTCATAGTGCAGCGTCAGCTTGCCCGCCTCGATCTTGGCCATGTCGAGGATGTCGTTGATCAGGCTGAGCAGATGCTGGCCCGAGCCGTGGATGTCGGCGGCGTAGCCCTTGTAGCGGCGGTCGCCTAGGGGGCCGAACATCTCGGCCGCCATGATCTCCGAGAAGCCGTTGATGGCGTTCAGCGGGGTGCGCAGCTCATGGCTCATATTGGCCAGGAACTCGGACTTAGCCTGGTTGGCGGCCTCGGCGCGGGTCATGGCGACCTCATACTTGCGCGCCAGCAGGGCCAGGTTCGCCTGGCTGGCCTCCAGTTCGGCCACCATGGCGCGCAGTTCGTCGGCGGCGCGGCGGCGCTCGGCCTCCTGGCGGCGGATGACGGTGATGTCGGCGCAGATCACCACCGTCCCGCCGTCGCCGGTGAAGCGTTCGGCCATCTGCAGCCAGCGGCCGTCCTTCAGCTCGACCTCGCGCACCCCGGCGCGGCCCCCGGCTGACGGATGCTCGGCCTTGATCGCCTCGGCGGCGATGCGGTTCAGTTCGTCCTTCTGGGCGCCGGGCCGGACCACGCCCTCAGGGAAGGCGAAGGCGTCCTGGAATCCCTGGTTCCACAGGATCAGCCGTCCGCGCCGGTCGAACAGGACGAAGGCGTCGGACACGCTTTCGATGGCGTCGCGCAGGCGGCCCTCGGCGGCCTGGGCCTGGGCCTTGGTGCGGCGAGCTTCGGTGACGTCCAGCGCCACCCCCATCAGGCTGTCATAGCCGCCGTCGCGACGCGGCTGACGGGACTGGCCACGCGCATCGATCCAGCGGACGCCGCCGTTGCTCAACGGCACGGGAAAGGCCGCTTCGAACACGCCGTCGGCCATGGCCTTGTCCAGGGCCTGGACCATCAACTGGCGATAGCGGGGATGGACCCGCTCGACCATGGCCTGGGTGGTCAGGACGGTTCCCGTCTCCACCTCCAGCAGGGCGGCCATGTAGTCGGACAGGGTCGCCTCGCCCTTGGCCAGATCCCATTCCCATACGCCGCAGCGCGCGGCCTCGACGGCCACGCGGAAACGGCGCTCGGTGTCGGCCCAGCGTCGGCTCGTCCGCATCTGGCGCCAGTTCTGCACCGCGATCACCGCCAGCATCAGCACCACCATCAGCAGGGGCGCGGCCAGCATCCAGGCGTCGTCCAGCCAGGCGGCGAAGGCGTCCGGGCGAGGCAGGGCCGCCACGACAGACAGGCCGGTGTCGCCGATGGGGGCCACGGCGGCGGTCTGGGGGAGTCCATCCGGGCGCTTGACCGCCTGGTCCGGCGTGGCGGGGGCCTGGCCGGACGGCAGGATGCTGAGGCTGGCCTGGGCGAGCGTTGGTTTCAGGGTCGGCAGGGGCGTGCGTGCGACCAGGACATGGCCGTCCGGCGTCGTCCGGCGCGTGGTCAGGCCGTCCTCGCCGACCGATAGGCCGGCCGCCGCGTCGGAGCCCAGACGGGCGCCTTGCGCCGCCAGGACGCGGCCGTTCGCATCGGCGATCAGCAAGGCGGCTTCGGGATCTTCCAGGCGGGCGCTGTCCAGGGCCTGGACCGGCTGGTTCGGCGTCTGAGACAGAACGCGGGCGGCGGCGTCCAGGGCGCGGTCCGTCCGCGCGGCGCGGGCTTCGACCTGGGCGGCGGCGAGCCTCGCCTCAAGCGTCAGGGTCTCCAGCCGGGCGGCCTCGACTTCGCGGCTGGGACGGCTGTTCTCGCGCGCGAACAGCATGACATAGGCCGCCAGGGCCAGCGCCACGGCGAGCGCAAGGATACGGACCCAGGGCGCGGAGCGCGCGGCCTGATGATCCGTGGCCCGACGGCCGGGCCCGTAACTGCGGCGCTCGGTGCCCCGCAAGGGCGACCCTCCTGTCCCGATTCATTCGGGAATCTAGGCTGCGTCGCGGAATCCGTCGAGGGGTGGGCGCCCAGGATGGGCGTCGGCGAGTCTAGGCGCCCGTCTCCGCGTCCTCATCCGGCCGGGACGCAGGGGCCGGTGCGGCGATCTCGGTCATGCGACGCAGGATGGATTGGGCCTTGCGGGCCAGGCGCTGGGTTTCGGGCGGGGCGTCGTCGGGGGCCTCGGCCACCGAGGCCATCAGTTCGCGCGCCAGGTCCATCAGGTCCGGCCCGGCCGCGATCAGGCGGGCCTGGAATTCGATGCGCTGCGGGTCGCGGTCGTATTCGGCGCCGGGCACGCGCCAGCCGCCCCAGTCGGCCTTGTCGGTGACCACCACCGGATAACTGCCGGGGTAGGGATGGTGGACGCAGTCGGCGGGGTCCTGCCACTTGTTGCGCGCGCGCAGGATGCGCCAGTCGCCCACGGCGCCGGCGGCGGGATTGTCCGAGGGAACCTGCAGTTCCGCCGCGGCGAACTCGCGGCCCAGGCCCACGTCGTAGGTGATCCGGACCGGCTCGTCGAAACCCTTGGCCCAGACGGGCATGACCTTTTCGACCTGGGCCCAGACGCCGACGCTCTCGACCCAGACCTTCTGGCCCTTCTGGAACTGGGCGCGCGCCATTCCGGACTTCCCTCTTGCAAAGAGGGGAATGATGCGGCCCGGGCCGTTATCGTCGGGTTCTGTGACGTGGTTAGCGGCGGATTAACCCTGAGGGCGGGAAATCTCCTCCAGCGCCTCGCCGGCGTAGCGTTCCTTGACCCGGGTCGACAGATCGCCCAGCGAGACGACGCCGACCAGGCGGCCGTCCTTGTCCACCACGGGCAGGCGGCGGATCTGGCGCGACGACATCAGGTCGAGCGCGACCTTCAAGTCGTCGTCGGCCCGCACCACCAGGGCGTCGCGCGACAGCACGTCCAGCACCCGCGCTTCCGGCCCGGCGCCCGAGGCCACGCCGCGCACGACGATGTCGCGATCGGTCAGGGCGCCGATCAGCCGGTCGCCGTCGGCCACGGGGATGAAGCCGAAATCGCCCGCGGCCATTCGACCGGCGACGTTCTGCAGGGTGTCTTCCGGACGGGCGACCTGCACGTCCTTGCTCATCACGTCGCGAATCTTCATGACCTTCTCTCGTGTAGGGGGCGCCTGGCGGCCCAGCTTGAGAAACCCGCGCACGGCGTCCGGGGTTCCGGCCGCCGCCAGGACGCGACGCCGCCGAACCTTCCCCCTCGCAATCGATCGTGTTCGCCCCCACTATGAAAAGACAAACGCAAGGGTGAGCGATGGCCGAGGCTGCGACGGGACTGGAACTGGGCCATGTAGCGGCCCTCTTGGCGGCGGGCGTGGTGGCCGTGCCGGTATTCCGCAAGATCGGGTTGGGCTCGGTGCTCGGCTATCTGGCGGCGGGCGTCGCCATCGGTCCCTTCGGCCTGGCCCTGTTCCGCGAGCCTGAAGTCATCCTGCACGTCGCCGAGTTCGGCGTGGTCATCTTCCTGTTCATCATCGGCCTGGAGATGCGGCCCAAGCGCCTGTGGGGGATGCGCAAGGAGATTTTCGGTCTGGGCTCGGCCCAGGTCGGGCTGGCGGGGCTGGCCCTGACCGGCGTCGCCATGGCGGCGGGGGTTTCGGCGCCGGTGGCCTTCGTCGGAGCCATGGGCTTCGTCATGTCCTCAACGGCCGTCATCGTGCAGATGCTGGAGGAGCGCGGCGACCTGCCGACGCCCAGCGGCCAGAGGGCGGTCAGCATCCTGCTGTTCGAGGACCTGGCCATCGTGCCCCTGCTGGCCATCGTCGCCCTGCTGGGCGCCTCCCTCGGCCATGCGGCCGAGAGCACGACGCCGTTGTGGCGGTCGATCGGTCTGGCCCTGGCGGCCCTGGCGGGCGTTCTGGCGGTCGGCGTCTACGCCATCAATCCGGTGTTCCGCTTCCTGGCGCGCAACGGCGGGCGCGAGGTGATGACGGCCGCCGCCCTGCTGGTGGTGGCGGGCACGGCCTGGATCATGGACGAGGTCGGCCTGTCGATGGCCATGGGCGCCTTCCTGGCCGGGGTGCTGCTGTCCGACTCGACCTTCCGGCACCAGTTGGAAGCCGACGTCGAGCCCTTCCGCGCCATCCTGCTGGGCCTGTTCTTTCTCTCGGTCGGCATGGCGCTGGACATCGGCGTGGTCATCAACGACTGGCGCATCGTCGTCGCCGGGCTGGCGGCCTTCATGGTGGTGAAGGCCCTGGTCATCTATGTCGTCGCCCGCCTGTTCAGGGCGCGTCATCATGAGGCGCTTGAGCGGGCGGCCCTGTTCGCCCAGGGCGGCGAGTTCGCCTTCGTCCTCTACGGCGCGGCGGCCGGCGCCGGGGTGATCGACGCCCAGGCCAGCGCGGCCCTGACGGCCATCGTCATCCTGTCCATGGCGCTGACGCCGCTGACGACGCTGGCGTTGAAGCGCTTCCTGCCGAAGGAGGCGGGCCTGTCGCCGGAAGAGGCCGAGGGCGTCGACGCCGCCGAGGGTCTGGGCGGCCAGGTGTTGATCATCGGCTTCGGCCGCTTCGCCCAGGTGGTGTCCCAGCCCCTGCTGGCGCGCGACGTGGACGTGTCGATCATCGAGAACGACGTGGAGATGATCCAGGCCGCCGGGAACTTCGGCTTCAAGGTCTATTACGGCGACGGCACGCGCCTGGACACGCTCAGGGCCTCGGGCGCGGGCAAGGCCGAGGCGGTGCTGGTCTGCGTCGACAAGCCCGAGACGGCCGACCGCATCGTCCAACTGGTCAAGTCCGAGTTTCCGGGCGTGAAGCTGCTGGTCCGCGCCTTCGACCGGGGCCATTCGCTGCGCCTGATCCAGGCGGGCGTGGACTATCAGGTGCGCGAGACCTTCGAATCCGCCCTGAAGTTCGGCCAGGCGGTGCTGGAGGAACTGGGCCTGCCGCAGGACGAAGCCGCCGAGGTCATCGCCGACGTGCGCCGCCGCGACGAGGCGCGGCTGGACCTGGAGGTCACCGGCGGCCTGGGGGCCGGGCGGGCCATGATGCGGGGCAATATGCCGACGCCGAAACCGACTCCCTATATCAAGCCTCACCGCGAGGGACGCCTGGTCAACGAGGACGAGGCCCCGGTGGAAGCGGTTCTCGAACCGGCGGAACGAAAGGCGGACTGATCCGGCATGGCGAGCATCGACCTGGCCAAGCGGGCCTATGATCACGGCTGGCGACTGGACCCCATCGTCCGCAGTCTGCTGGACACCGACTTCTACAAGCTGCTGATGCTGCAACTGATCTGGCGCCGGTTCCGCGATGTGCCGGTGACTTTCTCGGTCATCAACCGCACGACTTCGGTGCGTCTGGCCGAGGAAGTGGACGAGGCCGAACTGCGCGCCCAACTGGACCACGCCCGGTCCCTGCGTTTCACCAACCGCGAGCTGATCTGGCTCGGCGGCAACACCTTCTATGGGGTGAAGTCGATCTTCAGCCCGGATTTTCTGGCCTGGCTGGCCGACTATCGCCTGCCGGACTACGACCTGTCTCGCAGCGCCGACGGACAGTACCGGCTCGAGTTTTCCGGAAGCTGGGCCGACGTCACCCTGTGGGAAATCCCCGCCCTGTCGATCCTGAACGAGCTGCGCAGCCGTCGCGCCCTGCGCCGCATGGGGCGGTTTGAACTGGACATCCTCTATTCGCGCGCCAAGACCAAGCTGTGGAGCAAGATCGAGCGGCTGAGAAAGCTCGAGCCGCTGGCCCTGTCCGACTTCGGCACGCGTCGCCGCCACGGCTTCCTGTGGCAGGGCTGGTGCGTCGAGGCGCTGAAGGAAGGGCTGGGAAGCGCCTTCATCGGCACCTCCAACGTGCTGCTGGCGATGAACAACGATCTGGAGGCCATCGGCACCAACGGCCACGAACTGCCGATGGTGCTGGCCGCGATGGCGGGCGAGGACGAGGCGGCCCTGCGCGCGGCGCCCTATCGGGTGCTGGAGGAATGGCGCGCGGCCTATGATGGTAATCTGCTGATCGCCCTGCCGGACGCCTTCGGCACGCAGGCGTTTCTGGATGATGCGCCCGACTGGTTGGCCGACTGGAAGGGCTTCCGCCCCGATTCCGCCCCGCCGATCGAGGGGGGCGAGATCATCATGAAGTGGTGGGCGTCCAAGGGCCGCGACCCGCGTGAGCGCCTGCTGGTCCTGGCCGACGGGCTGGACGTCGACGGCATCGAGGCGGCCCACGCCCACTTCAAGGGGCGGGTGCGGACCAGTTTCGGCTGGGGCACCAATCTGACTAACGACTTCCGCGACTGCGCCCCCGTAGAGGCGCCCGAACTGCTGCCTCTGTCGCTGGTCTGCAAGGTGACGCAGGCGGCGGGCCGCCCGGCGGTCAAGCTGTCGGATAACGTCGAAAAGGCCACCGGCGACCGAACTGAGATCGAGCGCTATCTGCGGGTGTTCGGCGAGGCGGGGCGAAGTCGCCAGGCCGTGCGCGTCTGATACGGAACCGCCAAGCTTGCTGGGGCATTTCCTCGCCAGCGGCGGCGCACGCCGCCCTCATTCAGCGGGACGCCTATCATGACCACCTACAACGTCGGCTACATCATCGGCAGCCTGGCCAAGGGTTCGATCAACCGCAAGCTGGCCAAGGCCCTGGTCAAACTCGCGCCCGAGAAGCTGCAGTTCCACGAGATCGGCTTCAGCGAACTGCCGCTCTATTCCTATGACTATGACGCCGACTATCCGGCCGTCGCCAACGACTTCAAGGCGGCGATCAAGCGCTCCGATGCGATCCTGATCGTCACGCCGGAATACAATCGCTCCATGCCCGGCGGGCTGAAGAACGCCATCGACTGGGCCAGTCGCCCCTATGGAAGCAATGCCTTCAAGAACAAGCCGACGGCGGTGATCGGCGCCTCGATCGGGGCCATCGGCACGGCCCTGGCCCAGCAGGCGCTGCGGCCGGTGCTGGGCTTCCTCCAGGCCCCGCAGATGAATGCGCCCGAAGGCTATATCCAGCTGACGCCGGGCCTGATCGACGACGACGGCAACGTCACTGTGCCCTCCACGGAACAGTTCCTGCGCGACTATATGGAGGCCTTCCACCAGCATATGGCGCGGGTGCTGACCGTCCTGCCCCGGGACGCCTGAGGCCGGCTATAGGTCCAGCGACCAGACCCGCGTGCGTTTGACCTCCTGGTCCTCCAGTTCACGCGTGGTCGGCACGCGGTATTCAGCCAGCAGGCTGAGCCCCTCCTTCGGGAAGTAGGTCCGGCCGGGATCGCCGACCAGCACGCTTGTCCCGGCCGCCCGCGCCTGCTTCAGCCAGGCTAGGACCGCCTCGGCCATCGGCCCTTCATAGAAGACGTCCCCCGCACAGATGACGTCGAATGCGGGGGGCGGGGCCTCAAGCAGATTGTCCGCGGTGAAGGCGATCTCGACGCCGTTGGCTTCGGCGTTGGCGGCGACGGCGGCGGCGCAGAAGGGGTCGATGTCGGCGGCCAGCACCGACGCGGCGCCCGCCTTCATCGCCGCGATCGCCACCAGCCCCGAGCCGGTCGCGAGATCCAGCACGCGACGCCCCGTGACTTCGTCAGGGTGATCCAGCAGCCAGCGCGCCAGCGCCTGTCCGCCCGCCCAGGCGAAGGCCCAGAAGGGCGGCGGCAGGCCCATCTCGCCCAGTTCTTCTTCGGTCAGCCGCCAGATGGGCGTGACCTCGTCGGCCAGCCACAGGGAAATCTCGGGCGTGTGCGAGACGGGCTGAAGGCGGGTGTTGTCGCGGATGAAACGGACTGGATCGGCGATCCGTCTACTCGAGCTCACGGGCGCCCTCGATCACGGCCTGATAGACCAGCGACCGATCCGGTCCGCGCGTCATGTGCAGCAGCACCCAGGTCGCCCCCTTGCGCGCCACGACCACCCGCAACTGATCGTTGAAGACGCCGTCGGCGAAGCCCGCAGGCGCCACTGTGTCGCTCAGCAGGATCAGCGCTCCCATGCCCGAGCCGCAGCGGGCGATGCCGGTGCAGGCGAAGACGGTCTCATAGCCCCCCTCGCGAAGCGCTTCTTCATAGTGGCGCGCCATGTCGATCGGCGCGACGGCCGGGCGGATGACATAATCCAGATGGCTGATCTGACCCTGAAGCCGCAGAGCGCTCTGCGGCGTGTCGCCTTCGGCGACCGCGCCGGTCGGCAGGGTGATTTCGGCGACGGACAACTGGCGCCAGGCGCGGATGCGCGCGCCGTCCATGCGGGGCAGGTCGTCATGGTCGCGCGCGCCGCGAACATCCTGTTGGATCAGGAAGGGCGGAGGCGACGAAGCAAGCGCGGCAAGGGGGACGGCGGCCGTCAGGAAGGCGACGACAAGGGCGGGAACACTACGCATGACTTCAAGCTAGGGGCGGTCGAAGCGGCTGGCAATAATGTCAGGACATGCTGATAAAAAGTAAGGTTGACATGACATGATGACGTTGTAAGGTTTTCCTTACATAAAGTCAGGAGCGACTGTCATGATGACCCTTTCCAGACAACAGACGCCGTCAGGGCGTCGCTACGTCCTGCGGACGTTCGCCTTCATGGCGCCCTATGTGGCGATCTGCGTGGCGATGATGACCACGGACGCCTTTGACGGGGTCATGGGGAAGCCTGCGGGCTGGGTCCTGGCGGCGGCCGTCTCTGCACCGGTGATCGGTCAGATCTGGGCCACGCTGGCCCTGATGCGTGAAAGCGACGAGTTCGTGCGCATGGTCACGGCCAAGCAGTTCATCATCGCCTCCGGCATGGCGATGGCGGTCGCGACCTTCTGGGGCTTCGGAGAGAGTTTCGCCGGGGCGCCGCACCTGCCGGCCTGGCTGATCTATCCGCTGTTCTGGGCGGCGTTCGGCCTGACGGCGCCCTTCATTCGGACCTCGAACTGATGAGGAACCGGCTGAAGCTGCTGCGCGTCGAACGCAACTGGACCCAGGAACAGCTGGGACAGGCGCTGGGGGTTTCCCGCCAGGCGGTCAACGCCCTGGAGACCGAGAAACACGACCCCTCCTTGGATCTGGCCTATCGCATCGCCGCCCTGTTCGAGCGGCCGATCGAGGACATCTTCGACAACCCGCACATCTGACGCGAAAAGTCAGGAAACCTTACTTTTCTATTTCGCTTCATTGCCGTCATCTTCGGGCCTGATCCGAGGGGCGAACCCTGCTGCGCGCTGAACGGCGGGCAGGGCCGATACACAAGGAACGCCATGACCCAGATCACCGTCCCCGCCCGCACTCTGCGCGCCTTCATCTTGGCCGCCGCCGTCGGCTTCAGCGCGGCGAGCGTCGTCTCTCCGGCCCAGGCCGAGCCCATTCGCGAGGCGCCCGCCTTCGTCTCCGACCGCCTGTCGGTCGAGGTCATGGGGCAGGGGCCGGACGTTATCCTGATCCCCGGCTTCGCCTCCTCGCGCGAGGTCTGGCGGCCGTTGGCCGGCCGCCTGTCGACGACCCATCGGGTGCATCTGGTGCAACTGGCCGGGTTCGCCGGCGAGGCGTGGACCCACGGCGACGGCCCGTTCGTCCAGCCCGCCGTCGACGAGCTGGCGCGCTATGCGGCGACGCTCAACCGTCCCGCCGTCATCGGCCATTCCATGGGCGGGCTCAGCGGGCTTCTGCTGGCGCAACAGCATCCCGAGGCGGTCGGGCGCGTGATGAGCGTCGACAGCCTGCCTTTCTTCAGCGCAATGTTCGGTCCGCAGGTTACGCCGCAGACGGCACAGCCCTTCGCCGATCAGGCGGCCGAGGGTATCCTGAACACCGACGACGTCGGTTTCCGCGTGCAACAGGAACGGACGGCCGTGGGCATGATGCGCAACGAAGCCGGGCGCGGGGCCATGATCGACTGGTCGATGGCTTCGGACCGCCGGGCGATGGCCTCGGCCATCCGTGAGGTGATGACGACCGACGCGCGACCCGGCCTGGCGGCTATGACCATGTCGGTCTGGGCCGTTTACGCCTCGGACGCGGACGGCGGGGCGCCCGCCGCCATGGCTGACGCCCTGTGGACCCGCGAATACGCAGCCCTGCCGGGCGTGGCGCTGAAGCGCGTCGACGACGCCCGGCACTTCATCATGATCGATCAGCCGGAACGGCTGGACGAACTGATCCACGCCTTCCTCAAGAGCGAGGACTGATCGCGGATCAGGCGGCGGGCGCCTTCAGCCGCAGGTCGTCGGTGACGTCGCCCGCCTTGGTCGGCTCGCCCTGGAATTCACCCGCGTATTCCGGGGACAGGGCGCTCTGGAAGGCCGACAGCGGCAGGGTCAGATAATAGGCGCCCTCGACATAGGGGCCGACCGCATAGGCGTCGAGCAGGAAGGTCAGGCCGCCCGCCTTGCCTGGAACCGTGCCCGGCGCCAGCGTCACGGCCACGTCCTTCAGCTTGGGGCAGGCCCACATGTCGCCCGTGGTCGAGACCGGCGTGGAGCCGGGGCGCTTGGTCTTGGCGGTGTTCACCGCCTGGCAGAGGGCGCGCTCCAGGTTCGTCGTGTCGGCCCGATCTGCAAACAGGTCGGACGCGGCGATGCGGCGGGTCTCGGCCTTGTCCCACAGCAGGCCGGTGGCCACCGTGTTCGGGTGGGCGCCGCCCGAATAGTCGAAGTCGGTCCGCATCAGGCTGAACAGGCGGCCGGTCTCGATCGGGGCGCCGTAGACGATGGTCTTCTCATAGGGGGGCATGCCTTCGGGCGAGCCCGCCTCGGTGCGGTCGGCCTGGGCGCCCTCGGCGTATTCCTTCAGCTTGGCCACCTCGTCGCGGTACAGCGGGGTGTAGAGCGCCGGATAGGACAGCACGGCCTCGGGCAGGCTCAGGCTGACCTTGGCGTAGGGCGTGGCGCTGTCGTACTTCAGCGGCCCCTCGACGGCGTGGGCGGAGGCGGCCGGCGCGGCGGGCGTGTCCTTTTTCTCATTGCGCTGGCAGGCGGCGAGCGAGGCCGCGACGGCGGCGGTGACGAGAAGGACGCGAAGGGGGCGCGAAGGGATCATGCCGGGCTCCTTTGGAACGGTTCGATCAGAAAGCTAGGCCGTTGAACGCGATGGCGGCCAGAAGGATCAACCCCGCATCGCGATTCGACTTGAAAAGACGCAGGGAAAGTTTCGGATCGTCCGGCTGCAGCCGCCGCACCTGCCACACGAAATGCAGGGCGTAGAGCGCCAGACCGAGATAGAAGACCGGCCCCAGACCGGCGACGTAGCCTGCGGCGCCCGCCAGGGCCACGGCCAGGATGTAAAAGACGGCCACGCCTTCCTTCACCTTGCCGCCCAGCGCCCGCGCCGAGGACTTCACCCCGGCCATGACGTCGTCCTCGATGTCCTGCAGCGCGTAGATGGTGTCGTAGCCCAGGGTCCAGAAGACGCCGCCCGCGTAGAGCAGCCCTGCGGACAGGGCCAGGTTCCCCATGCGGTTCAGCCCTTCCGCCATCCAGTAGCTGTCCCCGCTGGCCTTCACGCTCAGGACATAGAGCCAGCCGAGCGCGAACAGCCCGCCCGTCGCCGCCGCGAAGCCCAGCAGGGCGCCCCAGTTGAAGGTCAGGCCCAGCCAGGCCTGGGGCCACCAGGTGATGCGCTTCATGAAGGGATAGGCCGCCACCAGCCCCAGCGACAGGGCGCCCAGCAGCACCGACGTCAGGTTCATCGTCAGCAGGATGCACAGGCTGATGAGGCTGAGGCCGCCGACGAAGGCCCAGGCCTGCTTGACGCTGATCTGGCCCGCCGGAATGGGGCGCAGGGCGGTGCGCGCCACCTGGGCGTCGAAGTCGCGGTCGACGATGTCGTTCACCGCACAGCCCGCCCCGCGCATCAGGGCGGCGCCGACGGCGAAGCCGACGACCAGCCACAGTTCATAGCCGCCGAACGGCCGATCATACTGGTTCAGCGCCAGCATGATCCCCTGCCAGCCGGGCAGCAGCAGCAGCCACGTCCCGATCGGCCGGTCGAAGCGGCCCAGCTTCAGCCAGGGCTTCAGACGCTCGGGCGCATGACGGTCGACCCAGTTCTGGCCGGCGGCGTCGGGAAGCGGGGCTGTGTTCATGCCGACCGTCTTAGACCTTGATGACGCTGCGGGTGAAGAGGGGGCTTCGAACCGGCGTCTCTCCAGACGGTTGCATCGGCTCGCCGCACCGCCTTTACTCGCAACCAGACAGAAGCGAGCCGCCGATGACCGAAGCGCCGATCAAGGGCCCAGCGTCCTATTTCCCCTCCATCGAGAAGAAGTACGGCCGCCCCGTCGCCGAGTGGAAGGCGGAGATTCGCGCCGGCTACCCGGCCAAGCACATGGAACTGGTCGCCATGTTGAAGAACGAGCACGACATGGGACACGGCCACGCCAACGCCCTTGTGGCGCACACCCTGGCGGAAGACGGACTGAAATAGCGCTCTGACCGCCATCTGGCGGAAAGGCGAAGTCTCAGATTTATGAAGTTTGCGGCCCAGGCTGGACAGTGAGCGCCGTATCCGCCACTGGGCGCGAATGGCTCGCAGCTCCATCCCCCGCAGCGTCTGGATTCTGGGCCTCGTCAGCCTGTTGATGGATGTCTCGTCGGAGATGATCCAGACGCTTCTGCCCATCTATCTGGTGGTGGGGCTGGGCGCTTCGGCGGTGATGATCGGTCTGGTCGAAGGCTTTTCCGTCGTCGTGGCGACGGCGGTGAAGTTCCTGTCGGGCTTCTGGTCGGATCGTATTTCGCGGCCCAAGTGGCTGGCGGTCGCGGGCTATGGGCTGGCGGCCCTGTCCAAGCCGATCTTCCCTCTGGCGGCCTCGGTCGAGGGGGTGTTGCTGGCCAAGGGCGTGGACCGGATCGGCAAGGGCATCCGCACCGCCCCGCGCGACGCCCTGGTGGCGGCGGTGACGCCGCCGGACATTCGTGGACGCGCCTTCGGCCTGAGAAAATCGCTGGATACGGTCGGCGGTTTCGTCGGCCCGCTGTTGGCCATCGGGCTGATGGTGGTGCTGGCGAACGACATCAAGGCGGTGTTCTGGCTGGCCTCCATCCCCGCCTTCCTGGCCGTGGCCCTGCTGGTCGGCGGCGTGTCCGACCCGCCGCGCCCGGACGAGGCCGCCAGGAAGCCGCCCAGCCTGAAGGGGGCGCTGCGTCTGGACGCCGCTACCTGGACCATGATCGCCCTGACGGCGGTGATCGGACTGGCGCGGTTCAGCGAGTCCTTCCTGCTGATGAAGGGGCTGGACGTGGGCGTCCCGGCCGCCTTCGCCCCGGCGGCCATCGTCCTGCTGCACCTGGTGTTCGGTCTGGCGGCCTTCCCGGTAGGGGCGCTGTCGGACCGCATCGGCCGCACCTCCCTGCTGCTGCTCAGCCTGGTCTTCCTGGCCGCCGCCGACGTGGCGCTGGCGCTGGCGAGCGATCAGGTCGTCTTCTATCTGGGCGTGGCGCTGTGGGGCCTGCACATGGGCTTTTCCCAGGGCCTGCTGATGACCTTGATCGCCGATGCGGCGCCCGCCCATTTGCGCGGCTCGGCGTTCGGCCTGTTCGCCCTGATCTCGGGCCTGATCGCCTTGGCGGGCAATGTCGCGGCGGGCTTGCTGTGGGACGGTTTCGGGCCGCAGGCGACCTTTGCGGTCGGCGCGGTGCTGAGCCTTGTCTGCGCCCTGGGCATCGCGGGGTGGATGCGGCTTCAGGCGGCGCGCAGCCGCTCCAGCGCCTCGGAGTAACGACGCGACAGCGGGACGTCCAGGGCGCCCAGCTCCACCGTCCAGTCGCCCGATCCTTCAGGCCGCAGTCCGGTCATCCGCGCGGCGTTGACCAGCCAGCCCCGGTGCGTCCGCACGAAACCGAAGCGCGCCAGTTCGCCCTCGACCGCCGACAGGGTGACGCGCATCAGCGGCCTGCGTCCGTCGGCCAGGACGAACTCGACGTAATTGCCCGCCGAAGCGGCGGCCAGGATATCGTCCAGCGGCGCCCGGATCAGCCGCGCTCCGTCGCGGATGTCGAAGCTGACGGGCCGCAGCGGCGTCTCGCGCGCCTCGCGCAGGCCGCGTACGCCCCAGAAGGTCCCGACGAACAGGGTGTAGCTCAGCAGATCCTTGCGCAGTTCATAGAAGAAGCGCTCGACGGGCGGGCCATAGTCATAGACCTCGCCCATCAGGGCGTAGACGCCGTGCCGCATCGCCACCATCATCAGGACGTGCAGCAGGCTGTAGAGGCAGACGGCTCCCAGATGCAGGGCCAGGAACCGCCCTCGCGCGCGCCAGCCGTCGTGCAACAGGTCTGTCGGCGCGGCGGCGGCCGCCATCCACGGCAGCCAGATCAGCAACGCCAGGGCCAGGGCGCTCGATCCTTCCCACACCCAGGGCGCCCATGACCGCAGGCTCGGCCAGTCGGCTTGAACCGTCAGGGCGTTGACGACGAGAAAGCCCAGGGTGACGGCGATGATGATCGGCGCGCCGGTCAGCAGGTCGCGCCGGTCCGCCCCGTTCGTCCCGGCGGACGCGCCGCTCGTCCCTGGCGCCTGCGGTCCGGCCCCCGAGTCTGACCGGACGGCCCCTGCGCCTTGCCGTGCCTGGGGCGCCCCAGGCACGGCGGATGGCGTCGTTTCCGTCATTTCAGGTCGTCCATGTCCTCAGAACCCCTCGCATCCGAAACCCCGGCAGTCCTGCGCCGCCATGACCTGGACTGGATCCGGGTCGGCGCCTTCATGCTGCTGATCCTCTACCACGTCGGCATGTTCTACGTGCCTTGGGACTGGCATGTGAACAGCCCCCGGCCGGTCGAATGGCTGGAGCCGGTGATGCAGCTGACCAACCCCTGGCGGCTGACCCTGCTGTTCCTGGTCTCGGGCGCGGCGACGCGATTCCTGTTCGACAGCCTTGAACGCGAGGGGAAGGGCGCCGCGCGCCGTTTCGCCGGATCGCGCACCTGGCGGCTGCTGCCGCCGCTGCTGTTCGCCATGTTCGTGATCGTGCCGCCGCAGTCCTACTATGAGGTGGTCGAGGCGGCTTCGGGGTTGGGCGTTGTCGATCCGGCACGTTCGCCCTGGCTGGCCGACTTCTGGGTGAAATACGCCACGGCGTCCGGCGGCTGGTGCGACGCCGACGGCTGCCTGATCACGCCGACGTGGAACCACATGTGGTTCGTGGCCTATCTGTTCGTCTACAGTCTGGTGCTGGCGGGCCTGCTGGCGTTCGGGCGGGGGTTGCTGCCCGTGATCCAGTCCGGGCTGGAGCGCGCCTTGAAGGGCTGGGGCCTGCTGATCTGGCCGGTGCTGTGGCTGTTCCTGCTGCGCTGGACCCTGGCGCGCATCTTCCCGACGACCCACGCCCTGACCGACGACTGGTACAACCACGCGGTGTCGTTCAGCGCCTTCCTGTTCGGCTTTCTCAGCGTCCGCTCGGTGGTGCTGAAGGCGACCTATGAGCGGCTGCGGCGACCGGCGCTGATCCTGGCCCTGTGCGCCTGGGCGGGATGGGCCGCCTATGCCTGGACCTATCGCGACAGCGGAACGCCGCCCGAAGCGCTGAGAGCCGCCATGCGCCTCGTCTATGCGCTGGATCAGTGGGCCTTCATCGCCGCCGTGCTGGGCTATGGCGCGCGTTATCTGAACCGGGGCGGGCCGTGGCTGCGCTATCTGACGGGCGGCGTCTTCTGCTTCTACATCGTGCACCAGACGATCACCGTGGTCGCGGCCTATCACCTGTCGAAGCTGGGCCTGCCGCAGGGGCTGGAGGCGGGGCTGCTGATCGCCGTCACCTTCGGCGGCTGCTGGGCCGCCTATGAGGTCGCGCGTCGCCTGGGACCGCTGGGCCTGGTGCTGGGGGTGAAGCGCAACGCCGGGCTTGCGCCTCGGAGCCGTCCGGTTAGGCTCGAGACCCGAGAACAGCAGCCGGTCGGACAGGACGGATGACGATACGCAGGAAGGCCCCGTTCCCCTGGCTGCTCGTCCTGACCTGGCTGGTGTTGCTGGGCGCGGCCGTCGGCGGCCTGTTGACGGGGGAGTTCAGCGTCACCTTCGTCGGCGCCGGGACCTTCCTGCTGACGCTCGTCCCGTTCTGGCTGGCGCCGCGCGTCGGGCTGAACCTGCCGATCGGCTTCGTCACCGCCATCGCCGTCTTCCTGTGCGCCACCCTGTTCCTCGGCGAGCTTGGCGATTTCTACGAGCGTTACTGGTGGTGGGACGTGGTGTTGCACGGCGGTTCGGCCGTGGCCTTCGGCCTGGTCGGCGCCCTGCTGATGCTGATGCTGGTGCAGGGCAGCCAGCTGAAGGCCGCGCCCCTGACGGTGGCCTTCTTCGCCTTCTGCTTCGCCGTGACCATCGGCGCCCTGTGGGAGATCTGGGAGTTCACCCTGGACCAGGTGTTCGGCCTCAACACCCAGAAGTCCGGCCTGGTCGACACCATGTGGGACCTGATCGTCGACTCCATCGGCGCCCTGATCGGGGCGGGCGCCGGCTGGGCCTATCTCAAGGGGCGCGAAGGCGGGCCGCTGGTACGGGCCATGCGCGCCTTCATCGACAGGAACCGGCGCCTGTTCGGCGGCTGACGACGTCTATTCCGCCAGCCGTCCTTGCGCCTCATCGCCGGGGAAGACCACGTCCGGGTCCGGTTCGCGGCACTCCAGGCCGGGACGGTTCAGGCGGCGCAGGACATGGCGCAGGATGTTCAGCCGCGCCGTCTTCTTCTTGTCGGTCGCCACCACGGTCCAGGGCGCATAGTCGACATGGGTGCGCTTCAGCATTTCGTCGCGCGCCTTGGAATAGTCGCTCCAGCGCGCCTGGGCTTCGGCGTCCAGGGACGAGACCTTGAAGCGCTTCAGCGGGTGATCGACGCGCTCCTCCAGACGGCGGCCCTGTTCGTCGCGGCTGATGTCCAGCCACAGCTTGATCAGCAAGGTCCCGGACTGGGTCAGCATCCGCTCGAAATGCGGGGCGTCGTGCAGGAAGCGTTCGTATTGCGCGGGGGTGCAGAAGCCCATGACCGGCTCGACCCCGGCCCGGTTGTACCAGGAGCGGTTGAAGATGACGATTTCGCCGGCCGCCGGCAGATGGGCGGCGTAGCGCTGGAAATACCACTGCGTCGTCTCGCGATCGGTCGGCTTGGGCAGGGCGACGACCCGCGTCTGGCGCGGCGCCATGTATTCGGTCATGCGCTTGATCGCCCCGTCCTTGCCGGCGGCGTCGCGCCCCTCGAAGACGATGACGACCTTCAGCCCCTGTTCGATGGCCCAGGCCTGGGTCTCGACCATCTGGATCTGCAGGGCTTCCAGCATGTCGTCGTAGTCGTCCTTGGCCATGGGCGTGTCCTTGTGTCGCGATCGGCGAACCTTGCGGCGAATTCACTGGCGTCGCCAGCCTCGCCGTTCAGGGTGCAACGCAAAGGAGCGTGAAATGATCAATCGACGTCATGTCCTGGCCGTCGGCGCTGCGGCTGCCGTCGCGCCTTCGGCCGCGCGCGCGGAAGGGGAGGGGGCGTTCGAGGCCGCCCTGGTGGCGGCCTTCGACGCGGTCAAGCCGGTCGCCCTGGCGGGCGGCGTCGTGACGGACGAGGGCCTGGTCTGGTCCGGCGTGCGGGGCGTGCGGCGGGCGGGGCGAGACGATCCGGCGACGCTGGCCGACCGCTGGCACCTGGGCTCCAACACCAAGGCGATGACGGCGGCCCTGTTCGCCCGTCTGGTCGAGCAGGGGCGGGCGCGCTGGGCGATGCCGCTGGCCGAGGCCTTTCCCGACCTGACCATCGACGCGGGCTGGGACGGGGTGACGCTGGACGACTTCATGACCCATACGGCGGGGCTGAAGGACGAGGCGGTCATGGGGATGGCCTGGCTGATGACCGCCCGCGCCGATCCCCAGTCCCTGACCATGCAACGCCGCGCCATCGTCGAACGGGCGCTGTCTGCGCCGCCGTCGGGCGTGCGCGGGACGTTCGCCTACGGCAACGCCAACTATGTGCTGGTCGGGGCGGCGATCGAGGCGATCACCGGCGGGTCGTGGGAAGAGGCCATGCAGGCCGAGGTGTTCGGACCTCTGGGCCTGACTTCGGCGGGTTTCGGCGCTCCTGAGACCAATATCTCTGGGGGAGCGAACGCCTGGGGCCATCGCCGTACGGGCGAAACGGCCCTGGCGACGGACCCGGCCGATCCGGGATCGGACAATCCGCTCGCCCTGGGCCCCGCGGGCACGGTGCATATGACGGCGGCCGACTACGCCCGTTTCCTCAAGGTCTTCCTGACCGAAGGCGACGGCTGGCTGAAGCCCGAGACGGTGCGGCGGCTGGTCACGCCGGGCGAGGGGCGGACCTACGCCTGCGGCTGGATCGTCCTGCCGCCCCAGCCCTGGGCCAGAGGCCCCGTGATCGCTCACGAAGGCTCCAACACCCTGTGGCACGCCATCGCCCTGGTCGATCCGGCGGGCGGTCGGGCCGTGCTCGGCCTGTCGAACGACGGGGGCCGCGGCGGCCCGGCCTGCCAGGCCCTGGCGATGGGGATCCTGCGCGCGCTCTGAGCATTGGCTCAGCGATGACCTCCCCTTCCGCGCCGCCAAGGTCCAAGCCCCCGCCGTCCACGCCGCCGTCCACCCCTTTGGCCGATCTCTGGAGCGAGGCGTGGATGCTGGCCCTGGCCGCCTGCGGCGCCTTCGCCCTGATCGACGCCTGGGCCTCGCCGCAGGATCTGCCGTGGAAGCCGCTCGACCTGCGCCTGCCCATGGGCGCCGCCACGGCCGCAAAGATGCGGGCGCTGGACCTGCCGCCGACGGCGACCGCCGCCGAGGTCGAGACCAGCACGACGCGCTGCATCACCCTGCTGCGTCAGGCGGGGGTCGCGGTCGAGCGGGCGCCGGATCGCGACGACGGCGGGTTCTGCGTCGTGCAGGGGGCGGTGCGGCTGACCGGCGGCGATTTGACGCCCCTCGACCCGTCGGGCGTGGCCATGCGCTGCCCCATGGCGGCGCGGTTCCTGTTGTGGGATCGCGAGGTCGTCCGTCCCGCCGCTCGCGAGATCATGGGCGCCGAGGCCGTCCAGATCGACAATCTGGGAACCTACGCCTGCCGTCGCGTCTACGGCTCGGCCGACACGACGGCGCGCCCCAGCCAGCACGCGCGCGCCAACGCGCTCGACGTGGCGGGCGTGGGCCTATCGGACGGCCGCCGGACGACGCTGGCCGCCGACTGGGACGGTCAGGGTCCTTCAGGGGCCGCCGGGGCGGCGTTTCTTCGGCGTTTGCGGGACGGGGGATGTCGTCTGTTCGGCAATGTGCTGACGCCGGACTACAACGCTGCGCATCGCGACCACTTTCACCTGGACGCAGCGGGCCGGGGAGTATGCGCGCGGCGGCGAAATTAACTGTAACGACTGTCAGTTCGGTTTCGCTTTACAGTTGACCGCTGTGGATAGTCGGGTGACAACATCGCCGCAGTCCGGATTTCACGTGGGGTCCAAACCCGCGTCTCGCTCCTTCGCCTGAACGAGCTTGTCCAGATGGGCTGACGGGCTCTCCTGCATGGAAGCCCGCCTGGCAAAGCGCGTTTACGGAGACGCAATATGGCGACCGGCACGGTCAAGTGGTTCAACCCCACCAAGGGCTACGGCTTCATTCAACCCGACACGGGCGGCTCGGACGTTTTCGTCCACATCACCGCCGTCCAGAAGGCGGGTCTGGCGGGCCTGGATGACAACGCCAAGGTCGAATACGAGCTGGAAACCCAGCGCGGCAAGACCTCGGCTGTGGAGCTCAAGCTCCTCTAAGGCCTGACGGACCTTCGGGTTCATCAAACAGGAAGACGCGGAGGGCGACCTTCGCGTCTTTTTTGTTGGCGGATTGTCAGCACGCGGCCGCTCAGCCGCGTCGAACGCGGGATCGAACCGCGCGCCTGGGGTTTCTCTTCAGCAGAAGAGGAGAGACCCATGCTCAAGAACAAGAATTCCTCGGCCATTGTGGCGGTGAAGGATCTGGAGCGCGCCCGGACCTTCTACTCGGACGTGCTGGGGCTGAATCTGGCGGACACCGGGATGGACGGGGTTCTGGGCTATCGCACCGGCGCCACCTGGCTGACGGTCTATCGCTCGGACTTCGCCGGGACCAACCGGGCCAACGCCGTGGTCTGGGACGTGGGCGTGGAGGTGGACGACATCGTCGCCGATCTGAAGGCCAAGGGCGTCGCCTTCGAGCGCTACGACGGCATGGAGCATGACGGAGACATCCATGTCGCCGGGGGGCTGCGTCTGGCCTGGTTCAAGGATCCGGACGGCAACATCCTGCACCTGTTCGGCGGAGCGGGCGCAGCCTAGCCCTCCAGCGAGACGACCGGCTGGCTGACAGGCTTCTCGCGGCCCCGCGCCTTCAGCCAGGCGCGGATGCGGTTCTGGATCGGCTGATCGATCAGATAGTGCAGGCCGAAGGCGAAGACGAAGGCGGCCAGCACGCCCAGGCCCCAAAGGCCCCAGCGCCAGGCGTCGCCCAAGGCCAGCTTGTCCGCGAAGGCCTCGGCCAGGCCGAACCAGGCGATGCGCACCACCTCGTTGGAGATGAACATGGAGAAGGACACCATGGCCGCCTGCTCGACCAGCTTCGACGGCTTGCGACCCGGCGCCGCGCCCGCCGCCACGATGATGAGGCTGATGAAGACCAGCGAGATCAGGGCGTGCTTGTCGAAATGCTGCACCCCGGCCAGGGCGACGGCGGCCAGCGCCCCGGTCCAGCTGGCGACGCGCGGGTTGATCCACACCCCTTGCGCGAACCAGGCCAGCCCCATGCCGAGGATGAACAGGGGCAGGGCGCGCCAAATGCCCAGGTTCAGCGGCATCTGATAGACGGGATACTTCAGGATCGCCCAGCTCAGCTCATTGGCCGCCAGATAGCCGACCACGACCAGGGCCAGCGCGGTCCACGGCCCGATCCGGCTGAGACCGCGCAGCACGAAGGGGAAGGCGACATAGCAGCCCAGAAGGGCCGAGATCGACCAGGTCGGGGCGTTCCAGCCGATGCCGCCGTACACGCCGAACGACTGCACCAGGGCGACCTGGGCGGGCAGTTGATCCCAGGCGAACCACTCGGGATGGCTGGGCGGCTTTCCGGCGAGCGTCGCCGCCAGCACCAGGGCGACCAGCAGGCCCAGCACGATCAGGTGCGCCGGATAGACCCTCAAGGCCCGCTTGAGGAAGAAGTCGGTCTTCGACATCCGCCCCGAGCCGACCGCGCGGCCGTAGACCCGCATCAGCACATAGCCGCTGTCGATCAGGAAGAAGTTGGTCAGCAGGAAGCCGCCCCGTTCGAACACGGGATGGAGGCTCTCGGCCAGGGGAACGGGCGCCGACATCTGGAAGTGATGCAGGATGATCAGGGCGGCCACGATGAAGCGCAGCGCATCCAGCCATCCGCCGCGCGAGATCGGCGGCGGTTCATTCCGGGACGAAAACACGGCCTGCAGCATGGCGACCCCCTTGTTCAGGGCGAGCCATGCAGGAACGGGGCCGGACCATTGCAATATTAATCGTCCTTGATGTAACGCTGTAATGTATTGGCGAGACTCGTATGTCAGCAAGGCGGCGATCATGAAGACGGCTACAGCAAGGATAGGCGGCGCGGCTGCCCTGGCCATGGCCCTAGTTCTTTCGGCGCCGAGCGATGTCCGCGCACAGCAGGTTTCGACGCCCCAGGGTTCTTCCAAGATGGAGGAGCGGCCGACCGTAACGTTGAATATCGTGAGCGGCGACCTTTCGGGGCAGGAGAAGCGGGACTTCGACCTGGTGGAACGGGCGATGCGCGACATACAGACGCGAGGTTACGCAGGCCTGGACCGTCATCTCCCCAGGCTCAGGCGTGCCTTGGCGCGCGCGCCGGCCATCTACCCGTACGTCGAAAAGCGGAACGCCGACGAGTGGATCGTGCGCACGCTGGAAATCGGCGAGACTGTGCTGACGGCGACGATGCTTCAGGTTGCGGCGCAGGAAGACGGCGCGTCGTCTGTGACGGTGCGGCAGCAACCCAACGTCTACCAGCTTGTCGCGCTGATGCTGGGCAGCGAGGCTGTCGAACGCAGGCGCCTGGACGAGGCGATCGCCGTGCTGGATCAGGGGCTGGCGCGTCAGCCCGACGACTGGGTGCTGATTAAGGAAAAAGCGTCGGCTCTGCAGGCAGCCGGGCGTAATGAAGAAGCTCTCAAACTGGCGAGCGAGGCGCTGGCGTCCGATTCGATCCGCATCCTGCTGAACGCCGGCGCTCTGCATCGCAGCCGGGGCTTCAGCCTGATCGAACTGCAGCGGTTGCCGGAAGCTCGCGCCGCCTATGACGAGGCGTTGAAGTTGGACCCTGAAGATCGATCCGCCAAGGCTCAGCTTGCCTATATCGACGGTCTGGAGGCGGGGCAGGCGCCCACTGCCCCGGTCGTCATGACGCCGTCGGCCGCGGCGGGAAAACCGGCGAACCCTTAGGACCCGCCGGACGGCAAGCCTGGCCTTACCCCCGCACGAGCCGCAGGAACTCCTCGCGGGTGCGCGGGTCTTCGCGGACGGCGCCCAGCAGGCAGCTGGTCGACAGGCTGGCGCCCGGAACGTCGACGCCGCGCATGGTCATGCAACTGTGCTCGGCCTCGATGACCACCCCGACGCCGAGCGGACGCAGCACGTCCTGGATGGCGTTGGCGATCTCGGAGGTCATCTTCTCCTGGATCTGCAGGCGGCGGGCGTAGCCGCGCACCACGCGGGCCAGTTTGGAGATGCCGACGACCCGGTCGGTCGGCAGATAGGCGACGTGCGCCTTGCCCACCACCGGCAGCATGTGGTGTTCGCAGAAGCTGACGAAGCGGATGTCCTTCAGCACGACCAGCTCGTCGTAGCCGCCGACCTCCTCGAAGGTCTTTTCCAGATAGTCGCGCGGCTCGACCTCATAGCCCTGGAACAGCTCGCGATAGGATTTGGTCACGCGCTTGGGCGTTTCGATCAGGCCTTCGCGGTCAGGGTTGTCGCCGGCCCAGCGGATCAGGGTGCGGACGGCGGCTTCGGCTTCTTCCTGGGAAACGGCGGGGGAAAAGGGGGTCTGGTCGCTCATGACAGGCTGCATACCCCCCCTGCGCCGGATTTGGAAACGGCGCCGCTGTTTAAAACAGTCTCTTTCAGGCTCAGGACAGTTTGCCTGTCAGGACAGGCGGACCAGCTCGACGCGGCGATTGCGGGCGCGGCCTTCGTCGCTGGCGTTGTCGGCGACGGGCTTGTCGGCGCCGAAGCCCTTGGCCTCCAGTCGCTGGGCGTCGATCCCCTGCTGCGTCAGGGCGGCGACCACGGCGCGGGCGCGTTCCTCGGACAGGGGGCGGTTGCGCGCGGGCGCGCCGGTGTTGTCGGTGTGGCCCTCGACGGACAGGCGCAGGCCCGCATCCTCCTTCAGCAGTTGGGCCACGGCGTTGATCTGGGGCCGCGAGGCGTCCAGGATGTCGGCCTTGTCCAGAGCGAACTCGACCGGCACGGCGACGCGGCCGTCGGCGGCGATCTTGCGCGCCAGTTCGCTGGCGGGCAGCAGGCCAGCGGTCGGGACCAGGGCCTTGACCTCGGCGACGGCCAGGGAGCCGGACGCGCTGCCGACATGCAGGTGGACCCAGACGGTGCGGTCCTCCTGGCGGATGACCCAGGTCTGCGACGGGTCGTTGTAGATGTCGCCGAGGCCGTCCAGCGCGGCCAACTGCACGGCTTCGGGCAGGGCATGGGCGGCTTCACTCGGAATCTGACCGTCGAAGACGCGCACGGCGCCGGCGTCCTTCAGCGCATGCTCCATGTTCCGCAGCAGTTCCAGCTTCGAGAAGCTCTTGCCCTCGACGCTATCGATCCGGACCTGATGGATGCGGCCTTCGACCATCTCGAAGCGTGATCCGGTCCAGAAGGGGAAGTCGGCGAAATCCTGCGTCTCGCTGTTCTGCGGCTTGTAGCCCTCAGGCAGGCGCAGATAGGGGAAGTCGCCCAGGCTGGCGGTCGACAGCGCCACACCGTTCACGTCGAAGGCGCCCGTTGCGGCGGCCGACGCGCCCTCGGCCGGAGCCGCGGTCGTCTCGGCCTGTTCCGGCGCCTTGTTGTCGCACGCGGCGACCAGCGACGCCGAGGCCGCGATCATCAGGACGGAGGCGAGACGCAGGAACGGTTTCATGGGGCATCCTTCAGGCGTGGAATCGAGGAGGGCGAAACCGTTCGTCTAGTCGCCGGTGTTGTCAATCGCGTGAAGCCGCCTCGACCGGAACTCTGACCTCCTTCTCTCGTCCTAACGTCGCGTTAACCATCCTGTCGGCATTTTCTGCCCACTGTCCCGCGCGTGTGTTCGGGGCGCTTCGGGGATCGGCGATGAACGGCGCGGAAGTTCTGGATGTGGGTCGCGACGCCCTGTGGCTGACGATCCAGCTGTGCCTGCCGGCCCTGATCGTGGCCCTGGTCGTCGGCGTGGCCATCGGTCTGTTCCAGGCCCTGACCCAGATCCAGGAGCAGACCCTGGTCTATGCGCCCAAGATCGTCGCCGTCTTCGTGTCGCTGCTGCTGTTCCTGCCGCTGATGGGCGCGCTTCTGGGCGGCTTCATGCGCGAGATCGCCGCCCGCATCGCGGGCATGTAGGCGAGGGCGAGAGGGCATGGAGCCTTACGCCACGGCGGAACAGGTCTGGGCCGGGGGGCTGATCTTCGCGCGCGTCGGGGCGATCCTGATGCTGCTGCCCGGCTTCGGCGAATCCTATGTGCCGCCAAGGGTGCGCCTGTCGCTGGCCCTGGTGCTGTCGCTGGCGCTGTGGCCCATCGTGGGAAGCAGCCTGCCCGCCCTTCCGGCGACCTTGGGGGCCACCGTCGGCTGGGTGATCCGCGAGGTGCTGACCGGCCTGGCCATCGGCGCCATCCTGCGCAGCTTCATGACCGCCATGACCACGGCGGGCGAGATCGTCTCCCTGCAGACGACGCTCGGCTTCTCCCAGACCGCCAACCCCCTGCAGGCCCAGCCCGGCACGACCCTGTCGGCCTTCCTGATGCTGCTGGGCGTGACCCTGGTGTTCGCCACCAACACCCATCACCTGTTCATCGGCGGCATGGTCGGCTCCTATGAGGCCATCGCCCCGGCCAGGCCGCTGATCGTGTCGGACTTCACCGCCATGGCGGTGCGGACCCTGAGCCAAAGCTTCATGCTGGGGGTGCAGCTGGCGGCGCCTGTGCTGGTCTTCGCCCTGATCTTCAACCTGGCCTCCGGGCTGGTGGCGCGGGTCATGCCCAGCTTCCAGGTCTATTTCGCCGCCGCGCCGCTCAGCGTCATCCTGGGCCTGTCGGTGTTCACCCTGAGCCTGGGCGTGCTGGGGACGGTCTTCATCGACCGCTACCGTTCGGTGGCGGCCTTCTTCACGGGAGGCGCCGTTGGCTGACGGCCCCGATCCCGAGTCGAAAACAGAAGACGCCACCCCGCGAAAACTCGAGGATGCGCGGAAAAAGGGCGACGTCGCCAAGTCGCCGGACGTGGCGGCCGCCCTGTCCCTGGCCGGGGCGGCGGGCGTGCTGCTGGCCGGCGGCGGCTGGTTCTCGACCCGGATCGCCGAGGCGCTGACTCCCTTCCTGGCACAACCGCACGCCATGATCGGCGGGCTGGAGGCGGGGGCGGGCGTCGAGATCGGCATGCGCGCCGTCTGGGCGGCGGCGCCCTTTCTGGCGGCCCTGATGTTCGCGGTCATCCTGGGCGGGGCGGGTGGCAATCTGGCGCAGTCCGGCCTCATCTTCACCACTGAGAAGATCAAGCCCAAATGGTCCAAGGTGAATCCGCTGGAGGGCTTCAAGCGCATCTTCGGCCCGGACGGTCTGGTGCAGTTCATCAAGACCTTCATCAAGCTGGTCGCCATCGGCCTTGTCTGCTGGTGGGTGCTGAAGCCCCACACGCGCGAGCTTGAGAACCTGGCCGCCATGAGCCCGGCCTCCATCCTGCCCTTCGCCCGCGACCTGGCCCTGGCGCTGATGCTGTCGGCCCTGGTGTTTCTGGGACTGACCGCGGGGGCCGACTACCTGTGGCAGCGGATGCGCTTCGCCAAGCGGATGCGGATGACCAAGGAAGAGCTGAAGGAAGACTTCAAACAGTCCGAAGGCGACCCGCACGTAAAGGCCAAGCTGCGTCAGATCCGTATGCAGCGCGGTCGTCAGCGGATGATGCAGGCCGTGCCCGACGCCACCGTCATCATCACCAACCCGACCCACTATTCGGTCGCCCTGCGTTATGAGCCGGACCAGGGCGACGGCGCGCCCGTCTGCGTCGCCAAGGGCGTCGACGCCCTGGCCCTGCGCATCCGCGAGGTGGCCAGGGAGCACGACGTGCCCATCGTCGAGAACGTGCCCCTGGCCCGCGCCCTCTATGCGGCGGTCGAGGTGGACGACATCATTCCGCGCGAACATTTCGAGGCGGCGGCCAAGGTCATCGGCTTCGTCATGCAGCAGAGGAAGCGGCGATGAGGGGCGAGGGCGCCGTCTCTCCCTCCCCTTCATGGGGAGGGTGGCTGAGGCCGTCAGGCCGAAGCCGGGTGGGGGCGTCTTGGCTGGTCAAGCGCTGCATCCAGCGTCACCTCGTCCTCCCCACCCGGTCGCTGCGCGACCACCCTCCCCATGAAGGGGAGGGAGAGGCGTCTCGGCTGCGCGTTAGGGCGCGTGAAAGAGCTTCGGTATGCTGACGAACCCTGATTCGCCCGGGCGAGACGCCATGACCATTTCCCGACCGCAGGACCGCCAGAAGGCTCGCGCCGTGCGTCGCCCGCGCTTCGATCCGTGGCTGGTCCTGATGGCGGTCGGCTTCGCCCTGGCGATCGCGGCCATCGCCTATCCGGCGTTTCGGGCCAGCGCCTTCACCGCGCCGGGGCTGATCCTGATCTTCGCAGCGGGGGCGACGGCGCTGATCTGGCTGTCGGCGTTCGGCCGGTCCGAGCGGCGTCCCGCAGCGGGCGACACGGCGGTCGAGATGCTGGACGCCATGGCCGAGCCCGCCGCCCTCGTCTGGCCGTCGGGGCAGGTGCTGGCCTACAACGCCGCCTGGGCCGAGGAGAACGGGGCCGTCACCACCCTGCCGCGCGGCAAGTCGGCGCAAGCTCTCTACATGGCCTTCGCTCAGGCGCGCGAGGGACATCAGGGCCGCGCCATCGTCCAGATCGGCGCGCGCGAGATCGAGGTGCTGATCGGCCAGGCGGGGCAGGGGCGCTTCCTGGTCCGCGCCGCGCCCGACGCCGTCCTGCCGCTGGCCCCGTCCGCGCCCGCCGCGCCCCAGCCCGCCGCCCCGACGGGCGAGGCCCGCGCCATGGCCGCCGGCGCCCCCTTCGGCTCGGCCGTGATCGGCGGCGAGGATCTGTTCGCCGGCCGGGTCGAGGAGGCGAACGCGGCCCTGGCCCTGCTGACCGGCCCGGCCGCCTCGGGCGACGCCGCCTTCGGCCATCTGTTCGACCCGGCGGGCGTGGCCGAGGCCAGGACCAAGCTGGAGGCCGGGTCGTCCGGCCCGATCGAGCTGATCGCCCGCGCCCACCCGGATCGCCAGCTGCACCTCTATGTCGCGCCCGAAGGCGATCGGCGCCGCGTCTGGCTGTTCGACGTGGCGGCGCAGAAGTCGATGGAGCTGCAGCTGTCGCAGGCCCAGAAGATGCAGGCCGTGGGCCAGCTGGCGGGCGGGGTGGCGCACGACTTCAACAACCTGCTGACGGCGATCCAGCTGCAGCTGAGCGGCCTGCTGGAGCGGCACCCGGTCGGCGATCCCTCCTATGAGGGGCTGAACGAGATCCGCCAGACGGCCATCCGCGCCGCCGATCTGGTGCGCAAGCTGCTGGCCTTCTCGCGCAAGTCGACGGTGCGGCGCGAGCGGCTGGACCTGGGCGAACTGGTCGGGGAGTTCGCCGTGCTGCTGCGTCGTCTGCTGCGCGAGGACGTGCGGCTGGAGACCGACTACGGCCGCGACCTGCCGCTGGTGCTGGCCGACAAGAGCCAGCTGGAGACGGCGGTGATGAACCTGGCCGTCAATGCCCGCGACGCCATGCGCGGCGTGGTCGAGCCGGGCGCCGGCGTGGTCACGATCAAGACCCGTCGTCTGACGGGCGCGCAGGCGCGCGACCTGGGCTGGCGCGAGGCGTCCGAGGACGTCGCCCTGATCGAGGTGTCGGACACCGGCCCCGGCGTGCCGACGGCCCTGCTGGACAAGATCTTCGAGCCCTTCTTCACCACCAAGGCGGTGAACGAGGGGACGGGCATGGGACTGGCCACCGTCTACGGCATCGCCCAGCAGGCGGGCGGCCACATCACGGTCGCCAATCTGGAAAACGCGGGGGCGGCCTTCCGTATCTTCCTGCCCGCCGCCACGGCCGAGGAACTGGTCGAGGCCCCGGTGGTCGAGAAGGTCGTCAAGGCACCGCGCGACCTGTCGGGCGCCGGCCGCATCCTGTTCGTCGAAGACGAGGCCGCCGTGCGCGGCATCGCCGCCCGCCTGCTTCGCCAGCGCGGCTATGAGGTGATCGAGGCCGCCGACGGCGAGGAGGCCCTGGTCCTGGCCGAGGAATGGGCGGGCCAGATCGACATGCTGATCTCGGACGTCATCATGCCGGGGCTGGACGGGCCGTCGCTGCTGAGGAAGGCGCGGCCCTTCCTGGGCGACGCGCCGGTGATGTTCATCTCGGGCTATGCCGAGAGCGACTTCTCGGACCTGCTGCAGGACGAGGTGGGGGTCTCCTTCCTGCCCAAGCCGCTGGACATCAAAACCCTGGCCGAGCGGGTGAAGCAGGAGCTTCACGCGGGCTGATGCAGGGCGAGGGCGTCAGGCCCTCAGGTCGAGCCGATCGTCCGACGACCAGCGCCGCTCCCGCGCGGCTTCGTGCAGGGTGTCGGCGAGATCGATCAGCTGATGACGGCGGAGACGCGGAATCACTTCCAGCAACTGCAGGCGCAGGCTTTCGGCTTCGGCGTCGGAGAGGAAGGCGTCGCGAGAACGACCAGACATGGCGCACCGCCCTGAAAAGCGACCGGAAAGACGGTCAGGGGCGTTCGGAAAACAGCTATTTCGCGCTTTAGGTTCCGAAAATCGGCTTTGGCTCGAGAATTGTGAACAAAGGCGACGTTCAAGGCTTGGGTATGTCGCGCGCGGCCCTAGATAGGGTCCAGAGGAATCAAACGCCGTAAAGAGGAGTCTCCCATGGCCTTCACCCTGCCCCCGCTGCCCTACGCCTATGACGCGCTGGAGCCGGCCATCGACAAGGAGACGATGACCTTCCACCACGACAAGCATCACCAGACCTACGTCGACAACCTGAACAAGGCGATCGACGCCGACGCCTCCCTGCAGGGCAAGTCGCTCGAAGACCTGTTCGCCCAGATGTCGAAGCTGCCCAAGGCGGTCCGCAACAACGGCGGCGGCCACTGGAACCACAGCCTGTTCTGGGAACTGCTGGCCCCGGCCGACAAGGCGGGCGCGCCCTCGGCCGAACTGGCCGCCAAGATCGACGCCGAACTGGGCGGCATGGACAAGTTCAAGGCTGACTTCGACGCCGCCGGCGCCGGCCAGTTCGGCTCGGGCTGGGCCTGGCTGATCCTGCAGGACGGCAAGCTGAAGGTCACCTCGACGCCGAACCAGGACAACCCGCTGATGGACGTGGCCGACGAGAAGGGCGCCGTCCTTCTGGCCGCCGACGTGTGGGAGCACGCCTACTACCTCAAGTACCAGAACCGCCGCGTCGACTACCTCAAGGCCTTCTGGTCGGTGGTGAACTGGAACAAGGTCAACGAACTGTACGAAGCCGCCAAGGGCTGATCGCCCCGGCGTCTGAGCGACTGATCTGCGGCCGCCGTTTCCGAAGGGAAGCGGCGGCCGTTTTCATTTAGTCCGCCTGCTCGGCCATGACGGCGGCCAGCAGCGCCTCGCCGTCCTGTAGGGCCCTGTTCTTCAGGAGGGCGGGGTCAAGGACCTGACCGTCCAGTATGATTTGACGCAGGCGTCGGGTGTCGCGGATGTCCTGCGACGGGTCGCCCTCCACGACCAGCAGGTCGGCGCGGCGTCCCACGGCGATGCGGCCGATGTCCTCGCGTTGCAGGATGTCCGCTGCGGTTCCGGTCGCCGACGACAGCGCCAGGAGGGGACTCAGGCCCGCGCGGGTCATCAGCTCCATTTCCAGATGAAGACCGCCGCCAGGCAGGTTGTAGGCGCCGGCGGGGGTGTCGGAGCCTGCGCCTATGCGGCCGCCCAGTTGGGCCAGACGCACCATCACGGCTGCGCCGATGCGGGCGTCCAGTCTCGCCTTGCCGTTGCTCTCGGCATTGGCGTGGAAATGCTGGTGGACGCCGCGCCATTGCTGATCCAGCCCGCCGCGGACCGACCCCTGCGCATCGCCCAACGGCAGATCGGCCAACACCGGATCGGGCGATTGCGTCTCGGCGGTGAAGTGGGAGACGGACAGGGTGGGGACCAGCGCCGTCTGCGCCGTCAGCAATGCGCGGGCCAGCTGATCGATCAGGGCTGGATCGAGAACGTCTGCATCCAGATCGCCGCCCAGACGACGGTAGGCCAGGGCCGCGCCGCTGGCGTGCTCCAGACTGTCCAGGCCCGCGGCGGCGGCTTGAAGGAGATCGACCTCCGCGCCTCCGAGACCGCGCGTCGAGGCCATGCCCAGATCGGCCATGGTCGGCAGGCCCAACGCCCTGGCGCGCTGGACGGCGGCGGCGAAGGCGTCGGGCGGCAACTGTTCGTACAGCTTGACCCAGTCGGCGCCTTCCGCCGCCAGGGCGTCCACGGCGGCGATCGCCTGCTCGGGCGTCCCCGCGATCAGCAGTTCGACGCCTTCCAGCGACGGACCGTCGGCCGGGCGCGCCGGCGACGGCCCGTCCGGCTCCGCCGCGGGGTAGAAGCGCTTGATGATGCTGTTCTCGCCGTCCAGCATCGGCCCGGCCCAGACCAGACGGGTCTGCGGCGCGGGCAGGGCCTTCAGGGCCCGGACCATCGCCAGATCGGTGTTGGCGGACCGCACCGTGGTCACGCCCGAAGCCAGGAACCAGCCGTAGTAGTGGGGGCGCGGGTGGGCGTGCAGATCGATCAGGCCCGGCATGATGCTGCCTTCGCCCGCGTCGATGAAAACGGCGCCTGGAGGCGCGGGGCAATCGGCCGCCTTGCCGACGCAGGTGATGACGCCGTCGATCGCCACGACCCGGCCCTGAGGGATCGGCGCCGCGCCCGAGCCGTCGATGATCCGACCGGAGAGCACAAGGGCGTCGGGTCGGTCGGCTTCGCCGGCCTGCGCCGCCGTCGCCGTCAGAACCGCCAGGGCCGTCGCCGCCGTGCGCCAGAGCTTGCTCATCATGTCGTCTCCTCCCGAGCTGTTTCTTCTGGTTCGGACAACTGCACGGGCGGAGGATGCAGGCTCAAGTTTCCTTTCTGTCATGCTGGAGCCAACAAGGCCGCCGACATTGACTCCCGGCCTCGCCGCCTTCATAAGCCCGGCCTTCTCGCACCGGGTTTCGCCCGAGGCGCGATGTCTATTACGGACGATGCGTGGACCGCCGTTGAGATCGCCGCTCCAATAGGGGAGGGGCCGGGCCGCATCATGATGAAGAGTGACACATGTCCAAGCGCCATAGCGCCAAGTACAAACTCGACCGGGCCATGGGTGAAAACCTGTGGGGTCGCGCCAAGTCTCCCGTCAACAAGCGTTCCTACGGCCCCGGCCAGCACGGCCAGCGCCGCAAGTCCAAGGTCTCTGACTTCGGCCTGCAGCTGAAGGCCAAGCAGAAGCTGAAGGGCTACTACGGCAACATCACCGAGAAGCAATTCGCGGCGACCTACGCCGAAGCCGCCCGCCGCAAGGGCAACACCTCGGAAAACCTGATCGGTCTGCTGGAATCGCGTCTGGACGCCATCGTCTACCGCGCCAAGTTCGTGCCGACCGTCTGGGCCGCCCGTCAGTTCGTCTCGCACGGCCACGTGACCGTGGACGGCAAGAAGGTCGACATCGGTTCGTACCGCGTCAAGCCGGGCCAGGTCATCGAGGTCAAGGAAAAGTCGCGCAACATGGCTCTGGTGCTCGAAGCCCAGCAGTCGAGCGAGCGCGACCTGCCTGACTATCTGGAGCTGGGCGATCGCGGTTTCTCGGTCCGTTACGGCCGCGTGCCGGAACTGTCCGACGTTCCGTACCCGGTGAAGATGGAGCCGAACCTGGTCGTCGAATACTACTCCTCGTAAGTTCGACGGACCTGCCCGATCCGTCGGGCGCGGTTTCAGGATCAAGAAGAGGCTCCGGCTCGCCGGGGCCTCTTTTTCTTATCCGACGCAGCGGCGGTTCCCTTTTGGGCCAAACCAAGGCATGTTGCGCCGGCTGTCAGGATCGAGCCGCGGGAGGCTGAAATGAGATATCGGATCGCTTTCTGCGCCGCTGTGGCGCTATCCGTCGTCCTGACCGGTTGCGCCCAGAAGCCGGGCTCGCTGGTGCGGACCGAAGGGATGCCGGGCCAGCTGGAGCCGATCCACGCCGCCGCCTTCACCCGCGACCTGGCCGTGTTCCGCGTCAGCTCCAACGGCTGCACCGACAAGAGCGACGTGAAGCCCTTCATCACCCGGCTCAAGGATTCGGCGGTCATCACCCTGCGCCGCCTGGACGAGGATCGCTGCACCCGTCCGATCAAGGGCGGGGTCCAGGTCGAATGGACCTTTCAGGAACTGGGCCTGCCGCCCGGCGCCAATGTCGTGGTCAACAACCCCTACATGATGGACGGCGCGGCCGTAGCCATCAGCCAGTGAGGGCGAAGGCCGCTAGGGCGGCCTTTTTCAACTTTCCTTTATCCATATCGAAACAGCCAGGGTTAACGCCTGGGAGTTAGAATGGCCGGCTCTTTTCCTCCCCGGCGTCTTCCATGCGTGTCCTGACCTGCCTTACCGACGAGCATCATCTGGGGCTCGTCGCCCTCGCTGCCCTGATCTGCCTGCTAGGCAGCTTCATCACCACAGGACTGTTGAAAAGGGTCAGGGAGAACGCAGGGATGGCTCGTCTGTCCTGGCTCTTCCTGGGCGCCGTCGCGGGCGGGGCGACGATCTGGTGCACCCACTTCGTGGCCATGATCGCCTACCGGCCAGGCGTCGAGACGGCCTATGAGTCGCTGTTGACGGGGGTCTCCTTGGCAGTGGCGATTCTGGGCGTCGGCCTGGCGCTGGCGGCCGCCTCCATGCGCCGCCGGTTCTCCGTCGAGGCTGGCGGGATCCTGTTCGGCGCGGCCGTGGCGGCAATGCACTTTGTGGGAATGGCGGCCCTGTCGGTCGAGGGCGTGGTTCATTGGTCGGCCGTCTATCTGGCCGTATCCGTCGCCGGTTCGGTGCTGTTCGGCGCTCTGAGCTTCCATCTGGCGTCGGCCGACGACCGTTACGCCCGGTTGAAGGGCGGAGCGGCCATGGTGCTGGGCATCGTCTGCCTGCACTTCACGGCCATGGCGGCGATGACGGTCATCCCCCTGGCGCCGCTGGACGGCATGCTGACGGGCGAGAACGCGCGTGGCGTGCTGGTGCTGGGCGTGGCCGGGGTGGGCCTGCTGGTTCTAGGCGCCGGGGCCGCCAGCCACGCTCTGGACCGTGAGGCTCTGGCGCAGAACCGTGAACGCCTGCAGTACTTGCTCGAGACCGGCGTGGACGGCATGGCGATCGAGCGGGACGGCGTCATCGTCGCCGTCAACGAAGTGCTGGCGGAACTGACGGGCTCGGATCGCCAGGCCCTGATCGGCTCGGATCTGGAGGCCTGGGTGCAGGACGCCCGCCGTCTCGATGACGGGGCTGTGACCCAGACCGTGTTGATGGCGAAGGGACAGGAGATTCCCGTCGAACTATCGGCCCGTCGCGACCTCACCGCGCGCAGCCGCACCATGATCTACGCCGTACGCGACCTGCGCGCCCGCATGGCCCAGGAGCGCCGCATCGCTCATCTGGCGCGCAACGACAGCCTGACCGGTCTGCCGAACCGCGCCTCCTTCCTGGAGCGTCTGACCCGCCAGAAGCAGACCGCCGCCGAGGGGGAGGCCCTGGCCCTGTTCGCCCTGGACCTGGACCGGTTCAAGGAAGTCAATGATCTGTACGGTCACGCGGTTGGAGACCAGTTGCTGTGCGTCATCGCCGAGCGCATGAAGGGCGTTCTGCGCGAGGGCGAGTTCATCGCGCGCCAGGGCGGCGACGAATTCCTGGCCCTGGCCTCGGTCGCCGACCGCGACGAGGCTCGCGCTGTCGCCGAGCGCCTGCGTCAGGCGGTTGTTCAGACTGTGACTCTCGACCACGCCGACCTGTCCTGCGGCGCCAGCATCGGGGTGGCGCTGTGGCCTGAGGACGCCCACGACGTCTCTACCCTGATCAACAACGCCGACCTGGCCATGTATCGCGCCAAGGCCTCCCTGACCCAGGACGTCTGCTTCTATGAGGCGGACATGGACCAGGCGGTCCGTGCGCGCCGTCGTGTGACCCAGGCCCTGCGCGAGGCGCTCGAGAATGAGCGGTTCGAGCTGCACTATCAGGTGCAGGCCTCGGTCAGCACCGGCAAGGCTACCGGCTATGAAGTTCTGCTGCGCTGGAAGGATCACGACGGCCGCTACATCTCGCCGGCCGACTTCATCCCTGTGGCCGAGGAGAACGGCCTGATCCTGCCGATCGGCGAATGGGTGCTGCGCCAGGCCTGCCGTCAGGCCGCCGCCTGGGCCGAGCCTCATCGCATCGCCGTGAACCTGTCGCCGGTCCAGTTGAGCCACGTCGACCTGCCTCGTCTGGTGCACCAAATCCTGCTGGAGACCGGCCTGGCGCCGTCGCGCCTGGAGCTGGAGATCACCGAGACGGCCATGATCACCGACATGGAGCGCACCACCCATGTGTTGCGCCAGCTGAAGGCTCTGGGCGTGAGCATCGCCATGGACGACTTCGGCACGGGCTATTCCTCCCTGTCGACGCTGAAGGCCTTCCCCTTCGACAAGATCAAGCTAGACCGCTCCTTCATGACCGAACTGGACGGCGAGGCGCCGCAGTCGCGGGCCATCATCCGCGCCGTCCTGACCATCGGCGAAAGTCTGTCGATCCCGGTCCTGGCCGAAGGCGTCGAAACCGCGGAGCAGTTGGCCTTCCTGCGCGCCCAGGGCTGCAATGAGGTGCAGGGCTACCTGCTGGGTCGGCCTCAGCCCGAGGCCGACGCCTTGTTGAACGGCGCGGTCAGGATCGCTGCGACGGAAACCGCCGAGCCTCAGGCCGAGCGCGCGGCGGCGTAGCCCGGCCAGTGCGTCGCGTCCGCCCGTTCGTACTGGACGGGCAGGGCCTCTTCCGCGCCCAGGGCGACGGCGGCGTGATGGCCCCAGTTCGGATCGTCCAGAACCGCGCGGGCGACGGCGATCAGGTCGGCCTTGCCTTCGGTCAGCACTGCTTCGGCCTGTTGCGGCGTGACGATCATGCCCACGGCCATGACGTTGGTCTCGGGGACCGCCGCCTTGACCGCCTCGGCGAAGGGAAGCTGATAGCCCGGCTGGTCGCCGGGGATGCGCGCGGTCGCGACGTTGCCGCCGCTGGTCAGGTGCAAGTAGTCATAGCCCATTTCGTGCAGGGCCTGGCCGAAGACGGCGGCCTCGGCCGGGGTGATGCCGCCCTCGGTCCAGTCCGAACCGTTGAAGCGGACGCCCAGGGCCTTGGTCCGGGGCCAGGCGTCGCGCAGGGCCTGGGCGACGCGCAGCGGGAAGCGCATCCGGTTCTCCAGCGAGCCGCCGTATTCGTCCGTCCGTTCGTTCGACAACGGCGAGAGGAACTGGGTCAGCAGGTAGCCGTGGGCGGCGTGCAGCTCGACCAGGTCGAACCCGGCGCGGTCGGCGCGCTCGGCCGCATCGACGAAGGCGGCGACCACGCGGTCCATGCCCGTCTGGTCCAGGGCGGTCGGCGTGTGCCAGTCGTCGCGATAGGGCTGGGCCGAGGCGGAGAAGGTCTCCCACGCCTTGTCCGCCGGGGCCGGGCCGCCCCGGTCGATCCACGGCGGATTGGTCGAGGCCTTGCGTCCGGCGTGGGCCAGCTGAATCCCGATCGGCGTGTCCGAATAGGTGCGGATGTCGCGGATGATCCGGGCGAAGGCGGCTTCCTGCTCGTCGTTCCATAGGCCGGTGTCGGCCCAGGAGATGCGGCCCGCCGCCTCGACGCCCGTGGCTTCGATCACCGCCAGTCCGGCGCCGGACAGGGCCAGTCTGGCCACATGCTGGGCGTGCCAGGGCTGAGGAACGCCGTCCACGGCCGAATACTGGCACATGGGGGCGATGACGATGCGGTTCTTCAGCGTCAGCGGCCCGACGGCGCGCGGGGTGAACAGCAGGCTCATGCGTGAATCTCTCGATGAACCCCGGGGAGGCGGGGCACAGTAGCTATGACTGTGGCGGTTGGGTTCAAGGCCTCCCTTTCCGATTATTCACGTGATCCCCAACCGCGAGACTGGCAGTTTGCCGCCAACCAACAAGGGGAACACCTATGCGTCGTCTCATCATCGCCCTCGCCGTCGCCGCGGTCGCCGCGCCCATGCTGTCGGGCTGCATCATCATCGCCACCGAGAAGCCGACCACCCGCGTCATCCACTCGGCCCCCGCCGAGGCGAACTGATGCGCCTGGCCGTCGTCGCCGCCGTCGCCGCCGTCGCCCTGCTGCCGCTGCTGGGCGGTTGCGTCATCTATTCCAACGAGGGCGGAGAGAAGGTCTCGATCGTCACGGACCAGAGCGCGGCTCGGGACGAGCCGTTGGAAGCCGTCCGCAAGGTCGATTTCGACGGCCAGCGCCTGAACGTCGTCGTCGGCTCCAACGGCTGCACCGAGGCGTCCAGCTTCGAGGTGCGGATCAAGGACGGCGACCCCGCCGAACTGACCCTGGCCCGCCGTTCGCCTGACCTGTGCAAGGCCCTGGTCCCCGAGGGAAAGTCGGTCAGCTGGACCTATGACGAGCTGGGCCTGGAGCGCGGCCAGCCCGTGCGCGTGCTGAATCCGATCAGCCTGTAGGTCCGGCCCTGGAGAGGCGTCAGGCGCCGAACGCGCCTGACAGCACGCCGAACAGCGGGTTCGGCCGCCCTTCGTCGTTGAACAGCAGCGGACTGTCCTTGCCGTCGTCGTTCTCGGCGCGGCGCAGCCAGGAGTCGCTGTCGCGCACGCCCCAGACGGTGAAGGCGAACCGCTGGGCGGGGGGCAGGTCCATGAAGGCTTCCGCCAGTTCGGCCACGCGCGCCGTCTGCTGTTCGCGTCGCTGGGCGCCGGGACGCAGGTCGGGCATCCGGCCGCCGCGTTTCAGCGAGGCGTCCAGTTCGGAGACGTGGATGGGCAGGCCGAACTGGCGGGCCTCGTTCATGAAGCCGGCGATCCGGCCGTCGGGGATCTCGATGTCGAGGTGGGACTGGATGCCGATGCCCTGAACCGGGGCGCCCGCCTTCAGCAGCCGCTCGACCAGACGCAGGAAGGCGGCGCCCTTCTTGGGCGTGTTTTCCAGGTTGTAGTCGTTCAGGAACAGGGTCGCCTCGGGCGCGGCGATGCGGGCCTGTTCGAAGGCGCGGATGATATAGGCGTCGACGCCGCCCAGGCCCTGGCTCCACAAGCAGTCGCGATAGCCGCCCCCGTCATCCTCGACCGGTTCGTTGACCACGTCCCAGCCGACGATCTGGCTGCGCCAGCGCCCGGCGACCTCGGCGATGTAGCGGTCGTGTTCGGCGATGAAGCGCGGTCGGTCGTCGACGAGGGCGGTGAACCACGGATGCTCCTGCGCGTACCAGATCAGGGCGTGGCCGAAGAGGCGGATACCCAGATCACGCGCGAAATAGGCGATGCGGTCCGGCGCGTCGAAGCGCAGGGAGCCGTCCTTCTGGAGGATGTATTCCATCTTCATCTCCCACTCGGGCGTGAGCTGGGAGAAGTGGGTGGAGACGAGACGGAACCAGTCCTGATCGGATAACTGGCCCGACATGGCGACGGTCCCGACAGGGAAGGACGCGATGGACTTCAGCGGGCGGATGGGACCGGTCGGCGACGGAACAGGCGCCTCGCCCGCGCCGCAGGACGCGAGCGCGAGGGTCGAAGCCAGCAGGGCGCGGCGGTCGATCACAGCGCTTCTCCCTCCCCTTCATGGGGAGGGTGGTCGCGAAGCGACCGGGTGGGGAGGGCCAGGCGATCCTGGCCTCGGCGCTTGAATAGCCACGTCGCCCCCACCCGGCCTCGGCCTGACGGCCTCAGCCACCCTCCCCATGAAGGGGAGGGAGAGGCGCCGCTGCTGCTTTCAGCCACGGCGGCGCAGGCCCATTTCGTCATAGGCGGCGGCCTCGCGCTTGGCGGCGGCCATCAGCTTGTTCAGCCGGGTGGTCTCGGCGACGTGCTCGAACTTCTTCAGCTCCTCGAAGGCGCCGGTCAGGGCGTCGCGGGCGCCTTCTTCCTCGGCGGCGACGGCGGCGACCTCGGCCTCGGCGTCGACGCGGCGCTGCTTCCAGCCCGTGAGATAGGCCTGCAGCATCATGCCTGACGACGGGTCGTGCCGCGCGTTCTCGCGCTCGACCTCGGCCTCGGCGTCCAGCACGGCGACGCGCATCTCGGCCTCGGCCTTGCGGGCGCTGATCTCGGCCAGCCGCTTCTGCAGCGTCTCGACCTCATAGTTGGAGATGCGGATCAGGGATTGGGCCCAGGCCGTCATGCGTCGTCTCCCGCGATCATTGGTCCACCATGCCTTGGTTCAGGATGGTTTCAAGTCTGTCGAAACTGTCGGCCAGGCGCGTCACGTCGTCCTTGTCCTGGGTCAAGAAGCCCTCCAGGGCCGGATTTAGGGCGATGGCGCGGTCGACGATGGGGTCGGCCCCGGTGCGATAGGCGCCGATGCGGATCAGCTCTTCCATGTTGGAATAGGCGCTCAGGCACTGGCGCGCGCGGCGGTTCAGCTCGCGCTCGGGCGGGGACTGGTTGCCGGGCATGGTGCGGCTGACGGACTTCAGCACGTCGATGGCGGGGAAGCGGCCGCGCTCGGCGATCTTGCGGTCCATGACGATGTGGCCGTCCAGAATCCCGCGCACGGCGTCGGCGATCGGCTCGTCATGGTCGCCCCCGTCGACCAGCACGGTGAACAGGGCGGTGATCGGCCCCGCCTCGGTCCCGTCCGGCCGGATCGGCCCCGGCCCGGCGCGCTCCAGCAGCTTGGGCAGTTCGGTGAAGACGGTGGGGGTGTAGCCCTTGGTCGTCGGCGGTTCGCCCGCCGCCAGACCGATCTCGCGCTGGGCCATGGCGAAGCGGGTGACGCTGTCCATCAGGCACAGCACCTCCAGCCCCTGATCGCGGAAGAACTCGGCCACGGCCATGGTCATATAGGCGGCCTGACGCCGTTTCAGCGCCGGTTCGTCGCTGGTGGCGACCACGACGACGGCGCGCTTCAGCCCCTCTTCGCCCAGGGTCTCCTCGATGAACTCGCGGACCTCGCGGCCCCGCTCGCCGATCAGGCCGACCACCACGACGTCGCAGGTCGCCTGTCGCGCCAGCATGGACAGCAGCACCGACTTGCCCACGCCCGAACCGGCGAAGATGCCCAGGCGCTGTCCTCGGCTGGTGGTGGTGAAGACGTCCATCGCCCGCACGCCCAGGTCCAGCCGTTCGCCTACCCGGCCGCGCGAATGGGCGGGCGGCGGCGGGGCGCGCAAGGGGTAGGGGACGAGGCCCGGCGTCAGCGACCCCAGGCCGTCGATCGGTTCGCCGAAGGAATCGATGATGCGGCCCAGCCAGGCGGTGGTGGGGCGCACGCTGGCGGCCGTGTCGATGATCCTGATGTCGGCGCCGGGCGCCACGCCCTCGACCGGGCCGAAGGGCATCAGCAGGGCCTTGGCCTCGCGAAAGCCGACGACCTCGGCGGGCAGGGGCGGCTGGCCGCGCCGCTCGATCTCGGCCCGCGCCCCGACGGCCAGACGCGACAGGCCGCCGCGCGACTCGATCAGCAGGCCGCTGACGCCCGCCACCTTGCCGGTGACGACCAAAGGGTCGATCGCTTCGACGGCGGCGACGAGATTGCGCAAAGAAAGCCCCTGGACCGCAGGCGCGATGGGGCGATCCCAGGCGCGCGGCCGATGGGCGGACACTGCTGCATCATGGTTAATGAGCGATGAAGTCGGCCTGACGCTACAACCTATGCGAGTGAGAAAGGAAAAAGAAAGCTTCAGGCCGTAGACTTCCCTCAGACGTGCCTAGGGTCATCACCGCAATCAGAAGGGGAGCGGGTCGGATGTTCAGCAGAAATCGTCGGCGAAAACAGGCTGCGGATCTGGAGCGGCTTGAGGAACTGGACCGCCTGATGGCGGCGATCGGGCGGTCCCAGGCCGTGATCGAATTCAATCTGGACGGGACGATTCTCGGCGCCAACGACAATCTGCTTCAGACCATGGGCTACGCCCTGGACGAGATTCAGGGACGGCATCACCGGATGTTCATGGACCCCGATGAGGCGTCGACGCCCGACTACAGCGCCTTCTGGCGTGAACTGAACGAGGGCCGCTTCGTCGCCCGCAAGTTCCGCCGCATCGCCAAGGGCGGGCGCGAGGTCTGGCTCGAAGCCTCCTACAATCCCGTGCTGGACGAAGCCGGTCGGCCGCTGAAGGTGGTCAAGCTGGCGGTCGACATCACCGAGGCCGAACAGGCCTCGCAGCGGGCGGAGCAGGCCCGCCTGGCGGCCGAGGCGGCGCAGGCTCGCCTTGTCGGCGCCCTGGCTGAACAGCTTTCCCGCCTCTCGGACGGCGATCTCCTGGCGGCCATCGAGCAGGAGATGGAAGGCGCCCACCAGGCGGTGAAGTCGGACTTCAACGGCGCCGTCGCCAGCCTGCGCACGGCGCTGGGGCAGGTGCTGGCGGCGGTGGCCACGCTGCGCGGCGGCTCCGACGAAATCAGCCAGGCCTCGGATGACCTGTCGCGCCGCACCGAACAGCAGGCCGCTTCGCTGGAGGAGACGGCGGCGGCCCTGGATCAGATCACCGTCACGGTGCAGCGGGCGGCGGAAGGCGCGCGCCAGGCGGCGACGGTCGCGTCCAAGGCTCACGCCGAGGCGGATCGATCGAGCGAGGTCATGCGCCGGGCCGTCGCCGCCATGGACGGCATCAGCCGCCGCTCGGCCGAGATCAGCGACATCGTCGGCGTGATCGACGAGATCGCCTTCCAGACCAACCTGCTGGCGCTGAACGCCGGGGTCGAGGCGGCGCGGGCGGGCGACAGCGGACGCGGCTTCGCCGTGGTCGCCTCGGAGGTGCGGGCCCTGGCCCAGCGCTCGGCCGAGGCCGCCAAGGAGATCAAGACCCTGATCGCCGCCTCGGGCGCCGAGGTGGCGCAAGGCGTGGAGTTGGTCGCCGAGACGGGCCGCGCCCTGACGACGATCGCGGAACAGGTCAATGAGATGGACGGCCTGGTCGCCGAGATCGCCGCCTCGGCCCAGGAGCAGGCCTCGGGCCTGGGGCAGGTCAATCAGGCGGTGAACCAGATGGACCAGGTCACGCAGCAGAACGCGGCCATGGTCGAGCAGACCACGGCGGCGGCGGCCAATCTCAAGACCGAGGCCGAACACCTGGCCGAACTCGTGGGCCGTTTCCGCACGGGCGCGGACGAGGGCGGGGCGCGCGAGCTGAAAGGTCGGGAGATGCCCGGCCGCGGCGGCCCGCCTCCCGCGCTGGAGGCTCAGGGCGCGCGCCTGCGCGCCGTGGCCAACGGTCCGGCGGTGGAGGAATGGACCGAGTTCTAGGGGCTAGAACAGCAGCTTCACCGCCGCTCGCATCAGCAGGGCCAGCACGGCGCCGAAGACCAGGCAGGCGATCAGGTTGGGAATCGGCCGTTGCAGCCGGGACAGCAGGAACTTCATCGAAACGCGTCTGTGGTCAGGCGGGGGCGGCGGGGTCCTGCAGCGGCTGAGCCTCGTCCGAGGGCGAGGTCAGCACCGCGCCGACCGAGGCGGTGATGATGGCGGCGATGGCCAGCCATTGCAGGGGGCTGAGATGCTCGCCCAGCACGAACAGCCCGGCCAGGGCGCCGATGGCCGGATCGCCGCTGACGGCCACGCCGAAGGTGCGCTTGGGAATGTGGCGCAGGGCGATCATGTCCAGCGTATAGGGCAGGGCGCTGGACACCAGGGCCACGACCAGGCCGAGCGCCAGGATCTTCGGATCGAACAGGGCCAGTCCTGCGCCGGCGAGGCCGAACGGCACGACGGTCACGGCCGCCATCGACATGCCCACGGCGACGGTCGCGCCGCTGGGCAGGTGGCTGACCCGCTTGCCGAAGACGATGTAGCCCGCCCAGAAGAGGCCCGCCGCCGCCGCATAGGCGCACCCGACGGGGTCCAGCGTCGCCACGGCGCCGTCGAGCGGCAGCAGCAGGCTCAGGCCCAGCACCGCAAAGCCCACCCAGACGAAATGGATCAGGCGGCGCGAGTTGAACAGGGCGACCGACAGCGGCCCCATGAACTCGATGGCCAGGGCCACGCCCAGCGGAATGGTGTTCAGCGCCATGTAGAAGCTGAGGTTCATCAACCCCATGACCCCGCCGTAGACCGCCAGGGCCCGCAGGTCGTTGCGGGTGAAGGCGGTGCGCCACGGCCGGAAGATCGCCAGCAGCACCAGGGCCGAAAGGCCGACGCGCAGCGCCGCTGTCCCGGCCGGCCCGACCATCGGATACAGCGTCTTGGCGAAGGAGGTGCCGGCCGAAAGGGACACCATCCCGCCGACCAGGGCGAGATAGGGCAGGATGGCCGCGAGGCGCGGCGTGCGAAGGGCGAGCGTCAGGGAGGACATGGCGCGGAACCTAGCCAAAACCCGCCTGCGTTTCTCGCTGATTTCACCTGCCATGACGCAAGAAACAGGCGTATAATCCCTGATAATGCAAGAAAACGCCGACCTCGATTCCTTCGACCGTCGCCTGCTGGCCCTGGTCCGGCGCGACAATCTCCAACCCGCGCGCCTGTTGGCGGAAAAGGTCGGCCTGTCGGAATCGGCGGTGTCGCGGCGGTTGCGGCGGCTGCGCGACGAGGGCGTCATCATCGCCGACGTCGCCGTGGTCGACCCGGCGCGCCTGGCGCGGGCCCTGACCATGCATGTTCTGGTCGAGATGGAGCGCGAGGGCACCGCCGTTCTGGACGCCCTGATCGACAAGCTGACCGCCCGGCCCGAGGTTCAGGCGGCCTGGTATGTGACGGGCGACACCGACCTGATCCTCTATGTCGTGGTGCCGACGATGGAGGCCTATGAGGTCTTCACCCGCGAGATGCTGAACGACGACGCCCGCGTGCGGGCTTTCAAGACCCTGATCTCGATCCGCGAAGTCCTGCCCTTCGACCCCGCCCGCCGCGCCCTGGCGCGATGAGCTCTGCTAAAGCCTGCGTCAGAATTCCTGCGCGGGTCTGCTTTGTTCGCGGCGTATAAGACTTATCTGTTGAGCCGACACCCGCACGGAGACCTCCCATGTCCGACGCTTCCAACGCCGCCTATGACGCCAGCCGCCACAAGAAGGCGGGGCGGGGCCGGGTCTATGACAGCATCGTCGACACCATCGGCGACACCCCCCTGGTGCGGCTGCCCAATCTGACGGCGGCGCTTCAGCCCAAGGCCACGGTGCTGGCCAAGCTGGAGTTCTTCAACCCGATCGCCTCGGTCAAGGACCGTATCGGCGTGGCCATGGTGGAGGCGCTGGAGCAACTGGGCAAGATCAAGCCGGGCGCGACCCTGATCGAGCCGACCAGCGGCAACACCGGCATCGCCCTGGCCTTCGTCGCGGCGTCCAAGGGCTACAAGCTGATCCTGGTCATGCCCGAGAGCATGTCGATCGAGCGGCGCAAGATGTTGGCCCTGCTGGGCGCGCGCCTGGAGCTGACGCCGGCCGAAAAGGGCATGAAGGGCGCCATCGCCCGCGCCGAGGAACTGCTGACGGAAATTCCCGGCTCGGTCAGTCCGGCCCAGTTCGAGAACCTGGCCAACCCCGCCATCCACGAGGCCACCACGGCCGAGGAGATCTGGAACGACACGGCCGGGGCCGTCGACGTGGTCGTGTCCGGGGTCGGCACCGGCGGCACCATCACCGGCGTCGGCCATGCCTTGAAGGCGAAGAAGCCCTCGGTGAAGATGATCGCGGTCGAGCCGACCGCCTCGCCCGTCCTGTCGGGCGGCGCGCCCGGCCCGCACAAGATTCAGGGCATCGGCGCGGGCTTCATCCCCGCCGTGGTCGACCGCGCGGTCATCGACGGCGTGGAGCAGGTCGCCAATGAGGAGGCTTTCGACATGGCCCGCCGCGTCGCGCGCGAGGACGGCGTACCTGTCGGCATCAGCTCGGGCGCGGCCCTGGCTGCGGCCTTCCGCCTGGCGGCGCAGGATGAATATGCCGGTCAGACCATCGTGACCATCATCCCCAGCTTCGCCGAGCGCTATCTGTCGACGGCCCTGTTCGAGGGACTGTGAAGCCGCTTGGAGCGCGACTGCACTGCTGGTTAACCGCTGACGCCTAGGGTGTCGTCATGGGCGACACCCAGGCCAGTTTGAACGAGACGAGCACGCCGCGCGGGCGCACGGCGCGGCAGGTGCTGCTGCGTCGGCTGGCCGATGTCGTCAGCCTGCCCGCCAGCCGGATCAACGCCTTCGAGCGGGCGGTGGTCGGCGATCTTCTGGTCGACGTGCTGCGTCCGGCGACGCTGGAGGAGCGGCGGCGCGTGGCCTTGCGGCTGGCCCCTCTCGGCGAACTGCCGGACGCCCTGAAACGCCTGCTGTTGCGCGACGAACCGCCGGTGGCGGCGCCGTTGCTGGAAGACTGCGCCGCCCTGTCGGACGCCGATCTGATCGGCTGCGCGCGGGACGCCACGATCCGGCACCGGCTGATGATGGCCGCCCGGCGCGACCTGTCGGAAGCTGTGACCGACACCCTGTTGAGCTGGGGCGAGGAGCCGGTGATCGCCGCTGTCCTCGCCAACCCCTCCGCCCGCCTGACCCAGACCAGCCTCGAGGGCGTGATCGCTCTCAGCCGTTCGTCGCGCGCGCTCTGCACGGCTCTGCTGAAACGGCCGGAACTGCGCCCCTCGGGGGCCTATGTGATGTTCTGGTGGTGCGGGCCGGACGACCGACGCGTCATCCTGCAGCGTTTCGCCGTCTCGCGCGACGTCATGCAGACCAGCGTCGAGGACGTCTTCGCCCTGGCGGCCGAGGAGGGCTGGGCCGACCCGGTGGCGCGCAAGGCGCTTCAGTTCATTGAAAGACGTCAGCGAAATCGCGCGGCGATAGAGAAGAGCCCCTATGCTGACCTTGAGGCCGCCGTCGCTGCGGCGGCCGCCCACGGCCTGTCGCGCGACCTGGTCGGCGAGATCGGCCATCTTTCCGGGGTGAAGCCGCTGACGGCGGCCAAGATCATGGGCGATCCCGGCGGAGAGCCCGTGGCTATACTCTGCAAGGCGGCGGGACTGGCGCGTTCTAGTCTTCAGACCCTGTGGCGATCCATGCGTCGACCCGAGACGACCGCGGACGGCGCCGTGCATCCGGACTGGAGCCGGGTGCAGCTGACCTATGAAATGCTGGCCGTCGATCGCGCCCAGACAGTGCTGCGTTACTGGAACTGGTCCCTGTCATCCGCTCTGACGCCGACCCTGCTGCGCGCCATTCGCGATGGTGAAGACCAGATGATCGACGAATACTCGGCGCCCGAGCGCGCGGCGGCGCTCGCCTTGGCGGATAACTTTGGTCGTTGAAATGGCCGTTCCTGATCTATGCTGAATTCGAGCTCACACTTCGCTTCTTGAGCGAGAAATCGCCTCCGCATTGCTTTCAATACAAAACATAAGTATGAAACCGCTCGACGGCAGGTCGATTCAGATCAGTCGATTGAAAATGGGGCATGCAAGAGGCTGATGCAGATGGAAGAAAAACCCGAACTGCTCGAGATGACCGCTGACATCGTGTCGGCCTATGTCAGCAACAATTCCGTTTCGGCTGACGCCGTGCCGGGTCTGATCGCGCAGGTTCACGCGGCTCTTTCGGGCGTTTCGGTCGCTCCGGTCGAGCCCGAGCCCGAGCCCCAGGAACCGGCGGTCCCGGTTCGCAAGTCGATCACGCCGGACTTCCTGATCTGCCTGGAGGACGGTCGCAAGTTCAAGTCGCTGAAGCGTCACCTGCGCACCAAATACAACATGAGCCCCGAAGAATACCGCGCCAAGTGGGGTCTGCCGAAAGACTATCCCATGGTCGCCCCGAACTACGCCAAGGCGCGTTCGGAACTGGCCAAGCAGATGGGTCTGGGCCAGGGCGGCCGTAAGCCGGCCCGCGCCACGCGTAAGTAATCCGCTTACGCATCCGAGAGATGCAACGCCCGCTCTTCGATCGAAAGGCGGGCGTTTTGCTGTCAGACGCACAGCCTGGGACAGGGGTGACCTGAGGAGCGACGGCGGTTAACCCTGTCCGCACACCTGCCGTTGAAACGGCCGCGCTAGACAGACGGCATGTACCACGCGCCTTCCGGTTTCGATCCTTCCGGCCCTCCGCCCGATCGGCGGCGACGCATCCGCGCGCCGTTTCGCCAGACGCGCCGTCCCGACGATCGGATCACCCTGCTGGGCGAGCCGATCGATCTGGTTCGGCCCGAAGAGGTGCTGCTGCATCTGGAGCGCAGCGTGGACGCGGGCGTGCAGAGCATCGTCGCCAACCACAATCTGCACAGCCTCTACCTGATCCGGCGCACGCCGGGGATGCGGCGCCTGTACGAGGCGGCCGATCTGATCGAACTGGACTCGACGCCGCTGATCCATTTCGCGCGTCTGCTGGGCCATCCCGCGCGGCCGCAGCACCGCTGCACCTATCTGGACTGGCGCGATCATTTCTGGAGCCTGGCCGACCGCAAGGGCTGGCGCGTCCTCTATGTCGGCGGCGCCGACGGCGTGGCGGAAGAGGCGGCGCGGCGACTGGCGACCCGCTATCCGGGCGCGATGGTGAAGGGGCTCAGCGGCTATTTCGACGCCACGCCGGGGTCCTTGGGCAATACGGCGGTTCTGGCGGCGGTCAGGGATTTCGCCCCGCACGTGCTGTTCGTCGGCATGGGGATGCCGCGTCAGGAACTATGGATCGCGGACAATCTGGCGTCTCTGCCGGCGGTTCCGATCCTGCCGGTGGGCGCCGCCTTCGACTATGAGGCCGGGGTTCAGAAGGCCGCACCGCGCTGGATGGGGCGGCTGGGCGTCGAATGGCTGTTCCGCCTGTTCGCCGATCCGAAGCGGCTGTTTGCGCGCTACTGCATCGAGCCCTGGTTCCTGATCGGACCGGCGCTGGGCGACGTGCGCGCGGCCATGCGGCGCAGAAAACGCTGAACCGCGCTCATTGTCAGCCATCGCAATGACCCTGGTTGAGGCGTTGTATTCTCGAGGCCTTTTCTTGGCTGGACCGGATCGACCGGCCGTCCTCTAGCCAGCCCGCACACTCCTGAGCGCGCCGAGGACGGCGCGGGCCGACAAGGAGACGACCGCGCCGATTTCAGACGAATTGGACTCTGTTTTTTCCGTCCACGCCGACCCCGCGCCTCGGATCACGCCGTGACGATCTCTTCGGCCTGTTGCAGGTCGACGCTGACCAGTTGGCTCATGCCGCGCTCGGGCATGGTGACGCCGTAGAGGCGGTCCATCCGGCTCATGGTCACCGGGTTGTGGGTGATGACGATGAAGCGGGTGTCGGTGCGGCTGCGCATCTCGTGCAGCATCCGGCAGAAGCGGTCGACGTTGGCGTCGTCCAGTGGGGCGTCCACCTCGTCCAGCACGCAGACCGGCGCCGGATTGGCCAGGAAGACGCCGAAGATCAGCGCCGCCGCCGTCAGGGCCTGCTCGCCGCCCGACATCAGGCTCATGACCGACAGCCGCTTGCCGGGCGGGCAGGCGTAGATCTCCAGCCCCGCCTCCAGCGGATCGTCGCTCTCGACCAGCTTCAGCTCGGCCTGACCGCCGCCGAACAGGGCCTCGAACAGGGTCTTGAAGTTGGTGTTGATGACGTCGAAGGCGGCGATCAGCCGCTCGCGGCCCTCGGCGTTCAGTTCGTCGATGCCGTCGCGCAGTTTGGCGATCGCCTGCGTCAGGTCGATGCGCTCGGTCTTCATGGCGCTGAGCCGGTCGCCGTATTCGGCCGCCTCTTCCTCGGCGCGCAGGTTGACGGCGCCCAGCGCCTCGCGCTCGCGCTCAAGGCCGTAGAGCAGACTCTCGGCCCCCGCCGCGTCGGGCGGCCGGGCGATGGCGTCGTCGGTCAGCTTCCTGCCCAGTTCCTCGGGCGACATCTGCGCCGTCTCGCGGATGTTGGCGGCGCTTTCGGCCAGCTTCTCGGCGGCGGCCTCGGCGCGGGCGGACAGGCCTGCCCGGCTCTCGCGGGCCTGAGAGGCGCTCGTTTCGGCGGCGCGGGCGGCGCGGTCAGCCTCCTGCGCACCCGCCTCGGCTACGGCCACGGCGTCGGTCGCCGCCTGCTTGCGCTTTTCGGCCTCGGCCAGTGAGTCCATCAGGGCGTTGCGCTGCTCGGCGAAACCGGCGGGCGCGGCCTCGGCCTTCGTCAGCGCGGCTTGCGCCTTCTCCGCATCGTGCTCCAGCGTCTTGAGGCGGGCGGCGCTGTCGCCGGATCGCGTGACCCAGCCCTCGCGGGCGCGGGTCAGGCTGCCCAGCCGCTGTTCGCGCATGGCGCGGTCGCGGGCCTCCTCGTCGCGGATCGAGCGGGCCGCCTGCGCCGCCAGCCGGGCGCGTTCCGCCCCGCCGCGCGCCTCGGTCAGTTCCTGACGCAGGCCGACGACGACGTCGGAGGACGACTCCACCGAACTGGCCTCGGTGAAGGCGGCCTCGGCCTCCTGCACCTCGCCGTTCAACCGGGCGACCGTCTCGTCCAGCGACTGGGCGCGGGCTTCCTTGCGGGCCTGATCGCGCATCAGGGATTCCAGCCGATCGCGGGCCGAGACGACCTGCTTGTCCAGGGTGAAGGGGCGCAGCCGCGCGGCCTTCACCGCTTCCTCGGCGGCGCGGAAGGCTTCGCCCGCCGCCTTCAGCGCGCCTTGCGCCGTTTCCAGCGCGGGCTTGCCTGTGTCGATCTCGGCCTCCAGTTCAGACAGGCGGGTGCGCTGGGCCAGACGCACGGCGGCGGGGCGGGGCGCCTCGGCCCGGCTGACGAAGCCGTCCCAGCGATAGAGGTCGCCCTCCACCGTCGTCAGGCGCGCGCCGCGCGGCAGGGCGCGGGCCAGTTCGGCGATCCGCTCACGCGGGGCCACGCCGCAGAAGGTCAGACGCGCCGCCAGCTGATCCGGCGCCGTCACATGGGCAAACAGGGGCTCGACCCCTTGCGGCCAGTCCGGCGGCGCCGCGTCCGCCCCCGCCCAGTGCGCCGGGGCGCGGGCGTCCAGCGCGGCGTCCAGATCATCGCCCAGCGCCGCCGCCAGCGCCGCCTCATAGCCCTTGGCCGCCGACACCTGATCCAGCGCCGGGGGGTGTTCGCGCTTGCCCGTGACCAGCAGTTGGGCGAGGCCGCGCGCCTCGGTCTGCAAGCGGCCCAGCCGGTCCTCGGCGGCGCGAGCGGCCGTGCGCGCCTCCTGCTCGGCGCGGGCGATGTCGCTGCGTTTGGCCTCGGCGGCCTCGACGGCCTCGCGCGCGGCGGCGAGGTCGGCCTGCGCCGTCTCCAGCGCCGTGCGCGCCGTCTCGATCTCGGGCGTCTCCAGCGGGCCGAGCGCCTCGCGTTCACGACGGGCCTGTTCGTGCTGGCCCTTCACCCGCGCCAGCCGGGCCTCGGCGTCGCGCTTTCTCGCGCTCTCGGCGTTGGCGCGGGCCTCGACGGCGGCCAGCGTCCCGGCCAGTCGTTCGACCTCGGCGTCGGCGGCCTTGCGCGCGTCTTCGGCCTCCAGCAGCGCGCGTTCCAGTTCGGGGCCGCGCTCGGGGGCGGCGGCGATCTCGGCCTTCAGCTTTTCGAGTTCACGGTCCAGCCGTTCCAGTTCGCGCCCGGCGTCGGCGGCCATGCCGTCCTCGCGCACGCGGTCGGCTTCGATACGGGCGACCTCGGCCTTCAGGCGGTCGACCTCGGCGCGCGCGGCCTGTTCGGCCATGTCCAGCCGATCGCGCTCGATGATGGCGCGGTTCAAGAGGGCGGTGGCGACCGCGTCTTCCTCGCGCGCAGGCTTGAGCCCTTCCTGAGCATTGAGGGCCGCCGTCTGGGCCGCCGCCGCCGCCGTGGTGGTCTCGGCGACGAGCCGGTCAGCCTCGCGCAGTTCGGCCGCCGCCGCCTCGGCCGCCGTCTTGGCGTCCGTCCAGCGGACGTAGAGCAACGCGGCCTGAAGCGCGCGGATCTCGGCCGAGATCTTCTTGTATTTCTCCGCCTGACGCGCCTCGCGTTTCAGCCGGTTCAGCGTCGACTCCAGCTCCTTGCCGATGTCGTCCAGTCGGTCGAGGTTGGTCTCGGCCGCCTTGAGCCGCAACTCCGCCTCATGACGACGGGTGTGCAGGCCCGCGACGCCCCCGGCCTCTTCCAGGATGCGGCGGCGGTTCTGGGGCTTGGCGGCGATCAGTTCGCTGATCTGGCCCTGACGCACCAGGGCCGGGCTGTTGGCGCCGGTCGAGGCGTCGGCGAACAGCAGCTGAACGTCGCGCGCCCGTACCTCCTTGCCGTTGATGCGATAGGTCGAGCCGCGCCCGCGCTCGATCCGGCGCGACACCTCCAGCATGGGGCTGTCGGTAAAGGGCTGGGGCGCGCGCTTCTGGGCGTTGTCGATGGTCAGCTGGACTTCGGCGTGGTTGCGCGGCGGACGGCCCGCGGCGCCGGCGAAGATCACGTCCTCCATGCCCTGGCCGCGCATGGCCTTGGCCGAGTTGGCGCCCATGACCCAGCGCAGGCTTTCCAGCACGTTCGACTTGCCGCAGCCGTTGGGCCCGACGATGCCGGTCAGCCCGGCCTCGATCTGCACCTCGGCCGGGTCGACGAAGGATTTGAAGCCGACGAGCCGGAGGCGCTGGAACTGCATCGCGTCCCGATCAGCGCGTCCGGATCAGCGGGTCGATGGCCGCCGACAGGGCCTCCAGCGAATGGTCGCTGACCCGCTTGCCGTTGACGAAGAAGGAGGGCGTGCCGGTCACCCCGGCCGCCACGGCGCCCTCGACCTCGGCCTGAAGGGCCTGGCTGGTCGCGGGGTCCTTCATGCAGGCTTCGATCTGTTCCTGGCTGCGGCCGCTGGCGGCGACGGCTGCGGCGAACCAGTCGCGGGCGTCGCCCTTTTCGAAGGCGGCGGCCTGACCGCTCATCAGGCTGTGGGCGACATCGAAGAAGCGGTTCGGCGCGGCGCAGCGCGCTATGCCCGCCGCCGTCGCCGCGATCTGGGCCGGCGCCGTGGGCATGTCGCGGAACACCAGCCGCACCTTGCCGGTGTCGATGTAGCGCGCCTTGAACTGCGGCAGGGTCTCATTGGTCCAGGCGGCGCAGTGGTTGCAGGTGAAGGAGGCGTATTCGATCACCGTCACCGGGGCGTCGGCCCGACCCAGCACGCGGTCGGCGGCCGTGACCGCGGGGACAGCCGCCGTCGTGGAGGCGCGCGTTACGGCCGGATCGAGCGCGGCCGAAGGGCTGGCGACGGCGGCGGTCGCCAGGGCGGCTGCGCCCAACAGGGCGTTGAGAGTCAGGCGCGGCCGCAGCATCGGCTTACTTCGCCAGTTCGGCGTCGATGACCTCGGACAGGCCCGACAGCGAGCTGTCCGCCACCTTGACGCCGTTGACGAGGAAGTAGGGGGTGCCGGTCACGCCGGCGCTGATGCCGGCCTGGATGCGCTTCTCCATCGCCTCGATGGCGCCCTTGTCGCGGATGCAGTCGTTGATCTGCTGCTCGCTGAGGCCCGCCGCCTGACCGGCGCGGAACAGGGTGGTGCGGGGTTGGACGCCCGCCATCCATTCCTTCTGGCTGGCCATGATGTCCTCGACGACGTCGAAATACTTATCCGGTCCGGCGCAGCGGGCGATCAGGAAGCCAGCGACGGCGATGTCCTGCGGCGGCGTCGGGAACTCGCGGAAGACGTAGCGGACCTTCTTGTTGTCGACGTACTTCGTCTTGAATTCAGGCCAGACTTCCTCGTTCCACACGGCGCAGTGGCCGCAGGTGACCGAGGCGTATTCAACGACGGTGACCTTGGCGCCTTCATCGGCGCCCAGCGCCATGTCGCCCTCGGCGGCGCCGCCGGAAGCTCCGCCCGAACAACCCGCCAGCACGGCCATGGAGGCCAGGGCCGCGGCGGACAGCGCCGCACGGCGGCTCATGGCGGCGTATTTGAAGGTCGGGGCCATCGGATGGTCCTTGTCAGAAATGAGATTCAGAAACGTCGCGCGATTCGCGCGCCCAGGCGAAATCGTCTGAATGTCGAGAACGCCGATGGCGAAGGTTTGTCAACGCCCCTCGTCGCGCGGCGGCTGCGACAGCACGGCGCGGCCCAGCTTGCCAAGGGCCGCCTTCAGCCCCTCAGGCGCCGCCTCGACCGAGGCGTTCAGCGCCGCTTCCGTGGCGGCGGGCAGGGGCGGCAGGACCGCGCGGCCGCGCGGGCGGGGCTTGGCGCCCGAGGCGGGCAGGGGTTTCACCGGCCCCTGGGCGATGCGCAGCTTCTCGACCGAGCCCGCCCCGAGAAACAGGTTCACCCGCTGGATGATGTCCGCCGACTGATGCTGGACCAGCAGGGCGGCGGGGCCCGCGACACGCAACTCCAGCGTCCCGCCGGCGTTGCCGCGTCCCTTGGTCAGCTTCTGCGGGCGGGTGACGCGCGCCAGCCGTTCGCCCACGATCTCGACCCAGCGCGGCTCCAGCGCCGAGGCGCCGCGTCCGAACTGGGCGTCCAGCTTCTTGATCAACGGCGCCAGCGACCGACCCGCAGGGGGCGGCGGGCGCAGGGCCGGGCGCGTACGCCTCTGCGCCAGAATCTGGCGCGCTTCAGCTTCGGTAGGCAGGGTGCGGCGCATTCGTTCTATATAGCCTGAACTCATGGTCGACGTCCCCTCCCTCCGCACCGCCCTGCTCGATTGGTATGACGCCCATGCGCGCCGCCTGCCGTGGCGCGCGCCGCCGGGGGCCAGGGCGAAGACCGACCCCTATCGCGTCTGGCTGTCCGAGGTGATGCTGCAGCAGACCACGGTGCCGCACGCGACGCCCTATTTCGAACGGTTCACCACGCGCTGGCCGACGGTGAAGGATCTGGCTGCGGCGGAGGACGCCGAGCTGATGGCCGCCTGGGCGGGGCTGGGCTACTACGCCAGGGCGCGCAACCTGCTGGCCTGCGCCCGCGCGGTGACGGCCGAGCACGGCGGGGCCTTCCCGCAGACCGAGGTCGAGCTGCTGGCCTTGCCGGGAGTGGGTGCCTATACCGCTGCGGCCGTGGCCGCCATCGCCTTCGACCAGCCCGCCAACGTCGTCGACGGCAATGTCGAGCGGGTGATGAGCCGCCTGTTCGCGGTCGAGACTCCGCTGCCCGCCGCCCGGCCCGAACTGCGGCGGCTGGCGGGCCTGTTCGTCGACGCGCACAGGCCGGGGGACTGGGCGCAGGCCTTGATGGACCTCGGCTCGGGGGTCTGTCGGCCCAAGTCGCCGCTATGCGAGCGATGTCCGCTGACCTTCGGCTGCGAGGCGCTGAAGACGGGGACGCCTGAACGCTATCCCCTGAAGGCGAAGAAGGCCGAACGGCCGCATCGACGCGGCCACGCCTATGTGCTGACGGATGGCGCGGGGCGCGTCGCCCTGGTGCGGCGGCCGGACAAGGGTCTGCTGGGGGGGATGGCCGGCCTGCCGACGTCGGACTGGGGCGCGACGCCGGCTTTCGCCCCGCCGACTGAAGGCGACTGGCGCGCGGCCGGGGCGGTCGAGCACGTCTTCACCCACTTCAGCCTGACGCTGGAGGTGCATGTGGCCGAAGGAGAGGGCGGGGACTTTCTCTGGACGCCGGAGGATGAGGCGGCGAAGGCCCTGCCGACCGTGTTCAGGAAGGCGCTGGAGCGGGCTTTAGGAACCCTCTCCCGGCGGGAGAGGGCTTGAGCGCACGGCGGCGCAGCCGTCGTCCTGGCGCGAAAGGGTGAGGGGTTTGTTCCATCATTCGGCCGAAGGCCGCCGTCTCGCCGTATTCTACGGCCTTCGGCCGACTTCACCCGTGAACCCTCACCCTTTCGCCTGTTCCAATCGTTGCGCTCTTGGAGGCTCAAGCCCTCTCCCATCGGGAGAGGGTCAGCCGGTAGCTCGTAAATTCACCGTCCCGCTGCGCTCGCGCGGCATCACCACCACATGGCCGCTCAGGCGCTGGAAGTGCAGGTCGATCACCCCCTCGCCGACCTTCAGGCGCGTGATCGACAGCCGGTCCAGCCCGGCGGGCAGGGCGGGATTGTTGACCTCGACCAGGCCCTCGGCGGCGTCGATGCTCAGGCCCAGCACCGACTGCATCATCAGGAAGACCGAACTCGCCGCCCAGGCCTGGGGCAGGCAGGCGACCGGATAGGCGATGGGCGGCTCGCCCGTCTCGCGCACGAAGCCGCAGAACAGTTCGGGCAGGCGCATCTGGAAATGGGCGGCCGAGCCATAGATCTCGCCCAGCAGCATGGCCACCGCCCGCCGCTCGCCGTAGCGGGCCATGCCCGCCGCCGCCAGGGCCGTGTCGTGCGGCCAGACCGAGCCGTTGTGATAGCTCATCGGGTTGAAACGAGCCTGTCCCTTGGCCAGGGTTCGCAAGCCCCAGCCGGAACGGAACTCGGCCGTCAGCATCCGCCGCGTCACTTGTCGCGCCCGTTCGTGCGAAGGCAGGCCGGTGAACAGCAGATGCCCGGCGTTGGAGGCGATGGCGCGGCATTGCTCCCCGTCGCCGTCCAGGGCGATGGCGTAGAAGCCCTCGTCCTCCATCCAGTAGCGGTCCTCGACCAGGGCGCGCAGCGCCTCGGCCCGGTTCGCCCATTCGAGAGCGCGACCGTCGCCAAGTACGGCGCCCATCTCGGCCAGCGCCTTCCAGGCGGCGAAGGCGTAGCCCTGGACCTCCAGCAGGGCGATCGGCCCCTTGGGAAAGCGGCCGTCGGCGTGGAAGATGGAGTCTTCAGAGTCCTTCCAGCCCTGGTTCGACAGGCCAGTGTCGGCCGCACGCGCGTAGTCGATCAGGCCGTCGCCGTTGCTGTCGCCGTAGTCGCTTATCCAGCCCGCCGCCGCGATCAGATGGGGCCACAGGGCGCGCACCGTCTCATAGTCGTTGGTGCGCTTGGCGTAGGCGCCGGCCAGGGCGATGAACAGACAGGTGGTGTCGACGCCCCCGTAGTAGAGGCCGAAGGGCACCTCGCCCAGCACGCTCATCTCGCCGCCGCGCGTCTCGTGCATGATCTTGCCGGGGGCCGAGTCCATGAAGGCGTTGGTCTCGGTCGCCTGGCGCGAGGCCAGATAGGTCAGCACCCCCTTGGCCAGGCCGGGGTCGATCCACAGCATCTGCCAGGCGGTGATGATGCCGTCGCGCCCGAACGGGGTCGAGAACCACGGCGTCCCTGCATAGGGATAGGGGCCCGTCGGCAGGTCGGTGACCAGAAGGGCGATGTCGGCCCGCGACTGTCGCAGCCAGTCGTTGAAGCCCTGGTTGCGCCCGCCCTCGACGATGGCGCCCCTTCGCAGCCGTCGCCGCATGGCCAGCCGCGCCAGGATGGCGTGCCAGCGCCAGCGCGTCTCGTCCGGTTGTTCGCAGGCGTCCAGGCCGCATTCGATGAACAGGTCCAGGCTGCGCCCGCGCGGCAGACTGAACATGAACTCGGCCCGGTTGGCGCTGAGACGGGCGGGCGGTTCCGAGAAGGCGAGGCAACTGGTCCGTCCCACGCCGTCCAGGCCGGTGTAGCTGAAGGTCACGCGCCGTCCGTCGATCACCGGCGGATGGATTTCACCGTGTTGGGGCCGCACCGTGCCGCGCACCTGGAAGATGTCGGCGAAGTCGGCGTCGAACTCGAACGTCAGCGGCAGCAGGATGTCTTCGACGCCGTGGTTGACCATCCGCACCCGCTCGAACAGGCGCCGGTTCCAAAGGAAGCGTCGTCGCTCCAGGTGCAGCACCCCCGCCGGGGCCGAGCGCCCGCCCATCGGCGGCAGGGGCCGGTTGGTGGAATGGCAGGTGAAGAAGACGTTGTCCTTGGTCACGCCCGAACTGAGCCGTGACGGCCGCGCGCGCCCGACCGTCAGGACGAAGCGGGACAGCAGCCGCGTGTCCCGTTCGAACAGGCCGTCTGCGCCCGCCTTCACGTCCCCCCAGTGATCGGCGACGAGGAAAGCGTCGCCGTCCTTCAGCGCCATCAGGGTCTCGAGACCGTCCTGATCATTGGTGTCGGCGGCCGTGGCCTGGACAGAATAGGCGTCGTCCATAAGCGTCTCCGCTTGCGGTTCGTCCCCCTGATGAAGTCACAAGCGAACGGCCGGGGAGGCGGTTCAGTTCAGATGAAAACGGCGTTCGTCGTCAGGCTCGGCTGATCAGGCGGAGAGGTCAGGCCAGGGCGGCGAAGCTGCGTTCTTCCTCGATGCTCCGCATCGGCGCCGCGAACGGCCGCTGCGCCAGAAGATCGGCGTAGACGTCCAGATACCGCCGCGCCATGGCCGTGGCGGAGAAGCGCAGGTCGAACCGCGCCCGGATCGCCTCCCGGTCCAGCCGATGCGCCCGGGCGGCGGCGGCGACCGCCTCCTCCATGGTCGAGACCAAGAAGCCGGTGGCGCCGTCCTCGATGATCTCGGGAGTCGAGCCGCAGGCGAAGGCCACGACGGGCGTGCCGCAGGCCATGGCCTCGATCATCACCAGGCCGAACGGCTCGGGCCAGTCAATGGGGAACAGCAGGGCCTCGGCGCCGCCCAGGAAGGCGGACTTTTCCGCATCGCCGATCTCGCCGACGAACTCGACCAGGGGATTGCCCTGCACCAGCGGCTCGATCACCGTCTCCCAATAGACGCGGTCGGCGGCGTCGACCTTGGCTGCGATCTTCAGCGGCTTGTTCAGCCGGGCGGCGATCTCGATGGCGCGGTCCGGGCGCTTCTCCGGCGAGATGCGGCCCAGGAAGGCCAGATAGCCCTGCGACCGGGGCGAGAAGCGATAGAGGTCGCCCGGCATGCCGTGGTGCACGGTCGCGCGCCAGTTGGCGTGGGGCAGGGGGCGGCGTTGATCGTCCGAGATCGACACCAGGCCGAACTCCGACCAGCGGTCATAGACGGGCGCCAGATCCTTCAGGTCGAGCCGTCCGTGCAGGGTCGTCACCGTCTTGTCCGCCCAACCCTCGAAGAAGGGAAAATGGACCATGTCGGTGTGGAAATGGATGACGTCGAAACGGTCGGCGCGGTCCAGCACCTCGGCCAGCTGGCTCATATGCGCCGCCAGATCCGACTTCAGCGGGGCGGGGTCCAGGCGCATGGCCTGATCGCGAACCGGGATCAGGCGGGCGCGGGTGCGCGCATCGGCGCTGGCGAACAGGGTGACGTCGTGGCCGAGATCGACAAGGGCGTCGGTCAGATGGGCGACCACGCGCTCCGTGCCGCCGTAAAGACGGGGCGGCACGGCCTCATACAAGGGCGTGACTTGGGCGATTTTCATGGCGGGCTCCTGCGTCGCGTCGATACGCGGCGCTGCAACCTCAATCCGCCCAGGTTCGCCTGGGTTCCAGCGTTGCTGGAACGATATTCTTCAATCCCGCCTGTGAGTTAGGAGCGAACGGAATTCGCCCTTTACTGCATCCCGGCCCGGATCTCGGCGCGCAGGGCGTCGATGGGGCGCAGGCCGGTATCCGTCTTGAAGCGCCAGTAGGTCCAGCCGTTGCACGCCGGGGCGTTTTCCAGCAGGGCGCCCAGCTTGTGGATCGAGCCGGTCAGGGCGCCGGACACCAGCGAACCATCCGCCCGCACCCGCGCCTCACGCTCGCCCTTGGGGCAGTACAGCTTGTCGCCCGGCGCCAGCAGCCCGGCCTCGACCAGGGCGCCGAACGGCACCTTGGGTTCGGCCTTCTTGGAGCCGGTGACGACCAGGTCTTCCGGCGCGGCGGGGATGACCGCCTTGATGCGCTTCTCGGCCAGTTTGGCGTAGGTCTCGTCGCGCTCGATGCCGATGAAGTGGCGGCCCAGACGTTTGGCCGCTGCGCCCGTCGTGCCGGTGCCGAAGAAAGGGTCCAGCACCACGTCGCCGACGCGGCTGGCCGACAGCAGGACGCGGTGCAACAGGGCCTCGGGCTTCTGGGTCGGGTGGGCCTTGTCGCCGTTCTCGTCCTTCAGCCGCTCATTGCCGGTGCACAGGGCCAGGGTCCAGTCCGAGCGCATCTGGGTGTCTTCGTTGAAGGCCTTCAGCGCGTCGTAGTTGAAGGTGTAGCGCTTCTGCTCGCGCGACTTGGCGGCCCAGATCAGCGTCTCATGGGCGTTGGTGAAGCGCGTGCCCTTGAAGTTCGGCATCGGGTTCGACTTGCGCCAGATGATGTCGTTCAGCACCCAGAAGCCCAGATCCTGCATCGCCGCGCCCAGGCGGAAGATGTTGTGATAGCTGCCGATGACCCACAGGCTGCCCTCGTCCTTCAGCACCCGACGGCATTCGCCCAGCCAGGCGCGGGTGAAGGCGTCATAGGCGGCGAAGCTGTCGAACTTGTCCCAGTCGTCGTCGACCGCGTCGACCTTGGAGTTGTCCGGACGCAGCAGGTCGCCGCCCAACTGCAGATTATAGGGCGGGTCGGCGAAGACCATGTCCACCGACTTGTCCGGCAGGCCCTTCAGCACCTCGATGCAGTCGCCACGCAGGATGACGTCGGTCTTCAACTCGGACATGGATAAGCGGCCCCGGACAGATGAGGCGCTTAGGGTGAATCCTTACGGTTAAGGCGGAGTAACCAAGATTCACGCGGCGGCGATTGTGCTGATTGCGCCCGGGCGGTGCGGGCGCCATGATCACAGCATGGAAATGGCGGTCAGACCCTTCTGATAGCGTCCGTGCGGGCCTGACGCCCCCGAGCGGCGCACCCTGTGCGACCGGGTTTCGCCCGGCGTCTCAGGGCTGTGCGCTTCATACCCTTCGATAAAATTTCAAGGCCGCCCGGCGCTGACCGGCTGCGGCCGCGCACATAGAGATTTCCATGACTCAGGTTTTCGAAAGCCCGTTCAAGGGCCGACTGCTGTCCGATCTAGTGATCAATCCCAACATCATCGTCGGGCGCTACAGCTATTATTCCGGCTGGTATCACGGCCACGGCTTTGACGACTGCGCCCGCTATCTGATGACCGAGCCGGGCGTAGACCGGCTGATCATCGGCGACTTCTGCTCGATCGGCAGCGGAGCGGCCTTCATCATGGCCGGCAATCAGGGGCACCGGAACGACTGGGCCAGCTCCTTCCCCTTCTTCTACATGCCTGAGGTTCCGCATTTCGCCGGGGCGGTCGACGCCTTCCAGAAGGCGGGGGACACGGTCATCGGCAACGACGTCTGGATCGGCAGCGAAGCCATCATCATGCCGGGCGTGAAGGTCGGCGACGGCGCTGTGATCGGCACGCGGGCGCTGGTGACGCGCGATGTCGAGCCCTACGCCATCGTCGGCGGCAATCCGGCCAGGGTCATCCGCAAGCGGTTCGACGACGACAGCGTCGCCAAGCTGCTGGAGATGAAGTGGTGGGACTGGGACGACGCCCGGCTGGGCCAGGCCATGCCCATGCTGTGCAGCGGCGACATCGCGGTCCTGTACGCCTTCTGGCGCGAATGGGCTGAGGTCCAGGCGGCATAAACCCGCTCGTCCCGGCGAAGGCATGGTGCAAATCGCATCCTGTTTGAGCTATGGGGCGAAGATGATCCGTCGTCTTCGCCCCGTTCCGTTCGCCCTCGGGCCTGTCCACTTCGTCGGCATCGGCGGCATCGGCATGAGCGGCATCGCCGAGATCATGCTGAAGATCGGCTATCAGGTGCAGGGCTCGGACGCCAAGGCCAGCGCCAACACCGAACGGCTCGAAAAGCTGGGCGCCCGCATCTATATCGGCCACGACGCCGCCCATGTGACCGAGGGCGTTTCGGCGGTGGTCTATTCCACGGCGGTCAAGCCGACGAACCCCGAGCTGATGGTGGCGCGCGAACGCCGCATCCCTCTGGTGCGTCGGGCAGAGATGCTGGCCGAACTGATGCGGCTGCAGTTCTCGATCGGCGTCGGCGGCACCCACGGCAAGACGACGACGACTTCGATGGTGGCGGCCCTGCTGGACGCCGGGTCGCTGGACCCGACGGTGGTCAACGGCGGCATCATCAACGCCTATGGCACCAACGCCAAGGTCGGCGACGGCGACTGGATGGTGGTCGAGGCGGATGAGAGCGACGGCTCCTTCCTGCGCCTCAAATGCACCGTGGCGATCATCACCAACATCGACCCGGAGCATCTGGACCACTACGGCGACTTCGATGCGGTGAAGAAGGCTTTCTGCGACTTCATCAAGGACATTCCCTTCTACGGCTTCGGCGTGGTCTGTCTGGATCACCCCGAGGTGCAGAAGCTGGCGGCCCAGATCGATAACCGCCGTCTGGTCACCTACGGCCTCAATCCGCAGGCCATGGTCCGCGCCGACAATGTGCGGATGGACCCGGACGGCTCGCGCTTCGACGTGGTGATCCAGCGTCAGGGCATGGATGCTCTGGAAGAGCCCGCGCGCATCGAGAACCTGCATCTGCCGATGGCGGGCTGGCACAATGTCTCCAACGCCCTGGCCGCCATAGCCGTGGCGCGCGAGATCGGGGTGGACGAGGACGCCATCCGCGCCGGTCTGGCCGGGTTCGGCGGGGTCAAGCGCCGCTTCACCACCACGGGCGTCGCCCATGGCGTGCGGGTCATCGACGACTACGGCCACCACCCGGTTGAGATCGCCGCCGTGCTGAAGGCCGCGCGTCAGGTGGTCCACAACGCGGACAACCCCGGCCGCGTCATCGCCGTGGTCCAGCCGCACCGCTACACCCGCCTGCGCGATCTGATGCAGGACTTCTCGACCTGTTTCTCGGACGCGGACAGCGTGCTGGTCGCCGATGTCTATCCGGCGGGCGAACAGCCGATCGAGGGCGTCGACAAGCACGCCCTGGTCGAGGGCGTTCGCCGCTATGGCCACCGCCACGTCGCCGCGCTGGAGAATGCCGCCGCCCTGCCGCGCGTCATCCGCGAAGAGGCGAAGCCGGGCGATCTGGTCGTCCTGCTAGGCGCCGGCGACATCACCAGCTGGGCCTACGCCCTGCCGGCGCAGCTGGAGGCGCTGGGCTGAATCTCACGCTCCTACTCATCCCGGCGGACGCCGGGATCCAGAGAGAGCTTCACGACGAAGCCTTGCCGCCCTACATCGGGTTGAAACGTCAAACGGCTGGATGCAGCCAAAGCACTGGATCCCGGCGTCCGCCGGGATGAGCGGATCTATTGGATGGCCTGGACTGACAACCTCCCCGTCGTGCGCGGCAAGCTGCTGCTGAACGAGCCGCTGGGGCCCTACACCTGGTTCCGCGTGGGCGGGGCGGCGGACGCCCTGTTCATTCCGGCGGACGCCGAAGATCTGGCCGACTTCCTGAAGGCCCTGCCCCAGGACGTGCCCGTCACGGCGATCGGCGTCGGCTCCAACCTGATCGTGCGCGACGGCGGGGTCGAGGGCGTGGTGATCCGGCTGGCGGGCCGCGCCTGGGGGCAGGTGACGACCGACGGCGACACCGTCACGGCGGGCGCGGGAGCGCTGGACAGCATGGTGGCGCGCGCCTCGGCCAAGGCGGGCATCGCCGGGCTGGAATTCTATGCGGGCATCCCCGGCTCGATCGGCGGCGCCCTGACTATGAATGCGGGCTGTTACGGCTCGGAAACCAAGGACGTGCTGGTGTCCGCCTGGGGTCTGAACCGCAAGGGCGAGCGAGTCGAAGTGGCCCTGGCCGACTTCGGCTACACTTACCGGCACTCCAACGCCCCGGCCGACATCATCTGGATCGAGGCGACCTATCGCGGCACGCCCGACGCGCCCGAGGCCGTCGCCGCCCGCATCAGCGAGATCACCGAGCGTCGCGAGAAGACCCAGCCGATCCGCGAAAAGACCGGCGGCTCGACCTTCAAGAACCCGGACGGCCATTCCTCATGGAAGCTGGTCGACGACGCGGGCTGGCGCGGCAAGCTGCACGCCGTTACCGGCGGCGGCGCCAAGTTCAGCGAACTGCACTCCAACTTCATGATTAACCCCGGCGAGGCGACCGCCGCCGACATCGAGGGGCTGGGTGAAGCCGTCCGCGCCGACGTGCTGGAAAAGACAGGCGTACAGTTGAACTGGGAAATCCGCCGGATCGGGCGCCCGTAATCCTTCTCCCCTTGAGGGAGAAGGTGGCTCTTCAGGGCCGGATGAGGGGTGTCGACGCGACGTTTCCCTAATCCAGGCCCCAATCCCGGCCGCTCGTCCGTATCCTCGCACCCCTCATCCGTCTTGCTCCGCAAGCCACCTTCTCCCTCAAGGGGAGAAGGAAGAAGGTGACGAATTTCCTTCCACGACCCCGTATCGTTTCCAACCGGTTAACCGTATTCAGGGCATAGGGGCGGGCTAGTCTTCGGATGTGGTCATGCGTGCGCCCCTGAACACCCTCCATGTCGCTGTCCTGATGGGCGGCCTGTCGTCGGAACGCGAGGTCTCCCTGTCCTCGGGTCGCGGTTGCGCGGACGCCCTGGAAGGGCAGGCGGCCAAGGTCACGCGCGTCGACGCCGGGCGCGATCTCGCCCAGGTGCTGACGGCGTTGAAGCCGGACGTCGTCTTCAACGCCCTGCACGGCAAATGGGGCGAGGACGGCTGCGTCCAGGGCATCCTCGAGACGCTGAAGCTGCCCTATACCCATTCCGGCGTCCTGGCCTCGGCCCTGGCGATGGACAAGGACAAGTCCAAGGCCGTTCTGCACGCGGCGGGCGTCATCGTGCCGGGCGGCGGCCTGTTCGACCGGCATGAGGTCGCCGGCCGCCACGTCATCGACCCGCCCTATGTGGTCAAGCCGAACGCCGAGGGCTCGTCCGTCGGCGTCTTCCTGGTGCGCGAGGGCGCCAACCGTCCCGTCGCCGAGGTCGGCGCCGACGACTGGGCCTACGGCGACCAGGTGATGGTCGAGCCCTTCATCGCGGGCAAGGAACTGGCGGTCGCCGTCGTGGGCGAGGCGTCCGGCCCGCGCGCCCTGACCATCACCGACATCACCCCGACCAAGGGCTTCTACGACTACGAGGCCAAATACGCGCCCGGCGGCTCGCGCCACGTCCTGCCCGCCGAGCTGCCGCCGCACGTCTTTGACAAGGCTTTACGTCAGGCCGAGCTGGCCCACGCGGCCATGGGGTGCCGAGGCGTGTCCAGGGCCGACTTCCGTTATGACGATGTTAACGACGTTCTCGTTCTGTTGGAGGTGAACACCCAGCCCGGCATGACCCCGACCTCGCTCGTTCCCGAGCAGGCGGCCTTTGTCGGTATGGATTATCGCGAACTGGTTCGTTGGATGGTGGAGGACGCCTCATGCCCGCGGTAGTGCGCGGCGGTCGGCGACAGTCTTCGGCCAAGGGCGGCGCGCGCGGCGCTCCGTCCGGCCGCGCGGCCGAGATCGGCCGTCTGGACATGTCGCCGCGCGTTGTGGCGGCGACCCTGGTGGTGGGCGTCGGCATACTGGCGGCCGTGCTGGCCACGGGCGCGAGGGCCGAGCGCATCTCGACGGCTGTCTCCGAACGCTTTGACTCGGTCACGACAGGCATGGGTCTGAAGGTGCGTCAGGTCCACGTCACCGGCGCCTCGCCCGAGGCCGCCGCCGCCGTGCGCGCCGCCGTCGGCGTCCATGCCGACCAGCCCATCGTCAGCCTCGATCTGGCCGCCGTGCGCGAACGTGTGCAGTCGGTCGGCTGGGTCAAGGAGGCGCGCGTGGTGCGCCTGCTGCCCGACACCCTGATCGTCGACGTCAAGGAACACGACCGCCTCGCGGTCTGGCAGGTGGGCGGCAAGGCGCACGTCATCGACGCGCAAGGGATCGTCATTCCCGGCGCCGACGCGGGCCGCTATCCCCGACTGCCGCTGGTGGTGGGAAAGGGCGCGGATCAGGCCGCCTCCGACGTCCTGCCCCTGCTGGCCCAGCGCCCGCGTCTGATGGCCAAGGTGGACGCCCTGGTCCGCGTGGACGAACGCCGCTGGGATCTGCGCCTCAAGGACGGCGCCCTGATCCAGCTGCCCGCCGTGGATCAGGAATCCGCCCTCATCCGCCTCGACGCCCTGGACCAGCGCGAACGCCTGCTGGACCTGGGCTTCGCCCGCATCGACCTTCGCACGCCGGAGGAAGTGGCCGTTCGCCCTTCCGAAGGCGCCGCTTGACCCTCTGACCCCTTAGGACACGACCCCATGGTTGGACGCAGCCGAGACATGAAGCCGGAACAGGGCAGGGGCGCGCCGCGCGCGCCGGTCGTGGCCGCGCTCGATCTCGGCCAGGCCAAGGTCGCCTGCTTCATCATGAAGCCCGACGGCGTGCGCCACGCCGACCGCACCATCCGCGTCGCCGGCGCCGGCCACGTCCAGTCGCGCGGCGTCAAGGGCGGGGCCATCGTCAACATGGACGAGACGGCCCAGGCCATCGGCCACGCCGTCGAACGCGCCGAGCGCGCGGCGGGCGCTCCTGTCTCCGGCGTCGTCGTCACCACGGCCATCGGCCAGATGGCCAGCCACCGGGTGCAGGCGCGCGTTTCGCTCGGTTCCCACCCGATCAGCGACGCCGATCTGGCCCGCGCCATCGGCATGGCCCTGGCGCAGATCCGCCTGCCCAACCGTCGTCCGATCCACGTCCTGCCCATCGCCTGGTCGGTGGACGGGGCGCGCGGCGTCCATGACCCGCGCTCAATGCGCGGCGGCTCGCTGGGGCTGGACCTGCTGGTCGTCTCCATGTCCGAGGGCTCGTTCAACGCTCTCAGCCACTGCCTCGAACTGGCGCACCTGGACCTTCAGGGCGTGGCCGCCGCGCCGGTCGTCTCCTCCCTCGCTGCGCTGGAAGAGGATGAGATGGAACTGGGCGCCCTGTGCATCGACATGGGCGGCGGTTCGACCTCGGCGGCGGTCTGGGGCGGGCGCTCCCTGCTGCACATCGAGAGCCTGAACGTCGGCGGCGACCATGTGACCGCCGACATCGCGCGCGGCCTGTCGACCTCGCGCGTCGGCGCCGAGCGGCTGAAGACCCTGCACGGTTCGGCCATGGCGTCGGCCAACGAAGACCGCGAAATGCTCGAAGCCCCGCCGCGCGGCGAGGACGCCTCGGCCGGTCCGGTCATCGTCCCGCGCGCCATGCTCAAGACCGTCATCGCCCCGCGCGTCGAAGAGACGCTGGAGCTGCTGCGCGACCGTCTGAAACACGCCGGCATGGGCCTCGAACCCGGCGCGGGCCTCGTCCTGACCGGCGGCGCCAGCCAACTGAACGGCGTGCGCGAACTGGCCGTGCGCGTCTTCGACCGCCCGGTGCGCCTGGGGCGTCCGCAACGCGCGCCCCACCTGGCCGACGCCGCCGCCGGCCCGGCCTTCTGCTCGGCCGCAGGCGTCCTGCTGCGCGCCGCCTACGGCCCGCGCGAGGCGGTCTCCGCCCGCAAGCTGATGTCCCGCCAGATCACCGCCGCCGACGCGCCCAAGGTGCATCGCGGCGGGATGGTGGCGCGGGCGGCGGGGTGGCTTCGGGACAATCTGTAAGAACAGAACTCATGTAGTCTACGGAGCGCGTTCGACGCGAATGGATCGTCCGCTGCCCAAGCTTAGTAGAAAGCTGTTCATGGCGGCTCGACGAACAGTGACTTCTGTGTCCGGTGCCGGCGTTCGTCGGACAACTTGAGAATCAATCTGCCGCCAAGTCGAACCATCCGCCAAAGCGAACATCCATTTTCCAGCGGCGCTTTGGTTGGCGCGTACTAGCGTGGATGAGAGGTTCTCTACGTCGTCTACATCCGCGGTTACGAGAAGCGGTATTCTCGGAAGACGAAGGCCGAACTCTCTGCGTGAGGTTTTGGCGACGGCGACTCTATCGACGATGGCGATCTGGCCGCCGCGTTCCGCAGCTTCGAACGCATCGAGTGATGCTTCCAGGCATGAGAGGCGCGAGCTCGGCTCAGCGATGGCACGACAGTTCATCATTTCTTCGACGACTGCAGGACGTGCCACCACTCTGCTTTGTTCTGCTTCAGTCGCGCTTAGCGCTGAAGTAAAATAAAACATTGAAATCAATAACATGTTTCACCCGTTTCGAGATGGGATTGGGAGCGCGAGCGTTATGACGCTAATGCCTGCGCTCACGTGGCTGCAATGTGTCTGATTGGAGCCTATCGAGGCCTAAACGTGGCATTAATGAGACGAATTTGAAAATTGCTGACAGAACCTCGGTATTATTCTTGATTGGTCCTGTTGGCTCGGCGAAAATGCATTTTCGTAGCTTGGGGTTGCCAATAATCTGAATTTCCATTCGGGCTATTAATAGCGAACAAATAGCTATGACAATTATGTGTTTCCTAATGTTGGAGGGGGAGCTTTGAGAAACCGGAAAAACAAGTTGCGACTTCTGTCATCGACGGCCTGCGCGGGTGCCGCGTTGCTGTTGTCGTCCGCACCCGCGCTGGCTCAGGAAGCGCCGCAGGGGGAAGAGCCTGCCGTGGTGGATTCGATCGTTGTGACGGGCTCGCGTATCGTGCGCTCCGACGTGACGTCGGCGAACCCGGTGACGATTACCTCGGGCGAGAAGCTGCGTGAGACGGGCATGATCAGCCTGGGGGAGGCGCTGCGCAAAGATCCCGCGATCGGCGACGGCGGCTTCACTCAAGCCTCTAATCTCAGCGGGGGCGGTGCGACGTCGATCGACCTACGCAATCTCGGCACTAACCGTTCGTTGATCCTGATCAACAGCAAGCGTATGTCGCTATTCACCGATAGCCTGCAGAACGAATCGAGCGACTTGGCTTTCTTGCCTACGGGCATGCTTGAGCGTGTCGAGATCCTGCGCGACGGGGCCGGACCGACTTATGGCGCAGACGCTGTCGCTGGCGTTGTTAACTTCATTCTGCGTGAAAATTTCAATGGTGTGGAGCTTGGCGGCTTCTACGGCATCTCTCAGGATGGCGACGCCGCCCAGTATCGCACGAACGCTATCGTCGGAACGTCTACGGATCGAGGTTCCGTGATCTTGGGTCTTGAGTACAGTGTTCGGGATAAGCTGTATCAGCGTGAGCGGGATTTCGCAGCCAACCCGATCCAAGGCTTTACGGGCGCGGGCGTTCCCATTTACGGCGTATCGACAGCCCCCGGCGCTCGCCTTTTCACTACGACCGGCAACCAGTTGGTGCGTTGCTACGGCAATGACGGCGGCGTCGCCTATAATGGTCCGAAAGTGCCGGGAACTCAGGCTGGCGCGCTTTGCCCCACCTATAACCCTGGCGTCGACAGCACCATTGTCGGTGGGCAGAAGAACCTGAACATCGCCGGTCACGGCGAGTTTGCGCTCACCAGCAACATCAACATGACAGCCAGCTTTATCTATGGCGACCGTGAGTCGTCCTACGATCTGTCGGCGAACCCCTTCAACGCCAACTCTTCGGTGGGGCCGTACACGACGGGGATCGTCATTCCTGGAACAAGCAGCGCCAATCCTTTCGGCGAGGATGTCAGCTTGGCCTGGCGTCCGGCGCAGTATGCCCTTCGCCTAAACAATGTTGATGCGAACCAGCTTTGGGCCGACTTTGGTTTCAACGGTACGCTTGACATCCTTGGCGGTCTTGCATGGAACGTAAGTCACACCTACTCGAAGACGACGGCGACGAATAAGACGTCGGGTATTCCGTGGGCGACCCACCTTCAGCGTGTTCTTGTGCCTGAGTTGTGCGCGGCGGATCCGGTCTGCAGCCGCATCGATGGAGGTCCGGTCACCAACATCGACGATCTTTTCTCTGGTCGGACGCCCTTTACTGCAGCACAGCAACGCTACGCGTTCTACACTTCCGTCGCGAACTCGAAGTTCGAGAGCCGTCAAACGCAGGCTAACATTTCCGGGGGCTTGTTCGACCTGCCAGCTGGACGGGTTTCCTACGCTCTGGGCGTCGAGTTCCGTGAGGAAACCGGCGAGGCTGTTCCGGATGCTGTCGCGGCGTCGGGTGAAAGCATTTCCAACGCCACCAATCCGACCACGGGCAAGTTCGATACAAAGGAAGTTTACGGCGAGGTCGAGATTCCTCTGCTCGCGAACATGCCGTTCGCCGAAGCGCTCACCCTGAACCTCCAGGGACGCTACTCGGACTTCTCGAACTTCGGGGATACGAACACCTACAAGGTGGGCCTGAACTGGGCCGTGAATCCGTCGCTGCGCCTGCGCACCTCGTTTGGCACGTCATTCCGTGCGCCGAACGTTCTGGAACTGTACGGTGGCGGTGTCGAGTCGTTCAGCTTCCTGACCGACCCCTGCACTAACTGGGATGCTGCGGCGACGAACCCGACAGTGAAGAGCAACTGTCAAGCTCTTGGCGCTCCGGCCGGCTATATGCAGGCTGCTCCGCAGATCAAGGTTCGCTCGGGCGGCAACAGCATGTTGAGCCCTGAAGAAGGTGAAAGCTTCACGGTCGGCTTCGTCACCACCCCGAGCTTTCTGCCGAACCTTGCGTTGACGCTGGACTACTACGAGATTGAGGTGACGAACGGCATCGTTGGCGGTTCGATTGGCACCAATCTGGCTAACTGTTATGCTGACGCAAACTTCATGACGCTTCGTAATGACGCGTCGAGCGTGTGCTTCGGTTTGGATCAGCGTACGGCATCCTTTAACCTAGTGACGCTGGATAACCGTCCGCAGAACTCGACGGATACCGGTATGGCTCGTGGTATCGACTGGGTCGCTCGCTATACCTTTAATGATGTCTTTCAGGGCGGGGTCACGGCCTCCTGGTCCAACACCCACGTCTTTGAAGATCCTAACTGGGGTAAGGATGTCGGCTTCCTGCAAGATGGTGGCTTCACCGCGCCTAAATGGCGTTCCGTGCTCGATCTGGAATACTTCCGCGATAACTGGTCAGTTTCCTGGGCTACCGAGTATAAGTCTGGCCTGAAGGACATTCGTGTGGATCTGGGGCTGCCTGGGTTTGGCAACAATAGCCTTGGATATAAAGGAACGGATGACTATTTCCTGCATAGCGCCCGCTTCCGTTACGATATGGACTCGTTGGGGGTCGTTGTTGGCGTGAACAATGTATTCGATGAGGATCCGCCATACGTATTTAACCCGTCGCACAACATGGCGCCTGGAGTTTACGATTACATTGGTCGTTATTTCTTCATGTCGTTGACGAAGAGCTTTTAATCGACTTAAAATTTTCTGCTGGGCGACGAGGAAGCTCGTCGCCCCTTTTTGCTTGTGGATCGCTGTTGCTGCATATCCATGCGTAGTCCAAGTATGATCTTCTGACTTGCGTTCACGGGGGCTATCGAACTTGGCGCAAATCTGGATTTCTCGCCCTTTTGATTCCGACTCACGTTAATCATGGTAACTCTTCGTTAACGCAGACAGGGTTTTCCTTAACGCGCTCATAACCAATGCGATTCGGCGGGGAGTTCGCATCGGGGACGAAGGGCAGGGTCCTTAGGTCGGAATTTTATAATGTCTCTCTCGCTGGTCAGGCCGGAAGCCACGGAATTGAAGCCCCGCATCGTCGTCTTCGGCGTAGGCGGAGCGGGCGGCAACGCCGTTAACAACATGATCGACTCCGGCCTTGAGGGCGTGGAGTTCGTCGTCGCCAACACCGACGCCCAGCACCTGAGCTTCGCCAAGACCGACCGTCGCATCCAGTTGGGCGAGACGATCACGCAAGGGCTGGGCGCGGGCGCCCACCCCGAAGTCGGCATGAACGCCGCCGAGGAGAGCGCGGACGAGATCCACGCGCACCTGGAAGGCGCGCATATGGTCTTCATCACCTGCGGCATGGGCGGCGGCACCGGCACCGGCGCGGCCCCGGTCATCGCCAAATGCGCGCGTGATCGCGGCATCCTGACCGTCGGCGTGGTGACCAAGCCCTTCACCTTCGAGGGCCGCCACCGGATGCGCCTGGCCGACGCCGGCGTGGCCGAGCTGCAGCGTTACGTCGACACCCTGATCGTCATTCCGAACCAGAACCTGTTCCGGGTCGCCAACGAACGCACCACCTTCTCCGACGCCTTCGGCATGGCCGACCAGGTGCTGCACTCGGGCGTGCGCTCGATCACCGACCTGATGATCCTGCCGGGCCTGATCAACCTCGACTTCGCCGACGTCCGCGCCGTGATGAGCGAGATGGGCAAGGCCATGATGGGCACGGGCGAGGCCACGGGCGACGACCGCGCCCTGCTGGCGGCCCAGAACGCCATCGCCAACCCGCTGCTGGACGAGACCAGCCTGAAGGGCGCCAAGGCCGTACTGGTGAACATCACCGGCGGCATGGACATGACCCTGCTGGAGGTCGACGAGGCCGCCAACGCCATCGCCGGCGAAGTGGACGGCGACGCCAACATCATCTTCGGCGCCGCCTTCGATCCGGCGCTGGACGGCAAGATCCGCGTCTCGGTCGTCGCCACCGGCATGGACGAGGCCGTCATCCAGCAGATCGAGCCGCAGGGCCAGGCCTTCGGCGGTCGTCCGGGCGGTCTGTCGGCCGCTGCGCCGCGTCAGCCGGAAGTCCGCATCGACCCGGTGCGTGAAGCCGCGTCGCAGCCGACGCCGACCCCGACCTATGAAGCCCCGGCCGCACGCGCGCCCGAGCCGAAGATCGAGGCCAAGCCCGAACCGGTCATCCACGACGCGCCGCGCAACCTGGAGCCGATCGTCGATCCGTGGGTCGAGGAATATGAACAGGGCGCCGGCCGCGCCCAGCCTGCGGCGTCTTCGGAGCAGGGCGATCTCTATTTCGACCGCGCCCCGCAGCGTCAGCAGCCTGCGCCGCAACAACCGGCCCAGCGCCCGGCCGCCCGTCATGAAGAGCCCGCCGAGGAGCCCTTCTACGACGAGCGCGATCATCGTCGCAGCGGCTGGAGCCTGTTCGGCCGCAAGCGTCAGCAGCCTCAACAGCAACAGTCCTATGCGCCCCCGCCGTCGTCGAACCGCACGACCCAGCAACTGCGTCAGACGCAGTCGATGCAGCCTCAGCAGCAGGATCCGCAGGTGGGCCAGTCCGAGGATGACGACCTGGAGATCCCTTCCTTTCTCCGCCGTCTCGCGAACTGATCGGCCCAGAAAGCCTTGATACTGAAACGCCCCGGAGCCGACCTCCGGGGCGTTTTTGCGTGTGGGCGCAAGGCGTCGAGCTGTCGCCGAACCGAAACAATCCGAAACTCGACTTTCATTTCGGGCTTGAGCCCTGAGGCGTAAACGACAGGCGAGGCGAAGACCGTCCCGTTTGGGGCGGGTCGCGCAACAGAGAGTATCCGAGTGACGGTCCGCAACGACCAGTACGAACAGACCACCGTCGCCCCGGCCATCTGCGCCGGCGTCGGCGTGCACACCGGCCGCCGCGTGCGTCTGGTCGTGCGCCCGGCTGCGCCCGGCCACGGCATTGTCTTCGTGCGTACCGACGTGACCGACCGCGACAACCGCATCCCCGTCTCGGGCGAGGCGGTCGTGGACGCGCGCCTGAACACCATGATCGAGAACGTGGCGGGCGTGCGCCTGTCGACGATCGAGCACCTGATGGCCGCCCTGTCGGCGCTGGGCGTCTCCAACGCCGTGATCGAGGTGGACGGGCCGGAACTGCCGATCCTGGACGGCTCGGCGCTGCAGTTCGTGCAACTGCTGGACCGCGCGGGCTTCCGTCGTCAGGAAGCGCCCCAGACCTTTATCGAGATCCTGAAGCCGATCCGGGTGGAGGAGGGCGACAAGTCCGCCGTCCTTCTGCCTTGCGACCGCTATGAGATGCGCTTCGAGATCGATTTCCCCACGCCGGTCATCGGCAATCAGGTGGTGGACTTCGTCGTCGACGAGGCGACCTTCCGCTCGGACATCATGGCCGCCCGCACCTTCGGCTTCGCCCATGAGGTCGAGGCCCTGCGTCAGGCCGGGCTGGCCCGCGGCGGCTCGCTGGAGAACGCCGTGGTCATCGACGGCGACCAGATCCTGAACCCCGGCGGCCTGCGCATGGAGCGCGAATTCGTGCGCCACAAGGCGCTGGACGCCATCGGCGACCTGTATGTTCTCGGCGCGCCGCTGCTGGGCCGCTACGAAGGCGTCAAGGCGGGGCACGCCCTGAACAACAAGCTGGTCCGCGCCCTGCTGGCTCAACCGGACGCCTGGCGCGAAACGGTTCGCGTGCCCGACATGGCGATGGCGGGCTGAATTCTTCCTTCTCCCCTTGAGGGAGAAGGTGGCAGGCGGAGCTTGACGGATGAGGGGTGGCGACGCCCTGGCATCCAGATTGTCGCGTCGCCGTCCTCGCTAATTTTAGATGCCGCGCTGACACCCCTCATCCGAGCGCCTCCGGCGCCCACCTTCTCCCTCAAGGGGAGAAGGGTCAGCTTAGCGTAATCGCGCTGATCAACCGTCCGAAGTCCGGTTCGCCCGCCAGATAGGCGCGGCGGTTGGAGTAGAAACGCGCCGCATCCGCGCGCGTGTCGTCGCCGGTCCAGGCGGCTTCGCCGACGCCCGCCTGCTCCAGCCGCCACAGGACGAAGCCGGGCAGGTCGAACTGGCGTTTGTCGTCGGCCGCGCCGGGGGCGAAGAAGCGTTCGCTGCCGGGGTCGTGGTGGGCGAAGCGGTCCTGGTAGTCGGCGCCGACCTCATAGGAGCCTTGGGCGATGCACGGGCCGACGACGGCGACGATGCGCGACGGCTCGGCTCCCAGGGCTTGCATGGCTGTGACGGTCGAGTGGATGACGCCGCCGAGCGCGCCCTTCCAGCCCGCGTGGGCGGCGCCGATGACGCCCGCCTCGGCGTCGGCGAACAGGACGGGGGCGCAGTCGGCGGTCAGGACGGTCAGCACCGGCCCCTTCACGCCCGCGACCACGGCGTCGCCCTCGGGGCGTTCTCCGGCCCAGCCGCTTTCGGCCACGCGGGCGACGGCGGAGTGGACCTGATAGCAGCCGCACAGGTCGTCGGCGGCGCCCCCCATCCATTCGGCGACGCGGCGGCGGTTCTCGGCGACGCGGGCCGGGTCGTCCTTGGAGCCGACGCCTGCGTTCAGTCCGGCGTAGAGGCCGTCCGATACGCCGCCCGCGCGCGTGAAGAAGCCGTGGCGAACCCCGGCCTTGGTCAGCAGCGGATGGGTGATCGGGTTCAGGCTCATGCGGCGGCTTCCAGTTCGAAACGGGCGGCATCGATGGCGGCCTGAACGGCCTTGCGGGCCTGGGGGCTGTTCTTCCAGCAGGTCGAGCCGACGCTGGCGGCGGCGCCCGCGCAGACGACGGCTGCATCCGCCTGGGCCAGACAGGCGAAGCCGCCGACGCCCAGTTCCTCCAACCGTTCGATCACCTTGGGGCCGACGCCTCTTGTCGCCAGCAGGATCTGGCGTTCGTGGTCGGTGAAGGTCATGGGCGCATCAGCCTCCATCATCCGGCGGGCTGCGTCAGAAGCCCGGTAGGGCCAGCGAACGCGGCGAGAAGATCGCCGCCGCCTTGAACAGTTCGCCCATCTGATCCGGCGCGGTCAGGCGGTCCAGCTGGCGCTGGATGACCGGGGCGGCTTCGGGGCGTCCCTGCATCAACCGCTGGGCGCGGGCTTCGATCCCCAGCGCCTTGAGGAAGGCGCCCTGACCGACGCAGCCGGTGACGTCGGCGCCGCCGCGCACGGCGGCCTCCAGCACCAGCGGGAAGTCGGCCCATTGCGTCAGGTCGGCCTCGCCCGGCGTAGACAGGGGATCGACCTTCTGGTGGCGTCGCAGGGCCTGAAGCGTGTCGCCCGCTTCGGGCTTGCTGCGGCCATAGTCGATCAGCAGGGCGGCGCCGGATGCGGCGCGGATCAGGCTGGCCAGATCGCGACCGAAGGCGGCCTGCTGTTCCGAAATCTCGATGATCTGACCCGGTTCGACGTCGAAGCCCGGCGTCTCGAAGCCATCGGCGATGGCGGTCAGGCCGAAGGTCAGCTCATTGTCGTCAGTGACGCCGATGCGGCGCTCGGCCCATCCGCCTTCGGTCTTGATGACCTGGCGCGCGGGCAGGCAGTCCAGCACCTCATTGGCGATCAGGATGACCGGGGCGTCCGTCTCGATCTGGTGCAGGGCGCTGAGCCAGCGCGGATGCGCGTCGGCGTCGGCCAGTCGCCGGGCCTGCTCGGCGCGCAAGGGCGCGCTCGGCTCGATCAGGATCAGGTCGACCGCCTGCAGGAAGCCGGGAACCAGCCGCGCGGCGCGCAGCACGTCGGACATCAGCGTGCCGTCGCCGGGCCCGACCTCGACCAGCCGCACCCGCTCAGGCGCGCCTAGGCGGGTCCAGGTCTCGATCGCCCACAGGCCGATCAGTTCGCCGAACATCTGGCTGACCATGGGGGCGGTGATGAAGTCGCCCCGCTCGCCCAGCGCCGGTCGGGTGGCGTAATAGCCGCCCTTGGGGTCGTGCAGGCATCGGGTGACGTAGTCCGCCACCGTCATCGGCCCGGTCAGCACGATCTCGCGGACCAGCCGGTCCTTGAGCGTCTCCGCCATGATGGTCTTACGCCTCCGTGACGGCCGGCTTCTTCAGCGCCCGCCAGATCAGCCAGGCGCCGACCAGCATCATCGGGATCGACAGGATCATGCCCATGGTCAGGCCCAGCGGCAGGTTCTCCAGCCCGGCGTCGGGCTGGCGCACGTTCTCCAGCGCGGCGCGACAGACGCCGTAGCCCAGCAGGAACAGGCCGGTGACGAAGCCGGGGCGCTTGAACATGCGCCACTTCCAGATCGCCAGCGACAGGACGATGAACAGCAACAGCCCTTCCAGGCCCGCCTCATACAGCTGGCTGGGATGGCGCGGCTCGTTGCCGGCGGGGCAGAAGCCGTACATCTGCTGGATGCGTTCGTTGCAGAAGCGGATGGCCCAGGGAACCGTCGTTTCGCGGCCCCACAGCTCGCCGTTGATGAAGTTGGCGATGCGGCCGAAGAAGAGGCCGAGCGGCGCGACCGGGGCGATCAGATCGCCCAGGCTGAGCGGGTTTACCTGCTGGCGCCGGGCGTAAAGGGCGATGGCGATGACCACGCCCAGGAAGCCGCCGTGGAAGCTCATGCCGCCGGTCCATAGCTGCAGCAGCTCCAGCCGTTCGCCCCAGCTGTCGCCGGTGAACAACTGGGCGAACATCGCCGGCTTGTAGAAGAGGGCGTAGCCGAAACGCCCGCCCAGGATGACGCCCAGCGTGATCCACAGCACCAGATCGTCCAGTTGCTGTCCGCCGACGGGCGACCGGCCCGGCGCCCACAGCCGCTCGGTCTTGGCCAGGCGTGAGGCGTACCACCAGCCCAGGACGATGCCGGCCACATAGGCCAGGGCGTACCAGCGGATGGGCAGGGGGCCGAGATGGATCAGGACGGGGTCGAATTCGGGAAAGGGCACGGGGCCTCCGTCTGCGCCTTCAGAAGTTGACCATCGTCTAGCAAGCGGGACTGCATTCGTCGCGCGCTTTTCCCGCGAAGCAGTCTATAGGCCGCAGGCAGGTAAGGTTTGGTTTACCCAAATCAATGCACCGTTAACCACGTTTCGGACCGATGGTCCGGGAGTTCTCAAGAGGCCGCCATGCAGACGCGCAATCCCCTCCTTGATGAGTTCGCCAAGCTGACGACCGGCGCCATGGGCCTGGCCCAGGCCGCGGGTGAAGAGGCCAAGGCCGCCTGGCGCGCCCAGGCCGACCGCTTCGTCGCCGAAATGGATCTGGTGCGCCGCGACGAGTTCGACGTGCTGAAGGACGAGATCGCCGCCCTGCGCGCCGAGATCGCGACGCTGAAGGCCGCTGCGCCCGCTCCGAAGAAGGCCGCCAAGGGATCGTCCACAGACGCCGCTTCAAGCCCGGATTCAGCCGGTTGAGCCGAATCTGCGAACACGCCTACCGTCTTCAAGGGCGCTCATCTGAGTCGCCGTCGTCGCTGAAGAAGTTGAACGCCTGATGGATGCTGTGAGGCCCGAAGAGGTCGATCTGCCCTTTGATCCGCTGGATGTGGTCGAACACGTCCTGACGGCGGAGAACCTGCCGTTCGACCGTACGGACGAGGGCGACCTGGCCTTCGCCCTGGCCGGCGACTGGAAGGACTATGAGCTGTGGTTCGCCTGGCGGCCGGAGGGCGACTGCCTTCAACTGTGCCTGGCGCTGGACCTGCGGGTGGCCAAGACGCGCCGCGCGGCGGCCTATGAACTGGTCTCCATGATCAATCAGCGCACCTGGCTGGGCCATTTCGAGATCTGGCCGGACGAGGGCGAAATCGTCTTCCGTCACGCTCTAGCCCTGCCGCACACCGAACGGCCGACCCTGGCCCAGGCCGCGTCCATGATCGACGCGGCGGTCGAGGCGGCGGACCGTTACTACCCCGCCTTCGATTTCATGGTGCGCGGCTCCAAGAAGCCGAAGGAGGCGATCGACGCCTGCCTGTTCGAGACCGTGGGCAACGCCTGATGAGCGGTTCTGGACGTCCGGTCGTGCTTCAGGGCGTCGGGCGCCTGGGCTCGGCCATTCTGGAAGGCTGGCTGGCGACGGGCGCCGTCGACGCGGCCGATCTGATCATTCTGACGCCGTCCGAAAAGCCGGTCGCCGAGGCGGCGCGGGCGAAGGGCGCGCGGGTCAATCCGCCGCTGGAAGCGCTGGCCGACGCCCGCGCCTTCGTCATCGGCGTCAAGCCCGCCAAATGGCTGGAGGCCGCGAAGGCGGTCCTGCCGCATCTGGCGGCGGACGCCGTGATCGTCTCGGTCATGGCCGGGGTGCGCGGCGAGACGGTCACTGACGGCTACGACGGCCGCCCGGTCGTGCGCGTCATGCCGACGACCGGCGTGGCTCAGGCGCGCGGGGTGGCGACGCTGTGGTCGGCCGACGCGGAGGCTTTGAGCGTCGGGCGCTCGCTGTTCGAGCCGATCGCCGAGACGGTGCTGCTGGACGACGAAGCCCTGATGCACGCGGCGACGGCGGTGTCCGGCTGCGGTCCGGCCTATTTCTTCGCCTTCACCCGCGCCCTGGCCGAGGCTGGAGAAGCGGAAGGGCTGTCGCCCGAGGCGGCGGCGCGTCTGGCGCGCGCCACCCTGCGGTCCGCAGCGGCGGGCGTGGAGAGCGACGAGGCGTTGAACGCTCTGATCGACCGCGTGGCCTCGCCCGGCGGCGTGACCCAGGCCGGTCTGGTCGCCCTCAATGAAAACGGCGCCCTCGACCGTTCTGTCGAGAGCGCCGTGAAGGCGGCGGTCGCCAAGTCCACGGAACTCAGCGGCTGATCGTCAAGCGCCTCAGCGTTTGACGAAACGTCCTTCGGCCAGGTTGCGGGCCAGGCGGTCATAGGCGCGCTGGGCGTCGGTCCAGGTGGTGGAACCGCGCGCATCGGCCAGGGTCGGCGTGTAGTAGTCGAACTTGACCGGCTGGACCTCGCCCGAGGCCATGGTCACCGAGCCTTCCACCGCCGCGCCGCCGATCGACAGGCTGCGCATGCCGTCCAGACCGGGCTTGTCGCCCAGTTGCTGCATGGTCGGACGATTGGGCTTCAGGTCTGTGATGACCAGTTCCACGCGAGCGCCATCCAGGGCGTGACGATCCGTCAGCACGCGTTCGACGGTGCGGGTCAGGTCGCTGACCTGTTGCTGGACGTCGCGGTCGCCCAGTTCCTGGGCGGTCTTGGCGAAGTCGGGGCTGACCGTCACGACGACGGCCGAAGGCTGAGCTGCTGCGGCGCCGGAAACGGCGAGGGCGGCGGCGAGCGGCGCAAGGAAAGCAATACGACGCATATTCGGACTCCTGATTCCAGGCCCCCCTGGAACAGGAGACAAGATGGCGATGATTTTACGGTTCCGCTAGGGGCGAGGGCCAAAGTTCCCGCGCGAAATCGGTCTAGGCGGCGCGGCGATCGGCCGGCAGCCGGATGGACGCCTTCAGCCCGCCCAGGTCGCTGCGGCTCAGGGTGATGTCTCCGCCGTGGCTGCGCGCTACGTCGCGGGCCACCGCCAGACCCAGGCCCACCCCCTTGCGGTTCTGGTTGCGCGAGGCGTCCAGGCGGGAAAAGGGGCGGAAGGCCTCCTCGTGCATGTCGTCGGGGATGCCGGGACCGTCGTCCTCGACCAGAATCTCAAGACCGCCGGAGGGCAGGGGGCGGGCCGACAGCCGCACCTTTTCGCCGTGCGACGCGGCGTTGCCGACCAGGTTGTTGATCGCCCGACGGAAGGCCAGCGGCCGGGCCAGCATGTTCAGGTCGTCGGGCGCCTCGACCTCGGCCACGGCGCCCGAGCGGCGAGCGTCCTCGGCGGCGCGGCGCAGCATTTCCGGCACCGAGATCGTCTGAGCCGCCTCGCCCGCCTCGCCGCGCGCGAAGGCCAGGTACTCGTCGATCATGTGCTCCATCTCGTCCAGGTCGCCCTTCATCGCCTCGGCGCGCTTGAAGGGCGGGGCCAGGGCCAGTTCGAGACGCAGACGGGTCAGGGGGGTGCGCAGGTCATGGCTGACGGAGGCCAGCAGGGCGGTGCGCTGGTCGATATGGCGCTGGATGCGCGACCGCATGTCCAGAAAGGCGCTGGCGGCGGCCCGCACCTCGCGCGCGCCGTGCGGCTTGAAGCGCGGCACGCTCTCGCCCCGGCCGAAGGCTTCGGCGGCGTGGGCCAGGCGCTCGATGGCGCGGACCTGGTTGCGGATGAACAGCACCGCCACGCCCAGCAGCAGGACGGTGGCGATCATCAGCCACAGGACGAAGATATGGGCCTGGGTCGCCACGGCGCGCTCGCGCGGGGCGATGATGCGCAGGACGCCGTCGGCTTCCTGCACGCGGATGTCGACATAGGCGGGATACCGGGTGGTGTCGAACCAGAAGGGCTGATCCAGCCGCGAAGCCAGGGCCTTCTCCAGCGTCCGGTCGACCAGGCCCAGGGCCCCGCGTCGCTCCTCGTCGGGCAGGGAGGCGGCGGGCTGGAAGGCGATGGACAGTTGCATCGACCGTTCGGCGCGCTCGGAGATCAGCGCCAGGTTCCGAGCCGAGGGATCGTCCCGATAGCTCTCGGCCGCCCAGGCCACGTCGCCGGCCAGACCCTCGGACAGGCGCGCCGTCACCGCCTGCCAGTGGGCGTCGAAGAAGGCCCAGGTCACCGCCGCCTGCATGATCAGCACCGGCAGGACGATGATCAGCAGCGACCGACCCCAGAGCGAGGTCGGCAGCCGACGCTTGATCCACCGCGTCCAGACGTTGAACGGCATCAGCCGCATGGAGGGCGTTCCGTTTCCTGTCGTCAGTCCGGCGCCAGCATATAGCCGACGCCGCGCACGGTCTGGAGATAGCGCGGATTCTTGGGGTCCGCCTCCAGCTTGCGGCGCAGGCGCGTCACCTGCACGTCCACGGCTCGGCCGGTGATGTCGGCCGTGTCCGGCGACAGGGTCATGCGCTCGACGGGCGAATGGGCGTGGATGGCCAGGGTCTTCAGCAACTGCGCCTCCGCCTCGGTCAGGCGCTGGGGTTCGCCGTCGCGCGTCAGCTCCAGCCGCTCCATGTCGAAGACGGCGGGGCCCATGCGGATCTCCTTGGGCGTCATCAGCTTGCCGCCGGTGCGGCGCAGGATGGCCTCGATCCGCAACGCCAGCTCACGCGGGTCGAAGGGTTTGGACATATAGTCGTCGGCGCCGCGCGACAGACCCTCGATCCGGTCGTCCGGGTCGCCCTTGGCCGTCAGCAGCAGCACGGGCGTCTTGGACAGGGCCGCCTGGCTGCGGATCCAGGTCGTCAGGTCGAACCCGCTCTCGCCCGGCATCATGACGTCCAGAACGATCAGATCGAACTCGATCAGCTCGACCAGCCGACGCGCCGCGCCCGCGTGGGCGGCGCCGGTGACGCGATAGCCCTCGCGGCTCAGGAACTCCTTGAGCAGTTCGCGGATGCGGTCGTCGTCGTCGACGACCAGGACGTGCCGCCCGCTGCCGGCGGGGGCGACTGGGCCTGAGCGGCCGTTGGCGCGAGGCTCGATCATGCTCATTGCGACTCTCCTCGCGATGCGCCGTTGACGCTGGCGCGCGACAGGCGTCTAACCGATTTCGTTGCGCGGGAGACGTTCTTCAATGGCCTTCGTTCCTTTCGACGATCGTGACGGCTGGATCTGGTTTGACGGCGAGTTCGTCCCCTGGCGGGAGGCGAAAACGCACGTTCTGACCCATGGCCTTCACTACGGCTCGTCGGTGTTCGAGGGTGAGCGTATGTATGGCGGTGAAATCTTCAAGCTGACAGCCCATAGCCAGCGCCTGAAGCGTTCGGCCGAACTGCTCGACTTCGAGATTCCCTATAGCGTGGCCGAGATCGACGCCGCCTGCAAGGAAACCTGCGCGCGCAACGGCCTGATCGACTGCTATATCCGCCCTGTCGCCTATCTGGGCGCCGAGCAACTGAGCGTTTCGGCCAGGAACAGCAAGGTCCACCTAGCCATCGCCGCCTGGGAATGGCCCAGCTATTTCGACCCCGAGGTCAAGAAGAAGGGCATCGCCCTGGAGTGGGCCAAATGGCGCCGCCCCGACCCGTCCACGGCGCCGTCCACGGCCAAGGCGGCGGGTCTCTACATGATCTGCACCATGTCCAAGACGGCCGCCGAGAAGCGCGGCTACGCCGACGCCCTGATGCTGGACTGGCGCGGCTATGTGGCCGAGGCGACCGGCGCCAACGTCTTCTTCGTCAAGGACGGCGCCCTGCACACGCCGCGCGTCGACCACATCCTGGACGGCATCACCCGCCAGACGGTGATCGGAATGGCCCAGGCGCGCGGGACTGAGGTCGTGGTGCGCGACATCCTACCGGAAGAGCTGGCCGGCTTCTCCGAGTGCTTCCTGACCGGCTCGGCCGCCGAAGTCACCCCGGTGGGGCAGGTCGGCGACTATCGCTTCACGCCGGGTGAACTGTCGCTGGGCCTGATGGACGACTACGGCAAGCTGGTGCGCGGCGAACTGTAAGGGAAATCTCTCTCCTGCCGGGAGAGCAGTGATCGTCTTGCGGGCCAGAAGCATGGCGGGCGGCAGTCAATGATCCCTCGCCTCAGAGGTCGGCCAGAAGGGCTTCCAGGCGTTGCATGTCCTCGGGCGGAGCGGTTTCGAAGCGCAGCGCCTGACCGGTCACAGGATGGACGAAGCCGAGGACGGCGGCGTGCAGGGCCTGGCGTTTCAGCCCGGCCGCCTCGACGGCCGCGCGGACGGGGGCGGAGGGGCTGCCCGAGCCGTAGACGGGATCGCCGAGCAGGGGCGCGCCTCTGGACGCCAGGTGGACGCGGATCTGGTGGGTGCGGCCGGTGTGGAGAGTGCAGGCGACGCGGGCGGCCAGGGGGGCGTTCGAGGCCTTGGCTGGGCGGCCGAAGGTCTGTTGAACGACATAGTCGGTGATCGCCTCGCGTCCGCCGGAACGCAGCACGGCCATCTTCTTGCGGTCGCCGCTGGAGCGGCCGATCTGGGTCTGGATGCGGCCTTTCTCGGGCGTGGGGGCTCCGCGCGTGAGAGCCACATAGGTGCGTTCGATGTCATGGGCGGCGAACAGGGCGGACAGGCCGACGTGAGCGCGGTCGGACTTGGCGGCGACCATGACGCCCGAGGTGTCCTTGTCGAGGCGGTGGACGATGCCGGGGCGGGCGACGCCGCCGATGCCGGACAGGCTGTCGCCGCAATGCGCCAGAAGCGCGTTGACCAGGGTGCCGGTCTCGCAGCCGGGCGCGGGGTGGGCGGCCATGCCGGGCGCCTTGTCGATGACGATCAGGTCGGCGTCCTCGAACAGAACCGTCAGGGGAAGGGATTCGGGTTGCGGCGTCGCCGGCGCGACGGGCGGCAGGGCGACGGCGTAGAGGCCGGGTCGGGCCTTGGCCGAGCCGCTGGAGACGACCTGCCCGTCGCGGGTCACGGCGCCGTCGGCCAGCAGGGCCTGAAGCCGGGCGCGCGACAAGGCGGGGAAGGCCTCGGCCAATGCCTTGTCCAGGCGCACGCCGGAGGCGTCGATGCGCGCCTGCATCACCTCGACGGCGTCGCGAGTCGCCTCCTCAAGCGTTTCGTCGTCTTCCGTCAGCAAGGGTTCATCGGCCATAGGGCGAAATAGCATGGCTTGCGCAGAGAGGCGTCATCGGTCCTTGAACGCACGAAATACGCCCTGGAGGGGCCGAAGATGAAGTCGCTGATCGCCGCTGTTGTCGCTGTATCGGGCGTGGTCCTGCTGTCGGGCTGCGCCACCATGAACGAGGACCAGTGCCTTGTCGGCGATTGGGGCGGTCAGGGCTGGCGCGACGGCGCGGCCGGACGCCAGGTCAGCCGCCTGGACGATCACGCCAAGGCCTGCGCCAAATACGGGGTGGCGCCGAACATGAGCGCCTATCTGGCCTCGCGAGAGGACGGGTTGCGGACCTATTGCACGTGGGAGAACGGATTCCGGCAAGGTCGTGAAGGGAACAGCTATGGCGGAGTCTGCGCCCCGGCCGAGGAGCGCGGCTTCCTGCCCGCCTATGAGGACGGACGACGCATCCATGCGGTCGAGCAGGCGGTGAGCTCGGCGGAGAGCGCATTGAACTCGGCGATCAGCCGTATCGACAATCGCGAGGACAAGCTGGAAGCCAAACAGCGCGAACTGCGTCAGGAAGGGCTGACCGATGAGGAACGTCGTCGCATCCGCGACCGTATCCGCGAGGTGCGCGAGGAAATCCGCGTCGCTCGCCGGGATGCGCGTCAGGCCGAGGAGGCGCTTCACTACGCCGAGATCGAGGCGCGGGCGGTGCGCGGCGCGATCGGCGGCCGCTATGGCGTCTGGTGAAGATGAAAACGCCCGCCTCCATCGACTGGAGGCGGGCGTTTCCGTCCGATCAGGACGCGACGGCGATCAGCCGATGCGCGGGTCCAGTTCGCCCGAAGCGTAACGTTTGGCCATCTGGGCGGTGGACAGGGGCTTGATCTTTGAGGCCTGGCCTTCGCAACCGAAGGCCTGATAGCGCTCGATGCACAGCTTGCGCATGGCTTCCTTGGCGGGCTTCAGATAGGCGCGCGGGTCGAACTCGCCCGGTTTCTCGGCCAGCACCTTGCGGATGGCGCCGGTCATGGCCATGCGGTTGTCGGTGTCGATGTTGACCTTGCGCACGCCGTTCTTGATGCCGCGCTGGATTTCCTCGACCGGCACGCCCCAGGTCTGGGGCATCTGGCCGCCATACTGGTTGATGATGTCCTGCAGGTCCTGCGGCACCGAGCTTGATCCGTGCATCACCAGGTGGGTGTTGGGCAGACGGCGGTGGATTTCCTCGATCACGTTCATGGCCAGGACTTCGCCGTCCGGCTGACGCGTGAACTTGTAGGCGCCGTGCGAGGTGCCCATGGCGATGGCCAGGGCGTCGACCTTGGTGGCCTTGACGAAGTCGACGGCCTGATCCGGGTCGGTCAGCAGGGCCGAGTGGTCGAGCTTGCCTTCGAAGCCGTGGCCGTCCTCGGCCTCGCCCATGCCGGTCTCGAGGCTGCCCAGAACGCCCAGTTCGCCCTCGACCGAGACGCCGCAGCTGTGGGCCATCTCGGTGACGCGGCGGGTGACGTCGACGTTGTAGTCGTAGGAGGCGGGCGTCTTGGCGTCTTCTTCCAGCGAGCCGTCCATCATCACCGAGGTGAAGCCGTACTGGATGGCGGTGGCGCAGGTGGCGGGGCCGTTGCCGTGGTCCTGGTGCATGCAGACCGGGATGTGCGGATACAGTTCGACCAGGGCGTCGATCAGCCGGGCCAGGACGATGTCGTTGGCGTAGGAGCGGGCCCCGCGCGAGGCCTGGATGATGACCGGCGCGTTGACGGCGTCGGCGGCCTCCATGATGGCCAGGCCCTGCTCCATGTTGTTGATGTTGTAGGCGGGCAGGCCGTAGTCGTGCTCCGCCGCGTGGTCGAGCAGTTGTCGCAGCGTGATGCGCGCCATGGATAGTCTCCTGAACCGGTTATGATTTTGCCCGACCTCTTAGCCGTTCGGGCGGGGGAAGTCACGCCGGGTTACAGCGCCGCGGCGTAGTGGACTTTGTGCGCTGAAGCCCTATGGGGTTCCGACGCGTGAACAGCGTCAGACCAGGGAGCGGCCATGGGCCAGAATGATGATGCGCTGGACGAGGACGGCGGCGGTTTCGACGTCGACGACTGGTCGCGGCTGACGCCCTTCGCCGGCACTGTGGCGACGCTGGATGACGTCCAGGCGGGCAAGGCCGTCTTCGCCCTGGGCGATACGGAAGAGGCGCGCGTCATCGACATGGAACTGCCTCAGCCGGTCATCTGGTGGGAAGATGACGGCGAGCAGGCGGCGGTCATCGTTCAAGCCGAGGCCCACGTCGGGCCCGACGGCGATCTGATGGAAGTGCTGGGCTTGATCCTGCCGGACGGCGGCGGGGCGGTGGCCCTGCTGGACGACGTCGATCTGGTGGACGACACCGATCCGACGTGGCGCGATCTGGTCGCGCGCGCCGTCGACATGGACGGCGAAGACTGAGCTTGGGACGTCAGGGGCGAGGGCTGCGAACAGCCCTCGCCTTGATGGTTGTCGCTTAAGCGGCGCGCAGGGCCTCGACGCCCGGCAGAACCTTGCCTTCCATCCATTCCAGGAAGGCGCCGCCGGCGGTGGAGACGAAGGTCATGTCGTCGGCCGTGCCTGCGTGGTTCAGGGCCGCGACCGTGTCGCCGCCGCCGGCCACGGCGACCAGCTTGCCGGCCTTGGCCAGTTCAGCGGCGTGCTTGGCGGCCTCGACCGTGGCCTTGTCGAAGGGTGGAACCTCGAACACGCCCAGCGGGCCGTTCCAGATCAGCGTCTTGGACAGGTCCATCGCGCGGTTCAGACGGGCGACCGTCTCCGGCCCGGCGTCCAGAATCAGGTTGTCGGCGGCGATGCGGTCCAAGGCGCGGACGCCCGACGCGATGCCCGGCTTGACGCCCTTGGCGACCACGACGTCGACCGGCAGCAGCAGTTCGCAGCCCTGACGGCGCGCTTCCTCGATGATCTCGCGGGCGGTGTCGGCCAGATCCTTCTCGCACAACGAGCCGCCGACATCGACGCCCTGGGCGAACAGGAAGGTGTTGGCCATGCCGCCGCCGATGGCCAGATAGTCCAGCTTGGCGACCAGGTTCTTCAGCAGGTCGAGTTTGGTCGAGACCTTGGCGCCGCCGACGATGCCCATGACCGGCTTCTGCGGCTTGCCGAGCGCCGCATCCAGCGCCTCAAGCTCGCGCGCCATGGCGCAACCCGCATAGGCGGGCAGCAGGCGGGCCAGCCCTTCCGTCGAGGCGTGGGCGCGGTGTGCGGCCGAGAAGGCGTCGTTGACGTAGAGGTCGCCCAGCTCAGCCAGCTGCTGGGCGAAGGCCGGGTCGTTCTTTTCCTCGCCCTTGTGGAAGCGGACGTTCTCCAGCAGCAGCACGCCGCCCGCGTCCAGATCGGCCACGGCGGCCTTGGCCTCATCGCCCACGCAGTCGTCGGCGAAGCGCACGGGGCCGTGCAGCAGCAGTTCCAGCGGTTGAACGACAGGCTTCAGGCTCATCGACGGCACGCGCTCGCCCTTTGGCCGGTCGAAGTGGGCCAGCAGAATGACCTTGGCGCCCGCCTCGCGCAGGCGGTGGATGGTCGGCAGGGCGGCCTTCAGGCGGGTGTCGTCGGTGACGTTCCCGTCCTCCATCGGCACGTTGAAGTCCACGCGGACCAGGGCGGCCTTGCCCGAAAGGTCGGAAACGTCGTCGAGGGTGCGGAAGGTCATATCGGGCTGCCTCCAGAGAAGATGTGTCCGATCCAGAGCAGAGCGCCGTGGATCATGAGTTGAATTTGTAGGGCGGCCGCCGGAACCGCCATGGCGATGAAGCGCCGACCACGTCTCGCATGCTCTCGGTAGGCTGCAACCGCAAAGCCCGCCAAGAGAACCGGAATCCCGAACCAGGCGAAAGTCGTGGCCGGGTCTGGCCATGAACGGGTCACAAGGGGGACGGCGACCCCGACCAGTAGCAAGGCTGCGACGCCGCCGCTCCTAAGAACGAAGGAGCCGTCAGCCAATGGACCAAGGTCGATCTTCTTTAGCCCGAGCCAGACGATGAGGCTCCATGCAACGATGGCCAGAAGCGACCACGGCAGAGAGTACAAGGCGAATAGAAAAAACCCCGGCAGTCCTGTGAACAAGAGCATGCCGGGGTTCTCTATGCGATCTTAGAGGAACTTCGCCATCTCGAGGGCGGTGTCCGACATGCGGGTCGCGAAGCCCCACTCGTTGTCGTACCAGGTCAGGACGCGGGCCAGCTTGCCGTCGACGACCTGCGTCTGGGGCAGGGCGGCGGTCGAAGAGGCGGCCACGTGGTTCAGGTCGATCGACACCAGCGGATCGGTGGTCGTGGCCAGGACGCCGCTCATCGGGCCGTTCGCGGCGGCCAGCAGGGCGGCGTTGATTTCCTCGACCGTGACTTCGCGACCGGCGACGACCTTCAGGTCGACGACCGAGACGTTCGGGGTCGGGACGCGGATCGACGAGCCGTCCAGCTTGCCCTTCAGTTCGGGCAGGACCAGGCCCAGGGCCTTGGCGGCGCCGGTCGAGGTCGGGATCATCGACAGGGCGGCGGCGCGGCCGCGGTACAGATCCTTGTGCATCGTATCCAGCGTCGGCTGGTCGCCGGTGTAGGCGTGGATGGTGGTCATATAGCCGCGCTCGATGCCGAACAGGTCGTGCAGCACCTTGGCCACCGGGGCCAGGGCGTTGGTCGTGCACGAGCCGTTGGACACGACGATGTCGTCGGCCGTCAGGGTCTCATGGTTGACCTTGAAGACGATGGTCTTGTCGGCGCCGTCGGCCGGAGCCGAGACCAGCACGCGCTTGGCTCCGGCCTTCAGGTGGGCCGAGGCCTTGTCCTTGGAGGTGAAGATGCCCGTGCATTCCAGGGCGATGTCCACCTTCAGCTCGGCGTGCGGCAGGTTGGCCGGGTCGCGCTCGGCCGTGACCTTGATCTTGCCCGTGCCGACGTCGATCCAGTCCTCGCCCGTCGTGACCGTGCCGGGGAAGCGGCCGTGCACCGAGTCATAGCGGAACAGGTGGGCGTTGGTCTCGACCGGGCCCAGGTCGTTGATCGCCACGACCTCGATGTCCTTGCGGCCGTGCTCGACGATGGAGCGAAGGACGAGGCGGCCGATGCGGCCGAAGCCGTTGATGGCGACGCGAACGGTCATGGGGGAAGGTCTCCTGAACCAAGGGTTATTTATGATTGGCGCCTTAGTGGGACGGAGCGCGCGCGGTTGCAACCCCGTCGCCGTAACAAGGCCCGTAACAAGGTATGATCGCCTGTAACCGTCCGAGCGCGGCCCAGCCCTTCAGCAGCAGCGGAAGCCGCCCCCTTCGCCAAACCGCCGCGCCTCATGCAGGCGGAAGAAGGCGGTGCGGTTCAGCGGTTCCTGATCCGGGTGGGTCGCCTTCGCATGGGCGACATAGGCGTCATAGTCGGGCTGGCCGATCATCAGCCCGGCGGTGCGGCGGGCGTCCTTGCCCCACCGCACCAGCGTGTCCCGGCAGGCGCAGAGCAGGTCCGCGCCTCCGGTTGTCGCCGAGGATGAAGAGGGCCTAGGCACGGGCGATGTCCATGGCTTCGTCGGCCAGGGTCAGCTCATGCTCGGCCGGGGTTTCGACCACGGTCGGGCGATCGGACTTCAGCGCCTTGAGGCAGGCCCCGACGCCATAGACCACGACCGTCAGCACCACGAACAGGAAGCCCGCCGTCAGCGCCGAGTTGACGTAGTCGTTGACGATGACGCGGTGCATGTCGCCGATGGTCTTGGCCGGGGCCAGGATGTCGCCGGCGGCCATGGCGTCCTGATACTTCCGGGCATGGGCCAGGAAGCCGATCTTCACGTCCGGGTGGAACAGCTTCTGCAGCCCCGCCGTGACCGTGCAGATCAGCAGCCAGACCGCCGGGACCGCCGTGGCCCAGGCGAACCTCTGCCGCTTCATCTTGAACAGGACGACCGTGCCCAGGATCAGGGCGACCGCCGCCAGCATCTGGTTGGCGATGCCGAACAGGGGCCACAGGCTGTTGATCCCGCCCAGGGGATCGACCACGCCGGTATAGAGGAAATAGCCCCACAGCCCGACCGTCAGGGCCGTGGCCACGACGTTGCCGGTCCAGGAATGGGTCTGGCGCATCTTCGGCACGGCCATGCCGAGCAGATCCTGGATCATGAAGCGGCAGACGCGGGTGCCCGCATCGACCGTGGTCAGGATGAACAGGGCCTCGAACAGGATGGCGAAGTGGTACCAGAAGGCCATCATGGCCTCGCCGCCGATGACGCCCGACAGGATATGGGCCATGCCGACGGCCAGGGTCGGGGCGCCGCCTGCGCGCGACAGGATGGAGTGCTCGCCCACCTGTCGGGCCAGGTTCTCCAGTTCGGCCGGGGTGATGTGGAAGCCCCACTGGGCCACGGCGGCGGCGGCGGATGCGGCGTTGTCGCCGATGACGGCGACCGGGCTGTTCATGGCGAAATAGACGGCCGGGTCCAGCACGGTGGCGGCGATCAGGGCCATGATGGCCACGAAGCTTTCGCACAGCATGGCGCCGTAGCCGATCAGCGGGATCTGGTTCTCGTTCTCCAGCAGCTTGGGCGTGGTGCCGGACGAGATCAGGGCGTGGAAGCCGGACACGGCCCCGCAGGCGATGGTGATGAACAGAAAGGGGAACAGGGCGCCCGAGAAGACCGGCCCGGTTCCGTCGATGAAGGGGGTGATGGCGGGCATCTGAATGTGCGGGCGCACGATCAAAATGCCGACGGCCAGGGCGACGATGGCGCCGATCTTCAGGAAGGTGGACAGATAGTCGCGCGGGGCCAGCAGCAGCCACACCGGAATGACCGAGGCGATGAAGCCGTAAGCCATCATGGCGATGGCCAGCGTCGTGCCCGACAGGGTGAAGGCCGGACCCCAGAAGGGATCAGCCGCAATATGGCCGCCGCCGATGATGGCCAGGACCAGCAGCACCACGCCGATCACCGACACCTCGCCCACGCGGCCGGGCCGCAGATAGCGGGTGTACAGGCCCATGAAGACGGCGATGGGAATGGTGGCGGCGACGGTGAAGGTGCCCCACGGGCTCTCGGCCAGGGCCTTGACCACCACCAGGGCCAGAACGGCCAGGATGATGACCATGATCATCAGCACCCCGACCTGGGCGATGACGCCGGGGATGGGGCCCATCTCGGTGCGGACCATGTCGCCCAGCGAGCGACCGTCGCGTCGGGTCGACATGAACAGGACGATCATGTCCTGCACCGCCCCCGCCAGCACGGCGCCGACCAGAATCCACAGCACGCCCGGCAGATAGCCCATCTGCGCCGCCAGCACCGGCCCGACCAGAGGCCCCGCGCCCGCGATGGCCGCGAAATGGTGGCCGAACAGCACGTTTCTGGGCGTCGGGACGTAATCCAGTCCGTCGTTATGCCGCACGGCGGGCGTGGGCCTGCGCGCGTTCAGCCCCAGCACCTTTCCGGCCAGATAGCGGGCGTAGAAGCGGTAGGCGATGGCGTAGACGCACAGCGCCGCGACCACGATCCATACTGCGCTGATGCTTTCGCCCTGATGCAGGGCGATGACGGCGAGGGACACGGCCCCCAATATGGCGATGGCGCCGAATATCAGCGCCGTCTTGAGCTTGCCCATGGCGAACGGTCCTCCGGGTCGACTGGGTGCGACCTTTCGCCTTTTTTGGACCCTAATCGCGCCCGGCGCCAATCGACAAAAGTCGAAGAAGCGTAGCTTCAGGCATGGCTAATGTTTCGCCCCTCTCCCGGCGGGAGAGGGAGAAGGATCAGGGCTTAATCACCCGCACCTTGCTCGCCGCCTCGGCGGCGCGCGCGCGCGCCTCGTCCGTGTCGGCGCCGCGCGCCAGCGCCACGCCCATGCGGCGGCGCTCATAGGCCTCGGGCTTGCCGAACAGGCGCAGGTCGGCGGTCGGGACCGACAGGGCTTCGGCCACGCCCTCGAACGCCACGCCCTCGGCCTCCATCCCGCCGTAGATGACGGCGCTGGCGCCCGGCTCGCGCAAGGTGACGTCCACCGGCAGGCCCAGGATGGCGCGGGCGTGAAGCGCGAACTCGCTCATCACCTGCGTCGCTAACGTCACCAGTCCGGTATCGTGCGGGCGCGGCGACACCTCCGAGAACCAGACCTCGTCGCCCTTCACGAACAGTTCGACGCCGAACACGCCGAGGCCGCCCAGAGCCTCCGTCACCTTGGCCGCGATGGCCTGCGACGCTTTCAACGCCGCCTCGCTCATGGCCTGCGGTTGCCAGCTTTCGACATAGTCGCCCTTCTGCTGGCGGTGGCCGATAGGCGCGCAGAAGTCCGTGCGGACCGCGCCGTCGTGCAACGACCGCACCGTCAGCAGGGTGATCTCATAGTCGAAGTCGATGCGCCCCTCGACGATGACGACGCCGCCCGCGACCCGCCCCGAGGCTTCGGCATAGGCCCAGGCGTCGGCGACGCCCTCGGGCCCTTCGACATAGGACTGGCCCTTGCCCGAGGACGACATGACCGGCTTGACGAAGCAGGGGAAGCCCACGGCCTGCGCGCCCGCCGCCAGCTCCTCGGCCGAGGCGGCGAAGGCATAGGGACTGGTCGGCAGGCCCAGTTCCTCGGCGGCCAGACGGCGGATGCCCTCGCGGTTCATGGTCAACTGCGTCGCCCGCGCGGTGGGGATGACGCGAGCCAGACCCGCCGCTTCGATGCCCGCCAGCACGTCGGTGGCGATGGCCTCGATCTCGGGCACGATGATGTGCGGCGCCTCGGCCAGGATGACGCCGTTCAGCACCTGGGCGTCGGTCATGGGGATGACGTGGCTGCGGTGGGCCACCTGCATGGCGGGGGCGTTGGCGTAGCGGTCGACCGCGATCACCTCGGCGCCGAGGCGCTGCAGCTCGATCGCGACCTCCTTGCCCAGTTCGCCCGAGCCCAGCAGCATGACGCGCGTGGCGTGGTCGGTAAGCGGCGTGCCGATCTTCATGGCGTCAGGCTCCGAAAAGTCGTTCAGGTTCCGGGCGCGGCCGGAACCGCATAGAGGCGGCGAAACGCGTCCAGCGCCGCGCCGTGATAGATGGTGGCGTGGCTTTCGGCCGGGCGCGGGGTGAAGTCCCATTTGACGCCGGGCAGGGCGTGGTCGCGCAGATTGGCGGTCAGCACGTCCATCGGCGCCTGCATCATCTCGCCCTCGTCGCCGAGGGTCAGGATCAGGGTGCGCGGGTCGTTGGAGTGGTCGCGCAGGTGGGCGCCGGACTGCCGGGCCAGCCTGCCGCCGTCCCACCACAGGCTGGGGCTGACGGCGACATAGGCGTCGAACATCTGCGGCTCTTTCAGGAAGGTCTCGACCACGAACAGGCCCGCGAGAGACTCGCCCATCAGCGCCGTCTCGCCGCTGGTGCGCAGGCGGCTCTCGATGAAGGGCTGAACCTCTTCGCCGATGAAGCGACGGAAGCGGTCGGAATGCCCCTGCGTCGGATAGCGGGTGATCAGTTCGGCGTCTTCCGTCGGCAGGGCCAGTTCGTTGCGACGGTCGACCGAGGCGACGCCGACGACGATCACATCGCGGGTCGCGCCGACGATGGTCCCCAACTGGGCGATGCCCGAGATGTGGTGGAAGTCCTGATCCTGGCCGCCGTCCAGCACATAGAGGACCGGATAGGTCTGGCCGCTTTCAGCATATCCGGGCGGCAGCCAGACGTTGATCTCGCGCGTCTGACCCATGACGGCCGAGGGCAGGGCATAGGACCGGCCGATGACGATGGGCGTCTCGGCGACGGCGGGTGCGTCCTCCGCCGGTGCGGCGAGAGCGGTCGCGCCGCCCGCCATCGACAAGCCGAGGCTCAGGACGAGGGCGAGGCGGCGCATGAGGGTTACAGTCGGGCCTTGGCGGCTTCGACCACGGCCTCGGCGGTGATGCCGAACTCGCGGTAGAGGACTTCGGCCGGGGCCGAGGCGCCGAAGGACGACATGCCGACGAAGCCGCCGTCCTCGCCGATGAAGCGTTCCCAGCCCTGCTTGATCGCGGCCTCGACGGCGACGCGCACCGTGCCGCGGCCGATGACGGCGTCCTGATAGGCCTTGGGCTGCTGCTCGAACAGGGCGAAGCAGGGGACCGAGACCACGCGGGTCGGCACGCCTTCGGCCTCCAGCGTCTCGGCGGCTTTCAGGGCCAAGGCGACTTCGGTGCCGGTGCCGAACAGGGTGACTTTCGCCTCGCCGTTGGCGGCCTTCAGCTCATAGGCGCCCTTCCTGGAGAGATTTTCGCCCGCGTCGGTCACGCGCACGGCCGGAGTCTTCTGGCGCGACAGGCACAGGGCGGTCGGCGTGGTCTTGTGCTGCAGGGCGACCTGCCAGCACTCCAGCGCCTCGACCGTGTCGGCGGGGCGCATGGTCAGCAGGTTCGGGATGGCGCGCAGGGCCGCCAGATGCTCGACCGGCTGGTGGGTCGGGCCGTCTTCGCCCAGGCCGATGCTGTCGTGCGTCAGGACGTGGATCGCGCGCACGCCCATCAGGGCGCCCAGACGGATCGCCGGACGGCTGTAGTCCGCAAAGGCCATGAAGGTGCCGCCGTAGGGGATGACCCCGCCGTGCAGCGCCAGGCCGTTCATCGCCGCGGCCATGCCGAACTCGCGGATGCCGTAGTTCAGGTAACGACCGGCATAGTCCGGCGCGTCCATGATCTGGGTGTTCTTGACGAAGGTGTTGTTCGAGCCGGTCAGGTCGGCCGAGCCGCCGACCATTTCGGGGATGGCGTTGAACACCGTCTCCAGCGCCTCGCCCGAGGACTGGCGCGTAGCCAGGGCAGGCTTGTCGACGACCAGCGACTTCAGCTTGGCGTCCAGCGCCTCGAAGGCGCCGGTGGGCAGGTCGCCGGCCATGGCGCGGGTGAAGTCGTCGCGGTGGTCGTGGTTCAGCAGGCGGGCTTCCCAGGCCTTGCGGGCCTTGGCGCCCTGCTTGCCGACCTTGGCCCAGGCGGTCTTGATCCCTTCGGGCAGTTCAAACGGCTCGAACGGCCAGTTCAGCGCCTGGCGGGTCGCCGCGATCTCGGTGGCGCCCAGGGCGGCGCCGTGGGTCTTGTGGCTGCCTTCCATGGTGGCGGCGCCCTTGCCGATCTTGGTCTTGCAGGCGATCAGCGCCGGCTTGTCCTGCTTGGTCGCCCAGTTCAGCGCCTTCTGGATCTGCTTGTAGTCGTGGCCGTCGATGGCCTTGACCGCCCAGCCGGAGGCCTTGAAGCGCGCCAGCTGGTCGGTGGCGTCCGAGAGCGACAGCTTGCCGTCGATGGTGATCTCATTGTCGTCCCACAGGACGCACAGCTTGTTCAGCTTCAGGCGCCCGGCCAGCGCGATCGCTTCCTGCGACACGCCTTCCATCAGGCAGCCGTCCCCGGCGACGACCCAGGTGCGGTGATCGACCAGATCCTTGCCGAAACGCGCCGCCAGATGCCGCTCCGCCAGGGCGAAGCCGACCGAGGTGGCCAGACCTTGACCCAGCGGGCCGGTGGTCGTCTCGATCCCGGCCATGTGGCCGTATTCTGGGTGCCCGGCGGTCTTGAAGCCCCACTGGCGGAAGTTTTCCAGTTGCTCCTTGGTCGCGTCCTTGTAGCCCGTCAGGTGCAGCAGGCTGTAAATCAGCATCGAGCCGTGACCGGCCGACAGGATGAAGCGGTCGCGGTCGGCCCAGTCGGGACGGCTGGCGTCGAACTTCAGGAATTTCGAATAGAGGACGGTGGCGACGTCGGCCATGCCCATCGGCATGCCGGGGTGGCCGCTCTTGGCCTTTTCGACCGCATCCATGGACAGCACCCGGATGGCGTCGGCCATCTGCTTGGGCGAAGGCTTGGCGAATGCGGCTTGGGCGTCGGTCACGGCGAGACCTTTCCTCAGGAACAGGATAAAGCGGGGGCGGCGCCGCTTTACCCCGGCGCGCCGGCAGGTTCTACACGGAATCTGGAAGAAAGGACCCCCATGGACGCCGTTACGGCTGCAAAGGCGCGGATTGATCGAGCGTTGGCCGATCTGGAGCGCAAGGTGCTGGAGCTGAAGGCGAGGCCCGCTTCGGCGCCGCCGATCGCCGATGACGACCTGTTCGCGCCACGTCCCTCGAACGCGGCCGATCTGGCGCGCATCGCCGAGCTTGAAGAGGTCGGCCAGGAAACCGCCCAGGCTCTGGCCCTTGCGGCCGACGCCGTGCGCGAGGTGCTGGCGCAACAGCAGGCGGCCTCACAGCAGGCCGCTGGGCGAGAGGAGACGAACTGATGGCGACGGTGACGGTAGAGGTTCACGGCCGCCCCTATGCGGTGGGCTGCGCCGATGGTCAGGAGGCGCGGGTGCGCGACCTGGCGTCCCAGTTCAACGAGCGGGTGCAGGGCGTGGCCGATCAGGTCGGCCAGGTCGGGGACGTGCGCCTGTTCCTGATGGCGGCTCTGATGCTGGCCGACGAGCTTGGAGAGGCGAAACGTCAGGCGGCGGTCCAGAACTCGGGCCGGGCCAAGGCGACGGCTGCGGCCGCCGTTGCGCCGGCTTCCGCCAGCGACGGCGTGGCCGAAGCCCTGAACGCCGTGGCCGCAAGGATCGAGAAGATCACTCAAACGATCTGAGCGCGGTTTCTTCCTCCCCTTCATGGGGAGGGAGAGGGATGTTCGCCATTGTTGAAACCCGCGTGAACGCCTATCTTGTGCGGCGGCGGGTCCTGCTGCGGCTCACGTCGAAGACAACATATCCTTCTGACCTTAATTCACTCATAGGGATCTGTCCCTGTCCGGGCTTGAGGGCCTGGGCATACGGAGCCCACCTGGCTACCCAGGTCGAGAGGATTTAAACGCGCTTCACGGCTCACGCGGCGCCGCCAACCTTCTTTTTTAGTGCGCTACGCTCGCGACGCGGTCGCTCACTGCTTGAGCGCGTTTCGTGCGCTCTGGGCGCGCATTTCTTCTTGCTTCTTCTCCTGCCGTCATCCTCGGGCTTGACCCGAGGATCGGGTTGGGCGACGCGCTCTGCTTGTCGGCGTTCAGCGCGCCGTTGGGCTGGATCCTCGGGGCAAGCCCGAGGATGGCGGTGGAATCTGGCGAAGGGCCGAGCGGCGATGACCCCCAAGCACGAACTTCGCGCCGCCATGCGCGCGCTTCGCAAGCGTCTGGCCGAGACCGACCGCGAGGCGGCCGAGCGCGCCGCAGGCCATGCCGACGCCCTTCCTCCCGGCGAGATCGTCGCCCTCTACCGCGCCATGGGATCGGAGCTGGATACGGATGCTCTCGCCAATATCCTGCACCAGACGGGGCGTCGTCTGTGCCTGCCGGTGGTGCTGGAGCGCGACGCGGCCATGATCTTCCGCGCCTGGGCGCCGGGCGAGCCGCTGGAGCTGGACGCGGCCGGCTGCCCCGCGCCCCTGCCTCTCGGCGAGGTGGTGACGCCCGACCTGATCCTGACGCCCCTGCTGGCCTTCGACGCTCACGGCGGGCGGCTGGGGCAGGGCGGCGGTTACTACGACCGGACCTTCGCGGCCCTGCCCGCCGCCCGGCGCATCGGCTTCGCCTATGTCGGACAGGCGGTCGAACGCCTGGATCTGGAGCCGCATGACATCCGTTTGCATGGCGTTCTGAACGAGACCGGCTATAGAGCCTTCCCATGAGGCTCCCCCAATGAGACTGGCTTTTTTCGGCGACGTGGTCGGCAAGTCCGGGCGCGATGGACTTTCGGACCACCTTCCGGGGCTGAGGCGCGACCTCAGGCTCGATTTCGTGGTGGTCAATGCAGAGAACGCCGCGGGCGGCTTCGGCATCACCGAGAACACGGCCAACGACATCTTCAACGCCGGGGCCGACGTCCTGACGCTGGGCAACCACAGCTGGGATCAGCGCGAAGCCCTGACCTATATCGTGCGCGAGCCGCGCCTGATCCGGCCGGCCAACTATCCGCGCCTGATGGATGCGCCGGGGCGCGGCGCCGACGTCTTCGTCACGCCGGACGGCCGCCGGGTGCTGGTCATCAACGTCCTGGGCCGCGTCCACATGGACCCGATGGACGACCCCTTCAGCGCGGTGGAGCGCGAGCTGGAGGCCGCGCCTCTGGGCGTCGTCGCCGACGCCGTCATCGTCGACATGCACGCCGAGGCGACCAGCGAGAAGATGGGCATGGGCCACTTCTGCGACGGCCGCGCCAGCCTGGTGGTCGGCACCCACACCCACGTCCCGACGGCGGACGCCCAGATCCTGCCCCACGGCACGGCCTATCAGACCGACGCGGGCGGCTGCTGCGACTACGACTCCGTCATCGGCAACGACAAGGAAGAGCCGCTGCGCCGCTTCACCACCCGTCTGTCCGGCGGGCGCTACACCCCGGCCAGCGGCCCGGCCACCATCTGCGGCGTCTTCGTCGAGACCGATGACCGCACCGGCCTGGCCAAGCGCGTCGAGCCGATCCGCGTCGGCGGGCGTCTCAGCCAGGCGATCCCGCAGGTCTAGGCCGCAGCGGCCCGCTTCCGTCGCGCCCTGAGCCGCAGGCGCAGGGTCCGCTGGCTGCGCAGGGTGACCTGATGGATAGGGCGGGGCTCGATCGGGGTGATGGCCTCGACCTCGGCGGCCTTCAGGATTTCGGCCAGGGCGATCACCGCCTCCTGCATGGCGAAGGCGGCGCCGATGCAGATGCGCGGGCCGCCGCTGAAGGGCAGCCAGGCGTAGCGATCGATCGACTTGCGGTTCTCGGGCAGGAAGCGTTCGGGGCGGAAGGCGTCGGGCTCGACCCACAACTTCTCATGCCTATGGATGACCCAGGGCGCGATCAGCACGCTCTGACCCGCCTTCACCTCATGGCCGCCGATCTCGTCGTCCTCCAGCGCCTGCCGGATCATGGCGGGGGCGGGCGGAAACAGACGCATGGCCTCCTCGATCACCGCACGGTGCCAGATCAGGTCGCGCACGCCCGCCGGACTGCGGTCCCAGCCGTCCGCCTCGGCCTTCAGAATGTCGGCCACGCGGCGGTCGCGGCTGATCAGGTGCAGGGTCCAGCCCAGGGTCCTGGCCGTCGTCTCATGTCCCGCCAGGATGAAGGTCAGGATGTTGGAGGCGACCTCATGATCCGACAGGCCCGAACCGTCGCCTTCTTCATCCCGGGCGTTCAGCAGGGCGGTCAGCAGGTCGTCGGGCGCGTCGCCGTGGGTCAGGCGGGCGCGCCGTCGCGCCACCAGGGCCGCCACCCGCTCCTCGAAGAAGCGCGCCGCCCCGCCTGAGGCCACGCGGCCCAGACGCGGGATCCAGTCGGGCGCCTTCAGCGCATCGAGCGGACTGATCCGCGCCCCGACCGACAGATACTGGTTCAAGGCCCTTTCAAACCCGGCGGCGTCGCCGTCCAGGTCGTCGGAGAACATGGTCGCCGACAGGATGTCGAAGGTCAGGCCGCTCATCTCGCTGTCGATGTTCAGCACGCGCGCGCCGTGGTGCGGCAGGCGCCAGCCCTCGACCCGGCGGCGGCAGACCCCATCCATGATTTCCGCCGTTCGGGCTGTGTAGGCGGGCGTGAAGAGCGGCGCCATGATGCGGCGTTGCCGCCGCCACTGCTCGCCCTCGGTCAGCAGCAGGCCGTCCGCCAGCATGGGCCCCAGCACCCGTCTTTGCAGGTCGCCCTTCACATAGTTGGCGGCGTTGTCGGTCAGGACATGACGCACGCCGGCCGGGTCGCTGACCACCAGCGACCGTCCCAGCGGCGACTGGCCGCTGATGTAGAGCTCCCTGAAGTGCGCCTCGCCCCAGATCTGCAGCGGGTCGCGCCAGCTCTGCCACAGGAAGGGCAGCAGGCTCATCCGCGCGGTCCGGCGCGGCGGCGTCCAGGGACGGAAGGTCGAGGCGGCGGCGTCTGTCATGGAGCGCTCCTTCTCAGGTCGACTCCATATTTATTGACTATAATGTCAAAATGAAGGGGGCTTCGAGGCTATCCCGCCAAACGCCTGGCGCTGAGCAACCGTTCACGCAGGTCGTGGAGTTGCGTCGCGCGACGCTGGGGAGCGTGGGTCTGCAGGACATAGGTCTGTGCGGCCCGGGCCAGCGCCAGGCGTCGTTCGGGATCGCCGATGAGGCCGTCCATCGCCGCAGCCAGTCCTTCGGCGGTCAGGTCGTCGACATAGACGGCGTGCGGGCCGCTGGCTTCGCGCAGGCCGCCGCGTCCCGACGAGATCAGGGCCGCCCCCGCCGCATGGGCCTCCAGCGCGGTCAGGCCCAGGGGCTCGGCCCAGACCGAAGGGGTCAGGGCGATGGCCGCCCGTTGCATCACCGCCTGGACCTCGCCCAGCGGCGCGGACTTCAACACCGATACGCGATCGCCGAACCGCTCCAACGGCGCGACGTGCGGTGCGGCCCAGGCGGCGTGCTTGTCCCAGTCGTTGAGCATCAGCACGGCGCGCCAGTCCGGATGGCGCTCCAGCACGGCGGGCAGGGCGGCGCAGATCAGGTGCACCCCCTTCTCCGGCATGGCGCGACCGGCGAAGGCGATCACCGGCTCGCGGTTCTCGACCGGCGCTCGCCACAGATCGACGCTGATCGGATTGGGAACGGCGAAGGCCTTCGGCTCCTGGCGCGGAAAGTCGTGCAGGAATTCCCGCCGCCCGGCCTCGCTGACGAAGACCAGGCCGTCCAACTGGCGAAAGCGCCGCTCGTAACGCCAGCGATCAAGCGGAGTGCGTGGGGATTTCAGCGCATTGTGCCGATAGAGAACCCGCGTGGCGCGAGGAAACCGGCGGGCGATATGAAGGGCCTGTCGGAGCTGCTGATGGAATTCGATCACATCCGGCTGATAGTCGCTCAGCGCCTTTTCAAGCGCCGCCATGCGCTTCCTGTCGCTAGGCAGGCGGTGGGCCGGCAGGTCGCCGTGGTCGTCAGCGCCTTCGCAGCAGAAGATGCGGAGTTCCGCCTTCTGCGCGCCGCGAGCCAGGGTGCGCACGACCGTCTCCATGGAATTCGGCTGGGATGCGGAGAAGCGGCAACCGGAAGGCAGGACGACAGCGACTTTCAGCGGAGGGCTCCGTCGGGGCTTGGCTATGCCGAGCGCCCTACACCATCAACATGAACGGCTGCTGACAATCCGCCTTAAGGTTGTGCGGCGCGGCGCGCTTCAAGCGCGCGCAGACTGGCTTCCTCGGCCTTCGGGTCTTCGGCCAACTGGGCCTTCAGCGCCGGATCGGCGATGGCGGCCAGGGCGGTGCGGGTCTCCTCGACCGCCTGGCGTCGTGCGGCGATCAGTCGCGACAGTTCGTCCGGCTCATCCAGGGGCGGGCCGGAGGCGGTCGGGCGACGGATCGCCTGGACCTCTTCTTCCTCGGTGGTCTTCAGCGCCGCGGCCTGCCGGGCGGCGGCCGCATCGCGCAGGGCGTGCTGGACGGGATCGCCGCCCTCGAACTCGCAGGCCGACAGCAGGGCGGCGCCGGCGACGACGAGGATGAGGGCGGCGGCTCGCATCAGCCTTCGATCCAGTTCGGCATCCAGCCTTCGTGGAATTCGCGCAGGTGGGCGACCGGCAGGCGGAACAGCTCGCCCTTCGGACCCGAGGAGGCGAAGTCCGTTCCCTTGACCAGACCGACGACCGAGGCGTGCAGCCCCGCGTCCTGGGCCTTGGCGATCAGGGCGTCGGCGTCCGCCACGGCGACCAGATAGCGAGCCTGGTCCTCGCCGAACAGGAAGGCGTGGGCGTGAGCCTGGCTGGAGGCGTTCAGCTCGATCCCGACATCCGAAGCCAGGGCGATGTCCGCCGCCGCCCCGACCAGGCCGCCGTCCGACAGGTCGTGGACGACCGTCAGCTCGCCCGCCTCGATCAGGCCGCGCACGAAGTCGCCGGTTTTGCGTTCCAGCTTCAGGTCGACCGGCGGCGGGGCGCCGTCCTCGCGGCCCAGAACCTCGCGCAGATAGATGGAGGCGCCCAGTTCGCCGTGCGTCTGGCCGATCAGCACCAGCTGGTCGCCCTCGGCCGCGCCGCCGAAGCCGGTGGTCACGTCGTAGTTGGTCAGCAGGCCGACCGCGCCGACGGTGGGCGTCGGCGGAATGGCGACGCCGTTGGTCTCGTTATAGAGGCTGACGTTGCCGCTCACGACGGGGAAGTCCAGCTCGCGGCAGGCCTCGGCCATGCCGTCGGTGGCGCGCACGATCTGGCCCATGATCTCGGGGCGCTGCGGGTTGCCGAAGTTCAGGTTGTCGGTGATGGCGATGGGGCGCGAGCCGACGGCGGTCAGGTTGCGCCAGGCCTCGGCCACGGCCTGCTTGCCGCCTTCATAGGGGTCGGCCTGGACATAGCGCGGGGTGCAGTCGCTGGTGACGGCCAGACCCTTTTCCGTGCCGTGGACGCGGATCACGCCCGCGTCGGCGCCGGTCGAGGAATCCTGCAGCGTGTCGGCCATGACGTGGCGGTCGTACTGCTCCCAGATCCAGCGCTTGGACGCCATGTCGGGGCAGGCGACGACCTTCAGCACGGCGTCGTTCCAGCTTTCCGGCGCGGGGACTTCCGCCGGGTCGAGGCGCGGTTGCAGCTCGGGCTGGACCCACGGACGGTCATACAGGGGGGCGTCGTCGAACAGCGGGGCCAGCGGCACGTCGCAGACCACATCGCCGTGGTGCTTCAGCACCAGATGGCCGGTGTTCGTCGTCTTGCCGATGATGGCGAAGTCCAGACCCCACTTCTGGAAGATGCGATAGCCGACGTCTTCATAGCCGGGCTTCAGCACGGCCAGCATCCGCTCCTGGCTTTCCGACAGCATCATCTCATAGGCGCTCATGCCGGTTTCGCGCTGGGGCACCTTGTCCAGGTCGAGCTCGACGCCGACGCCGCCCTTGCCCGCCATCTCGACGGAGGACGAGGTCAGACCCGCCGCGCCCATGTCCTGAATCGCGGCCACGGCGCCCGAGGCCATCAGCTCCAGCGTGGCTTCGATCAGCAGCTTCTCGGCGAAGGGGTCGCCGACCTGCACCGTCGGGCGCTTGGCGTCCGACTCGTCGTCGAACTCGGCCGAGGACATGGTGGCGCCGTGGATGCCGTCGCGGCCGGTCTTGGAGCCGAAATAGACCACGTCGTGGCCCGCTTCCGGCGCGGCCGAATAATAGATCTCATCGGCGCGGGCCAGGCCGACGCACATGGCGTTGACCAGGATGTTGCCGTTGTAGCCCTTGTGGAAGTTCGTCTCGCCCGCGACGGTCGGCACGCCGACGCAGTTGCCGTAGCCGCCGATGCCGCTGACCACGCCCTTGACCAGACGCTTGGACTTCTCATGCGAGGGATCGCCGAAGCGCAGGGCGTTCAGCAGGGCCACCGGGCGCGCGCCCATGGTGAAGACGTCGCGCATGATGCCGCCCACGCCCGTCGCCGCGCCCTGATAGGGCTCGATGTAGGACGGGTGGTTGTGGCTCTCCATCTTGAAGATGCAGGCGTCGCCGTCGTCGATGTCGATCACGCCCGCGTTTTCGCCGGGGCCGCAGATGACGCGCTCGCCCGTCACCGGGAACTTCATCAGCTGCTTCTTGGACGACTTGTAGGAGCAGTGCTCGGACCACATGACCGAGAAGACGCCCAGCTCGACCTGGTTGGGCTCGCGGCCCAGCCGGTCCAGCAGGACCTGATATTCATTGGGGGCGAGGCCGTACTCTTCGGCCAGCTGGGCGATGGTCTTTTGGGGCGCGCTCATGGGCGGGCCTTCTAGCCGTCTCTGGGGCGTCTGTCAGCCCATCCGAAGCGGCCTTGGCGAGACTCAACGACGGCGTTCGATTCCGCGCCTCAGGCCGAACGTGACGATGACGCCGGCCACCACCACGACGAAGGCCGCCGCCAGGGCCGTAAAGGCCAGCACCGGCTTGACCTCCTGCTCGGCCACGAAGGCGCCGACCAGGCCCCAGGCGATGGGCAGGGGATAGGCCAGGGTCCGCAAGGCCCAGGTCACGCCGATCCCGACAAGGGTGGCGATAACCACGGCCAGCACGGCCCAGCCGGTCGGCGACAGGGCGGCGGGCAGGGCCTCGAACGCCGTCGCCACGGTGATCAGGTTCAGCGGCACCGCTACGGTCAGCCACCCGGCCAGCGCAGTCAGCGGCCAGATCAGGAACCAGCGGTCCCGCTCCATCGCCCCGGTCGCGCGGATCGTGCGCGCGCTGGCCAGCATCGGCAGCAGCAGGGCCAGGAGCGAGGCGAAGATGACGACGACGCTGGCCGCCTTGAGGTTCAGCGCCGCCATGATGATCCAGAAGCCGATGCCGAAGAAGGCGACGACCGACGGCCAGCCCATGCGGTTGATCAGGACGCTTTCGCCCGTCTGGGGCAGGGCCTGACGCCCGGCGTAGATCAGCAGGCCCAGATAGAGCAGGCTCCAGATCGAAAAGGCGTAACCGGCCACCCGCAACGTCTGGTTTCCGTCGGCGGCGAACTCCGCCTGGCTCAGGCCGAAACCGCCCAGGGCCTGAACGATGGGCACGATGACGGCGAAGACGGCGGCGGCCAGCACGGCCAGGCGGCGCGTCTGCTGGGCTGGGGTGGGGCGTTCGATGGCGGTCATGCGTCTCTCCGGCTCAGCTTCGCCGTATCTACGCGCGGCGCCGAAGAAGGTTCATCGGCGGGGCATGGAACCGCGACCGGGCCTCCCGCCTTGCTTTCAGGCCATTGAGAAGGAGGCCGTCATGACCGACCCCGACAAACCGGACCCCGACAAACCGGACTCCATTGAACAGACGCTCGAGGAAGAGGTCGAGACCAATCGCGCCCTGGAGCAGGGCCTGGGCGTCGGCGCTCGCGAACTGGCCGCGATCCACGAATCCGGCGCCGAAGGCACGCTGGAGCGCGCGACCGACGAGGACGGCGAACCGATCGAGGAAGAGGTCGAGGTCGGCGACGCCGGCCGCAGCGCCAGCGTCCTGGATCGCAAGGAGCCTTAGAGCGAAGATCTGGGCGAGTGATCTGAGTTCGGATTAATTCGATCCGAATCGATACTGATCTAGGCCGCCGCGTAGATGCTCTGGAACAGGGTCGCGCCGTCGGCGCTGCCCAGTTCGGCCTCGAACGCGCGGTCCGGGTGGGGCATCATGCCCAGGACATTGCCGCGCTCGTTCTGCAGGCCGGCGATGTCGGCGACCGAGCCGTTGGGGTTGTCGACGTAGCGGAAGACCACCTGGCCCTCGCCCTCGATGCGCTTCAGCGTCTCGGCGTCGGCGTAATAGTTCCCGTCGGCGTTGCCCTGGGTCATGACGATTTCGCGCTGGCCCTGATAGCCCGAGGTGAAGCGCGTCTGGCCGTTGGCGACGGTGATGCTGATGGGCTTGCAGATGTATTTCAGGCTGCTGTTGCGCATCAGGGCGCCCGGCAGCATCCCGGCTTCGCACAGGACCTGGAAGCCGTTGCAGATGCCGACCACGGTGACGCCGTCGTCGGCGGCCTTCTTGACCGCCTGCATGATCGGGGCCTGGGCCGCCATCGCGCCGCAGCGCAGATAGTCGCCGTAGGAGAACCCGCCGGGCAGCACGATCAGATCGAGGCCCTTGGGCAGTTCGGTCTCGGCGTGCCAGACCATCTGGACCTGTTCGCCAGTGGAACGTTCGACGGCGACCTTGCAGTCGCGATCGCAGTTGGAACCGGGGAAGACGATGACGGCTGCGCTCATGACCGGGCCTCCTAGCACCCTTCGTGGAGAATGTCAGGCGTCGCTTTGCGGCGTCTTGCGACCAGTGGTCCAGGCGACCGCCCAGACCGCGAAACCGCCCAGCGACAGGGCGACGCCGACCCAGCCGGTCGAGGTCCAGCCCCAGCCCGCCGCCACCGCCATGCCCGCCAGCAGGGGGCCGATGGCGTTGGCCGTGTTGAAGGCCGAGTGATTCAGGGCGGCGGCCAGGGTCTGGGCGTCGCCGGCCACGTCCATCAGCCGGGTCTGCAGCACCGAGCCCAGCCCGCCGCCGCCGCCGATCAGCAGCACCACGATCATCACCGCCCACAGATGCGGCGCGGCGAAGGGGTAGAGGGCCAACGCCGCCGCGCTCCACAGCAACAGGCCGCCCGCCGCCAGCATGCCGAAGCGATCGGCGGCCCAGGCGCCCAGCAGATTGCCCGCCATCATCCCCAGACCGAACAGGGCGAAGACCCAGGGCAGGACCTCAGGCCCCACGCCCGTCACCGCCTTCAGTGTCGAGGCCAGATAGGCGTAGACCGCGAACATGCCGCCGAAGCCGACGGCGCCGACGCCCAGCGTCAGCCACACCTGCCCCCGCTTCAGGGCCCCCAGCTCGCGCCAGGGACTGGCGTCGGGATGGGCCGGATCGCGCGGCGCGAACAGGGCGACCAGCGCCATGGTCAGCACCGCCAGCACGCTGACGATGGCGAAGGTCCAGCGCCAGCCGAACTCATGACTGACGGCGTTGGCGACCGGCACCCCGATCACCGTGGCGACGGTCAGGCCCAGCAGGATGGTCGAGACCGCGCGGGTTCTCAGGCGCAGGGGAACCAGCGACGCCGCGACCAGCGCCGCCACGCCGAAATAGGCCCCGTGCGGCACGCCGCTGAGAAAGCGGAAGGCCAGCATCCACTCATAGGTCGGGGCGATGGCGCTGAGCGCGTTGCCGACCGCGAACAGGGCCATGAAGCCGATCAGCAGCAGCCAGCGCGGCAGGCGCGCGCCCAGCACGGCCAGGATCGGCGCCCCGACCACCACTCCGGCGGCATAGGCGCTGATGACGTGGCCCGCCTTGGGCTCGCTGACGCCCAGGCCTGCGGCGAAGTCGGGCAGGACGCTCATGGCCGCGAACTCGGTCACGCCGATGGCGAAGCCGCCCATGGCCAGGGCCAGCAGCACCAGCGCCGTCTTGCCCGGCTCGGCCACGCGCTCGATGTCACGACCGGCCGTGATGCAGCCGGTTTCGTCGAGGCAGGGGGCGGCGTCGGCAGGGGCCATGAGGTATCGCAATGCAGCAAAAGGGGAGGTTGCGCTGCAAAATAGGAACGCCGCCCACGGCATCAACCGGAGCGGCGTCGAAGCGCTCATCACGCTTTGTGTCCATGCCTCGGAAGGCCGGGCGTCAGCTCCGGTTTTCGTAGGTCGCTGTGATCGACGCCTTGGCCAGGGTGTGGAAGTGCAGGTTGAAGCCGAAGACCGCGCCCGAGTTGTCTTCCGTCACGTCCAGCCGATCCACATCCACGGCGAAGACGGTGAAGATGTAGCGGTGCGGGCCGTGGCCTGGGGGCGGGGCGGCGCCGCCGAAACCGGCCTCGCCGTAGTCGGTGCGGCCCTGAACGGCGCCCTTGGGCAGGTTCGCCCCGCCGACCGCGCCCGCGCCGGCCGCCAGTTCGGCGACATCGGCTGGAATGTTGGCGACGGTCCAGTGCCAGAAGCCCGACCCGGTCGGCGCGTCAGGGTCATAACAGGTGACGGCGAAGCTCCTGGTCCCCTCCGGGGCGCCCGACCATGAGAGCTGCGGCGACGTGTTACCCAGCGCCTTGACCTGGGCGTCAGGCAGGATCCCTCCGTCAGAAAAGGCGGTCGAGTTGACAGTGAAGCTCATGGCGGCGTTCTCCCTTTGGCGGCGGATCAGGTCGCCGAAACTGAAACAGGACTAACGAAAGACTGGTCACGGACGTTGCGTCGCGACATTCTGTCCCTAGCTAAGGTCAAGCTGTCTTGATGAGCGGAGGAACGGGATGCTGCAAGCCCTGTTGGACCGAACCTTTCAGACGCGGTCGATCCGGGTGCGATTTCCCGACGGCCGCGAGCTGACGGCAGGGCCGGGCGAGCCGGAACTGACGGCCGTGCTGACCGACATGAAGGCGGCCGTCGCCATCGCCGCCAATCCTGACCTGGCGTTGGGCGAAGCCTTCATGGATGGAACATTCCAGGTCGAGGGCGGCGGCATCTATGACTTTCTGGAACTGACCGCCTCGCAGATGGCCTTGCGTCCGCGCGCGCCGAAGATGACCTGGATGCAGCGGATCAAGCGTGGCGCCGAGCAGGCCAATGATCGACTGAACGCGCGCAGCAATGTGCATCACCACTATGATCTGACGGTCGACTTCTACCGCCTGTTTCTGGACGACGACCTGCAATATTCCTGCGCCTTCTTCGAGACGCCGGACGCCAGCCTGGAACAGGCGCAGGTCGCCAAGAAGCGCCGCCTTATCGACAAGCTGTTGCTGGAGCCGGGCCATCGCGCCCTGGACATCGGCGCCGGTTGGGGCGGGCTGGGGCTTTCCATGGTCGAGCGCGGGGCGCGGGTGACGGGCGTCACCTTGTCGACGGAGCAACACCGGACGGCCAATGAGCGCGCGGCGGCTCTGGGCGTCACGGACCGGGCCGACTTCCGGCTTCAGGACTATCGCGACCTGGACCAGACCTTTGATCGCATCATCTCGGTCGGCATGTTCGAACATGTCGGCGCGCCGAACTATCAGGAGTATTTCGACACCGTCGCCCGCCTGCTGGATAACGACGGGGTGGCGGTGATCCACGCGATCGGCCGTAACTCGCCGCCCAATCGCACCCAGCCCTGGATCCGCAAATACATCTTCCCTGGCGGCTATATTCCGGCTCTGTCGGAAGTGCTGCCCGCCATCGAGCGGGCGGGCCTGTGGGTCACGGACATGGAGGTGCTGCGTCTGCACTACGCCGAGACCTTGCGGCATTGGCGCGAGCGGTTTCTGGCGCGGCGCGGCGAGGCGCGGGCCATGTATGACGAGCGCTTCTGCCGGATGTGGGAATTCTATCTGGCCTGCAGCGAGGTCGCCTTCCGCGAACTGGGCCACATGGTCTTCCAGCTGCAACTGACGAAGAAACAGACCGCCGTGCCGCTGAGCCGGGATTATCTGTGCGGTCAGGCCTGACCGAAGGCGGGATCATAGCGGACGGGACCTGTCCCCGTGATGGGGCCGAAGCCCAGCGCCATGAAATATTCAGGCGGCAGCCCAGGATAGGTCAGGCGCGGGTCCTGAGCGAACCCGAAGCGGGTGTAATAGGCGGGGTCGCCCAGGACGACGCAGCCGCGCGCGCCGTTGCGGCGCAGATCGCCCAGGCCCGTTTCTATCAATCGGCCGCCGATGCCTTGACCCTGATGGGCCCGGGCGACGGACACGGGCCCAAGGCCGAACCAGCCGGGCTGAGCAGACCATTCGACCGGGGAAAAGGCGGCGTGGCCGACGATCCGACCGTCCAACTCGGCGACGAGGGACAGGGCGAGGGCGCCGGCGTCTCGCAGGGCGTCGATGATGCGCGGCTCCGAGCCGTCGCTGTGCGGGTGGCCGTCAAAGGCCGCCGCGGTCAGAGCCCGGATCGCGGCCTGATCCGCCTGGGTTTCAGGCCGCAGGATCATGTCAGGCGACTTCGATCCGGTAGCTTTCGATGACCGTGTTGGCCAGCAGGGTGTCGCACATGCGCTTCACCTCGGCCTCCTTGTCGGCGACGGCGTCGTCGAGGTCGAACTCGATCAGCTTGCCGACGCGGGCGTTCGACACGCCGTTCCAGCCCAGACCCTGCAGGGCGCCTTCGACGGCCTTGCCCTGGACGTCCAGGACGCCGGGCTTGAGGAAGACGTGAACTTTAACCTTGGCCATTAATGCAGCCCTCCCTGAATCACGGTCGGCATGTCCTTCATGATGCCGAGGCGGCGGGCCACCTCGGTGTAGCTTTCGATGACGTCGCCCATGTCGCGGCGGAAGCGGTCCTTGTCCAGCTTCTCGCCCGTGGTCGAATCCCACAGGCGGCACGAGTCGGGGCTAATTTCGTCGGCCAGGATGACGCGGCTGAAGTCGTTTTCCCACACGCGGCCGAACTCGATCTTGAAGTCCACCAGGGTGATGCCGACAGCGCCGAACATGCCGCACAGATAGTCGTTCACCCGCACCGTCATGGCCAGGATGTCGTCCAGTTCCTGGGTGGTGGCCCAGTTGAACGCCGTGATGTGCTCTTCGGTCACCATCGGGTCGTTCAGCTCATCCTTCTTGTAATAGAATTCGATGATCGAACGGGGCAGGGGCGTGCCCTCTTCCTGGCCCAGGCGCTGGGCCAGCGAACCGGCGACGACGTTGCGGCAGACGACTTCCAGCGGAATGATCTCGACTTCGCGGATCAGCTGCTCGCGCAGGTTCAGACGCTTGATGAAGTGGTTGGTCACGCCGATCGTGTTCAGGCGCGACATGATGAATTCGCTGATGCGATTGTTGATGACGCCCTTGCCTTCCAGGGTCGCCTTCTTCTGCGCGTTGAAGGCGGTCGCGTCGTCCTTGAAATACTGGATCAGCGTGCCCGGCTCAGGCCCTTCGTACAGGATCTTGGCCTTGCCCTCGTAGAGCTTCTTGCGCTTGGTGTTCATCTTCGGGTCCCGGACGGGAAGGAAACGGACGGCCTCAAAACGAAAAACGCGCGGCCCGAAGGTCGGGGCGGCGCGGTCCTTGAATCGACGGCGGCTCTAATAGAACCACGCGCCCTTTAACCGAAGGGCGTCTGTGACACAAATATCCTGAAGCGACCCTGCGTCAGCATCCGCGACCGAAGTCTGGTTGCGTTCGCTCGCGCCGGGGGCCATAGAGCCGTTTGCGGGCGAGACTGGCCCGTGACTGGAGTTACGACGCGCATGACGACCTTCGACGATCGGGAACAGGCCTTCGAGGCCAAGTACGCCCTCGATCAGGAACAGGAATTCAAGGCCATCGCGCGTCGCAACAAGATGCTGGGCCTGTGGGCGGCCGAGAAGATGGGCCTGTCGACCGAAAGCGCCGAGCAATACGCCGCCGCCGTGGTCCGCGCCGACTTCGAGCAGCCGGGCGAGGAAGACGTCTTCCGCAAGGTGGCCGGCGATTTCAAGGCCTCGGGCATGACGGTGTCCGAGGGCGAGCTTCGCTCCAAGATGGACGAACTGGCCTCGATCGCGCGCGAACAGATCCGCGCCGGCGAATAGGGCGCATCGCCACCCGATGACAGAAGGGCCGCAACCGGCGACGGTTGCGGCCCTTCTTCGATCTGCCTCCCGCCGGGGAAACGGGGGTGACCGGAGGCGCCGGGGCGCATCTGATCAACGCGCCTGAGGCCTATCAGTTCGATCGGTTCGGTTCGATCCGGCGCCTATTTCGGCATCAGCACCGTGTCCACGACGTGGACCACGCCGTTCGACTGGGCGATGTCGGCCTGGGTGATGGTCGAGGTTCCGCCCTTGGCGTCGGTGATCCGCCACTGGCCGCCGCCGGCGTCCTTGACCGTCAGCTTCTCGCCCTGAACCGTGGTCAGGGTCGCGGTTCCGCCGTTGGCCTGGGCCTGGGCGGCGATATCGGCGGCGGTCAAACGGCCCGGCACTACGTGATAGGTCAGGATCTTGGTCAGTTCAGCCTTCTGGGCCGGCTGCATCAGACTCTCGCGCGTGGCGGCGGGAATCTTGTCGAAGGCGGCGTTGTCAGGGGCGAAGACCGTGAAGGGGCCGGGGCCCTGCAGGCGCTCGGTCAGGCCGGCGGCCTGAAGCGCGCTGACCAGGGTGGTCAGGTTGGGAGCCTTGGACGCGTTGGCGACCAGGTTGTCGGAAGGGTTCATCGCGGCGCCGCCGACCATGGGTTCGGTCGTGGCGGGAACGGCCGAAGGCGTGGGGCCCTCGATCATGGACGGTTGTTTCTTGCCGTCGTTCTGACCGCAGGCGGCCAGGGTCAAGACGGCGACGCTGGACACGGCGAGTACTGCAATGCGGATATTCATGGCGTCTCTCCTTCGATAGCGGCGCACGGGACGACATGGCCCCGGTGGAAGGGATACGGCCCAGATGCGCAAAAGGATGCGAGCGGGTTCAAATTTTCAGGCGTCGGGCGTGAACCTTCAGCCCAGATAGGGTTCGAGCATCCGCCAATGGGCGAGCTTTTCCTCGAAGGCGCGGGCGTGGGCCGGACTGGACGACGGCAGGTCGATCAGGGCGGCGGTCGTCGCGCCTTCCAGGATGCGCCGCCCGTGTCGCGCGGCGGTTCCGCCGTTGAAGGCGATCGCTCGCAGGTCGGGCAGGCGGTGCGTCAGGGCGATCAGATCGGCCGCCTCGGGCGTGCGGATGGCGGCGTCCAGGCTGCCCTTGCGCTCGGCTGAGGCGATCACGTCCCAAAGGCCCACGTGACGCGCCAGCAAGGCGGCCAACCGCGCCTCATAGGGCAGGGCCGCCAACGGAGCGCCGAGCACCGCTTCCATCAGCCGCCAGAATGCGTTGCGCGGATGGGCGTAGTACTGGCCGGCGTCCAGCGAGGCGTCGCCGGGCAGGCTGCCGAGGATCAGAAGGCGCGCGCCCTCATCGACGACGGGCGCAAAGCCGACCCGGCGGATTGCCGTCAACGGTCGCGCCGGAACCAGCCCACGATCGACAGTCGCGCGCTCTGGGCATAGGGGGCGACCGGGGCGACGGAATGTAACTGGGGCACGCGGAATACCGTCAGGGTGTTCCAGCGCGGGATCAGCCCGCGTGTGATGTCGCCGTTTTCGGGATCGTGAAACAGGGTCTGGCCGCCCCAGTCCGAACGCCAGCGCGAGGTGAAACCCAGCGTATAGGCGGCGACGCGTTGCACATTGTCGCTGGCGCTGTCGTCGTGCAGCCCCAGGAAGTCGTTGGGGCGGTAAAGCGTCGCCTGGGAATCCGCCCAGCGAATGGAATCGTCACCGGTCAGCTGACGGCCGAAGGCGGCGAATTCCTCGCCCATCAGGAAACCGGTCACCGGATGGATTGGATGGTTGTCGCGCGGTTCACCGCTGTTGTAGGCGGACACCATGCCGAAGTTGAAATAGATGAAACCGTACTGTTTGCCGCTACGCTGGATCAGGGCGGCGACCTGTTCCCTGATATCCCCGGCCGCGCCTTGCAGCGCCTCCATCGGGATTTTGATCGGCCGTCCGTCCTCGCCCGAGAAACTCAGCGACCATGGCAGCGAGGTCTCCATGATCTCGCTGATCAATTCCGCCGTCGGTTTCTCGAACACGTCGGGGATCTGCACCAGCCCGTTGCGCGCATAGATTTCCGCATACTTCTGAACGTCGAGGGCGGGGTTCAGGCGAAGGGTCGGCTGGGACATCGTTCAGGCGCTCCGGTGGCGTGGGATCACGCCGATATCCTCTCTTAGGGCAGGCGGAGCGCCGGAGCCAAGGGCCGCCAGACGACCCTTGGCTTTTCCAACTGAGGATCAGCTCTCGCCGAACACCCGAGCGAAGACCACGTCGACGTTCTTGGTGTGGTAGCCGAGGTCGAACAGGGCCTCGAGCTGGTCGTGGGGCAGGGTGACGCGCGGGTCGGCCTTGAGGAAGTCGATGAAGACGCCTTCGCCGCGCCAGACCTTCATGGCGTTCTCCTGAACCGCCGCATAGGCGTCTTCGCGCGACACGCCCGCCTGAGTCAGCGCCAGCATGACCCGCTGCGAGAAGACCAGGCCGCCCAGGCGGTCGAGGTTCTTCTGCATGTTCTCAGGATAGACGTTCAGACGCTCGATCACGCCCGCCAGACGGTGCAGGGCGAAGTCCAGGTGGATGGTGGCGTCCGGGCCGATGCCGCGCTCGACCGAGGAGTGGCTGATGTCCCGCTCGTGCCACAGGGCGACGTTCTCCATCGCCGGGGTCACGGCCGAACGGACCAGACGGGCCAGGCCGGTCAGGTTCTCGGTCAGGATCGGGTTGCGCTTGTGCGGCATGGCCGACGAGCCCTTCTGACCCTTGTCGAAGAACTCCTCGGCTTCGAGGACTTCGGTGCGCTGCAGGTGGCGGATCTCGACGGCCAGACGCTCGACCGAGGAGGCGACGACGCCCAGGGCGGCGAAATAGGCGGCGTGGCGATCGCGCGGGATGACCTGGGTCGAGACGGGCTCGACGGCCAGACCCATCTGGTCGGCGACGTATTGTTCCACGGCCGGATCGACGTTGGCGAAGGTGCCGACGGCGCCCGAGATGGCGCAGGTGGCGATCTCTTCACGGGCGGTGATCAGGCGGCGCTTGGCGCGCTGGAACTCGGCGTGATAGCCGGCCAGCTTCAGGCCGAAGGTGACGGGCTCGGCGTGGATGCCGTGCGAGCGGCCGACGGTCGGGGTGTATTTGTGCTCCTTGGCGCGGGTCTCTAGCGCGGCCAGAACCCGGTCGACGCCGCCCAGCAGCAGGTCGGTCGAGCGCGCCAGCTGCACCGCGAAACAGGTGTCCAGCACGTCCGAAGAGGTCATGCCCTGGTGCAGGAAACGGGCTTCCTCGCCGACGATTTCAGCGACGTGGGTCAGGAAGGCGATGACGTCGTGCTTGGTGGTGCGCTCGATCTCGTCGATGCGGTCGGCATCGAAGGTCGCGTCCTTGCCGTTGGCCCAGATGGCCTCGGCCGATTCCTTCGGGATCACGCCCAGCTCGGCCATCTTGGTGGCGGCGTGGGCCTCGATCTCGAACCAGATCTTGTACTTGGTCTCTTGCGACCAGATGGCGACGGCGTCGGGGCGGGAATAGCGCGTGATCATGGTTGGGTCGTGTCGGTCCAGAGGGGCGGGGAGTCAAGACGGGGTGCGGGTTTCCTTCTCCCCTTGAGGGAGAAGGTGGCAGGCGGAGCCTGACGGATGAGGGGTGTTTGCGTCACAGCTGAAATTTTCAGCCTCCACAGCCCGCGCCTCTTCTTTGCAACGTCGCGCCGGCACCCCTCATCCGAGCGCCTCCGGCGCCCACCTTCTCCCTCAAGGGGGGAAGGAAAAAAGAGAGTCCAATTCGTCTGAATCGTCTGAAATCCCCTGTGGCTGACGGGGCAGTCTGGCACAGGAGCAGGGGTAGGCTGACCGATTGTCAGAAAAATTCAGACGGCGCGCATCAGGAAGGCGGTGAAGCCCGTTTCATCCTCGAACCGGGCGGCGACGGGCCAGGCGGCGACGGCGGCGCGCTGTTCGGGCGTCAGGCGCACCCAGTCCTTTTCGGTGGTGACGAGGCCTGCGTCGTAGACGGCGGCGCGGTCGTTCAGGAAGGCGAAGTCGCGGTCGGACAGGGCGGCGTGGTCGGGGAAGGGGACGAAATCCTTGAGGTCGCAGCCCGCGGCGATTAGCGACCGCTCGAGCTTCCACGGCTTGGCGATGCCGGCGAAGCCGACCTGCGGGCCGGGCGGGGGCGGGGCGGCGGGTTCCAGCCGGGCGATGAAGACCGGCAGGTCGCCGAAAACCTCCAGCAGGTCAGGATCGGCGGCGACCATGTCGGTCGGCAGCATGACGACCACGCCGTCGGCGCGCGCCAGCCCGGCCTTCAGCGGCTCGCGCATCGGGCCGGAGGGGAAGACCGAGCCGTCGCCGAACGGCCATTCGTCGCCGCGCGTCTCGCCGTCGACCACGATCAGGCTGAGGGTCTTCTTCAGCGCCGGGTTCTGGTGGCCGTCGTCCAGTACGAGGGCGGAGGCGCCGTCAGCGGCGGCGGCGCGGGCGCCCGCCACGCGGTCGCGGGCGATCCATGCAGGCGCGTCCTGAGCCAGCATCAGGGGTTCGTCCCCGACATCGGCGGCGGTGTGATGGCTCAGGTCGACGCGGACCGGGCCTTCCAGTTCGCCGCCATAGCCGCGCGACAGGGCGGCGGCGTTGACGCCCTGGGCGCGCAGCAGACGCAGAGTCTCGCGCGCGACGGGCGTCTTGCCCGATCCGCCGACCGTCAGATTGCCGATGGAGATGACCGCCGCGCCCGGATCGATCGGCGTGGCGCTGGCGATCCTGCGCGCGGTCACGCCCGCCCACAGCCATGAGGCGGGCTTCAGCAGCATTCGCGTCACCGGGGCGTGGCGGCGGTCGCGGCTGTACCACCAGCGGGGGGTGTTCAGTTTCACGGGCGCCTCCGCGACGGGGCGGCGGGCAGGTGGGTCTGAAGCGCCAGCCACAGGCGGTCCAGCCCGGCGGCCGCCGCCTCTGCGGAGCGGCGGGCGCGTTCGCCCATGTCGCGGGCGGCCTCGGGGTCGGCTAGCATGGGGCCGACGACCGAGGGCAGTTCGGCGGGCGACAGGACGGAGACGAGGCCGCCCGCCTGTTTCAGCATCCGGGTCACGGCCTGCCAGTTGCTGGCGTCGGGGCCGGCGACAATGGGCTTGGCGAGGCGGGCGGGCTCCAGCGGGTTGTGGCCGCCGACGGAGCCGCCGCCCAACGCGGGGGCGAAGGAGCCGCCCATGACCACCACATCAGCCAAGCGCAGGAACAGGCCCAGTTCGCCCAGGGTGTCGGCCAGATAGATGTCGGTCTGGTCGCAGATCGGCTGGCCCTGACTGCGCTGGGCGAAGCCGTAGCCGTCGTGGGTCAGGGCGTCGGCGATGGCGTCGGCGCGTTCGGGGTGGCGCGGCACGACGATCAGGAACAGGCGGTCGGCCAGATGATCCAGCGCGCCGACGATGGCCATTTCCTCATGCTCATGGGTGCTGGCGGCCACGACGACGGGACGGTCGTCGATCAGGGCCGACAGGCGGGCGAACTCGCCCTTGTCATAGGGCAGGGGCTCGCCGGACAGCTTCAGGTTCACCTGACCGTCGACGCGGGCGCCCAGCGCCGTCAGCCGGTCGGCGCTGTCCTGATCCTGAGGCCAGACGTGCTGGAACCCGTTCATCAAGGCGCGGGCCATGCCAGGGGCCTTCTTCCACCCCTGCGCCGTCTTGTCGGTGATGCGGGCGCTGACGAGGGCCAGAGGCACGCCGCGTTTGCGGGCGGTGGTCAGCAGGTTGGGCCACAGCTCGCTCTCGACGAAGACGCCGACGTTGGGCCGCCAGTGGTCGAGGAATGCCGAGACCGCCGAGGGGGCGTCCACCGGGGCGAACTGGTGGATGACGCCGCGCGGCAGGCGGCTGGCCAGCACCTGAGCCGAGGTCAGGGTGCCGGTGGTGACCAGCACGGTCATATCGGGCCGATCCTTGCGGATTCGCTCGGCCAGCGGAAGGATGGACAGGGCCTCGCCGACGCTGACGCCATGGATCCAGACCAGAGGCCCGTCGGGGCGCGCCATGCCGGGAAGGCCCAGCCGTTCATCGACGCGGGCGGGGTCTTCCTTGCCCTTCCTGACGCGGGCGTCCAGCAGGCGCGGTGCCAGCGGCTCCAGCAGGCGGGTCAGCAGCCGATAGGCGATCAGGGCGGGGCTGAAGGACACGCTCAGACGCGCTCCAGCCCGGTGAGGGCGTCGGCGCGGGCCTCGACGGCGGTCAGGCGCTCGCCCCACTCGGCGGCGACTTCGGCCAGGTCGCCGCCTTCGGGATAGCAGGCCTTGTCCCAGACCACGGCGCCCTTGCCGAAGGGCAGGGGCAGCAGGGCGCGGTCCCAGCTGTTCAACCGGATCGCCGGGCTGCACGACATGCCGATGAACAGCACCGGCGCCTTGGAGATCTTCGCCATCAGCGGCAGGCCCTCGGCCATCTGGCGCGCCGGACCGCGCGGGCCGTCAGGCGTCAGCGCCAGGGCGCCGAGCTTCAACTGCTTCAGACCGTCGCGCAGGGCCTGTGTCCCGCCCTTGGCCTGTTTGGCCTTGTCCTTATTGGCCGAGGAGCCGCGCACGGCGGGGAAGCCCTGGCGTGCGATCGCCTTGGCGATGAACTCGCCGTCCGCAGACAGGGAGATCAGGGCCTTGGCGGGCTGAGCCCGATCCTGGGGCCAGCAGGACGGGGCCAGGGCGATGCGCGAGTGCCAGAAGGCGCACAGCACCCCGCCGCCGTCACGCCAGACCTCTTCGGCCGCGGCCTCGTTCTCATGGGTCCAGCGGATGGTGGCGATGCAGAACCGCATCCATTGGGCCAGGGTCCAGGCCATGGCGTTCTGGATGGCGGGGTTGCGCAGGGGCCTCATGCGCCGGTCTCGTCGGGGAGCTCGACCAGAGGCGGCAAAGTCGAAAGCGGCGAGGGGGCGACCGGGTCGCTGTCCAGCGACTGCTGCCGGGCCAGGCGGGCGTAGAGACCGCCGCGCGCCACCAGGGCGTCGTGGGTTCCTTCCTCGACCACGCGGCCGCCGTCGATGACGTAGATGCGGTCGGCGTTCTTCACCGTCGACAGGCGGTGGGCGATCATCAGGGTGGCGCGGCCGTCCATCAGCCGCTCCAGCGCGGCCTGAACCAGGGCCTCGCTCTCGGTGTCGAGCGCGCTGGTCGCCTCGTCCAGCAGCAGGATCGGCGCGTCCTTGAGAAAGGCGCGGGCGATGGCGATGCGCTGACGCTGCCCGCCGGACAGGCGGGCGCCCGCCTCGCCCACGCGGGTGGCGTAGCCGTCGGGCAGGGCGGCGATGAAGTCGTGGGCGGCCGCGGCGCGGGCGGCGGCCACGATGTCCTCGGCCGTGGCGCCGGGGCGGCCATAGGCGATGTTGGCGGCGATGGTGTCGTCGAACAGGAAAGGCTCCTGCGTCACCAGGGCGATGTGGTCGCGTAAGGAAGGCAGGCTCAGCTCGCGGATGTCGCGGCCGTTCAGCGTCACCCGGCCCGCCGTCACGTCATAGAAGCGCGGCAACAGGCTGAGGATAGTCGACTTGCCTCCGCCCGACGGGCCGACCAGGGCGATGGTCTCGCCCGGCGCGACGTGCAGGCTGACGTCCGACAGGGTCGGGGCGGACCCGTCCTCGTCTGCATGATAAGCGAAACTGACATGGTCCAGGGCGACGGTGACGGGGCCGGGCGCGACCACGGCCGCGTCATTGGCCTCGCGAATCTCGGGTTCGATGTCCAGGGCGGCGAACAGGCGGCGGGCGGCGGTGAAGCCTTCGCTCAGCACCGTCGTCAGGTTGGTCACCTGCCGCAGGGCCTGGCCCGCCAACAGCAGCATGCCGATGAAGGAGGCGAAGGCGCCGACCGTCATCTCTCCCTGGCTGGCGCTCCATCCGGCATAGGCCATGACGGCGGCGACGACGCCGTAGGCGACGATGTCGCTGGCCGGGCCGGAGAAGGCGCGGCTGTCGGCGCCCTTGATGACGTGGCGCTGGCGGCGGTCGATGACGGTGGAGACGCGGGCTTCCTCGGCCGCCTCGCGGTTCTCGATCTTGATGACGCGGACGCCGTCCAGGTTCTCCATCAGGGCGCTGGACAGGGCCTCGGTCTCGACCATGGCCCCGCGCGCGGCCTTGCGCGACTTCTTGCCGAAGCGACGGATGATCCAGCTGACGACCGGCACGCCCAGCAGGACGATCAGCGTCAGCGGCAGGTCGATGAAGCCCATGGCGACGATGACGCCCAGCAGCATCAGGGCGTTCTGGGTGTAGTTGACCACGCCCGAGGTGAAGGCCTCGCGCACCAGGTTGGCGTCGAACAGGACGGAGGAGACGAAGGTCCCCGAATGCTGGCTGCGCAGGCGCGACAGGTCGGCCCGGATCATGCCCGAGAACAGCTGCTTCTGGATGTCGCCGACGATGCCGTGACCCAGCCGGTTCACCAGCGCCGCCTGGCCCGCCATGCTCAGCGAGCGGATCACCGCCACGACGATGATGAACAGGGGAATGGCGATCAGCACCTTGTCCGCCGGGATGGTGACGGTCTTCCAGATCGTCACGGGCCCTGCGTGCTGGCCGAACAGCAGGTCGATCGCAGGCTCCAGGAACTTGAGCAGCAGGGCCGTCAGGCCGCCCGACACGCCCGCCAGCAGCATGGAGGTGAAGAAGGCCGGCTTGTGCCGCGACAGATACTCGCGCCAGATGCGGGCGAGCAGAGGCCGCAGCGGCTCGCGGGCGTCGGCATGGGGAGCGGGAACGGTCATCGGCCTTCGGTCGAACGGCTGAGGCGTCAAGTCAAGCGGCAGCGCTCAGGAGAGGCGGCGCCGGACGGGTGACGCCGGGTGCAAACGGCGCTATCTGGCCGTCATGGAGCGCTACGATCTGACTACGCCATTCGGCCGTTTCAAGGCGCGCTGGTCCTATTTCTGGAAGGATCACGCCTTCCTGCGCACGGCGTTCACCAACGCCCACTGGCTGGGGCCGGATCTGGTGCGAACCAACCAGCCCTCGCCGCGCCAACTGGCCTGGTGGAAGCGGCAGGGGATCAAGACGGTCGTCAACCTGCGCGGCCAGAGGGACGAAGCCTATTACTGGCTGGAGAAGGACGTCTGCGAACGGCTGGGCCTGACCCTGATCGACGCGCCGCTGGATTCGCGCGATCCGCCGGGCAAGGACCGGGTGCGCCGGGCCAAGGCCCTGTTTCAGACGATGGAGTATCCGGCGCTGATCCACTGCAAGTCGGGCGCGGACCGGGCGGGGATGATGGCGGTCTTCTATCGCCACTTCCACCTGGGCGAGCCGATCTCGGCGGCCATGTCCGAATTGAGCAAGCGCACCCTGCACAGCCGCGAGGGGCTGACCGGCGTGCTGGATTATACGCTCGAGAAATATGTCGCCGAGGTCGAACCCACGGGCGTCAGCTTCGAGGATTGGGTCGAGAGCGACGCCTATGACCCCAGGGCGATCCGCGCCGAGTTCAAGGCTGGCTGGTGGGGCAAGCTGGTCGTCGATCGCCTGTTGAGGCGCGAATAAGGCTCAACCCCAGGGGCCGCGTCCGGCGGCGGGCGGCGGGGTCTTGCGCGTCTGGTCCTTCTTCCACCGCTTGATCTGGCGGACGTGATCACGCTGGCGCGCCAGAACGACCAGCCACAACGCCAGCACGGCGATCAAGGAGATCAGGCCGAAAACCTGCTGGCCGTCCAGCGTCTGGCCGAACAGCGTCAAGGTCGCGGATCCCGGTCAGCGGGGGTGATGGGGTCGTTCCAGGCGGTGTCCTGGTCCTCGCCGGGGCGGGGGATGTGTTTGGGTCCCTTGCGCACGACCCAGACGATCGCCGCCACGGCGACGACCACCAGAAGCAGAACGATGAGGGTCGGCAGCATGGCGAATCCTGTTCATGAACAAAGGCGGCTGATGGGAAAGCGCATCAGCCGCCCCTGCGGTTCCTGAACAGCGGCCTGACCAGGCCGTGAGCGCCGATCAGCCGTCGCTGCGCGGATCGATCAGCTTGTGCGCGTGCAGGATGAAGTAGCGCATGTGGGCGTTGTCGACGGTCGCCTGGGCGCGAGCCTTCCAGGCCTTCTTGGCTTCTTCGTAGTTGCCGAAGGCGCCGACGAACTCGACCTGGGACAGGTCGCGGAAGACGGGCTCGGCCGGGTGGCGCATCTCGCCGCCGATGACGAGGTGAAGCAGTTGGGGGTCGTGGGGGGCGTCAGCCATGGAGAGGGGATCCATTGCAGGGGAGATCAGATGGCCAGCGGGATAGGCGCTGTGCGCCTCACGATCAACGGGTGAAGGGCCGGTGCGGCGCATATCAGGCTGGTTTGACGCGGATCGGGGCGATTAAAGCGCCACGGACGGCCCATGTGGTCGCTGACCCGAGCGCCCGCCTCTTCGGCGATCAGGCATCCGGCGCAGACGTCCCAGTCCCATTTGGGGCTGATGGCGATGGCGGCATCGAAGGCCCCTGCCGCCACCAGCGCCATGCGATAGGCCAGGGCGTTGCGCTTGGAAAAGCGCATCGGCGGCCAGGGCTCGTCCCATTCGCGCGCCTCCATCAGCCGGGCGTCGGCCAGAAGTTCGGCGTCTTCCAGATCGTCGGTGTCGGACGCGCTGATGGGGCGTCCCTGCAGGCGGGCGCCGCCGCCGAGGGTGGCCTCGAACACCTCGTCCATCATCGGGGCGTGGATGACGGCGGCGACGGGGCGGCCGTCCTCGACCACGGCGATGGGCACGCACCACCACGGCTTGTTCTTCATGAAGGCGACGGTGCCGTCGATCGGATCGACGACGAAGATGCGCTTCTTCGACAGGCGTTCGGTGCTGTCGGCCGTTTCCTCGGACAGCCAGCCGTAATCGGGCCGGGCGCTCAGAAGCGCGTCGCGCAGCAGTTCGTCCACAGCCAGATCGGCGCTGGTGACGGGCGAGCCGCCGTCCTTTGACCAGACCTTCAGCCCGGCCTCGCGGTGTTCGAGCGCCAGCCGACCGGCGGCCAGCGCCGCGTCGCGGATCAGGTCGAGGTCGGCGCTGTAGTCGCTCATTTGCCCGCGATCGCCACCTTGTCGAACAGCAGGGAGGGGCTGTTGAACGATCCGCGGAACTCCAGATCGCCCGCGCGTTGCAGGCGGGCGTAGAGGTCGATCAGGTTGCCCGCCACGGTGACTTCGCTGACCGGATAGGCGCGCTGGCCGTTCTCGAACCAGAAGCCGGACACGCCCGCCGACCAGTCGCCGGTATTGCCGTTCAGCGAGGGGCCGAACATGGAGGTGATCAAAAGGCCCGTCCCGGCCTGCGCCATCAGGGCGTCCAGATCGCCTTCGCCCGGCGCCAGATGCAGGTTGTGGGTCGAGACGCCCGACGGTCCCGCCAGCCCGCGCGAGGCGTGGCCGGTGGTCTGCAGGCCCAGCTGCGCGGCCGAGGCGGTGTTCAGCAGCCAGGTGGTCAGGACGCCGTCCCTGACGATCTCGCGCCGTTCGACGGCCACGCCCTCGTCGTCGAAGGGGGTGGAGCCGAGACCGCGCGGGCGGAACGGGTCGTCGATCAGGTCGACGCCGGTCGGTAGGACGGCTTTGTTCAGCTTGTCCTTCAGGAAGGAGCTGCCGCGCGCGATCGACGGGCCGGAAATGGCGCCCAGCAGCGGCGACAGCACCTGGGTCGTGACGCGGTTCTCGAAGATGACGGGGGCGGTGGTCGAGGCGATCTTGCGCGGGCCGACGCGGGCGACGGCGCGCTCGCCCGCCTTCAGGCCGATGGAGGCGGCGTCCGGCAGGTCGGACAGGTGGCGCACGGCGCGGCTTTCGCCGCCGCGCTCCATGGCGCCGTCCTTTTCGGCGATGACGCCGACGCCCAGAGAGAAGGCGCTGCCGCGATGGTGCCCGTCGAAGCCGTGCGAGGTGACGAGACGCCATTCGCTGGCCGACCAGGAGGCGTGGCCGCCTTCGGATTTGGACACGCCCGATACGGCCAGGGCGGCGGCCTCGGCCTCGGCGGCGGCGGCTTCCAGCGCCTCGGCCGAGCGTTCGGCGGGGTCATACAGGTCAAGGTCCGCGTGCGGCGCGGGGGCCAGACGGTCCTGCGGCGCGAGGGCGGCGTAGGGGTCTTCCGGCGCCAGCTTGGCCATGGCCACGGCGCGCTCGACCAGACGGGCGCGGGTGGCGTCGGACAGGTCGGAGGCGGATACGGTCGCCTGACGCCGCCCGATGAAGACGCGCAGGCCCAGATCGCGGGCTTCTTCACGCTCGACGTCTTCCAGCGCGCCGTTGCGCACGCCGACGGACAGGGAGGCGCGATGGGCGGACACGGCCTCGGCCGCATCGGCGCCGGCCTTCAGCGCGGCGGAGATCAGATCGTTCAGGATGTCGGGGGAGGGCGTCTTATCGGACATGCCCCGATATGGCGGACGGAAACAGGGCGCGCAACCGTCGCAACATAGAGCCTCTCCTGATGGGAGAGGGCTTGAGCCTCCAAGAGCGCAGCGATTGGTTAAGGCGAAAGGGTGAGGGTTCGCGGGTGATGTCGGCCGCAGGCCGTGGCGCGGCGGCTTACGCCGACTGATGGGACAAGCCCCTCACCCTTTCGCGCAAAGAACGATCGCTGACGCTCTTGGAGGCTCAAGCCCTCTCCCGCCGGGAGAGGGGTGACTTTTTGCCTACAAAATCGACCAGGCGATCAGGCTTAGCGCTGCGACGAGAAGCGCCAGCCAGGTCAGGATCATGCCGATCGAGCGGCCCAGCGACGGGCCTTCCTGGAACAGCAGGCCCAGGGCGTGGATCACCCGCCCGGCGAACAGCATCCCGCCGACCGCATGAATCAGCATGGCCGGGGCCCCGAGGAAGGCCAGCAGGATCAGGCCGCACATTCCGGCGGGGATGTATTCCGCCGCATTGGAGAAGGCGCGGCTGGCGCAGACCAGTTCGCGCACGCCCCCGTCGCCGAACTCGACCAGATGCTGACGACGGCGCCGCACCACCACGCCCGACAGGACGAACAGCAGTAGGATCAGCAGACCGCCCCACAGGGCGGCGGCCTGAATGGTCGGGATCAGGCTCAATTTTCACGCCCCACGGGATAGAGGCGATAGCGCTGGTCGTAGAAGGGCGTGCGCTCATAGAACCAGGCCAGACGCGCATCGCCGTCGGCGGCGAAGGCGGGATCCGCCGCCAGCTTGGCCTCGAACTCGGCCTTTAGCGTCGGGTCGGCGGCCAGCATCTTTTCCGCCAGCGGGGCGATGGCGTAGGCCTCGATGTATTCGACACGGTTCAGCACCTCGGGGAACAGGCCCCAGGCGAAGAAGCTCTCGTTCGACTGCGGCTCCAGCAGCAGGATGGCGACGTCGCCCATCGGCTGATCGGTCGGCACGCGGACGGAGCCGACGGGGAAGGTCCAGTCGTGGGCCTCGGGACGGACTTCGCCGACCGAGATCGGCACATGGCCTTCATTGGTGCGGCCCGACACCTTGGGATCGACCAGACGCAGCATGTCGACGGCGACGGTGCGAGGGGCGTCCAGCGTCTGCATCTGCACGCCATGGACGCGCAGGCGCTCGATCACGTCCTGACGATAGGACGGCACCCAATAGGCCGTCGGCCGCTTCAGCGTCAGCGTCGGGTGCGAGCCGTAGAAGGGCATGGGCCACAGTTCGGCGTCCGGCTGGCCCAGCCAGCGGATTTCGGGGCGGCCCGAGGCGACGCTGTCGAAGGTCTCATAGCGGATGCCCTTGAAGGGGCGGGTGCGCGTGGGCGTCGCGTCGCTGTCGAAATTGGCGGGCAGTTCGGCGGGACGCAGGGCGCGGTCGGCGGCGATGGCGGCGCGCAGGTCGCCGGACTTTTCGGCCAGCAGCTTCAACGCCTGTTCGAGGAAGACATAGGTGCCCAGCACCCGCTGCTCGTGCGGTTTCAGGCTGTGGTTCTCGATCAGGATGGTCGGGATGTGGGCCGCCGAGCCCCAGCCGTTGGAGAAGCGCTCGCCCAGGCCGCCGTCGTTCAGACCCTTCTTCGGATCGCGGTCGTCGATGGCGAAGACCAGTTCGCCGGGGATGTGGCCTTGAGCCTCCAGCGCCTCATAGATGGCGGGCTTGAAGGCGGCGTCCAGCCACTTCGCGATAGCCGGGCTACGGCTCCAGACGCCGTCCTCGCCGTTGTAGCCGAAGGTGACGTCATACTGATAATCGATGCCGTCGGTGACGTGGATATCGACGTAGAGGTCCGGCTGATACTTGTGGATCAGGCCCATGACGGCCTGCATCTCGGTCTGATCCAGCTTCATGAAGTCGCGGTTCAGGTTCTGGTTCGTCGCCGTGTGGCGCCAGCCCTGAATGCGCGGGCCACGCTGGTTGGGGCGGGAATAGGGGCCGGTCCGCTCGTGCCCGTCGACGCTGAGGATCGGGACCAGGATCAGGTTGGCCCGGTCCAGCAGGCCGTCTTTTCCGTAGAAGGCGATGTCGCGCAGCAGCATCATGCCCGCGTCCTTGCCGTCGATCTCGCCCGGATGGATGCCGGCCTGGGCCAGCAGGACGGGCTTGGACGGATCGAAGGCCGCGCCGTCCTTGGAGGCGATCACGGCGTAGATCGGGCGACCTTCCGGCGAGGTCCCGAACTGTTCGATGCGGATCAGGTCGCTGGCGGCGTCCAGCCGGTCGAACCAGGCGCGGGTGTCGGCGTAGTTGGGCGAGAAGTCATGCGCCGCATCGGCCTCGAACCCCGTGACCCACGGATCGGAAGCGTCGCGCAGCAGGGCGCGGCTGGCGCCGTTCCACGCCGGGGCGGGCGGCAGGAAGGCCTGGTCCCACGGGGCTTCGTTGGGAACGGAAGCGGACGGGGTCTGGGACATGGCGGGGCTCGCGAAACAAACCAGGGCGGCGACGGCCGCTGTGACGAAACGGTCAAGGCGCATAGGCCCTTCGTGATCCGATCACAGCCGTCTGGCAACCCCGGCGCAATTCGCGAGGAGCGCGTCCGGCCGCTCGTGACGGCCGGACGCAAGGTCGTCAGGCGGGCAGTTCCACGCGGTTCATGTTGCCGATGGCGCTGTTGTAGCGGTCCACGACCTGCTCGCGGTAGCCGTCCGAGTTGGACTGCTTGAAGTCGCGATAGGCGCCGACCATGCCGCTGAGGTTGTCGGCGATGCTGGACAGGTAGGACTTGTTGCTGTTGTCCGCCGGCATCTTGGCCTGCTCTTCGCGCAGTTTGGCGATGGCGGCTTCCATCGCCGGCAGCTGGGCGTCGGCCTCGGCCTTGTTGTCCTCCATCACCGCATTGGTGAACAGGTCGGCCTTCTGCATGGCGTCCAGCAGGCTGGCTTCCGCGGCGTGGCCGCCCTTGCGCATGACTTCCAGCTTGGCCGCGTTGCTGGCGCGCTGGTACTCGCTCAGGGCGACGTCCAACAGCTCGATCCCGGCGACGCTGCCCTGATAGGCCTGCGTCTGGGCGTCGTGGGCCGCCTTGGCCTTGGCCAGGGCGTCGTCGCGATAGGCGCGGGACTCGAAATAGGGGTCGAGCGCCTGCCACTGGGCCAGCAGGGCCTCCAGTTGCGGGATCAGCTTGTCGGCCGCTTCATCGGCCTTCTTGCCCTGATTGCCGCCGTTCAGCGCCCGGCCTTCCTTCAGCTTCGAGATCGCGCGCTCCAGATGCGAGATGTTCTCCGGAAAGTGCAGCGTCGCCGTCGCCGAGGCGTTCGGGATGTCCAGCTTCTGATAGTCGCCGAAGTATTTCGACACGCCCCAATGTTCGTCGATCAGCGCGTTGAAGGCGTCGATGTAGAGGCTCATCTTCTCCTGGGTGGCCTCGTTGCCCGCCGCCTGGGCGACCGACTTGGGCGCCGGGTTTTCGGCATTGCCCTTGCTGTCGCCGCACGCCGAAAGGCTGAGCGCGGCGGCGAGTGCGAGCGTGGCGACGCCGGCGCTGGTGCGTGAAATCATATGGATTCCCCTAAGCCGATCAGCGCGCCCCAAGCGTCGCCGTTCCTTCGGCCGGGAAACTGAACGCCGATCAGCTTATAGGGTTCTCTCGCGAGACGAGTTTTTGCAAACGGCTCACAGGAACCGCGTCAGGCCTTCCAGATCGGGGACCCATCGCCCGGCAGGCCCAGCGAGGCCCACTTCTCGGAGACGCGGTCGATCACGTCCTGCTCCATGCGGATTTCCTCGCCCCATTCGCGCTTGGTCTCGGGCTCCCACTTGTCGGTGGCGTCCAGACCGATCTTGGAGCCCAGGCCGCTCTCGGGACTGGCGAAGTCCAGATAGTCGATCGGGGTGTTCTCGATGAGGGTGATGTCGCGCGCCGGGTCCATCTTGGTCGAGACGGCCCACATGACGTCTTTCCAGTCGCGGGCGTTGATATCGTCGTCCACGACGATGATCCATTTGGTGTACATGAACTGGCGCAGATAGCTCCAGCAGCCCATCATCACGCGCTTGGCGTGGCCCGGATAGGCCTTCTTCATCGACACCACGGCGATGCGGTAGCTGCATCCCTCGGGCGGCAGCCAGAAGTCGGTGATCTCGGGGAACTGCTGGCGGATCAGGGGGATGAAGACCTCGTTCAGGGCCTCGCCCAGCACGCTCGGCTCATCCGGCGGACGGCCGGTGAAGGTGGTCAGATAGATGGGGTCCTTGCGCATGGTGATGGCGCTGACCTGGAAGACCGGGAACTTCTCGACCGAGTTGTAGTAGCCGGTGTGGTCGCCGTAGGGGCCTTCGTCCTCGAACTCGTCCAGCAGGACGTGGCCTTCCAGCACGATCTCGGCCTGCGCCGGGACCATCAGCGGCACGGTCTTGCACGGGACCAGTTCGGCCTTGGCGCCGCGCATCAGCCCGGCGAACTGATACTCCGACAGGGTTTCCGGCACCGGGGTCACGGCGGCCAGGATGGTCCCCGGATCGGCCCCCAGAACGACGGCGCAGGGCAGGGGCTCGCGCTTGCCCGCCTTCTTGTGCCGGGCGTAGTGCTGGGCCCCGCCGCGATGGGCCAGCCAGCGCATGATGGCCTTGTCCTTGCCCAGCACCTGCATCCGATAGATGCCCAGGTTGAAGTCGTCCTCGCGGTCGTCCGACGGCCCCTTGGTCACGACCAGACCCCAGGTGATCAGCGGCGCGGGCTCGCCCGGCCAGCAGCCCTGAATCGGCAGGGCGGTCAGGTCGATCTGATCGCCCTTCAGCACCACGTCCTGAACCGGGGCCTTCTTCACCGTCTTGGGCCGCATGGACATGACGGTCTGGGCCAGCGGCAGCATCTCCATGGCGTCGCCGAGGCCGCGCGGCGGCGTCGGGTTGCGCAGGAAGGCCAGCAGTTCGCCGACCTCGCGCAGTTCGCCCGCCGTGGTGCGTTGCTTGCCTTCCAGCGTCACGCCCATGGCGACGCGCTTCACCGTGCCGAACAGATTGGCGAGGCAGGGGATGGGGCTGATCGTGCCGTCGGGCATGACCGGCTTCTCGAACAGGACCGCCGGGCCGCCGTTGCGCAGCAGCCGGGTCTGGATCTCGGTCATCTCCAGATGGGTGGAGACGGGCTCCGACACGCGGACCAGTTCGCCGTCGGCTTCGAGGGTCGCAAGAAAATCGCGCAGGGACTTGTAGGCCATGCGCTGACGCTTAGGCGGACGCGAGCCGTCTGTCACGCCGTCCGAACGCGCGATCGATCGCCACGACGACAAGGCCCAGCAGCAGGAAGAAGATCAACAGGCCCGCGAAGCTCGCGGCGGCCCGAGCGAGCCCCAACTCGTCCACATTGATGAACCAGTAGGGCCACCAGCCCGTCATCGCCCCGTGCCCCAGGGTCCAGCCGCCGTAGACCAGCGGAAACGTCAGCCACTTGATCGCGTCGATCCAGCGCAGCCGCCCCTTGGCTGTGAACAGCAGCCAGTCGCCGACGAAGGCCAGCGGCATGACGGTGTGCAGCAGCGCATCGGCGACCTTCTGCCAGCCCTGCGGATTCCAGGTCTGGGCCAGCAGCAGGTGATAAACGACGCCGACCACGACGATGTACATGGCGACGGCGGCCCGTACGCCCTCGCTTCGGCTCCACCGGCCCAAGGCGCCGTCGGGCGCCAGCGCCGGCCCCGTCAGGGCCAGCGCCGCCAGCAGATTGGTCAGGATGGTGAAGAAGCTGAAGAAGTTCAGCGTCAATATGCCTGCGCCGACACCGGGGTTGTTCTGCAGCAGCAGGGCGTACTGCAGGCCCAACGCGCCCCAGCCGATCACGGCGAACAGCGCGCGATACAGACGCGCGCGCATCAATAGGCCGGGGCGTCCGACACCAGCGCCCACACCGGCAGGCGCAAGACGCGGGTGGCGGCGTCCAGGCGGGCGGAATCCAGCCGCTCGCGTCCCGCCTCGACCCGTCGCAGGGCTTCCGGCGTCAGGTCGATGGCGGCGGCCAGATCAAGGAAGGCGACGCCGCGCCGGTCGCGCCAGCGGCGGATGCGGGCGCCGACGACGGCGTCCTGCGGATCAATCGCCGGAAAGCCCAGAACCGAACCCAAGACCGCCTCCTTCGCGAAGCGCCTGAAACCGTGTCAGATCAGGCATCCTGATCCCATTGGAAAGCCTCGTCCAGCCAGTCGCCGATACGGCCGTCCGGGCGGGCCAGGCCGTGGATGCGCGCCATCTCATCGGCCGACAGCGCGAAGTCGAAGACGCCGAAGTTCTCGGCGGCCCGGCTTTCCCTGGTGGTGCGCGGAATGGCGACGACGCCCTGCTGGATGATCCAGCGCAGGGTGATCTGGCCGTTGGTCTTGCCGTGCGTTCCGGCGATTTCGCTGATCACGGCGTCGTCGGCGATCTTGCCCTGGGCCAGGGGCGACCAGGCGGTGATGGACGAGCCGAGTTCGCGCGCCGTCTCGATCAGCGTCTTCTGCGACAGATAGGGATGATACTCGACCTGGTTGGTGATCAGCGGCGCGTTCGACAGGGCGACGGCTTCGCGGAACAGGGCCGAGGGGAAGTTGGACAGGCCCACATGCTTGGTGAAGCCCTTCTCCTGGGCCTCGTTCAGGGCGCCGATGGTTTCCGACAGCGCCGGCGTCGGCTTGGGCCAGTGCAGCAGCAGCAGGTCCGGCGTCAGGCCCAGGCTGATGGCCGATTCCTCGGCCTGACGCAGCAGGGCGTCGCGATGGAAATGCTCGACCCAGATCTTGGTGGTGACGAAGATGTCGTCACGCGTGACGATTCCTTCAGCCACGGCGTCGGCGATGCCGTCGCCGACCGCCTTCTCGTTCTTGTAGATCCAGGCGGTGTCGATGTGGCGATAGCCGATGCGCAGGGCCTCGCGCACCATGCGGCGGGCGTCCTCGGGCTCCAGCTGCCAGGTGCCGAATCCGAGCAGCGGAATCTCGACGCCTGAGGCGGTCACGGTCGGCTGGTCGGAATAGGGCATGGGGAGGCTCCGTAAGGGGGAGCCCTGGATATAGGCGCGCGCTCAGGCCTCGCCATTGTCCAGCCAGTGGAAAATCCGCTCCCACAAGGGCTCCATCCCCTTGCGGAAGGCGCCCTCGTGACCGATGCGGCGGACGCCGAAATCGCCGGGCGCATGGACGCTGATGTCAGAGGGGGCGTGGGGATAGACGCTCAGCAGATCGCGCGCCGTGCCGGGCGTGGCGATGGGGTCGTCGGTGAAGATCCACGACCGGATCGGGGCGGTCACGGCCTCATAGTGATGGGGGCGAAGGCTGGTCTCCAGCTCCATGGAGAAATACGCGCGCTTCATGCACCAGCGCCGCCAGGTGATGAAGACGCCGCGCGGCAGGTCGGTCCCGGCCCACAGGCCGCCGCCCTTGATATAGCCGTGCCGCATCAGGCTGAACGGCCCGAAGCCCAGCCAGAAGAACAGCTCCACCGGATTGTAGCTGCGGTGGTGCCCGCCCCACCAACCCGTGCCGACCGAGACGAAGGCGTGCCGCTCGATCCGACCCTGATTGGCCATGAAGCCCAGGAAATGTCCGCCGACGCTGTGGCCGACATGGACGACGGGCAGGTCCGGCGCCGCCGCGATCAGGGCGTCGAGGGCGGCGGGCATGTCCAGACGGCCCCAGTCCGGATAGTCCATCCGCATGGCTTTCAGATCGTCTGGCCGCGACCCGGCGATGCCCCGGAAGTCATACGTCAGCACCGCCGCGCCCCGGCCCGCCAGATAGCGGGCGAAGCGCTCGTAGAAGCCCTTGGGAAAGCCCGTGCCGGACGAAACCAGCACGGCGATCCGAGGTTGGGCGGCCGAAACCAGCCGCATCGACAGCGGATAGCCGTCGGCGGCCGGGGCGGTGAAGTCGCGCGTGACGAGATCGGTCATCAGGTCCGTCCAGATTGGAAACGAACCCTAGCCGGTTGACGTGGCGTCAGGTCAACAACCTGATCAATAGGCCAGGGCGTTGCCGTCCTTGCGCATCTCGGTCGCTGCGCCGTAGGTCCAGCGGCCCTGTTCGTTGATCTGCTTCATCACGTTCTGATAGCCGCCGAAGCCGCCGTCGGGCGGGCCGAGATCCCAGCCCATGGCGGTTAGCTGCCGCTTGGTCGCTTCGGGCACCCCGGATTCGAGGTGCAGCTTGCCGACGCCCTCGGCCGGTTGGCCGGTCGGTTCGGAGGAGCCGTAGTGCTGCCAGCGCGGGCTGTCGCCGGCCTCCTGCGGGTCGAGGCCGTAGTCGACCATGTTGATGATGATCTGGGCCTGTCCCTGCGGCTGCATCCCGCCGCCCATGACGCCATAGGCCATCCACGGCTCTCCATCCTTGCAGGCGAAGCCGGGGATGATGGTGTGGAAAGGGCGCTTGCCGGGGGCGTAGACGTTCGGGTGGCCGTCGGTGAGGGAGAACAACTCGCCGCGGTTCTGGAACATGAAGCCCAGCGTCCGGCCGTCCGGGCCGTCCGGCGTCAGGCCGCCACCCATGCCGCGATAGTTGGACTGGATCCAGCTGACCATCATGCCGTCGCTGTCGGCCACGCTGAAATAGGTGGTGTCGCCCTGCGTCGGCGCGTCGCCGGGGAAGACGCGGTCCATGACCCGGTTGGGGTTGATCAGCTTCGCTCGTTCGGCGGCGTATTCCTTGGAGTTCAGCCAGGCGGTCGGAGCCTTGGCGAAGCGCTCGTCGGCGAAGTAGCGGGCGCGGTCCTCGAAGGCCAGGCGCTTGGCCTCGGCCTGGATGTGGATGGAGGCGGCGGACTGGAAGCCCATCGCCTTCAGGTCGAACTGTTCGCAGATGTTCAGGATCTGGTTGGTCGACAGCCCTTGCGTGTTCGGGCCCAGCGAATAGACCTCGACCCCGCGATAGGTGGTCATCAGCGGCTCGACCCATTCGGTGCGGTGGGCGGCCAGATCGGCGCGGGTCATCCAGCCGCCGATGCGCTTGAAATAGCGCTCGATGTGGTCGGCGATCACCCCGTCGTAGAAGGCGTCGCGGCCCCCCTCCGCGATCAGGCGCAGGGTGCGGCCCAGGTCGGGGTTGGCGAAGATCTCGCCCGTCTTCGGCGTGCGGCCGCCGGTCAGCCAGACCTTCTTGCGGTTGTCGTTCTCCTCGATCGTCGCGGCGCTCTTGTCGAAGTTGGCCATGCCGCGCTCGAGGTAGTAGGCCACCACCTGCGGCACCGGCACGCCCTGTTCGCACAGTTCGGCGACGGGCAGCAGGACGTCCTTCCACGGCAGCTTGCCGTAGCGCTGGTGCGCGCTCCACCAGGCGTCGACCGTGCCGGGCACATTGACCGTCACCGCGCCGTAGCGGGGCAGGTAGCCGTCGGCTCCGGCCCTGGATCGCGCCGTTTCAAGCGACAGGCCGCGAGGGCTGTTTCCTGAACCGTTGAAGCCGACGACCTTCTTCTGGGCCGGGTCCCACATCAGGCAGAAGGCGTCGCCGCCGATGCCGTTGGCGGTCGGCTCCAGGAAGCCCAGGGCGGCGTTGATGGCGATGGCGGCGTCGATGGCCGAGCCGCCGCGCCGCAGGGTGTCCAGGCCGATCATCGTCGCGGCCGGGTGGGCGGTGGCCGCGGCGCCGTTCGCGCCCCAGACGGTCGAACGGCCGACGAAACGCGGCCCGGTGATGCGGTCGCCGATGCCGACGCCGGCGTAGGGATCGGGCGTGGGCGCAGGCTGGACGGAGGTTGCGGCGGGAGGCGGGACGGCGGCGCTTTGCGTCTGCTGGGCGTTGGCGGCCCCCGCCATCAGGGCTCCGGCGGGCAGGGCGGACAGGAAGGTACGACGACGCATGATGATTTACTCCCCCTCAATCGAGGCGCGCATTGAGGCCGGAACGCGGGGAGGGCGCAAGCGCCGAAAAGCCGGATGAGCAAAGAAAAAGGGCCGCCCGAGGGGCGACCCTTTTCCGTATCCGGCTGAAGACCCGATCAGGTGATGTCTTCGTTCAGCAGGCCGACCTTGAAGTAGCCGTTTTCCTGCAGGGTGTTCATGACTTCCATGAACTGGTTGTATTTCACTTCCGGCTCGGCGCGGACGAAGACGCGCTCGTCACGGCAGTCGGCCACGGCGCCTTGAGCGGCGCAGACGTCGGCAGCCAGCTTGGAGAGGTTGGTTTCCGTTTCGGCGATGTAGAGCGAGCCGGATTCCTGGATGGTGATGTAGACTGGCTCTTTCGGCTCGGCGTCAGCGGCCGGCGGCGTGGCCGGCGGCAGGTCCAGGCGGATCGACACGGTGGCCATCGGGGCCGCGACCATGAAGATGATCAGCAGCACCAGCATGATGTCCACGAACGGCGTCACGTTGATGTCCGCGTTCTGTTGCGCCAGCTTGCCGCCGCCGCCGCCGCTCGAAGAAAGTTTCGCGCCCATTACGCCCTCGTCTCCATCAAGGCCCGCACCCTCCGGCGGACCACACTGAAAGTCTCGCTCGTCTCTTGGCGTCCTGAAGCGGGCTTGTAAAGCCGTCGAATGCGAGGAAATGACGCCGCCGGGGGAATAAGATTGCGAATTCGGCGCAAAGCCGCCTTGGCCGCGATCAATTCAGCCCCGGTTCAACCCCGGATTTCAGCCTCGGGCCAGTTTGAGGAATCGCTCGGCCAGCGCCGGGTCGTCCTTGAAGGCGCCGGTGAAGCGGGTGGTGATGGTCGAGACGTGGCGGTGATGCACCCCGCGCGTCGTCATGCACTGGTGCGCCGCATCGACCAGCACGGCGACGCCCTTGGGTTGCAGGTGCGATTCGATGGCGTCGATGATGTCGTTGGTCAGGGTCTCCTGGTTCTGGAGACGGCGGGCGAAGATCTCGACCACCCGCGCCAGCTTGGAGATGCCCACCACCTTCTCGCCCGGCAGATAGGCGACGTAGGCCTTGCCCAGGAAGGGGGCCAGGTGGTGCTCGCAGTGGCTCTCGACCTCGATGTCGCGCAGGATGACCATGTCGTCATAGCCGGTCACGTCCTCGAAGGTGCGCGACAGTTCCTTGCCCGCATCGGCGTCATAGCCGTCGAACCATTCGCCATAGGCGTCGACCACGCGCTTGGGCGTGTCCAGCAGGCCGGGGCGGTCGGGGTTGTCGCCGGCCCAGGCGATCAGGGTGCGCACGGCCTCCAGCGCCTGTTCGCGGCTGGGGCGCTTGGACGCCTCATTGGCGACGAGGACGGGCTTGGCGGGGGTGCTGCTCATGAAACGATCCGGCGGCGGCGAGAGCGCCTGTTCAGAATACTATTATATATGGACTTGGGCGCGCGGCCCTGACTGTCTATCAGGCCGCTATATGGGACACCTCGTCCGTCCCGCAAGAAAACTCGCAAAAGACCTGACCCATGGCCCTGCACATCCACGACACCCTGCGCCGTGAAAAGCGCCTGTTCGCGCCGCGTGATCCGAACCGGGTGAGCCTCTATGTCTGCGGCCCGACGGTCTATGACTACGCCCATATCGGCAACGCGCGGCCGCCGGTGGTGTTCGACGTGCTGGTGCGCCTGCTGCGCCGCACCTATGGCGCCGACAAGGTCGTTTACGCCCGCAACGTCACTGACGTGGACGACAAGATCAACGCCAAGGCCGCCAGGGAAGGCGTCGCCATCGGCGAGATCACCGCTCGCTATGAAGCCGCCTATCTGGCCGACATGGGCCTGTTGAACGTCAGCCCGCCCGACATCGCCCCGCACGTCACCGACTATATCGAGGCGATCACCAAGCAGATCCAGGCCATCATCGACGCCGGCTGCGCCTATGCCGCCGAGGGCCATGTGCTGTTCGACGTGTCGTCCTATCCGTCCTACGGCGCGCTGTCGGGGCGCAATCTGGACGACATGATCGCCGGCGCCCGCGTAGAGGTCGCGCCCTACAAGAAGAACCCGCACGACTTCGTGCTGTGGAAGCCGTCCAAGGCGGACGAGCCGTCCTGGCCCTCGCCGTGGGGCGAGGGGCGCCCCGGCTGGCACATCGAATGCTCGGCCATGATCGAGGAGACGCTGGGCCTGCCCATCGACATCCACGGCGGCGGCATCGACCTGGTCTTCCCGCACCATGAGAACGAGATCGCACAGGGCGTCTGCGCCCACGGCCACGCGCATGGCGATGAGGCGCACGACGAATACGCCCGCTACTGGATGCACAACGGCTTCCTGACTGTGGACGCCGAGAAGATGTCCAAGTCGATCGGCAACGTCCTGCTGCTGCACGATCTGGTGCAGGCCATGCCGGGCGAGGTGGTGCGCTGGGCCCTGCTGAGCGCGCATTATCGTCAGCCTCTCGACTGGAACCAGACCCTGCTGGAGCAGAGCCGCAAGAACCTGGACCGCCTCTACGGCGCCCTGCACCGCGCGGCCGGGGTCGAGGCGGCGGACGTCGAGCCGCCGGTGGAGTTCCTGAAATCCATCGAGGACGACCTGAACACGCCGGGCGCCATGGCGGCCCTGTTCGCCCTGTCCAGCGACATCGAGCGCGGCATGACGGCGGGCGATGAGGCGGCGGTGGCGACGGCCAAGGGCCAGTTGATCGCGGCGGCCTCGATCCTGGGCGTGCTTCAGGCTGATCCGGCGGAATGGTTCTCGGGCGTCGACGAAGGGCTGAAGGCCGAGGTCGAGGGCTTGCTGGAGCAACGCGCCGCCGCCCGCACGGCCAAGAACTGGGCCGAGGCCGACCGCATCCGCGACCGGCTGAACGAGCTGAACGTCGTCGTCATGGACGGCGCGCAAGGCGCGACCTGGCGCATGAAGGGCTGACTTGAGGGAACCCTCTCCCGGCGGGAGAGGGCTTGAGCGCACGAGAGCGTAGCGATCGTTCTTGCGCGAAAGGGTGAGGGGCTTGTCCCATCAGTCGGCGTAAGCCGTGGCGCGACGGCCTTCGGCCGACTTAAGCCCCGAACCCTCACCCTTTCGCCTTAGACAATCGCCTGCGGCTCTTGGAGGCTCAAGCCCTCTCCCAACAGGAGAGGGAGAAGCTCAGCGCGCCCGCCTGATCAGCTCATCCGCCAGCACGTCCGTCAGATAGCCGTCGGCCGTACGCCCGTTCGCCTGTTGCCAGCGGCGAAGGGCGGCGCGGGTGTTGGCGCCGATGACGCCGTCGACGCCTTGCGTGTCGAAGCCCATGCGGGTCAGGGCCTGCTGGGCGCCGACGCGCTGATCCCGCGTCAGGGGGCCGTCGTTGGGCCAGGAGGCCTTCAGCGCCGGCTTGCCCGCCACGCCGTCGGCGATCATGCCGATGGCGAGCGCATAGCTGACCGAGTTGTTGTAACGGCGAATGACGTAGTGGTTGGGCAGGGCCAGGAAGGCCGGCCCCTTGGCGCCCTGCGGCAGCAGGATGGCCGCGCCTTCGGCGGCTTCGGCGCTGTTGGGGGACGAACCGTCGGCCAGGCGCACGCCGCGCGCGACCCAATAGGCCCAGGGGTGCTTCGGCCCCTCCGCTTCGGCGTAGTCGAAGTTGGAGGGCAGAGTGACTTCATAGGCCCAGCCCTGACCGCGCTTCCAGCCCGCCTGGGCCAGCAGATTCGCGGCCGAAGCTAGGGCGTCGGCGTCCGAGCCCCAGATGTCGACTTTGCCGTCGCCGTTCTGATCGACGCCCAGCTTCAGATAGTTGTCGGGCATGAACTGGGTCTGGCCCATGGCTCCGGCCCAACTGCCCTTAAGCCCTGCGCGGTCGCGCTTGCCCGTGACCACGATGTCGAGGGCGTGCTTCAACTGCTCCTCGGCCCAGGCGCGGCGGCGGCCGTCATAGGCCAGGGTCGCCAGGGAGCGGATGACGTCGAAATCGCCCTGAACCTGGCCGAAGGCGCTTTCCTGGGCCCAGACGCCCAACAGGATCTCGGTCGGCACGCCGTATTTCTGGGTCACGTCCCACGGCACGCGGTCGACGCGCTGGCGGGCCATGGCGATTCGCGCCGGGGTGGTGGCGTTCTGGATGTAGACTCCGGCGGGGCGCGAGAATTCGGGCTGGTTGCGGTCCAGGCGCACGACGCTGGGGTTGGGCGTCACGCTCTCCAGTTCGCGGGCGTAGTCCCATTTGCGGGCGCCGCCGTGGCGCTCCAGGAAGCTCTGCTTCCAGGCGTCGAAGCTGGCGTGGTCATAGGCGTCGCTGAGATCCGTCTGGGCGGGCGGAGGCGCGGGGACGGGCGTGGCGGGCGCTGGCTCGACCACGGGCGGCGGCGCAGGCTGGGGCTGCGGCGGCGTGGGAACCATGGGTGTGCAGGCGGCGACCGACCCCAGCAACAGAAGGCGATAAGCGATACGCATAAACATAGGCTAACGCCCCCGAATTCCACGACCAATCACAAGCGCGCGAAGGCTCGATCAGTTTCCGTGATAAGGATGAAGGCGCCGTTAACCCTTTTCGGCAGTAGGCGGTTAAGGGGCGATAATTTACATTGCGCCGTTCCCTGAGCACGGCCTGGTGGCGGAGGGGCGACGCGTCGGACGTGCATGTCCGAAGACCCTCCGTTCGACTCGGAGGCCAGGCCTCCAGCGGATTCCCCGCGCGGAATGTTGACGAAAGGCCATGGCCTCTCTATACGACCGCCTCCGCCGCAGGTTCGCCCGCGGCTCTTTTGTTTTACCCGCCCTCACGGGCCTCCAAATCCGGGACGTCCGACCATGAAGGTCCGTAGCTCGCTGAAGTCGCTGAAGGGTCGCCACCGCGACTGCAAGATCGTTCGCCGCAAGGGCGTTCTGTACGTCATCAACAAGACCGACCCGCGCTTCAAGGCCAAGCAAGGCTGATCAGGCGCGCCCGGCGCGCCCTGCCTCTTGCAGGCGAGGCGCGCGCCGACCGTCGGTGGATGGGATGACTATCCACAGGGCCGCGGGCGTTGTCCGCGGCTTTTTCGCGTCCGGCGTTGAGCGCAGGCTCGCGCCTGACTAGTGATTCTTTTTTAGTCGCCCTAACGGCCTTCGGCCTGCTTGAGGGCGTGGTTCTTTCCTGCCCTGACGGCCGTCCGGCCTGATTGAGGGCGCAGCCTGATTTGAGTTCTGGAGTTCAGTCATGGACGACGCTTCCTTCGACGCCAGCCCCGACGTCCTGACCGCCACGGCCCAGGGCCGCCTGCGCTCCATCATCGAACGCCTGGAGCGCCTCGAAGAGGACAAGCAGGCGGTGATGGCCGACATGAAGGAGGTCTTCGCCGAGGCCAAGGGCGAAGGCTATGACGTCAAGGTGCTGCGCAAGGTCATCCGCATTCGCAAGCAGGACAAGGCCAAGCGCCAGGAGGAGGAGGCGATTCTCGACCTCTATCTCTCGGCCCTCGGCGAGGTCTGAGGCGGCCGGCTTGAAGCGCACGCCCTTCAAGCCTCCCAGCGACGGCCTTTCAGGCTCCAGCAGCGTGAAGGGCGGCGGCGCGAAGCTGCGTTCCAGCGGTTTCAAGCCGAAGAGCGGTAGCGCGGCTAAACCGCGCTCAAGGAGCCCGAAGGGCGATAGCGCCGCTAAAAACAAGCTGTTGAGCCCCTGGGAGCAACAGCGCGAGGCGGCCAGGCGCTCTGCGCTCAACGCCCTGAAACGCGCCCGCCGCTCGGCAGAGAAGGCAGGCATTTCCCTGTCCGACTGGGAGGGCGAGTTCCTCGATTCGGTCGGGGAGCGGGTTCGTGAACACGGTCGCGCCTTCGCCGATCCGGAAAAGGGCGCGCCGGGCCAGGCCCTGTCGGCCATGCAGGGCCGCAAGCTGAAAGAGATCACCGCCAAGGCCAAGGGCGAGCCGCGTCGATTCGGCCGACGGCCGGGGAGGGCGCCGGAGCGCGAGGCGGACGAATGAGGCAACCGCCTGGCTGGACCGAGCGTTGCGCCTGCGGATTTTCGCCCCCCTGAGAGGGAAGACTGATGAAACGCTTCGTTCCCGCCGCCCTGACCGGCGGCCTTATGAGTCTGAGCCTGGCGCTGGCGGCCTGCGGGGACCGGCCGGGGGCCGCGCCCGAGGCCGCATCCGAGGCGACGCCGGATCTCAGCGGCGGCCCGGCGGCCGCGCCCCAGGCGGTCGCTCCGGCGTCCGGGACGACCCAGGCCCTGCCCGCCGTCGACGAGGCGGCGGCGCGCGCCTTCGTCCGCGAGGAAGGCTCCACGCTGGAGACGCTGACCTTCGAGCGGGTCGGGTCGGTGACGAAGGAAGGGATGGTGAAGGGCTATGCGGCGCCGGTCTACGCCGTGCCCGTCGCGTCCGGCCAGACGTTGAAGGTCGCCTTCAAGCCGTCGAACGCCAACCTGTATTTCAACATCAGCGACGCGGCGGATCAGAGCGGCGCCGCCGTGTTCCGGGGCGAGGTCGATGGGGAAAACGCCGAGTTGAAAGCCTCGAAGGACACGACCTACGTCATCACCCCCTATCAGCCTCGCGCCATGGCGCGGCGTGATGAGACGGGCTCCTATACCCTGACGGTCAGCCGAAGCTGATGAGGAGGGGCGGCGAGCGAGATCGCCGCCCTTTCCTTCCTTATGGCAGGGCGTTCAGGCGCATGGCCGACAGGTAGGGCTGATAGGCCGTGCGGGCGGCGGCGGCGCCGGACAACTCATCCTGTTCGATGTGGATGGTCAGGCCGTAGCGGCCCTTGAGCGCGCTCATCAGCGAGCCGACGCGGCCGCCTGAATCCTTGGGTTCGACGCCGATGACGACGGTCTCGCCGGTCGGGCTGTCCATGACCACGGCCAGGTAGTCCTCGCCGCCGATCGAGGCCAGGGCGGGGGGAGACGACAAGGCCATCTCACGCACGCCCTTGGTCATTTCCACGCCTGCGACGACGCTCTTGAACGCGGTCTCCTGCGCTCCGGCGAGCAGGCCGGACAGGGGGCCGCTTTCCTCCGGAACGGGCGCCTTGGAATCGATCAGCAGGATTTCGGCGCTGGTTCCCGGCTCGCCATAGGTCATGGAGACGGAGAAGGCCTGGCACTCGATTTCCGTCAGGGGTTTGCCGGCGATGGTCCCGGCCGCGGGCATAGCGGCCAGCAGGGGATGATTCTCGCATTCGGGCGGCAGGGCGACCCTGGACGCGGCGGAGGCGGCGGCCTCGGCCTTCGCCGGCGCTTCCGCATTGGAGCAGGCGGCGGTCAGGACGGCGACGGACGCCAGGCTCAAGGCGATGGCGGCAGGACGAAACAAGATGGCACGCTCCCCTACGTGAACAGGACGACGAGGTGTGGCCTGTAAAGCTCGCCGTTAAAACCCCGGAAGGGGATCGGTCAGTCCAATTCCTGAACGCCGCCGCCGGAAACGGTCAGTATCTGGCCGCTGATCCATGACGCGGCGGGGGAACACAGGAACAGCGCCGCGCGGGCGATGTCGTCGGGTTGGCCCAGACGGCCCAGAGGAGTGTGTTTCAGCATGGCCTCTTCGATCCCGGGCGTCAGGACGCTGGCCAGGGCGTCGGTCTTGATGGCGCCCGGCGCGACGGCGTTGACGCGAATGCCCCTGGGGCCCAGGTCGAACGCGACGTTGCGGGTCAGATGACTGACCGCCGCCTTGGACGATCCGTAGGACGCCATGCGGGCGTTCTTGTTGTCGCCGGCCATCGAGGTGATGTTGAGGATCGCCCCGCCGCCCGCGTCCTGCATGTGCGGCGCGGTCAACTGCATGAAGCGGAAGGGCGCGAAGACGTTGAGCTGATAGGCGCGCTCGAAATCGCTCATCGGCATGTCGAACGGCTTGGGCCCGCCGCCGCCCGCATTGTTCACCAGCAGGGTCAGCTTGCCGAAGGCCGCGACGACGGCCTCGACGGCGGCGATGCGCTGGGCTTCATCGGTGACGTCGCAGGCCAGGCTGACGGCATGTCCGCCCGCGCGGACCACGCCGTCCGCCACGGCCAGGGCCCTGGCCGCGTCCAGATCGGTGACGGCCACCGCGGCGCCCGCCGCGGCGAAGGTCTCAGCGATGGCGCGGCCGATGCCCGCCCCTGCGCCCGTCACCAGGGCGACCTGTCCGTCCAGTCGGAAATGCGCGTCCATCGTCTGCATCGCCTGTTGCTGTTCGTTGCGTTCAGCCAGCAAGCGTGGATCGGCTGCGCACGGTTCCATTCTCAGGGGAATGGCATGACCTTCGCCCCTGGCTGGCGTACCCCTGTGCGTCGAGTTGATTCTGGCAAAGAAGGGGGCGCGCGTGTCGACGATACTGGACGGTTTCAGGCGATTGACGGATTTCAGCGGGCGCGACCGGCGCGGGCGTTTCTGGCCCTATGCCCTGGTGGTCCTGGCGTTGGCCTATGTCGGAATGGCGGCGGTGATGGTTCCGCTGATGGCCGGCGTCTTCGCCGAGGCGACAGCCTATGCCGCTGCAAACCCTGACCAGGCCACGGTGGTGAGCGGGCCGGGCTATTACTCGGTGCAGATTCACGACCCCGAGGCGATCGCCATGCCGGATTTCGACCTGGTCTTCACGGCGGTCGGCATCGCTGCGGCGCTGACCGTGATCCTGCTGGCGGCGGCGGTGACGCGGCGGCTGCATGACACCGGCCGGGCTGGATGGTGGGGGCTGCCGCCGGTGGTTTTTCTGACGACGGGACTGCTGCTGTTCCCGCGCATGATGGATCAGATGATGCAGTCGGAAGCGGAGGCCCCGTCGATGGACCTCTTCTTCCTGCTGTTCGCCAACAACCTGATCTACATCATCTGTCTGCTGGGGCTGATCGTCCTGTTGGTGCTGGACGGGACGAAGGGGCCGAACCGCTATGGCCCTCCGTCCGACTGACCCGTTTGACCGAGGACGACGTCCTCAGCCCGCTTCCTTGACCTGCTCTTCCAGCCCCTGTTCGCGGACCTTGCGATAGAGGGTGGAGCGACCGATGCCCAGGCGGCGGGCGATCTCGGACATGTGGCCGGAATAGACCTCGATCGCGTGCTGGATCAGGTCGCGTTCGATCTGCTCCAGGGTGCGGACGTGGCCGCGATCATCGGTGATGCGGACCGGGCTGTCGTGCAGGCCGTCCTCGTCGGGGGAGGCGGGGTGCGACGCCGCGGCCGAGGCGCTGTCGCCGGCCGGCGCTGCGGCCATGTCGTCCAGCGGCACGGCGACGCCCGAGATGGCCGGGAAGTCGTGCGGCTGAAGCAGGGGCGAGTCGGCCAGGACCAGGGCGCGATAGACGGCATTCTCCAGCTGGCGGACATTGCCGGGCCAGTCGTGGCCCTGCAGCAGGGCCAGGGTTTCGGGCGAGCAGCCCGCGACGCGCTTGCCTTCCTCGACGTTGAAGCGGGCGATGAAATGCTCGACCAGGGCCGGGATGTCCTCGCGCCGTTCGCGCAGGGCCGGGGCCTCGATCGGGAAGACGTTCAGGCGATAGAAGAGGTCCTCGCGGAAGGCGCCTTCCTTCACCTGCAGGGCCGGGTCGCGGTTGGTGGCCGAGACGATGCGGACGTCGACCTTGACCGGGCGCTTGCCGCCGACGGGATCGACCTCGCCCTCCTGAAGGGCGCGCAGCAGCTTGACCTGCATGTCCAGCGGCAGTTCGCCGATCTCGTCCAGGAACAGGGTGCCGCCGTTCGCCTCGACGAACTTGCCGGCGTGTTTCTCATGGGCGCCGGTGAAGGCGCCTTTCTCGTGGCCGAACAGGATCGACTCGACCAGATTGGCGGGCAGGGCGCCGCAGTTGACCGCGACGAAGGGCTTGCCCGCCCGGTCCGACGCGCCGTGCAGGGCGCGGGCGATGACTTCCTTGCCCACGCCGCTTTCGCCGGTGATCAGGACGGGGATGGAGGACTTGGCCGCCCGCTGGCCCAGCGCCTTGACCATGCGCATGGGCTCGCTGTCGCCGACCATGTCGTCGAACGAGGAGCGGCCCGTGGCCCGCTTCTTCAGACGGCCGATCTCGGCGGTCAACTGGGTCATCTGCAGGGCGTTGCGCACGCCGACCAGCAGGCGTTCGGGGCCGACCGGCTTGACGAAGAAATCCTGGGCCCCGGCCTGCATGGCCCGGACCACCGTCTCGATGCCGCCGTTGGCCGTCAGCACGATGACGGGGGTCGTGACGCCCGCCGTACGCATCTCGGCCAGGGCTTCCAGGCCCGACAGACCCGGCATGACGAGGTCCAGCAGAACGACGTCGGCGCCGCCGCCCTTGGTCAGGCGGTCGATGGCCTCGCCCCCGCTTTCGGCGTGGACGACCGCATAGCCTTCGCGGTCCAGCACCGCCTGGATCAGGCGGCGCTGCGTGGGATCATCGTCGACGACCAGAACGGTCTTGGCCATAGGAACACACCCTTCAACATCACCATCGAACGGCCGTCCTCGTTAGGTCGGGACTGGCTCGTTTCGACACAAACCTAGAACGGAGGGAATGAAGATGGAGTTTCGGAGACCTGAGTCAGGGGTTAACGGCGACAGGCTTTGGACAGACGGTTTCCGGCTGCAGCCGCCCGGTCACTGCGCCCATGTTCAGATCAGGCCAGGGTGAGGCGGCGGCCTTGAGGTCGGGATGCTTGAGCGCCTCGCGCAGGTCGCGACGGCCGGGGCCGGGGCAGTGGGGAACCTGATAGTCGCCCTGATGGACCCAGCGGCCTTCGGCGTCCTGTGCGAACAGGGCGATATTGTAGGCGGTCGCCAGCAGAATCTCATCGCGGCCATCGCCGTTCAGGTCGCGCTGCGCGGCGAGGCAGTTGTCTTCGCTGTTGCAGACGTAGCGCGGATCAGGGGGCGTTGTCGGGGCCAGGAAGGCGGCGGGCAGGGGCTTGTCCGCCGGCCAGGGGGCGATGTTCGGCGCGCGCGCGGGCAGGGCGGCTTCCTCGACGTCATAGCGCGAGGTCGAGGCCTGGGCCGCCTTGGCGCGGCGGGCGATCTCTGCGTCGGAGGATTTCGCCAGATCGGCCAGGGCGGCGCGCCCCGTCTTGCCTGCGCCGAAGCGCAGGAAGGCGTAGTCGAACTGGACCGCGCTGACGGCGCCGCGCTTCAGCCGGCCCATCTGGTCGTTGACGGACAGGCGGGCTGGGTCGGCCAGGGGGCTGAACAGGGCCAGGATGACCAGCACCGTCAGCACGGCGGCCAGGACGTTGGTGCGCTCCAGCGGCTTCATCCAGGCGCTCTTGCGCCACAGGGGCGACCGGGCGGCCCATCCATATCCGGCGGCGTAGAGGACGCCGACCAGGGCGCAGGCCGAAGCGATGATGCGGTCGGGCGTCAGCCCGTGCTGGCCGATGCGCAAGGACAGACCCCAGAGCGCGATGAGGATCAGCGGCGTCAGCAGCACCGCTGCGATCCGCACCGCCGCGCGCAGGGCGGCGGGCGGCAGATTGTCCTCGCGCCCGTCCTGGTAGGCCGTGTTGATCAGCACGATCAGGGCGGCGGCGGCCGACAGCACCAGGGCCGTGGCGCTGCCCGTCTTCCACAGCCCGTCCAGGCCGGTGAAGGGCAGGGCGGCCAGGAAGCCCGCCACCAGCACGGTGATGACCAGCAGCAGCCAGGACAGCAACATCAGCGCCACCGTTCGCACGCCCCGGATCAGCCCACCGCGCACGTCGGTCAACTGCACCGCCACGGCGAAGACCAGGCAGGTGACGGGGATGGAGAACCATTCCTCGCCCAGCAGATCGGACAGGAAGCTGAGGCCGATGACGCGGAACAGGGCCGCGCCCAGGAACAGCAACAGCCAGAAAACGCCGGTGAACCCCAGCGACAGGACCAGTTGCACCCCGGCTTTCCACGCCGTGTCGAAATAGTCGTCGTAGTCGGCGACCCAGCGCCGCCCCTCGACCGCCGGAACAATCAGGTGATGGGCGATGAACAGGGCCGCCGCCGCGAAGGCGACGACCGGGAAGCGCAGATAGGGCGGGCGGAAATAGTCGCTGGCCTGCTGGGCCGCGTCGTGCCAGCCCAGCAGCGCCAGCACCGCCGCTGCAATCACGCCCCACAGCGCCAGCGTCTTCCATCCCATCCGCCCGACGCCGGCCAGCAGCATGATCGGAGCGAACGTCGCCGCCAGCACCAGGGCGGCGAACAGCGAAGGCTGGGTGGCAGGCCAGGTCAGGGCCGCGTTGTCCGACGCCGAGCGATACAGGAGATAAAGGATCAGCCCCTGGATCAGGCCGATCCCGATACGAACGGCTGCGAGCCCGCGCGCGCCCTCGAGCGAGGCGCGGCCGGTGGGGGCGAAATGATCGGGGCCGTTCAAGGTCATGCGCCTTCCTGAGCTTCGCCGGCATCTGACGACGGATCGGCCCCGATGGAAAGCCTGCCGTTACAGCGCCTGGAAACGGAAGTTGCGGAACCGCGCTTCGCCCTGGCCCGCGGCGTAGAGGCCGGGCCGAAGCATCATGAAGCCGCCGCGCACATTGTGATGGTAGCCCGAGACCTCCATCTGGCGGTCGAACTTCGTCCATGTCCGACCGTCGGGGCTGTGGTGGAAGGTGATGATATGCCGGTCGTTGGTGAGGCGCAGGTGCATCCGTCGTCCGTGGGGATTGGCGGGGCGACCGCGCTCCAGTCCATACTGGTGGGTGACGAAGCGGTCGGGATCGAAGCCCAGACCGGCGTAGAGGGCGTGGTCATAGAAGACGACCAGGCCGGCCGTGCAGCCCGGATCGATCTCGATCTCGCATTCGATGCGATAGGCCTGTTCGCCCTGGGGGAAGGTCAGGGGCGAGCAATCGCGGGGAGATCGGCCCTTGGCGCGCAGGTGCAGAACCCCGTCGCGGCGCTGGAAGCGGTCGGCCTCGTTCGGTTCGGCGGCGTAGAAGCTCCACTGAAGACCGAAGCGGTCCTGTGAGAAGTCGTCCGACAACGCCATGCCGTGCGGCGGGCGCGCGACGCCGGGCGCGCGGGGGGCGGGCAGGGGCAGGGGCGCGGACAGGTCGCCGCCCCTGGCGTGGAACCAGCCGTCCTCGCTCCATTCGACCGGATCCAGCAGGGTCTGGCGGCCCAGGGTCCAGAAGGCGTTCTCATAGCCGTGGTAGACCATCCACCAGCCGCCTTGCGGGCCTTCGACCAGGGTGGCGTGGCCGCGCGACCACCATTTTTCAGCCGCTGAGGCGGTGCGGACCAGCGGATTGCGGGGGTGATCCTCCCATGGGCCGTGAACCGAGCGCGACCGCGCCGCGATGACCATATGGCCGGTGGGCGGCCCCGCCGTGCCGCCCACGGCGGTGATCATGTAGAACCAGTCGCCGCGCCGGATCAGCTTGGGCCCTTCGGGCGAGAAGCTCTCGGCCGTCCAGTCGTCGGGATAGCGCCAGGGGTCATAGACGTGCCGGACCGGTCCCGCTGTCGACAGGCCGTCGGGGGCCAGGGGGACCATGTCGCCGTTGTTCAGGAACAGATAGCGCTCGCCGTCCTCGCCGACGACGTGGCCGGGGTCGATGTGGTCCGGCAGATGAAGGTCGATCGGTTCGCTCCACGGACCGGCGATATCATCGGCCCACAGCACATAGTTGGAGCGATATTCCTCGGTGCGCGCCGGGACATAGAGATAGTAGCGGCCCTCGTGGCGGCACAGTTCGGGCGCCCAGACCGAGCCGATGTAGCGTTGCAGCGCCGCTGTGACCGGGGTCCAGTTCACCAGATCTGTCGAGCACCAGATCACCAGGCCGGGAACGGATTCGAACGAGGAGAACGTCATGTAGTAGACGTCGCCGTCCTTCAGGATCGTCGGGTCGGGCCGGTCGCCCGCCATGATGGGGTTGAGGAAGCGGCCGTCGTCCAGGTCCGCGCGACGCTGGCCTTCAAGACCGCGGCTCCAGTTCTGGCCCGACCATTCCTGGCCGAAGGGCGCCAGTTGATCACGGGCCTGGCCGGCGGCCAGGGTCGATGCGGGCAGGCTGGCCGCAGCCGCGCCGGCGGCCAGTCCTCCGAACAGCCCCCGTCTATTGATCACATCCGCCATTTCGCGCGCCTCCCCGTGACGATGAATGAATGACACCGGTGACAATCCCCAGTCCCGCGCCTGCCGTCCAGAAGAAAAACCGGCCTGCGAAGATGTGGAGGGCGGCGAGACGTTGCATCGCGCCGCCCGCCTCCCCACAACCAAGGGCATGAACGCCCCCGTCAAACCGACCGAATTCGCCGACGCCCCGCTGTGGGACCTGTCCGATCTCTACGCTTCGCGCGAGGACCCGCGCATCGCCGCCGACCTGGAGCGGGCCAGGGGGCTGGTGGAGCGGATGAACGGGTTTCAGGGGCGGCTGGCAGTCCTGTCGGGCGCCGAGCTGGGCCGAGCGCTGGATGAGGCGATCGGGCTTTATGAGCAGGCGGCGGATGTGATGGGGGCCTTGGGCGCCTATGCCTTCCTGGCCGCCTCGACCAATCGCGAGGACGCGGCGGCGCAAGGGTTCGAGGCCGATGTGCGCGAGAAGCTGACGGTCATCGCCACCCCGACCGTCTGGCTGACGCTGGAGATCAACGCCCTCGACGAGACAGCGGTGGAGACGGCCCTGACGGCCCATGGGCCTGCCGCGCGCTGGGCGCCGTGGCTGCGCCGGGTGCGGGCGATGAAGCCGCATGAACTGTCGGCCGAACTGGAGACCTTCATCGCCGAGCGCGGGCCGATTCAGGCGCAGTGGCCGCGCCTGTTCGACGAGACCCTGGCCGTGCTGCGCGCACCCGTAGGGGATAAGGAGCTGACCCTGGCCGAGGGGCTGAACCGTCTCAGCGACGCGGACGGCGCCAAGCGTCAGGCGGCGGGCGAGGGCCTGTCGAAGGCCTTTTCCGGCATCGCCCGGACCATGGCCATGGTGCTGAACACCGTCGCCGCCGAGAAGGCGTTGGAGGATCGCAAGCGCGGCTTCAAACGTCCCGCCGACAGCCGTCATCTGGGCAATGAAGTCGACGGCGAAAGCGTGGACGCCATGGCCGAGGCGGTGGCCCAGGCCTATCCGCGCCTGTCGCATCGCTATTACGCGCTGAAGGCCAGGGCGATGGGCAAGGACCGGCTGGCCCACTGGGACCGCAACGCCCCGATCGAGGCGGCGGCGTCGCGCGCCTATGACTGGGCGGGCGGGCGTGAAGTAGTGCTGTCCAGTTTCGCCGATCTGGGCGGGGATTTCGCCGAGCGGGCGGGCTGGTTCTTCGACCGGCCGTGGATCGACGCGCGGGCGCGGGCGGGCAAGCAGTCCGGCGCCTACGCCCACCCGGTGACGGCGGACCGCCACCCCTATGTCTTCCTGAACTGGATGGGCGAGCGGCGCGATGTGCTGACGCTGGCTCACGAACTGGGCCACGGGGTCCACCAGACGCTGGCGGCGGGGCAGGGCAGTCTGCTGGCCGATACGCCGCTGACGCTGGCCGAGACGGCGTCGATCTTCGCCGAGGGGCTGACCTTCGACCGCCTGCTGGCCGAGGCGACGCCGGACGAACAGCGCGCTCTGTTGGCGGGGCGGATCGAGGACGGGCTGAATACGGTGGTGCGTCAGATCGCCTTCCACCGCTTCGAGACGCGCTTCCACGACGAGCGGGCGGCGGGCGAGGTTCCGGTCGAGCGCATCCGTGAAATCTGGATGGAGGAACTGGGCGCCAGCCTCGGCCCGTCGGTCGACCTGACCGGCTATGAAGACTGGTGGGCCTATGTCAGCCACTTCGTCCACGCGCCCTTCTATGTCTACGCCTATGCGTTCGGCGACCTGCTGGTCGCGGCGCTGATGGAGACGCGGGCCAAGGATCCGGCGGCCTTTACGCCCCTGTATCGCGAGCTGCTGTCCGGCGGCGGGGCGCGGACCTATGTCGAGGCGTTGAAGCCGTTCGGCCTGAACCCACGCGACCCGGCCTTCTGGACCATCGGGACCAAGCGGCTGGAAGGCCTGATCGACCGGTTTGAATCTCTCTGACTTCCTTCTCCCCTTGTGGGAGAAGGTGGCCTGTCAGGGCCGGATGAGGGGTTTCTCCGCAGCTTGATGGGGGACTGACCTTAATGTCCCGCAACCCCTCATCCGTCAGGCTTCGCCTGCCACCTTCTCCCACAAGGGGAGAAGGGAAAGGGCGTTGACAGGGGCGCGTGCGGCGTTGAAGCGTGGCCGCATGAAAATCGCGTCCCGTGTTCTTGTTCTCGCCGCCGTTCTCGCCCTGCCGACGACGGTTCTCGCCCAGACCGAGGCCTCGGCCAACCACCGCGCCCTGGCTGCGGGCTACAAGGCGCTGACGGTGTGCAGCGCCCTGCATACGGCGCGCGCGGCGGGGGCCGAGCGGACGATCGCCAGCGTCGAGGCGAACGAACTGGTCGGCATCTACCCCGAACTTCAGTCGCTGGTCGGCGCCATGAAGGTTGAGATGGCGGGCGACCTCGTCACCGTCGCCTGGGATCAGGCCGCCCCGCCGCGTGTCGCGACCTGGACCGACGGACGCGGCTGCGTCATCGAGCCGATGGGCTATGTACAGGGCGGCGCGCCTGAACGCGCCTCGCTGGCGCGTCGGGCCTCGGCGCCGGACATGCCGACCGCACGGCCCAAGGGGAACGCCCGCGCGCTGGAGGCCGCCGTCGCGCGCGCCTTCGACCAGGGCTTCGGCGCAGGAACCAACACCACCGGCGTGGTGGTGATGCAGGGCGGCAAGCGGGTGGCGGAACGCTATGCCGCTGACTTCGGGCCGAACACGCCCCAGCGCACATGGTCGGTGGCCAAGAGCCTGGCCGGAACCGTCATCGGCGCGGCGGTCCAGCGCGGCGAACTGGATGTGAAGGCCCCCGCCGCCATCTCTAATTGGAGCCGCCCCGGCGACCCGCGCGCGGCCATCACTGTCGACGCCCTGATGCGGATGTCTTCGGGCCTCACCAGCGACACGGCGGGCAATCGCACCGACGCCCTCTATTTCGGCGGCACGGCGGCGGACGAGCAGGCGCCGGGCTGGCCGCTGCTGGCGCCGGTCGGGACGGTCTATCGCTACGCCAACAACGACACCCTGCTGGCGGTCATGGCGGCGGCGTCGACGTTCGAGGCCCATCCGCCCGCCGAACTGTTCGACACGCTGGGCATGACGCACACCTGGGCCGAGACCGACTGGCGCGGCAACTACATCCTGTCGAGCCAGGTCTGGACGACGGCGCGCGATCTGGCCCGCTTCGGCCAACTGTATCTGCAGGACGGGGTGTGGGAGGGCGAGCGCCTCCTGCCGCAGGGCTGGCGCGACTACGTCACGGCTCCTGCCGGGCCTCAGCCGCCGACGGGCGACTTCGGCTATGGCGCGACCTTCTGGCTGCTGAACCGATCCGAGGGCGTGCCGGCGGATACCTTCGCCGCCTTCGGCAATCGCGGGCAGTATGTGGTGATCGTGCCCAGCCGCCAGGTGGTCATCGTGCGGCGCGGCGAAGACCCTGCGGGCAAGCCGTTCGACGTCGCCGCCTTCGCTCGCTCGGTTCTGGAAAGCCTGGACTGAGGCGCTTGTGGCCGCGACGGGCTTGAGCCGCGCGCAGGCCTCGCTATAAGAGCCGTCGAAATCCCGACTCTTTTTTGGAAGACCCCATGGCCGACCAGCACGCTGAAGCGACCGCCCCCCACGTCCACGGGGAAATGAACATCTCGGAACAGGCCTGGACCTGGAGCCTGTTCATGGGCCTGACCAAGTGGCTGTCGCTGGCCATGGCCGTGCTGATCCTGTTCCTGACGGTGTGGTTCGGCGTGGGCGCGGGCTTCGTTCCGGCCTTCATCAGCTCCGCCGTGATGGCGGTGGTCGGCTTCTTTGTTCTGAAGAACAAGGTTTCGGCCTAGGGAGCGCTTTTCTCCCAGATCGGTTTGCACGAGGCCCGTCGGCAGGTTCGATGGGCCTTTTGCTTGCGCGGATTGCGGCGAAGTGAGCAAGAACCTTGCGACGGCGGGCGGTGAAGCGGCGAAGGTCGCGAAAAAATCGCCTTATCGAGATGACTTGGCTTTGACGCCTGCTCCGGCTTCGGCCTAACGTCGGTCCGACCCTGGGGAGTGGGAGGGATTCGCTTGGCTGTCGCCATCGCCGTCACCCGTGAACGCCGTGAAGGCGAGACGCGTTGCGCTGTAACGCCCGAAACGGTGAAGAAGCTGGTCGCCCTCGGGGCGACGGTGAGCGTCGAGGCCGGGACGGGCCTAGGCTCCTCCCTGCCGGACGCCGACTACGCCGACGCGGGGGCCAGCGTGAAGCCCGACCTGTCGGCGGCGCTGGCTGGTGCGGACGTCCTTCTGAAGGTGCGCGGCCCGACGGCGTCGGAAATCAGCGCCCTGAAGCCCGGCGCGGTCGTCGTCGGCCTGCTGGACGCCTGGCGCGACAAGGCGACGGTCGAGGCGTTGAGGGGCGCGAACGCCACCGCCTTCGCCATGGAGTTCGTGCCGCGCATCACCCGCGCCCAGGTGATGGACGCCCTGTCGTCCCAGGCCAACCTGGCCGGATATCGGGCGGTGATCGAGGCGGCCTACGCCTATGGCAAGGGCTTCCCCATGATGATGACGGCCGCCGGGACGGTGGCCGCCGCCAAGGTCTTCGTCATGGGCGCGGGCGTCGCGGGGCTTCAGGCCATCGCCACAGCGCGGCGTCTGGGGGCGGTGGTGACGGCCACCGACGTACGCCCCGCCGCCAAGGAGCAGGTCGAGAGCCTGGGCGCCAAATTCGTCGCCGTCGAGGACGAGGAGTTCAAGGCGGCCGAGACGGCGGGCGGCTACGCCAAGGCCATGTCGGCCGAATATCAGGCCAAGCAGGCCGACCTGACCGCCGCCCACATCATCAAGCAGGACGTGGTCATCACCACAGCCCTGATCCCCGGCCGCCCCGCCCCGAAGCTGGTGACGGCGGCGCACGTCGCCTCGATGAAGCCCGGCTCGGTCATCGTCGATCTGGCGGTCGAGGCAGGCGGCAATGTCGAGGGCTCCAGGCCGAACGAGGTCGTGACCACGGCCAATGGCGTGAAGATCGTCGGCTGGAGCAACATGCCCGGCCGCATCGCCGCGGACGCCAGCGCCCTTTACGCCCGCAACCTGGTCGCCTTCCTGGGGTTGATGATCAAGGACGACGCCCTGTCGGTCGACCTGGAGGAGGAGATCCTCAAGGCCGCCGTCGTCACCCACGGCGGCGCCGTGGTGCATGAAGGAGTGAGAGGCTGATGGAACACGTCGATCCCACCGTCTTTCGCCTGGCGATCTTCGTCCTGTCGATCTTCGTCGGCTACTATGTCGTCTGGAGCGTGACGCCGGCGCTGCACACGCCGCTGATGGCCGTCACCAACGCCATTTCCAGCGTCATCATCGTCGGCGGCCTGATCGCGGCGGCGGCGCTGAGCGCCCAGGCGGGCGGGCCGAACGCCTGGATCGCCAAGGGCGCGGGCGTGGCCGCCGTCACCTTGGCCAGCGTCAACATCTTCGGCGGCTTCATGGTCACGCGACGGATGCTGGCCATGTACAAGAAGAAGGAAAGGCCCAAGGCCTCGTGATCCTGTCTCCCGTATCGCTGGCCTTCTACCTGTCCTGGGGCGTCACCGTTCTGGGCGTGGCGCTGTGGGTGTGGAGCTGGGTGCGGGTTCGCGACCCGATCGACCGGCTGCGTTTCCAGGATTGCGGCATCGTGCTGGTTTTCGCCGCGATCCTGACCCGGGTCATCATTCAGGATCGGGAGATGACGGTCTTCGACTGGGCGATGATCCTGCTCGGGCCGCTGTTCATCGCGGCGGCGCTGTGGCGTCTGTCGCGTACCCAATCCGTCAAACGCTAACCCCGAAGAGTATCGCGTGATGAAAGCTTCCCTGATTTCCGTCCTGGCCCTGTCGGCCGCCGCCGTCGTCGCGGGCGCCGCCTCGGCCCAGTCCGCCCGCGAGGTGGGCCAGGACCCCTATAGCGGCCTGCACTGGTCGGTGGTCGCGCCGCAGGGCGCCAGCTGGGCGCTGGAATGCGGGTTCCGGCCGGTGACCATTCGCGGCGTGCACATGAACCGCATCAGCCACACGGGCGCCGGTCGGATGGCGGGCCGCCTGCCGGGCGACAACGCGCGTTGCAAGGTGACCAAGACCGGGGGCGACGGCGCGGTCGGGCTGGCCGTGGTCAAGAACGGCGTGGCCACGGCGTCCGGCGCCAACGGCGAGGCGCCCGCCGTCGTGAACGTATTCTGATCTGAGACTGAAAAGAGGGGGAGGGGATGAACGCATCGATCGCGGCGCTGGCCTATCTGGCGGCGGGGGTTCTGTTCATCCTCTCGCTCAGGGGGCTGTCCAGTCCCGAGACCAGCCGACGGGGCAATACGCTGGGCATGGTCGGCATGGCCCTGGCCGTCGGCGTCACCCTGCTGACGCTGGGGACCAGCGGGGCGCTGGACCCCCTGACCCTGGCCCTGATTGCGGGCGGGGTCGTGGTCGGCGGCGGCGCGGGCGCGGTGATCGCCAACCGCGTGCCGATGACGGCCATGCCGCAACTGGTTGCGGCGTTTCACTCCCTGGTCGGGCTGGCCGCCTGTCTGGTGGCGGTGGGGGCGGTCTATGCGCCCGACGCCTTCGGCATCATGACGGCGACGGGCGGGATCAAGACCCTGTCCATCGTCGAGCTGAGCCTGGGCGTCGCCATCGGGGCCATCACCTTCACCGGCTCGGTCATCGCCTTCGCCAAGCTGGACGGGCGGATGAGCGGGGCGCCGATCCTTTTGCCCGCGCGGCACCTGATCAACATCGCCCTGGCCCTGGCCCTGGTCTTCCTGATCGGCGTCCTGATCGGGACGGGCGGGACGGCGGTCTGGGCCTTCTGGGGCGTGTTCGCCATCGCCCTGATCCTGGGCGCGACTCTGATCATCCCCATCGGCGGGGCGGACATGCCGGTGGTGGTGTCCATGCTGAACTCCTATTCCGGCTGGGCGGCGGCGGCGCTGGGCTTCACGCTGGAGAACATCGCCCTGATCATCACCGGCGCCCTGGTCGGATCGTCGGGCGCGATCCTCAGCTACATCATGTGCAAGGGGATGAACCGCAGCTTCATCAGCGTCATCCTGGGCGGCTTCGGCGCCGAGGCGGGCGCGGCGGCGGGCGGCGGGGCGGTCGAGACGCGGCCGGTCAAGCAGGGCTCGGCCGAGGACGCCGCCTTCATCATGAAGAACGCCTCCAAGGTCATAATCGTGCCCGGCTACGGCATGGCGGTGGCCCAGGCCCAGCACGCCCTGCGCGAAATGGCCGACACGCTGAAGGAAGAGGGCGTCGAGGTGAAATACGCCATCCACCCCGTCGCGGGCCGGATGCCGGGGCACATGAACGTCCTGCTGGCCGAGGCCAACGTCCCCTATGACGAGGTGTTCGAGCTGGAGGACATCAACAGCGAATTCGCCTCAGCCGACGTGGCCTTCGTCATCGGCGCCAACGACGTGACTAATCCGGCGGCCAAGACCGACCCCCAGTCGCCCATCTACGGCATGCCGGTCCTGGACGTGGAGAAGGCCGGCACAGTCCTGTTCATCAAGCGGTCGATGGGCAGCGGTTACGCCGGGGTCGAGAACGAGCTCTTCTTCCGCGACAACACCATGATGCTGTTCGCCGACGCCAAAAAGATGGTCGAAGGGATCGTGAAGGCCCTTTGAGTTCGCGCAAGAGAACCCATCGCGCCGTGGTGCGTTGGTTGCGACGCTCAACCTGAGCCGTGGAGAGATGATGACTGCATTCCAAGGACTGAAAACGGTCGTCCTGCTGGGCGCCCTTGCGGGACTGTCGGCCTGCGGCCAGGCGGACAAGACGGCTGAAAAGGCCGATACCGCCCCGGCTGAGGCGCCCACGGCGGCGGCGTCCGAGGCCGCGCCTGTGGCGGGCGGCGCGCCGACGATCGACCAGATGATGGGGGTGCAGGTCGCCTATCTGGAATCCAAGCTGGGCCCGGCCCGCACGGTTCAGGACAAGGAACGCACCTATGAGATCGGCGACTGCACGGTCCGCGTCAGCGCTGATGGCGGCGAGGTCGTCGGCTACGCCGTGCCGATGACGCCGGCCTGTTCGACCCAGGCCCTGGCGGCGCTGAAGGACTATGACCTGCCGCAGAAGATCGACCTGACCATGGGCGAGTTCGCGGCGGCGCGCGGCAACGTCGACTTCAAGGCCGACTGCCTGACCCTGTGCGGCAATGCGGCTGATCCCTGGGTCCATCTGGAGAGCCCTGGCCCGCGCGCCTTCCCAGGCATCCGCGCCTCGGCTGTGATGGTCAGCGACGCCACCATCGACGCCTCCTTCCGCATCCGAGACGCCATCAAGGCGGCCAAGGGCGAGGACTACGTCATCGACACGACCTTCAACTGCAGCGCCGACTTCGACCAACTGGCGATCCGCGAACTGAAGACCGTCCGCATCGACGAGATCGAGGTCGGCTACGTCCCCTACGGCGGGTGCTGAGGTCGAGCCAGTGAAGCACGGCGCGGTTCTGCGCGTCGGGGCGGCGCTGGCGGCGGCCGCCGCCGCCCTGGCCGCCTGTTCGGCGATGATCCCGGTGAACATCAGCGGCGACCTGGAGCAGCCGATCGCGACCTTCGGCGTCGATCCCGCAAGGCCCGAGAAGGCCTGTCTGGGCGGCCTGGCCGTGCATGAGCGGTCGAACGCCATGATGCGTCCGGTCTGGTCGATCGAGGCGCGCGGTCGCGACTGCCGGGGCGTGAGGCAGGTGGTCTATGGTCAGGCGCCCGAGGGGTTCGAGACGACGGTGGAGGCTGCGCCGCTGAAGCCCGGCGTGCGCTACGCCGTGGTCGGATACGGCTTGACCGGCGGGCCGCTGAGCCGCGTGCCCTGGCGCGGCGGCGACGAAGTGATGTTCGAGGGCGGACGCTGGCGCTTCGTCGCGCCGCAGCAGCGCGGCCCGCACATGGACGCCGAGGGCGAAGCAGCCCACTAGCTGCCGGATGGAAGGCGCGGATTTCACGCTCGAGGAGGTTGTCGAGAGCCTGGGGTTGCGGCCGCTGGGCGACGGCGGCTGGGGTCGTCTCATGGGCTCCGGGACGAGCGAGCCGGGCGAGACGGTCGGGGCCTATCGCCTGCTGACCCCCGATGCGCCGTCCGACTGGCGCGCGATCGAGGTCGAGGAGCTGTGGACCGCCTATATGGGCGCGCCGCTGGAGGTCGAACTGGCCACTGAGACGGGCGTGCGGCGCGAAACCCTGGCGGCCGGATCGGGTCTGTGGATCACCATCCCGCCCGGCGGCTGGCTGCGAACGCGGTCGGTCGGCGGGTGGTGTCTGGCGGGACGGATCGGGACGGAGCAGAGCCGCCACGGATGAGGCTTTCCCGTCGGCGGGACATGAAACGCCGCTATTCCTGATAGGCTTGCTGACGGCGGCGAAGAGACTATAGCGGATTCATGCGCACCTTCCTGATCGCCGCCTCCGCCCTGCTGTCCGCCTGCGCCCTGGCGCCGCTGGCCGCCGCCCAGACGCCCGTCCAGCCGGTCGACCTGCTGCTGACCTCGGCCACGGTGGTCGACGTCGAGAAGGGGACGACGACGCCGGATCAGCTGGTCGCCGTGCGCGGCGGCGATATCGTGGCCGTAGGCCCCGAGGGCGATGCGGGCCATTATCAAGCCGCGCGCACCCAGGATCTGGGAGACCGCTACGTCATGCCGGGGCTGTGGGACATGCACGTCCACTTCGGCGGCGGCGAAGCCCTGATCGAGGAGAACGCCGAGCTAATGCCGCTGTTCGTGATCAACGGCGTGGTCGCGGTGCGCGACGCGGCGGGCGATCTGGCGCAGCAGGTGCTGGACTGGCGCGCGTCGCCGCCGACCGTTGATGCGCCGCGCATCTTCACCTCCGGCCCCAAGATCGAGGGCATCGCCCCCGTCTGGAAGGGCGTGATCGAGACCGGCAGCGAGGCGGATGTCGACGCCGCCCTGGATCGCCTTCAGGCCCTGCGCGTCGACTTCGTCAAGATCACCGACAACACCCTGAAGCCGGAGCTTTTCCTCTACGCCGTGCGTGAGGCGAAGAAGCGGGGCATGAAGACCTCGGCCCACATTCCGGCCAGCATCACGGTGCTGGAGGCCGCCGAGGCGGGCCTGTCGTCGATCGAACACCTCGACTACGCCATGAAGGCGGGCTCGCGCGACGAGGCGGCCATCGCCGCCGATTATCTGGCGGGCAAATACACCTACGCCCAGACCATGCGCCGCTATGCCGACACCTTCGACGTGGAGACGGCGCAGCGGGTCTATGCGCGTCTGGCGGAACTGGGCACGGCGGTGTCGCCGACGCTCTACGGTTCGACCACTCTGGCGAACCTGGATCTGGACGATCATTCGCATGACGAGGGCCTGGCCTATGTCGGGCCGGGCATCCGGGCGACCTATGACTGGCGTATCCAGCGCGCGGCTCAGGCCACGCCGCAGCAGGTCGAGGACCGTCATTTCGTCAAGGACGTCACCGCGCGCACCCTGCCTATGCTGCGCGATGCGGGCGTGACCATCCTGACCGGGACGGACGCGGGCTTCCTGAACTCGTTCAACTATCCGGGCTTCTCGCTGCACGATGAGCTGGAGCTCTATGTGAAGCTGGGCCTGACGCCGCGCGAAGCGCTGATGGGGTCGGTCGTGGACGGGCCGCGCTTCCTGAACCAGGGCCAGCGTTACGGCGCCGTGGCGGCGGGCAAGTCGGCTGACCTGTTGGTGCTGGAGGCCGATCCCCTGAAGGACGTCAGCGCCACGCGCGACGCCGAGGCCGTGGTGCTGCGCGGCCGCCTGATCGATGCGGCGGAACTGGAGCGGATGCGCGCCGAGATCCGCGCTCGGGTCGCGGCGCGCAATGCGGTCTTTAAGCCTTCGCCAGCGTCCTGACCTTGAAGGCGACCCAGATCAGCAGCAGGCCGAACAGCACGGCCCAGGTCGCGATCAACCACAGCAGGCCCAGGGCGCCCGCGCCCGGCATGAAGACCAGGATCAGGCCGAAGATCACGGACAGGGCGCCGGCGGCGCCCAGGCTCCACTCATTGGCGATCTCGTTGCGCAGACGGATGGCGCCGACGATTTCAAGCACGCCGCGCAGGATCGACCAGAAGCCGATCAGATAGACCAGGACCAGGGCCGTCAGCCCCGGCCAGGCGAAGGCGACTCCGGCGGCCAGGATGCTGACCACGCCGCCCAGCGCCAACCACCAGCGCGGGGCGAAGCCGCCGCCCCGGATCGCCGCGATCAGGGCCAGAACCCCATCGACCAGGGCGTAGATCCCATAGACCAGGATCAGGGACACAAGGCTGATCTGCGGCCAGATGAAGGTCAGGACGCCGAAGGCCACGGCGGCGATCCCGCGCAACAGCAGCAACCACCAGGATCGATGCAGGGCGGATTTCACGAGGCCTTCCAGCGAAGGCGCGGCGGTGTTGGACGAGGACATGTTTGCAGCTCCCCTTTGGCGTGGCGGCGTACGGCCACGCTGGGCCAACGCGGCCGCGCGGGGGAGGGTTCCCTGATCCGCCCTCCTGCCCAGCACTGGTCTCAGGCCGCCGCGCGCCAGTCCGAGCGGGCGTTGAACGGCGGGGTGTGGAACTCGTCCCACAGGGCGTCCTCGTTGGTGTAGCGGCTGGTCGATGCGCTGATCACGTCCACCACCTGTTCCTCCTGACGATCCCAGATGACGGCCAGATCGCTCTCGGTTTCGCACGGCACGATCATGTAGCGGTCGGAGAAGGTCTTGCGAGCGGGCTTCTGGACGGTGGGGGTGCGGACGAAGGCCATGGGAAAACTCCTGGTGCGAAAGGCGTCGCCTCTTGCTGACAGGATGAATATGAGACAGCATTACGCCAGTTTCGGACGCATCTCTGTGGAGAAGACATCTTGCGGCACGACAAGGCGGCCATGGTCATCGATCTGGCGCGGGGCATGGCGGCCAGCGCCGAGGGGCTGACGCTGAATGAGATGGCCGCTCAGCTGAACGTCGGCCGCCGCACGGCCGAGCGGATGCGCGACGCCGTGCTGATGCTGTTTCCGCAGGTGGAGGAGGTGTCCGACCCGCCGACCAAGCGCTGGCGCATCCGCGGCGGGCTGTCGGCCTTTGAACAGGCGCCGACGGCGACCGAGATGCTGGAGCTGACCAAGGCGGCGGCCGCCCTGCGCGCGGCGGGCGAACCGGCGCGGGCGGCGGCGCTGGAAAGCCTTGAGCGCAAGGTGAAGGCGGCGATGCGCTCGACCACCCTGAACCGCATGGCGCCGGATCTTGAGGCCTTGGTCCGGGCCGAGACCATCGCCGTCCAGGCCGGGCCGCGCCCCAGCGCCGACGAGACGGTGCTGGCCGAAATCCGTGGGGCGGTGCTGGCGGAGCGGCCGCTGAACTTCATCTACGCTCGGCCCGGCGCCGAGGCGCGGACCCGCACCATGACGCCGTGCGGCCTGATGTTCGGGCGCGCCAACTATCTGGTGGCGGCGGATCGCGAGAGCGGGCGCATCCAGACCTTCCGTCTGGACCGGATGAGCGCGGTTGAGGCGGGCGAAGGCACGGCGCGTCCGCCTGAAGACTTCGATCTGGGGGCCTTCGCCAGCCAGTCCTTCGGCATCTATCAGGACGAGATCGAAGAGGTCGCCCTGCGCATTGCGCCCGAAGGCGCGGACGAGGCGCGCGGCTGGCGTTGGCACCCGACCCAGACGATCGAGGATCAGGCCGACGGCTCGGTCGTGGTGCGGTTCCGCGCCTCGGGGATGCGCGAATTGGCCTGGCACCTGTTCACCTGGGGCGAGCAGGCGACCATCCTGGGACCGGATCGGCTGAAGGCGGTGATGGCCGAGGCGCTCGCGGCGGCGGGCCGCGCCCTCGAACGGGCGTAAAGCTGAGCAAACCGTAAGGTGACGGGCCGGGTTCGGCCCCCTTAAGCTGCGCCGTTCACTGTGGGAGACTGCTCTTCGTGCGTCTGAAAGTCCTGTCCACGGCGGCCGTTGCAGCCGCCATCCTGTTGACCGCCTGCGCCGCGACGCCGGCGCCCGGCCCCTGGAACGTCGAGGCGGCGCCGCAGGTGACGGTGACGCGTGAGGACGGGCGGCTGACGGTCGATTATGTCTTCAACCGCGACGCCGTGGTCTGGGCCTTCATGGATTCGGCGCTGATCTCTGACGTGCGCGAGCCGTGGCGGCCGCGCCAGTGGACGGTTCAGACGCCCGGCGTGGTGATGGAGCGACGCGGCCACTACGACATCATCCGCAGCACGGACGGCGGTCCCGTGCCGCGCCATGTTCGCTTCAGCGTCCAACCGAAGGCGGTCGAGTTGGAGGCGGAATACAAGACCCTGGTCTTCTCGGACGGGGCGGTGGCCCTGCCGACGCGGCAGATGGACGTCTTCGCCCTGGGCTTGCCCGAGGCGGCGGAGGCGATGCCGGCGGACCTGAACGGAGTCGATCTGGACGGCGGGCCTTCGCGCGTGACCTGGCGCGACCTGGACGGACCGGTGCTGTTCAACGGCGAGCGCCACGCAGAACTGACGACGACGGGCGAGCGGTCCTATGTCCTTCTGGGGCAGGCGCGGGTGACGCCTGGCGAGGGGCTGACCACCGTCATGGACCCCAATCTGCCGCCGTGGATCGGCGAGAAGATCCGCGATTTCGCCCCGCGCGTGGGGGAGTTCTACCTGCAACGCCTGGGACGCCCCGGCTCGGGCGGGGACAACCCCGTCGTCATGGTGTCGTGGAACGGCCCGACCGAGCGGATGACCAGCATGGGCGGCAGCGTCCTGCCCGGCCTGATCGTCATGTCGTTCGAGGGGACCGGCGTGACCCGGCCGACGGCGGAGATGGAGCGGGTGTCGCGGTGGTTCATCGGCCATGAGAGCGCGCACTTCTGGCTGGGCCAGACGGTGCGTTACGAGTTCGCGCGCGACGCCTGGATCACCGAGGGCGGGGCCGACCTGATGGCGGTGCGGGCGCTGAAGGCGCTGGACCCGACCTATGACGACCGCAAGGCCCTGCAGGAAGAGGTCGACGACTGCGTGATCCTGAGCCAGGGGCGCCGCGTGGCCGAGGCGGGCGGACGCGGCGAGCACCGCGCCTATTACGCCTGCGGCGCCGTCTTCGCCATGACGGCCGAGGGCGCGCAGAAACGGCGCGACGGCGGCGACTGGTTCGGCTTCCTGCGGCCCCTGCTGGACGCCAACCGCAGGGACGGGGTGCTGACCCGCGCCGAATGGCTGGACGCCCTGACGCGCGTGTCGGGCGATCCGACGCTGGCGGCCGACATCGGGCGGATGCTGGATCAGGGCGCGGCCGATCCCGCCGCCGAGATCGCCAGTCTGTTCCGGCGGACGGGCGTACCGCATCGGGTCGAAGGCGGAAGCGTCATCCTGATGAATTGATCCGGCTCAAGGCGCCGAACGGCGGTCTGTGCGTTGATGGCTCATAGTCTCAAGCAGGAGGCGCGCCATGCCCTGGACCAGTCTGATCGTCTATGTCGATGACGAAGTCGACAACCCCGCCCGCCTGACCGAGGCTTGCGCCCTGGCGAAGGCGCACGGGGCGCGGCTGATCGGAGTGTCGGGCTGCGCGCCCGAGACGCCGATGGCCGACGCCTATGGGGCGGGCATACTGCTGGGCGAGGTGATCGCGGCCCAGCAGGCGCGCAACGAAGCCATGTTGAAGACCGCCAGGCAACGGTTCGCCGCCGCCGTCGAGACGGCGCAGGTGGCGGGCGAGTGGCGCGGGGATATCGGCGATCCGACGGGGCTGACCTTGCGGCACATGCGGGCGGCGGACGCGGCCCTGGTCGGGCGTGACGCAGGCGGGGCCAGCGCCTGGCGGGCGCCGCACCCGGCGGATCTGGCCATGCGCTCGGGGCGGCCGGTGGTGGTGCTGCCGCCCGATCCGATCCGGTCGATGGTCGACGCGCCGGCGCTGCTGGCCTGGACCGATACGCGCGAGAGCCGCCTGGCGGCGCAGGCGGCCCTGCCTCTGCTGAAGCGCGCCTCTGGCGTCCGCGTGGTCGAGATGTGCCATCCTGAAGACACGGACGGGGCCGGGCTGCGGACGCAGGACGTCGTGCGCTGGCTGGCGGGGCACGGCGTGGCGGCCGAACCGGACGTGCGCGCCCATGATGACCGTATGCATGGCCTGCGCCTCATCGACTGCGCCGAGGAGATGCAGGCGGGGCTGGTCGTGGCCGGCGCCTGGGGCCACGCGCGGATGCGACAGTGGATTTTCGGCGGCGTGACGCAGACCCTGCTGACCGAGACGCCCGTGGCCGTGATGCTGGCTCATTAATTCCCTTCTCCCCTTGCGGGAGAAGGTGGCCGAGCGAAGCGAGGTCGGATGAGGGGGCTCTCAACCGACAGCGCAACCCCTCATCCGTCGGCCTGCGGCCGCCACCTTCTCCCACAAGGGGAGAAGGAAGAGCTACGCGAACGGATACGGGCTGACGGACTTGGACCAGTCGTCGACCGTCAGCGCTCGCCCGACCGGCGGAGCGGCGCGCTCGGCGCAGGGGTGGCGCTCGCACAACCGGCAGGCCGGGCCGATCGGCGTGACTTCCGGCTTCTGAAGGTCCAGGCCGCGCGCGTAGATCAGGCGGTGAGCGTGGCGCAGTTCGCAGCCCAGGCCGATGGCCAGGTCATGCCCCTCGGTGAAGGCGTCCTGACCCTGGCGGTCGACGGTGCGGGCCAGGGTGAACCAGCGCCCGCCATCCGGAGTCTCGATGATCTGGGTGACGATGCGGCCCGGCGTGCGGAAGGCCGAGTGCAGCCGCCAGCGCGGACAGGCGCCGCCGAAGCGCGAGAAGGGGAAGGCGCCGGAGGCGTATCGCTTCGACACATTGCCTGCCTGATCGACCCGCATCAGGAAGAAGGGCACGCCCCGCGCCGTCGGCCGCGACAGGGTGGTCAGCCGGTGCGCGACCTGTTCGAAGCCGACGCCGAAGCGAGCCTGAAGCCGGGCCAGGTCGTAGCCGGTCTCTTCCGCCGTGCGCTGGAAGGCGGCGTAGGGCATCAGCACGGCGGCGGCCAGGGTGTTGGTCAGCGAGGCCTTCAGCAGATTGCGCGTAGGGGCGTCGGGCGCGTTCGCCGCCTCGGTCAGGGCCTGAAGCTCCGACCCATGCTCCATCAGAACCAGCTGGTTGGCGACGGCGAAGGCGCGCGACGACGGCCCCAGCGCATCGGACAGCAGCAGCCGTCCCCGGTGCGGGTCGAAGCGACGGGTCCACTCGACCATGACTTCGGCGGGCAGGGTGCGGACCGTCAGGCCGTGGCGGGCGAACAGGCGCGCGCGGGCCAGGGCCTCGAAGCCTTCGTCGGGGGCGGGGGCTTCGGCGCGCAGGGCGTCATGCAGGGCCTCGCCGAGCGCATCGAGGTCGGGGAAGTGGTTGTGGCGGGACTGGACGTATTCGCGCACCCATTCGGACGGGCTGTCGGTCGGGGCCGCGCCGCCGCCGGCCTCGACCTCAGCGCGGTCGCGCACGCGGCGGTCGGTAAAGGCGCGGTAGAGGCGCAGCACGGCGTCGGCGGCGGCGGGCTGATCCTCGGCCAGTTGCATGATCTCATGGCGCGGCACAGTCAGGCCCTGGAACAGGGGATCGGCGAAGACCTCGGACAGTTCGGCCTCGGACGCCGGGCCGCCGGACTGGCCGAGGTTGCGCAGGTCGACGTCGTAGGTTTCGGCCAGACGCAGCAGGAGCTGGGCCGAGACGGGGCGCTGGTTGCGCTCGATATGGTTCAGATAGGAGGGCGAGACGCCGAGATCCGCCGCCATCGCGGTCTGGGACAGGTCAAGCTCGCGCCGCAACCGCTTGAGGCGGCCGCCCAGGAACAGTTTGCGATCAGCGGCGGCGGTCATGGCGCGATCATGTCACGTTATGACCATTCGGCAAGTGTCATGATATGACTGTTTGACTTGAATGATGTGGCTATCGCAGTGTCAATCATGACGATGGCGTGTTCAGGTTTCCGGGACAGCGGCTGCGGCCGCGCCTTATCGAGACCGAGACGAACATGACGACCTTCGCCGATCTGGTTCCTTCGCCCGCCGGCCGTTTCGACGGCATCGAGCGCCCTTACTCGCCTGAAGACGTCCTGCGTCTGCGCGGGTCGGTGCCGGTCACCCACACCCTGGCCGAGCGCGGCGCCAACCGCCTGTGGGAGCTGCTGCATTCAGAGCCCTACATCAACGCCCTGGGCGCCGTGACCGGCAATCAGGCGATGCAGATGGTCCGCGCGGGCCTGAAGGCCATCTATCTGTCGGGCTGGCAGGTCGCGGCGGACGCCAATACGGCCGGCGCCATGTATCCGGATCAGTCGCTGTATCCGGCCAACGCCGCGCCGGAACTGTGCCGCCGCATCAACCGCACCCTGCAGCGCGCCGACCAGATCGAGCACGCCGAGGGCGGCGCCAAGCGCGACTGGTTCGCTCCCATCGTCGCCGACGCCGAGGCCGGTTTCGGCGGGCCGCTGAACAGCTTCGAGATCATGAAGGCCTTCATCGAGGCGGGCGCCGCGGGCGTCCACTTCGAGGACCAGCTGGCCAGCGAGAAGAAGTGCGGCCACCTGGGCGGCAAGGTGCTGATCCCGACCCAGGCGCATGAGCGCAACCTGATCGCGGCGCGTCTGGCGGCCGACGTCTGCGGCACGCCGACCCTGACGGTGGCGCGCACGGATGCGGAATCGGCCCAGCTGATCACCTCGGACATCGACGAGCGGGACCACCCCTTCATCGACCGCGAGAACCGCACGCCGGAGGGATTCTATCGCCTGAAGGCGGGCACGGGTCTGGACCACTGCATCGCGCGGGGCCTGTCCTACGCCAAATACGCCGACCTGCTGTGGTGGGAGACCTCGCACCCCGATCTGGACGACGCCAAGAAGTTCGCCGAGGCCGTTCAGAAAGAGCATCCGGGCAAGCTGATGGCCTACAACTGCTCGCCCTCGTTCAACTGGGAAGCCAAGCTGGACAAGGACACCATCGCCAAGTTCCAGCGCGAGCTGGGGGCCATGGGCTACAAGTTCCAGTTTGTGACGCTGGCGGGCTTCCACAGCCTGAACAACGGCATGTTCGAGCTGGCCAGCGGCTATCGCGACCGCGGCATGGCGGCCTATTCGGAGCTGCAACAGCGCGAGTTCGCCAATGAGGCGACCGGCTACACCGCCACCCGCCACCAGCGCGAGGTCGGCACCGGCTATTTCGACGACGTCGCCACGGTCATCTCTTCGGGCCAGTCCTCGACCACGGCCCTGAAGGACTCGACCGAGACGGCCCAGTTCCACGCAGCCTGATTACAGGAGATGAACTCATGGAGCCTTTGACCCGACCGCAGGCCATCATCGACTTCTGTCTGGCCCCGCTGGGGCTCGACGGATCGGGCGAGGCCGAACGTGAGACCCGCCGTCGTCTGGAGCATGTCATCAAGACCTTCCAGACCAAGGCCGCCCGGCCGGTGAGCGTGGACTTCTCGTCCATGCCCAGCCAGGTCATCAATGAAGCGGCGCACGGCTACGAATAGGCGGCGCGCCTTCACAAGGACGAAATCTCAGGCCGCGGCTTCCGCGGCCTGAGGCGTTTGCGCAGTCAGGTCGGCGACCATGGCCAGAAGATCCTCGACGCTGAAGGGCTTGGCCATGTGGCGGTCGGCGCCGGCGGCCAGAGCCTCGTCCAGATGCTGGGCCAGGGCGTTGGCGGTCAGCATGACGATGGGAACGCGCGGCAGGCCCAGGACCGCTTCGTGCAGACGGATTTCGCGCACGGCGGTCAGGCCGTCCATGACCGGCATCTGCATATCCATCAACACCAGGTCGAAGGTCTGGGCGCGGTAGGTCTCGACCGCCTGGGCGCCGTTCTCGACCGACATGAGATCGAAGGCCGCCCCGTCCAGGATCAGCTCGACCACGCGGCGGTTGGTCGGATGATCGTCGGCGGCCAGGATACGCAGACGGCGCGGCGCAGCCTCTGCATCGGCCTCGACCGGAGCGGCCACGGCCGGGCGGCTGGGGCGAAGGGGGGCGGCCGGCGCCTGGGCCGGTCTGAGCGGCAGGCTGAGGATGAAGGCGGCGCCCGCGCCGGGCTCGCTTTCGCAGCCCAGGTCGCCGCCCATCATGGCCGCCAGTTCGCGGCAGATCGCCAGGCCCAGGCCCGAACCGCCGTAATGGCGGGTGATGTCGCCGTCGGCCTGTTCGAAGCGGTTGAACAGCCGGGCCTGCGTCTGGGCGTCGAAGCCGATGCCGGTGTCCTGGACGACGAAGCGCAGGGTCTGGGGCGCTTCGGCCGGGACCGCGTCGACGGTCAGGCTGACGAAGCCCGAGGCGGTGAACTTCACCGCATTGGAGACCAGGTTGGTCAGCACCTGTTTCAGGCGGACGACGTCGCCCTGAATCCAGACCCGAGCCTCGGGAGCGACCTCGACCAGGAACTGCAGCCCCTTGTCCCGCGCGGCGGCGGCGTAGAGCAGGGCGGCTTCTTCCACCGTGCGCGCCAGGTCCAGAGGCTCGTCGTTCAGCTCCAGCCGCCCGGACTCGACGCGCGCCAGATCCAGGATGTCGCTGAGCAGGGTCTGGAGGGTGCGGCTGGAGGAGTGGATCAACTCCAGCATGTCCTGCTGCTGCGGAGACAGTTCGGTGCGGGCCAGGGCCTGGGCCACCCCGATGACGCCGTTGAGCGGAGTGCGGATCTCGTGGCTCATATTGGCCAGGAAGCGGCTCTTGGCGCGGTTGGCGGCGTTGGCGGCGTCGCGCGCCTCGGCCAAGGCGTCGGCATTGCGTTTCAGGTCGCTGATGTCCGAACAGACGGTGACGGCGCCGCCGCCGACGGTGGGGCGGTCCTGGACGCGCAGCCAGCGGCCGGCCACCTGTAGTTCTCGCGGTTCTATGGGCGTGCGATGGCTGGCCAGTCGCTGCGTGATCCACGCTTCTTCGCGACCGACGGCGTCCTGATAGACGCCGGCCTTCAGGCCGACCTGCAGGATTTCGCGGAAGGTGACGCCAGGGCGCAGCACCGGGGCGAGGTGGGGGTGAATTTCGCCGTACTGCCTGTTCCACAGGATCAGGCGGTCATCGGCGTCATAGACGCCGACGCCGTCGGGCATGGCCTGGACCGCTTCCAGCAACTGACCCAGGACGCTGCGACGCGACCACCAGATCATGCCGGTGAAGAAGGCGCCCACGCTCAGGGTCAGGGCCACGCCCAGGGCGACCCACAGCGTGACGGCGGCGACGCCGGCGCCCTGGGCTAGGAGCACGCCCGGCGCGGGAGTCAGGCTGACGGCGGTCATGGCGATGAAGTGAAGCCAGGCGACGGCGCCGGCCGACAGGGCCGTGGCGACGACCAGGCTCAGCCGCTTGTTCATCTCCGGCAGCAGGGCGACCGCACCGAACAGGACGAAGGCGCCCGTCACGGCCATGGCGACGCGTGGCGCGTTCCAGGTCAGGATCGCCCCGGACAGGCGCATGGCGTCCATGCCGACGAAGTGCATGGCCGCGACACCGGCCGTCACCACGGCGGCGGCGGCCAATCCCGAGCGGCGGCGCCAGCGGCCTTCGGTCGCCCCGGCCAGGTGCAACTGCATGGCGACCCAGAAGGCGGCCGTGACGATCACCAGCGACAGGAAGGTCTGCAGCGGGTCGTAGCGGATATCCGTTCCGGCGTCGTAGGCCAGCATGGCGATGAAGTGGGTGATCCAGACGCCCAGTCCGCCCACCAGCGGCGCCGACAGGGTGTAGGTCCGGCGCGCTCGCGGCGACAGGTGGCGCGCGCGTTCGGACAGAAGCAGGGCGATGCCGATGCTGAAGACGCAGGCCAGCAGGGCGAAGGAGGCGATCCGCCAATCGTGGCGCTCGACCAGGCAGCTCAGGACGCCCCCCATCATGATGCTCCGCCCGCCTCCTGAATTGTTCCGCCGTAAATCCGTGAAGAAACCAAGCTACACATCCCCTGGCGTCGAACCGGCCGACTCAGCGGGCTGTCGACGGACCAGACTAGGTCGCGCTGCTGAACAATGAGATAACGCCGGTCGAAATGCCTTACGATCACTCTCCGTCCCCTGTCGCTCCCACCGCTTCGTCCCGGCTGTGGACGGCCGGCGCCAGCGGCGGCGTGGCCATCCTGGTGATGGCCGTCCTGGCGGTGATGAAGCCGGAGCTGGCCGGGTGGCTGGCGGCCGGGGCCGTGGCGGTCGCGCTGGCGACCTGGCTGGTGAACCGAAATCCGCCCGCGGCCGCCGATGAGACGGAGTTCGATCAGGGGACGGTCGATCTGGGGCCTGACGCCGCCCTGCTGGGCGATGTGTTCGAGGCGCTGGACGATCCGCTGCTGATCGTCAGCGGCGGGGAGGCGGACGACATCGCCGGGCGCCGCATCGCCCTGGCCAATGCGGCGGCGCGCGATCTGTTCAAGCTGAACGGGGCGGGCGGGGGCCTGCTGGTCTCGGTGCTGCGTGAGCCGCGCGTGCTGGAGGCGGTGGACGAAGCTCTGTTCGGCGCCGTCGGGACCGAGGTCGACTATGTCGGGGGCGGCGTTCAGGAGCGGCATTGGCGGGCCTTCGTCCGGCCCTTGCCTGCGCGGGAAAATTCGAACTGGGGCGGCGGGGCGCTGGCCCTGCTGGCCCTGCGCGACGAGACGGACGTGCGTCGCATGGAGAAGATGCGGGTCGACTTCCTGGCCAACGCCAGCCACGAGCTGCGCACGCCGCTGGCCTCCCTGTCGGGCTTCATCGAGACGCTGAAGGGCCACGCCAAGGACGATCCCAAGGCGCGCGACAAATTCCTCGACATCATGGCGGTGCAGGCGGACCGTATGCGGCGTCTGGTGGCCGATCTGCTGTCGCTGAGCCGGATCGAGCTGAATGAACACATCGCGCCCCTGGGCCGGGTCAATCTGGCGCGGGCGACGGCGGATGTGGTCGATGCGGTCAGCGTCATCTCGCGCGAGCGGCAGGTGACGATCCATGCTGAGCTGCCGCACGGCGGCGCGGCTGTGACGGGCGACCGGGACGAGATCGCCCAGGTGGTGCAGAACCTGATCGACAACGCGCTGAAATACTCCAGCGCGGGCGGGACCATCGAGGTCGGCATCGAGATCGACCGCACGCTGGACGAGGCCATGGCGGCGCGGATGGCTGAGGGCAACCGTCTGTCCCTGGCCACGCCGGATCGCGAGACGGGCCAGCGCTACGCCGTCGTCACCGTGCGCGACCACGGGCCGGGCATGGCGCGCGAGCACCTGCCGCGCCTGACCGAACGCTTCTATCGCGTCGAGGGCCAGAAGAGCGGCGAGCGTCAGGGCACGGGCCTGGGGCTCGCCATCGTCCGTCACATCATCATCCGTCACCGGGGCGGCCTGTCGGTGGACAGCGCGCCGGGTTGCGGGGCGATCTTCGCGGCCTGCTTTCCCCTGGCCCCGGCGTCGGACGCCTGAGCTCCGGGTTCTGAGCGATCGTCATGGAGCTGCGACATTGCGGACGGGCGTCGTAACAGAACTGTCATCCAGCCGTCTTAATCCGCTGACGTATCGCAGGCAGTTTCCCGGCCGGAACGCACCGAGCCTGGCGCGTTGCTGATTCCTGCGCTGATCGGACCGGATGATCTGGATTTTCCTGCTGCTGCTGATCGCCTTCGCCGTCCTGGCCTATGTGGCCGGGCGGGCCTTGGCCGTTCGTCGGAGCCGAGGCGCGAAGTCGCATTCGCGTCCCGGTCAACACGGGCTCTACGCCCTCATCTGGGTCGGAGCGCCGGCCCTGGCCATGCTCATCGCCGCCTCGGTCTTCTCGACCTCGATCGAGCAGCAGATGATGCGGGCGGGGGCGCCTGACAGTGTCGCCCAGCTGGAGCCGTTCCGCCGCGAGGCCTTCTTCGCCGACGCCCGCCTGGTCGGGGCGGGGCAGGAGGCGCGTCAGATCTGGCCCGCCCCCTACGCCGAGGAACTGCCGGCCGAGGGCCGCCGCGCCCACCGCATCGCCTCGACCCTGAACTGGGGCGGGGGCGTCGCCGCCCTGATCGCCGCCGTGCTGGGCGGCCTGTTCGTCTTCACCCGCATCCGTCCCGACTTGCGCGCGCGCAACAAGGTCGAGGGCTGGATCACCGGCGTGCTGTTCGCCTGTTCGGCGGTGGCGGTGCTGACCACGCTCGGCATCATCTTCTCCCTGGTGATCGACTCCTTGCGCTTCTTCAGCATGGTGCCGATCACCGAGTTCCTGTTCGGCACCAAGTGGAGCCCGCAGATCGCCATCCGCGCCGACCAGGTCGGGTCGTCGGGCGCCTTCGGGGCCGTGCCCCTGTTCGCGGGCACCTTCCTGATCATGGCCATCGCCATGGCGGTGGCGGCGCCCATCGGCCTGTTCTCGGCCGTCTATCTGTCGGAGTATTCGGGCAAGAAGACCCGCGCCATGGTCAAGCCGGCGCTGGAGGTCCTGGCCGGGGTGCCGACCGTGGTCTACGGCTTCTTCGCCGCCCTGACGGTGGGGCCGGCGCTGCGCGTCTTCTTCAACGGCATCGGCGACATGCTGATCGGGGGGCCGCTGAACGGCCTGGGGATTTACCTGTCCCTGGTCCAGAACCAGATGGCCCTGGTTGCGGGCGCGGTCATGGGGATTATGCTGATCCCCTTCGTCAGCTCCCTGTCGGACGACATTCTGAACGCCGTGCCGCAATCGCTGCGCGACGGCTCCTACGCCATGGGCGCCACCAAGTCCGAGACGATCAAGAAGGTGCTGCTGCCCGCCGCCTTGCCGGGCGTCGCCGGGGCGCTGCTGCTGGCCGTGTCGCGCGCCATCGGCGAGACCATGATCGTGACTATGGCGGCCGGCCTGGCCGCCAAGCTGACCCTGAACCCGCTGGAGACGGTCACGACCGTCACGGTGCAGATCGTCACCCTGCTGACCGGCGACCAGGAGTTCAACAGTCCCAAGACCCTGGCCGCCTTCGGCCTGGGGCTGACCCTGTTCGTGGTCACCCTGCTGCTGAACATCGTCGCCATGCGCATCGTGCAAGCCTATCGGGAACAGTATGACTGACGCCGCCTCTCCCTCGACCGGCGTCAGCCCGCGCACCCAGCGCCTGAAGGCCCGCCTGCGCGCCCGCTATGCGCGCGAGACCCGCTTCCGCTGGTACGGCCGCGCGGCCATCGGCGTGGCCCTGGCCTTCCTGGTGATCCTGCTCGGCAGCATCATCACCCAGGGCTACACGGCATTCTACGCCCACACCGTCACCCTGCCGGTCTATATGGACCCGGCGCGGATCGACCGCTCCTATCCGCAGGGCGCCAATTTCGAGCAGATCGTCGCCGAACAGCAGATCCGCCGCCTGGGCGTCCAGGATGATGAACAGGGGACCAAGGCCTCGGCCATGAAGGCCCTTCTGTCCTCGGAGCTGAAGTTCCAGGCCGCCAAGATGATCGCGCGCCAGCCCAGCCTGCTGGGTCAGACCGTGCCGGTCGCCGCCCCCCTGTCCGACGACGCCGAGATGTATCTGAAGGGCAAGATCACCCGCGATCAGCCCGAGGACCAGCGCCGCGTCTCCAATGCGCAGATGGACTGGCTGGACCGGATGAAGGCCTCGGGCGCCGTGCGCGCCCACTTCAACTCGGCCCTGTTCACCAAGGGCGACTCGACCCAGCCGGAACTGGCGGGCCTGCTGGGCGCCGTGGTCGGTTCGGCCCTGATGCTGATGGTGACGGCCCTGATCGCCATCCCGGTCGGCGTCGGCGCCGCCGTGTGGCTGGAGGAATACTCCCCGCGCAACCGCATCACGGCGATCATCGAGGTCAACATCAACAACCTGGCCGCCGTGCCGTCCATCGTTTACGGCCTGCTGGGCCTGGCGCTGTTCATCAACTTCATGCACCTGCCGCGCGCCAGTCCGCTGGTCGGGGGCCTGGTGCTGGCGCTGATGGCCCTGCCGACCATCATCATCGCCACCCGTTCGTCGCTGAAGGCGGTGCCGCCGTCGAACCGCGAGGCGGCCCTGGCCATGGGCGCCAGCCGCACCCAGACGGTGTTCGGCCACGTCCTGCCGCTGGCCATGCCCGGCGTGATGACCGGCGCCATCATCTCCATGGCCCACGCGCTTGGCGAGACGGCGCCGCTGCTGCTGATCGGCATGATCAGCTTCGTGCCGGGCGTCCCGCACGCCATTGATGAACCCGTCGGCGCCCTGCCGTCGCTGATCTACATCTGGGAGAATGCGTCCGAGCGCGCCTTCCACGAACGGACGGCGGCTGCCATCCTTGTCCTTCTCGCCTTCATGATCGTCATGAACGCCGCCGCAGTCCTGCTGCGCCGTCGCTTCGAACGCCGGTGGTAAATCCTATGAAGTCCCGCATCTTCCGCGCTCCCGAAGGCTCGTCGACGGGCGGCGCCTCCGAGGTCGCCACCCTGTCGACCGCCCCGGCCGTCGGCGCCCACGCCTCGGCGCCGCTGGGTCCGATCAAGATCGCCGCGCGCGACGTCAGCGTCTTCTACGGCGAGAAGCAGGCCCTGTTCGACGTCTCGCTGGAGATTCCGGACAAGACAGTGACGGCGCTGATCGGCCCGTCGGGCTGCGGCAAGTCGACCTTCCTGCGGACGATGAACCGCATGAACGACACCATCCCTGGCACCCGCGTGACGGGCCGGATCGAGATGGACGGCGAGGACATCAACGATCGCAAGATCGACCCGGTGCTGCTGCGCGCCCAGGTCGGCATGGTGTTCCAGAAGCCGAACCCCTTCCCCAAGTCCATCTATGAGAACGTGGCCTATGGGCCCAAGATCCACGGCCTGGCCTCGACCAAGGGCGAGATGGACGAGATCGTCCAGAAGTCGCTGAAGCGCGCCGGCCTGTGGGACGAGGTCGCCGACCGTCTGCACTCGCCGGGCACGGGTCTGTCGGGCGGCCAGCAGCAGCGTCTGGTCATCGCTCGCGCCATTGCGGTCGAGCCGGAAGTCATCCTGATGGACGAGCCCTGCTCGGCGCTGGACCCGATCGCCACGGCCAAGATCGAGGAGCTGATCGACGAACTGCGCGAGCGTTACTGCATCGTCATCGTCACCCACTCGATGGCCCAGGCGGCCCGCGTGTCGCAGCGCACGGCCTTCTTCCACATGGGCAAGCTGGTCGAGACCGGCGACACCGAAGAGATATTCACCAATCCGCGCGAACGGCGCACCCTTGACTACATCACCGGCCGCTTCGGCTGAGGACGCGACGATGAACCAGCATACGGTCAAGGCTTACGGCGACGAGCTGAACCAGTTGACGGCCGAGGTGGTCCGCATGGGCGGCCTGGCCGAAGCGCAGGTGGCGGACGCCATCGAATCCGTCGCACGCCGCGATGTGGCTCTGGCCAAGGCGGTGGTCGAGCGCGACAACCGCCTGGACGCCCTGCATCGCGATATCGAGAAGAAGGCGATCCGCCTGATCGCCCTGCGCCAGCCGGTCGCCAGCGACCTGCGCCGGACGCTGGGGGCGATGAAGCTGGCGTCGGACCTGGAACGGACCGGCGACCTGGCCAAGAACATCGCCAAGCGGGCGCTGATCCTGGCCGAGGCCGAGCCGATGCAGCCCCTGACGCGCTCGATCGAGCGGATGGGGCGGCTGGTGTCGAACCGCCTGCGCGACGTGCTGGACGCCTATACGGCCTCGGAGATCGAGCGCGCCCTATCGGTCTGGCAGACCGACGACGAGGTGGACGAGCACTACAACGCCCTGTTCCGCGAACTGCTCACCTATATGATGGGCGACCCGCGCACGATCACGGCCTGCACCCACCTGCTGTTCATGGCCAAGAACCTGGAGCGGATCGGCGACCACGCGACCAATATCGCCGAGACGGTCCACTATGAGATCACCGGCGAGGAAATGCTGGGCGAGCGGCCGAAGGCCGTGCCCGGTCCCGGCGAAGAGCCGACGCCGACCCCGCACCTGTCCGCGTCTCCCGACGCGGCGGACGACTGACACCCCTACATCGCTGACGACTTCGACGAACCGGAGAGGCTGACGTGCAACCCTATATCCTGGTGATGGAAGACGAGGACGCCCTGGCCACCCTGCTTCAGTATAATCTGGAGAAGGAAGGCTATGACGTGGCCGTCGCCTCTGACGGCGAGGAGGGGATGCTGCAGGTCGACGAGCGCACGCCCGACCTGATCCTGCTGGACTGGATGCTGCCCAAGCTGTCGGGCATCGAGGTCTGCCGCCGCATCCGCGGCCGGGCCGAGACGCGCAATCTGCCGATCATCATGCTGACCGCGCGCGGCGAGGAGACGGACCGCGTACGCGGCCTGGACACCGGCGCCGACGACTACATGACCAAGCCCTTCTCGATGACGGAACTGACCGCGCGCATCCGCGCCGTGCTGCGCCGTATCCGCCCGGGTCTGGCCGATGATCGGGTCAACCACGCCGACATCATCATGGACCGCGTCGCCCACCGCGTCAGCCGCGCGGGCAAGGAGGTGCACCTGGGCCCGACCGAGTTCCGCCTGCTGGATCACTTCCTGAAGCATCCGGGCCGGGTGTTCAGCCGTGAGCAGCTTCTGGACGCGGTCTGGGGCTCGGACGTCTATGTCGAGGCCCGCACGGTGGATGTCCACGTCGGCCGCCTGCGCAAGGCGCTGAACGTCGAAGGCACGGTCAACCCGATCCGCACCGTGCGCTCGGCAGGTTATTCGCTGGACCTGAATAACTGAGCCGATGACCCCTGCGGCGTGGGCTACGGCGCTCTACGACGCTCCACGGCGTCCTACCCCCCGCCGTCATCCTCGGGCTTGACGGTGAGCGCGCCGTCGCCCTGGATCCTCGGGTCAAGCCCGAGGATGACGGCGCGTATGGGGCGAAGTTCGGGCGTGTGGGGCGGGGAGTAGGAGCTTAACTTTTCTTCATCTGCATCCGCAGACCCCTCCGGCCGCCTCTGAACGACGACGTCGCATCGGGGGAGGGAAGTCATGCCGGACGCCATTATCGCCATGTCGGGCTGGGTCGGCGCGGTCGCGCTGGCGGGCGGGGCGGCCGCCGTCCTGTCGCGCGGCAAGGTGCGCTGGGGCTGGCTGGCGGCGGCTCTGCTGCTGATGGCCGTCTATGACGCCGTGCTGACGCGCGGCTATGGCCACATCCCGCTGGATTTCGGACCCTCGCGCTGGAATTGGGAGGGCAAGACGCTGGCCGTGCTGCTGTCCCTGGCCGTCGCCAGCCTGCCCATCGTCGGATGGCGGCGCAGCGGGCTGACCCTGCATCAGGACCGGCAGGGGCAGAGGGGGGCGCTGGTCCTGTCGGGCCTGCTGGTCCTGCTGTTCCTCGGCCTGGCGATCTGGGCGCCGGGCGAAGGGTTCGACGCCGACAGCCTGGCCTTCCAACTGACCATGCCGGGGCTGGACGAGGAGATCTTCTATCGCGGCGTGCTGCTGTTGATGCTGAACGAGGCGTTCGGGCGGCCGGTCCGCGTGCTGGGCGCGCAGATGGGCTGGGGCGCGGTTCTGACTGCGCTGGCGTTCGGCCTGACTCACGCCCTGGGCTATCAGGACGGCGGCTTCACCTTCGACTGGACGCCGATGGCGACGACGGGGCTGGCTGGCCTGTTGCTGGCGTGGCTGCGCGAAAAGACCGGCAGCGTGCTGCTGCCGGTCCTGTTGCACAACTACGGCAACGCCGTCTTCATGTTGATCTAAGGGATCAGGCCTCGGCCGTTTCCAGCTCGGCCGGGTCGATCTCATAGGCGGTCGAACAGTATTCGCACGTCACGCGGATCTTGCCGTCGTCCTCGACCATCTCGGCGCGCTCCTCGGCGGGGAAGGACTGCAGCACGCCGGCTATGCGGTCCTTCGAGCAGCGGCAGACGGCGGCCAGGGCCTTGGCGCCTTCCAGCCGCACGCCGTCCTCGTGGAACAGGCGATACAGCAGGGTCTCGGCGCTGATGGTCGGGTCGATCAGCTCGTCGTCGCCCAGGGTGGCGAACAGGGCGCGGGTGCGCTCCCACACCTCCTCGGTCGAGCCGCGCGACTCGTCGCCGGCGATGACCTGGATCATCGCCCCGCCCGCGCGCCAGGCGCGGCCCGCGTCGGTTTCGACCTCGCCGACGGCCAGGCGGACCTTGGTCGGCACCTGTTCGGACTGGGAGAAGTAGTGTTCGGCGCACAGCGACAGGCTTTCGCCCTCGATGGGGGTCACGCCCTGCGTGCGCTCGAAGTCGGCGCCGCGATCCACCGTCATGATGAAGACGCCGCCGCCCAGCAGGGTCTTGGCGCCCGGACGGGCGAAGCCTTCCGACGCCTTAGCCACTTCTTCCGGGTCGAAGCGGCAGAAGCCGCGCAGATGGCCGTCCGTGCCGTAGTCGGCGACGACATAGCGCACCGGACCGTCGCCCTGGGCCTGGACGATCAGGCGGCCGTCGAACTTCAGCGCCGAGCCGACGATGGCGGCCAGGACGCAGGCCTCGCCCAGCAGGGCGGCGACCGGCTCGGGATAGGCGTGGGCCGACAGGATCTTATCGACCGCCTCGCCCAGGCGGACCAGGCGGCCGCGCACCGGCCAGCCTTCGATCTGGAAGGCGGCGGCGAAGTCGTCCGTCGGGGCGGCGATGGGGGCGTCGGGCGCGTGATCGGTCACGGCGTGGAATCCTGAAAACTGTCGGAAGCGGCGCAACATAGGGAGCCGAAGCCCGCTTGGTAAGGGGAGGGCGTGTCGCCCGCGCCACGAGCGAGCGCGGTTCGACAGGCTTGACCGGGACAAGGGAACTCTTTGTGCTGAAGCTCGCTCCCTTAGCTGAAAATCCGCTTCCTTCCCCATCCGCTTACAAGAGGTCTGACATGATGGATCGTGAGTTCAACGTCGTGGACGAGGTCCGCAAGCACCCAGGCGTCGTGGCGGGCGTCGTGGCCGTCCTGGCGGGCGTGGGTCTGGCGACGATCCTGCTGAACCAGCGCAACGGCCCGACCCGCTATGAGCGGATCAAGACGCGCATCGACCCGCGCGGCTGGTTCGACGCCGAGGCCCTGCGTCACCGCTTTGACGACATTGCGCGCGGCGTGCGTCACGGCGCGGATGACCTGACCCATCGCGCGGCCGACCTGGGCGACTACGCTCATGAACGGGCCGGACGTTTCAGCGCCGACGCCCGCGATCGGGCCGACCAATGGTATCGCCGGGCCAGGAAGAAATCGCGCCGTCCGATGCGCCGCTACACCAAGCAGGCGCGCCGCTACGCCGAGGACGCCGGAGACTTCGCTCGCGATCACGCCAAGGAAGGGGGCGCCCTTCTGGCCGTGGCCACCATCGCCGCCGCCATCGGGGCCGCGGCTCTGGAAAGCCGTCGTCGCGCTGGAAACAGCGGCCGCTGAGCCGGTTTCGGGGCTTAACTGGAAAAATCGTGCGGAAAGGGGCGCTGCGGCGCCCCTTTTTATTGCTGCGGATGCGAAGAGGGGCTAGAGGCCGCGCATGATCTCGCCCGTCTTCATCTTCGACTTCGATTCCACCCTGGTTCGCATCGAGACGCTGGAGGCTCTGGCCGACCTCGCGCTCAAGGACGCCCCGGACGCCGCCGAGCGCAAGGCCCGGATCGCGGCCCTGACCGACGACGCCATGAACGGCCGCATCGGCTTCGGCGAGGCGCTGAAACAGCGCCTGGAGTTGCTGGCCCTGCGCCGCGAACACGTCGAGGCCCTGACCGACCGGATTCTGGACGAGGCGACCGTCTCCATCCGCCGCAACGTCGATTTCTTCCAGCGGCACGCCGAGCGCATCTACATCCTGTCCGGCGGCTTCCGCGAAGTGATCGCGCCCCTGGCCGAGCGGCTGGGCGTGCCGGCGGATCATGTGCTGGCCAACGACCTGATCTATGACGACGAAGGCCGGGTGACGGGCGCCGACGAGGCCAACCCCCTGTCGCGCGAGAACGGCAAGCCGGAGGTGATCCGCGCGCTGAACCTGGAAGGCCCGGTGGTCATGGTCGGCGACGGTTGGACCGACGCCGAGGTCAAGATCCAGGGCGCGGCTGATCGCTTCTACGCCTTCACCGAGATCGTCCGTCGCGACAAGGTGGTCGAGGCCGCCGACGCCGTCGCGTCCTCGCTGGACGAGGTGCTCTATGCCGAGGGCGTGGCCGGGCGCTGGTCCTATCCGCGCAACCGCATCCGCATGTTGCTGCTGGAGAACGTCCACCCCGCCGCCGTCGAGCGGCTGGAAGAGGCGGGCTATTCCGTCGAGACGATGAAGGGCGCGCTGGATGAGGACGACCTGATCGAGGCGATCAAGGGCGTGCACGTTCTGGGCATCCGCTCCAAAACCAACGTCAGCCGCAGGGTGCTGGACGCAGCGGACCGGCTGATGGCCGTGGCGGCCTTCTGCATCGGCACCAATCAGGTCGATCTGGACGCGGCGGCGGACAAGGGCGTGGCCGTGTTCAACGCCCCCTATTCCAACACGCGCTCGGTGGTCGAACTGGCCATCGGCATGATGATCGTCCTGATGCGAGACGTGGCCGACAAGTCGCGCGAGATGCACAAGGGCAAGTGGAACAAGTCGGCGACCGGATCGCGCGAAGTGCGCGGCAAGACGCTGGGCATCGTCGGCTATGGCGCGATCGGCAGCCAGCTGTCGGTGCTGGCCGAGAACCTGGGCATGAGGGTGCTGTTCTACGACCTGTCCGAACGGTTGGCGCTGGGCAATGCACGGCGGATGCGCTCGCTGGATGCTCTGCTGGCCGAGGCGGATGTGGTGACGATGCACGTCGACGGCCGCAAGGAGAACACCGCCATCATCGGCGCCGACCAGTTCGCCAGGATGAAGCCGGGCGCCCTGTTCCTGAACCTGTCGCGCGGCCATGTGGTCGACGTGGAGGCCATGGCCGAGGCGCTGAAGTCGGGCCGTCTGGGCGGGGCGGCGGTCGACGTCTTCCCCGAGGAGCCGCGCACCAACGCCGACCCGTTCGACAGCCCTCTGGTCGGCCTGGACAAGACCATCCTGACCCCGCACATCGGCGGCTCGACCGAAGAGGCGCAGGAAGCCATCGCCGAGTTCGCGGCCGAACGTCTGCTGGGCTATCTGAACCGGGGCGACACCACCTTCTGCGTCAACCTGCCGAACGTGCAGCTGGCCGAGGTGACGCGCGCGCACCGTCTGCTGCACATCCACCGCAACCAGCCGGGCGTGCTGGCCGAGCTGAACCGCGCCCTGTCGGACGCGGGCCTGAACATCCTGGGCCAGCACCTGAAGACGGACGAGCGGACGGGCTATGTCATCACCGACGTGGATCGCGACTATGACCGCGAGGCGCTGACGGCGCTGAAGCAGCTTCCGGGTACGATCCGCTTCCGGCGGTTGCACTGATCGTCGATCACCTTCCCTGACGTCATCTTTGCGTCCTGACAAAAGCGGCGCAGAGTGGCGGATAACGACCGCATACGGACGGTCGATGGGAGGGAAATCGATGTCTCGTCTTCTTCGCAGTGCGGCGCTGGCCGCCCTGACGCTGGCCGCCGCGTCTGTCGCCGGGGCCGCCTCGGCCCAGACCTATGATCGGCTGGTGGTGTTCGGCGACAGCCTGTCGGACAACGGCAACCTTTATCTGGCGACGGGCGGGTCGACGCCGCCCTCGCCGCCCTTTGGCGCGGGGCGATTCTCCAACGGGCCGGTGTTCACCGAGCGGCTGGGCTTCGACGCCGCCAACTTCATGGGGCCGGTGACAGGCAGCATCAACTACGCCTTCGGCGGGGCGCGTACCGACAGCCAGGCCTCGCCGCCGGGAATGCGCGCGCAACTGGGGCAGTATCTGCAACGCGGCGGGACCTTCGGATCGAATGATCTGGTCAGCGTGCTGGGCGGGGCGAACAACATCTTCCAAGGGTTGCCTGTGGCGGGGGCGTCGGCCAATCCGACGGCCGCCATCGCGCCGGTGGCGCAGAGCGCGGCGGCGGACATCAACTTCATCGTCAACGGCATCGCCCAGGCCGGGGCGGGAACGGTGCTGGTCACCAACCTGCCCAAGCTGAGCATCACGCCCCAGTTTCGAGGTACGCCGGCCGCGCCGCTGGCCGATTACGCCGTCACCACCTTCAACGGCGCCCTTCTGACCGGACTGACCGCGACGGCGGCCGCCCAGCAGGGGACCAACATCATCCTGATGGATCTGTTCAAGGTCGGGGACGTGGTGGCCGCCAATCCCAGCGCCTTCGGGGTGTCGAACGTGACCCAGGCCTGCTTCGACGGCGCCAGCCTGTGCTCGAACCCGGACGACTACTTCTACTTCGACGGGGTGCATCCGACGGCCAAGGGTCATGCGGTGATCGCGCAACTGGCCAATGACTACCTCTACTACGGCGATCTGGGCAGCCAGACGGCGGTGCTGGGCGAGACCGCCTGGCGTCACCGCGAGGACGCGCTGGACGGCTCGACCGCGGCCCTGTCAGGGCGCGAGGCGTGGACCGGTGGAACTTCGATCTCGGTCGAGGGTCTGGCCGACAAGACCGAGACGGACGCGCGCGGCGCCATCGGCAAGGCGACCTCTGACGGCTACGGCGTGCGCATCGCCCTGGAGTCGGGAACGGAGAGCTTGCGGTTCGGCCTGGCCGGCTCCTATCGCAACGCCGACGTGGACGCGGGCGCCCTGCGCGCCGACATCGACAGCTTCGGGTTGGACGTCTACGGCGGCTGGCGCTCGGGCGACGTCTTCGTCAATGCGGCGGCGGGTGTGGCACAGGACGACTTCAACGACGTCAACCGCCTGACCAGTCTGGCGCCGATCGTCCACAGCGGTTCGACGCGCGGGGTCTCAACGGGCGCGCGGCTGCAGGGCGGGATGTGGTTCGACCTGGGCGGCTTCGCCCTGTCGCCCCGCGCGGCGGTGGCCTGGATCAACGCCGACGTGGACGGCTTCCATGAGCAGGGGCCGGCGGCGCAATACGCCTATGCCGACCGCTCGGTGCAGGCGACGACGGCCGAGATCGCCCTGCGCGCCGAGGGCGGGACCGAGCGGGTGCGCTTCTATGCCGAGGGCGGTTATCGCGACAGCCTGAGCGACGACAGCGATGCGGTGCGCACCGGCATCCTGGGCAATCCGGCCCAGATTCTGGCCCGCGACGTCGACCTGCCGTTCGGCGGGCAGGTGCTGGCCGCCGCCGGAATCGAGGGCACGGTCATGGAGCGGCTGAAGGTGTCGATCGGCTACAAGGGCCGCTTCGGCGACCATGCCGACAGCCATATGGCGGCGGTGAAGCTGAGCCTGCCGCTGTAGGCCCGTAAAAACGAAGGTTCCCGAGGTGCGACGCCGTGTCGCCCTCGGGGCGCCCCATTCATGACCCGGTGAAATTGCAAAAGACGGTCAAGTCCGGCCGTCGGCGAACCCCGTTCTCGCCATCTGCGTGCGTATGCGCGCCTTCCTGACGGCTCTCCCGCGCTGACGAAGCGCTCAGAATGAGTCGTTAGAGTATGCGTTTAGTTCCCCCGGCCGTGCGGCCGCATGTGATCCGCTTCGGCCAGACGGGCGCCTTGGCCGGCCTGGCGGTCCTGGCCATGGCGGCTGCGCCCGCCGGCATGATCTCGGCCGCGCCCGAAAAGGTCGCAGAGGTCTCGGTCCCCATCGCCCCGCCGGTGAAGGCGGTGGCCGAGCCCGCCGGTCCCGTCACCCGCAAGATCGTCTTCGAGGCGCCGCTGAAGGGCTATCGCATCAACTCGCCCTTCGGCCTGCGCAAGCTGGCGATCGAGGCCAAGGCGCGGGCGCACAAGGGCGTGGACATCGCCGCCCCCACCGGCACCAGCGTCTTCGCCACGACCGAGGGCAAGGTGCTGCGCGCGGGCTATCAGGCGGGCGGCTACGGCAACTTCATCGAGGTGCAGCACCCCAACGGCATGACCAGCCTGTACGGCCATCTCAGCCGCATCGACGTCCACTCGGGCAAGGCGGTGGCGGCGGGCGAGCGCATCGGTCTGGTCGGCTCGACCGGCTATTCGACCGGCCCGCACCTGCATTTCGAGGTGCGCCGCAACGGCGGCCAGGTCGACCCCGCCAAGATCGTCGGCCAGAGCTTCGACATCCGGGTGAAGGCCCCGGCCTGATCGCATCAGGCGATGCGGGATCATGACCAAACCGTAATGTAAAATACCCTTTCCACAAGGCGCGCCCTGCCGTTAGATTCGATCCTTGGATTATCGCAGGGGGACCGAATGGTCGCGGCGCTGACGCTGGACGGAATCAGCAAGAGATACGGAGGCTTTCAGGCGGTCTCCGACCTGAGCTTTCAGGTCGAGAAGGGCTCGATCTGCGGCTTCCTGGGGCCGAACGGGGCGGGCAAGACCTCGACCCTGCGGATGATCCTGGGCCTGCAGCCGGCCACCAGCGGCCGCATCGACATCCTGGGCGCGGACGACGGGCGCAAGGTGCGCGACCGGATCGGCTTCCTGCCCGAGGAGCGGGGCCTCTACAAGAAGATGACGCCGGTGGACGCCATCGCCTTCTTCGGCGCCCTGAAGGGCCTGCCGCTGCCCGAAGGCCGCCGTCGCGGCCGCGAGATGCTGGAGCAGATGGGTCTGGGCGAGGCCAGCCGGAAGAAGATGAAGGACCTGTCCAAGGGGATGGCGCAGAAGGTCCAGCTGATCGCCTCGGTGGTGCATCAGCCGGAGTTCGTCATTCTGGACGAGCCGTTCTCGGGGCTGGACCCGATGAACCAGCAGGGGCTGGAGGCCATGATCCGCGCTCTGGCCGCCGATGGGGCGACGGTGCTGTTCTCGACTCACGTCATGCAGCACGCAGAGCGCCTGTGTGACAAGGTCGTGCTGCTGGCGCGCGGGCGTAAGGCGTTCGAGGGCACGGTGGATGAGGCGCGGGCGACTTCGCCGCGCTTTCTGGAGCTTGAAGGGGCGCTGGACCGCAACGCGGTGGCCGCCCTGCCGGGCGTCAGCGGCATCGAGACCCTGGCTGAGGACGGCGCCGTCAGCACCCTGCGCGTCGGCCTGACGCCGGGAGCCGAAGCGCAAGGCGCCCTGCGCGCCGCCTTCCTGGGCGGGCTGGACGTGCGGCGCTTCCAGATGAAGGAGCCGACCCTGCATGACGCCTTCATCGCCCTGACCGGCGACCACCCGGATGAGGACCAGTCCGTCGGCAAGGCTGACACGATGGAGGCCGCCCGATGAGCCGGATTCTTCTGATCGCGCGACGCGAGTTCCTAGCCTACGCCAAGACGGTCGGCTTCTGGCTGTCGCTGCTGGCCTTTCCGCTGTTCGCCGTCCTGGGCGGCGCCATTCCGGTCCTGATGAAGCACGCCGAGCCGGTGCGCGAGGCGGTCATAATCGATGAAACCCCGGCCGGGTCCGGCCTGGCCGCCGCCGTGCGCCAGGCGCTGGAGACGGAACGCGGGCGCGCCGACATCGCCGCCCTGCGCATGGCCGCCGTGCCCGAGGCCGGGACGGCGGGCGGCGACCGCGTGCGCGAGGCCGCCGAGAAGGGCGGTTTCGACGCTGGGTTGGAGGTGCTGAAGAAGGAGGCGCCGCGCGCCGGGGCAAGCTTCAAGACGCCCAAGCGCGCGTTCGAACTGGTCGAGGCGCCTGCTGACCTGACGGCCGCCGCGCCGGGCGAGGCGCGCGACGCCCTGGCCCGCCGCTACGTCGACAAGGACGCGCCCGAGGGCGAGAAGCTGAACGCCGTGGTCTTTCTGACCGAGACCGAGGGCAAGCCCGGCGCCCGCGTCTGGACCGGCCGCGCCACCGACGACGTGGTCGAGGACGCCATCCGCGACGCACTGAAATCCGCCAACCGCAGCCGCGTCTTCGTCGCCAGCGGCATCGACCCGGCGGTGGTGTCCGAGACTGAGACGTTCCGGCCGGACGTTTCGGTCTTCTCGCCGCGCGCGGCGTCGGGGGGCGAGGTGTCGTTCCGCGATAAGCTGCCAGTGATCGTCGGCCTGGCGGTGGGCTTCATCCTGTGGTCGCTGATCATCACCGGCGCCTCCATCCTGCTGAATAGCGTGATGGAGGAGAAGTCGAACAAGATCCTGGAGGTGCTGCTGTCTTCGGCCTCGGCGACCGAGATCCTGGCGGGCAAGGTGCTGGGTGTGGCTCTGCTGACCCTGGCTGTGCTGGGCGCCTGGGGCGGCATCGGCGCCATCGGCCTGATCGCCACCGTGCCGGATGTGGCGCGGGACATCGGCTCGGTGCTGCTGACCGACGGCCTGTTCGTCTACTTCCTGCTGTTCCTGGTCGGCGGCTATCTGATGTACGCGGTGCTGTTCGCGGCCATCGGCGCCTTCTGCGACACGCCGCGCGACGCCCAGACCCTGATGGGGCCGATCATGATGGTGCTGGTCGTGCCGATCCTGGTAATGCAGATGGCCATCCGCACCCCGGACGCCATGGTGGTGAAGGTCATCAGCCTGATCCCGCCCTTCACCCCCTTCGTCATGGCCGCGCGCGCGCCCAGCGGGCCGCCTCTGATCGAGATCATCGGCGGCCTGGTCGGGATGTTCCTGTTCGCGGCATTGATGATCTGGGCGGCGGGCCGCGCCTTCCGCGCCGGCGCCCTGTCGGACGTGAAGCTGAGCTGGAAGAGCTTCATGGGCGCCGTGACCGGACGGTGATGTCCCGGGGGAGGGAGGTCTTGCCTCTCTCCCGCTCATCCCGGCGGTTGCGGGGAGCGTAGAGACAACAGACAAAGAAAAAGGCCGCCCCGGCGATCCGGGGCGGCCTTTGATCTTTCAGGCGTCAGCGGGTCTTAGCGACCGCGACCCTTCGGAGCCGGCAGCAGGCCTTCGCGCTGGGCGCGCTTGCGAGCCAGCTTGCGGGCGCGACGGACGGCTTCAGCCTTCTGGCGAGCGCGCTTTTCCGACGGCTTTTCAAAGTGCACGTGACGCTTCATTTCGCGGAAGCTGCCTTCGCGCTGCATCTTCTTCTTCAGGGCTTTCAGCGCCTGATCGACATTGTTGTCGCGGACAAAAATCTGAACCAGGGGTCTCTCTCCTTTGGCCGCCCGCCGCGTCCTTTCCAAGGGAGACGGGCAGACAAAACAAAACCACGCTCGAGAGGAGGGCCTCTCAAGTGAAGGCGCGCTGATACATGATCGGGGGGGGCATGTCCAGATCGTCGCGCCCAATCGTGATGGCTCGAAACGCCCGCCGGATGGGCGTATCGTGCCGCCCATGACCGAGACAGCCGAGACCGCTCCGAAAGGCGATTGGGCCGACCGCACAGAACAGGCCGTTCTGGATGCGGCCATTGAACGCGCGCCCGCGCTGGGCTGGAACGCGCGCCTGACGCGCGCCGCGTGCGAGGCCTGCGGCCTGTCGCTGGGCGACCAGGAACTGCTGCTGCCCAACGGCCCGCGCGATCTGGCGGTCCTGCTGTCGCGTCGCCATGACGCCCGCGCCCTGAAGGCGCTGGAGGCGACGCCCGCCGCCACGATGAAGATTCGCGAACGAATCGCCGCCGCCGTCTCGGCGCGGATGGAGGCGGGGGCGCAGGACATCGAGGCGGCCAAGCGCTGCGCGGGCTTCCTCAGCCTGCCGACCAACGTCGACCTGGGCTTCAAGCTGGCGTGGGAGACGGCGGACCATCTGTGGCGCTGGGCGGGCGACACGGCGACGGACCAGAATCACTACTCCAAGCGGGCGATTCTCGGCGGCATCCTGATTCCCGCCCTGACCATGCGCTGGTTCGACGGGCGCGAGGCGGCGGAAGCCTTCGTCGCCCGCCGCATCGAAAACGTCATGGCCTTCGAGAAGTGGAAGGCGGGCAAGGATTTCGACGCGCCGATCAATGCGATCACCGACGTATTGGGGCGACTGCGCTACGGCGCGAAGGCATAGGCGACCCTCTCCCGATGGGAGAGGGCTTGAGCCTCCAAGAGCGAAGCGATTGGCAAGGCGAAAGGGTGAGGGTTCCCGGCTTGCCGTTCTCTCTCGCCGTCCGCACAGTCCTTTCATGACCTCCTCGCGAACCGACCGTGCGCGCGGGTTGCGCCAGTCTTCCGGGCGCGCGGAGGAACGTGTCTGGGCGCTTCTGCGCGGCGGAAAGATCGACGGTCATAAGTTCCGCCGCCAGCATCCTGTCGGACCGTATTTTGTGGACTTCGCCTGCGATCGGCTGCGTCTGATCATCGAGGTCGACGGCGGAGTGCATCGGCTGGAGGAGGTGGCGGCGCGTGATCTTGAGCGGCAGCAGACGCTTGAGGCGCTCGGCTGGACCGTGATCCGGGTGACGAACGATCAGGCATATGAGGCGCCGGAGCGGCTGATCGAAGCGGTGAAGACGCACGCGAGGCGCCTCAACGGCTGAGCGTCGACCCTCACCCTTTCGCGCAAGAACGATCGCTGCGCTCTCGTGCGCTCAAGCCCTCTCCCATCGGGAGAAGGGTCAGAGAATGCGGTTGATGTGCGCCATCTTCCGCCCCGGCCGGGCGTCGTGCTTGCCGTAGAGGTGCAGGCGGGCGTTGGGCTCGGCGGCCAGCGTCCGCCATTGTTCGACTTCATCGCCCAGCAGATTGGTCATCTCGATGCGGGCGTGGGCGTTGCTCGGGCCCAGCGGCCAGCCGACGACAGCGCGGATGTGCTGCTCGAACTGGTCGCAGACGCAGCCGTCTTGGGTCCAGTGGCCGGTATTGTGGACGCGCGGGGCGACCTCGTTCACCAGCAGTTCGCCGTCGCCCATGTCGAACAGTTCGATGCCCATGACGCCGATGTAGTCGAGGCCGTCCAGAACGGCGGCGGCGATCGCTTCGGCGCGTTCCTGCGTGGCCGGGTCGACGGCGGCGGGTGCGGTGGTGGTCTTCAGCACGCCGTTCTGGTGGACGTTCTCGCCCAGGGGGTAGACGGCGACGGCGCCGTCGCGGCCGCGCGCGGCGATGACCGACAACTCGCGCTGGAAGACGGCGGCGGCCTCCAGCACGGCGGGGCGGCGGCCGATGGCGTCGAAGGCGGCAGCCGCATCGGCGGCGTCGCGGATCCAGACCTGGCCTTTGCCGTCATAGCCCTCGCGCCGGGTCTTCAGCAGGGCGGGCAGGCCTAAGCGCTCGATGGCGGCGGTCAGGTCGTCCAGCGTGGTCACGGCGGCGAAGGCCACGGTCGGGGCGCCGACGGCGTTGAGATAGGTCTTCTCGTCCACCCGGTCCTGGGCCACGGCCAGAGCCGTCGGTCCCGGCGCGACCAGGGCGCCCGCTTCGGCCAGGGTCTCGACCGAGGCGGCGGGAACGTTCTCGAATTCGAAGGTGACGACGTCGCACAGGCGGCCCAGCGCCTGCAGCGCGTCGGGGTCGTCATAGGGGGCGGTGATCTGGGCGCGCGAGACGCGGGCGGCAGGGCTGTCGGGCTGGGGATCGAGAATCACCACGTCGAAGCCGAGACGCGAGGCGGCCTGACTCAGCATCCGTCCCAACTGGCCCCCGCCGAGAATGCCGAGGGTCGAACCGGGAGGCAGGGGAAGATCGGGCATCAGTCCTCGACGCTTTCGGCGACGGATTCGGTCTGGGCGGCGCGGAAGGCCGACAGGCGCTCTGCGATAGTGGGATCGGACAGGGCCAGGATTTGCGCCGCCAGAATGCCGGCGTTGGCGGCGCCCGCCTCGCCGATGGCCAGTGTGGCGACGGGCACGCCGCCGGGCATCTGGACGATGGACAGCAGGGAATCGAGGCCCTTCAGCGCCTTGGACTGGACCGGCACGCCCAGCACCGGCAGGTCCGTCATGGACGCGGCCATGCCGGGCAGGTGGGCTGCGCCGCCTGCGCCCGCGATGACGACCTTGAAGCCGTTCGCCTTGGCCGTGGTGGCGAAGTCATAGAGGCGCTGGGGCGTGCGGTGCGCGCTGACGACCTTGGCCTCCCAGGCGACGCCCAACTGGTCCAGGCGGTCGGCGGCCAGCTTCATCGTGGGCCAGTCTGAGCGGCTGCCCATGATGATGGCGACCGGAGTCGTTGAAACGGGCGGCGTGGAGGCGGTCATGCGCAAAGGCTCCCCAAGCGGAAAGCGGCCCGTTACAGCACCCGCGTTGCGCCCGCAACCGAGGACGCTAGACTCAGCTGCGTCGCGGGGGCTTGAGTCGGCCGGAAATGCGACGCCGGAGCCCGCCTTGAACCACCTGGCCGAACAGACGACCGCTGCGGGCGCCGATGCGGAATCGCAGGCCGAGATCGCGCGCCTGCGCGCCGAGGTGGCGGCCCTGACCGAACGGGCGGAGCGTGCCGAGGCCTTGGCCGACCACGACGTGCTGACGCCGGCGCTGAACCGGCGGGGCTTCATGGCGGTTCTGGCGCGCAACCTGGCCTATTGCCGTCGCCACGGAGTCGAGGCGGCGTTGCTGTATCTCGACCTGGACGGGTTCAAGGGGGTCAACGACGACTTGGGCCATGCGGCGGGAGACGCCGCCCTGATCGCCGTGGCCGAGTTGCTGCTGGCGAACGTGCGCGAATCCGACGCCGTGGGCCGGATGGGCGGCGACGAATTCACCGTGGTGCTGATGAACGCAGGGGCCGAGGAAGGTCGCGAGAAGGCGCGAAGGCTGAGCGAGGCGCTGAACAGCGACGGCTTTGTCTGGGAAGGCGAGCGTCTGCCCCTGGGCGGCTCGTTCGGCGTGCGCGCATTCGCCGGACAGGCGGACGCTGAGGTCTGGCTGTCCGAAGCGGACGCGGCCATGTGGCTGCGGAAGAAGGCGCGGCCGGAAGCGACCCGATGACGAATTGAAAAGGGCGCCGAGGTCAGCCTCGGCGCCCTTTTTCCTTAGACCATTTTCGGTTCAGTCGGGATCGACTGAACCCAGAACAATGGTCCAGAATTATCTGGAGCGAATATCTGAGTTGAGTTGGACATGGGTCCAACTCAACCGATTTCGCTCTAGCCGTTCAGCAGGCTGTTGCGTCGGCTGTAGAGCAGATAGACGACCACCCCGATCACATTCCAGATGACGAAGTTGATCTGGGTCGAAGCGGGCAGGCTGAAAAACAGATAGACGCAACCGGCGATGGCCACCGGCCCGACCAGCCACCAGACCGGCGCGCGGAAGACGCGCGGACGACCAGGTTCGCGACGGCGCAGCACGATCAGGCACAGACCCACTGAGGCGAAGGCGACCAGGGTCCCCGCATTGGCCAGGGCGGCCAGATCGCCCAGGGGGATGAAGCCGGCGATGATCGCCATCAGCACGGCGGTGCCGGCGGTGACGCGGACCGGCCCGCCCGAGCGCTTGGAGACATGGGCCAGGCTGCGGGGCAGCAGGCCGTCGCGGGCCATGACGAAGAAGATGCGGCTCTGGCCGAACATGAAGGCCAGGATGACGGTGGGCAGGGCGACGACCGCCGCGCCTGCGATCAGGGTGGCCCAAAGATCCGATCCGACCGTGCGGGCGATGTGCGACAGGGGCTCGGGCGACTTCATGAACTCGGTGAAGGGCATGGCGCCCAGGGCGGCGATGGCCACGGCCATGTAGATGGCGACGCAGGCCACCATCGAACCGATGATGCCGATGGTCAGGTCGCGGGCGGGATTGCGGGTTTCTTCCGCCGCCGTGGCCACGGCGTCGAAGCCGTAGAAGGCGAAGAAGATGATGGCCGCCGCCGCCATGACGCCCATCTGGCCCCCGACCCCGTGCGAGAAGCCGTAGGGCATGAAGGGCTTGAGGTTGTCCGGGTTGAAGTGGGGCAGGGCGATCGCCACGAAGGCGATCAGGGCTGCGATCTTGACCACCACCAGCACGGCGTTGATCGAGGCGCTCTCACGCGTGCCGGCGACCAGCAGGCCCGCCACGGCGGCGACGATGATCACGGCGGGCAGGTTGACGATGCCGCCCTGCGACGGCGCCGAGGTCAGCACGGCGGGCAGGCCCATGCCGATCCCCTCCATCATGCCGGAGAAGTAGCCCGCCCAGCCCACGGCCACCGCGGAGCAGACCACGGTGTATTCCAGGATCAGGCTCCACCCGACCATCCAGGCCGCCCCCTCGCCCAGGGTGGTGTAGGAATAGGTGTAGGCCGAGCCCGACTCCGGGATCATGGTCGCCAGTTCGGCGTAGGCCAGGGCGGCGCAGACGCAGACGATCCCCGCAATGACGAAGGCCAGCATGACCGCCGGTCCGGCCCGTTCAGCTCCGACGCCGATCAGGGTGTAGATGCCGGTCCCCACGATGGCGCCGACGCCCAGCGCCACCAGGTGGGGCCAGGACAGGGTCGGCTTGAGCCCGTGGGCTTTGGGCGCTGCGCCCCCCAGCGCAGGCAGAGCCTTGCGGCGTGTCATGAAACTCATGCGTCTCCCCCGGACGATCCTTGGCGGCGATTGTAAAAATATTCGGAATAACGGCGTTTTTCCGTAGCATTATTGGCGATAGCCTGGGGGCGCCAAGCTATGCCGCAACAGAAAAAACGACCCTGAAAGGCCGCTTTATATCCTGATCATTGGATCATAAATTCAGATTTACCGCAGAAACAACGCCTCTATCCCGCATTGGGCCTGAAATTGCGCATTTCGAAGATGGCTCAGTTTTTCGAAGCTCTTGTGAATTTTATTTCGTCATAACTACAATATCCGAAGCTCATGCTTCCCTCGGAATGGTAGCGATTCAAGGAGCCGGCCAAACGCCGGACAGACGCTTGCAGGGGCTGCGGCCCCCGATCTTGGGAGGGATTGCGGCTTGCGGACCACGACAGGGGCGAAGGCTGTCTTCAAGAGGGCGGGGGCTGTCTGCGCGGCTGCGCTGCTGCTGGCGGGTGCGCCGGGCGCGGTGCTGGCCCAGACCCAAACCCAGGCGGCGCTGGCGCGCGCTACGCTCAATCCGGCCCCGCCGCGGCGCGCCGACGAGGGCTTCGGTCCCTATCCGCTGATGGTGGTGCGCGGCGCCATGTTGATCGACGGCACGGGCGCGCCGCCGATGGGGCCGGTCGATATCGTCATCGAGAACGACAAGATCACCGACATCATCCAGGCGGGCTGGCCGGGCCTGCCGGAGCGCGAGGGGCGACCGCCGCTGAACGCGGCGCACGAGATCGACGCGCGCGGCATGTATGTCATGCCGGGCTTTGTCGACGCCCACGCCCATGGCGGCAGCCCGCAGAAGGCGCCGGACCTGGAGTATGTCTACAAGCTGTGGCTGGCCCACGGGGTGACCACGGTGCGCGGCGTCAGCCTAGCGCCGCAGGACATCGCCGTATCGGAAAAGACCCGCTCGGCGCGCGGCGAGATCGTCGCGCCGCGCATCTTCAACTATCAGACCCTGGGTTCGGGCTGGTCGCGCGGCCGCATCCGCAATGAGCAGATGGCGCGCGAATGGGTGCGCTGGGGCGCGGCCAACGGCATCGACGGGATCAAATTCTTCCTGCGCGGCGATGAAACGCCCGAGGTGGTCCTGGCCGCCATCGACGAGGCCAAGAAGAACGGCATGGGCACGGTGGCCCACATCGCCCAGCCGGGCGTGGCCCAGTTGAACGCACGCGATCTGGCCGAGGCTGGCCTCGGCACGGTGACCCACTTCTACGGCCACTTCGAAGCCCTGCTGGGCGGCCGCAGCATCCAGAACTATCCGACCGACTACAACTTCTACGATGAGCAGATGCGCTTCGGCGAGGCTGCGGAAATCTGGAAGGAGGTCGAGCCCGGCACGCCGCAGTGGTTCGAATACCTTGAGGAGCAGAAGGCGACCGGCGTCGTCTTCGACCCGACGATGACCATCTATGCGGCGTCGCGCGACCTGATGCGGGCGCGCAATGCGCCGTGGCATCAGATCTACACCCTGCCGACGCTGGCGGACTATTTCCAGTCCACGCGCGACAACCACGGCAGCTACTTCTTCGACTGGACGACCTCGAACGAGGTGGCGTGGCGCCGCTTCTATGAGCGGTTCATGCGTCTGGTGAACGACTACAAGAAGATCGGCGGCCGGGTGACGGTGGGGTCGGATTCCGGCTTCATCTGGAAGCTTTATGGCTTCGGCTACATTGAAGAGTTGGAGCTGCTGCAGGAGGCGGGCTTCAACCCGCTGGAGATCGTGCGCGCCGCGACGATGGACGGGGCGACGACCCTGACCGAGCCGACGGGCAAGGCGCCGACCTTCGGCGTCGTGCGGCCCGGCATGAGCGCGGATCTGGTCATCACGACCGAGAATCCGCTGGCCAACTTCAAGACCCTTTACGGCACCGGACATGAGCGCCTGAGCCCCGAAAACCGCATCGAGACGGTGGGCGGGGTGCGTTGGACGGTGGCGCGCGGGGTCGCCTACGACGCTCCGGCCCTGCTGGCCGACGTCCGGGCCATGGTCGATCGGCAAAAAGCCGAACGGGGAGAGGCGTCCGCCGGGCGCTGATCCAAAAAAGAGCGACGCAGGCGACGCCGAAATGGGGACGGCGCGCCTGGGTTCAGATCAAAAAACGAGGGGTGATCCAATGAGACTGTCTGCGTATCTGAAGACCGGCACGATAATCGCCGGTCTGGCCGTCACGGCCGCCGCCGCCGCCCAGCCTGCCTGGGCTCAATCCGAAGCGCCGGCCGCCGAGCCGGAAGCCAGCGCCGTCGCCGATATCGTGGTGACCGGCTCGCGTATCCGGCGTCCGAACGTCGAGGCCGCGACCCCGGTCAACGTCGTCGACGCCCAGGAAATCGAGAACACCGGCGTCACCAACCTGATCGACGCCATGACGCGCCAACCGCAGGTCGGTCTCGGCTCCTCGGCCTCCAGCACGACCAACTCGGTGTCGGGCCAGGGCCTGGCCACCCTGAACCTGCGTAACCTGGGGTCGAGCCGCACCCTGGTGCTGGTCAACGGCCGCCGCCACGTCGCCGGTTCGGCGGGCACCAGCGCGGTGGACGTCAACTCCATCTCGAAGACCACGATCGCACGCATCGACACGGTGACGGGCGGCTCCTCGGCCGTCTATGGCGCCGACGCCGTGGCCGGGGTGGTCAACTTCATCACCAAGCAGGACTTCGACGGCGTCGCCTTCCAGTCGCAGTATGGTTCGGCCGACGGCCCGAACACCTACTACGGCTCGGTCGCGGTGGGGCGGAACTTCAACGACGACCGGACCAACATCATGGGCGCCCTGACCTATGACAAGTCCGAGGGCCTGTTCCGCCACGAGCGCGACTACGCCATGAGCGCCCTGGCTGAAATCCCGAACCCGAACAAGAAGAGCCCGGACGACGGCCTGCCGTCCTTCATCCAGGCGCGGGACGTCTACACCAACACCCAGAACAACTTCTTCACCCCGGTCATCGTCGATGCGATCGGCTCCAACAAGGCCTTCGCCCTGACCTTCACGCCGGACGGCAAGCTGGTTCCGTTCGACCGCGGCCAGATCCTGTATGACGGCGCCGGGCGCGAGCAGAAGCAATCGATCGGCGGCGACGGTTTCCAACTGCGCGACGACATGCTGCGCACGCCGGTCGAGCGTTTCGGCGGCGAACTGCAACTGCGTCACCAGTTCCAGCCTTCGGTCGACTTCATCAGCGAACTGAACCTGTTCGCCGAAGCCAAGTATTTCCACATGGAGGCCAGCAGCCAGGCGCGGAACGGCACCTTCGCCGACAGCTCGCCGGGCATGTCCACGGGCAACGCCTATCGCATCCAGGCGGACAACGCCTTCCTGCCCGATGAGCTGAAGACCATGCTGGCGCAGGCCAACATGAAGTTCTTCGACATCACCCGCATCGATACCGACTTCGGCATCCGCACCTCGCGCAGCGTGTACGACACCACGCGCTTCGTGACCGGCGTGGACGGCGCCTTCAGCAACGGCTGGCGGTTCGAGGCCTACGTCAACTACGGCCAGACCGAGTCGGAGTTCACCAACTTCGACCGCCTGCAGAAGGAGTTCTATGAGTCGATCGACGCCATCACGGAGAATGGGCAGATCGTCTGCCGCAGCGTGGATGCGCGGGCGCGGGGCTGTCAGCCGCTGAACCTGTTCGGAGCCTATCAGGGCTCCCCGGAAGCGATCGACTATTCCTACATCTACACCGTCCGCAACGACCGCATCCGCCAGTGGAACGCGGTGGCCAGCGTCAACGGCGAGCTGTTCTCCTATCCCTCGCTGTTCAGCGGAACCAGCCTGCCGGTCGCCTTCGCGGCGGGCGTGGAGTGGCGCAAGGAAGCCAGCAGTGCGATCCCGGACATCCGCTCGCAGCAGGGGCTGATCTTCCAGAACAAACAGGCCCGGACCGAGGGCGCCTATGAGTCCAAGGAAGTCTTCGGCGAGGTCAATCTGCCCCTGCTGGCCGATGTGCCGTTCATCCAATACCTGGATCTGACGGCGGCCTATCGCTACCAGGACTACACCACCACAGGCGGCGACAGCAGCTACGGCCTGGGCATGGAGTGGACGGTCGACCGCAACATCCGGTTCCGCGCCAACTACGCCAAGGCGGTGCGGGCGCCGAACATCAGCGAATTGTTCGACGGCGGCGGCGAAGGCTATAACCTGTTCGATGATCCCTGCGACGCGACGCGCCTGAACATCGGGAACTTCCCTGACAACCGCAAGGCGAACTGCGCAGCCCTGGGCCTCGATCCGGGCTTCACCCAATCGATCGCGACCAAGCCCGCCATCAGCAAGGGCAACCCCGACCTGCGTCCGGAAGAGGGCGAAACCCTGACCCTGGGCGTCGTCCTGACGCCGTCCTTCCTGCCGGGCCTGGCGGTCACCGTCGATCACTACGACATCAAGATCAGCGACGTGATCGCCTCGCTGGGCGCGCGCACCATCATCAACAACTGCGTCGACAGCCCGACCCTGGACAACCCGTTCTGTCCCAATGTCACGCGCGGCCCCGACGGCAACATCGCCAGCGTGGTGAACCAGGTCATGAACGTCGCCGAGTACACCAACTCGGGCTGGGACGTGACCGCGTCCTACCGCACGGATCTGGCGAAGCTGGGTCTGCCGGACTACGGCTCGCTGTCGCTCAGCGCGGCCGCCGGCTTCCTGGATGAGCTGACCTATGACCCGGTTCCGGGCGACGCCAGCGTGCGCGACGAGCAAGCGGGCGAGGCGCCCAATCCCAAGCGCCGGATCAACTTCCGCGTGTCCTGGGACTATGACCGTCTGTCGCTCTCCTACGCCAATCAGTATCTGAGCAGCGTGCTGCGGAGCAACCAGGACAAGGTGGGCGCGTATGAAGTGTGGAAGGCCCCGTCGTGGCTGACGCACGACATCCGGGCTGAATACCGCTTCGACCGCTACTCGGTCTTCGCCGGTGTGAACAACTTCACCAATGAAGCGCCGCCGCAGACCGCATTCACCTGGACCGGGACGGGTCTGTACAATGGCTTCAACGCCAGCATTTACAACAACCTGGGTCGTTACGTTTACGTTGGCGTGAACGCCCGATTCTAATCCAGAGTAGTGAAGCCGCCCGGTGACGGGCGGCTTCTTGCCTTATCGGACGCCGCCCGGCGTCCCTGTGTTTTTCGGGGGGAAAGACGATGAAGTCTCTCACTGCTTTCGGGGCCCTGGCGGTCGCTGTCGGGATTCTGGCCGTAGGGGGCGTAGCCGCTCCGCAACAGGCCCGGGCCGCTTCGGCTTCGGCCGCCGCCGCTGCGCCCTCGGCCCTGGACGCCCAGTTCGAGGCCATCGCCGCCGAGGAGTGGGCCTGGCGTCAGAAAGAGATTCCGTCGCGGGCGTCCAAACCCAGCACCCTGCCGGACGTCAGCGCCGCCACCCAGCAGCGTCGTCTGGAATACTGGACGGCCGTGCAGCGCCGTCTCGAGGCCATCTCGCCCGAGCAGCTGTCGCCGAACCAGCGCACCAACTACGCCGTCTACAAGCATCAGATCGACAACTTCGTCGATGACGGCCGCCACCGGCTGTATGAGATGCCTTTCAACTCGGACAGCTCGTTCTGGTCGTCGCTGACGGGGATGGGCAATGCGACCTTCACCTCGGTCGAGGACTATGAGCGCTATCTGTCCCAGATGCGGGACACGCCGCGCTATTTCGATCAGCAGATCACCAATATGCGCGCCGGCCTGGCGCGCGGCTTCACCCAGCCGAAGGCCTCTCTGGTGGGCCGCGACGTGTCGATCCTGGCGGTGACGGAACCGACGGACGTCACGCAGAATCCTTTCTACAAGCCCTTCCTGACCATGCCCGCGACCATGGCCGAGGCGGACAAGGCGCGTCTGCGCGCCGCTGCCGTCCAGGTGATCCAGCAGCAGGTCGTGCCGGCGCACCGCACCCTGCTGAGCTTCATTCGAGACGAATATGTGCCGGGCGCGCGCGACACCCTGGGCGCCAACCGTCTGCCGGATGGGGATGACTTCTATCAGACGCAGATTCGCCAATACACCAGCGTCAACCTGACGCCGGATCAGATCCATCAGATCGGCCTGGCCGAGGTCGCTCGTATCCGGGCCGAGATGGAGACGGTGATGCGCAGCACCGGCTGGACCGGCAGCTTCGCCGACTTCATCACCTTCCTGAAGACCGATCCCCAGTTCCACTATGACAAGCCGGAGCACCTGCTGTGGCACGGCGCCTGGGTCATCAAGAAGGTCGACGGCAAGATCGGCCAGTATTTCAACCTGAAGCCGCGCGACACCTTCAGCCTGATCCCCGTGCCGGACGCCATCGCGCCCTATTACACGGCCGGTCGGGGCGGCAACGGCGTCTGTCTGCTGAACACCTACGACCTGCCGTCGCGCCCGCGCTACAACATCCCGGCGCTGACGGTGCATGAGTGCAACCCCGGTCACGCCTGGCAGGGCAATCTGCGCCGCGAGCATGAGCCCATGCCCGACTACCGCGCCCAGACCTACATCTCGGCCTTCGGCGAGGGCTGGGCCCTCTATACCGAGAAGCTGGCGGTGGAGATGGGCATCTATGAAGACGCCTATGAGGACTTCGGCCGCCTGACCTATGAGATGTGGCGCGCGGCGCGTCTGGTCATCGACACCGGCGTCCACTCCAAGGGCTGGACCCGCGAACAGGCGGTGGCCTTCCTGAGCGAGAACACCGCCCTGTCCGACCATGAGGTCGGCACCGAGATCGACCGCTACATCACCTGGCCGGGTCAGGCTCTGTCCTACAAGCTGGGCGAGATCGAGATCGTGCGCCTGCGCCGTCTGGCCGAGGCGGAACTGGGGGCCGACTTCGACATCCGCGCCTTCCACGACCATCTGCTGGCCATCGGCGTCGCCACCATCCCGGCCATGACCGCCGAGATGGAGGCCTTCATCGCCCAGAGCAAGCAGGCTGCGGCGGCGACCCGTTCTGGACAATAATCGAGACCGGGCCGACGTCGACAGACGTCGACCTTCCGACACTGACAGACGCGTTGCGGATCACGCGCGGCTTTGTCAGTGTCGGGATTCTGTAAAGCGTAGAGGGGGAGAGCGCATGAGCGCTGGGGAATACAAGCTGGACGACGCCGACCGCCGCATCCTGCGGGTGCTGCAGCAGGATGGACGGATCACCAATCAGGATCTGGCCGCCGCCTGCAACATGTCGGCGTCATCCTGTTTCGAGCGGGTGCGTCGCCTGCGCGAGCGCGGCGTCATCACCGGCTATACGGCCCTGATCGACCCGAAGTTCGCCGAGCGCGAACTGCTGATCTTCATCGAGGTGCTGCTGGACCGCACGACCTCCGACATCTTCGACCAGTTCGCCGAGCGCATCCGCCGCTCGCCCGAGGTGCTGGAGTGCCACATGGTGGCGGGGGGCTTCGATTATCTGGTCAAGGTCCGGATGAGGGACATGGCCGCCTACCGCGTCTTCCTGGCCGACACCCTCATCGTCATGCCGGGCGTGCGCGAGACCCGCACCTATGCGGTGATGGAAGAGGTCAAGGACACCTCGGTCCTGCCGCTCTAGAGTGTGGGCGCGCCTCAGAGCGTCGCGCGAATTCTCTGCGCCAGTTCCAGAGCGGCGGTCTGGACCTCGGCGGATCGGTTGCTCCAGTCGACCGACCGCGCGCCAAGGTATTCCTCACGAGCCAGGGCGAGCGCGTCAGAGGCGGTGCGCGACAACTGAAGCCGAGCCCACTCTACCGCCCTTGCCTTGGACACGAAGGCCCCGTCCTTCGCGGTCCGCCACATGCGCGCGAGCGTCAGCAGCCCGTTGCGTTCATCCTCAGCCAGGGCGGCGAGCAAGATCGGCAGGCTGTCGTGGATGGCGCGCCTTATGTCCTGTCGAGTTATAGCGGGCAGCAGGTCGGCGGCGGGCGGTCCGAAAAGCGGGCGGGCCTCCAGACGGGCCTGGGCCAGCATGAGGGTGAACTCAGGATCCGCCCCGCCTTCGGGCAGACGGCCGGCCTCGAAGGCTTCGCGGAGCCATTCTCCGAAGACGAGCTCGGCGCGGGCGGGGTAGGCGGGGAGATCCAGCTCTCGAAGCAGGAAGGCGATGACTTCCAGAGGTCGAAGTCGGGAAGCGCCGGGCGGCGCCGAGACGGCGCTCAGAACTTGCAGCAGTTCTCGCCGGGTCTCGTTTGCAATGGGCGCGTCGACGACGACAAGCAGATCGATGTCGCTATGGGCGTGCAGGCCCTGGCTCACCGCCGAGCCATGCAGATAGACAGCCTTGAGAGAGACGCCGAGGCGTTCGCGCAGGAGAGTCAGGGCTTGATGGGCCTGCTCCGGGGCGTCGACGACAATCACGCGATGATGTCGGGCAGGATCTGGTCCTGGAGCTTCACGATGTCGTCGCGCAGGGCCAGCTTCTTGCGCTTCAGCCGGGCGATCATCAGCTGATCCGGGGCGGGCATGTGGCCGAGCGCCTCGATGGAGGCGTCCAGGTCGGCGTGCTCCTGGAGCAGGCGGGCCAGTTCGGCGCGCAGCGCCTCGTCTTCTTCGGACAGGTAAGGTTCGTCGTCGTTCATCGTCAGGCCCCGGACCGGGGGATTATAGCTGAGCTGGCGTCAGGTCGGAAGCAGGTCGGACAGGGTTCTGAGCGCCGGACGCGGCACGACGCGATCCCACAGGCGCGCCGTTTCGGCCATGGCGTCGATGGGCGGGCGAGGCGCGCCGGTCGGAGCGGGCGACAGGGCTTCGAGCCCGTTCAGCAGATGGCGCTCGGCGGCCAGTTCGATGGCCTTCACCTGTTCGCGCACGGCCAGGCGAGCGTCGGTCTCCAGGTCCGGCACGGGCGTCTTCAGCGTGCGGCGCACGGCGCGCAGGGGGGCGATGGTCGTGGTCTGCCAGGCGCGGGCGGTGTCGCAGGCGGCCTCGATGGTCTCCTCGTCGGGGCGACGCCCTGTGACGGCGGTCCAGGCGGCCCACAGCAGCAGGGGCACGTTCTGCTCGTGATAATCCTGAAGCGACAGGCAAGCCTCGGCCGCGCCCGGCGCGGCGTAGGCGGCGCAGGCCCATGTCCACAGATCGTCGCTCATGCCTCGCTCCCGCCTTTCAGCCCTTCCCAGCGGCGCACGGCCGACCAGTCCAGTCCGAATACGTCCAGCGCTCGCCCGACCGACTGGTCGACCATCTGCTCCAGACTGTCGGGACGGGCGTAGAAGGCGGGCAGGGGCGGGGCGATGACGGCGCCCATCTCGGCCAGGGCCGTCATGGTGCGCAGATGACCCAGGTGCAGCGGCGTCTCGCGCACCATCAGCACCAGGGGGCGGCGCTCCTTCAGCGTCACATCGGCGGCGCGGGTCAAAAGGGTCGAGGTCACGCCGGTGGCGATCTCGCTCATGGTCCGCACCGAACAGGGCGCGACGATCATGCCCAGGGTGCGGAAGGAGCCGGAGGAGATGGTCGCCCCCACGTCGTTCAGTCGATGAACCACGTCCGCCTTGGCCGTCAGCTCGTCGGGGGTGAGATCCGTCTCCTGCGACAAGGTGAGCAGGGCGGCGCGGGTGACGACCAGATGGCTCTCGACGCCCAGTTCGCGCAGGGCGTCCAGCACGCGCGCGCCATAGACGACGCCTGAAGCGCCAGAGATTCCAACGACTAGCCGAGAGGGCGCCGGCGCCCGAACGGTCGTGTTCACAACATCGGCCAATTTCGTCTCCAACCTGTCCGTGTTCGGAGCGGCGAGGGTCACTGCAATGTGATTCCACACCTCGCCGAACCGGGCGCTCAGTGTAGTGGTCCCTTAGACATGGAGGCGCAAGCCATGACCATCGAGGCTCGTATTCGCGAATTGGGTAATCGCCATCGGTCGCTGGATGAGACCATCCAGCAGGAGATGCGCCGGCCCACCGCGGACCCGACACACCTCAGGGAGCTGAAGCAGCGAAAACTGCGACTTAAGGAAGAGATCAACAGTCTGGAATCCCGAACCCACTAGCGGGCTTCCCACCTGAAATGACGACGGCCCCGGAAGATCGCTCTTCCGGGGCCGTTTTGTATCCGTCGATCGACAGGAGATCAGTCGCGCGAACCGAACACCGACTCGGCCGTGGGCTCGGCGCCCGAGCCATAGTCCGGCTCGGCCTCTTCCTCAGCGACGACTTCCGGCTCGACCTCGGGCTCGACGGGCTGGAGGACGCCGTTCTTGGCGTCGTCCTTGGCCTTCTTGTCGGCGGCCTTGCGGACCACTTCGTCCAGCTGCAGCTGGCCGGTCAGGCCCAGGGTCACAGGATCGACCGGTTTGATGTTGGCGGAGTTCCAGTGGGTGCGGTTGCGCACGCTCTCGATCGTGGCCTTGGTGGTGCCCAGCAGCTTGGCGATCTGGGCGTCGGTCACTTCCGGGTGGTTGCGGACGAACCACATGATGGCGTCCGGACGGTCCTGACGGCGCGAGACCGGCGTGTATTTCGGTCCGGACTTGGCCGGCTTCAGCAGTTCGGCGTGGCGGCTGACCACGGCCTTCATGCGGTAGTTCTCGTCGTTCTGGGCCTTGTCCAGCTCTTCGCGGGTCAGCTGGCCGTTGACGATGGGATCGGCGCCGCGGATATCGCGCGCCACGTCGCCGTCGGCGATGCCGCGCACCTCGAGCGGGTGCAGGCCGCAGAAGTCGGCGATCTGCTCGAACGAGAGCGAGGTGTTGTCCACCAGCCAGACCGCGGTGGCCTTGGGCATCAGGATGTCGGTCATGGGCATGGATCCCGGCGGTTGCGGCCCAAAAAACGGGCGTTTGAATCGACGGCGCCCGACCTTTTCGGCCGGGCGCGAGAAGACCTTTATAGGTGATTTCAGTTGAAATGAAAACGTCGTCTGTCGCGCTCATACAGCGAAGGTTCATCTGGCATGATGAACATTCAGGGCCAGGGCGCGTTGTGCGCCGGGAGAGATCTCGAAGGAGACCGTGTCATGAAGAAGTTCGTGGTTGCAGCGGCAGGTTTGGTCATGGCGGCGGGCGGTTTCTCCGTCGTGAACGTGAGTTCGGCGGAAGCCCAGGTTCAGGCGCGCGGCGCGCCGCGCGGCTCCTACGCCCAGAGCTGCTCGGGGGCCTATGTGAATCGCGGCCGCCTCTATGCGGATTGCCGCGACATGCGGGGCAATATGCGTGAAACCTCGATCGAACTGGCGCGCTGCTCCAGCGAAGAGATCGTCAACCGCGACGGCCGTCTGGCCTGCGGCCGCTTCCAGGGCGACTTCGAGAACGGCGGCCGTCCGGGGCGTCCTGGCGGCGGGTGGAACGACGGTCGGCCTGGCAACGGCGGTTGGGGCCAGTCCTCGATCACCGTCTACCGCGACGCCGACTATCGCGGCCAGTCGATGAGCTTCCGCAACGAGGTCCCGAACCTGCGCAACCTGGGCATCAACGATGCGATCAGCTCGATCCGCCTGTCGCGGGGAAGCTGGGAGGTCTGCGAGGACGCCAACTATCGCGGTCGCTGCGAGATCGTGCGCGGCGATATGCGCGACCTGCGCAATACGGGGATGAACGACAAGATCTCGTCCCTGCGTCCGGCCCGCAGCGGCGGCCGCTGGTAGGCTGTAGAGACGGTTGACGGATAGGGCGGGAGGCTTCGGCTTCCCGCCTTTTTCCTTTTTAGGGCAGCAGCACGACCTTGCCGACGTGGGCGCCGGCTTCCAGATGGGCGTGGGCGGCGGCGGCCTCGGCCAGGGGGAAGGTCGCCTCGACCTGGGCCCGCACGGCGCCGGAGGCGATCCAGGGCCAGACCGTAGTCTCGACGGCGGCGGCCAGGCGGGCCTTTTCGTCGGCCGGGCGGCTGCGCAGGGTCGAGCCGGTCAGGACGATCCGCTTCAACATGATCCGCATCAGGTCGACCTCGGCCCGCGCGCCCGTCAGGGTCGCGATCACCACCCAGCGTCCGCCGGGCTTCAGGGCGTTGAGGTTCAGTTCGGCGTAGGCGGCGCCCACCATGTCCAGCACCACGTCGGCGCCGCCTGCCTCCTGGATGGCGACGGCCAGGTCGTCCTGGGTCGCGTCCAGGCTGACGTCGGCGCCCAGGACGCGGGCGGCCTCGGCCTTGGCGCCGCCGCGCGAGGTGGCGATGACGCGGGCGCCCGCCGCCTTGGCCATCTGGATGGCCATGACGCCGATGCCGCTGGTGGCGCCGTGGATCAGCAGGGTCTCGCTCGCCTTCAGCCCGCCGCCCTCGAAGACGTTGGTGAAGACGGTGAAGGCGGTCTCGGGCAGGGCCGCGGCCTGGATGAAGTCCAGACCCTCGGGGATCGGCAGGGCGTGGCGGGCGTCGACCACGGCGTATTCGGCGTATCCGCCGCCCCCCAGCAGAGCGCAGACCCGGTCGCCGACCGCCCAGCGCGTCACGCCTTCGCCTAGGGCATCAACCTCGCCCGCGACCTCCAGCCCCAGAATGTCCGAGGCGCCCGGCGGGGGCGGATAACGGCCCTCGCGCTGGACGATGTCGGGGCGGTTCACGCCCGCCGCGCGCACGCGGATGCGGATTTCGCCGGGCGCAGGAGCGGGTAGGGGGCGCGTGGCCAGGCGCAGGGCGTCGGCGGGGCCGCGTCCGTTTTCGATCTCTATGGCCTGCATGGTGCAGCCTCCCTTGCTTGCATTCCGGTTCAATGCGGCGTTCACATAGGAGGTCGTGCCCGTAATGGCCAAGGAGGCGAGGATGAGTTTCGAAGATCTGGAGCCCCGGCCGCAGCGCGGCGAGGCCATCGCCGCCCTGGGGCGCGAAGACCTGGACCTCTACGCCGTGGATGAACTTCAGGAGCGGATCGCGGCCCTTGAGGCCGAGATCGCCCGCGCGCGCGCCGCCATTCAGGGCAAGTCTTCACAGCGCAGCGCCGCCGATGCGCTGTTCAACTTCCGCTGAGGCGCGCGGGTTGGGGACGGTTTCGGCCGCCCCCTCCCGTCGGATCAGCTTCCGTGGCATGACGATTGCAGCGAGCGAATGCATGAGATTCGTGGATAGACGCCTGTGACCGCCATCGAAGCTGAACCGAGCCCGGCGCGCCTTGTCGGCGCCGAAGTGCTGGATTTCGCGCGCTCCGAGCTGTTCGAGCGCACCTTCCGCGAAGGCATGGAGCTGGTCGAGGAGACCGCCGCCTATCTGGATGGCGACGGACGCCAGGATTCGCGCCTGCTGTCGCGGGCGGCGGCCCTGTCCTATGCGGGCGAGAGCATGAAGCTGACCACGCGGCTGATGCAGATCGCCTCGTGGCTGCTGGTCCAGCGCGCCGTGCGGGAACAGGATATGAGCGCCGAGGCGGCGGGCGACCCCCGCTACCGCCTGGCCGATCGCCGTATGGAGACGGAGCCGCGTCGCGGCGACCTGCCGATCGCCCTGATCGAATACGCCGTGCGGGCCGAGAAGCTCTACGACCGCGTGCTGCACCTGGACCGGCAGATGTATGTGGAGCCGGCGACGGCGCCCGCCAATCCGGTGCAGAGTCAGATGGATCGTCTGCGCGCCGCCTTCGGCTGAGCGCCTCGCTTACGGCGTCACTTCGTCCGGATCGATCGGGGCGTCGGCCACCACCTGCGGCAGGTTGACGGCGATGCCCAGGGCGTCGGCCAGCTTGGCGTCGCGCTTGTAGACGTCCTCGCGGAAGGCGACGCGGCCCTGACCGTCGACGAAGGCGGTCCAGTAGAGCAGGCGCACGCCGATGTTGCGGCCGGTGGTCACGCGCTTGGTCTCGCCGCTGGCCTGGGCCGCGTCGAACACGGCCAGGCGTTCAGGGTCGGGCGACAGCAGCAGGCGGGCGAAGCCGATGGCGTCCTGCACCCGCACGCAGCCGTGGCTGCGCTGGCGCACCGACAGGTTGAAGGCCCCCCGCGCCGGGGTGTCGTGCAGGAAGATGGCGTAGCTGTCCTGCAACTCGAACTTCACATTGCCCAGCGACGACTTCGGCCCGGCCCGCTGCACCACCCAGCCGTCAGCGTTGACGTACATGTCGTTGGCGGCGAGGTAGCCGGGGCCCTTGGGTAGGATCTCGCGCCGGGCGATGCCCATGGGCACGGTCCACGGCGGATTGGCCACGACCGAGGCGAAGGGCTTTTCAAGGCTGGGGGTCTGGTTGGCGGCGGTGCCGACGATGACGCGGTTGGAGTGAACCGGCTTGCCGTCCTTCCAGTAGACCATGATGGCGGCGGCGGTGTTGACCTCGATCCGCTCGGGGTTGAGTTCGCGCTTCAGCCAGCGGCGACGCTCCAGGTTCAGGGCGATCTGGCGGGCGCGGTCCTCGGCCGTGGCGGTCAGGGAGCGCTGGGTCGCAGGGCCGACGCGGCCGTCGGAGCCCAGGCCGTGACGCGTCTGGAAGCTGCGAACCGCCTGCTGAAGCTCGGAACCATAGGCCAGGTTGCCCTTCAGCCGCTCGGCGGCGGCGGCGCTCAGGTCGCCCTCGGCGGCGAGGCGCGCGGTCAGGGCGGGGATGCGCGGGTCGCTGCTCCCCGGCTCGATCGTGCCGCTGCTCAGGCGGAAGGCGGGCCAGCCGCCCTGACGGGCGATGCGGCGATAGCGGGCGTAGCCGGCCGATAGATTGGTGTAGCCCAGGTCCGTCGGGGGCAGGGCGTCGAACCACTGGCTCAGCGTGTTGGCGGCCACGGCGTCGACCAGGCCGCGCGGCAGGTCGATGCTGTTCTTCTGCATCTCCCACAGCTCTTCGACCGTCTCGGGCCGGATGCGGCCCTCGGCCAGGACACGGGCGTAGGCCAGGGCGGCGGCGGTGGTGCGGATCTCGGCCGTCTCGCGGTCGGCGGCCAGGCCGACGAAGTCGAAGAAGTCTCCCGCCGGCAGGCCATGGCGTTCGGCGCCGGCGGCGACTTCCTGCAGCACGCGCAGGCGATCGGCCGTCCAGATCGGCTTGCCCTGGGTCAGTTGGTAGACGGCGCGGACCTCGGCCTGCTGGGCGGCGGGCAGGCGCCCGGCCTGGGCGTCGAAGCCGGCGATGAAGATCTGCGGATCGGTGGTGCGCGTCTGGGCCAGCGCTCCGCTCGCCGCCGCCAGCGTCAGGCTCGTCGTGGCGACGCCAAGGCCCAGTTCCCGTCGGTTCATCGTCTGCAACTCATGTGGTCCGATCAGGCCCGGACCCAGCGTCCACGCCCCAAATGATCGAACGCGTTCATATTATCGGCGTTCCGGGCAACAAAAAAGCGCCGGCCCTCGGACCGGCGCTTTTGTGGCGAACTTGTCGCACCAAGCGTGGCTTACTTCTTGATGAAGCCGCCGAACTTGTTGTTGAAGCGCGACACGCGGCCGCCGCGGTCCATCAGGTGCTGGTTGCCGCCGGTCCAGGCCGGGTGAGACGTCGGGTCGATGTCCAGGTTCAGCGTGGCGCCTTCCTTCCCGTAGGTCGAACGGGTCTGGTAGGTGGTGCCGTCGGTCATCACAACAGTGATGAAGTGGTAGTCGGGGTGCGTGTCCGCTTTCATCGATCTTGTCCGTCTCTGCGCGACGACGATGCCGACCGTCACTGCGCGTAAATAGAGAATCCCGCCGCAGGGCGCGACGGGAGCGAGGGGCGGCGTTTACACCGGGGGGCGTTCCGGGGCAAGAGCGCGGCCATGACCCACGCAGAACCCCAACGCCACGCTCAACCGACAGGCCGCCCCGGCGCCGGGGCCGTTCTGGCCGAGCAGATGGAAGAGGCGGGCGGCAAGCGCGCCAAGAGCCGCAACATTCGTCCCCTCGGGCGGCTGCTGCCCTTCCTGGGGCGGCACAGGATGGATGCAGGCATTTCGGCGATCTGGCTGATCGGTTCGACCGTCGCCTCCCTGGCCCTGACGGCGACGGCGCGCGGGGCCATCGACCAGGGGTTCGAGAGCGGCGGCGCCCATATCGACAAGTGGTTCCTGATCCTGGGCCTGAACGCCGTGATCCTGGGGCTGGCGACGGCGCTGCGCTATTTCTACGTCACCAAGACGGGCGAGCGGATCATCGCCGATCTGCGTCAGGCGCTGTTCCAGCGCATCCTGACCTTGGACCCCGTCTTCTTCGCCCACATGCGCACGGGCGAGGTGCTGTCGCGCCTGACCACGGACATCCAGCTGGTGGACACCCTGCTGACCACCTCGATCAGCTATGCGCTGCGTAACCTGCTGACCCTGATCGGCGGGGTGATCCTGCTGTTCTTCGTCAGTCCGAAGCTGACGGCCTTCGTCCTGCTGATCGTGCCGCTTCTGATCGTGCCGCTGTTTCTGTTCGGTCGGGTCGTGCGACGTCTGACGGTGAAGTCGCAGGACACCTTCGCCGGGGCCGTGGGCTTCGCCGGGGAAAGCGTGGACGCCATAGAGACGGTTCAGGCCTTCGGTCGTGAAAGGAGCGCCATCGGCCGTTTCGGCGCGGCGGTGGAGGAGGCGTTCGGCGTCTCCCTGAAGCGGATGCGGGCGCGGGCGGTGATGACGGCCATGATCATCGTCGTCATGTTCGGCGGCGTGACCCTGGTGCTGTGGCTGGGCGCGCAGGACGTGATCGCCGGGACCATGACGCCGGGCGCCCTGCTGCAGTTCGTGCTGCTGTCGGTGTTCGCGGCGGGCGCTGTCGGCGCCTTGGGCGAAAGCTGGGGCGACGTGCAGAAGGCCGCAGGGGCCATGGAGCGGATTGACGAGCTGATGCGGGCGACCCCCGCCATCGCGCCGCCCGCCAGTCCGGTCGCCCTGCCTCAACCGCCGCGCGGCGAGGTGTCGATGTCAGCGGTGGACTTCGCCTATCCGGGCCGCCCCGACCTGCCGGCGCTGAAGGGCTTCAGCCTGACCGTGCGGCCGGGCGAGACGGTGGCTCTGGTCGGGCCGTCGGGGGCGGGCAAGTCAACGGTCTTCCGCCTGTTGCTGCGCTTCTATGACCCGCAGTCGGGCCTGGTGTCGGTGGACGGCGTGGACGTGCGCGCGGCCGATCCGGTCGATGTGCGCAACCGCTTCGCCTGGGTGTCGCAGGAGGCGCCGCTGTTCTCGGGTTCGGCGCTAGAGAACATCCGCTTCGGCCGCGAAGCGGCTACGCTGGAGGAAGCCCGGGCCGTCGCCGCCGAGGCTCAGGCGCTCGGCTTCATCGACGCCCTGCCGGAAGGCTTCGACACGCCGCTGGGCGAGCGCGGCAAGAGCCTGTCGGGCGGGCAGCGCCAGCGTCTGGCCATTGCGCGCGCTCTTGTGCGCGAGGCGCCGATCCTGCTGCTGGACGAGGCGACCAGCGCGCTGGACGCCGAGAACGAGCGTCTGGTGCAGGCTGCGCTGGATCAGGCGATGTCCGAGCGCACCACCCTGGTCATCGCCCACCGTCTGGCGACCGTGCTGAGGGCCGACCGCATCGTGGTGATGGACGGCGGTCAGGTGGTCGAAGAGGGCACGCACGCCGAGTTGACGGCCAAGGGCGGGCTGTATGCGCGGTTGGCGAAGCTGCAGTTTCAGGGAACCTGATTGTAAACCCTCTCCCGGCGGGAGAGGGTAGGTTAGCGTGCGTCTACAGCCGCTGCGGGAAAATCGCTGAACACGGCGTCGACGCCCAGCGCGTAGATCGCCTTCAGCCAGCCCGCCAGATCGCCGTGGTCGGCCGGCGCTTCGCCGATGCGGTATTGGGCGGGCAGGAACAGGTTCTCCGCCCGGAAGGTCCAGACCACGACCTTCAGTCCCGCCGCATGGGCGTCAACCGTCAGGCTGGAGGCGTCGAGCGCCCGGCCCGCGTCGTCACGCGGCACGACCATCAGATCCTGCACTCCGATCGCGGCGGCATGGCGGGCGATCTCGGCCAGACCCTCTGACGTCGCCATCTCGGCGTAGGTCACGCCGGGCCGGTCGGCGGGGCCGCCGCCCGCCTGCATCAGTTGCAGCAGGGGGGCGTCGATGCGCGCGGCCAGCCGCTCCAGAGTCCCGACCTCGAAGCACTGGATCAGGATGGGGGCGTCGGCGCCGGTCAGGTTGTGGCGCTCCAGCGCCGCGACGAAGGCGTCCTCCATCGGCAGGCCCAGAGCGGCGAAGTGGGACGGGTGCTTCAATTCGGGCGCGACGCCGATGACGCGGCCGGTGCGGGCGCTGGCGTCACGGGCGATCTCGACCACTTCGTCGAAGGTCAAAATCGGCTCCTGGCCGTCGAAGGCGGCCGAGGCGGGGCGCAGGGCGGGCAGGCGCTCGCGGGCGCGAAGGGTCTTCAGTTCAGCCAGGGTGAAGTCTTCGGTGAACCAGCCGGTGATGGGAACGCCGTCCACGTCGCGGGTGGTGCGGCGCGGGGCGAACTCGGGACGGCCGGCGACGTCGGTGGTCTCGCCGATCTCGTTCTCGTGGCGGACGACCAGATGGCCGTCGCGGGTCATGACCAGATCCGGCTCGATGAAGTCGGCACCCTGTTCGATAGCCAATTCATAGGCGGCGCGCGTGTGTTCGGGCCGCTCGCCCGAGGCGCCCCTGTGGGCGATGATGACGGGGGTAGAGGGCGGCGTGGACATGGCCGGTTGGCTCGACGACAGGAGGACGGCGGTCAGGATGGCGGCGATCATGGCCGAAGGGTAGGGGCGGGACGTGACAGGCGCGTGATTTCTCCCTCCCCTTCATGGGGAGGGTGGTCGTCGCTCAGCGACGAGCGGGTGGGGAGGGCTAAGCCAGACATGACGAAGGCGGCGCCACATCAGCGGCGCCGCCCCCACCCGGTTTCGCCCTTTCGGGCTCAACCACCCTCCCCATGAAGGGGAGGGAGAATTTTGCATTACGCCTCGCGCAGGATCTTGCGCAGCTTGGAGTGGATGTCCGGGTTGCCGGCGACGATCTGCTTGCCGTTCATCGGATCGCCGTCCTGATCGATGGTGGTGACGACGCCGCCCGCCTCAGTGACCAGCAGGATGCCCGCCGCCACGTCCCACGGTTGCAGGTTGCGCTCGAAATAGGCGTCGTAGCGGCCCGCGGCGACCCAGGCGAAGTCCAGCGAGGCGGCACCCAGGCGGCGGATGCCCGCGACGCGCTGGCCGACGGCGTGGATGTCCTTGATGGCCTGACCGTGGCCCGTCTTGCCGATGAAGGGCAGGCCCGTGGCGATCAGGCACTCGGCCATGTCGGCGCGTCCGGCGATGCGGATGCGCGTGTCGTTCAGATAGCAGCCCTTGCCCTTTTCGGCCCAGAACATCTCGTTCATGACCGGGTTGTAGGTGACGCAGGCCACGATCTCGGACGTGCCGTCGGGATGCTTGCGCTCCAGACCCACCGTGATGGCGAAGTGGGGCATGGCGTGCATGAAGTTGGTGGTGCCGTCGATCGGATCGACGATCCAGGTGTGGGTCTTGTCGGTGCCCTCGACCATGCCGCGTTCCTCGCCCAGGAAACCGTAGCCGGGGCGGGCCTTCAGCAGCAGCTCGAACAGGGTCTGTTCGGCCTTGACGTCGGCGGCGGTGACGAAGTCGCCGGGGCCCTTGCGGGACACCTGGAGCTGGGACACCTCGCCGAAATCCCGGAGCATCGGGCGGGCGGTCTTGCGGACGGCGTCCATCATGACCTGGAGCAGGGCGGAAGCGAGGGCCATAGGCGGTTCTCCTGATCCGTCGATCCTCGAAAGGCCTGCGGCCCGGATGGACGGAGAAGCAAAAGGGGCGCGGACCATCCGCGCCCCTGTAGTCTTTACAGCGCCCGGCCTTGGCCGGGAATGACGGCGTTTGTTAGTCCGCGCGGCGGACGTATTCGCCGGTCGAGGTGTCGACGATGATCTTCTCGCCCGTCGACATGAAGGGCGGGATCATGACGCGGATGCCGTTCGAGGCCTTGGCGGGCTTGTAGGACGACGAGGCGGTCTGGCCCTTCACGGTCGGCTCGGTCTCGACGACTTCCAGCACGACCTGTTCCGGCAGTTCCAGACCGATCGGACGCTCCTCGTGCGACTCGATGATGACCTTCATCCCTTCCTGCAGGTAGGGGATGCGGTCTTCGCCGACCCAGCCCTTTTGCAGTTCGATCTGCTCATAGGATTCGTCGTCCATGAAGACGAGGGTTTCGCCGTTGTCGAACAGATAGGAGTAGTCGCGCTGTTCCAGCGTGACGCGCTCGACCTTGTCTTCCGAGCGGAAGCGTTCGTTCAGCTTGTTGCCGGTTTCGAGGTTCTTGGCCTCGACGTTGGCGAAGGCGCCGCCCTTGCCGGGCTTGACGTGGCTGGCCTTGGTGACGACCCACAGGCCGCCGTTGTGTTGCAGGACCATGCCGGGCTTGATGGTGTTGGCGTTGATTTTCATGAGAACCGTAGGGCTCGTTGCTGGGGGGCGGCAGGCGCCGACCGCCAAGGCGTGGCGCGCCAAATCGCCGGGAGCCCTAGAGGATAAGCCGAAAAAGGGCAATGGCGCTGCTCGGCGACTCGCGGATTCAGGCCGCGTCGTCCAGACCGCGTTCCGCCTGATTGGCCAGGCGCACGCCCATGCCGGTGGGTGCGGCCAGCTTGCCCGCGCCGGGGTCAAGTTTGCGCGCTTCATGGGCGAAGGCGGCGGCCAGACCGGCCGAGGACATGGCGGCCAGAATCTGGGTCCATCGTCCGGTGGGCCGCGCGGCCAGCCAGACGGCGTTGACCGTCTGGGCGACGGCCCACAGGCCCATGGCGGCGTTGCGTCCGGGCCTTGCGGGCGCGTTCCACACGCGCAGGGCCGACAGGGTGGTGGCGGAGAAGACGGCAGGGAGGATCAGGCTGAACGGTCCGCGCGGCCGCTCGGTGATCGGACCCTCGCGTTTTCGGGCGCCGGTCAGGCCGCGTGTCTGCGGGGGAACGGCGCGGGTCGCCACGGCTGTCGCCGCCAGGGCGAAGCCGACGGTCAGCGCCGCGCCCAGGGCGACGTGACGCCAGTCGCGGCCTTCGGCGTTGAGGAAGTCCGCCGCGTGGTCGCGGGCGGCGTCGAAGGCGTCGTCCATGCTGCTCATCCAGCCAAGAACAACCGGGCGCGGCGGACGTTCCCGCCTTCTGAGGCCGCGCCCGGCCCTGGATCAGTTCCCTGTGGCGGCGCCGTCGGTGACGATTTCCTTCATCGCCGACTGCAGATAATTCTGCGCGCCCATCAGTTGGATCAGACTGTGCTGGTTCTCGAGGAAGTCGACGTGCTCCTCGGTGTCGGCCAGGATCTTCATCAGCAGGTCGCGGCTGACGTAGTCGCGGGCTTCCTCGCACTGGGTGACGGCGTCGCGGGTCGTGGCGCGGCTGTCGATCTCCAGCTGCAGGTCGGCGCCCAGGCATTCGATCGGGTCTTCGCCGACCTTCAGCTTGTGCAGATCCTGCAGATTGGGCAGGCCGTCCAGGAAGAGGATGCGCTTGATCAGCATGTCGGCGTGCTTCATCTCGCCGATCGATTCCTCGTAGATGACGTTGCCGAGGTGGGCCAGGCCCCAGCTCTCGAACATGCGGGCGTGCAGGAAGTACTGGTTCACCGCCGTCAGTTCGTTGGTCAGCACCGCATTGAGGGTGCGGATGATCGCGGGATCGCCCTTCATGGTCGTCGTCCTTCAAAAAGCAGCGGCGGAGACGGCCTCGACGCAAGGCCGAGCCTCCTGACCGCCCGTGACGACCTTCATATCACGGCTTTGCAGCCGCTGATTATTTGCGAGTTTTTATCACTGCATTGATAATGCGAGTGAAATCCGCTTTCAAAACCGTCTATTCGGCGGCGATGGCGAAGGCGGTCTGGGTTTCCTGGATCATCTGGCGCATCTCGCACACGCATTTGGCGCACTGGGGCGCGCATTGGTGGCTGGCGAAGATGTCCTTCGGGCGGCTGGCGCCCGCCTCGATGGCGAGGGCGACGTCACGCTGGCGAAGACCGTTACAGTTGCAGACGTACAAGGCGAGGCACCCGGAACACTGAGAATGGCTCGCTATAGCACTTATTAAGGCGGGTGCAAATCATTCGCATGCACATGCGACATTGACGGCGCCGACGCCGACGGGCAGGGCTCGGCCATGGCTCGTCAACCGCAAATTCCCGCCCGTCCGCCTTGCCGGCTGTACCTGATCACCCCGGCCGCCATCCCGGATCTGGACGCTTTCGCCGCCGATCTGGAGACCGCCCTGGCGTCTGGCGACTGCGCCGCCCTGCAGATCCGCCTGAAGCAGGCCTCGGACGAGGAGATCCGGGCCGCCGTCGCCCGGCTGAAGCCGATCTGCCAGGCGCACGACGTGGCTCTGATCCTGAACGACCGTCCGGATCTGGCGCGCGCCACGGGCTGCGACGGCGTGCATGTGGGCCAGGAGGACGCCTCCCTGGCCGAGGCGCGTCGCATCATGGGCGAGGACGCCATGATCGGCGTCACCTGCCACGACAGCCGCCACCTGGCGATGGAGGCGGCCGAGGGCGGGGCGGACTATGTCGCCTTCGGCGCCTTCTTCCCGACGGCGACCAAGGAGGTGGTCCATCACGCCGAGCCCGAGATCCTGACCATCTGGCAGGAGACGATGGAGGTTCCCTGCGTCGCCATCGGCGGCGTCACGGCCGAGAACGCGGGCGGACTGGCCGCGGCGGGCGCGGACTTCGTGGCCGTCAGCGCCGGGGTCTGGGCGCATCCACAGGGGCCGGCGGCCGCCATGCGGGCCTTCGACGCGGCCCTCGCGGCGGCTTCGGCGACCGTCGCCTGACTTCAGAGGATGTTTAGGAAGCTGGGGCAGGGTGCGAGGCCAGTGTCGCATCGTGGACCCGATCATGACGATGAGCCGCGCGCTCGAAAGGACTGAAGCCGTCGTAGAGCCGTCGGGCCTGGCGCCCGTCGCGCCCCCGTCGTCGCAGGCGAACGCCGCCTTCTTTCGACAGCCTCTGCTGCCGATCCTGACCGCCGTGGGGGTGACGATCCTCGTGGTTCTGGCGATCAGCTTCGCCCGGGCCAATGGCGTGGTCGCGGCCCTCTGGGGCGCCGGCGGCCTGGCGATGGCCCTGTGGCTGCGCGGCGGTCGGGGAGCCGCCTATGATTGCGGCTTCGCCGTGCTGATCGCCGCGGGAGTCCTGGCGGGCGAGTTCCTGAGCGGCAATGGGCCGACCCTGGCTCTGCTTTTCACCGTGGCCAACCTGTTGGAGATCGCCCTGGCGGTGGTCCTGACACGACGGCTGGTGACGGGACTGCACGTCGACAGCGTCGAAGGATTGGCGCGGTTCCTGATGGTTTGCGCCATAGCGCCGCTGCCGTCCGCCGTGTTCAGCGCCGTCGCTCTGCACATGATGATCGGCGTGGATCTGCTGGATTCGCTGCGGATCTGGTGGAGCGGGCACGCCCTGGGCTTCGCTGTCCTGGGCGTGTTCGGCCTGACCCTGCGCCGAAAGCATCTGGATATTCTGCGCCAGCCCGCGCGTCTGGCCGAGGGCGTGGCGCTCAGCGCTCTGATCCTCGGGGCCTGCTACGCCATCTTCTCGCAGTTGAGCCTGCCCTATGGGTTTCTGCTGCTGCCGCTGCTGGTGCTGATGGCGGTGCGCTTCCGCGTGGTCGGCATCGCCTGGGCCCTGGTGATCGTTTCGATCATGGCCATCGGCGGCACCATGGCCGGGAACGGCCCCTATCACGCCTTCGCACCCGAGCAGCGGGCGATGCTGGGCCAGCTTCTGGTGCTGCTGGGCTATATGCCCATCGTCATGGTCGCCGCCCTGCTGGAGGAGCGCGACCGCCTGACCGAGCGGGCTCGCGAGGGCCGGCTGCGGGCCGAACGCGCCTCGGCGGCCAAGTCGCGCCTGCTGGCCAATGTGGCTCATGAGATCAAGAGCCCGATCGGCGGCGTCATCGGCATCGGCGAACTGTGGGCCGGAGGGCACCTGGGCGCGACGACGCCCAATCAGGTCGAGATGGCGCAGATGCTGGTCAAGACGGCCCGCCAGGTCGAGGCCCTGACCCATGATCTGCTCGACGTGGCGCGGGCCGAGGCGGGGGCGGTCAAGGTTGATCTGAGGCCCACCGACGTCACTGGGGTGCTGGAGGACGTGCGCCGCAGCCTGCTGCTGAATCCTGAGGCGGCGGCGGTGAAGATCGACGTCGTGGCCGCCGGCGATCACCTGGTGGCGCGGGCCGATTCCCAGCGCCTGACCCAGGTGGTGGGCAATCTGGCGAACAACGCCGTCAAGTATGGAGCGGCGGGCGGTCTGGTCGTCCTGCGCGCTGCCTGGAGCGGCGACCGCGTGCGCATCGAGGTCGTCGACCGCGGGCCGGGGCTGTCGGCCGAGAAGCAGGCCCAGTTGTTCGAGCCCTTCAATCGCCTGGGGCTGGAGCGTTCGGCCATTGAGGGGCACGGCGTCGGCCTGACCCTGGCCAAGCGGCTGGTGGAGCTGCAAGGCGGCGAGATCGGCGTGACCTCGGCGCCGGGCCAGGGCGCTACCTTCTGGGTGGAGCTGCCCGGCGCCTGATCGTGAAGGGCGAGATGGCCGCTTGACCCGGCGCGGCCCTCGCCGCCAATGTCGACGCCATGAAAACCCTGATCGTCGCCCTGTCGCTTGTCGCTCCGCTGGCTGCGGCGGCGACGCCCGCATCCGCCCAGCAGGACCCGGAGGAGCGCGCCCGCATCGAGGATCTGACGCGTCGGTTGAACGGCGCGCCGCCCGCGCCCCAGAGAGCCGCGCCCCAGAGAGCCGCGCCGCCGACAGCCCAGGCCGCGCCTCAGGCTTCGCCGTCAAGACCGACGCCGGCGCCTGCCGCATCCCCGCCTGCGGCTGCGCGCCAGGACCCGGCCGAACGGGCGCGGATCGACGACTTGACCCGCCGCCTGAACGGCGCGCCCGCTTCGCCGACGCCGGCCTCGCCGACGCCGTCATCCGCTCCCCCGCCGACCCCCCAGCCTCAATCGCCGAGGCCGACGACGCAGCCGCAGGCCGCCCCGCGCACGCCGTCCGCTCCGCCCTCTGCGGCGCCGGTGCGCTCGCCGCAGCCCGCCCCCGCGCCCGCGCCTCAGGGCCTGAGCGCGGCCGAGCGGGCGGCCCTGCCGTTCCGCATCGACCTGCCGCCGGGCTTCCAACTGGTCGAGGGACGGGCGGCGCCGGGCGCTCACGTCTATTCGGCGCGCAAGACGGGCAAGACCTATCTGATGATCTACGCCGGGCCTTCCTCGCAATTTCCGATCTACGACGGGGAACAGGTGACGGTCGGCGGCCGCGTCTCGGTGGTGACGACCGAAGGCCAGCGTCGCATCGCCATGGAGCACCTGTTCCAGCGTTCGGCCGAGCCGGCCGAGATCCACGTCTGGCTGATGGCCCAGGACGGCGCCGACCGCGACGAGGCCGAGCGCATCGCCCAGACCGTGGACCCGAAGTAGGGCCTTACTTTTCGGACCAGACGGCCAGTTCGTTGCCGGACGGGTCGCGGAAGTGGAAGCGTCGCCCGCCGGGGAAGGCGAAGATGGCGTGGGTGATCGCGCCGCCCGCCGCCTCTACCCTGGCTTGCATGGCCTCCAGATCCTGGGCGTAAAGGATGGGCAGGGGTTTGGGCGTCATGGCGTCGGGGGTGAAGCCGCCGTCCAGCCCTTCGCTGAACGCCGCATAGGCGGGTCCGTAGTCCTGGAAGCTCCAGCCGAACGCCTGGGCGTAGAAGGCCTTGTGCGCCGCCAGATCCGTCGCGGGCAGTTCGAGATAATCCAGCTTGCCGTCTTCGCGCATGGCGACTCTCCGAGAGAAATGGAGACGGACGCTTGCACGACGGCCGACTCTGCGCAAACCTGCAAATGGTTCGCAAATGCAGGAGTCGGCCCATGATCGTCCTGAGCGCCGGATGCGCCTCCCTGGCCTCGCTGATGCAGCGGGATGCGGATGGAAGACGTGGGCCTGATACAGAACGGGCGCCGATCGAATCCGACCGACGCCCGCGTCTGATTTCAATGAACGGCGGCGATCAGCGCGCTGTCTGGGTTTCGCCCGCACGCCACACGCGATAGCGCACCTCGACGTCCGACGGCGTGTAGACCACCACCGGCAGGCGCGAGTTGTAGCGGATCAGCGGCTGTTCCTGCGTCGTCACGAAGGCTTCGCGCTCCGAGCCCGGAGGGCAGCCCATCAGGGTGCTGGCCGCGTTCCCCAGCGCGGGCAGGACATAGTAGTCGTAGCCCCAGCCCTCGGCGGTGCGGGTTTCAAGGCGGCCGCCGAAGAACTGGCGGTTGCAGTCGACCGTCTGGGTCTTGCCCAGGATCAGCTCGACCTTCAGCGCATCCTCGTCCGACTGGGTCGGCAGGTTGATGACGTGGCGGGTCTGGCCCGCCGTTGCGGCCGGGAAGGCCTTGAGGTCAGCGGAACCGGCCTGGCCGGTCACGGAGTCAGCCTGGGTCATGGCGCCTTCGGCCTGGGCGGTGGCGCAGGCGGTCAGGCTGAGGGCGGCGACGCCGGCGGCGAGCAGGGCGGGGAGTTTCAAGGGGGAGGTCTCCGTAGTCAGTAAGCTAGGCCGCCGACAACGCCGCAGGCTCAGACGAGTTCCACCGCCATGGCCACGGCCTCGCCGCCGCCGATGCACAGGGAGGCCACGCCCTTTTTGCCGCCGCGCGCCTGAAGCGCCGCCAGCAGGGTCGACAGGATGCGCGCGCCCGAGGCGCCGATGGGGTGGCCCAGAGCCGTGGCGCCGCCGTTGACGTTCAACTTGGCGCGGTCGATGCCCAGTTCCTGCTGGGCGATCATGGCGACGACGGCGAACGCCTCGTTGACCTCCCACAGGTCGACGTCCTCGACCGACCAGCCCGCCTTCTTCAGCGCCTTCTGCATGGCCGGGACCGGGGCGGTGGTGAACAGGCCCGGCTCATGGGCGTGGGCGGCGTGGCTGACCACGCGGGCGACGATGGGCAGGCCCAGCGCCTTGGCCGTGCTTTCGCGCGTCATGACCATGGCGGCCGCGCCGTCGGAGATGGAGCTGGAGTTGGCGGCGGTGATCGCGCCGTCCTTGACGAAGGCGGGACGCAGGGTCGGGATTTTGGCCGGATCGGCCTTGCCGGGCTGTTCGTCCTCGCTGACCGTTACCGGGCCCTTGCGGGTGGCGACCTCGACCGGGACGATCTCGGCCTTGAAGGCGCCCGAGGCGATGGCGTTCTTGGCGCGGGTCAGGCTTTCGATGGCGTATTCGTCCATCGCCTCACGGGTGAACTGATACTGGGCGGCCGCGTCCTCGGCGAAGACGCCCATGGCCTTGCCGGGGGAATAGGCGTCTTCAAGGCCGTCCATCATCATGGAGTCGACGATGACATCGTGGCCGATGCGGGCGCCGCCGCGGTGCTTGTTCATCAGATAGGGGGCGCCGGTCATCGACTCCATGCCGCCCGCGACGATGACGTCAGCCGTGCCCGCCAGCAGGGCGTCGTGCGCCATCATGGCCGATTGCAGGCCCGAGCCGCACATCTTGTTCACGGTCGTCGCCTCGACGTGCTTGCCGAGGCCCGCGCCGATGGCGGCCTGACGCGCGGGCGCCTGGCCCAGGCCGGCGGGCAGGACGCAGCCCATGAAGATCTGCTCGACCTTTTCAGGCGCGACGCCCGCGCGCTCGACGGCGGCCTTGACGGCGGCGGCGCCCAGATCGGTGGCCTTGACCGGCGACAGCGCGCCCTGGAAGCCGCCCATCGGGGTGCGGGCGAAGGAGCAGATGACGACGGGATCAGCAGCGGCGGTCATGACAGGCGTTTCCGTGATTGAATCGTTTCGAGGGGGATTAGGGGAGGCGAAGGCCCGCTGGCAAGCGGCGCCTCACAGCAGCTTGCGGCGCTGGCGGGCCAGGGCCAGCGGGCGGCCGTCCGCGCCCCAGGCGATCGCTTCGTCCACCGACCAGCCCAGGCCGTGGTCCAGCAGGCGGTATTCGAAGAAGACCCAGCCGTCGGGCGCGCTGTCCGGCGTCGGATCGGCCAGGAAGTCGCAACGCAGGTCCACCGTCGTCATCATCGGCGGCGCCTTGAAGGCCGTCCAGGCGGGCGGATACAGAGCGTCCAGCAGGTAGCACATCCGCAGTTCGTCCAGCGGCGCGCCGTCCTTCACCCGCATCCACACCCGTTCGACGACGGGTTTGCCTTCGTTGCCGCCCAGGATGTTGGGGCCGTTCTCGAAGCGATAGTCGACGTGCTGCGAAAAGCGCGGGGCCATCGGGCCGCTGATGCCTGGCGCGTCCTTCAGGCTGTCCAGTGAGGGCGGCGACGCCAGCAGAGGCGTCAGCGGCGTGGGCGTCGCGCCGTCCGCGCCGTAGGTGGCGCTGGCGTGGTGGGTCAGCTTCGAGCCTTGGCCGCCCTCGACCACGGCATAGGCGACGTTGCGGCCGCCGCGCAGCATCCGGGGCCGGAAGTGCAGGGACTGACCATAGCGGGCGGCGGCCAGATACTGGACCGTCAGGCTGCGCAACGGCGCCTCGATCCCCAGACCCTGGCGCATGGCCCCGGCGCACAGGGCCGCCAGCAGACCGCCGAAGGGGAAGCCCGCCTCGGGCGGGGCGCTGATCGGGCCGTTGGAGAACTCGCCCGACAGATGGGCGGCCAGGACGCCGTCATCTTCGGGCGTCAGGCGGAAGGCGGCGTGGATCAACTCGGGTTCGGTCATGACTCACATCGAAAAGCGGAGGCGGAACCTGCGACGGGGCCGCCTCCGAGTCGAGGGAAGGAAACGGCCGGGGAGCGGCCATGTCCGTTGCAAATAGAAACTGACTTACTCCGTCGCGATTGGCAACCCTTGTCAAAAGCCTGACGCGAGGTCACTTTCCGGTCATGGGACGCACCGCCGACTATTCGCGCCAGAGCTGCTCGGTCGCCGCCACCCTCGAGGTGATCGGTGATCCGTGGACCATGCTGGTCATCCGCGACGCCTTCAACGGCGTCCGTCGCTTCGAGCAGTGGCAGGAGCGGTTGGGCGTCGCGCGCAACGTCCTGGCCGCGCGCCTGAAATCCCTGGTGCATCACGGCGTGCTGGAGCCGCGCCCCTATTCCGAACGCCCGCCGCGCAACGAATATGTGCTGACCGCCAAGGGCAAGGATCTGTACGGCGTCCTCGTCACCCTGCACGCCTGGGGCGAGAAGCATGTCTATGGCGACGAACCGTCGGGCATCGTCCTGCGCCACAAGACCTGCGGCCATGACCTGAAGCCGCGTATCGCCTGCGGCTGCTGCAATGAGATGGTTCGCCCGCGCGAGGTGGAGGTGGTTTTCACCGAGAACCGACCGACCGTCGGCGAGGTCATGCCGACCAAGGACGAAGCGGCCTGAGGGTTTGCGTCGGTGCAGGCTGGCGGATAGCCGATCAGCCTGTCTTGTGCTGCGAGACGTCGTCCGAGCCGCCCATGCCCATCCCCATGCCCATGCCGCCCCCTCCGCCGCCGGAGCCGCCGCCCTTGGCGTCATCGCGGCCGCTCTTGCTTCCTGACGGGCGGGCCGGACCTTGCGGCGGAATGTCGAGGCCGCGCGGGACGGGGGTGAGGTCCAGAGCCTTGCGGATGAAGTCGCGCAGGGAGACGACCAGGGCGTGAGTCTGCACCGGCCGTCCGGCGACGAGGTCGCGCGCGGCCTGTTCGGCCAGGCGCACCTGGTCTTCCGTCCCCAGCAGGATGATGTCGGACAGGGCCGATTCAACCGCATCGCGGATGCGGCGGGCGCGGTCCGAGCGTGCGTGAGCGGCGGCGTCGTCGTCGCCGGCGCCGCCGCGCCGGATGTCGCGCATGTGGCGAGGATCCACGCTCAGATCGCCGGTGAAGGATCCGCCCAGCACCTTATAGGCGGCCATCAGGGTGCGCAGGCGCTCGTTGATCTGGCGGTTCATCCGTTCGCGGCGCTGCTGGATGGCGAACATCATCATCAGCCGTATGCCCATCCCGATCAGCGTGACCAGGGCCAGGCCCAGCAAGGTGGCGAACAGGCTCTGCCATGAGCTGAAGTCGATGCCGCGCAAGGGCGTTCTCCCGTTGGAAATCCATCATGTCCGCTCAGGCTGGGCGGGAGCAAGAGCGTCTCTGTCCGACCCATGCTGCCGCTTTCTGACAGCAAGTCTGTTAAGCTTGCAGAGTGTCGCGCTCCGAACGTCTTCTTGATCTTCTCAACACCCTGCGGCGCCATCGTCGGCCGGTCAGCGGCCGCGCGCTGGCGGAGGAGACGGGCGTTTCCCTGCGCACCCTCTATCGCGACATCGCCAGCCTGCAGGCGCAGGGCGCGACGATCGAGGGCGAGCCGGGCGTGGGCTATGTGCTGAAGCCCGGCTATCTGCTGCCGCCGCTGATGTTCACGCCGGAAGAGATCGAGGCCCTGGCCCTGGGCTCGCGCTGGGTGGCCGAGCGGGCGGATGCGCGGCTGCGCGATGCGGCGTTGAGCGCCCAGGCGCGGATCGCGGCGGTGCTGCCGCCGGATCTGCGCGACGAGATGGAGGCCTCGGCCCTGTTCATCGGACCGGGCGCGCCGATCCCCGCCGATGCGGTCGATCCGGCCCTGCTGCGCAAGGCGATCCGCATCGAGCGCAAGCTGAGGCTGAACTATCGCGACGAGGCGGGCGCGGCGTCTGACCGGGTCGTCTGGCCCTTCGCCCTGGCCTTCTTCGACCGGGTGCGGCTGCTGATCGGCTGGTGCGAACTGCGCGGCGATTTCCGCAGCTTCCGCACCGACCGCATCGTCGAGGTCGAGGTGCTGGAGACCCGCTATCCCACGCGAAAGGCCGTGCTGCTGAAGCGCTGGCACGAGGCCTGCGACCGTCAGGGGCCGCTGCGATGATGCTGACAGAAACTGGCGGCAGATCCGGCTAAGTTCTCCTTCTGTTCAGGCGGAGGGACCTTGACCATGAGCGACGACATTGTGCTGAACGTGGCCGATCCGGACGCCAGCGCGCGTTTCTACGCCGGGCTGCTGGGCCGACGACCGGTCGAGGCGGGGCCGGACCATGCCGTTTTCCTGCTGGCGCCGGGGCGGACGCTCAGCCTGTGGCGCGGGCGAGGCGGAGCGCAGGCGGACCTGCGCATGGAGGCGCCCGGCGTGGTGGATGAACTGCACATCGACTGGTGGGACCGTGGCGCGCGCATCGTTCTGCCGCCGACGGACATGGACGGCGGCCACGGCTTCGTGGCGCGCGACCCGGACGGCAACTGCCTGCGGGTCTACGCGGCCCATCGGAACCGTCACCCTCGGGCTTGTCCCGAGGGCCCATGGCGGACGTGTGCGTGACCTGAGCGGCTGGCCGCGCGACTTGCAAATTCAACGAAAAGCGTGTCGCCGCGCTGGGCCCTCGGCACAAGCCCGAGGGTGACGATGGGGGTTAGGCCGCCACGGCTTCGGTCGACTGGATGAAGCCGCCGCCCAGGACCCGTTCGTCGTCGGCCGGGTCGTAGAGGACGCAGGCCTGACCCGGCGCGACGCCCTCCTCGCCCTGATCGAAGAGGATCTGAACGGCGCCGTCCACGAAGGCGAGGCGGGCGGGGGAGGGCTGGCGAGTCGAGCGGACGCGGGCCAGGACCGGAGCGCCGTCGCGGGCGGCTTCCTCGATCGTGGCCTGATCGCCCAGCCAGTTGGTTTCCTCCAGCGTCAGGCGGGCGGTCAGCAGGGCTTCGCGCGGGCCGACGATGACGCGGCGATGGTCAGGGTCCAGCTTGACCACGAACAGGGGCTCGCCCACGGCGACGTTCAGCCCCCGGCGCTGGCCGATGGTGTAGTCGGTGATGCCCGAATGGCGGCCCAGAACCCGGCCGTCCATGTGAACGATCTCGCCCGCCTCGCGCCCCTGCGGCCGCAGACGGTCGATCAGGGTGCGATAGTCTCCGGTCGGCACGAAGCAGATGTCCTGACTGTCCGGCTTGGCGGCGATGCGCAGGCCAAGCGATGCGGCGACGCCCCGCACCTGCGGTTTTTCCAGATCGGCGAGCGGGAAGCGCAGATAATCCAGCTGATCCTGCGTCGTGGCGAACAGGAAGTAGGACTGGTCGCGCGAATGATCGACCGCCTTGCGCATCTGCGAGCGGTTGCCGTGCGCAGCGCGGCGGACGTAGTGGCCGGTGGCCATCGCCTCGGCGCCCAGGTCGCGCGCGACGTCCAGCAGGTCGCGGAACTTCACCGTCTGGTTACAGCGGATGCAGGGGACCGGCGTCTGGCCCTTGAGGTAGGAATCCGCGAACTGGTCGATCACCGCGTCCTTGAAGCGGTTCTCATAGTCGAGGACGTAGTGCGGAATGCCGATCAGGTCGGCGGCCAGACGGGCGTCGTGGATGTCCTGACCCGCGCAACAGGCGCCCTTCTTCTTCAGCGCCTCGCCATGGTCGTAAAGCTGAAGGGTCACACCCACCACGTCATAGCCCGCCTTGTGCAGCAGGGCGGCGACGACGGTGGAATCGACCCCGCCCGACATGGCGGCGACCACGCGCGCGCCCTGCGGCAGGCCGACGGCCTGTCGCACGCTCTCGATCGCGGCGTCCAGGTCGGCTTGCGACATGGGGGCGATGTCGGGAACGGGGCAGAGGATGTCGTCGGTCAGGGCGTCCATGGTCATCGCCGCCATTTAGGCCCTGATGCGCGCGATTTCGAGGCCTGGATCGAAACGAAGATGGGCCCAATGAAAAAGACCGCCCCGTTCTGGAGCGGCCGTGATCATGCGTTCAGGCGAAAAGCCTAGTCGCGGTAGCTCTGGATGCGCGTGGTGCGCAGACCCTGCATGCCCCATTTGTCGATGGCCTTCTGCCAGGCCATGAACTCCTCGGCCGTCAGACGGTACTTCTCCAGGGCGTCCTCCAGGCTGATCAGCCCGCCGCGCACGGCGGCCACGACCTCGGCCTTGCGGCGGATGACCCAGCGGTTCGTGTCCGAGGGCGGAAGATCCCGCAGGGTCAGGGGCGTACCCGTCGGGCCGACTACGTACTGTTCGCCGTTACTGTTAAGGCGTCGCTCTTGCAGCATGGGCTTAAGCCTCTCTCACCACCACCATAGACGCGCAGGCTAGGCCCCCGCCCGCTAAAAGGCTTTTAAGCGTCGTGGTGAAGGAATGGCTAAGACGCATCCGGCCGGTCCGGCGCCTTCTGCGCCGGCTAAAGGAAGGATTCATCGAGTCTAACGAGACCTTGCTCATGGAGTCCTGTTGGCCGATCAGCGCTTGATGTTGATCAGCTCCGCCAGCATCTCGTCGGCGGTTGTGATGATCTTGGACGAGGCCGAATAGGCGCGCTGGGTGGTGATCAGGCCGGTGAACTCGGTCGACAGGTCGACGGTCGAGGCTTCCAGCTGCTGGGCGCCCAGCAGGCCCGCGCCGCCGGTGCCGGGGGCCTTCAGGTTGAAGGTGCCGGAGTTCTGGCTGACACGGAAGGCGTTGCCCGACACCTCGGTCAGGCTGTCGGCGCTGGGGAAGGTGGCCAGGGCGACCTGGGCGATCTTGCGCATGACGCCGTTGTCGAAGATGGCGGTGACGAAGCCCGCCTCGTCGATCTTCACCTCGGTCAGGTTTCCGAAGGCGGTGCCGTTCGTATAGGTGGCCTGGACGATGGAGGTGCTGTCGTACTGCGTCAGGCCGCCCGCCGAGGCGTTCAGGTCGAAGGCGATGGTCTGGGCCGCAATGCCCAGGTCGGCGGCCCAGGCGCCGTCAGCGCCCGCCGTCGCGCCGTCCGACGAGCCCAGCGACAGGCTGGCGTTGGTCGGGTCGTCGAACAGGCCGGTTCCGGCCGCCCAACCCTGCATCTTGGCCACGTCGAGGCGACCGTCCTGGGTGAAGGCGATGCGTCCCGACTTCAGCAGGCCGTCGGTGTTGGTGACCATGTCGGCGGGCGCGCGGATCTCGGCGTACCACTCGTTGGCGTCGGCGCTCTTCAGGAAGGAGACGGTGATGTTGCGCTGCCCGCCCTTGGAGTCGGACACCGGAATGGTGATCTCGAAGTCCGGCTTCACGCCCGTCGCCGGGTCGTTGGCGTACATGGACATGGAGTTGGCGGCGGGGTCATAGGCCGTGACGCCGGCCGGCGGGGGCGTCTGGGCGGCTTCATTGACCGGCTGGCTGGACTTCAGGTTGGCGTTCAGGCCGACGCGGGTCGTGGGTTCGGCCGCGCCGCCGACCGAGCCGACGTTGATGGTGCGCAGGCGGCTCATGTCCGACGGGTCGCTGTTGACCACGCCGTCGGCGTCGACCGGCCAGCCCTGCAGATACAGGCCCGAGGTGTTCTGCAGATAGCCCAGGTCGTCGATCTTGAACGCCCCGGCGCGGGTGAACAGGCGCGCGTCCGAAAGGGTCAGGTTCTCGGATTTCTCGGTGACGACGAAGAAGCCCTGGCCGGCGATGGCCAGGTCGGTGCCCGAGGTGGTGCGCTGAAGCTGGCCCGCCTGGCTGATGAAGTGGCGGGCGGCGGCCTGGACGCCGCCGGCGGAGTAGCTTGCGCCGGCCGTCTGGGCGTTGACGACGGTCGAGAACTCGGTCGACGCGCGCTTGTAGCCGACGGTGTTCACGTTGGCGATGTTCTGCGAGATCGTCGAAAGGGCCGCGGCGTTGGCGGTCAGACCGGACACGCCGGCCATCATGGCGCCGTTGATGCTCATGACTGGGGTTCCTTACGAAAGAAGATTGAGAGGATTGAGTTTCGAGGCGAGGGCGCTGAGCGCGCCGGCGTCCTCTTCGGGATCGGGCTGGGCGGCGGCCTTCTGCTCTTCCAGCGCGATCAGGCTGGACACCGGCATGATCGACTTGCCGATGATGACGAAGGGGGTGTTGTCGTACATCTCGACGCCGGTGACGCGGCCGCGGATCAACACCTGGCTGTCGACGTCCTTGCCCGCGCCGTCCTTGGCGAGGACCTTCAGCGTATAGACGCCGCCGTCGTCCACCTGACCGCCGCCGGTCGTGGCTCCGTCCCACTTGAAGTCGTGCATGCCGTTGGTCTTGTCGGGAGCCGGGCCGCTCCAGACCACCTTGCCCGAGGCGTCCAGCACCTGAAGCGTGACGTCGGTCGCGTCGGCGGCCAGTTCATAGCTCCAGCTGGCCTCGCCGTCCTCGAAGCGGGTGGCGGACCAGACGGCGGTGGCGTCCTTGCCGATATACTGCGAGGCGCCGGTCAGGCCGTCGCCCTGCTGGGCCCTCAGCAGGCTGGTCAGCAGGTCGTTGGTCAGCAGTTGCTGCTCGACCCCGGCCATCTGGGTCAGCTGGGCGGTGAATTCGTTGGAGTCGACCGGCGACAGCGGGTCCTGGTTCCTGAGCTGGGTGGTCAGCAGCGACAGGAAGGTCTGGAAGTTGGAGGCCAGCATCTGGCCCCCGGCGTTCACCCGGCCTGCGGCGTTGTTGGTGGAGACGGCGTCAACCATCGTCAGACCTTCAGATCGACGCGATCAGGCGTCAGGGAAAGGGATGTCCATGCGCCCGGCGGCGGAACGGCGGCGTCGGCCTCGGCGGCCAGGCGGGCCGCGCCGGCGAAGGCGCGACGGTCAGGCTGGCGTTCAAAGGCGCCGTCGCCGAAGCCGGAGGACGGGTCGCGCTCGGCGAACTCCAGATCGTCGGGCGACACCTGCAGGCCCGCATCCAGGAGCTGGCGGCGCAGTTCGTCGGCGCGGGCGCGCAGGTCGGCCGCCGCCGCCGGATTGTCGAAGGCCAGGCGGGCCGTGACCTGGCCGTCGGATTCGATCTCCAGGCTGACGTCGACCCGGCCCAGGCCCTCGGGCGTCAGGGCCATGTCGAAGCGGGTCGAGCGGCCGTCCAGTTTTCGGATGATCTGGGCGGCGATCTGGGCCGTGGTCTCGACCGTGGCGCGCGACAGTTGGGACAGGCCCAGGTCGCGGTGCGCACCCGGCGCCTGGGGCGCGGCGGCCTCCGCAGGGGGCAGGGGCGCGGCGGCGGGATCGGCCTCAGGAGACGGAGCCGCCGGCGAAGACGCGGAAACCGCCACGACGGGCGCCGGGGCGACGGCCGGGCGGGCGGCGGACGCGGTTGCGGCGTCGGCGGGTGCGTCGGATGGAGCGAGGCGGGCGGAGGCGGGGGTTTCGGCTCCATCCGTCGCCGTCATCGCCGCCTGAAGCGCGTCCCTGGCCGAGGCCAGGCGCTCGCCCGCGCCCGATCGGACGCCGGTCAGGGTCTGCAGGGCGGCCGTCTGAGCCGAAAGGGCGGGCGGCGTCGGTCGCGGGGCCGCCGGGGCGTCGCCCTCGCTCTCGCCTTCAGCGGCCGAGGCCTCAGGCGAAGCGTCGGTCTGCGCAGAGGCGGCTGGAATCGCCGCCTTGAGGGGGACGACGGGCGCGGCGATGGCGGCGGCCTTGGCTGCATCTGCGGCCGTGACGAGGGTTGCGGAAGGCGCGGGCGGAGCGACGGCCTCGGCCGAAGGAGCGGTTCCGGAGAGATCGGTCGGGGCGCCCGCTTGTGCGAGACGGTCGAAGGTCGGGACCGGTTCTGCGACCTCATGATCGGCCGGCGGGGCGGGCGTCGTCGCGCCGACGGCGGGAGGCTCCGCCGCCAATTCGGCGGCGGCCGGGGCGGTGTTCGTCTCAGGCGCGGGCGAAGAGGGATCAGCGGCGGGCTCGAGCGGCTCCGGTTGCGGCGTCGGCGGAGGCGCAAACCAGACGGGCGGGGCCGGGGCGACGGCGGCGTCGTCCCTGGCGGGCTCGGCGGCGACGATGATCTCGAGACCTTCAGCCGTTCGGGCGGTCGGGGCGGCCGTCGGCGCACCTTCCTTGAGCATCAGCCCTGCGAAGACGGCGCTGTCCGTCGCCGCCTCGGCGGAGGCGTCGAGGCTCGCGCCGGCGGGGGCGGCGGGCGTCAGGACGGACAGGAGGCTGACGGCGGACATGCGGACGGCAGGCGCTTTCGGTCGGTGAGGGCGGCGCCTGCTGCGCCTGGGTCATTCGGCAGAGCCTCCGCAAACGCCGGGCCAAGCGCAGGTGTTTAACTCAAGATATTGAACTGTATAGATATTTATGAATTTCACGCCGTGGGCGCCGACGTGTGAAGCCGGGCGCTTCTTGCCGCGCCTGTCGCTTTTTGCCGGGCGCGGGCGGCGCCTGCGGATTTGGCCCGCCGCTTGCCTCTCCTGTCTTCGAATGCACAGGGGCCGAACGCCGATGTCGAGGAAAATCAAAGAGATGGTCAGAAGACCTGCTCAATTCGCCGGGCAAGATCTGCACGCTCGCCTGCAAGGCTTGCCGAGCGGGCGCGTGCGTCTGGGCGTGGGAGGCGTCTGATGTCCCTCAATTCGATCATGAACATCGCCACCTCGGGCATGAATGCGGCCCAGACGCAGCTGCGGGTGGTCTCGGACAACGTCTCCAACGTCAACACGCCCGGCTATGTCCGCAAGATCGCGGATCAGCAGTCCTGGGCCAGCCAGGGCGTCGGGGCGGGGGTGGAGATCGCCCGCATCCGCCTGGCCACCGATCGCTTCCTGCAGGCCGCCAGCCTGAACGCCAGCGCCGACGCCGGGCGCCAGACGGTGCGCTATGAGCTGTATGACCGCATCCAGTCGATGTTCGGCGATCCCGGCGCGAACAGCGGCTTCTTCTCGCAGATCGACAGCGTCTTCGCCGCCTTCGCGGCCTCGGCTCAGGACGCGACCTCCGGCCCTGCGCGCCAGGAGGCCATCTGGAAGACGCAGGGCCTGTTCGACGAAGCCGCCCGCATCAACGCCCAGATCCAGTCTGTGCGCGAAGACGCCGACGCCCGCATCAAGAGCGCGGTGGAAACGGCCAACAGCCTGCTGGAGCAGATCGAGAAGCTGAACGTCGAGATCGCCAAGGCCACGGTGGTCAACGCCGACTCCTCGGGCGCCCAGACGGCCCAGGCGGCCCTGATCGACCAGTTGTCCACCCTGATGGATGTGCGGATCACCGGCCGGGCCGTCGGCGGGGTGGAGATCCGCACCGGCGCCGGCATCCTGCTGGCGGGGCAGGGGGCGGCCAAGCTGGACTATGTGCGCGCCGGCGCCGTCTCGGCCGAGACGGTGTTCAATGAGGTCATGGTCATCGAGCCGCCCGCCGGAAAGGCGCGCTCCCTGGCCGAGGGGCTGAGCTCGGGCGAGATCAAGGGCCTGCTGGAGCTGCGCGACGGCGAGGCCCCGGCGACGGCGGAGCGTCTGGCCGAACTGATGTCGCGCCTGGCCGACGAACTGAACCGGGCGCACAACGCCTCCTCGGCCGCGCCGCCGCCGAACAGTTTGACCGGCCGCAACGTGGGGCAGTCGCTGGAGACCGCCTTGCAGGGCTTCACCGGCCGGACCTCCATCGTCATCACCGACGGCCAGGGCGTCGTCGTGCAGAAAGTCGATCTGGACCTGGCGACGTTGAACCCGGCGACCTTCCTGGCCGATCTGAACGCCCAGTTGGGCGCGAACGGCAGCGCCAGCTTCGTCGACGGACGGCTGAAGATCGAAGGCGCGGCCGGCACGGGCGTGGTGGTGGTCGACGATCCGGCCGCGCCTTCGAACAAGGGCGGACGGGGCTTCTCGCACTTCTTCGGCCTGAACGACCTGATCGCCAGCGAGCAGCCGACGATCTATGAAACCGGCATGACGGGGGCGTCGCAGCACGGCTTCACGCCGGGCGACGCCATCACCTTCCGCTTCAGCGACGCGGCGGGCGCCAAGCTGCGGGACATCGAGGTGGCGGTCCCGGCCGGCGGCGACATGACCAGCCTGCTGGCCGCGCTCAACGATCCGATGACGGGCGCCGGGCGGATGGGGACGTTCAGCCTCAGCGCGGCGGGCGAGATGACGTTCACGCCGCGCCCCGGATCGGGCGCGACCCTGTCGGTGCTGCAGGACCGCACGACCCAGGTTCCGTCGGGCGTGTCGATGAGCGAGCTGTTCGGCCTGGGCGGCGCGCGCGCCTCGCGGGCGGACGCCTTCTCGGTCAGGGCCGATATCGCGCGCGACCCGGCCCTTATGGCCTTCGCCCAGGCCGATTCTGCGGCCGGGGTCGGCGCGGCCGTGGTCAGCAAGAACGACGCGCGCGGGGCGCGGCTGTTGGCGAGCGCCGGCGAGAACGCGGCCTCCTTCTCGGCGGCCGGCGGGGCGGCGGGCGGCTCCATGTCGCTGTCGCGCTATGCGTCGGAAATGTCAGGCGAGATCGGCAGCCGGGCCGCCATGGCCAAGAATAACGCCGCCAGCGCCACGGCCCTGGCCAAGGAGGCGACGGCGCGCCGCGTCTCCGTCGAAGGCGTCAACCTGGACGAGGAGCTGGTGCTGATGACCACCTATCAGCAAGCCTTTAACGCTTCCGCCCGCATGGTCCAGGCCGCCAAGGACATGTACGACATCCTGCTGGGAATGGTGCGATGACCCGCGTTTCGACCTACGGAAACTATCAGTCGGCCCTGCTGGACCTGATGTCGGCCCAGTCGCGGGCCGATGCCGCCCAGAAGAAGGTCAACACCCAGAAGAACGCCACCGATCTGGTGGGCTTCGGGCGCGGTTCGGAGACGGTCAGCGCGCTGAAGTCCAGCCAGACCCGCATTCAGACCTTCATCGACACCAACAAGGCCGTCGCCGCCCGGCTGGAGACCCAGGACCTGGCCATGGAGCGCGTCGCCGACGCCGCGACCGCCGCGCGCCAGGCGATCGCCGACGCCATCGCCGCCGGGCGGATGGATGCGCTGATGGGCTCGCTGGAAAGCCTGTTCGCCGAGGCCCAGGACGGGCTGAACATGAAGCATCAGGGCAAGTATCTGTTCGGCGGCGGCGTCATCGACCGCGCGCCGGTGGACTTGCCCGAGATTCCCGGCCAGCCGGGCGCGACCATGATGGCCAAGCTGGCGGCCCTGCCTGACGAAGGGGCGGCCTTCCGCAACGATCAGCTGAAGCAGTCGTCCTGGCTGGACGAGAACGTATCGATGGACACGGGCTTCCTGGCGGACGCCATGGGAACGGAGCTGTTCGCCATCTTCCGCGACATCCAGCTGGAGCACGAGGCGACGCCGCTGGAGGGGCAGATGACGGACGCCCAGAAGGCCTTCCTGACCACGCAGATGGGCCGCTTCGAAGCGGCGGCCAAGGGCATGGTGGAGCTGCAGGCCGCCAACGGCGGAATGCAGAACCGCGTGGATCGCCTGCTGGAATCCCAGGAGACGCGGAAGATCTCCGTGGACACTATTCTGGCCGGCAAGACCGACGCCAACATGGCTGAGGCGGTGGTCGAACTGGAGATGGCCCAGATCGCCCTGCAGGCGTCGGCCCAAGTGATCAGCCAACTGCGGCAGGTCTCTCTGCTGGACTATCTGAGATAGGTCTTTCGCCTTTCGGCGGCGCTGAACGAAAATCGCCCGACGACGTTCACAAAGCTGCGCCGTGACGGGAGGGCTTGGCTTGCGCCCAGCAAAGCCGGAAGAGATCGAGGTTTGTCATCCGTCGTTGACGCGGCGCGAAAAGCATAGCTTTAACCGCCGTATGCGTGCAGGCGGGCCTGTGTCAGTGTCGGACTCATGAATCGGGCGGACTTCCAGATTGACGAGCATCAGGACGGCCAGGCGCGACTGCGGCTGGCCGGCGACTGGTCGACGGTGTCCGTGGGCCGCCTGGGCGATCGGCTGAAGGCCGAGCTGGACGGCCGGCCGGTGACGGCGCTTGATCTGGAGGACCTGGGCCGCTTCGACACCGCCGGCGCCCTGGCCGTGGCTCAGGCGATGAGCCGTCCCATTCCCGAAACCGCCTGGTCGGCCCGGCCCGAGGCGGGGCGTCTTTACCGCATGGTGGCCAAGCTCGACTGCATGACGGCCGAGCCGCCGCGCCGTTCGGCCTCGATGACGCGCGGCTTCGCCAAGGTCGGGCGCGGGGTCTATGATTTCGGCGCCGAGGCCATGCTGTCCCTGGCTTTCCTGGGCCGGTTGATGGCCGCCGTGGTGACGGCCCTGAGGAACCCCGGCCGCATCCGTTGGGCCGCCTGGTTCAGCCAGGCCGAGCGCACCGGCCTGGACGCCATCCCGATCGTGGTGGTGACCAACTTCTTCATCGGCGCCGTGGTGGCCTTCATCGGCGTGGACCTGCTGACCCAGTTCGGGGCGGGGGTGTTCTCCGTGCAGTTGATCGGCGTGGCCGTCTTCCGCGAGTTCGCGGTGGTGATCACCGCCGTGCTGCTGGCGGGCCGCTCGGCCTCTTCCTTCGCCGCCGAGATCGGCTCCATGCGCATGACGCAGGAGGTGGACGCCATGCGGGTGATGGGCGTCGATCCGTTCCAGGCCCTGGTGATCCCGCGTCTGGCGGCGCTTCTGGTCATGCTGCCCCTGCTGACCTTCCTGGCCATGGTGGGCGGGTTGCTGGGCGGGGTCATGGTGTCGTGGAGCCAGCTGAACCTGGGCCCCGTCTTCTTCTTCCAGCGGCTGGTCGAGGACGGCTACATGCCGACCCACATGATGGTGGGCCTGATCAAGGCGCCGGTCTTCGCCCTGGTGGTCGCGGCCATCGGCTGTCGTCAGGGCATGGCCGTGGCGGGCGACGTCGAGAGCCTGGGCCGTCGGGTGACGGCGGCGGTGGTGCAGGCCATCTTCGCCATCATCCTGCTGGACGCCGTCTTCGCCCTGATCTTCATCGAGCTGAACATATGACGGGCGAGACGCGCAAACCCGACGACGGCGAGGCCCTGATCCAGGTTCGGGGCCTGCTCAGCCAGTTCGGCGACCGGGTCATCCATCAGGACCTCGATCTGGACGTGATGCGCGGCGAGGTGCTGGGCGTCGTCGGCGGCTCCGGCACCGGCAAGACGGTGCTGTTGAACTCCATCATCGGCCTGAAGGAGCCGGAGGGCGGAGAGGTGCGCCTGTTCGGCCAGGACCGCAGCGCCATGACCAAGGAAGAGGCGGCCGCCGTCGAGCGCCGCACCGGGGTGCTGTTCCAACAGGGGGCCCTGTTCTCCGCCCTGACGGTGCTGGACAATGTCGCCTCGCCCCTGGTCGAGCACACGAAACTGCCCAAGAGCACGATCCGCGAACTCGCGGAGATGAAGGTGGCCATGGTCGGTCTGAAGCCCGAGGCCCTCTATCTGAAGCCGGCGGAGCTGTCGGGCGGGATGCGCAAGCGCGTCGGCCTGGCCCGCGCCCTGGCGCTGGACCCCGAACTGGTTTTCCTGGACGAGCCGACAGCGGGGCTGGACCCCATCGGGGCGGCGGCGTTCGACGATCTGATCCGTCAGCTTTCGGATGACCTGGGGCTGACCGTCTTCATGATCACCCACGACCTCGACAGCCTTTACGCCATCTGTGACGAGGTGGCCGTTCTGGCGGACAAGCATGTGGTGGCCAAGGCGCCGGTCGCCGAGCTGGAACGCTCGGACCACCCTTGGATCAAGGAATACTTCCTGGGGCCGCGCGGACGCGCCGCCCACAAGACCGCGGCCTGAGGAGGGCGCGAAACGATGGAAAGAGACGCTCATTACGCCGCCGTCGGCATCGCCACTGTCGCCCTTCTGGTGGCCCTGGCCGTGTTCACGATCTGGCTGGCGCGGCTGCAGTTCAACAAGGACTACGATGTCTATGACATCGTCTTCTACGGACCCGTGCGCGGCCTGTCTGAAGGCGGAGAAGTCCATTTCAACGGCATTCGCGTCGGCGAGGTCACTGATCTGAACCTGGATCCCAAGAAGGCGGATCAGGTCATCGCCCGCGTGCGCCTGAACGGCACGACGCCGGTGCGGGTGACGTCGCGGGCGCAGTTGGAGCCGCAGGGCATCACGGGCCTGAACTACATCCAGATCACGGCGGGCGACCCCAATAGCGCTCTGCTGAAGACGCAGTATCCCGAAAACGTCGTGCCGGTGATTCAGAGCCAGCCCAGCCCCATCGCCGAGCTTCTGAGCGGGTCGGGCACGGTGTTGGCCCAGACGGTGGACGCGCTGAACCGCATCAACCGCGTCATGTCGGACGACAACATCCGCAGCTTCTCGACCAGCGTGAAGAACGTCGAGGCCCTGACCGCCGAACTGGAAGCCCGCAAGGGCATGTTCCAGCAGTTGGAAGAGACGATCACCAAGGCCAACGCCGCTGTCGGCGAATATCAGGCTCTGGGCGCCAGCGCGCGCCAGATGGTCGACACCGACGGCAGGCAGGCCATCGCCAACATCAACAAGGCGACTGAGGAGGCCCAGGCGGCCATCGCCTCGATCAACCGCTCGGCCAGCGGCCTGGAAGGTCCGCTGGGCGACTTCGGCACGCAGACGGTGCCGCAGTTGAACGACACCATCCGCCAACTGGATCGGGCGACGCGCTCGCTGCAGTCGCTGATCGACAATGTCCGCGAAAGCCCGCGCGACTTCATCGCCAAGGCGCCGTCCAAGGAAATCGAGGTGCAGCCGTGATCCGTTCCACACTGATGATTGCGGCGGCGTCGGTCGCCCTGTCCGGCGCCCTGTCCGGTTGCGCCCTGCTGTCGTCGCCGGACCCGGTCCAGCTGTATCGCTTCGGCGGGGCCTCGGCCTTCGCCGGGACGGGGGCGACCTCGGCCTGCCCGGACGTCCATGTCTCCATGCGCAGGGTGGACTTCCCCGAGGCGGCGCGCGGCGATCGCCTGCTGGCTGTGACCGGGGCGGAGGCGGCCTACATCAAGGGCGCGCGCTGGGTGTCGCCGGCCGAGACCCTGTTCGAGGAAGCTCTGCGCAACGCCTTCCTGGACGGCGGAACCTGCACGGTGCTGAGCAGCGGCCCTCTGACGCGCGACGGCCTGCTGCTGAGCGTGGACGTGCGCCGGTTCGAGGCGGCCTACGCCGCGCCGGGCGCCGTGCCGGACGTCAACATCGTGGTGCTGCTGCGCCTGGTCCGGCCGGGCGACCGCTCGATCGTGGCCGAGGATCGCATCTCGGTCAGCGAGGGCGCGGGCGAGAACCGCCAGTCGGCCATCGTCGCCGCCTTCGATCGCGCCACCGCCGAGGCCAGCCGCCAGATCGTCCTGTGGACGGACCAACAGGGCTTCCAGGCGATGCGGGACTAAATACCCTTCTCCCGCAAGAGGAGAAGGACGACATGAAAAACCCCGGCGGCCTCGCGGTCGCCGGGGTTTTGCGTTTCAGGCAGGGCGGGCGGTTCAGCCCAGGTTCGCCGCCACCGTGTAGTCGGCCTCGGTCTTGGCCGCGACCTCGTCCAGCGTGACGCCGTCGGCCAGTTCGATCAGTTCGAGGCCCGAGCCGTCCGGCTTGACGTCGAAGGTCGCCAGGTCGGTGATGATGCGGCTGACCACGCCCGTACCGGTCAGCGGCAGACTACATTCCTTCAAAACCTTGGACTGGCCGTGCTTGTTGGCGTGCTCCATGACCACGACCACGCGCTTGACGCCCGCGACCAGGTCCATCGCGCCGCCCATGCCCTTCACCAGCTTGCCGGGGATCATCCAGTTGGCGATGTCGCCGTTCTGGGCCACTTCCATGGCGCCCAGGATGGACAGGTTGATGTGGCCGCCGCGGATCATGGCGAAGCTGTCCGAGGAGCTGAAATAGGCGCTCTCGGGGATTTCGGTGATCGTCTGCTTGCCGGCGTTGATCAGGTCGGGATCTTCCTCGCCTTCATAGGGGAAGGGGCCCATGCCCAGCATGCCGTTCTCCGACTGCAGGGTCACGACCATGCCGTCGGGGATGTAGTTGGCCACCAGGGTCGGGATGCCGATGCCCAGGTTCACATAGAAGCCGTCCTGCAGCTCCTTGGCGGCGCGTTCGGCCAGTTGTTCGCGAGTGCGGGCCATTATGCGGCGCTCCTTTGACGAACGGTGCGCTGTTCGATGCGCTTTTCGGACACGGTCTGGATCAGGCGGTCGACATAGACGCCCGGCGTGTGGATGTGGTCGGGGTCCAGCGAACCGACGGGGACGATCTCTTCCACTTCGACGACCGTCACCTTGCCGGCGGTCGCCATCATCGGGTTGAAGTTGCGGGCCGTCTTGCGGAAGACGAGGTTGCCGCGCTCATCGGCCTTCCACGCCTTGACGATGGACAGGTCGGCGATCAGGCCGGTCTCCATGATGTAGCGGCGGCCGTCGAACGCGCGCTCTTCCTTGCCCTCGGCCACCAGAGTGCCGACGCCGGTGGCGGTGAAGAAGGCCGGGATGCCGGCGCCGCCCGCGCGGATGCGCTCGGCCAGGGTGCCCTGCGGGTTGAACTCCAGCTGCAGTTCGCCGGCCAGATACTGGCGCTCGAACTCCTTGTTCTCGCCGACGTAGGACGAGATCATCTTGGCGATCTGCCTGGTCTCCAGCAACTGGCCCAGGCCGAAGCCGTCCACGCCCGCGTTGTTGGAGATGACGGTAAGGCCCTTCACGCCCGTGTCGCGCAGACCCGCGATCAGGTTTTCGGGGATGCCGCACAGGCCGAAGCCGCCGGACATGACGGTCATGCCGTCGAATGTCAGCCCCTCCAGCGCGGACTTCACGTCAGCGTAAATCTTGCCCATCGGACTCCCTTTTTCACCGTCTGATGAATATTGCGGTCTCCTCCGTCCTTAAAGCGGGCGGGGAGGAGGGGCAAGCTGCAAGCGCGACGCAGACGACGACAGGGCGACAAGCCTGACGGTTGACCCCGGACGAAGGGGGTTTCACACCTAGGGCCGCTTAAGACTCGTCTCAGTGGGGAAACTCCATGCGCCATCGACTGTTGCGGGCGGCCTTGCCCGCCCTTGTGCTCGCTGCCGCCGTTCCGACCCTGGCCATGCCGGTCGTCGCGGTCGCCCAGGACGCCGCGCCGACCTATCAGCAGCCGCCGGCGCCGATCGCCCAGATTCTGGACGCCAAGCCCAATCCGGGCGTCAGCATCAGCCCGGACCGCAAGACCCTGCTGCTGACCGATCGCGCCAATCTGCCGGCCATCGCCGAACTGGCCGAGCCGATGCTCCGGCTGGCGGGCTATCGCATCAATCCCAAGAACAACGGTCCGGCCAACAGCCGCGTCTCCTGGCTGACGGGCCTCAGCTTCCAGGCGGTCGACGGCGGCGCGGCGCGGCCGGTGACGGGCCTGCCCGCCAATGCGCGCCTGACCAACGTCAGCTGGGCGCCGAACGGCCAGACCGTGGCCTTCCTGGTCAATGCGCCCAACGGGCTGGAGCTGTGGACGGCCGACGTGGTCCAGGCCAAGGCGCGCAAGCTGAACGGGCCGATGGTCAACGCCGCGGCGGGGTCGGGCTTCTCCTGGCTGTCGGACTCCTCGGGCCTGCTGGTCCTGGCGGTTCCGGCCGGGCGGGGCGTGGTCCCGAACGTGGATCATCCGCCGGAAGGCCCGATCATCACCGAGACGGGCGGGCGCGCCGCCCCGGTGCGGACCTATCAGGACCTGTTGTCCAATGTCGGCGACGAGGCCCTGTTCGACTACTACTTCACCAGCCAGCCGACGGTGGTGTCGCTGAACGGCCGCGCCCGCTCCGTGGGGCAGCCGGGCGTCATTCTGGGGGTCTCGACCTCGCCGGACGGGCGCTACATCCTGCAGACGCGGGTGAAGAAGCCCTATTCCTACGTCGTGCCGGCCAGCCTGTTTCCGTCGGACGTCATCGTCACCGACATGAACGGCCGCGAGGTGCACCGCGTGGCCGACCTGCCGCTGCGCGACAACGTGCCCACGCCGTTCGACGCCGTGGCGCCCGGCCCGCGCGCGGTCCAGTGGCGGGCCGACGCAGACGCTGCGCTGGTCTGGGCCGAGGCTCAGGACGGCGGCGATCCGCGCAACCCCGCCGAGGTTCGCGACCGCGTCTTCATGCTGCGCGCGCCCTTCAACGACCGGGTGCAGACCCTGGCCGACCTGAAGGAACGCTACGCGGGAACGACGTGGGGCCGCGACGACGCCGCCATCGTCAACAGCCGCTGGTTCAACACCCGGCACGAGACCCGCACCCTGGTCGATCCGTCGAACCCCGGCGCGGGCCGCGTCCTGGTCGATCGCAACTATCAGGACCGCTACAACGATCCGGGCTCGGTGGTGACCGAGCCGAACGCGCGCGGCCGTTCGGTCATGCGCTTCAGCGCCGACGGCTCCAGGGTCTTCGTCGAGGGGAATGGGGCGACACGCGAGGGCGCCTACCCCTTCCTCGACCTTCTCGACCTGGAAAACGGCGAGACCGAGCGCGTCTGGCGCTCGGCCCAGGGTGAATATGAGACGGTCGTCGGCGTTCTGGACGAGGCGGGCCGCAAGCTGGTCACCTATCGCGAGAGCCGGGTCGATCCGGCCAATCTGCGCATCCGCGACCTGGACGGCGGCGTCACCCAACTGACCAACTTCCCCGATCCAGCGCCGCAACTGGCCGAGGCCACGCGCCAGCTGATCACCTACACCCGCGACGACGGGGTGGAGCTGTCGGGGACGCTGTATCTGCCCGCCGGTTACGACAAGGACCGCGACGGCCCGCTGCCGCTGCTGATGTGGGCCTATCCGGCCGAGTTCACCGACGCGGCCGTCGCCGGCCAGGTGGTGGACACCGACAACCGCTTCGTGCGTCCGTCGGGATCGAGCCACCTGTTCCTGTTGACCCAGGGCTACGCTATCCTGGACAACCCGACGATGCCGATCATCGGCCGCGACGGGGCCGAGCCGAACGACACCTACATCGAGCAACTGTCGGCCAGCGCCAAGGCGGCGGTCGACGCCGTGGTGGCTCTGGGCGTGGCGGACCGTGAGCGGATCGCCGTCGGCGGCCACTCCTACGGCGCCTTCATGACGGCGAACCTGCTGGCCCACACTGACCTGTTCAAGACCGGCATCGCGCGTTCGGGCGCCTATAACCGCACCCTGACGCCTTTCGGCTTCCAGGCGGAGCAGCGCTCCTATTGGGAGGCGACCGAGACCTATACGGAGATGTCGCCCTTCACCTACGCCAACAGGGTGAACGAGCCGATCCTGCTGATCCACGGTGAAGCGGACGACAACTCGGGCACTTTCCCGGTGCAGACCGAACGCTTCTATGCGGCGCTGAAGGGCAATGGCGCGACGGCGCGTTATGTCGTCCTGCCGCTGGAAGCCCACGGTTACCGCGCGCGGGAGTCGGTGGGGCACGCCCTGTATGAGATGTCGTCGTGGCTGGATCGGTGGCTGAAGCCGTAAGGCGGTCTACCTGTCCCATTCTGGCACATCGCCATACAGGCCGGACAGGAAGTCGATGAAGGCGCGGACGCGGGTTTCGGCCCGCGCCCGCCCGGCCGTCAGGGCGAAGATCGCCACGTCCGACGACCCCGCATATTGCGGCAATACGACCTGCAGACGCCCGTCGCGCAGTTCGTCGCCGACGTCCCACGTCGAGCGCAGGGCGACGCCGACGCCCGCCAGGGCCAGTTCGCGCGCCACTTCGCTTGAGTTCGTCCGCACCCGGCTGCGGGCGCGGAAGACGACGGCGCCTTCGGGGCCTTCCAGCCGCCAGGTCGACTGGTTCTCGGCCGCCAACTGAGCGTGACGGCGCAGGTCGTCCAGACTCTCCGGCGCGCCGTGCTCGGCCAGATAGGCGGGGGACGCGCACAGCACCCGCCGGTTCGGCGCCAGGCGGTGCATCAGCGGGTCAGCCGCCTCATAGCCGCCGATCCGCACCGCCACGTCGACGTCCTCAGCCATCAGGTCGACGAAGGCGTCGGTCAGGTTCAACTCCAGCGTCAGGCGGGGCTGGGCCGCCAGGAAGGGCTGCAGCAGGGGCGCCAGCCGTCGCCGCCCGAACGAGGTCGGCGCCGAGACGCGCAGCAGGCCGCGCGCCTGCGTCGTGCGGCGCGACACCACGGCCTCCAGATCCTCGACCCCTTCCAGCAGTTGCGCCGCGCGGTCATAGACCAGCCGTCCCGCCTCGGTCGGGGCCAGGCGGCGCGAGGTGCGCTCGATCAGCCGCACCCCCAGTCGGTCCTCCAGTCGCGCCAGCCTGCGCGAGGCCACGGCGGGCGACAGGTCCAGCCGACGCGCGGCGGCGGAAAGGCTGCCTTCCTCCAGCGCACGGACGAAGATTTCATACTCGGCCAGCATGGCAGGCTCTCATCATTGCAGATTTTGCAAAGATAAGCCTCTTTCTTCGCCGTGGATAGCGGCGGCCGTTCGGGCGTAGTCTTCAGGCTGAAGGAGACCGCCATGTTCGACGCCCCCACGACTCCCGCCGACGCCTATGTCCGCCACGGCAGCCTGAAGGTCGCCGCCGAGCTTGACGCTTTCGTGCGCGATCAGGCGACGCCGGACACGGGCGTGAGCGCCGAGGCCTTCTGGGCCGGGGTCGAGGGGCTGCTGGCCCGCTTCGGCCGCCGCAACCGCGACCTGCTGGAACGTCGCGATGAACTGCAGCGCAAGCTGAACGACTGGCACCGCGCCTATCCGGGCCAACCGGATCAGGCGGCCTATCAGGCCTACTTGCGCGAGATCGGCTACATCGAGCCAGAGCGCGACGGCTTGCGGGCCGAGACTGCGAACGTCGACCCCGAGATTGCGACCCTGGCCGGGCCGCAGCTGGTCGTGCCCCTGACCAACGCCCGCTATCTGCTGAACGCCGCCAATGCGCGCTGGGGCAGCCTGTATGATGCGCTTTACGGCACCGATGCGCTGGGCGAGGCGCCCAGGGCGGGCGGCTATGACGTCGAGCGGGGCGCTCGCGTCATCGCCCGCGCTCGCGCCTTCCTGGATCAGGCCGCGCCGCTGGCTGCGGGCGGTCATGGCGAGGCGGTCGGCTATCGCGTCGAGGACGGGCGGCTGGTCGTCGCCCTGTCCGGGGGACGTGAAACAGGGCTGGCCGATCCGGCCGTCTTCGCCGGTCATGCGGGGGAGGGGGCGGCGCCGTCGGGCGTCCTGCTGCGCCACAACGGCCTGCATCTGGAGATCGTCATCGACCGCGCGCACCGCATCGGCCGCGACGACCCGGCGGGCGTCGCCGATGTGCTGGTCGAGGCGGCCCTGTCGGCCATCGCCGACGCCGAGGACAGCGTCGCCGCCGTCGATGCGGCGGACAAGCGGCTGGTCTACGCCAACTGGCTGGGCCTGATGCGCGGCGATCTTCAGGCCGATTTCGAAAAGGACGGCCGCACGGTCGAGCGGCGCCTGAACCCCGATCGCCTCTATACGGCGCCGGACGGCTCGACGCTGGCCTTGAAGGGACGCAGCCTGATGCTGGTGCGCAACGTCGGCCTGCACCTGACGACTGACGCCGTGCTGGACGCCCACGGGCGCGAGACGCCCGAGCATCTGCTGGACATCGCCATGACGGGCCTGATCGGCCTGCACGACCTGCGCCGTCCGGCTGAGGCGCGCAACAGCCCGGCGGGCTCGGTCTATGTGGTGCGGCCCAAGATGCACGGCTCGGACGAGGTGGCCTTCGCCGACGACCTGTTCGGCGCGGTCGAGTCCATGCTGGGCCTGCCCGTCCTGACGCTGAAGATGGGCATCATGGATGAGGAGCGTCGCACCAGCGTCAACCTGATGAACTGCATCGCGGCGGCGAAGGGCAGGGTGGTCTTCATCAACACCGGCTTCCTGGATCGTACAGGCGACGAGATCCACACGGTGATGGAAGGCGGCCCCGTCGTCCGCAAGGAGGCGGTGCGCGATACCGGCTGGATCAAGGCCTATGAGGACCGCAACGTCGACATCGGCCTGAAGGCGGGCCTGTCGGGCCGGGCGCAGATCGGCAAGGGCATGTGGGCTGCGCCGGACCGCATGGGCGACATGCTGGCGGCCAAGGCGGGCCACCCGCGCGCGGGGGCCTCGACGGCGTGGGTTCCGTCGCCGACGGCGGCGACCCTGCACGCCCTGCATTATCACGAGGTCGACGTCTGGGCGCGTCAGGTTGAGATCGCCAAGCGCGCGCCGACCGGCCTGACGCCCCTGCTGACCCCGCCGTTCGCGATTGCGACGCCGGGCGCCGACGAGATCCGGCAGGAGCTGGACAACAACGCCCAAGGCATCCTCGGCTACGTCGTGCGCTGGGTGGATCAGGGCGTGGGCTGCTCCAAGGTGCCGGACATCCACGACGTGGGCCTTATGGAGGACCGGGCGACGCTGCGCATCTCCAGCCAGCATCTGGCCAACTGGCTGCGCCACGGCGTCACGACCGAGGACGAGGTCCTGGAGGCGTTGAAGCGCATGGCCGTGGTGGTGGATCGCCAGAACGCGGGCGATCCGGCCTATCGCCCGCTCTCCCCTGGCTATGACGGCCCGGCGTGGCAGGCGGCTTGCGATCTGGTGTTCAGGGGTCGGGAGCAGCCCAACGGCTATACGGAGCACCTGCTGACCCACTGGCGGCGCAAGGCCAAGGCGGGCTGACACAGGGAAATACCCTCACAATCCCAAAATGAAACATTTACTTGCCCGCGCCAGAGCTTCGCACTAGAGAGCTTGACGTTAACGTTTCATTAACCTTTGCTGGCAGGGCGGGTTCGTCGCTCGTCTGGTTGGTTGTGTGCCAAAATGGGATGGCACGCCTCTTGGAACGCTGACCAGCGAACCCTGTCTGTGTGGACGGGGCGGCCGCAGGGGCGGCCACGGGAGGCGAACGTTGGGTGGGACCGCAAGGACAAGAAGTGCGCGCCGGGCGACGGCCGGTCGGCGTCTGATGCGTATCGGCGCCTTGGCGGGCGGTATGCTCGTCGCTCTTTCGGCGGCGGCCGTCCAGGCGGATTCCATCGAGAGCGCGACGGGATTCGACGTCCTGGTGACGGGACGGATCGTCGCCGACTGCCGCCTCTCCGGCGGGGGCGTCATCGACTTCGGGGAACTGACCGGCAATGAGGTCGTGACGGCGGACCTGGGTCTCCGTTGCAACGTGCCCTTCGATCTGAGTTTCGAATCCGCCAGCGGCGGGTTGGCTCATGTGGCCAAGCCTCGGGGCGAGGGGCCTTTCGCCGGGACCCTCCGCTACACCCTGAATGTCGCCGTTCCGACCCTTGCGCCGCAAGACGGCATGATGAGCGCGGCCTATTCAAGCGCCGAGCTGACGGCCCGCAAGACCTTGAGCAGCGGCGACGCGATCGCTGCGGGCGGCGGTCGACTGCAGATCCGAACTCAGCCGCCCGAAGGGGCCGGGCTGCTGGCTGGTGATTACGCTGAGACTCTCAGCGTTACAATTCAGCCTAGAGTTTAGTAAAAACGCCTAAGTTAACGTCAGTAATATTCGACATTATTGGTCGTATAATGCGGCAATTTGCTTTCGCCTTAGAAGAGAAATTCAAAAATCGACTACAGAACGTCGATTTTTTTCTTGACCTAGTCTTTTGCAGTTCGTTACCATCCAAGGCAGATCGAGGGCGCTTTCAGTCTCGGTCGCTGGAATTTCAAAAACCTCGCTTGGAGAAATCATCATGAAGATCGCTACCCTGCTGGCCGGCGTCGCCGCCGTCGCCCTGACCGCCTCGGCCGCTTCGGCCGACACCATCAACCACGGCCAGACCACCCTGCCGATCGTTGGTACGCAGAATGTCGCTGGCGGCGGCTTCTTCGAAAACATCGCTGCCGGTCTGAACCGCGCGAACGCTCAGAATGGCGACTCGGCCATTTCTTCCTGGCACGCCTTCGGCGGCGCGCAGGGCGACAACGGCACGGCCGCCGGCGATGACGGCGCGACCTTCACCCTGAAGGGCATGGTGTCGACCGACTGCGCCTACTACTCGGGCAGCAGCACCTCGCAGACGATCGATTTCGGCACCATCGGCATCTACGCCTCGGACAACACGGGTCCTGCGGCCGCCTTTGACATGACCGCCCCGGCCAATGTCACGATCGACAGCAACCTGGCGGGCTGCAACACCTCGAACACCGTCACCCTGTCGAAGTCGGACATCCGCGGCCTGGTGAACAACAGCTCCGCCGGCTACGACACCAACGTGTTCCAGGCGAACCTGCCCTTCTCGGTGACCGCCAACTACACCGCCGGCGACGTCGGCGTGGCGGGCTCGGCTTCGGCGACTTCGCTGGTTCTGCCGACCGGCTCGAACTCGGTCAGCAAGCAGCACGGCGCCTGGAAGTCCGCCATGGCTCTGAACGTCAACATCCCGGTCCCGTCCAAGTCGCTGCTCGCCGGCAGCTATGAAGGCGACCTGACCGTCAACATCGCCGCCTTCTAAGCGACGACGTTCATACCGATTGCGCGCGGCGCGGCCTGGCCGCTCCGCGCGTTTTCTTTTCAGTGATCAACGGTTGTTAGGCTGCCTCGATGTCGCCCCAAGGCGCGGCATGGCGGGCGGTTTTGCCTGGGCGGCCGAAAGCGGACGCCTTTGGATGGGGTTTGGGGAGCGTCGGTGATGGTGCGATTGAGCATACGTATGCCGCGGCTGGGACGGTTGCTCCGGGGCGCTGCGGTCGTGATCGCGGGGTTCCTGGTCGTGACGTCGGCCTGGGCCATGCGGGTGTCGCCGATGGTGTCGGAGCTGACGACGTCGGGCGCAGGATCCGCCGCGCGCATCGAAGTGGGCAATGTCGGCTCGGCCGCCCTGCCGTTCGAAACCCGCATCACGCGCATGGACATCGACGCCGACGGCAATATCGTCGAGACGCCGGCGGATGAGGACTTTCTCGTCTTTCCGCCTCAGGGCGTGGTGCCCGTCAGCGGTCGGCAGGTCGTTCGCGTCCAGTGGATCGGCGATCCGGCGATCGACGTATCGCGCGCCTATTATCTGTGGGTGAAGCAACTGCCCGTCGCCACCGACCCGGACGTGGCCGAGGGGGGCGGCGCGGTGGCCGTCCAGGTGCTCTACACCATGAAGGCCCTCATCGTGGTGGCGCCTCCGGGCGCCCAGCCCAAGGTCGAGATTGTTTCGGTCAGGCCGGCGATGGTCACGCCTCCCGCGCCTGAGATCGATCCTTCGCTCACGGGCGGCCAGCCCGTCGCGGCGCCTCCGGCGGAGCCGGGCGTCGAGATCGTCGTCGCCAACAGCGGCAAACGCTACGCCCTGATGAGCGGCGCCACCTGGATCGTCGAAGGGACGGACAAGGCCGGTCAGCCGTTCCGTCGCGAATACAACAGCGATGAAGTCTCCCAGACCGTCGGCGTCGGATATCTGGCGCCCGGCGGCGGCCGTCGCACGTTCAAGCTGCCGACGGGCGTTGAACTGGACCCGGCGAAGCCTGTGACCCTTCGGTTCGGGCGCTGACCATGAGGGGGGCGAGGATCAGGGGGACGGCGTCGCGCCTGGCGCTGATCGCAGCCATGCTGGCGGCGTCGACGGCTGCGGCCCAGGAAGGGCAAGCCGAGGACGGGCAGGCCGTCGCTGCAAGCCAGACGGCCGGCGCTGCGCAGCCGCGACCCAACATCAACCCCTACGACCGCGACATCGCCATGACGGTGCCGCTGAACTTCAACAGCCGGGTGCTGGGCGAGATGCCGGTCCTGCTGACTCGCGACGACCGCTTCATCGTCGAGAGCGCGGGGTTCCAGCGTCTGATCAACCCCTTGCTGACGCCTGAGGCCCAGGCGGAACTGGCGGCGCGGCTGGAAGGCGTGGAGTCTTTCGCGCCCGAGGAAATCAACACGACAGGCATTCGCCTGGAATACGACCCCGATCAGTTGGCGGTGCTGGTGCTGCGCATCGATCCGACGAAGCGCTCGGTGGAGTCGCTGTTCCAGGGCGGTCGACCCGACGATCCCGGCGTCGCGCCTGAGGACTTCTCGGCCTATCTGAACACCAACATGTTGGTGCAGCGACGCAATTCGACCGGCGAGGTCGGAACGCCCAGTCTTTATCTGAATGGCGCGATGCGCTTCCGGAACCTGGTCTTCGAAACCGACGTCCAGGGGCGAGAGGACCTGCTCACCGGCGATTACGAGGTCGACCGGCGCTACGCGCGCTTCGTCTACGATCAGCCCGAAGCCTTCCGTCGCTGGTACCTCGGCGACCTGGATCCCGAGACGCGGGGCCGACAAGGGTACGTCCAGATGGGCGGCGTCGGCGTGGCGCGCCAGCGGCAGCGCTTCGAGAGTTTCCGCAACAACGTCCTGGCGGGCGGGCGGCAGCTGGTCTTGCAGGAAGCCTCCACGGTCCGTGTCCTGCGCAACGGCGTCTTCGTCCGCGAGTTTCGCCTCGATCCGGGCCAGTACGACCTCTCCAACCTGCCGCTCGAAACCGGCTCGAACGACGTCCAGCTGGAGATTCAGAATGAATCGGGGCGGATGGAGACCGTCTCCTACAGCGCCTATCTGGACGCCATCGACCTGGAGCCGGGCGACTATGAATACGGCGCCTATCTGGGGGTGACGAACTCCGGACTGTTCGGCACGCCGGACTACAGCGACGGGGAGTTGGCCTTCACCGGCTACTGGCGCAAGGCGTTCGAGAACCGCCCGGCGCTGGGCATAGGGCTGCAGGCTTCGGAAGAGGTGCAGAACCTGACCGGCCAGACGCAGGTGATCCTGAAGAACGGCGCGCGGGCGCGTCTCGACCTGTCGGTCAGCAACAGCGACTACGGCCAGGGCTACGCCTATGCCTTGAGCTATGACCTGGCCGTCGACCGGGGCGATACCTACGACAGCTGGACCTTCGTGGCGGACTATACCTCCGAGGACTATTCGAGCCTGGGCAACGCCTCGGGCCAGAACCCGATTTCGTGGATCTTCACGGGGGCCTATTCGCACCGCTTCTCGGCGGATTGGCTGGCGAACGCGACGGCCTCCTACCGCATGAGCCGCAGCAACTTCATGGACGATTCCTATACGCTGTCGGCCACGACCACCTATCGGGTGACGCCCGCCTGGGGGCTGCAGTTCGGGACGGAGTATACGGACTACGGCAACCGCTTCGGGACGACGCGCGACGGCTTCGGCTTCACCATCGCCCTGATCTGGTCGCCGCGATACGATCGGCGCGGCGAAGCGCGTTATAATTCGGCGCGCAATTCCGGCAGCATGCGCTTCCAGCAGTCGAGCGAGAACCGCGTGGGATCGTGGGGCTACTCGGTCCAGTCCACCTATGACGACGGTCCCGGCACCGTCTCGGGCCAGTTGGACTATGTGGGCAACCGTTTCGACGCCAGCCTGTCGCACACGGCGTTCGGCGAGAACTTCAGCAGCATCTCGGACGAGCAGGTCACCACCCTGCGCATCGGCAGTTCGATCGCCACGACCGGCGGTCGGGCGGCGATCGGGCGGAACATCTACGACAGCTTCGCCATCGTCTACCCGCACGACACGCTCGGGGATCACCCGGTCATCGTCGGCGAGTCCTTCCAGGGCGGGGCCTATACGTCGCGCAGCGGCGCCCTGGGGCCGGCGCTGTCCAACACCCTGACCTCCTATGTGAACCAGTCGGTGCGCTACGACGTGCTGGACGTTCCGTTGGGCTATGATGTCGGCGACGGCGTGCTGCGCGTTCGGCCCGCCTACAAGAGCGGCTATTCCATCGAGGTCGGCAGCGACGCCTTTGTCTCCGCCCTGGGACGGATCGTGGGCAACGGCGGCCGGCCGGCGGCCCTGCTCTCGGGCCGCGTGCGTCCTGCGGATGAGCCGAACGCCGAGCCCGAACTGTTCTTCACCAACTCGGTCGGCCGTTTCGCCGTCCAGAAGCTGAAGCCGGGCAAGACCTATCGCGTTGAACTCTTCACCAGCCCGGCGGCGGGTTTCGAGTTCACCGTGCCGGCCGACAACGAGGGCTTGCTCGACATGCAGACCGTAACCCTGCCGATCGACGTGCCGGAAGAATAACGGGAAGGAAGAAGAACATGATCGCCGGAGATGCTCGTAAACTGGCTGTCGCCGCCGTGGGCGCCCTGGGCGTCCTGGGGCTGGCCGGCCAGGCTTCCGCCCAGGCCAAGTGCAACCTGAGCCTGGACCCCGCAGTCGACCAATGGGTCATTCGCTATAACCCGCTCGAGGACGACGCCGCGTACCGCACCTTCGACATGGCGCTGGTCAATACGGGTCAGACGCCGTGCAACGGGCGCTTCAGCGTCTCACTGCGCGGTGAGCCGTTCGGCCTGGGAAGTCCCGGCAGCAGGGTGCGCGTGCCCTACGCCATGCGCGATGAGCAGAGCACCGCCGATATCACGCCCCGTTCGGGGGTGAGCGGCATCGTCACGGGGGCCCAGATTCATGTGCCCAAGGAAGGGCGCGAACTGGCCCGGATCGGCGTGGCCGTCCGCCCGCCCGCCAATCTGCCTTACGGGCGCTACAGCCAGGTCGCCTATATCGCCCTGCAAGCGGCCAACGGCGAGGTCCATGCCGAACGGCCCGTGACCATCGTTCTGGAAATGGCGGCGGCCGCCATGATCGGCCTCAAGGGCGAGTTCACCCGACAGAACGGCGTGCCGACGATCAATCTGGGCGAACTGAATGAGGGGACGCGGGCGCTCAATACCTCGGTCTACGTCCACAGCACGGGCGGATATCGCGTGTCCGTCACGTCTCAGAATCTGGGCAAGCTGCGTCAGGCGGGCACCGCCTGGGCCATCGACTATGGGCTGCAGATGGGCTCCCGGCAGGTCAATCTGACGGCGCCGTACAGCTTCGACGTGGCCTCGGCTCAGGCGCGTAACGACGACTATCCCCTGACCGTCCGCATCGGCGATACCTCCGGCAAGCGGGCGGGGGACTACAGCGACACCCTGACCTTCACCGTCGCGGCGATCTGATCAGCAGGGGCGAGGCCGTTCGCCCCTGAGCCGCAAAACGCCCCGCAGAGCGATCTGCGGGGCGTCATCGTTTGAGGACTATGAGCCTGTCAGATCGGCTGGATCGTCAGGGCGAGGATCAACGGCTCGTCCAGTTGAACGTCGTCGAAGCGGTAGTCGACGGTCCGAATGGTCGCCATGCTGGAGCGGCGCAACTCCAGAAGGCCGGTTTTGGTCAGATCCAGCGAGCGGTCGCCGTAGATGATGCGGGCCTTTTCGGTCTCCGCCAGGGGGCGGTACTGGGCCGAAACGGTGAAGCCGCCGGGGCTGTTGCAGGCCTCGACCACCGAGCCCATGCGGCCGGTTTCGGCCATGACGGTCCGATCGGGGCGCACCCAGCAAGCGACCGGCACGGTGGCGCGCAGCTTGTAGGAATGTCCCGCTGTCGGACCTGCGGCCGCGATCTGGGGCGCCGCCGCCATTGTAAGGCCGGCGGCTATCGCCAGAAGCGCACGGCGTTTTGCCTGCATCAGCTTGGTCATGACGTCCTCATCACCCTTGATTTCCAGGTGACGATACTCGGCCGCTGTTAACGTCAGGCGATCAGACAGACTTAGCGGGCGCTTAAGTCCTATCGTAAACGGCCGATAACCTTATCGAGGCGAAGAGACCCGCAGATGTCACAAGGGCGGCGCGCTCCTCCGAGCGCGCCGCCCTTGATCATGAGGCGACGTCCGATCCGGCGGTCAGGCCTTGGCGCTCGCGCGCTCCTTGGCCAGTTCGCGATTCAGCCACAGGGCCAGAAGGGTGCAGATCGCGCCCGACAGCAGATAGGCGCCGCCCGCCACCAGGCCGAACCGGCCCGACAGGGCCAGCGCCGCCAGCGGGGCGAAGCCCGCGCCGAACAGCCAGGCCAGGTCCGAGGTCAGGGCCGAGGCGGTATAGCGGTTGGCCAGGCTGAAGCTGGAGGCGATGGCGCCCGAGGCCTGGCCGAACGACAGGCCCAGCAGGATGAAGCCCAGGATCATATAGGTCAGCTCGCCCGCCGGGCCGCCGTCCAGAAGCTGGGGCGCGAAACCCGAGAAGGCGGCGATGCCCGCCGCCGTGACCGCCAGCAGGGCGCGGCGGCCGTAGCGATCGGCCAGCCAGCCCGAGGCCAGGATGGCGAACAGGCCGAAGACGGCGCCGATCAGCTCGATCATCAGGAAGCGGCTGGGCGCCTCGTCGGTGTAGAGAAAGACCCACGACAGCGGGAACACCGTCACCATGTGGAACATGGCGAAGCTGGCCAGGGGGGCGAAGGCGCCGATGATGATGTCGCCGCCTTCCTCGCGCACGGCCTTGGTCACGGGCGCGGGGTGCAGCTCCAGAGTCTCGAAGGCCGCCTGGAAGGTCGGCGTCACCACGATGCGCAGGCGCGCGAACAGGGCCACGACGTTGATGGCGAAGGCCACGAAGAAGGGATAACGCCAGCCCCAGTCCATGAAGTCGGCCGCCGACAGCTTGCTGAGGAAATAGGCGAACAGGGCGCTAGCGACCATCAGGCCGATCGGGGCGCCCAGCTGCGGCACCATGGCGTACCAGCCGCGCCGCTTCTCGGGCGCGCTGACGGACAGCAGGGAGGCCATGCCGTCCCAGGCGCCGCCCAGGGCCACGCCCTGACCGATCCGCAGGGCGATCAGCATGGCGGCCGACCAGTGGCCGACCTGCTCATGTCCCGGCAGGAATCCCAGGCAGACGGTCGAAAGGCCCAGCAGGAACAGGGCGATGGTCAGCTTGGTCCCGCGCCCGAAGCGCCGGTCGATGGCGATGAACAGGGCCGTGCCGAACGGCCGGGCGATGAAGGCCACGGCGAAGACGGCGAAGGACAGCAGCGTCCCGACCAGCGGTCCCGCATAGGGAAACACCAGCTGTGGAAACACCACGACCGAGGCGATGGCGTAGACGAAGAAGTCGAAGAACTCCGACGTCCGGCCGATGATGACGCCGATGGCGATTTCGCCCGCGTCGATTTTGCCGTCTCGCGCGTTGATCCGGCTGGCGTCCCGCTCGAGGGGCTCTGAAGAAGGCGCGCCGCTGGCTGCGTTCATGACCGATGAGGCTCCAGGAACCGGGGCGCACGCGCGCCCGCGACAATAGAATGTTGGAACGGCCCCTTTGCTCCCGATGGTCGACGCAAGGGATAGGGCAGATTGTCCAATGTCGCCTGTTCGGGGGCGGGGTTACGGGGCCTGCACGATGACCGCGACCTCGCCTCGAACCTCGACTGGAGCCGCCGTGCGCCGACTGCGCCCCCTGTTGCTGTTGCCTCTTCTGGCCTTGCTGCCCGGCTGCGAGGCCGTGGTGCTGTCGCCTGCCGGCGACATCGCCGCCCAGCAGCGCGACCTGCTGGTCATGTCCGTCATATTGATGCTGATCATCATCATTCCGGTGATGATCCTGACCGTCTTCTTCGCCTGGAAATACCGGGAATCGAACAAGGAGGCCCGTTACGAACCGGACTGGGACCACTCGACCCATCTGGAGTTGGTGATCTGGGCCGCGCCGTTGCTGATCATCATCTGCCTGGGCGCCATCACCTGGGCCGGGACGCACCTGCTGGACCCCTATCGCCCGCTGGACCGCGTGGCGGCGGGACAGGCCGTGGCCGAGGATCACCGCCCGTTGCAGGTCGAGGTGGTGGCCATGGACTGGAAGTGGCTGTTCATCTACCCCGAATACGGCATCGCCACGGTGAATGAGCTGGCTGCGCCGGTCGACCGGCCGATCCGCTTCCACATCACCTCGACCGGGGTGATGAACTCCTTCTACATCCCCGCCCTGGCCGGTCAGATCTACGCCATGCCGGGCATGGAGACGAAGCTGCACGCCGTCATCAACCGTCCGGGCGAATACGTCGGCTTCTCGGCCAACTATTCCGGTGACGGCTTCTCGAACATGCGCTTCGCCTTCCACGGTCTGGACGAGGCCGGCTTCGACCAATGGGTCGCGGGCGTGCGCGCTGCCGGCCAGGGGCTGGACCGCGAAACCTATCTGGAGCTGGAAAAGCCCAGCGAGAAGGTGCCCGTCATCCACTACGCCTCGGTCGACGATCGCCTGTTCAACGCCGTGGTCAATATGTGCGTCGAGCCGGGCAAGATGTGCATGGGCGAGATGATGGACATCGATCGCAAGGGCGGCCTGGGCCTGACGGCGGTCAAGAACACCCTGCCGCTGGTCTATGACAAATACGCCCGTCGCGGCGACGCTGTCTTCGGCGCCGGCGAGTCCTATGTGCTGACGATCTGCACTCCGCTGGAGGCCGAGGCCGCCGCCGTCGAGGCCGCCCGTCGCCGTCAGGCCTTCGGCGAGGACGTCGCCCGCGACACCCCTCTGAACCGCGTCATGGGACAGGGGCTGGAGCGCCCCGGCCGCGCCGGTTCTTCGTCCGGCGAGCGGTTCGCCTCCCTTTTCACCGCGCCTTCCACGGCGTCCGCGCCCGCCGCGTCGCAATCCTGAGCGCCTGAACGATCATGACCGTCGAACATTCCACATCGCCGCTTCTGGGCCGGTTGAACTGGGAGTCGCTTCCGTTCCACGAGCCCATCCTGGTCGCCACCTTCGCCGTCGTCGTCATCGGCGGTCTGGGGGTGCTGGGTCTGATCACCCGCTACAAGCTTTGGGGCTATCTCTGGACGGAGTGGTTCACCACCGTGGACCACAAGAAGATCGGGATCATGTACATGATCCTGGGCCTGATCATGTTCCTGCGCGGCTTCGCCGATGCGGTGATGATGCGTCTGCAGCAGGCGATGGCCTTCGGCGGGTCAGAGGGCTACCTCAACGCCCACCACTATGATCAGATCTTCACCGCCCACGGCGTGATCATGATCTTCTTCGTGGCCATGCCCCTGATCACCGGCCTGATGAATTATCTGGTGCCGCTGCAGATCGGGGCGCGGGACGTCTCCTTCCCCTTCCTCAACAACTTCAGCTTCTGGATGACCACGATGGGGGCCGTGCTGGTCATGGCCTCGCTGTTCATCGGCGAGTTCGCGCGCACGGGGTGGCTGGCCTATCCGCCGCTGTCGGGCATCGGCTACAGTCCGGGCGTCGGGGTCGACTACTACATCTGGGCGCTGCAGATCGCGGGGGTAGGGACCACTCTGTCCGGCATCAACCTGATCGCCACCATCGTGAAGATGCGCGCGCCGGGCATGGGCCTGATGAAGATGCCGGTCTTCACCTGGACCTCGCTGTGCGCCAACATCCTGATCGTGGCGTCCTTCCCGATCCTGACGGCGACGCTGGTCCTGCTGTCGGCGGACCGCTATATCGGCACCAACTTCTTCACGAACGACTTCGGCGGCAACCCGATGATGTACGTGAACCTGATCTGGATCTGGGGCCACCCCGAGGTCTACATCCTGATCCTGCCGCTGTTCGGCGTGTTTTCCGAAGTCACCTCGACCTTCTCGGGCAAGAAGCTCTTCGGCTACACCTCCATGGTCTATGCGACGGTGGTCATCACCATCCTGTCCTACCTGGTGTGGCTGCACCACTTCTTCACCATGGGCTCGGGCGCGTCCGTGAACTCCTTCTTCGGGATCACGACGATGATCATCTCGATCCCGACAGGGGCCAAGCTGTTCAACTGGCTGTTCACCATGTACCGCGGCCGCATCCGCTTCGAGCTGCCGATGATGTGGACGGTCGCCTTCATGCTGACCTTCGTGATCGGCGGGATGACGGGCGTCATGCTGGCGGTGCCGCCGGCGGACTTCGTGCTGCACAACTCCCTGTTCCTGATCGCCCACTTCCACAACGTCATCATCGGCGGGGTGCTGTTCGGCCTGTTCGCCGCCATCAACTTCTGGTGGCCCAAGGCCTTCGGCTTCCGGCTGGAGAAGAAGTGGGGGCTGGTCAGCTTCTGGTGCTGGGTGGTCGGCTTCTGGATGGCCTTCATGCCGCTGTACGTCCTGGGCTTCATGGGCGTGACGCGGCGGATGCGGGTCTTCGACGACCCGGCCTATCAGATCTGGTTCGTCATCGCGGGCGTCGGCGTGGCCGTCATCGCCGTCGGCATCCTGGCCATGCTGATCCAGTTCGCCGTCAGCATCATCAACCGCGACAAGCTGCGCGACGAGACGGGCGACCCCTGGCTGGGCCGCACGCTGGAGTGGGCCACCTCGTCGCCGCCGCCGGACTACAACTTCGCCAAGACGCCGATCATCCACGACAGCGACGCCTGGTGGGACATGAAGACGCGCGGCTATGAGCGTCCGACGGAAGGTTTCAAACCGATCCACATGCCCGCCAATACCGGGGCCGGCTTCATCCTGTCGGCGCTGTCGCTGATCGTCGGGTTCGCCCTGATCTGGTACATCTGGTGGCTGGCGGCGGCGGGCTTCGCCGCCCTGATCGCCTACGCCATCTTCCACACCTTCAACTACAGGCGCGACTACTACATCCCGGCCGAGACGGTTCAGGCGACCGAGGACGCGCGCACCCAGGCCCTGGCGGCCGCAGCAGCGACGCAAGGGTGATCCGATGAGCCACGCACCTTCCCTCAACCCCGACTATGTCGACGAGGCCGGGCGGCCGATCTTCCACCCAGTCGAGGAGCCGCACCACCCGGAAGGCCACAGCACCATGCTGGGCTTCTGGATGTATCTGATGAGCGACTGCCTCATCTTTGCGATCCTGTTCGCCGTCTACGCCGTGCTGGGCGGCAACTATGCGGCCGGTCCGGCGCCCAAGGATCTGTTCGACCTGCCGCTGGTGGCGCTGAACACCTCCATGCTGCTGTTCTCGTCGATCACCTACGGCTTCGCCATGCTGGCGATGTACCGCAACAAGGTCGCGCAGACGCAGGTCTGGCTGGCGGTCACCGGCCTGTTCGGCCTGTGCTTCTTGGGGATCGAGCTCTATGAGTTCGCCCACATGATCCACCTGGGCGCCACGCCCCAGCGCAGCGGCTTCCTGTCGGCCTTCTTCATCCTGGTGGGTACGCACGGCCTGCACGTCACCTTCGGCTGCATCTGGCTGGTCACCCTGATGGTGCAGGTGGCGCAGAAGGGCCTGATCCAGGCCAACCGGCGCCGCCTCATGTGCCTGAGCCTGTTCTGGCACTTCCTGGACGTCATCTGGATCGGCGTCTTCACCTTCGTCTATCTGTTCGGGATGCTGCGATGAGCGCCGAAGCCCACAACGAGCACGCCGTGGCTCACGACGATCACCACGGCGACGACCATGATCACGGCGCCTACAGAAGCTATCTGATCGGCTTCGGCCTGTCGGTCGTGCTGACCGCCATTCCCTTCTGGCTAGTCATGGCCGGGGTGCTGGCGCCGCAGCTGACGGGCTTGATCATCACCGCCTTCGCCGTGGTGCAGATCGTGGTCCACATGATCTTCTTCCTGCACATGAACCACAGGTCTGAGGGCGGGTGGAACATGCTGGCGCTGATCTTCACCCTGGTGATCGTGGTCATCGCCGTCGCCGGGTCGGTCTGGGTCATGTATCACCTGAACACCAACATGATGCCCGTCCACGACATGCAGGGGATGGGCTGAGCCCTTTCGCACGCGGAGACGCCGCTTGACGTCATCGTCGGCCCCTGAACCCGCCGCCCGTCCGGCGTCACGCCGTCGAACGGTCGCGGGACTGGCGGCCTTCGCCGTGCTGATCGCGGGCTTTTCGGCGTTGGGCGTCTGGCAGGTCCAGCGCCTGGCGTGGAAGCAGGAGCTGATCCGTCAGGTCGACGCCCGCATCCATGCCGACCCTGTCCCGGCGCCAGGGCCTGCAGGCTTCGACGCCGTGACGCGCGAGGCGGACCAGTACCGCCGCGTCACGGCCAGCGGCCGGTTCCTGCATGACCGCGAGGCGCGGGTGAAGGCGGTGACGGACCTGGGGCCGGGCTTCTGGGTCGTTACGCCGCTGGCGGATGCGCGGGGCTTCACCGTCCTGATCAACCGGGGCTTCGTCCCCGCCGAGCGAACGGCCCCTGAAACCCGCGCCGAAGGTCAGGTCGACGGCCCTGTCTCCGTCACCGGCCTGTTGCGGATCACCGAGCCCAAGGGCGGCTTCCTGCGCGACAACGATCCGGCGTCTGATCGCTGGTTCTCGCGCGACGTGGCGGCGATCGCCGAGGCCAAGCGGCTGGAGGGAGCCGTCGCGCCCTACTTCATCGACGCGGACGCGACGCCCAATCCCGGCGGCTGGCCGCGCGGCGGGCTGACGGTGGTGCGGTTCGCCAACAGTCATCTGGTCTACGCCCTGACCTGGTTCGGGCTGGCGCTGATGTCGGCGGGCGGCGCCGTTCTGTGGCTGCGCGACGAGCGGCGCCGCAGGAGGGGAGGGCGATAGTGCAGACCCAGACTCTCAGCCGCTTCGCCCGCACGGTTCTGGGCATGGACGCCAACGCCGAGACGCCGGTGTCGCCGGGTGCGGCCGGACGGCGCAACATGCTGCTGCTGATCCAGTTGAGGTGGCTGGCGGTGATCGGCCAGGTGGCGACCATCGTCATCGTCCATTGGGGACTGGGGATCAGCCTGCCGCTGGGGCCGCTGCTGCTGGCGCCGACGGCTCTGGCGGTGATGAACCTGGTCAGCGCGCCCGTCACCCTTCGGCGCAAGGTGGTCACCGACCCCGAGATCCTGCTGGCCCTGTGCGTCGATGTGGCGGCGCTGAGCTGGCTGCTCTACTTCAGCGGCGGAGCGACCAATCCGTTTGCGGCCCTGTATCTGATGCAGGTGGTGCTGGCGGCGGTGCTGCTGCGGCCGGTCTACGCCTGGGGCTTCGTGCTGGCGACCGGCGCCTGCCTGGCCTTCCTGGCGATCTGGCGTCAGCCGCTGGACCTGCCCGCAGGGGCCGATGCGCGGCTGGGCCTGATCCAGCAGGGCGCCCTGATCAACTTCATCCTGATCGCCGTGCTGCTGGTGGCCTTCGTCACCCGCACCAGCCAGAACGTGCGCGCCCGCGACGCCTATCTGGCCGAGGCGCGGCAGCAGGCGGCGGAACAGGACCACATCGTGCGCATGGGGCTGCTGGCTTCGGGCGCGGCGCATGAGCTCGGCACGCCCCTGGCCTCGCTTTCGGTCATTCTCAGCGACTGGCGGCGGATGCCCGCGCTGAACCGCGACGAGGATCTGGCGCATGACATCGAGCAGATGCAGGCCGAGGTCGAGCGCTGCAAATCCATCGTCACCAACATCCTGATGTCGGCGGGCGAGGCGCGGGGCGAGGCGCCGACCGTCACCACCCTGAAGGCCTTCCTGCAGGAGATCATCGCCGAATGGTCCGACAAGGCGGGCGACGCCCTGGGCGTGACCCTGGACGGCCCGGCGCCCGGTAACCCCAGCATCATCGCCGATCCGGCCCTGAAGCAGGTGTTCAGCGCGCTTCTGGACAACGCCCATGAGGCCGGGGCGCGAAATCTGGAGGTGCGGGCCGCCGCCGACGCGGGCGGGCTGTTCATCGCCTTCGAGGATGACGGTCCCGGCTTCCCTGCGGCCATTCTGGAGAAGCTGGGCCAGCCCTATCAATCGACCAAGGCGCGCGCCGGCGCGGGATTGGGGCTGTTCCTGCTGGTGAACGTGGTGCGCAAGCTGGGCGGCACGGTCGTGGCCGCGAACCGACCGAGGGGGCAGGGCGGCGCTGCGGGCGCCGTGGTGCGTCTGACCTTGCCGATCGACGCCCTGGCCCCGAGATAAGGGGCCTGGAAAGAGGGAATGAGATGACCGACGACCCCCGCCAGCTTCTGATCGTCGAGGATGACGAGTCCTTCTCCCGCACCCTGCGCCGGTCGTTCGAGCGGCGCGGATATCAGGTCGTGTCCGCCCACAGTCACGACCAGATGGTCGAACTGCTGAAGACGCATCATCCCGACTACGCCGTGGTGGACCTGAAGCTGGGAACGGCGTCGGGCCTGACCTGCGTGCAGACGCTGCACGCCTTCGATCCCGACCTGGTGATCGTGGTGCTGACCGGCTTCGCCAGCATCGCCACGGCGGTCGAGGCCATCAAGCTGGGCGCGCGCCACTACCTCGCCAAACCGGCGGGCACGGACGACATCGAGGCGGCCTTCGGTCGCGAGGCGGGCGATCCCGATGCGCCCCTGACCGCACGCCCGACCTCGATCAAGACGCTGGAATGGGAGCGCATCCACGAAGTCCTGGCCGAGACCGACTTCAATATCTCCGAGACGGCGCGCCGCCTGGGGATGCACCGCCGCACCCTGGCGCGGAAGCTGGAGAAGCGGCAGGTGAGCTGACTTTTCGGTTTCCGCTCATCCCTTTTCTCCTACGCCGTCATTCTCGGGCTTGACCCGAGAATCCAGCAAGCATGACGGCGACCGCCTCAACCCCATGCCTGTTCAGCCGTTGCGGGGCTGGATTCTCGGGTCAAGCCCGAGAATGACGGCGAGAGAGAGAACGGACGTCAGTCCTTTGGCGCCAACGCTCCCAACACCGCCAGCGTATCCTGCCCGAGCCTCGGCGGCGGGGCGTCATAGCGCACCGGCGTCTTGGACAGGCGGATAGGCGAGGCGACGGTGCGGACGGGGTCGGCCAGGTCGGGCCGGGTCTGCTCGACCGTCAGGCCGCGATGGATCGCCTGCGGCTCGGCGAACACCTGATCGATGGTGTTGACGGGGCCGCAGGGCACGCCCGCCGCCTCCAGCGCCTGCATCAGACCCTGCATGGTGAAGCCTTCCGTCTTCGCGGCGATCAGCGCCCCCAGCGCCTCGCGCTCGGCGACCCGCAGGGCGTTGCTGGCGAAGCGAACCTCAGTCTCCAGCCCCAGGGCGGCGCACAGGGCGCGGAACTGGCCGTCGTTGCCCACGGCGATGATCACCCTGCCGTCCGAGCACGAGAAGGGCTGATAGGGGGCCAGGTTGGGGTGGGCGTTGCCCATCCGCGTCGGCGTGGTCCCTGAGACGAACCAGTTTGTCGCCTGATTGGCCAACATGGCGGCCTGAACGTCGAACAGGGCGATGTCGACATGCTGGCCTTCGCCGCTCGCCCGTGCGTGCCACAGCGCCGCCAGGATGGCGTTGGAGGCGTACAGGCCAGTGAACAGGTCCACGACCGCCACCCCGACCTTCATCGGCTCTGCGCCCGGCGCGCCGTCGGGCTGGCCTGTGATCGACATCAGCCCGCCCATGGCCTGGATCATGTAGTCGTAGCCCGCCCGGTGCGCGTCCGGCCCGTGCTGGCCGAAGCCGGTGATGGAGCAATAGACCAGCTTCGGATTGACCGCCGCCAGTGAGGCGTAGTCGAGGCCGTACTTCTTCAGCCCGCCGGTCTTGAAGTTCTCGACCACCACGTCGCAGGTCGCGGCCAGGCGACGCACGGCTTCGGCGCCGTCTGGGGTGGCGATGTCCAACTCGACCGACTTCTTGCCTCGGTTGGCGCACAGGAAATAGGCGGCGTCGCCGGGCGCGCCGTCGGCTGTCGTGGTGAAGGGCGGGCCCCAATGGCGGGTGTCGTCGCCGGCGCCCGGCCGTTCGATCTTGATGACCTCGGCCCCTAGGTCCGCCAGCGTCTGCGTCGCCCACGGCCCGGCCAGAACCCGCGACAAATCCAGAACCCGCACCCCGTGAAGCGGGCCGTGGGAGGATGGGGCGGGGGGAATCGAGGCGGCGTCAGACATGCCCGCCTTCTAGCAGAAACCGGGCGCAGCCGAATGGCATCGCGCCGAAGCGCGACGATCATTCAACGAATGAGAAGAAGGAGACGATGGTGGGTGATCACAGGTTCGAACTGTGGACCCGCTGATTAAGAGTCAGCTGCTCTACCAACTGAGCTAATCACCCGTACCGTCGTCTGCGCCCTTGGTGTGGCGCCGGTCCTTCGCTGCGGCGCTGATGGCCTCGGCGAAGGGCGCTCCTATTACTCGCACCCGGGGGGAGGCGCAAGCGTCAAATGCGTCTTTTATCGTGATTGCATCGCGCGCTAAGGTCGCGCCTTGAATCAGCCGCCGGAAAGACGCGGCGAGGGGGAGTAAAAGATTATGGCGTTCTGGAACCGTCGTCGCTCGATCGACGCGATGCTGGCCCCGCATTCGGGGCCGGGGCTCAAGAAAACCCTGAGCTGGCCGCACCTTATGGCGCTGGGCGTCGGCGCCATCGTCGGCACCGGCATCCTGACCTTGATCGGGGTCGGGGCGGGTCTGGCGGGTCCGGCGGTGCTGATCAGCTTCGCCCTGGCCGGTCTGGTGTGCGCCTGCGCGGCGCTGGCCTACGCCGAGCTGTCGACCATCATGCCCGCCTCGGGCAGCGCCTATACCTATTCCTACGCCGCGCTGGGCGAGATCTTCGCCTGGGTCGTGGGGTGGAGCCTGATCCTGGAATATTCGCTGGTCGTGTCGACGGTCGCTGTCGGCTGGTCCGGCTACGCCGTGCCCTTCCTGGCGGGACTGGGCGTCGACCTGCCGTTCGCCCTGACCGTGGGGCCGCACGTCGAAGGCGGGCTGATCAACCTGCCGGCCATCTTCATCATCGCCGTGGTGACCGGCCTGCTGCTGCTGGGCACGCGCGAGAGCGCGACGCTGAACGCCATCCTGGTGTTCGTGAAGATCGCCGCCCTGGTGGTGTTCGTGGCCATCGCCATGCCGCACTTCGACACGGCCAACTTCACCCCCTTCATGCCCAACGGCTTCGGCGCGCCCTTCGTGCAGACGGGCGTCATGGCGGCCGCCGCCATCATCTTCTTCGCCTTCTACGGCTTCGACGCCATCGCCACGGCGGCCGAAGAAACCAAGAAGCCCGAGCGCGACCTGGCCATCGGCATCGTCGGCTCGATGGTGATCTGCACCGTCCTCTATATCGCCGTCGCCGCCGCCGCGATCGGCGCCGCCCCGGTCGCCAGCTTCGCCGACAGCCCCGAGCCGCTGGCGCACATCATGCGCGGTCTGGGTCAGGGCGTCGCCGCCCAGTGGATCGCCGCCGCCGCCGTGATCGCCCTGCCGACCGTGCTGCTGGCCTTCCTGTTCGGCCAGAGCCGCATCTTCCTGGGCATGTCGCGCGACGGCCTGCTGCCCAACCGCCTCGCCAAGATCTCCAAGCGCGGCGTTCCGGCCGTGGTGACGGTGTTCACCGCCATCGTCGTGGCCTTCCTGGCCGGCATCATGCGCCTGGACGAACTGGCCTCCCTGGCCAACGCCGGCACGCTGATGGCCTTCATGGCCGTGGGCGTCAGCCTGATCGTGCTGCGCGTGCGCGACCCGAACCGCGAGCGCAAGTTCAAGGCGCCGCTGTGGCCGCTGGTCGGCGGCATCGCCATCATCGGCTGCATCGTCTTCTTCTTCAGCCTGAAGAGCTCGACGCAGATCTACTTCCTGCTGTGGAACCTGTTCGGCCTGGCTGTCTACCTGATCTGGTCGTCGCGCAACTCGCGCCTGGCCAAGGGTGAAGAGGCCGAGGCCTGATGGCCAGGCGTGATCTGTCGGGGGCGGTGGATTTCACCGTCCTCGAAGCCATGACGGCGGGCATGGATGATGTGACGGACGAAGTGCTGGGCCTGTTCGCCGAACAGGCCCGCATGTGGTCGGCCATGCTGGACGCATCCAGCGAAGGCTGGCGCGACGCCGTCCACACCATCCGCGGCGCCGGGGCGGGCATCGGGGCCAAGGCCCTGGCCCAGGTCTGCGAAGAGGTGGAGTTCGGCGAGCAATCCGCCGCGCCCGCCGGGCTGGAGCGTGTGAAGACGGCGCTGGACGCGGCCCTGGCCGATGTCGCCGCCTATCGCCACGAACTGGCGTTGAAGAGCCTGAAAGGCTGAGGCCCTTCTCCCCTTGTGGGAGAAGGTGGCCCGTCAGGGCCGGATGAGGGGTTTCTCGACAGTCGAGTGGAACTGACGGATGCGTGGGCGTGACCCCTCATCCGTCAGGCTTCGCCTGCCACCTTCTCCCGCAAGGGAAGAAGGAAGCTCAGACCCGCGTCTTGTCCCAGGTTCCGAATTCGTGGGCGATGCAGCGGTCGATGAGCAGGCGCCAGACCGGCTCGGCGATGTCGGGCGACAGGCCGGCGGGTTCGGCCGCCTTCAGCACCTTGGCCACCACGTCGTCGATACGGGCCTGATCGAAGACGGCGTCGCGGTTCGGCTTGATGCGGGCGGCGGCGTCCATATAGCGCTGACGCTCGGCCAGCAGGGTGACGAGCGCCCGGTCCAGCGCATCCACGCCCTGACGCACGTCCAGCATGGTCGCGCAGTCTTCCGGGGCCTTGCGTGCGTCGATGGCGACGGCGGCGGGAGAGGTCATCAGGTCAGCCGACAAAGGCGCGCTCCAGAACATAGCCGCCGGGTTCGGCGTTCGAGCCTTCTTTCAGGCCGTAGGATTCCAGCAGTTCGCCGGTCTCCTTGATCATGGCCATCGAGCCGCACAGCATGACGCGGTCGCTGTTGGGCGAAAAGCCGATAGGCAGTTGCAGGTCGGCGAAGACGTCGCCCGACTTGATTCGGTCGGTGATGCGGCCCGGCGTCTCGAAGCGCTCGCGGGTCACGGTGGGGTAATAGGTCAGCTGGGCCTTGGCTTCGTCGCCGATCAGCGGATCGTCGTGGATCTCGTGGCTGAAGAAGTCGCGATATGCCAGGTCGGCGACGTTGCGCACCGTGTGGCAGACGATGACCTGCTTGAAGCGGGAATAGGTTTCCGGATCGCGCGCCACCGACAACCAGGGCGCCAGGCCCGTGCCGGTGCCGATCAGCCACAGACGCTCGCCGCTGGTCAGAGCGTCCAGCACCAGTGTGCCGGTCGGCTTCTTGCCCATCAGGACGCTGTCGCCCGCGACGATCTTCTGAAGGCGCGAGGTCAGGGGACCGTCCTCGACCTTGATGGAGAAGAACTCCAGCTCCTCGGCCCAGAAAGGGCTGGCGATCGAATAGGCGCGCAGCACGGGTTTGCCGCCGTCTTCGCCCGGCAGGCCGATCATGACGAACTCGCCCGAGCGGAAGCGGAAATCCTCGGGCCGCTTCACGCCGAAACTGAACAACTGGTCGTTCCAGTGGCGGACCCACAGGACTTCCAACTCATGGAACGGACTGGCCTTGACGGGCGGCGCGGAGAGGGAGGCGTCGGACATGGCGACTACCTAGGCCGTCAGGGGCGGTTGCGAAAGGGCGCCGCGGCGATCCTTCCGCTCCATGGGGAACAAGGGGCCGATCACAATCGGCCAGCCTACCTATAAGCCTGTGCCATACTGCGCTTCGGCCCAGGAAGATGCGGCCGCAAGCCGCAGGGGATTTCAGACGATTCAGACGAATTGGACTCTCTTTTTCTCCCTTCTCCCCTTGTGGGAGAAGGTGGGCCCGAAGGGCTCGGATGAGGTGTTTCTCCGACAGCGGCCAAAGCTGCGTGGTCGGAAAGGTCGCGAGACCCCTCATCCGTCAGGCTTCGCCTGCCACCTTCTCCCACAAGGGGAGAAGGACGAATTGCGGATGACGGCGGAAGATTCCGCCTCTAGCTTCACCGCCATGCGCACTTTTCTTCTCGCCTCGACGATCCTGATGGCTGCGACCCCGGCGTTCGCCCAATCAACCCCTCAGCCCGCTGCGCCGCCCGCCGCCACGGCGCCCGCGTCCTCGATCCTGACGGTCGAGCGGGTGTTCGCAAATCCGTCGCTGGCCGGGCCGGTGGCCAAGGGCGTCAGCCTGTCGCCCGACGGCGAACTGGTCGCCTTCCTGCGCTCGCGCGAGGACGACGTGGACGTGCTGGACCTGTGGGCCGCGCCGGTGAAGGGGGGCGAGCCGTTCAAGCTCATCGACGCCCGCGCCCTGGTTCCCGACGCGGGCGAACTGTCCGAGGCCGAGAAGGCGCGGCGCGAGCGGATGCGGATTTCGCAGCGCGGCGTGGTCGAATATTCCTGGGACGAACAGGGCCGCTACATCCTGGCGCCGCTGGAGGGCGACGTCTTCCTGGCCAACCGCGCCGACGGCTCGGTGCGGCGCCTGACCGAAACGGCGGCCGATGAGATCGACGCCAAGGTCTCGCCCAAGGGATCGTTCGTCAGCTTCGTGCGCGACCAGAATCTGTTCGTGGTCAATCTGGAGACGGGCGCCGAACAGGCCATCACCACCGACGGCAAGGACCTGATCACCTGGGGCGCCGCCGAGTTCATCGCCCAGGAGGAGCTGGACCGCGACACCGGCTATTGGTGGAGCCCGAACGAGCGCTACATCGCCCTGCAACGCACGGACGAAAGCCCGGTCGACGTGATCCCGCGCCTCGACATCACCGGCGGCGGCGCCTCGGTGGCCCAGCAGCGCTACCCCCGCGCCGGACGGCCCAACGCCGTGGTCGAGCTGTATGTTCAGGACGTGCAGGGCGGCCAGCGGGTCAAGGTCGATCTGGGCGCCGATACGGACATCTATCTGGGTCGGGTGAATTGGGCGGCGGACGGCTCGGTCGCCTATGTCCAGCGTCTGTCGCGCGACCAGAAGCGGCTGGACCTGCTCAGCGTCGATCCGGCCACGGGCGCCAGCCGGGTGATCGCCAGCCAGACCTCGCCCGCCTGGGTCAACGTCACCCATGACTTCAAGGCGCTGAAGGACGGCAACTTCATCTGGTCCAGCGAGGAGAGCGGATGGCGTCACCTGTATCTCTACAACAAGGACGGGCGTCAGCTGCGGGCCGTCACGCGCGGCGACTATCCGGTGAAGTCGCTGGACGGCGTCAATCAGGACACGGGCGAGGTCTTCTTCACCGCCTCCATGCGCGACGGCAAGGAATATCCGATCGAGCAGCAGCTGTTCCGAACCAGCTACAGGCGGACGCTGAACCCGACCGAAGTCACCCCGCGCGGCGGCTGGTGGAGCGCCTCGGTCAACACCACCGGCACGGCCTATGTCGGCAACTATACCGACGTGAACACCCCGGCGCAGTCGGCGCTCTATTCGATCAACGGCCAGCGCGTGCGCTGGATCGAGGAGAACAAGCTCCAGCCCGGCCACCCCTTCTGGCCCTATGCCGAGCGCCAGCAGAAGCCGAGCTTCGGCACGCTGCAGAGCCATGGCGAGACGCTGATGTGGCAGATGACCACGCCGCCGGGCTTTGACCCCTCGAAACGCTATCCGGTCGTCATGCAGGTCTATGGCGGCCCGTCGGGCGGCGGGGTGAAGAACGCCTGGCCGCCGGCGACCAACCAACTGCTGACCGAGGCGGGTTATATCGTCTTCCGCCTGGACAACCGGGGCGAAGGCGACCGTTCGGCCGCCTTCAAACAGGCCCTCTATCTGAAGATGGGCCAGCCCGAGATCGAGGATCAGGTCATCGGCGCCGACTATCTGCGCTCGCTGCCCTATGTCGACGCCGACCGCATCGCCATCATGGGCTGGTCCTATGGCGGCTTCATGAGCCTGATGGCGCTGACGGAGCCGAAGATGGGGCTGGCGGCGGCTCTGGCCGGGGCCCCGCCGACGGAGTGGAGCCTGTACGACACCGCCTATACCGAGCGCTATATGTCGACGCCGCAGGGCAATGTGGCGGGCTATGCGGCGTCTGACGTGCTGGGGCGGCTCGACAACATGACCGGGCGGCTGCTGCTGATGCACGGCATGGCCGACGACAACGTCATCTTCGAGAACACCACGCGGGTGCTGAACGCCCTGCAGGAAAAGAGCATTCCGTTCGAAACCATGCTCTATCCGGGCCAGCGCCACGGCATCCGGGGCAATGACCGCCAACTGCACCAGTGGCGCACCTATCTGGACTTCCTGGACCGCACCATCGGGACGCGGGCGCCCGCCGCCAGCGAATGAGCCTGATCCGGCGGAACCCGGCCCTGCGGCCGCCGTTCCGCCGGAATGGAAAAGCTGTTCAACCATCTGGCGAACACGACGGCCAAGCTGGCGGGACGGCCGTGGACCTTCATCATCTGCCTGGCGGTGGTGCTGTTGTGGGCCGTGACCGGGCCGCTGTTCCACTTTGACCAGACGTGGCAGCTGGTCATCAACACCGGCACCACCATCGTCACCTTCCTGATGGTTTTCCTGATCCAGAACACCCAGAACCGCGACGCCGCCGCCATGCACGCCAAGATGGACGAGCTGATCTATGCGGTGAAAAAGGCCGACGCGGGCTTCATCGGCATCGAACATCTGACGGACAAGGAGCTGGCGGTCATCCTGCGGGAGGTCGAACGCCGCGGGCGCGACATCCATGCCGGACAGCCCGCGCGGGCGGTCAGGGGCCGCCCGGCGCCGCGCCTCGAGACCGACGCCAAGACGTGAAGATGCCGGGGCCGACGGGGCGAGACACGGCTGCGCGCCTGGCGGAGATTTTCGGCGGCTGACGATCAAGGGTCTGTCAGCGCAACGGTTTGCGCATAGGCGGATTAATCGTCCATGCGCGGCGAACTGAAGACCTATCAGGCCAAGCGGCGTTTCGAGGAGACGCCGGAACCCAAGGGCGCTCGCCGAACCGGCGCCAAGGGCGCGCGGCGGTTCGTGATCCAACGCCATGCGGCGACGCGGCTGCATTACGACTTCCGCATCGAGGCGGACGGCGTGTTGAAGTCCTGGGCCGTGACCAAGGCCCCGTCGCGCGACCCCTCGGTCAAGCGCCTGGCGGTCGAGGTCGAGGATCATCCGCTGGACTACGGCGGGTTCGAGGGGACGATCCCGGCGGGCAACTATGGCGCGGGCACGGTGCAGCTCTGGGACGTCGGAACCTGGGAGCCGCAGGAGGCGGACCTCACAGCCGCCTGGGCGCGCGGTCAGATCAAGATGATCCTTCACGGCGAGCGGCTGAAGGGCAAATGGGCGCTGATCCGGCTGAAGAGCGACCGTGGCAAGCCGTCCAAGCGCAACAACTGGCTGCTGCTGAAGGAGAAGGACGAGCACGCCGTCGCCGGCGAGGGCGACGCCCTGGCCGAGATCGACGCCTCGGTGACGACTGGCCGCTCCCTGGCCCAGATCGCCGAGGGCGACGCGCAATGGACGTCCTCCAAGCCGACCCGCCGCAAGGCGCCGCCCAAGCCTGCATCGTCGAAGGCGGCGACCAGGGCGAAGCGGCCGCACGCCTTCGTCCCGATCCAGCTGTGCAAGGCGGTCGATCACCCGCCCTCGGCGGTCGGTTGGGCGCATGAAATCAAGTTCGACGGCTATCGGCTGCAGATCGGGGTCGGCGGCGGTCAGGCGGTGCTGCGAACCCGCAAGGGCCTGGACTGGACCGATCGTTTCCCTGAGCTGGCGGCGGATGCGGCCGGCTCGCCCGATGCGGTGATCGACGGCGAACTATGCGCCCTCGACGACGACCACATGCCGGACTTCAGCGCCCTTCAGGCGGCGATATCCGAGGGGGATACGGGGCGACTGGTCTACTTCGCCTTCGACCTGTTGTTCGAAGGGGCTGAGGACCTGCGCAAGCTGCCCCTGTCGCATCGCAAGGCGCGGCTGCAGGCCTATATCGACCGGATCGGCGCAAAGGGCGCCGGGCGTCTGCGTTACGTCGAGCATTTCGCCTCTACGGGGCAGGCTGTGCTGGAAAGCGCCTGCCGGATGCATCTGGAGGGCGTGATCTCCAAGAAGCTGGATGCGCCCTATCACGCCGGGCGGTCCTCGACCTGGGTCAAGTCCAAGTGCCGGGGGCGCGACGAGGTCATCATCGGCGGCTGGTCGTCGGAGAGCGGCCGTCGGTTTCGGTCGCTGCTGGTCGGGGTGCGCGAGAAGGGCGGACTGAAATACCTCGGCCGTGTGGGGACGGGCTTCGGCGAGACGGCGACGCGGTTGCTCATCCCGGCGCTGAAGGCCGAGGCGGCGGACAAGAGCCCCTTCACCGGCCCCGGCGCGCCCGAAGGCGGCAAAGATATTCACTGGGTGAAGCCGAGGCTGGTCGCGGAGATCGAGCACGGCGGCTACACCGAGTCCGGGTCGCTGCGGCAGGCGGCCTTCAAGGGCCTGCGCGACGACAAGACCGCCGAGGACGTGACGGCGTCGCCCCAGCCGCCCGCGTCGCCGCCGGCTTCGAGGAAGGGCGACAAGGTCACGGTGGCGGGCGTCGTCATCTCCAGTCCCGACAAGGTGCTGTGGCCGGCGAGCGAAGGGCGTCCGCCCATCACCAAGGCCGATCTGGCGCGTTACTACGAGGCGGCGGCCGAGCGTCTGCTGCCTCATGTGGCGGATCGGCCCGTCTCCATCATCCGCGCGCCGGACGGCATAGAGGGCGACACCTTCTTCCAGCGCCACGCCATGGCGGGCTCCAATCCCCGATTGAAGCTGATCGACGTCAAGGCGCGCACCCCATACGTCGCCGTGGTCGATGTCGGCGGCCTGGCCGCCGTCGCCCAGTCGGGCGGACTGGAGCTGCACCCCTGGGGCTGCAAGCCAGGCGATCCCGAGACGCCGGACCAGATCACCTTCGATTTGGACCCCGACGTGGGGCTGGACTTCGACGATGTGATCGCCGCATCCGGCGTGGTGAAGGCCAGGCTCGAGGCGCTGGGTCTCACCCCCTTCGTCAAGACGACGGGCGGCAAGGGTCTTCATGTGGTCGCGCCGATCCGCGCTGACGGCCGTTCCCGCGTGACCTGGGAGCAGAACAAGGCCTTCGCCAAGGCCGTGTCCGAGGCGATCAGGGCCGAGGCGCCGGACCGCTTCACCACCACCCTGGCCAAGAAGGCGCGCGGCGGAAAGATCTTCATCGATTATCTGCGCAACGGCCGGATGGCGACAGCCGTGGCGCCCTGGTCGCCGCGTGCGCGGCCGGCGGCGGGGATCGCCTTTCCCCTGTCGTGGGATCAGGTGAAGCCGGGACTGAGGCCTGCGGACTACAACCTGTGGGTCTGGCCCGAACTGCTTGAGCGGCCCGATCCCTGGGCCGATTTCCGCGCCGCCGCCGTCAGCCTGAGACCCGCCCTGCGCAAGATGGGCGTGGAGTGACGCTCAGGCCGTCTTCTTGCGCGGCGCCGGCTTCTTCGCCGCCGGCTTGCGGGCCCCGACCGCCGAACCCTTCAGGCTGTTCTTCAGCGCCGCCATCAGGTCGATGACGTTGGTGTCGTCGGGCTCGGCCACGTCGACCAGGCCCTTGCCGCCCTTGGTCTTGGCCTTGATCATCTCGCGCAGGGCGTCGTCGTAGCGATCCTTGAAGGCGGTCGGGTCGAAGTCGGCCTCCTTCTGGGCGATGATGCGGGCGGCGATCTCGACCATGTCGGCGTCGGCCTTCACCTGGGGAATGTCGTCGAAATAGTCGTCGGCGTCGCGCACCTCGTCATGGGCGCGCAGGGTGTAGGCCAGCAGGCCCTTGCCGCGCACTTCCAGCGCCAGCTGGCGCTCCTTGCCGCGCAGGACAAGCTGGCCCAGCGCCACCTTGCCCTGTTTCTGCATGGCGTCGCGGATCACCGCGAATGCCTCGACCCCGGCTCCCTTCTCCGGGACGACGAAGAAGGGATCGTCCCAATACAGGCGGTCGATGTCGGCCTCGTCCACGAACTTGTCGATGGCGATGGTCTTGGTGCTGTCCAGCCGCACCTTGTCGAAATCGGCGTCGTCGAACAGGACGTATTCGTCCTTGGACACCTCATAGCCGCGCACCAGATGACTGCGCTCCACCGGACCGGCGTCGGGGTCGGTCGGCACCATGCGGATGCGGTTGTGCGTATCCGGATTGATCAGGTGAAAGCGCACGTCGGCGGCGCTGGTCGTCGCGGTGTAGAGCGCCACCGGGCAGGTGACGAGCGACAGCTTCAGATGTCCTTGCCATGTCGGGCGAGCGGCCATGTCGGTTCTCCTCGACAGGCTAAATGCCCGGCGCGGAGATATGTTCGCGCTCAGGCGGAACGGTCGCGATAGGCCAGCAGGCGCAGGGCGTTGAACACTACCAGCAGGGTCGACCCCTCATGCAGGGCCACCGCCGGGCCGATGCCGAGGCCGAAGATGGTGGCAGGCACCAGGAAGGCGACCACGCCCAGGCTGACGACCAGGTTCTGACGGATGACCGCGCGGGTGCGGCGGCTCAGGCCCACGGTGAACGGCAGGTGCGACAGGTCGTCCGCCATCAGCGCCACATCGGCCGTTTCCAGCGCCACGTCCGACCCGGCCGCGCCCATGGCCACGCCGACCGTGGCCGTGGCCATGGCCGGGGCGTCGTTGACCCCGTCGCCGACCATGGCGACCTTGGACTCGGCGCGCAGGCGCTTGATCGCCTCGACCTTGTCGTCGGGCATCAGGTCGCCCCAGGCCTCGGTCAGGCCGACCTGTCCGGCGATGGCCTCGGCCGCCTTCTGATGGTCGCCCGAGATCATGATCATGCGCTTGACGCCCAGACGGCGCAGCCGCTCCAGCGCATCGCGCGCGGCGGCTCGCGGCGTGTCCAGCAGGCCGATGACGCCCAGATCGCGGTCGCCCTGCCGCACGACCATCAGCGTGCGTCCCTGATCACGCAGCCGGTCCACGGCCGTCGCCGTCGAAGAGGCGAGGGGGGCCACGCCGTCGGCGCCGAACATCTCGGGCTTGCCGATCAGAATGGTCTGGCCGTCCAGTTGGGCCGAGACGCCCTTGCCGGTCAGACTGTCCAGACTGGAAGCGGTCTGGATCGCGACGGCGCCCAGGCGTTCGGCGCCGTCGCGGGCGATGGCGGCGGCCAACGGGTGGTCGCTGAGGCGCTCGACCGCCACGGCGACCGACAGCAGCGTCGCCTCGTCCACGCCGTCGACCGGGACAACGTCGGTGATGCGCGGGCGGCCCTCGGTCAGGGTGCCGGTCTTGTCGAAGGCGATGGCGTCGACCGAGCCTAGGTTCTCCAGCGGGGCGCCGCCCTTGATCAGCACGCCGGCGCGCGCGGCGCGGGCGACCCCGGACAGGACGGCGCTGGGCGTGGCGATCGCCAGGGCGCAGGGGCTGGCCGCGACCAGCACCGCCATGGCGCGATAGAAGCTGTCGCGGAACGGCTCGTCCACCACCACCCAGGCGAACAGCAGGACGACGGCGGTCGCCAGCACCACCGGGACGAAGATGCGCTCGAACCGCTCGGTGAAGCGTTGGGTAGGCGACTTCTGGGCCTCGGCCTCGCTGACCATGCGGACGACCTTGGCCAGGGTGGTGTCGCTGGATTTGCGGGTCGTCTCGACCTCGATGGCCCCGGCGCCGTTGATGGTTCCGGCGAAGACGGCCGAGGCGGCGGCGATGGAGGCCGGACGGGCGCGCGCCTCGGCCGGATCGGCGACCGGCTGTTTGTCGACCGGCATGCTCTCGCCGGTGACGGGGGCCTGATTGATGCTGGTGGCGCCGCTGATGACGAAGCCGTCGGCGGGCAGGCGCTCATTGGGGCGCACCACGACCACATCGCCGATCTGAAGCTCTTCGACGGGCAGTTCGACGATGTCCAGACCGCGCCGCACATGGGCTGTGCGCGGCGCCAGTTCGGCCAGGGCCTCGATGGCCTTCTTGGCGCGGCCCATGGCGTAGTGTTCCAGCGCATGGCCCAGGCTGAACAGGAACAGCAGCAGGGCGCCCTCGGCCCAGGCGCCCAGGGCGGCGGCCCCGGCGGCGGCCACCAGCATCAGGGTGTCGATCTCGAACCTCTTGCGCTTCAGGTTGTCGATCGCCTCGCGCACGGTGAAGAAGCCGCCCAGCCCATAGGCGGACAGGTAAAGGGCCAGCGGTATCCAGCCGGGCAGGCCAGCCGCCAGCTTTTCCAGCACGAAGCCGACGCCCAGGGCGCCGCCGGCCATCAAGGCGAAGATCAGCTCCGTATTGGAGCCGAAGACGCCGCCGTGCGCGTGGTCGTGATCGTGTTCGGCGTGATCCTCGCCCTCGACGTGGCGATGGGCCTTCTTCTCCGGGGCGGCCGGGAAGGGCGTGGGGGAAAAGCGCAGGCCGTGCGCGCCCAGCCGCTGGATCAGGTCGTCGCGGTTGATCCGTGCCTGGTCGAACTCCAGGCTGACGGCGCCGGAGGCGTCCAGCCCCGCCTCCAGCACGCCGGGCTCATCTTTCAGCGCCGCTTCCAGCGTCAGGGCGTGGCGGGCGTGGCGGACACCCTCGACCCAGCCGACCAGATGGCCGAACTGCTGGCTGATGTCGGCCCCGGCCTGCCGCGCCTTGCGCTTCACTTCGGCGGGGGACAGCAGCGCCGGGTCGTAGTGAAGACACAACTGGGCGCCCTCGGGGGCCTCGATCACGTGGGCGTGGGACAGGCCAGGAACGCCGCTCAACGTCTTGATCAGGCGGTCCACGCAGGCGTCCGCAGCATCAGGCGCATCAGGCGCATCGGGCAGCAGGACAGGAATGTCCAACCTGATGGTGTTAGGCATGATGGCGGTCCTCCGACCTGTTCCCGTTCATCAGTTCTCGATTCCTTCAGCCTTGCGATGCCGGACCGCCCTGGCGGCGAAGGTCGGCAGCACCAGAAGCGTCAGGGCGGTGGCGGTCAACAGGCCGCCGATGACCACGGTGGCCAAGGGTTTCTGCACCTCGGCGCCTGCCCCGCTGGCGATGGCCATGGGGATGAAGCCGACGATGGCGACCAGGGCCGTGGTCAGCACCGCCCTCAGACGACTAAAGGCGCCGAGCAGGGCGGCGTCGCGCGGCGTCTGGCCCGCCTGCAGCCGCTCGCGGATGGCCTGCATCAGCACCAGTCCGTTCAGGGTCGCGACGCCCGACACGGCGATGAAGCCGACCGCCGCCGAGACCGAGAAGGGCATCCCCCTCAGCAACAGCGACAGCGCCCCGCCGACCAGGGCCAGCGGCACGCAGGCGAACACCAGCCCAGCCTCCGCGAACGATCCCAGCGCCATGAACAGCAGGATGCCGATCAGGACGAAGACCACGGGGATGACCAGACCCAGCCGTTGTTCAGCCCGCTTCAGGTTTTCGAACTGGCCGCCCCATTTGAGCGAATAGCCTGCGGGCAGGCTGACCTGCTGATCCACCTGCTTCTGGGCGTCGGCGACGAAGCCGCCCAGATCGCGGCCGCGCACATTGGCCTGAACTACCATGCGGCGGCTGCCGTCGTTGCGGCTGATCTGGTTCTGGCCCTCCTTCACCTGAATGCGGGCGACCGAGGACAGGGGGATGGTCACGCCGCTCGCCGTGGTGACAGGCAGGGCGTTCAGGGCGGCGGGGTCGTTACGCTCCGCGTCCGACAGGCGGACCACCACGTCGAAGCGGCGGTCGCCCTCGAAGATCTGCCCCGCCTCGGCGCCGCCGATGGCGGCCGAGACGGCTTCGGACACGTCGGCCGCCGACAGGCCGTAGTTGGCGGCGGCGAAGCGGTCGACGCTGACCGTCAGCGTCGGCAGGCCCGACGCCTGCTCCACCCGCACGTCGGCCGAACCGGGCGTGTCGCGCAGGGCGTTGGCGACCTCGTCCGCCGTCTTTTGAAGCTGGGCGAAGTCGTCGCCGTAGACCATGACCGCCAGATCGGTGCGGACGCCTGAGATCAGCTCGTTGAAGCGCAGTTCGATCGGCTGGCTGAACTCGAAGGCGTTGCCCAACTGGGTCGAGGCGGCCTTTTCGATGCGGGCGATCAGCTCTTCCTTCGACAGGCGGGGATCAGGCCATTCCTTGCGTTTTTTCAGCACGATGACGGCGTCTGAGATGTTCGGCGGCATGGGGTCCACCGCCGCCTCGGCCGTGCCGGTGCGCGAGAAGACGGTCTTCACCTCCGGCTGGGCCTTGATGGCCCGCTCCAGCGCCATCTGCATGGCGAGGGATTGCTCCAGCGAGGCCGAGGGCACGCGCAGCGCCTGCATGGCGATGTCGCCTTCGTCCAGCGTCGGGATGAACTCGCGTCCCAGCAGGGTGAAGGCCAGGGCGCCGATCAGCAGGGCGCCGAAGGCCGAGGCCAGCACCGTCTTGGGATGCGAGACGGCGGCGCGGATGGCCGGTTCGATCCAGCGGCGCGCGTGGCGCAGCAGGAAGGTCTCATGCTCTTCCGCCTCGCCGTTCTCATCGACGTGGACGGTCTTGGGCTCCTTGACCAGCAGGGCGGCCATGGCCGGGACGAAGGTGAAGGAGAAGATGAAGGCGCCGACCAGGGCCAGCATGACTGTGGCGCCCATGGGAATGAAGGTCTTGCCCTCGACCCCTTCCAGCATCAGCAGGGGGGTGAAGACCAGCAGGATGATCAGCTGGCCGAAGGCGGCGGGCTTGACCATCTGGCGGGCGGCGCTGGCGGCGACGCCAAGGCGTTCGTTGCGGGTCAGGGCGCGGCCCAGATCGGCGCGCTTCTGGCCCAGTCGCAGCAGGGTGTTCTCGACCACCACCACGGCGCCGTCGACCAGCAGGCCGAAGTCCAGCGCCCCCAGACTCATCAGGTTTCCGCTGATGCCGAAGCGGTTCATGCCGATGACGGCGAACAGGAAGCTGATCGGGATCATCAGGGCGGTGATCGTCGCCGCGCGAATGTTCCCCAGCAGCAGGAACAGCACGACGATGACCAGCAGGGCGCCCTCGGTCAGGTTCTTGGCCACCGTCTTTATGGTGGAGTTGACCAGGGCGCTGCGGTTCAGCACCGGCTCGGCCACGATGTCGGGCGGCAGGCTGGCGCTGATCTGTTCCAGCCGTTCGGCGGAGGCCTGGGCCACGGTGCGGCTGTTCTCGCCCGCCAGCATCAGGGCGGTGCCGATCACCGCCTCATGGCCGTCGCGGCTGGCGCCGCCCAGACGCGGGGCTTGACCGATCTCGACCACAGCCACATCGGCGACGCGCACGACAAGACCGTTGCGGTTGACCACGGGCGCCTGAGCCAGATCCTCGACGGTCTGGGCCAGGGCGTCGGTGCGGACGGTCAGGGCCTCGCCCGCGCGCTGGATATAGCCCGCGCCGGCTTGGGTGTTGGCGCGGTCCAGCGCCTGAACAAGATCGTTCAGGCTGAGGCCATAGCCGGCCAGTCGCGCCGGATCGGGGCGGACGGCGTACTCCTTCACATAGCCGCCGTTGACGTCGACGCCGGCCAGACCGGGCGCGGTCCGCATCCGGGGCGCGATGATCCAGTCCTGAACGGTGCGCAGATATGTGGCCCGCGCCTGCGGCGTGTCCAGCCGCTCGCCCTCGGGCGTCAGATAGGCGCCGTCGGGTTGCCAGCCGGGACGACCCGCGCGCGCCGTCCTGGCGTCGAAAGGCTTCAGGTCGACGGTCCACATCAGGACTTCGCCCAGGCCGGTGGTGATCGGCGACAGGGCCGGTTCGACGCCCTCGGGCAGGTTCTCGCGCGCCTGAGCCATCCGCTCGGCCACCTGCTGGCGGGCGAAGTAGATGTCGGTGGCGTCGCTGAAGATGACGGTCACCTGGCTGAAGCCGTTTCGGGTCAGGGAGCGGGTGCTCTGTATCCCCGGAATGCCCGCCATAGCCGTCTCCAGCGGGTAGGTGACCTGACGCTCCATCTGTTCGGGAGCCAGGGCCGGGGCCACGGTGTTGATCTGCACCTGCCGGTTGGTGATGTCCGGCACGGCGTCGATCGGCAGCTTGGTCAGCTGGAACAGACCCCACGCCGCGACCAGGGTCGTGGCCAGGACGATGAACCAGCGGAAGCGGACGGACGCCTCGATGATCGCTTTGAACATGATCGCCCTCCCTTAGTGGCCGTGCTCGGCTTCGCCCTTGGCCAGCTCGGCCTTGAGCAGGAAGGCGTTGGCCGCCGCGACTTTTTCAGCTCCGGTGAGACCTCGCAGGATCTCGGTGGCGCCTCCGGCCTGACGACCGGCCAGCACCGGCTGGGCGCGGAAGCCTTCGCCGGTCTGGACGAAGACCACCGTGGCGCCGTCGACCGTCTGCACCGCCTCGGACGGCACGGTCAGGGCGCCGCCGGACTGGCCATCGGTGACGACGGCGCCGGTGACGGGCGATCCGGCGGGCGGCAGGCGACCGCCCTCGGGCCGGGCGCGTATTACAGTCGCGCCGCTGTCCTGCAATCCGGCGTCGGCGGCGACGCCCGTGACCAGGGCGTCGAACTCGCCCTGCGAACCCGTAACGCGCACGTGCGAGCCGAGGCGGACCTGAGCCGCCAGCTGCGGCGGGGCGTTGAAGACCAGCTCCACCCGCGCCGGATTGGTCACTTCGGCCACCACCGCGCCCTGAGCGACGAAGCCGCCGGGACCGACCTGAACATTGGTGACGACGCCGGAGATGGGGCTGACCACGCTCATCCGGCCCGAAGCGTTGGGCGAGCCCGCCGCCGCCGCTCGGGCCCGCGCGGCGCGGGCCATGGCCTCTGCGCTGGCGGCCTGAGCCTGCGAGGCCTCGACCTCCTGACGGGCGACGACGCCCTGATCGGCCAGGTTGCGGTTGCGTTGATGCGCCTGACGCGTGGCGGTGGCGGCGGCCGAGGCCGCGTCGATCTCGGCGCGCAGCGCCGCGCCTTCTCCGCTGAGCAGGCTGACCAGAGGCTGGCCCGCGCGAACCGTCTGACCCGGCGCGACCAGCACCCGCTCGACCGTGCCGCCGACCACGGCGCCGACAGCGGCGCGCGCGTCCACCATGGCCTCGACCCGACCGGACAGACGGGTTTCGCCGCCCCCGCCGCGCGAGACTGAGACGACGGAGATGCCCGCCGCCTGAAGCTGTTCGGCGGTCAGCTCGATCACGCCTTCGGGCGTCTCTGCGGCTTCGCCCTTCGCCTCGCCCTGCGTCTTTTCGGCAGCGGGCGGATCAGACCGCGTGAGAGTCAGGGCCAGCGCCCCGCCGCCCAGCAGGACGACGGCGGCGGCGCCCGCGATCAGGACTTTCTTGTTCGATGACAGGGTGGACATCAGCGGCTTCCTTCAAAGGGGGCGCGGCCTTCCAGGCGCGCCAGATCGATCTCGGCGCGGACGCGCGCCATGCGGGCGTCGACGGCGGCGGATCGGGCGTTGATCAGGGCCGCGCGTCCGGTGCGCAGCTCCAGTTGCGAGATGCGTCCCGCCTCGGCGCCGATGCGCGACAGGCGATAGGCCTCTTCGGCCGAGCTCACGCCCGCATCGGCGGCCGAGACCCGACTGGCTGAAGACGCCAGACGCGCGACGGCGGCGGATCGCTCGGCCCCGGCGTCCTGACGCGCCTGCATCACCCGCGCCTCGGCGGCCCGGTGTTCGGCGCGCGCGGCGTCGATGTTCCCCCGGTTCCGGTCGAACAGCGGCAAGGGCAGGCTGACGCCGAAGGTTAGAGCCGTCTGGTCTTCGGCGCCGAAGCGGGTCACGCCGACGCTGGCGGTGACGTCAGGACGTCCGTTGATGCGCTCGACGTCGATGCGGCGTTCGGCCGCCGCAGCCTCGGCCTTGGCTGTCCGCACCATCGGCGCGTCGCGATCGGACCGGGCCGAGGGCGTCGTCGGCGCGTCCAGCAGCCCGGCCGCGATCGAGGTGGCGGGCGTCGGCAGCATGGCGACGGCGCTGAGGCGGGCGAAGGCGACGTCGCGCTCGGCCTTGGCCTCATCCAGGCTGGCGCGGGCGGCGGCGGCTTCGCTCTCGGCCTGAATGCCGCGCAGCAGGGGCTCGCGCCCTTCCTCGACCAGAGCCAGGGCCGCGCGGGCGTCGGCCACGGCCAGGGTCAAGGCTTCCTCGGCGAGGGTCGCCCGACGCTGGGCCGCTTCGGCCTCGGCGTAGATCAGCGCCAGTCGCCCGGCGGCGTCAATCACGGCCATGTCGCGGCGCAGGGCGGCGGCGCCCGCCTCGGCGCGGGCGGCGTTCACCCGTGCGGGACGGCGGTCCCAAAGCTCCAGATCCTGGCTGAACGACAGGCTGAGGTCGCCGTTGTCGAAACCGGAATAGGGGCCGGAGCCGGCGACGTTCTCAAGGTCGACGGATAGGTTGGGATTGGGGCGGACGCGGGCCTGACGGACGCGCGCTTCGGCGGCGTCGCTCAGAGCCTCGGCTTCGACGGCGACGGGGGTCTGGCCCAGTCGGGCGAGCAGTTCGCCATAGGCGGGCGCGGGATCAGCCCACGCCGGGGCGACGCCGAAAACGGCGGCCACGGCGAGCGCGCAGCCAGCCGCCAGACGCGGCCGACGACGATGTGTCGGGGACATGGTTCATTTCCAGTGATGATCAGAAGAAGGGCGCGCGAAGGCGCAGGCTTCCGATCAGCCTCTGGGGGGCCGCATCAGTCCGTCGGCGACAAAGGACACGGCGCCGTCGTCACGCAGGAGATAGCGGCTGGCGACGGTTGCGGGCTTGGCGATCTGCATATCGCCGCAAGCCTGGGGTTCGCCGGGATGGTGGCAGTGGCCGTGTATGTCTCCGCCCACGTCGCCAGGGACGTGCTCGGCGTTGTCCTGGGCGTGGTCTTCGGTCAGGATCTGATACGCGACGAGGGAGTCTGGGGCGCAGGCCGCCGCGTCGGCTGCAGGCGCGATCACCAGGGCGGCGATGATCAGCGTCAGCGCCGCAAACAGGTTCGCCAATGTCATCACCGACCGAGGCATGGCCGTCTAGGTAGGAGGCGGTCCGATCCAAGGCAATCTGTTATAAGGTTCACGGGATAAGGCGACTTTACGACGGTCTCGCCGAGGCTGGCGCGGGGGAGGGCCCGGCGTTTCAAGGCGCAGCCTTGCCGTCTGGTCTCGGCCATGAAAGAAGTCGCCGTATCATATATATTATACGATAGGTCCCATGACGTTCCTTCCTCCCGCCGCCGCCCCCATCACCGCAGATGAACGCAGCGCGCGCATCCAGGCCCTGGCGGCGCGTCTGAAGGCCGAAGGTCTGTCCGCCCTGCTGGTCGGGCCGACGACGTCCCTGCGCTACTATACGGGGCTGGACTGGCATCCGTCAGAGCGGCTGACGGGAGCCCTGATCCACGCCGACGGGCGGGTGGAATACATCTGCCCTCGCTTCGAGCTGGACAAGGTGGCGGGTCTGACGGCGGCGCCGAACGCGATCACCGGCGACATCCTGACCTGGGAAGAGGAGGAGAGCCCCTATGTCCTGGCGGCGGGGCGTCTGGCCGATGGCGGCGTCCTGGCGGTCGACGACCAGGCGGCGGCCTTCATCTGGCTGGGCCTGAGCCGGGCGTTGGGGGCGGATCGTGTTACGGACGGCGGCCCGCTGATCCTGGCCCAGCGCAGCCTCAAGTCACCCGCCGAGATCGCGCTTCTGACCCGCGCCAAGGCCATCACCCTGGAGGTCCAGCGCCGCACCCGCCGCTGGTTGAAGGTCGGCGTGCGCACGTCCGAGGTCATGGCCTTCATCGACGCCGAGCACCGCGCCCTGGGCGGGGAAGGGGGCTCCTGGTTCTGCCTGGTCTCCTTCGGCGACGACACCTGCCTGCCCCACGGAGGCGAGGGCGACCGCGCCCTGCACACAGACGACGTGGTGCTGATCGATACGGGCACTCTGGTCGACGGCTATCACTCGGACATCACCCGCACCTATGTCTTCGGGGAACCGACCGAGGACTTCCGCCGCGTCTGGACGCACGAGAAGGAAGCCCAGGCCCGCGCCTTCGCAGCGGCTCGCCTCGGCGCGCCGTGCCACAGCGTCGATGACGCAGCGCGCGACTATCTGACCGGCCTCGGCTATGGCCCGGACTATCGCCTCCCGGGCCTGCCGCACCGCACCGGACACGGCATCGGACTGGACATCCATGAGGCGCCCAACCTGGTGCGCGGGGACGTCACGTCGCTGGCCCCAGGCATGTGTTTCTCCAACGAGCCGATGCTGGTCATTCCGGGCCGGTTCGGCGTGCGTCTGGAAGACCATTTCTACATGACCGATAGCGGACCGGTCTGGTTCACCGAGCCTTCGCACAGCCTGGACGATCCCTTCGGCGAGGGCGCCTCTGCATGAGGACGCCCCGGCGCTGGGCGATCGTCGGCGGCGGCCTGATCGGGACGGCGACGGCCCTCAGGCTTCAGGCGGCGGGTCTTGAGACGACGCTGATCGACCGGGGCGACGCCCGGCGCGGCGCCTCCTTCGGCAACATCGGCCATATCGCGGCCGAGCAGTGCGAGCCCATGCCCTCGCCCGCGACGCTGAAAAGCGCCTTCGGGCGGTTGTTCGCCTTTGGCGGGCCGCTGGACTTCCGCGCACGGGACGTCGCCCTGTGGGGGCCGTGGGCGTTGCGCTTTCTGGTGGCCTCGCGCCCGGTTGCGGCCGCGCATGGGGCCGAGGTTCTGGCGTGGCTGCTGGACGATCCTCTGGGCGCGTGGGCGCGACTGGCAGCGCTGGCCGAGGCGCCCGGCGACCTGATCCGCCCCACGGGCCACGCCGTCGTGTGGTCCACGCCCGAGGCGGCGCGGAAAGGTCTGGAGGCCTGGCGCGGGGCGCGCACGGGGAACGCCGGCTTTCGGCCCATGGAGGGCGAAGAACTGGCCGCCTACGACGCGGTGCTGAAGGCGCGTCCCGCGGGCGGCGTCCGCTTTACCGGCACGGGGCAGGTCAGCGAGCCCCAGCGCGTGCGCGACGCCCTGTCGGCTGCGTTCACAAGACAGGGCGGGACTGTAATTCAGGCCGACGTGCGCCGGCTGCGGCCCGTGGCTGACGGCGTCGACATCATTCTGGAGGACGGCGCGGTCGTCGACGCCGAGCGGGTGGTCGTGGCGGCGGGCGCCTGGTCGGCCGAGCTTCTGGCGCCGCTGGGCCTGACGGTTCCGCTGATCGGAGAGCGCGGCTATTCGGTCCAGTCCGCCCGGCATGAATGGCCGGAGGACCTGCCGCTGACGGTGTTCGAGGACCGGGCCCTGGTGGTGGCGCGTTTCAGCGGCGGCCTGCGCGCGTCCAGCCACGTCGAGTTCGGCGCGCCCTCCGCGCCGCCCGACCCGCGCAAATGGCGACGGATCGAGGCCCATTTGCAGGCGCTGGGCGTCGTCTTCGCAGAGACGCCGGATCGCTGGTGCGGGCCGCGCCCGACCCTTGCGGACTATCTTCCGGCGATCGGCAGGCTGCAGGCGCACCCGGCGATCCATTACGCCTTCGGCCATCAGCACCTGGGCCTGACGCTGGCCGCCTTCACGGCGGAGACGATGGAAGGGCTCGCCCTGGGGCGGCCGGCGCCGGCGTGGCTGGACGCGCTGAGGATCGAGCGCTTCGCGCGCTAGGTCCCCGGCTGGATGTAGGGGATGGCCGAGAAGAATTCGCGCTCGTCGCCGCGCGGATCGTCGGCCTGGCGCGACACGACATCGAACAGCATGGTCTGCCGCCTCGGCAGGTCGTAGCGCTCCCAGCGCGCCAGGCCGGCGTGGTTTGGATCTCCATCCCGCGCCAGGGCGATGAAGGCGTCGCTCATCGTATCCGCCACCGTCTGAGCGCCGGGTTCTGAGGCGCCTGCGGCCACATTGTCGAACACCAGCGGAATGTCGGCAGTATGGAAGGCGCCCTTGCGCCCCGAAGCCATCGCGCCGGCGAAATCCAGTTGATAGACCCAGGCGGGGGCGCCGGCCTTCGCCCGCTCCTCGGCCTCGATCACAGCTCCGCGCCAGGACCGGCCGGCCGTGGTCGCGGCGATCAGGACCTGATCGGGCGACCAGTCGGGATGCATCTGGCGATAGCCTGCGATCACGGCCTCGGGCGTGATGTCGATCCGCATGACGGCGGGCGTGATGCGATCGACCAGAGTGTCCCAGGTCAGGCCGGCGTTGGCCGGATCGTCGCCCATGAAACCCAGGGTCTCTTCCCGGGTGTTGCCGATGATCATCGGAATGGTCAGGCCCTGGGGGGCCGCGTCCGGATAGAAGGGATGGCGCGGCAGGTGGCGGAAATCCAGCACGGGGCCGAAGTAGACGCCGCCGAAGCCCAGGACGGGATCCGTCTGCGTCTGCGCCTCGAGCAGTCGCTCGACCGGCAGGGTCGCGGCCTCTTGCGCCCGGTCGAGCGTCAGGCCCAGCGCCTTCAGCCAGGCCTCGGCGCGTGCGGTGGCGTTGAGCGGGCCGGATGCGGTGACCTGCTGGCCGCTCATGGTGGCGGCGCTGTGGAACAGGCCTCGGGCCGCCGGCATGGCCATCAGGGTGGCGATCTTGGCGCCGCCGCCCGACTGTCCGAACAGCATGACGCGGTCGGGGTCGCCGCCGAAAGCCGCGATGTTGTCACGAACCCAACGCAGGGCCAGGATCAGATCCAACTGGCCGACGTTGCCTGAATCCTCGAACCCGTCGGCCAGACGCGCCAGATAGGCGTAGCCCACGGCGTTCAGCCGATGGTTCAACGTGACCACCACGACGTCGCCGCGCGTGGCCAGGCGCGTTCCGTCGTAGAGCGCCGCCGATCCCGAGCCGCTCGAATAGCCGCCGCCGTGGATATAGACCATCACGGGGCGTCGTCCGGCGTCGACGCCGGGCGTCCACACGTTCAGGAACAGGCAGTCCTCGCTCTGGTTCGGCTCCCGCCCTCGCTGAGGGCTGGCGGCGCCGAAATCGCGAGCCGGCGCCGGATCGCGCCACGGCGTCGGCGGCTGAGGGGCCTGGAACCGGCGCGTCGGGGCACCATAGCGGATGCCCTTGAAGACGTTTACGCCGCTTTGGCGCAGGCCCGTGACGGGCCCGGCGGTCGTATTCACGCGCGGGTCGCCCCGATCGGGCGCCATAGCCAGGCCAGACGTGGGAAGCCCGGCGAGCGCCAGGGTTGAGAGGCAGGCCGCTCTTCGTGTGATCATCGTCGCTTCCCCCTGGGAAACCGGTATCATCACCCTATCAGGATAAACTTGACCAGCTCCAGAGTTGCGAAGAGACAAGGCGGCTCATCCATTCGCAGAGCTGGCTGCGAACTATCGAGGAGGCCGAAAGGTGAAGACCAACCGTGTGGCGATCGTGACGGGCGCCGCAGGCGGCATCGGCGAAGGCATCGCCGAGCGGCTCGCCAGGGACGGGTGCGCGGTTGCGCTAATCGATGTCGACGGCGACCGGTGCGCGGGCGCCGCCGCCCGGCTCGGCGCGTTCGGTCAGGCGATGGCCGCCCAGGCGGATGTGAGCGATCCGCAAGCGGTGGCGAACGCCGTTGATCGCGTGGTCGAGCAATTCGGCGCGCCCACGATCCTGGTCAACAACGCGGGGTTCGCGCGCGACAAGCCCTTCGACCAAATGAGCCTGGAAGAGTGGGATCTCGTTCAGGGCGTGCATCTGCGCGGCTCCTTCCTGATGTCGCGCGCGGTCGTGCCCTATATGAAGGCGCAGCGCTGGGGACGGATCATCAACATCTCCAGCATCTCGGCGTCCGGCCATCCGGAACGCGCGAACTATTGCGCCGCCAAGGCGGGCGTGGAGGGCTTCGTGCGGTCTCTGGCCGTGGAGCTGGGGCCGCTGGGGATCACGGCCAATGCGGTGGCCCCCGGTCTGGTCGTGACCGCGATGACCCACGCCACCGCAGCCAGGCGCAAGCTTTCCCTGGAAGACCATCTGGCGGACACGGTGAGCCGCATTCCGGTGAAGCGCCCCGGCACGCCTGGAGACATCGCCCATGCCGTGGCCTATTTCGCCAGCGAGGAGGCCGGCTTCGTCACAGGTCAGGTGCTGACGGTGTCCGGAGGGGTGATCGTCTGACGTTTCTTTCGGGGGCTTGTCGGCATTCCCGTGTGCTACTGGCGGCGCGCTCTCACCGCAGGGCTGTCGCCGACCTTAAGCATGTAACTGCCTACGGCGGCGCGACGAATTCTGACGGGCATGCCTTCTCGGGGGCGGAAGTTCAGCGCGGTCGTGTCCACCTGCCGCCATACGGAACCGTCAGCAAGGCGAAAAACCCAACCGTCGCTCTGGTTGGCGCTGACCAGAGTGGTCTCGACGGTGTCGAGCGCCGGCCCGCCGGACATCATATCGGGAAGATTGGGAACGGCGAAGCCGAACAGGGCTCTGCGGGTTTCCTCGATGCGCGCGCGAGGCATGATGATGACTGCCCCGCTCTGCTCGGCGGTCCTTAGGCGGGCGGCTTCGCGGTCGAAACAGGCCAGGCGATCACGGTCAGGCGTCACGGCGGAACAGGCCACGAGATTTTGGTACTCGGTGGAAACCCGCCTTTCCTGTGCGTCCGGAGCGGTTGTTGCGCTCAATGCAACCAATGAAGCAAAAATATCCAAAAACAACGGCGATTTCCTAAATTATAATTGGTCGAAACGCGGTGAAGGTGGGTTTAATTTCTGACGCTCAGAAGGCTGTGGCGTGGCTTTTCTGCGACAATCCGGCAGGCGCGGGCTCTAGGGCGGCGAAAATGTGAGGCTTTTATGGCGGCTCACTCTATCAGCAACAATCGTGGCTGCCCAATCCGGACAGCCAAGAGTGTGAGAGGGGCCGAATCCGGCAGAGTCGTGTTCGGATCTTCTCTTATTTGGAGGTGTTAAAGTGCGATTTTCAGTAAATCGTAAGCGTCTGCTTTCCACGACCATGATCGCCGGCGCAGCCGTTATGGGCTTGGCCTTGCCGGCGGCGGCTCAGGAAGCCGATCAGGTCAGCCAAGTTAGCGATATCGTCGTCACCGGGTCGCGTATCGCTCGTCAGGACTACAAGTCGAGCAGCCCCATCGTGACCGTTAGCGCGGAAGATTTCCAAGCGACCGGCGCCGTCACGATCGACTCGCTGATGAACGACATGCCGCAGTTCACGCCGTCGGTTTCGTCGACCTCGAATAACCCGTCGAACGGCGGTCAGGCCAACCTGGACCTGCGCAGCTTGGGCTCCAAGCGCACCCTAGTGCTGATGAACGGCCGTCGTCTGGTGCCGTCGAACTCGGACGGTTCGGTTGACGTCAACCTGATCCCGACGGCTCTGATCAAATCGGTCGAAACCATCTCTGGCGGCGCTTCGGCTGCTTACGGTTCGGACGCCGTCGCCGGCGTGGCCAACTTCATCATCAACGACAACTTCGAAGGCGTGCAGATCGACGCGCAATACGGTCAAACGGATCGTAGCGACGGCGAAACGGAAAGCTACTCCCTGACCATCGGCGGCAACTTCGCCGACGACAAGGGTAATGCGGTCATCTCGATCAACCGTTCGACGCGTTCGATGATCTTTAATGGCGCGCGCGAGTTCGCCGCTATCTCCGGCGGTTCGGGGACCACCCCGCTGGGCTCGACCACGTTTGACGCCAACAACCTGCCGAGCGACGCCCTCTTCAAGCAGTACTTCAACAGCCAGGACGCTAAGAATACGGGCGCCATTGGCTACAATGCCGATGGAACCCTGTTTGCACACCAGGGCGCCTTGGGCTTCAAGAGCCCAGGCGGTATCGAGTACGATGGTTTCCACGTCCCAGGTTCGAACTATGTGTTCAACACTGGCGCGTTGAACTACCTGCAGCTCCCGCTGGAACGCTGGAACGTTTATTCGAGCGCGCGCTACAAGGTGAATGACAACGCCGAATTCTACGGCAATGCCCTCTTCAACCAGTACGTTGCGGATCAGGAACTGGCCGCCACGCCGGCCTCAAGCGCTACCGGCTTCCGCGTGCCGTCAACCAACCCGTTCATCGGGGCCGACTTGCGCGCCCTGTTGGACTCGCGCGCCAACCCCAACTCCTCGTTCCAGCTGAGCAAGCGCTTCACGGATCTGGGCGGCCGCCACGCCAGCTACGACTACAACGTCTACCAGATCACGGGGGGTATCCGTGGTCAGGTGCCGCAAAGCTCCTGGACTTATGATGTCTACGCATCGTTCGGCCGCGTCAGCGCCAACGAAACGCAGACGGGCAACGTGTCGCGTTCGTCCGTGCAGACGCTGCTGGATGATCCGTGGGGCGGCGCCGGCGATGGCGTAGATGAAGGGACGATGCTGTGCGAGGGCGGGTTCAACCCCTTCGGTCTGGCGCCGATCTCGGCTAGCTGCCTCAACTACATCGGCCGTACGTCGCGCACGGCGACCACCGTCGAGCAGAATGTTGTTGAAGGCACCCTGCAGGGTAAGGCGTTCGACCTGCCGGCTGGTGAAGTCCGCGTCGCCATGGGTGTTCAGTACCGCGAGAACAGCTACCGCTTCGACTCGGATCCTTCGCTCGAGAAGATGAATCCGAAGTTGCCGCACCTTGGTGCTGACGGCCTGCCGGACGGCGGTGAAATCGGCGGCGTTGAAATCGCCGGCTTTAACCCGTCGCCGTCAGTGAACGGCAGCGTCAACTCGATCGATCTGTTCGGCGAAGCCCTGGTTCCGCTGCTCTCGAACCTGCCGTTCATCCAGCAACTGGATATGACGCTGGGCTACCGCTACTCGGACTACAGCTCGATCGGCGGTACTCAAGCCTACCGTGCTGATCTGGACTGGACCATCATTGACGGTCTGCGTCTGCGCGGCGGCTACAACCGCGCCGTTCGTGCGCCGTCGGTCGGCGAACTCTACTCGCCGCTGGGCGTCAACTACATGGCTATCGGTCAAGCGAACGCGTCGGCCGCCGGCGGCGACCCGTGCGACAGCACTGGCTTCTACATGAACGGCCCGAACGCCGCTCAGGTGAAGCAACTGTGTATCGCTCAGGGCGTCGCCAATCCCGACAACTTCATCTACACCGATAACCAGGTTGCTGGATGGGATGGCGGTAACCCGAACCTGTCGGAAGAAACCGCCGACACCTGGTCGTTCGGCGTGGTCTACCAGCCGCGCTTCGAGTCGGCGCTGTTCTCGAACATGTCGTTCGCGATCGATTATTATAACATCGAAATCGAAGACGTGATCTCCAGCATCTCGGCTGCCGACATGCTGAAGGGCTGCTTCAACGGCGCGGGTGAGAACCCGACCTACGATCCGAACAACTCCTACTGCCAGCTGTTCAAGCGTAACCCGCTGAGCGGCGCCATCTTCGACGCCACCTCCAACCTGGAGAATCTGGGCGTTCTGAAGACGGCCGGCGTCGACGCCCAGTTTGACTGGCGCTTCGACCTGATGGATCTGGGCGCTCCGGATTGGGGCACGCTGAACTTCAACGCTGTGGTCAGCTGGCTGGCCGAGCGTGAAGACAGCGTCGTCGCCGGCGGCGCGTTCACGGATCGCAAGGGCACCATTTCGGACGACTTCGGCAACACCTTCCCCGAGTGGAAGTCGCTGGCGTCGGTCGATTGGGCCAAGGGTCCGTTCTCGGCCACGGCGCGCTGGCGTCGTGTGGGCGAGATGACCATCTACGGTTCGGATGAGAAGCTTGATGCGACTCACTACTTCGACCTGATGGGCAGCTGGGCCATCAACGACACGGTCTCGCTGCGTGCTGGCGTGAACAACGTCGGCGATCAGCAGCCGCGCGTCTGGGATCCGGGCGTGCAGGCGAACACCGATCCGTCGACCTACGACGTGCTCGGCCGCCGCTACTTTGTCGGTCTGACCGCTCGCTTCTAAGCCAAGCGGTGTGAATGAGGTGGGCGGCGAATCCTAGGTTCGCCGCCCATTTTTCGTCGTGCGCTCAATCCAATGCCCTGAACTTGCTGCGCCGACAGCGAGTTGATCTCGATGCGACCGGGGTGTCCGCTCGGCTAGGGCGACTGTACGTTCAATTCGGAAGCAGCGCCGCTGCTGCCTTAATGCGATCGCCTGTAGGCGACGGGAAGCGCATTTGCTCGAATCCACCCCATCGTGGATCCTCATTCCGCATTCGGCGGATCAACAAAAGATGGAGCAGTCAAAGCCGCCAGAACTGAATGGGAAGGTCTGAAGTGCGTCTGAAAGAACAGCAGGGATTACAGACGATGACGCTCGGTCCCGCAAGCTGTGCGGGATAAATGGCGGAGAGGGGGGGATTCGAACCCCCGGTACGCTTCCACGTACGCCGCATTTCGAGTGCGGTACATTCAACCACTCTGCCACCTCTCCGCGGGTCGGTAGTCCCTAATGGGGCTGAGCGAGCGGCTTCTCTAATCAAAGGCTGCGATGGCCGCAAGCCATGACGGCGAAGAAATTTGAACGGCGGTTCAACGCTGTCCGGGAAGCGACAGGCCGAAGGCGCCGCCGTCGCCGGGTTCGGGCCGGACGTGGCGGAACAGTTCGGCGGGGCGGCCGCCGGTGTCGCTGGTGAAGACGCCCGTGGGCTGGACCAGGCCGGTGCGTTCGACGCCGCGGCGGAAGTTCTGCTTGTGCAGCGACAGGCCCGCCACGGCTTCGGCCGCCGCCTGCAACGCTGACAGGGTGAAGGTCGCGGGCGTCAGGTCGAACAGGACGGGCCGGTACTTCAGCTTGCTGCGCAGGCGGGCGACGCCGGTCGCCAGGATGCGGCGGTGGTCGGACGTCATGGACAGGTCGCCGAGCGGAGCGGGGGCTGAGCGACCGTTGTCGCGGGCGGATTCCTCGACCAGACCCGCCTCATAGAGGAGTTCATAGCGATCCAGCACGCGCTCCTCGTTCCAGCGGGCGCCGGGCGTGAGGGCGAACAGGGCGTCGATGCGGCCCTTGCGCGCGGCGTCGTCGACGGCCCAGGCGCTCAGGGCGGGGATCAGGCGTTCCATGACGGGCGGGCGGCCCCGACGCCAGTCCTCCCAGGGGAAGACGTGGAAGATGGGCGTCCAGGCGGCGTCGCGGCCCGAAGCGTCGAAGCCGGCGGAAGCGCCGAAACTGGCGCCTTCGGCGGCGTCGGCGGTCAGGGCGAGGTAGCCGACCGAGATCTCGCGCGCGCGATCCGGGCCGGGCGTGGCGCGCGGGGCGTCGCGGCCCAGGTCGCCGAAGGTGTAGAGCTGTTCGACGAAGCCCAGGGGGAAGCCCGTCTGAGCCGCCACGAAGTCGCGGAGCGCCAGCTCGAAGGTCCGGTCGCGCGCCGGATCGAAGGGGCCGAAGGGCAGGGCGGGGGCGCCGTCGGGGGCGTGGGTGGTCAGGACGACGGCCTCGCGGTCCCGCAGGGCGATGATCACCGCCGACAGGCCGATCCTTATGCCGGTGTGGGAGGATGACGCCTCCGTCCGCCCCTGGTCCATGCGTCTCCCTTGCGCCCGCCTTCTATTCCGTGTGTCAGGCGTCGGCGCCGGGCAGGATGCCGACAGCTTCGGCCAGAACGCGATAGCGGTCCAGATAGCGCTCCTGGGCCACGGCGGCGGGCAGGGGTTCGATCACCAGATCATAGCCGGAGGGCGGAGCGCCGAAGATCTGCAGGGATTCGCGGCGGGTGAATCCGGCCAGTTGCGTCGCCTCATAGAAGGCGCAGGCCTTGTCGGCCTTCTTGATCAGCGACTTGATCGTCTGCGGGGTCTTGGGCGGCAATTGGAAGCGGACGTGGATCGACGCCTCCAGCCGGGCCTCGAAGTCCTTGTAGCTGGCGCCCAGGGCCGATTTGAACGGCGAGATCATGTCGCCGATGACGTATTCGGAGGCGTCGTGAAGCAGGGCGGCTAGGCGCCATTTCGGCTCAAGCCCCGGGCGAATGTGGGCGGCGATCTCCTCGACCACGAGCGAATGCTGGGCGACCGAGAAGGCGTGCTCGCCGATCGTCTGGCCGTTCCAGCGGGCGACGCGGGCCAGGCCGTGGGCGATGTCCTCGATCTCGATGTCGAACGGCGAGGGATCCAGCAGGTCCAGGCGGCGGCCGGACAACATGCGTTGCCAGGCGCGCGGCGGCTTGGGTTTGCGGACTCGGGGCGCGGGGCCGGCGTCTTCGATTTCTTCGGCCAAGGTCTTGATGCTGCGCATGCTCAGGCTGGTGACTCAGACCGAACGCGCGATCAAGGGCGGCCGTTGCGATAGATGGGGGTTAATCGCCGACGTTGAGCGTCACCAGGGCCTTGGCGGCGTCGAACAGACGATCCGGGTCGCGGTCCTTGCTGCGGATGGTGGCGACGACGATGGGGCCGCCGACCGGGCCGCGCGCTTCATAGCCTACGGTGCGCCAGCCGCTGGCGGACGGCTCGTTCGCGGCCATCAGGAAGGTCGAACGCACGGATTCGCCCGAGGCGCTGGTGCGGATGCGTGCGGCGCTGTCGGTCGCGTCGATGTTCACGGCGTCGTCTCCGGACGAGACGTTGACGCGGCTGCTCTTGTCGTCGGCGCGGATGGTCAGGCCGCCGATGCGGATGTTGGCGCGGTCGCCGTCAGCCTCGATCTTCATGCCGGGCAGGCGGACGGTGGCTTTGTCGCCCTGGGCGTCGACGCGCAGGCCCGGCATTCTGACCTGGGCGGAATCGCCTGCGACCTCATCGGCGACCCTGGACGCCTCGGCGGCGGCTCGGTCGGCGTCAGCCTCGGCGCGGGCGGCGTCCGCTTCGGCCTTGGCGGCGGCGGCCTCCGCTCGGGCGTTCTCGGCCTCCACCTGGGCCATGGCTTCGGGCAGGTCGGCGGTCAGACGGGTCTCGAAAGGTTTCAGCGCCGTCTGGGCCGAGCGGCCGTCCAACTGGACCAGTTGCAGGATGACTTCCGAACCGCGCGGGCCGCCGTAGACGCAGGACCCGTCGGCCCGGGCCGACCCCTTGCGTGTCAGCACGCCCTGGGTCTGGGGGCATTGCAGGGCGTCGACCACCTTCAGCACGCCGGACGAATCCGAGGTCGTGGAGGTGGTGATGCGCACCGAGCCGCCATTGTCGCAGGCGGCGGTCATCAGCGCCAAGGCGATAACGGGCCAGGTGATGTGTTGCATGGTCGGCTCCACTCCAGGCCCCGATTGTGCGCCATAAGCGCGGCAGGGCCAGTGAAATCGCGGTAATCGAAAGACGACGGGAAAGCGGCTGAAATCAGCTGCCGGGGCGGGCGCCTTCGCGACGGCTCATGAAGGCCAGGCGTTCGAACAGATGCACGTCCTGCTCGTTCTTCAGCAGGGCGCCGTGCAGCGGCGGGATCAGCTTGCCCGGCGTCTTTTCGCGCAAGGTCTCAGGCGAGACGTCGTCGACCAGCAGCAGCTTCAGCCAGTCCAGAAGCTCCGAGGTCGAAGGCTTCTTCTTCAGGCCCGGCGTGTCGCGGATTTCATAGAAGGTCTTCAGCGCCTCGGCGACCAGGCGCGGCTTGATGCCGGGGAAGTGGACCTCGACGATGTCCTGCATCGTCTCGGCGTCGGGGAAGCGGATGTAGTGGAAGAAGCAGCGGCGCAGGAAGGCGTCCGGCAGCTCCTTCTCATTGTTCGAGGTGATGATGACCACGGGGCGGACCTCGGCGCGGATCGTCTCGTCGGTCTCCTGAACGTAGAACTCCATGCGGTCGAGCTCCTGCAACAGGTCGTTCGGGAACTCGATGTCGGCCTTGTCGATCTCGTCGATCAGAAGGACGGGGCGGGCCGGGGCGGTGAAGGCCTCCCACAGCTTGCCCTTCTTGAGGTAGTTGCGGACGTCGTGGACGCGTTCGTCGCCCAGCTGGCTGTCGCGCAGGCGGCTGACGGCGTCGTATTCATACAGGCCGTTGTGCGCCTTGGTCGTCGACTTGACGTGCCAGGTGATCAGCGGCGCGTTCAGCGCACGCGCCAGTTCATAGGCCAGGACCGTCTTGCCGGTGCCCGGCTCGCCCTTGATCAGCAGCGGCCGTTCCAGCGCCACGGCGGCGTTGACGGCGACCTTCAGGTCGTCGGTGGCGATGTAGTTGGACGTGCCTTCGAACCGGCTCATGCGAAACCTGCTCCATTCCGGGGGAAGGGAGCAGGTAGCTTAAAGAAATCCGTGTGAACAGGCGGCAGGGTCAGGTGATGCGCTTGGCCGACACCGGGTCGCTGGCGGGGAAGGTCTCCTCGACGCCCTCGTCGATCAGGGCTTCCTGGCGGTTCTCGGCGTCCTTCTCCTTGTCCTTCAGCTGGTCGGGCTTGCCGCTTTCGTGCGGTGCGCGCTTGGCCGGAGGGGTGTTCGGGTCGGCGTCTTCCTGAACCTTGGTCGGATGATGGTCGGTCATGAATTCCCTCACTGTTCAGGGCCGTAGCCCAGGTCCTCTATGTCGTCGTCGGAGAGACGCCTGGCCTCCCAGTGGGCGGCGCTGGCCTGGGCGCCGCGCTGATTGCGCATCAAGCCGGCATAGACCAACTCGACCTCGTCGGCGCCCGACGCCGGGGCGCCGTCGCCGTCGGTTTCGCTCAGGCGCACGCTGTCGACGCCCAGCAGGGCGTCAGCCTCGGCCTCCATCCCGTCCAGGGCCAGGTCGCCCTCCAGATCGGCGTCGTCTTCATCAAAGGGTTCGGGATCGGCGTCGCCGTCCAACTGGGTGACGTCCAGAACGTCGTCGGCTTCGTCGAACGACAGGTCGCCGTCGCCTTCATCGTCCAGATGGGTCTCGTCATAGACCTCGGCCTGGTCCTGGCCGTCGGCGTCAAAGTCGGGGGCTGGCATCGTCGTCTCCCTTCGAAAAGCTCAACGGCTCGGCTCGTCAGGGCGTTCCCATCAGCCGGAACGCGACGCGCCAAATGAAGAGATGGTTAACCACGTCGCTTTACAGTTCCTCAGCGGCCGGCCGTCACGGTGAGGGCGGCGCCACGGAGACCTTCCCTTGCCTCTGAAACTGTCGCTGAAGCCCGGCGAAAAATTCGTGCTGAACGGGGCCGTCGTGCAGAACGGCGACCGTCGCGGCGTCCTGGTTCTGCAGAACAAGGCCAGCGTCCTGCGCGAGAAGGACATCATGCAGCCCGAGGACGTGACCACGCCCGCGCGCCGCATCTACTTCCCCGTCATGATGATGTATCTGGACGAGGCGGAGGCGCCGAAATTCTATGATGAGTTCGCCCTGCGCCTGACCGAATTCATGGGGGCGGTCCGCAATCCGGACGTCCTGACGGAATGCGTCGCCTGCTCCAAGCACGTGCTGGCGCGTCAGTATTACAAGGCCCTGATGGGCGCTCGCAAAATCGTCGATTACGAAGACCAAAGGCTCGGCAATGTCGCTTCAGGCGTACAAGACGGCGGCGACGCGGGCTGAAACCCCGCGTGAGATGGAGTACCGGCTGTTCGGCCAGGTGACGCGCGCCCTGATGCACGCCGCCACCCTGGACAAGTCGGATGTCGCCGGGCGGATGGACGCCCTGGACTGGAACCGCCGCCTGTGGTCCACGCTGGCGACCGCCTGCTCGGATTCGACCAACGCCATGCCTCAGGCGATGCGGGCGCAGTTCATCTCGCTGAGCCTGTTCGTCAACCGCAACACGTCCGAGGTCATGCGGGGCGAGGACGACTTCTCGACCCTGATCGACATCAACCGCATGATCATGCAGGGACTCAGCGGCCAGACCGACGCGGGCTGACGCGGCTCCGGATCTCCTAGAAGAGGTTTGCGGCCCAGCTGGCGATGTTGCCGACGACCGCGACCACTGTGGTCCAAACCAGGGCCAGATAGACGCCGCACACGGCCGTGCCGAAGAAACCGGCCAGGATGAAGGCGCCGTCCCGCTGGATGATGCCCAGGCCGAACAGGGCCAGGGTCAGGCCGGGCAGGGCGTCGCCGAACGGCACCGGCAGGGCCATCATCATGGCCAGCAGGATGCAGATCACGCCGATCGCCACATCCGCGGCTTCGCCGGTCAGAACGGGCCAGCGCGGCTTGGTCAGCCGCTCGACCCGGCGCAGGCGGGGCAGAATCTTCTCCGCCGCCGTCCGATAGGAGGCGCGGCTTACCGACAGATTCAGCAGCCAGCGCGGCAACCACACCTTCTCGCGCTGCAGCGCCAGCTCGGCGGCGATCAGGATGATCGGCACGGAAAAGACCGCCTTGCCGCCCGGCGGCCAGGGGAAGAGCGCCATCAGGGCCAGCATCAGGATGACGGCGCCGAAGCCGCGCTCGCCGAAGGCCTCGACCATTTCGCGAAGGGACAGTTTGTCGGACTCGCCCTGATCCAGCCGGTCCTGGCCCAGGCGCTCCAGCACGTCGGAGAAGGTCCGCCCCTCATCGGGCGGCGGCGTGGAAACGAGCGTCATCAAGCGAGACTCAGAGCGATATCATGCACGACGTTAGGGGCGCGCCGCGACTTGCGCCATCCCCGCCGCGAGGGTTGCGACGAAATAGGCGTCTAGTGTTTTGAGACGTGTTCGGGTTTGCCCTTGCGCTTGGTGTGGGCGAACTCTTCAAGCTGCTTCTCGCTCATCGATTCCATCATGGATTTCGATGCGCCCTTAAGCTTGGATTTGGGCGTGTCGCCGCGCTTGGCCGACAGGGCGGCTCCGGCGGCTTTCTGCTGGGCGGCGGACTTGGCGGGCATGACGATCTCCTTCCGAGTGAAAGGCAACCGTCCGCCCGCCCTAGGGTTCCGTCAGCTTCCCAGAAGCTCGCGGCCGATGAGGAAGCGGCGGATTTCGTTGGTGCCGGCGCCGATGTCGTAGAGCTTGGCGTCGCGGACCAGGCGTTCGACCGGCCATTCCTTGGTGTAGCCGGCTCCGCCCAGGGCCTGGACGGCTTCCAGCGTGACCTTCACCGCGTTCTCCGAGGCCAGCAGGATGGCGCCCGCCGCATCGTAGCGGGTGGTCAGGCCCTGGTCGCAGGCGCGGGCGACCGAATAGACATAGGCGCGGGCGCTGTTCAGGGCGACGTACATGTCGGCCACCTTGCCCTGCATCAGCTGGAAGGAGCCGATGGCCTTGCCGAACTGCTTGCGGTCGCGGACGTAGGGCAGGACCACGTCCAGCGCCGCCTGCATGATGCCCAGCGGACCGGCGGACAGCACGGCGCGCTCATAATCGAGGCCGCTCATCAGCACGGCCGCGCCGCGCCCTTCGCCGCCCATGATGTTCTCTTCGGGGACTTCGCAATCCTCGAACACCAGTTCCGCCGTGTCCGAGCCGCGCATGCCCATCTTGTCCAGCTTCTTGGAGACCGAAAAGCCCTTCATGCCCTTCTCGATCAGGAAGGCGGTGACGCCGCCGTTGCCGTCGCCGGTGCGGGCGTAGACCACCAGGGTCTCGGCGTGCGGAGCGTTGGTGATCCAGAACTTGGTCCCGTTCAGGACGTAGCGGTCGCCCTTCTTCTCGGCGCGGGTGCGCATGGACATGACGTCCGAACCCGAGCCGGCCTCGGACATGGCCAGGGAGCCGACATGTTCGCCCGAGATCAGCTTGGGCAGGTATTTCGCCTTCTGCTCGGGCGTGCCCCAGCGGCGGATCTGGTTGACGCACAGGTTGGAGTGGGCGCCGTAGCTGAGCCCGATCGAGGCCGAGGCGCGCGACACTTCCTCCATCGCCACCACATGTTCGAGGTAGCCGAGGCCGAGGCCGCCGAACTCTTCCTCGACCGTAATGCCGTGCAGGCCCAACTCGCCCATTTCGGGCCACAGGTCGCGGGCGAACTCATTCTTCTCGTCGATTTCGGCGGCGCGGGGGGCCAGCCGTTCGGCGGCCCAGCGGGCGGTCGTGTCGCGGATGGCGTCAGCGGTCTCGCCGAGGCCGAATTCCATGGATTGGGGCGCGAAGGGTATGCTCATGCCCAAAGGCGTAGCATTGCGCGCGGGCTTCGCAAAGACGCCTGTTAGCGGGACTGTTTGTGCTGTGGGTCGGTCGCCGTCGGCGCCTTGGCGCGCAGGGCGCTCCAGGCCGCCATGCCGATGAAGACGAGGCCGGCGATCGCCAGGCCGGCGCCGATCAGGACGGTCGCGTCGCTCGTGTCCGGGGCGCGCCAGGCGCGCTGGAAGGCGGCGATTCCGGCGAGGAAGGCGAGGACGCCGACGCCGCCGATGAACAGGACGGCGCCCTTGTCGCCCGGCGTCGCGTCGGGGGCCGTGCGCGCTTCGTGGCGCAGGACGGGCGCCGTGGGCGGCGGGGCGTCGGCGGGCGGCTCGGCGGCGCCCGGACCGCGCACCGGGGCGGTCAGCAAGGCGTCCAGAGAGGCGGGCTGATCGGGGGCCGTGTCGAACAGGGCGCGTTCGGCCGAGCGGCGGCGATAAAGGGCGTCGACCGGCGGCGAGGCGCGTTCGGGCCAGGCGGACAGGGCGACGGCGGCTTCGGACGGAGCGCTGGCGTCCAGGCTGGCTTGGACGTCCGATCCCTGGAACCGCTCCAGGCCGATGGAGAAGATGAAGCTGGCCAGGGCGTCGAACTGATGCTGGTTCAGGGGCAGGGGCACCCGGTCGTTCAACAGGGCGACGATGGGCATCAGGTCGTACTGCAGCAGCAGTTCGGCCTCGGCCTCGCTGACCACGGCGCCGGGGCGGGCCGAGCGGGCGTGGCCGTAGCCGATGACGGGCGTCCCGTCGCGGCGCAGCACGGTGCGCGGGCGAAAGCCCTCGAAGCTCTTGATCAGCAGAAGGCCTTCTCGAGAGACCTTGCGGCGTTGCGGCGCGGCTGCGGACACGGATTGACCCAATTCGAAACGGGCGTTCTCGCCCCGACGGGGGCGGAGCAAGCCTCATTCCGAAACAGGCGAGGCCGTTTCAGGTCAGGTTTAGAGCAGGACGATGGTCGCCAGGCCGAGGAAGATCAGGAAACCGAAGAAGTCGGTCGTCGCCGTCACGAACACGGCCGAGGACACAGCCGGGTCGAATTTGAGCTTGGACAGGGTCAGCGGGGTCAGCACGCCCACGCTGGCCGCCACAAGCAGGTTCAGGATCATCGCGGCGGCGATGACCGCGCCGATGCGCCAGTCGTGGAACCAGAAGCCCGCCGCCAGGCCGATCAGCGGCGCCAGGACGAAGCCGTTGGCCAGGCCGACCGCCATCTCGCGCCAGAAGGTCCGCAGGGCGTTGGAGGCGTTCAGTTCGCGCGTCGCCAGGGCCCGCACGGTGACGGTCAGGGCCTGCGTCCCCGCATTGCCGCCGATGGCCGAGACGATGGGCATCAGCACGGCAAGCGCCACGATCTGCTGGATGGTGCCCTCGAACAGGGCGATCACGCTGGCGCCCAGGACGGCGGTGAACAGGTTGATGCCCAGCCAGGGCACGCGGCCGCGCACGATCTCCATTACGCTGGACGAGCGGTCCTCGTCGGCGACCCCGGCCAGACGCAGGATGTCCTCGCGGTTCTCTTCCTGGATGATGTTGACCACGTCATCGACGGTCAGCTGGCCGACCAGTCGCCCGCCGACGTCGACCACAGGGGCCGAGATCAGGTGGTATTTCTCGAAGATGTAGGCGACCTCTTCCTGGTCGACGTCCACCTCGATGGGGTTCACCGGCTCCATCAGCTCGGTCAGGGGCGTGCCGCGCGGACTGCGCAGCATCCGGCTGATGGCCACCCCGCCGACCGGCCGGTTCATGGGATCGACCACATAGATGTCGAAGAAGAGCTCGGGCAGGTGATCGCCCTGGGCGCGAACGTGGTCGATGGTGTCGCCGACGTTCCAGAACTGCGGCGCGGCCATGAACTCGCGCTGCATAAGGCGGCCGGCCGAATCCTCTTCATAGCCGAGCGAGGATTCGATGGCGGCGCGCTCGACCTCGGGCATGGCGGCCAGGACGCGTTCGCGCTGGTCCTCCTCCAGGTCCTCGACGACCGAGGCGGCGTCGTCCGAATCCAGTTCCTGAAGCGCTTCGGCCAGGGTGGCGGAGGGGACGCGCTCCAGCACCTTTTCACGGATGCCGTCGTCCATTTCCGGCAGGGCTTCGGCCAGCAGGTCCGGCGGTAGCCACTGGACCACGACCGAGCGGTGCTCGGCGGTCAGGAAGCCCATCAGGTCGGCGACGTCGGCGGGGTGCAGGTCTTCCAGCAGGCCGCGCAGCCGCATGCCGTCGCCGTCATCGGCCGCGTCCACCACCTTTTCGACGAAGGCCGCCGTCAGGGCGTAGTCTTCGCCGAGGGCGGCGTGGTCATCGTTCTCGAGAGGGGAGTCTTCGGGGCGCAGAGGGGCAAAGTCCGTGTGGGTCACGTATCTGCCTCCTCTGGAGATTGATGTCAGCCGTATCTAGCCGAGATTCGCCCTGTCAGATCAGATGGTGCGGTCGAGAAGACTCGAACTTCCACGGGTTGCCCCACAGCGACCTCAACGCTGCGCGTCTACCAATTCCGCCACGACCGCTCGCATCGGAGGGCGGGCAATAGCGGAGAGCCGCCGGAAAGAAAAGAGCGTTTTGCGGAAATAGCGGCGAGGGGCGAAATTCCCTCTCCCGCCGGGAGAGGGGGCGCTACGCGGCGCCCGCCATGAAATCATACACATCCGCCGGCCGAGTCACCGTGATGGCGATGCGGTCGTCGCGAATCTCGATCTCGCCGCGTGCGACCGGGTGGTTGTTGGCCAGGATCCAGACCTCGTCCTTTTCCGAGGCGTCCAGCGGGATCACCGCGCCGCGGCCCATGCGCAGCAGTTGCTGCATCGGCAGGACCGAACGGCCCAGCACGACCGAAATCTCGACATCGACGGCTTCGATCTGGCTCAAAGAGGATACTCGCAAATCAACGGGCGGCCCTTGCGCCGCCGCGTTAGGCCCCACATTGAGGGCATCATGCTTGCCGACCCGTTAAACTCTTCCCAACGCAGCCTGCATCGCGAGGACGGCCGTCCTGTCGAATGGGCCCTGTCGTCCGGCTATGTCGACTACCCCGCCGCCGAGGCCGCCATGGAGGCGCGCGTCGCCGCCATCGCCGCCGGCGAGGCTGAGGAGCTGGTCTGGCTGCTGGAGCATCCGCCGCTCTATACCGCCGGGGTCTCGGCCAAGGACGACGACCTGCTGGCGCCCGACCGCTTTCCGGTTCACCGGACGGGGCGGGGCGGGCAGTTCACCTATCACGGGCCGGGCCAGCGCGTGGCCTATGTGATGCTGGACCTGAACCGGCGCGGCAAGGACGTGCGCGGCTTTGTTCACGGGCTGGAGGACTGGATCATCGGCGCCCTGGACCGTTTCGGCGTCGAGGCCGGAATGCGCGAGGGCCGCGTCGGCGTCTGGGTCGAGCGCAAGGGCGCCGGCTGGAGCCGCGAGGACAAGATCGCCGCCATCGGCGTCAAGGTCCGCAAATGGGTCAGCTTCCACGGCATCAGCCTGAACGTGGAGCCGGACCTGGACCATTTCGGCGGCATCGTGCCCTGCGGCATCACCGAACATGGCGTGACCAGCCTGGTCGATCTGGGCGTGCTGGCGACGATGGACGAGGCGGACGACGCGCTGAGGTCGTCCTTCCAGCGGGTGTTCGGCCCGGTTCAGCCGGGTGTCGCGCCGCTCTGACGCCGGACGCCCGGCGCGGCCCCATAGCGATTGAAGGCTTTCTGGCCGGGCAGGACGGCCAGGTCGAACGCGATGAGCGCAAGGGCGGCGGTCGCGACCCCCGACAGCGGCGTCAACGGCAGCGGCGTCAACGATAGGGGCGTCAGCAACGGGGGCCATGCCAGGGCGAAGGCGGCCAGGATCAGTCCGCTCCACCAGCCTGAACGTCCCCGATCATGCAGGCGCTGCGACAGGACGCAGAACCCGCAATAGACCAGGGCGGCGGCGACGAGGGCGTGAAGCCAGCCGGGGATCGGCAGAAGAAGATCAGTCACGGCCCAGGCGCCGATCAGGCACGCTGCGCCCAGCACAAAGCGGAACCGGCCGACGCGCCCCGTGGAGTTCAGAAAAAGATCAACCAGGGCGGTCATTTCGCAAGCACGCGGCGTTCCGGCGCATTTTGCGCCTGCAGAACTCATGGCCTAGTCGGGAAACAGGCGCGCGTAAACGTCGCGACCGGGAAAGCGGTGCAATTTCGTCACAGGGGTGGCGACGGCGCCGTTATTGAGTCTAAAACACGCCCAACCCGCACTCTGACGGACTGGGAGAACCCCCATGAAAAGCCTGCTTTCCGCTTCGGCGGCCGTACTGGCCCTGACTTTCGCCGCCTCGGCCGCCTCGGCCCAGAACTTCAGCGATCTGGCCCGTCAGGACCTTCAGGCCATGCACGCGGCGCTGCGCGACAACCATCCGGCCGCCGTGGTGCCCGGCGAGGCCAGCGCGCCGTTCCGCGCCTGGCTGGACTCGGGTCTGGAGCAGGCCCAGGCCAAGGCCGGTCAGGTCAACAGCGGCGACAGCCACGCCTATCTGCTGCGCTGGTACGCCAACGGTTTCCGCGACTCCAACATCGCCGCCCGCCCGACCTACGAGGGTCTGGGTCCGTACTTCGCCACCAGTTGGCCGGGCGTGGCTACGGCCTGGCGCAACGGCCAGTATGTCGTCTCCTATGTTCAGGAAGGCGTGCGCGGCGCGCCGCCGCTGGGCGCTGTCCTCAAGAGCTGCAACGCCGAGCCGATCGAGGACCTGGCCAAGGCCAAGCTGGATCAGTTCGAAGGCGATCTGACGACCGAGGCCGGCCGTGTCCGCAGCGCCCCCTATCTGCTGTGGAACCGCAACAACCCTATGACCACGGGCGTGCCGGGAACCTGTGAGTTCCAGGTCGGTCGCCGCACCCGCGACTACACCTTGTCGCCGCAGCCGGCGACGGCGCAGAACCTGGAGGCCGCCTATCGCGCCTCGGTCTATGTCCCGTCGGGCGCGCCCCTGTCGGTCGAGACGGTGAACGGCCGCCCGTGGGTCAACGTCCACTCCCTGGCCGATGACGCCGCCTGGGACGCCTTCTTCGCTCAGATCGAAGCCCAGTCCGCCGCCATTCGCGGGCCGCAGGGCTTCGTGCTCGACCTGCGCGGCGCCAATGGGTCGTCGATCAACGCCACCACGCGCGGCTATGGCCTGGCCAACCGCATCTGGTCGCCGGAATTCACCGTCAGCCGCCAGCCTGAAGCCGGCCAGATCACCTATCGCGCCACCGCCGCCAACCGTCAGTGGTTCGCCGACACCCTGAACCGCATGGTGTCCGACCCGCGCTTCGTCCAGGAATCGGGCGCGGTGATCGAACAGACCCAGGCCATCGTCGCCGCCTTCGACAGCGCCATCGCCGCCGGTCAGCCGACCTTCGTCATGCCGGGCCGCCCGGCGACCCCGGACACCGGCGCGGCCAACCCGGTGCAGGGTCAGGTGGTCGTCCTGGTCGACGCCGGCTGCTCGGGCGGCTGCCTGGACACCCTGGATCTGCTGAGCCGCCTGCCGAACGTGCGCATCGCCGGGTCGACCACGGCCGAGGACACCATCTTCATCGAGCAGACCGTCCTTCGCCTGCCGTCCAACTACGCCGACCTGAGCTATGGCCATAAGGCCTGGACGACGCGCCAGCGCGGCAACAATGCGCCCTACGCCCCCTCGGGCGCGCTGGCCTACACCGGCGACGCGACGGACGAAGCGGCCGTGCGGACGTGGGTGAACGGGCTGTTCGGCGCCTGATCCCAACGATCATCTCGGGCTATTGAGGGCCGGACGGTGGAACGACCGTCCGGCCCTTCCTATTTGAGAACCATGACCCAGACCGAATCTCCCGCCGCCATGCGTTCCGCCTCCGGCTATGACCTGACGCCGCCGACCGACAGCCAGCGTGCGGTGCTGGAAGCCGACCTGTCGCCGGAGGAGAAGCGCGTGCTTCTGGCCCACGGCACCGAGGCGCCCTTCTGCGGGACCCTTCTGGGAGAAAAGCGGGCAGGGGTCTTCTGCTGCCGCGAGTGCGGCCTGCCGCTGTTCCGGTCGGTGACCAAGTTCGAGAGCGGCACGGGCTGGCCCAGCTTCACCGAGCCCGTCGACCCGGCTCACGTCCGCGCCGTGCGCGACGACAGCCATGGCATGGTGCGGGTCGAGACGCGCTGCGCCCGTTGCGACAGCCATCAGGGCCACGTCTTCCCCGACGGCCCGCCGCCGACGGGCCTGCGCTACTGCATCAACTCGGTCGCGCTCAGTTTCGTGGCTGACGGCGAACCCTTGCCTGACCCCCTGGGGCGCGGGGATGGAGGGCGCGACGAAGGGACGGCCTGACCTTGGCCGCATTTGAGGGTAGGGTGATCGTGAACGGGAGTAGATGCGTATGCTGATCGAACTCATGGCCGCCTCCCTCTTGCTGGCGAGCAGCGACCCCGAGGGCGTGGTTTCGACCGCGCCGCGCGCGGGTTCGGGCGCCGTGCCGGCGGCGAGCGCCGCCGCCCTGGCCGAGACGGTCAGCGACGCCTCGCCTGCCGTGACCCTGCAGACAGCGGCGCCTCACGGCCTGACGACCGAAGAGCAGATTTCCCGCTGGATCGGCGAGCGCAAGGCGGATGCGCCGCCCGTGGAAACCTGGGCCGACGCCTGGGAGGAAGCCGCTCCCCGCAAGATGCACGGCGTGGTCAGCGCCGGAATCGGCACGGGCGGCTACAAGGATTTCGGCGCGGCGGTGTCCCTGCCCTTGGGCGAGAACGGCACGCTGAACCTCAGCTTCAGTCAGACCAAGAACGCGCCCTGGAGCTACGGCTACGGTTACGGCCCCTACGGGTTCGATCCCTATGGCTTCGGGGCGGACCGTTATGGACTGGGCGGCTATGGCTGGCGTGACGCCTACGGCGCCGTGCCGGGCCCCTTGGGCGTGCGTAGTCCGCGCGAGCGTTCCAGCCGGATTCGTCCGTTTGATCTCGACGATGAGCGCCGCGACACGCCCGACGACGCCTCGCGGTAGGATGTAGAGCCGCCGAAGTGCGGCCTGAGGGTCACGCCGTGCGCTTTTTCCCTCCAGGCGTCGCATCGCCGCATTCCCTTTCCATGGTCTGATCCCATATGCCCTCGGGCAAAGGATCAGTATGGACAGTTTGCTTACCTCGGCCGCCGACTTCATCGCCCGCAACGCCATGTGGGCCGGCGTGATCCTCGGCGTCGTGACCTTTTTCGAGTCCCTGGTCGTCATCGGCGCCTTCGTGCCGGCGACGGGGCTTCTGGTCGCGGCGGGCGGTCTGGTGGCGGCAGGCGTGCTGGATCCCTTCACCGTCATCGGCGGATGCGTCATCGGCGCCGTCATGGGCGACGCCATCTCCTACTGGATCGGACGCCGTCTGGGCACGCGGGTGCTGCGCCACCATATGCTGGTCCCGCATCGTCGCAAGCTGGCGTGGACGCGGCTCTACTGCCGCCGTTATGGCGTGGCCTCCATCTTCATCGGCCGTTTCTTCGGCCCCTTGCGCGCCTTCGTGCCGGTGATGGTCGGGGTGCTGCAGATGCGACAGCGCGTCTTCCAGATCGCCAACGTCAGCTCGGCCTTCGTCTGGGTTTTGGCCATGTTGGCGCCGGGCTATCTGGCCGCCAAGGGCCTGGCCAGGCTGGAGATGATGAGCGAGGCCCACAACCCGACCCTGTGGCTGCTGGCTTTCGGCGCGGTGGTGGTGGCGCTGGTCGTCGCCATGCGTTGGCTCAAGGGTCGCGCGGCGCGGCGGAACGCCCTGCTGGAAGCCTCGGTGCGCGGGCTGGTGGAGTAACCTCCTCACCCCCGTTCGCGTTTCAAGGCGCAAGCGGGAGATTCCCAACCTCCGTCACTCTCGGGCTTGTCCTGAGCAATTTCCCTCAAGTGCTGATCGTGCCTTTTCATCCCCGCTCATCCCGGCGTCCGCAGGGACGAGCGGAGGCAGGCAGTGACCAACGCTCAAACTGAACTGCTCACGAAAAAGGGCCCGGCGGATGCCGGGCCCTTTCGCGTTCCTGCCTTGCGGCGGGATCAGTTGTGCGTGTGGCTGTGCGACTCGGCGGTCGTGACCGTGCCCGAGGCGCTCCAGGCCTGACCGTCCTCGCTCTCGAACCAGAACGGCTTGCGCTCAGGCCCGCCGACTTCGTTCATGTGGTTATCGAACAGGCGGCCGTTGATCATGGTGTAGCCGATCTTGGTCGAGTCCCGCAGGTTCTCGAGCGGATTGGCGTCCAGCACGACCAGATCGGCCAGCTTGCCGACTTCCAGCGAGCCGATGTCCTTGTCCATGCCCAGGGCGCGGGCGCCGTTGATCGTGCCGACGCGCAGGGATTCGTGGGCGCTCATGCCGCCCTGTTCGAACATCCACAGCTCCCAGTGAGCGCCGAGGCCTTCACGCTGGCCGTGGGCGCCGATCTGGACCGAGACGCCCTGATCCATCAGCCGCTTGGATTCGCGGGCGATGGAGATGTGGTTCAGCTCCTCCGGCGGGGTCTTCACCGGACGGCGCGAGCGCGAATCGAGGATGCGGCGCGGGACGTACTGGCTCAGGATCGGGTCCTTCCAGACGTCCGTGACCTCGTACCAGTGATTCTCGCCCCAGGCGCCGCCGAAGCCGACGATCAGGGTCGGCGTATAGGCCGTGCCCGTCTGCGACCACAGCTGCACCGCATCGTCGTACATGCGCTCCACCGGCACCGAGTGTTCGATGGTGGTGTGGCCGTCGACCAGCATGCTCATGTTCTGGTGGTAGAGCGAGCCGCCTTCCGGGACGACCATCATGCCCAGTTCGCGGGCGGCCTGCATGATCTGCTGACGCTGCTCGCGGCGGGGCTGGTTGTAGCTCTTCACGCTCCAGGCGCCGATCGCCTGCATGCGGCGCAGATGCGAGCGGGCGTCGTCCAGGTCGTTGATGACCGCCGTGGTCGGCGTGGCCGCGCCATACAGGACCGTGCCGGTCGAGAAGATGCGCGGCGCGACGACGCGTCCGGCCTTGGCCAGTTCGCTGTGGGCGAAGATCTCGCTGTTGTCGTTGGACGGATCGTGCAGCGTCGTCACCCCGAAGGCCAGGGCGGCGTAGTTCATCCAGCTCTGCTGCGGGATGATTTCGTCCGAGCCCATGCGGCCGTGCCAGTGGGCGTCCACCAGGCCGGGGATGATGGTCTTGCCGGCCATGTCCATGACGCGGGCGCCGGCCGGAATCGTGACCGAGCCGCGCGGGCCGATGGCCTCGATGCGGTTGCCGTTGACGACCACCACGCCGTCCTCGATGACTTCCTCGCCCTTCATGGTGATCAGGCGGGCGCCGGACAGGACCGTCACGCCGCTGGGGCGGGCGTAGTCGGCGGTGAAGCCGATCTTGATCCCATGTTCGGCCGGCCTGGGCAGGTCGGCCGGGGCGCCGTCCATGAAGGCGAAGCTTTCGCTCAGCGGACGCGAGAACAGCTCCGGACCCATCGACCACTGCAGGCGGCTGGAATCGCCCGACCAGTGCAGCCATTCGCCCGCGTCACGAGTGACGCGCGTCTGCGGCAGGGCCTTGCTGTCGGCGCCGACCGTGATGGCGCGGCCCGTCGAGGCGAAGGGCGCGATATAGGCGTTGAAGCGCTCGGTCCAGGCGATCCACTGCTCATCAGGGGAGACCGAGAATTCGGCCGCCCATTCGCTGCTGATGTGGTCGCGAACATCCTCGCCCGACAGGTTCATCGAGCGCAGAACGCGCTTGTCGCCGTCACGGGCGCTGACGAAGATGCGGTCGTTGCGCGCGCCGAACTGCGGGTTGGCGCCGGAATCGGTGATCTTCACCGGCTCGCCGCCGCGCGCGGGGATGCGGTAGACGCCCGGCTCGCGGCTCCACAGGGCCGAGCGCAGATAACCGTCGCTGGAGGTGCGGTAGACGATGGTCTGGCCGTCCGGCGAGAAGCGCGGCTCCAGATAGTGGCCGGGGTTGGTCGTGATGGTCCGGCCTTCGCCGCCCGCGACCGGAACGACGCGGATGGAGCCCAGCTTGTCGTCGCTCCAGGTCGTGTAGACGATGGACCGGCCGTCGCGCGACCAGGACGGATAGAGTTCGAAATGGTCGCTCTGGCGCGTCAGGCGGCGGGGGGCGCCGGCAGCGTCGTCGCGCAGGTCGCGGATCCACAGATTGCCCAAGGCCTCGAACACCACCTTGGAGCCGTCGGGCGAGGTCTGGGCCCAGCGGACCATCTTCACTTCGAACTGGTCCGGCGCCACCTCGACGGGGAAGCGGGCGGTCTCCTGCACTCGGCGGGTGTCGGTGACGCGGAAGGGGATGTCGCTGACGGCCTTGGAGGCCACGTCGATGCGGCGGATCTTGCCGCCGGCCCAGATGACGATGGAGCCGTTGTCCGGGGTCCAGCTGAAGCCCGGATAGACGCCGTGAATGGCCCAGGTCTCCTGCATGTCGCGGTCCAGGGCGTCGTAGATCGGCGTCTCACGCCCGGACTCCAGGTCCATGACGTAGAGCGTCGACTGGTAGCGATCGCGGCGCACGAAGGCCAGGGACTTGCCGTCCGGCGAGGGGGTGGGGCGCACCGAGCCGCCCGGACCGGTGACGAAGGGCTTGATCTCGCCCGTCTCGCGATCCAGGCGACGGATCACATAGAGCTGGGTGTTCGGGTCCTTGGAGTAGTCGAAGACGCCACCCGGCGTGGCGTCGTCGCTGAAGTACATATAGCGGCCGTCGGGCGAGAAGGCGGGCTCGCCCGTGTCCTTCTGCTGGGTGCGGCGCTCGGTCAGTTGCACGCCGCTGCCGCCGCCCGCGCGGTGGTACATCCACATTTCGCCTGCGCCCAGCGAGCGCGAGGAGGTGAAGTGCTTGCGGCCGACGACGAACTGGCTGTCGGGCGTCCAGGTCGGGGAGTTCAGCAGGCGGAAGGTCTCGTTCGACACCTGACGCGGGTTGGAGCCGTCGCGGTCCATGACCCACAGGTTGTCGCCGCCCGCGCGGTCTGAGGTGAAGGCGATGAAGCGGCCGTCCGGCGAATAGCGCGGCTGCATGTCCCAGGCGACGCCCGAGGCGATGGGGCGCGCCTCGCCGCCGGTGATCGGCATCACATAGATGTCGCCCAGCAGGTCGAAGACGATCTCGCGGCCGTCAGGGCTGACGTCCACCGCCATCCAGGTGCCTTCGTCGACGTTGATGTTCACGTCGCGCTGGGCGCCGCCCGTCGGGTTCTGCACGTCCCATTTCGGCGTGGCGGCCGAGGTCGTGTCCTGGGCGAACGCCGGAAAGGCCACGGTCAGAACCGCAGCCGTAGTCAATAGAACGCGCTTCATGGAAGCCCCCTCGGCTCTCAAACGTATACAGATACGTCGAAGCTAGCGGTGAGGGCTGGGGCTTGGCTAGTCGGGATAAAGCGGCGCGGGACGAATATTCTTCGGAGAAAGATTTGTAGTTCTTGAGGTTATTCGTCGATAGGCGGGTTGGTCATGAAGGGGCCTTGATGGGTGTTGGTCAGCGTGGAAGCGGGGTCGGCTCAACCCAAGAGATTTCATGACCCATGAATATCTGAATGCGCCGCACGTCTAACAAATGCCCCGGCTGATCGCTCAACCGGGGCAGAGGGCTAGTTAAGCCGAGGGGGGTCACCACTCCGGCGGGAGCCACGGTCCCATCCCGGTACAGAGGTACATTGGGGTGGCATCGAAATATGGCGTGTGAAGTTGCACTCGCTGTGCGTAGACGTTCTGCCCCGATACTACGCATCCGGTATCCGCGTCGTAACCGATGACGATGGTTTTGGCCGCATCCTCATACAAGACGTATGAGTAGGCGATCTGCGGATCCAGATAGGTCTGGGCTAGTGCGGCTCCAGCGATCCCGGCGGTCAGCAGGCCTGCAGCAGCAAGCCCGGCCTTCAAGCGCTTCGACATGTCATTCCTCCCAACTGCGTCAAAACATCACTATGTGAACAGAAGGCAAGGGCGCGCAGCCCGCAACTCACGGTCGTGTGAATATGGGCTGGTGGGAGAAGTCAAACTGTCGCAGGCCGAGGCATCCTGAAACAACCAAGGAACTCGAACGGTGGGCCGAGGAAGAGCGCGCGCCAGCCCATCATTAGGGGGTCCTCCTGATGGAGTTCAGTCGTCACGTCCGGTTATGCGCTCCCTCACTCTTGCATCGAGTTGGTGGGGAGTTCTTCATTCTTACTCCCAAGAAACTCCCAATAATTGCGAAATGTTCACGAATTGTTCCGAAATTATCAGCAAGGTCCCCGCGAGGGGGTAGTTTCTGATTTTTCGGAAAAACCCTTGTAAACCCAAGGGGGTCAGTGTGGTGCCGCCGGGCAGGATTGAACTGCCGACCTCAGCCTTACCAAGGATGCGCTCTACCACTGAGCTACGGCGGCGGGTCACTGAGGAAGCGGCCGTATAGCCAAAGGCTTCGGCCGGGCCAAGCCCAAAATGCATGCTTGATCAAAATCTTTGGGCGCGGTCTGCTGTGTTCATGAACAAGCCGACCAAAGACGTAGACGAGACGCGCCTCGACGCCGACTCGTCTCCTTCCGCCCGCGCAAACGCCGCTCCGGCCGCCTCGGCCAAGGCCGAACGCGCGGCGCGTCTGGCCGCCGCCTTGAGGGCCAATCTGCGCCGTCGCAAGGCGCCGGGCGCGGGCGGGGCGAGGTCGCCCAAGGAAAGCAACTGAAAGTCATCCGTCCTGCGACGTTCCGGCCTTTCGCGGCCGCCGTCAGCCTTGCTAGATAACCGGTTCGCCGGGCCGTAGGGGTCCGAGCCTCCCAGGATCATCCCGACACCCATGGACAGCATCGTCATCCACGGCGGCCATCGCCTCAACGGCTCCATTCCGGTCAGCGGAGCCAAGAACTCGGCGATCAAGCTGATGGCGGCGTCGATCCTGACCGATCAGCCCCTGCTGCTGACCAACATGCCGCGCTTGGCGGACACGCGCTTCCTCGGCCAACTGCTGCGTCAGTTCGGCGTGGAGGTGACCGAACGCGAGGGGGCGGACGGGCAGGAGACGCTGTTCCACGCGCCCGAGTTGACCTCGACCTTCGCCCCCTATGATCTGGTGCGTCAGATGCGGGCTTCGTTCAACGTTCTGGGGCCGTTGCTGGCGCGCACGGGGAACGCCAAGGTCTCCTTGCCGGGCGGCTGCACCATCGGCGCGCGGCCGGTCGATCTGCACCTTCAGGCCCTGACGGCCATGGGCGCGGCGATCGAACTGGAAGAGGGCTATGTCACCGCCACGGCGCCCGGAGGGCTGCGGGGGGCCGAGATCGAGTTTCCCTTCGTCTCCGTAGGCGCGACCGAACACGCCCTTCTGGCCGCAGTGCTGGCGAACGGGACGACGGTGCTGAAGCGCGCCGCGCGCGAGCCGGAGATCGGCGACCTGGCCCGCTGCCTGATCGCCATGGGCGCGAAGATCGAGGGGCTGGATACGGATGTGCTGACGATCACCGGCGTCTCGTCCCTGTCGGGCGCGACCTGGTCGGTGATTCCCGATCGGATCGAGATGGGCTCCTATGCTCTCGCTGCGGCGATGGCCGGTGGCGAGGTGCGCCTCACCAAGGGACGCGCCGACCTGATCGCCGCCCTGACCGACAAGATGATCGAGGCCGGCGTTGAGATCGAACCGACCGAGGACGGGCTGATCGTCCGCCGCGACCCGACCCAGCGGCTGAAGGCGGTGGACGTCACGACTGAGATCTATCCGGGCTTCGCCACCGACCTGCAGGCGCAGTTCATGGCCCTGATGACGACGGCCGGGGGCGAGAGCGTCATCCGCGAGAACATTTTCGAGAACCGCTTCATGCATGCGCCGGAACTGGCGCGTCTGGGCGCCGACATCACGGTTCATGCGGGCGAGGCGGTGGTGCGTGGCGTCGACGGGCTGAAGGGGGCGCCGGTCATGGCGACGGATCTTCGCGCCTCCATGTCTCTGGTCATCGCCGGACTTGTGGCCGAAGGTGAGACGACGGTAGGCCGCGTCTATCACCTGGATCGCGGCTTCGAGCGGATGGAAGAGAAGCTGGGCGCCTGCGGCGCCGACGTCCGCAGGATAAAGGGGGAGGGCGATGAGCACTGACGGCGAACCGATCTCGGCCCCCGAACAGGCGGCCCTGAACGAGGCTGAGGGCGAAAGCCTGGCGCCGATCGCGCCCCTGCGCCTGCTGGCCGAGGATGCGGACGATCTGCAGATCATTTCGGCCGCGCTTCAGGACGCCATCATGCGCCCGGTCGACATCCGCTGGGAGAAGGAGGCGCGTCGCTTGACGGTCGTCCTGTCGCGATTCTGCTGGGAATGCGGCGGTACGCGCGTCATGGCCGCCATGCAGTTCGGCGACGTTCAGGCGGTCAAGAGCCGGCGCCTGCCGCGCCTGCCGGATCAGGCGCTGGAGCTTCTGGCGATGGACTTCCATCCGACCGAGGCGCCGGGCGGCAAGGTGCTGATGATGTTCGCCGGCGGCGGAGACCTGCGGATCGACGTGGAGTGTCTGGACGCGGTGCTGACCGATCTGTCGGAACGTTGGCCTGCGCGCATCGCCCCGACCCATCTGGACGAGGCGAGCGCATGAGCGGCCCTCATCAACTGAAGGCGATCGAGATCGACAACGCCTCCCTGCCGGCGGCCACGGCCGAGATCGAGCATCAGCGCCGGGTGGCCGTCTTCGACCTGGTCGAGCAGAACAGCTTCATCCCGGACGGGGCCGAAGGCGGACCCTACACCCTGACGCTGTCGTCGCAGGACAATCGCCTGGCCTTCGATATCGCCGGACCGGATTTCAGCCGCACCCACGTCCTGTCGCTGACGCCGATGAAGACGGTGATCCGCGACTACGGCCTGATCTGCGAAAGCTATTATGAGGCCCTGCGCGGCTCGTCGCCCAGTCAGATCGAGTCGGTCGATATGGGGCGCAGGGGCCTTCACAATGAAGGCGCCGCCCTGCTGAAAGCCAGGCTGGAAGGCAAGGTGGAGGTGGACCAGGAAACGGCCCGTCGCCTCTTTACGCTGGTATGCGCCCTCTACCGTCGGGGCTGAACTCGACTATCTAAGCGTTTTGGTGCATTAGGCGCCCTCACTTTCACGGCTCGCGCTCACGCCCGGCGCGGGCCCGTAGTCGTATTCACACGGGCGAGAGAGGCCGCATGGCTAAGGAAGAACTGCTGGAGTTCCCCGGCGTGGTCAGCGAATTGCTGCCGAACGCGACGTTTCGCGTGACGCTGGAAAACGATCACGAGATCATCGCCCACACTGCGGGCAAGATGCGCAAGAACCGCATCCGGGTGCTGGCCGGCGACAAGGTGCTGGTCGAGATGACGCCCTATGACCTGACCAAGGGTCGCATCACCTATCGCTTCAAGTAAGGACGCGCGTGTCGCGTCCTGACGCTTCGGCTCCGAGGCTGATTCTGGCCTCGTCGAGCCCGCGCCGCATCGAATTGCTGGCGCAGATCGGCATCGCGCCCGATCTGGTGGATCCCGCCGATATCGACGAAACGCCGCTGAAGGCCGAGGCGCCCGCGCGCCTGGCCCAGCGCCTGGCCTGTTCCAAGGCTGCGGTCGTGGCCGAGCGCCATCCCGATGATGTCGTCCTGGCCGCCGATACGGTGGTGGCCGTGGGACGTCGGCTGTTGGAGAAGCCGGCCGATGAGGCCGAGGCGATCCGCTTTCTGGAACTGCTGTCCGGGCGCAATCATCGCGTCTTCACCGGCGTGGCCGTGATCCGCAGCGGACGCGTCTCCTGGCGCGTGGTCGAGACCCGCGTCAGCTTCAAGCCCCTCTCCCGGGACGAGATCGCCGCCTATGTCGCCTCGGGCGAATGGCGGGGCAAGGCCGGAGGCTATGGCATCCAGGGACGGGCCGCCGCCTTTGTCAGCCGAATCGTCGGCAGCCATCCCGCGGTCATGGGCCTGCCGCTCTATGAGGCGGCGAATCTTCTGCGCGGCTCCGGCTGGCGGGCCGAGGCGGCCTGATGGCCGATGTCGAGGTCTTCCTGGACGCGGCTCCGGGCGAGACCCGGGGCATGGTCTTCCGCGATGGGCGCGCCTGCGCCCTCATTATACATAGAGACGACGACCGGCCCGAACATCGCCTGGGCGCGCGCGTCGTCGGCCGGGCGGCGCGTCTGGCGCCGGGGCTGCGCGGCGCCTTCATCGACCTAGGCGGCGGCGAGCCGCTCGGCTTCCTGCCGCTGGGCAAGGCGGATCGCCTGTCCGAAGGCGCCAAGCTCGAGCTTGAGGTCACGGCCGAGCCGCGTGAGCGCAAGGGGCCGGTTCTGCGCCGCCTGGGCGAGGCGAGCGGCGAGCCGCGCCTGCTGGAGGCTGGTCACGCCGTCGCCGCCGTCCTCAACATGCTGGCGCCGGGCGTGACGCCCGTGACGGGCGCCGAGGCGATCCGGGCGGCGCTGCAGGCCGAAGAAGAGGCTCTGGCCGCCGGAATGACCGTGCCCGAACTCGGCCTGGACCTGGCGGTGGAGCGGACCCGCGCCCTGATCGCGGTCGACATCGATTACGCCCCGGTCGCCGGCCGTGACTCCCGCAAGGGGCGAGAGACGGTGAATCGCGAGGGGCTGCGTCAGGCGGCGCGGCTGCTGGCGCTGAAAGGGTGGGGCGGCTTGATTGCGATCGATCTGGTCGGCGTCGGCCTGCACCCGGAGACCACCTTGTCCATGGCGCGTCAGGCGTTCGCGCACCGTCACGGCGCGGCGATCGGGCCTCTCAGCCGGTTCGGCCTGCTGCAGCTGTCCTTGCCGTGGGAGCGTACGCCCGCAGATGAACGACTCGCTGCGTCGGGAGCGCGGGAAATCGGCGCCCTGCGTCGCCTGCGTCTCGCCCTGCTGACGGATCGGGCGACGCCGCGTCTGGCCTTGCGTTGCAGTCCGGCGTCAGCGGCGATCCTGTCGCCGTGGGTGGCGGACCTGGGTCCGCGCGCCCACATCATCCCCGACGCCGCGCCGGGCGTGTTCGAGATCGAGGAGGGCTGACGCATGGCCCAGTGCCCCATTTGCCGTCGCGCCGAAGCGGTCGCCGCCTACAAGCCCTTCTGCTCCAAGCGTTGCGCCGACGTTGATCTGCAGCGCTGGTTCAGCGGCGGCTACGCCATTCCGGCTGAAGAGGCGCACGATGATGAAAAAGATCGTGGAATTGAGTGAATTGGCGTCTGGACAGCCCGTCCGGGCTCGCCTATAGAGCCGCCTCTCGCGACGCAAAGCGACGCCTGGATAGCTCAGTTGGTAGAGCAGCGGATTGAAAATCCGCGTGTCGGTGGTTCGAATCCGCCTCCAGGCACCACTTTCCCCTTGAATGATGATTATTCGCCTCGGCCTTGAAAAAGCCGAAAAATCGTCATGGGCCTAAACTTTCCTTAACATTCTGGCGCGCGGCACTGATGTTGCCGTTTTATGGCGTGCTCATGCAATATTTGTGCGCGCATGACGTCGAGGCGCGAGTCCGGGGGTGAAAAGCTATTTTCCGCCCTTGACGCTCCGATAGCCGTTCGTCAAAGGGACTTAACCGCATTCTTGCTTGCAGGCTGTGGACGGGGGGGTATGGTTCCATCGCTCCAGTCTGCAAGGCATCCCCGGATGTTTCGCAAGAATGAGGCGCCGACCGGCGGGGGAGAAATTCCGGCGGGAGGAAAATTTCACGGTAAAGGCCCAGCCGACTGACGCGGTTGGGACTTGGGTTCCACGAGTCAGACCAAAGCAGGAACTGGCGAAACATGCTCGATAGCAAGAAGACGAATATCCTCCTCGCAATGGCCGGCGCCGCCGTCCTGATGGCGAGCTCGCCGGTTCTGGCGCAGGACGCGGCCGCACCGGCCGCCCCGGCCGCCGCTTCGGCCCCCGCTGCTGACGCCGCCGCTCCGGCTGCCGACGCTGCTGCACCGGCGGCTGACGCCGCTGCTGAAGAAGCCGCTCCCGCTGAAGAGGCCGCTGCCGGCCACGGCGGCGCGGGCCTCACCCCGATCGCCATGTTCATGATGGCGCACCCGGTGGTTAAGGTCGTGATGGCCGGTCTGGTCCTCGCCTCGATCTTCTCCTGGACGCTGCTGCTCATCAAACTGGTTGAGTTCAGCTCGCTGAACAAGAAGACCAACCGCTTCCTGGAAGAGTACCGCGGCGCTCGCAACCTGGCTGACATCCGTCGCCTGGCCACCTCGGAAGAGTTCGACGGCAACCCGCTGGCCGACATGGCTGCTGCGGCGACCGGCGAAATCGAACTGTCGCGTCAAGCCGGCCTGGACGTCACCGGCGTTCACCGCGACTCCACCGTCGCCCGCGCGGGCAACGCCATCGGCGCCGTTCAAGGCGGCCTGGGCATCCGCCTCTCGGGCGGTCAGCAGTTCCTGGCTTCGGTCGGTTCGTCGGGTCCGTTCATCGGTCTGTTCGGCACCGTGTACGGCATCATGAACTCGTTCATCGGCATCGCCGAGTCGAACACCACGAACCTGGCCGTCGTGGCTCCGGGTATCGCTGAAGCCCTGCTGGCTACCGGCATCGGTCTGTTCGCGGCTATCCCGGCGGTTATCTTCTATAACTACTTCAACACCCGCATCGCTTCGTACGGCGCTCGCGCTGACGGCTTCAACGCCGAGCTGATGAACTCGATCTCGCGTCAACTCGACAAGGGAGCGTAAGACGGATGGCCGCCAAACTTTCCGGTTCCGGCGGCGGCAAGTACACCGTCGAGGCGAACAGCGATATCAATGTCACGCCTTTCGTGGACATTATGCTTGTTCTCCTCATCATCTTCATGGTGGCGGCTCCGCTCGCCACCGTGTCGGTGCCGGTGACACTTCCACGCGCCGTCGCTCCGCCGGCTCCTAATCCGCCCAAGCCTGTCTTCATCTCCATCCAGAATGGCGGCGAAGTTTGGATTGGCGACTTCAGGAGCTCTGTGGGCTCGTTAGGCGATGATCTGAAGATCCAGATCGGAACGCGTGACCCTGAGCAGGAGCGGATCTTCATCCGCGCTGACCAGCAGACGCGTTACGGGGACTTCATGCAGGTCATGAACGCCTTGCAGGATAATGGTTTCTACAGTGTCGCCCTGGTTGGCGAAGATCATTCGTAAGGGGGCGTGACTCAAAAGCATGACTGCTGAACCTCACGAGCACCGCGACCCTCTGCTCGATGCGCCCAGGAAGAAGAAACTTTCTACGGGTGCAATGGTCGGGATCGCCATCTCGGTGATCGTCCACGTCCTGGCGGGTGTCTACCTGTACAAGAGCAAGTTTGAGCTCAAAGAGTTCGACTATGTGGATGAGGCCGTGGATGTGGAGCTGATGGCTCCGCCTCCGCCTCCGCCTCCTCCGCCGCCTCCGCCGCCTCCGCCGGACACGCCTCCGCCGCCGAAGCTTCAGGTGCGCGAGCCGGTCGTCAACACCCAGGCGCCTCCGCCTCCGGTGACCTTGCCGATCGAGCCGACGAAGAAGGAAGACCGCGTCGAATACACGGGCCCGCCCGTGATCGTCCCAGGTCCTCCGCCTCCGCCGGCGCCGCCCGCGCCGCCGCGTCCTTCGGTGATCACCAACCCGCAGTGGGCTCGCCCGCCGCGCCCGACCGAACGGGACTTCCCGCAACGCGCTCTTGATCGCGGCGTGGGCGGATCCGCCACCATCGAGTGCACGGTGACCCCGAACGGTCGTCCTGAAGGTTGCCGCGTCGTCTCGGAAGAGCCGTCCGGCATGGGCTTCGGCGCCGCAGCCATCCGTATCGTCCAGCGTGGGCAGCTTTCGCCCCGTACGGTCGACGGCGCTGCAACGAACGCCAAGTTCGTGGTCCGGGTGCCGTTCAACCTGGACTAAGCGAGCGATCGCATTGAACGAAAAGAAGCGCCTCGAGGTTTCACCTCGGGGCGCTTTTTTCGTGGGCCTGGCTAAGGTTCATTGGAAGCAAGGGGGGAGGGCTGGGGAATGGGGTTGGGGTTGATAAGGGTGACGCCCCTATTGTTTGTCATGCTTGGCGGGCTCGGCGCCTGCGCAACCACGCCGCGTGCGCCGGACGCCTGGGCCTCGGTCCAATGCGACGTCACATCTTCGGGCAAGCCCGAGAACTGCGTCGTCGTGGATGAGCAACCCGCCAATGAGGGATGGGGAGATCAGGCGCTTGCCATTGTGCAGAAGGGGCGGCTTTCCAGAGCCACGGTGGCGGACGCGCAGCCGGGCGCACGATTTACGGTGAGGGTTCCCTTCGTGCGGGATCCGACCAGGGACCAGGCGCAGCCCTTTGCTCACTGAGGCATGGAGCCAGTCGAGCCAGCCGTGCATTATGGCGGTGAAGTCATTTCCGGAGGTCCGATGTCTCGTAAACCGCTCTTGCTCGCCCTCGCGATCACCACCACCGTTCTTGGCGCGGGCGTCGGGGCCTGCGCCTATAATGAGGCCCTGGGCCGAAGCCAGTTCGTCTTCGTCGACGACAGCGCGCTGATCCAGCAATCGCAGGCCGCCTGGGCCGAGACGCTGCGGACGCAGAAGGTGTCGAACAATGCGACGCAGAACGCGCGAGTGCGCCGCGTCGGCGACCGCATCGTTCAGGCGGCTAATCTGACCAATCGTCCCTGGGATTATGCGGTGTTCGAGGATTCGACGCCCAACGCCTTCGTTCTGCCGTCGGGCCACATCGGGGTGACGACGGGCCTGCTTGGCATGGCCAGTAACGATGACCAACTGGCCGCCGTGATCGGCCATGAGGTCGGTCACGTCGTTGCAAGACACGCGGCCGAGCGCGCGTCGACGACGCAGACGGCGGGCCTCGTGCTGGGCGCGGTGCAGAGCCAGGCGGGCGACTACGGCCAGGCCGTGCAGGCGTTCGGCGGCCTCGGCGCGCAACTGGGCGTGCTGTTGCCCTTCTCGCGCAGCCATGAGCTCGAGGCGGATCGGCTGGGCGTCGATTACATGGCGGCGGCCGGCTACAAGCCGTCCGAGTCGCTGGCTCTGTGGCGCGCCATGGCGGCGGGTCGACAGTCGGGAACGCCGGAGTTCGCCTCGACCCACCCCTCGGATCAGACCCGGATCGCTCAGTTGCAGCAGTACATCGCCAGCCGCGGCTGGAACTGACGGGGATAAAACGCAAAATCCTGCGCGAGGGCGAAAAGGCCGCTTGCCCCCGGCGGCGAGGCCCGCTAGAGAACCGCCCTCGCGCAGAGATGTGCAGCCTTAGCTCAGCTGGTTAGAGCGCCGGTTTGTGGAGCCGGAGGTCCTCAGTTCGATCCTGAGAGGCTGTACCATTTCCCTTCGAATCGCTTCGGCGATCAGACAGGGAGAATATCGACGATGATGTCGCCGGCGTGGGACCCCCAGCAATACAATCGCTTCGAGCGCCAGCGCGATCGCGCGGCCATCGACCTGCTGTCACATCTGCCGGATGACCTGACGCCTCGAGAGGTCTGGGACATCGGTTGCGGCGCGGGGCAACACGCGGCTCTGCTGAAGCGGCGCTGGCCTGAGGCGCGGGTCCATGGGCTGGATTCCAGCGCGGCCATGCTGGAACAGGCGCGCGGCCTGCCGGATGACGTGGATTGGGTGCTGGGCGATCTCAAGACTTGGACGCCGGACGCGCCCGTCGATCTGATCCTGGCCAACGCCTCCCTGCAGTGGGCGCCGGATCACACAGACCTGTTCCGACGGCTGGCGGAGGTCCTGGCGCCGGGCGGAGTGCTGGCGGTGCAGATGCCCATGGCCTGGGAGACGCGGCATCATACCCTGATGCGCCAGACGGCGGCGGACGGGCCGTGGAGCGCGAGGTTGAAGGGCGTCGACACCATTCAACCGCTGCTGGCGGACGAGGCCTATTATGACGCGGTGGCGGATCGGTGCGAGGAGGTCGACATCTGGTCGACGACCTATCTGCATGTTCTGGATGGCGAGAACGCCGTGCTGGAATGGATGAAGGGCACAGCCCTCAGGCCTTATCTGACCGCGCTTTCCGAAGACCCAGCCAACCGCGACGCCTTCCTGGCGCGCCTGGGCCAGGGTCTTGAAGAGGCGTTTCCACGACGTCCTGAGGGAAGGACTCTTCTGCCATTTCCTCGACTATTTCTCCTGGCGCGTCGGAGCGGCGGCGCCGGTGCAGGGTCTCGACCGGGCCGTTGAGGCTGTCCAGAGCCGCCTGGGCGGCCTCGTAGCCGGCGGCGACGGCGGGCGCATAGGCCTTCCAGTCGCGGATATCGACGCCGTCGGGCGTGGGCAGGATCAGCAGGTCCGTCTCGGCGCGAGCCTGCATCCGCTCGGCCTCGCTGGACAGGGTGGCCGAGCGCATCAGGATGGAGACGATCGGCGGGCCGTGCTTCCAGGCGCCCGACAGGATCCAGCGCCACCAGGAGGGAGGATTCTCCAGCGTCTCGGGATCGACCCCGCGCGTCGTGGACACGTCGACGCCGACGACCGGACCGCTGTTCAGCCGCCGCATGACGTCGCTGGGGAAGTTGCGCAGCACGGCGCCGTCGACCAGCACCTGGCCGTTCATCACCACGGGCGGCATGACGCCGGGAATGGAGATGGAGGCGCGCAGGGCGTGACGCAGCGTGCCCTCGCGATGCACCTCCAGCTTGCCAGAGGTCAGATTGGTCGAGACGGCGAAGAAGGGCAGCAGCATGTCCTCCATCTGCACGTCGCCGAAGGCCTCCTTCATCAGCGCCTTGACCTTGCGGGCGTGGGTCATGGCGATGATGGGCGGAGCGATGTCGGCCAAGGGGTCGGACAGGACGAAGGCCTGGCGGATGTGGTGCTCCAGCTCCTCGTCGGACCAGCCTAGCGCCGGGCCCGCGCCGATGACGGCCCCCATGGAGGCGCCGCCGATGAAGTCTATGGGCGTGCCCGCCTCGCGCAGGGCCTTCAGCGCCCCGATGTGGGCGTAGGCGCGCGCACCGCCGCCCGACAGCACCACCCCGACGGAGGAGCCGGTTATCAGGCGGGCGATCCGCGCCGTATCATCGAACAGGCCCTCAACCGCGTGGAACCAGCGACCGGGCTTCAGCACGTCCAGCCAGGCGCGGGTGTTGCTGGGCCGCGGCATCCGCGGATCGCGCAGCAGGATAAGGTCGGTGCGTTGCCCGGCGTCGTCCCAGTCGTCGGCGACGGGCGGGGCAGGGGGCGGCGAATGGTCGGCGGCGCCGACCAGGAACAACCGATCCACCTGGCGCGCGCACAGGGCGGCCCAGTTCGGCTCGTCCGCCTCGGCGACATAGAGGACGTAGTCGTGGGCGTCCTCGACGCGCGAGAACCATTCGGCGGCGGACGCCAGGGCCGAGCTGTCGATGACGTGGCAGGTGGCGCCCTGGGCCTCGACCGCGCGCGCGACGCGTTCGACGAAGGCGCGGATGGGCTTGTCGCGCGCGGAAACGAAGCCGAAGACGTTCGGCTCGGTCCCGCCGCCGCGCTCGCGGGCGCGGGTCAGCATGATCTGGCCCAGTTCGGACATCAGCAGGGGATCGTTGCGTGCGGCGTCGAAGAAGGCGTCGCGCGGCAGGGCCAGGACGTCGCTGTCGCGCAGGGCGACGACGTCCGACATGTGCGAGGTGCCCGCCAGCATGGCCAGTTCGCCGACCGGCTCGCCCGGCTTGACGACGGCGGTCATCTGGGGGACGCGGCCGTCGTCTCGACGGAAGACGCCCAGTCGCCCGGCGCGCAGCAGATACAGGGTGTCGGCCCGATCGCCGGCCGAGAACAGCCGCTCGCCCCGCGTCAGGGCGAACCAACTGGCGCGGCTGTCGCGCGCATCCTCGAAGGCGCGGGACAGGGCGACGGCGAGCGTGTCCGGTCGAAGCGGGGCCATGACAGGCAGATATAGCCGATTTCGTCGCGGGGGAACCGAACCGGCTTCCCCCCGGCGCGGAAGCCTCCTAAACCTTGGGCATGCCCAAGCTGATTTCCGCCGTCGATCGCAACAGTCCTGCTTTCAAAACGCTGGATGCGCACAATCGCGCCCTGCGGGACGCGCTTTATGAAAAGGTCGCCAAGGCGGCGCGGGGCGGCTCGGACGCCAGCCGCGAGCGCCATGTGGCGCGCGGAAAGCTGTTGCCGCGCGAGAGGGTGGAGCGCCTGCTGGACCCCGGTTCGCCCTTCCTGGAGGTCGGCCAACTGGCCGCTGACGGCATGTACCGGGACGAGGCGCCGGGCGCGGGCATGATCTGCGGCGTCGGCCGAGTGTCGGGGCGCGAGGTGATGATCGTCGCCAACGACCCGACGGTGAAGGGCGGCGCCTACTTCCCGATGACGGTGAAGAAGCACCTGCGGGCGCAGGAGATCGCCGAGCAGAACAATCTGCCGTGCGTCTATCTGGTGGATTCCGGCGGCGCCAACCTGCCGCACCAGGCCGAGGTCTTTCCGGACCGCGACCACTTCGGCCGCATCTTCTTCAACCAGGCGCGGATGAGCGCCAAGGCCATCCCGCAGATCTCCTGCGTCATGGGCAGTTGCACGGCGGGCGGCGCCTATGTGCCGGCCATGTCCGACGAGACGGTGATCGTGCGTAACCAGGGCACCATCTTCCTGGCTGGCCCGCCACTGGTGAAGGCTGCGACGGGCGAGGTCATCTCGGCCGAGGAACTGGGCGGGGCCGAGACCCACGGCCGCAAGTCCGGTGTGGTCGACCATGTGGCCGAGAACGACGAGCACGCGCTGGAGATCGTGCGCTCCATCGTCGCCCATCTGAACACCACAAAGTCTCAGCCGCTGGACGTGCGCGAGCCGCGCGCCCCGGCCTACGATCCGGCCGAGCTGTACGGCATCATCCCCGAGGACGTCCGCGCCCCCTATGACGTGCGTGAGGTCATCGCCCGCATCGTCGACGGCTCGGAGATGGACGAGTTCAAGGCGCTGTACGGCACGTCGCTGGTCTGCAGCTTCGCCCGCATCTGGGGGATGCCAGTGGCCATCCTCGCTAACAACGGCGTGCTGTTCTCCGAGAGCGCCCAGAAGGGCGCGCACTTCATCGAGCTGGCCTGCAAGCGCAAGATCCCGCTGCTGTTTCTGCAGAACATCTCGGGCTTCATGGTCGGCGGCAAATACGAAGCCGAGGGCATCGCCAAGCACGGCGCCAAGCTGGTCACCGCAGTCGCTTCGGCCGAGGTGCCCAAGTTCACCGTCCTAATCGGCGGGTCGTTCGGGGCCGGCAACTACGGCATGTGCGGCCGGGCCTACAGCCCGCGCTTCCTGTTCACCTGGCCGAACAGCCGCATCAGCGTCATGGGCGGCGAGCAGGCGGCCAGCGTCCTGGCTACCGTCCACCGCGACGCGGATACGTGGACACCGGAAGAGGCCGAGGCCTTTAAGGCGCCGATCCGTCAGAAGTACGAAGACGAGGGCAACCCCTATTACGCCACGGCCCGCCTGTGGGACGACGGCGTCATCGATCCGGCCCAGACCCGCGACGTGCTGGGTTTGGCCATCAGCGCCAGCCTGAACGCCCCGATCCCCGACACGACTTTCGGCGTGTTCAGAATGTAGCGCGGCGTCATCCCGGAAATCGCGCAGCGATTATCCGGGACCGCAAGAGACCTCAGGCGTTAGAGTTTGAAGCGGTCCCGGATCACGGCTTCGCCGCGTCCGGGATGACAAGGAAAGAAGACCGATCATGACCGACCAGCACCCCAACGAAGACGACCTGAACGCTCTGGATATCACCGACGCAGAGGCGGCGGAGATGAACGCCATCGCCCATCCCTTCGTCGCCGATCCGGCGCCGGATGCGAACGACGATCTGGTGCAGATCGACGCCACGGCCGACGGGGTGGTCTTCGTCACCATCAATCGGCCGCAGAAGAAGAACGCCTTCGACGCGGCCACCATCGCCGCCCTTTTTGAGGCGTTCGAGACCCTGCATGGTGCCGACAAGGTGCGCGTCGTCTTTATCCGCGGCGCGGGCGGGACGTTCAGCGCGGGCGCCGACCTGAACTGGATGCGCGACGCCGCCGACTGGTCCGAGAGCGACAACCGCGACGACGCCATGGGGCTGGCGAAGATGCTGAAGGCCCTGCACGACGTGCCGGCGCTGACGGTGGCCCTGGTCGAGGGCGCGGCCATGGGCGGCGGGGCGGGCATCGTCGCCGCCTGCGACATGGCCGTGGCGGTCGAAGGGACGCGCTTCGCCTTTTCCGAGGTCAAGCTGGGCCTGATCCCGGCGACGATTGCGCCGTATGTCATTGAGGCGGTCGGCGCGCGCCGCGCGCGCCAGCTGTTCCTGACGGCCAATATCTTCGACGCCGACTACGCCGCCCATGCGGGCCTGATCGACATGGTCCTGCCCGAAGGCTCGGTGGACGAGTTCATCTCCATGCTGACCGACAGTCTGTCGGCCAATGCGCCGGGCGCCATGGGCGACGCCAAGCGCCTGGTGAACGACGTGGCGGGCGAGGAGATCGACAATCGCCTGCTGGAAGAGACCGCCAAGCGCATCGCCCGCGCCCGCATCTCGGCCGAGGGCCAGGAAGGCGTCCGGGCGTTTCTGGACAAGCGCCCAGCTAGTTGGGCGCAATGAGTGACGAGTGGCGGGTGATTAGTGGCGAGGCTGGTTCGCCGACGGACATCGCCTCTTCGCAGTCTCTCGCTCGTCACATGATCCCCCGCGCCTTCTCGTCACTCGCCACTCGTCACTCGCCGCTTCGGAAAGCCTGATGTTCAAGTCCGTCCTGGTCGCCAATCGCGGCGAGATCGCCTGCCGCGTCTTCCGCACCGCCCGCCGCATGGGCCTGCGCACCATCGCCGTCTATTCCGAGGCCGACGCCAACGCCCTGCACGTGCGCGAGGCGGATGAAGCGGTGTTGATCGGCCCGGCGGCGGCGCGCGAATCCTATCTGGATGCGGCCAAGGTGCTGGCGGCGGCCAAGGCGACGGGGGCGGAGGCTATCCACCCCGGCTACGGCTTCCTGTCCGAGAACGCCGACTTCGCCGAGGCGGTGGCGGCGGCGGGCATCGTCTGGATCGGCCCCAAGCCGTCCTCGATCCGCGCAATGGGCCTGAAGGACGCGGCGAAAAAGCTGATGATCGAGGCGGGCGTGCCCGTCACCCCCGGCTATCAGGGCGAGGACCAGTCGCTGGAGACCCTGACGGCTGAGGCGAACCGCATCGGCTTCCCGGTCCTGATCAAGGCGGTCGCGGGCGGCGGCGGCAAGGGGATGCGCAAGGTCGACCGCGCCGAAGACTTTGCTGAAAATCTGGCGTCGGCCCAGCGCGAGGGCCAGTCGTCCTTCGGCGATCCGCGCGTGCTGATCGAGAGCTACATCACCCGCCCGCGCCACATCGAGGTGCAGGTCTTCGGCGACAGCCACGGCGAGGTCGTCCACCTGCATGAGCGCGACTGCTCGCTGCAGCGCCGCCACCAGAAGGTGATCGAGGAAGCCCCGGCGCCGGGCATGGATCAGGCCACGCGCGACGCCGTCACCGCCGCCGCCGTGCGCGCCGCCAGGGCCGTCAACTATCAGGGCGCAGGCACCATCGAGTTCATCGCCGACGCCTCCGACGGGCTGAAGGCTGACCGCATCTGGTTCATGGAAATGAACACCCGACTGCAGGTCGAACATCCGGTGACCGAGGCCATCACCGGCGTCGATCTGGTCGAATGGCAGCTGCGTGTCGCGGCGGGCCAGCCGATCCCGCTGGCGCAGGCCGACATTCCGATGAAGGGCTGGGCGATGGAGGCCCGCCTCTACGCCGAGGATCCGGCCAACGGTTTCCTGCCGTCGATCGGGCGGCTGGATCACTTCGTCATGCCCGACGACATCCGCGTCGACACCGGCGTGATGCAGGGCGGCGAGGTCAGCCAGTTCTACGACCCGATGATCGCCAAGCTGATCGTCCACGAAGACACCCGCGAAGCCGCCGCCGCTCGTTTGGCCGACGCCTGCCGCGAGGTGGAGGTCTGGCCGGTGAAGACCAATGCGGGCTTCATGGCGCGCTGTCTGGATCACCCGCGTTTCGTCGAGGGCGACGTGGACACCGGCTTCATCGCGGCGGAAGAGGGGACGCTGATCGCCCCGGCTCAGGTTTCCGCCCGCGCCCTGGCCGCTGCGGCCGGACAGATCGGGCTGGAAGCGGACGCCGCCGCCTTCGACGCGCCGGATAATGTTCTGGCCCCGGCCCGCGCGGGGCTGTTCGGCTTCCGCCTGAATGCGGCGCCCCAGGCGCATACGGCGGTTCATCATGACGGCGCGGCTCACGCCCTGACCCTGACCGGCGAGCCGGGCTGGTATGGCCGTTCGTCCAGCTTCACCGTGAGCGGCGAATTCGGCTCGGCTCAGATCTATGGCGAGCCGGGCGTGGTTGTGGTCGACGGCGAGGTGGTCAGCACCCTGTCGCCCGACGCTGGGCGGGTTCTGGTGTTCGACGGCGGCGACGTGGTCGAGTTCCACCGCCGCAAATCCAGCGGACCGGCGGGCGGCGCCGCCTCCGACGGCGGCCTGCGCGCGCCGATGCCGGGCAAGATCGTCGCCGCGCCCGTCAAGGCCGGGGACAAGGTGGCCAAGGGTCAGCCGGTCGTGGTGCTGGAGGCCATGAAGATGGAGCACGCCCTGACCGCGCCCTTCGCCGGCGTGGTGGCCGAGTTCAACGTCGCCGTCGGCGATCAGGTCTCGGACGGCGCGGTTCTGGCCGTGGTCAAGGCGGCGGAGGCTGCCTGAACGCGCTCATCCGTGGAGCTGAGCGGGCTGCACGGGTCAGCGAGGGAGGCCCGCTCCGCCCAGCGGCTCTGTTTCGGTCCGGCTGCCGAAACCGGCGATCAGCGGACGGCCCTTGGCGATGGCGGCCTGCACGGCGGGCAGTTGCAGCGAGGCGCTGTGGCTGTCCCGACTGTCCCACACTTCGGTGATCCACAGAGCGTCGGCGTCCGTCGAATCGCGCGCCACCACATAGTTTAAGCAGCCCGGCATTTCGGCGGTCCCTCCCAGAAGAATGGCGGCCAGGGCGTCGCGCTGGCCGGGCTGGGCCTTTATCTGGCCGATGAGTCCGTACATTGGGGGCTCTCCAAATGTTGGCTGGGCCGCCGTCATGGCGGCGAGGCCCAGGCCTGCGGCGATGATTTGACGGCGGTCGAGGCTCATGACGCGCAGCATGGCGCCGTTCGAGCGGAATGTCCGCCATGACGTCGCCGGTAATCTGATGCTAGAGGCCCCTCATGTCCCTGCACATGATCAAGCTCTGCGTCGGCGTGTCGGAAGTCGAGACGCTGGAGGCGAACGCCGCCCGGTCCGACTGGCGCATCGTCCACACCCGCATGACGCCCAAGCGCGCGGCCGAGATCGAGGACGGCGGTTCGCTGTACTGGGTGATGAAGGGCGTGGTGACTTGCCGTCAGCGCATCCTCGACATCACCACCATCGGCGAGGGCAAGGCCAGTCGCTGCGAGATCAAGCTGGACAGCCAGGTCATCCGCACGGCGCCTCTGGCCCGGCGCCCCTTCCAGGGCTGGCGTTATTTCGAGAAGGACGTGCCGCCGGACCTGTCGATCGCCGAGCCGACGGATCTGCCGCCGGACCTGGCGCGCGAACTGCGCGAGCTGGGCGCCTGGTAGGCGCCTGAAACGGCCGGAAAATCATTTGACCCGCGCCCGCGCGCGTGGCTGTTGCGGCCTCCGATGGTCCAGTCCCTGTTCAGCTTCCATAATCGCGCCACCCTGTCCGAGCTGCTGAAGCTGGCATGGCCGGTCGTGCTGGCGCGTCTGGGCATCATGACCATGGGGCTGACCGACGCCATCGTCGTCGGCCACTACGCCAGCCGCGAGCTGGCCTATCACTCCCTGGCCTGGGCGCCGTCTTCGGTCATGCTGACGACTGCGGTCGGTCTGATGATGGGGGTGCAGGTCATGACCGCCCGGCTGCTGGGCGAGGGACGAGGCGACGAGGTGGGGGCGGTGCTGCGACGCGGCATGACCTACGCCCTGCAGATCGGCTTCATCGCCATGATCGGCCTGTTGTTGCTGGGGCCCTTCGGCCTGGTGCACATGGGGCTGGAGGACGGCCTGGGCGAGGGCGCGACGCCTGCCCTGATGGTCTTCGCCCTGTCGATGCCGGCCTATCTGATCTCGGTGTGCGCCCAGTTCTTCCTTGAAGGTCTGCATCGGCCCAAGGCGGGCATGGTCGCCATGTGGGTGGCCAATGCGGTCAATCTGGCGCTGAACCTCCTGCTGGTGCCGGACCTGCTGGGCATCGGCCTGCACGGCGCAGTGGCCTCGGCCTGGGCGACTTTCGGCGCGCGCACGGCGCTGGCGCTCTTTCTGGTGATCTTCATCCTGCGCCTGCCCGAGGCGCGGGCCTGGGGCGTGTTCAACAAGCCCAGGCGCGACAAGGCGGTCGAGAGACAGCAGATGCGCGTCGGCCTGGGGGCGGGCGCGTCCAACTTCATCGAGGTGGGCGCCTTCGCGGCCATGACCCTGTTCGCCGGTCAGCTGGGCGCGGCGGAAACCGCCAGTTGGGCCGTGGTCATCAACGTTTCCGCCATCGTCTTCATGGTGCCCATGGGCCTGTCGTCCGCGACGGCGGTGCTGGTCGGCCGCAGCTACGGCGGCGGCGACAAGGCGGGGGTCATGCGAGGCGGGCTGGCGGGCGTCGGCGTGGTGACGGTGCTGGCCTTCATCATCGCCATCGGTCTGTGGCTGACCGCGCCGATGGTGGTCAGCGCCTATACGACCGACCCGGCGATTCTGGCCATCGCGGCGCCGGCGCTGGTGCTGGCGACCCTGTTCTTCGTCGCGGACGCCCAGCAGGTGGTCGCGGCCCAGGCCAATCGCGCGGCGGGAGACGTGGTGTGGCCGACGCTGATGCACCTGCTGTCCTATGGCCTGATCATGATCCCGCTGGGCTGGTTCCTGGCGCACAGGATCGGCGTGGACGGCCTGGTCTGGGCCGTGATCGTCGCCAGCCTGATCTCGGGCGCTCTTCTGACCGGGCGGTTCGTGCGGATCGCGCGGCGATTGCCCCCGGCAAAGGCGACGCCTGTCTTATAAGACACTTGGCCCATAAAAGGTGACGTTCGGGTCTGCGCCCTCTATATCCGACGCCTCCCTGTCAGACGTTGGAAGACCATGGCCCGCATCCTCATCACCTCGGCGCTGCCCTATATCAACGGCATCAAGCACCTTGGGAATCTGGCCGGGTCGATGCTGCCCGCCGATGTGTGGGCGCGCTTCATGCGGGCGAGGGGCCATGACGTCCTCTATGTCTGCGCCACCGACGAGCACGGCACCCCGGCGGAACTGGCCGCCGCCGCCGCCGGTCAGGACGTCCGCACCTACTGCGACGAACAGCATCAGGTTCAGAAGAAGGCCGCTGACGCCTTCAGCCTGTCGTTCGACATCTTCGGCCGCAGCTCCAACGCCCCGAACACCCGCCTGACCCAGCACTTCGCCAAGGTGCTGGAGGAGCGCGGCCTGATCGAGGAGCGCGTCGACCGGATGATCTATTCGATCGACGACGCCCGCTTCCTGCCCGACCGCTACGTCGAGGGCACCTGCCCCCACTGCGGCTATGAGAAGGCGCGGGGCGACCAGTGCGACAACTGCGGCCGCCTGCTGGATCCGACCGATCTGATCAATCCCTATTCGGCGGTGTCGGGCAGCCGCAACCTGGAGGTCCGCGACACGCGCCACCTCTATCTGCTGCAGACAAAGATCGCCGATGAAGTGCGGGGTTGGGTCGACGCCCGCTCGCCCCAGTGGCAGCCGCTGGCCCGCTCCATCGCCTACAAGCATCTGGACGAGGGCCTGATCGATCGCGGCATCACCCGCGACCTGAAATGGGGCGTGCCGGTCGTCGGTCCCGACGGCGGTCCGCGTCCGGGCATGGAGGGCAAGGTCTTCTACGTCTGGTTCGACGCCCCCATCGAATACATCGGCGCGACCGAGGAATGGGCCGAGAAGACGGGCGGGAACTGGCGTTCCTGGTGGCGTCTGGACGAGGGCGCCGAGGACGTGCGCTACGTCCAGTTCATGGGCAAGGATAACGTCGCCTTCCACACGGTCAGCTTCCCCTCGACCCTGCTGGGCTCGGGCGAGCCGTGGAAGACGGTCGATCAGCTGAAAGCCTTCAACTGGCTGAACTGGTACGGCGGCAAGTTCTCAACCAGCATGGGCCGAGGCGTCTTCATGGATCAGGCGCTGGAGTTGCTGCCCGCTGACTACTGGCGCTGGCACCTGACGGCCTACGGGCCGGAACATTCCGACGCGGCCTTCACCTGGGAGCAGTTCCAGTCGACGACGAACAAGGATCTGGCCGATGTGCTGGGCAACTTCGTCAACCGCATCGTCAAGTTCACGGAATCCAAGTTCGACGGCGTCGTGCCCGAGGGCGGCGAACCGGGCGCGCTGGAAGAAAAACTGGCTGTCGACGTCAAGGCCGCGCTGGCGACCCTGACCTATGAGTTCGAGGCCATGGAGTTCCGCAAGGCGGCTCAGGCGGCCCGCGCCCTGTGGGTGCTGGGCAATGAGTATCTGCAGGAAGCCGCCCCCTGGACGGCGCTGAAGACGGACCGCGAGCGCGCCGCCGTCGTGGTGCGCACGGCCCTCGGCCTGGTGGCTCTGTTCGCCCGCGTCACGGCGCCCTTCATGCCTGAAGCGGCCGAACGTATCGCGGCCACGGTCGGGGCGACGGACCTGTCCTGGCCGGACGTGGAAGGCGATCTGCTGAACACGCTGCCGGTCGGCCAGGCCGTGGCTTCGGCCCAGGTGCTGTTCGCCAAGATCGAGGACGCCCAGGTCGCCGAATGGACCGAGCGCTTCGGCGGCGCCGAGGGATGAGCGCGGGGTTCGCTTCACCGGTTTTGAATACGGTGTCGCCGGATCGACGCGCCGTCATTCGCGAGCGGTTGCAACGGACGGGACGTGCTCAGGTCGAGAGCTTGCTGACCGACTCTTCGGCCGCAGCGCTGTATGATCTGGCGTGCAGGGCGGACTACAACGTCGTGACACGGCGTGGAAGCGGCCATGTGGACCTGCCATCTGCATGGCTGGCGTCGCTTGCGCCGGATCAGAAGCGCGGGCTTGGGGAGATGATCCAAAAATCGGCCGCCAGGGAATTCCAGTATCTCTACGACAACTATCCGGTGTTCGATCTGGTGCAGGACGGCCATGCGGAGGCGCCTTGGCGCGACTTGGCGGCCTTTCTGAACGGGGAGGATTTCCTGGGCTTGATGCGCGACCTGACAGGGGAGGAGCGTATCGCCATGGCCGACATGCAGGTGACGCGGTATCGCGTCGGGCACTTCCTGACCGAGCATGACGACCACGCCGAGGGGAAGAATCGCTACTTCGCCTATGTGCTGAACCTGACGCCGGGCTGGCGGATCGACTGGGGGGGACTGCTGGCCTTCCACGGCGAGGACGGAAATGTGTCCGAGGCTTTTACGCCGCGCTTCAACGCGCTGAACCTGCTGCGCGTGCCGGCTCCGCATTCAGTGACTCAGGTGGCGCTGTCGGCGGCCGGTGATCGAATTTCGATCACCGGCTGGCTGCGCGGCCGCTGAGGCGAGGCTAGATATGAGAAAGGCCCGGAGTGATCCGGGCCTTTCGTGTTTCTAGGAGGCGGGTTTCAAGGGTTCGACCGTTTGCGGCGGCGGATCGCGTCGCTCGCGACCGCCGGGCAAGGCGTGGGGCGTGTGGGAATCGGCGCCCTTGCCGGTATGCTTCATATGCTTGGCCTGTTCTTCGGCGCTGATGGCGAGGAAGGCGGGGGCCGAGGCGTTGAAGGCGTCGGCATGGCCGGTGCGCACGATGACCGAGCGCCCGCCGTCCCAGATCATGTGCAGGGCGACGTACAGGACGATGGCCAGACCCACATAGGCGATCCAGCGGTAGCGGTTCAGCAGCTTGGCGATGAAGGTGGCGGCCAGGCCCATCAGGGCGATGGACAGGATCAGGCCAAACACCATGATCCACGGGTGTTCGTGACTGGCGCCGGCCACGGCCAGGACATTGTCCAGGCTCATGGTCAGGTCGGCGATCATGATCTGTATCAGGGCGGCGCCGAAGGTCTTGCGCTTCAGGCCCAGCTCTTCGGGAGAGGGGCCGCCGCCATTCTCCATGGCCATGGCGCGCTCGATTTCGGCTTCGGCTTCGGCCTGGTCGTGCGTGGCCTGCTCACGCAGTTCGCGCCACATCTTCCAGCACACCCACAGAAGCAGGAAGCCGCCCGCCAGAAGCAGACCGACGATGGCCAGAAGCTGAACGGTGATCAGCGCCAGGCCGATGCGCAGGACGACGGCGACGGCCAGGCCGACCAGGATGGCCTTGCGGCGTTGTTCCTGGGGCAGTGCGGCGGCGGCCAGGCCCACGGCCACGGCGTTGTCGCCCGCCAGGACGAGGTCGATCATCAGCACCTTGCCGAGGGCGGAGGCCTGACTGATCAGTTCGGGATTGGAGAGGAAGTCCATGCCGGACTCATAAGGCCCGACCGGACCCGCGCCAAGTCGCCGCAGGGCGAGTTGACGCGGGAGCTCGATTCCTAGGCTGCGCGTCCCTGGGCGCGGGCCGCTTCATACAGGGCGATGGCGGCGGCGTTGGAGACGTTCAGGCTCTCGAAGCCGCCGGGCATGGGGATGCGGGCCATCGCTTCGCAGTGCTCGGCCACCAGGCGACGCACGCCGTCGCCTTCGGAGCCCATGACGATGACGGTCGGGCGGGCGTCGAGCGCCTGCTCCAGCGTCAGGTCCGAACCGCCGTCCATGCCGATGGCGCGCCAGCCGTGGTCGGCCAGCTTCTCCAGGGCGCGGCTGAGATTCGTCACGCGGGCGCACGGCAGGCGCTCGGTCGCGCCGGCGGAGGCCTTGGCCAGGGCGCCGGCCAGGGCGGGGGAGTGACGGTCCTGCACGACGATGCCGCGCGCGCCGAAGGCCAGGGCCGACCGGAAGATGGCGCCGACGTTCTGAGGGTCGGTCAGCTGATCCAGCATGACGATGACGCCTTGCGCCGGTTCGGCCAGGTCTTCCAGAGCGACGCCTTCCAGCGGCTGAACCTTGAAGGCCATGCCCTGGTGCACGGCGCCGGCCGGAAGCATCCGGCCCAGGGCGAGCGAATCGACCACCTCGATTCGGTGGCCGTTGGCCAGATTCTCGCACTGGATCTCCTCGGCACGGTCTTCCGTGACCATCAGACGGCCGGTTCCACGACGCGCGGGATTCGCCAAAGCGGCCAGAACCGGATGGCGTCCCCAAAGAAAATTATCGGCGTCTGGGCGCGAACGGGCCGGCCGTCGCTCTGCATCGCCTGCGCCGCGTCCTTGCGGGGCGGGTGTTTGAGCCCGATTTGGGCGTGCTTCGTCCCTCTTGTGGAAAGATTGTTTTTTACCGGTTTTCCGGTCGTTGCGTTCTCGAAATGACGACACTATAAGACGGCCTCCGATTTGGGCCCCAGGGCTTTCGGTTCAGGCGCTTCCTCTACTGCAGGCGTCGCCCGACAGCGAAGGCTTTCGTCGCGAATGATCGAAAGATTGTTCACGGCGTTTCCAGACCGGCATTGACATAGGCGCGCTGGGGGAATGTCCCGAGCGGCAAAGGGGGCGGACTGTAAATCCGCTGCGTAAGCTTCGCAGGTTCGAGTCCTGCTTCCCCCACCACGCGCCTCCAATGCCCGACGGGCCGGGAGTCCAGATAGGAATCGGGTGCGGAACCGTCGCTCTTCATTTGAAGGGCGGTGCAACCGCATTCTTCGTGCGGGTATAGCACAATGGTAGTGCAGCAGCCTTCCAAGCTGAATACGCGGGTTCGATTCCCGCTACCCGCTCCAGGTTTTATGAACTGAGCACAGCGCCCCTCCGTTCCGGACCCGGGCCACAGGAGTTTGGCCATGGCCAAGGAAAAGTTCGAACGCACGAAGCCGCACGTGAACATCGGCACGATCGGTCACGTTGACCACGGCAAGACGACGCTGACGGCGGCGATCTCGATGACGCTGTCGAAGGCCGGCGGC